>Ga0209086_10000011_pt1 | contig 201345 bp, 196 predicted proteins | sample M_130207_XF_Meta_FD_187312 | JGI IMG/M metagenome (GOLD analysis project Ga0209086, IMG submission 187312) | Freshwater microbial communities from Lake Montjoie, Canada to study carbon cycling - M_130207_XF_MetaG (SPAdes) (version 2) | ecosystem: Environmental > Aquatic > Freshwater > Lake... | reverse complement strand
CCACCACCACCACCACCACCACCACCATGGCTGGTAGTATTAATAATACCACGATCACCACGGCTGGTACTGCTATAACTACTACTAACACCACCACCACTAATGGTACTTCTACTACTAACACCACCTCCACCATTACGCGTTCTGCCAACTTCATTTTCCTTCTGTTTTTGTATCACATATTTCCACCATGCATCGTATTTTTTACTGGTTTGTTTACTATACAGTTTATAAGTTTGATAAATAGTTTTAATCAAATCATATACATGTTCAAAACTAGGTAGATTTTTTATACGTTTTAGTAATTTTATATTTTTTTTACGAACATATATGTTTATTGTGTTTATATATTCAATTAAAAATGCACTTAATGTGAGATCACTTAATTTATCCATTTCCTCGACCGTTAGGGTTTCGAAAAAATATGTAAACATATCTCTTAAATCTTCCCAAAAATCCATATCTAATTTCACAGGTCCGGTGTTTGTTTGAATAAACGTTTCGCTTATCAGGCTTGACGTCATTTCTCTCAAGAAATTATCAAGTGTCGCAAACATTTGTTATTTAATTATTTAATTAAAAAAAAATTATTTAATAATTGAATTTTATGAAGAAATACGTGTAAAAACAATGGACGCCGTCGCTTCGGTTGGTGTACCACCACTCGGTAATACACCCTTGACGTAAGAAGGATCACCAATATGGGTATTAGAATCTGTGGACCAAAAGAGGAGGGCGATACTGTCCTTTGCGATAAGATTCACTAGGACAGTATTGCTGATGGTATAGATGTGATTGGATTCCGGTGCTTCGACCAGTGTGCAAGATCCATCAATTTGTGATCCATTCCGTGTAAGAACTGTTGAACAATTCGTCGAAGACGTCGGTGTTTGGTTACCACCCGACCGTACATCTAATTTATACGTGAGAAGATAATAACCGTTTGTTGGAACAATAAAATCGGTAGGTGCCGAATATCCGGATTGTGTGAATGTTGTCCATCCAGACCCGGTTGGTCCGATGGGTGTCTTTTCAAATGTCACGTACTGGAAGTTGGCGACATTTCTATTCGTCTGTAATTGAGCACTCCAAACAAAAATAGAACTGATGGCGGCGTTCTGACCTTCCGCCCCCGTCGGACCCACAGGACCGGTCGAACCCATTCCGACAGATCCGGTTGGTCCAATCGATCCAGTCGAACCCATTCCGATAGATCCGGTTGGTCCAGTCAAACCAATTCCGACAGATCCGGTTGGTCCAGTCGGTCCAGTGGAACCGATTCCAGCAGATCCGGTTGGTCCAGTCGGTCCAATAGGACCGGTGGATAAATTTCCATTTCCATTTCCATTGGTGAGTGTTGCCCACATTCTTTCTTGACAAGGTAGAGGAATCCTCTCACCCGTCGCCTGAATCATAAGCATCTGAGCAAACACTTTATCGTCTTTAGGATCGCAATCATGTGGTGACGACATCGCATCCCAGTATTCAATGGGTACCACAAATACAGCAAAGACATCAGTGGCGCTCTGTGGGTAGTAATTTCCTCCATGTGTGGTGGCATCGGCAAGAATGGCGGCGACATTTATTGGGTTGTAAGGTACGGAGGGGTCGGTGGTGCCAGGAGCGATGGCATAATTCCAGATGGCTGTCTGGATATCACCAGAGGTATACCCCTCCACAGTAATGTACCCTGAGACACGATTCAAAATATAATTAATATAGGCCAAATTTTGGAGTTGAAAGCTGACACCAACATGCTGGAAAATGCTCGACAGATAAGGATCGTAGCAGGACACGGTTCGTGCACCGTAGATTTCGCCCGCAACAATAAAGTCATGGACATCGGTGCACCACCCATGATAGACACGATTCGCGATTCCATCTGGTGGAGAAAGGACACCGCCATAGGCGATATTCACATTCAGATAACTCGGTGTTCCCGGATAAACGACCGACATCTCGACAAGACATGGCGACAAACAATATCTCGAACAAGAACAATCCGGGCCTGTTGGTCCTGCCTCTCCGGTCGGTCCACGGCAGCCACGACTACCGTCGATGCCGTCCACACCGTCCTTACCGTCGCGTCCATCACGACCATCACGGCCATCGCGACAAGAGCATTTTTCTTCTTCCTTTTTGGCAACAGAAGTAAAAGATCTCATGTCGAAATTTTTTTCTGACACTTACCAATATATTATATCTGTGGAATGCCATTTTTTTTGACACGTCGAGTTGGTAATCATGGATTTGTATGAATGGTTTTCATGATGGTATCCTTGACAACCTGTTTAGTGCCGGGGATGAAATGACGCTTGAACGCGATCTTGGTCATCTCGGTCTGGAGGATGTCGAGAATACCAGGATTATCAAAGATGAAATGCAAGCTCTTGGCGTTCCTATAAATCTCGAGAAGAAAGGGTAAGGAATCCACCCTGTTCATCAATTTTAGGACCGCATTCTTTTTCATTGCCACAGAAAGACGACCGTGAATCGCCGTGAATAAACGGAACCATTGACGGATTCCTTGCGCTGTGACAGGGTTCACATTGTCAAGAACATTCGCAATCTTTGTGGATAGGACCGCTACTGGAGGCGCGGGCAAGGAGCCGCTGACAAAATAATTCAGATAGTAATCCGCATGCTTCTCCCATTCACCTTCACCATTTCTGCATATTCTCATAATAGCGATAAAAAAAGAATTATACAGCCTCCGCACATATTCCTTATCGACAGGGGGTTTCATGATTTCTTTGATCAGCATGGCATTCCATTTACGTGGAATGCTGAGCGGTGGTGTCCATTTGATTAAATTAAATAGGAGAGAGATGTATCCATACTTGTATTCAAGGAATTTTTTCCATTGCTTGGTATCGACGGTAAGAAACTCCATCCGTTTCTCAACACTGACGTTAAGAAGTTTTCTAATCATCATCGCCATCATCTTCACTTTGGCAGCGATGTGATACATGGCCCCGTGCGTCCATTCCATAAATCGCTTGCTAGAGAGCACCTTCATCATAGCTTGGATATCGGCAATCGTTAGAGAGGAATCGTATTGATTGACAAGCGTGGTCAGCAATTGATAAATGGTTTTTAAATCAGACTGGGCATGACGGACATCGATCACATCCTCCTCATTCTTCGTATGAAAGGTCTCGGCGATGCCCTCCAGCACCTTCAAGAGTCCCGCCTTGTCCGCAAAACTCACACGCGATGGATCCAGGATGTATTCCAGGACACCTGGACTATGGTAATCGATGCGGAAGCAGCATCGCTCGATCTGGTTATGGAAATCGTTCAGTACACAATCTGTATCGAATTCATCAAAGAGTCGGGGGTAGATGTGAATGAATTCCTCCTCTTGACGCGGTAGAAATGGATACTTGGCATAGATGGCCTCCAAACACTTGTCAAGAGGAATCCTTGATTTTTTAAACGTTTGTTTTAATTTCATGCCGTGCGTTGGACGTAATACCTTTGTGTATTCCAATGCGGGTTCATAATCAAGAAACGACAGTGCATGGATGGTAGGATCCATGGGCAATTTCTTGAGCGTCTCCACAGCCTTTTTGGTTGTTTTTTTGGTCGTCATGGTGTTTTATTTATTGAACCCATAAATTTTTTTTTTATGGAAAAATTGATATAAAGCAATGAAAGATACTATTCAAAAATCTTTATGAGATTCTTTCGACTTACTGTATTCATGCTGGGCTTGTATCGATTTCTGATTGATCGTGTGGATGACAGTATATACACTCTATTGTGCATGCGTACACAGTTGGCACGGAAGACACAGAAACATAAAAAGGTGATTGATTGTCCTGATCGAGAACACAGGATCGTGCATCGTCTCATCAAGAAAAATACTCTGGCACCAGACGTTGTGCAGGACATATGGCTCCGCATTTTTCAAGAAAGCAAGCATCAACAGCAGCAACAACAACAACGATTAAAATTCGTGGACATCGCGGCACGATCCAGTGCAATCAACTCCACATGGTTCCATCATCACGACAATGAGTTTTAGAAAGTGATCATCACGACAAACAATCAAACAATCAAACAAACAAAAAATTTTTATTGTTGATACAATAAAAATATAAATGCATTACCGATCGGCATCATCGTTCACCACTCTTCACCAGTCTTATTCTACACCGTATAGCGACAGCAATAATCAGATTGTGGAACGGTATTCGTCTTGTACTCCTACAGTCACGTATCCGTCTAGTTTCGGTACCACTAGTTACGATACAACCAATAAATGTTATTATATTAGTTTTTTTGTAGAGAATGGATTTTGGAATAATGGGGATGACAATACATCGCTTTCAGCATGTATACCTATTCTTGATCAGACTGGTGATACCTTTGCATACTATGCATACGATGGTATCAATCTCTTTATAAATCTGATCGCAAATGATTATGGAGCAGATTTTATTATGAATGAATGGAAACTCTACATCATGGTTTATTTCAATCAATGCAATGCTAGAAAAGGAAATATAAATCTTTATCTATTCAATCCGTTGAATTCAGTAATCGGACAGTACGACATAGCGAATAATACAATCTCAAATTTTGATCTCTCGTATTATTTTTATGCGTATTATTATCGTCCCGATGATAGTGGCGATGAGTACACAGAGCATAATGGAGGAACCCTTATCACATTAGATGCAGGAAATCTTGCATCGTGGTATGCATTGGGAGGTGAATGCTATTTTACTCAAAATATATCAAGTCCAGGTGTACCGCAGACCACAGATTATACACCGTGTTGTAACAGCCTAGAATATTGCTGAAAAATACATGAGCAAAATAGAAAAAAATTTAATAAATATAAAACAAATGGATATTCGTCCATGGGGGTATGTCACGGCGTATGATCCTCCTGTATGCGAAAGAGATTATTCTCTCTGTGTATGGGAAGACGGTCAACCAAAAACTCTCTGTGAGAGTCGCCAATGCCAATCCACAAGCAGCAACACCACCGCATGCAAACTCGCGTGTGAAGATCCCTATTTAAAGAAATGCTATGCGTCAGAGGACGAGTGTCCAAATCCAACAACATCTGCGATTCCAATTCCAGTTCCAGTTCCAGTTCCAACCAGTAATAATAATGTAATACAATCATCCTCTAGTACGAGTACTACTAGTACTAGCAACGTACCTGCTAGCAATAATAGTAACAATAATATTATTGATTTATGCATTTTTTTTAGCATGCTTGTATTGATCCTTGCCGCGCTCGTCTATGTGATGATGTCATAATTTGCGATGGACGCCCGCCATGAGAAAGGCGGTGATACCAATGGCCAGAGATCCCCACATGGTGTCAATGATGGTGACACGGAGATTGTAGTTATATAGAGTGGCGTGATTCGTAAAGTTGTAGACACCGTAGACAATCAGTCCGTATAATAATCCCATGGCACCCGCTCTTTCCTTTTCTTGACGAGTGATCAACGCGACCATCAATCCCAATAAGATCCACACGACAATACCGCTCCAGAGACGCAGGGCGACTCGTTTCTGCATTTTGAGGTAGAGAGGCTTGTAGACTCGTTCCATGGAGATGGAGAACCAGGCCATGTCGAGGAGCAGGAGCATCACAAAGGACAGGAACCATAGAAGAAGAAATTGGAAGGTTTGTCTCGTGTGCATCATTGTTTTGTTTTCCTTTCTTGCTGCAAGGAAAATATTTTTAAATTCGTTCCACAATCTTCGAGGCGACGACCTTGTCGATGATGACACGTTCCTTCTTGTACGCCTCGATCTCTCGGCACATGTGTGCTTCCGGAAGACGATCCGAGACGCAGAATTCGTCGTTACATTTAGAACATTGGATAAGAACGATCGAGGGTCGGCGGCAATAGGTGCATCGTGGTTTTTTCGCAGAGTTCTTCTTCTCTACCGTCGTTGGAGTTGTCAGAGATTGTTCCATTCTGTACTTTTATTATTTTTTATTTTCTCCTTTTTTTTCAATTTTAAATCGAAATAACGAGTTCATCGATCGAGGCCAGCGACTTTTCTTCATTATGAATAAATGTATTGATATGCCGCTTGAGTCGCTTCAGGGTGTCTTTGGTCATGATGGGTGGATACGTTTCCTCGACGATGTTCAGCATGGAATAGAAAAGGATGTAGGCACCAACACTCAGAGAGACATAAAAGAGCCATGCGAGGATCATAATATTCTTATTGAACGAAGAATAGAGAATGGGAACAATTCCAATCAGACATTGACAACAAGAAATCATGGTAAATACAAACAGCATCCATCGTTTTCTAAACATCTTTAGACATACCGTCTGCCGCTCGTTTTTCATTTTTTATCGGTGCAAGCGTCCAAAACTCCACCTTTTGTGGTAATGAATAACGGTCCCATACTTCCGCAGGAACCATTTTCTTGACCATGACAGACCTCTGCTGTGTCTGCTTCTTTACCTTGTATTCCGAATTCGCATACTGATCGACACCCATCTTGGTCAGCTGCTTCTCGGCCAACTTTTTGTAGTGCTCCATTTTTTTCTCCATCTCGGAGATCGACGCCTTGGCCGTCGCCCATTTTTTCAGTATATCATCCAATTCCATCATTGTTTCTTTTTCTAAAGAAAAGAAAACAATTCGTTAGATGCACGAAAACACACAATTGTTTCATTCTGATTCTGATCGATCAGATGAAAAATAAAATACTAAAATCACCGATCTATTACAAGGTGATGCATGGAGAGGGAGAAGGAGAGATAGAGGAGATCATGATTGATTTGGCCATCCGCAATACACAGGCAATGTTTACGTATGTATCCAATGATACACAATCCGAGCACTATATTATTCAATTCTATGATTTGAAGGATGTTTGGCACGAAAAAACTGGAAAAAAAATAACATTTATCGACATTGAAATAAAGAAATCTAAACCGTGATGCGCTGGATCATCTTCTTATTGATTGTGGTACTTTTCCTGATCACCGCCACTATTATTGTGGTGATGCTGCTATCGCGCCATTCCTTGATTCCTTATCCGATCCAACGTTTTTTCGTCTTTAAGGTTCTGAATGCGTCCATCTCCGATTCGTCGCTCATAGAGATCCATAATGAAAAGGCCCTCGTCCATCGCGTATGGACGCATGGTGAAGTTGGACTTGGAGAATCATACGTAGAAGGCGATTGGAATAGTAGAGATCTTTCCACGTTCCTCTCACAACTGATCCAATCGAATCGGTCCTCGTCTTTTCAGAAACCGTCATGGTGGTCTAAAATCATCGCACATCATTTCTCTCCACAGCAGGACAAGATGAATATTGAGCATCATTACGATGTAGGCAATGACTTTTATGATATTTTTCTTACGGATCCATTCCAGGCGTATTCATGTGCGATCTGGTCGTCATCCGCGATGACGCTTGCGGAGGCACAAAAGAACAAGATCGACATCATCATTCGAAAAATGAGCCTAGGAAAAAACAAGAAGGATGCGAATATTCTGGATATCGGTTGTGGATGGGGAAAGATCGGTGATTATGTATCTCGTCAAACCGGTGCGCGTGTCACGGGTGTGACGCTCTCCGAGAAACAGTATGAGAGTGCTCAGCAACTTTCCAAACAGAATCCACGATGGACGGTCAAGATCAAGGATTATCGCGATCTACCATCCGAGACGAAGCAGTACGACGCCATCTATTCGATCGGAATGATGGAACACGTGCGTGTCGAGAATTACAACACCTTTTTTCAGGTCATCCAACAAATCTTGAAACCAGGAGGCAGGATGGTGCTGCATACCATCATCAAGGGGAAGGAAGTAGATACGAACTATCATGAAATACCTAGCTATGTGACCGCGCACATTTTTCCCGGTGGACAGATACCGTGCCTCGGATGGATGGAATCCGAGATTATTGCAAATGGGATGCAGATCGAACACGTGGAATACTTTGGTGGTCAACATTACGCCGAGACACTCTTTGTATGGCGCCAGCAGCTCGTGACACGCACACCCGAGATACTGTCCTGGAAGGATGAAAAGGGACGACAAAAATATCCTCTTCACCTGATCCGATCCTACCTCTATTATTTTACCGTTTGTGAAATGCTCTTTCGAAATGGCGAATTCCATACCGCCCATCTTATTATTGTTAATGCACCTTTATTGAAACTTACTGTGCTCCCACCAAGAATGCAAATTGGATAAAGTAAGAGAGCATGGTACCATAGAGTATCCAGAAAGGCCATGGTGTCGACGAAGAATCTTTTTCATCATAAATTTCCCACATCAATATATTTGTAAAGACAAGGATGGAAAGAAAAATCATGTTGTTGCGGCGCCGAGGCCCTGGTTTTACATACTGAAGGAGCACGACAATCATAAAAAAGAAGGAAACGATGAGGAAGGACATTGCCATTTCATATTTCATGTTTGTTTTTTATTATTATTGTACAAAAAAAATAATAATTTCCAACAATGGCGGACAAATTGATTTTTCTGGAGACTCTCATAGACATATACATACACACCGATAAACTGACGAATTTTTTTATGATGAATGATTTTAATTACAGATGGACACCACAACCACATCCTTTATCCATGATGCCTTTTTCTGCAGCATCACCAGAAAAATCATGATGGATCCGGTCCTCTCCGCATCCACAGGAATATCGTATGAACGCCAGGCCATCGAGGAACAGAGCCGCAATAGCATCTCACCCCCATTGCTCATTCCCAACCTCGCATTGAGAAAGACGATTCGTGAGGCGGTGTATTTGGAGGCGACCAAGATGCATAAAGAACAAGAACAAAAAATGGAGGCCGCGGCGGCCCTCTTGGCATTATCATCCCTAGAGGAGAAGGAAGAGACGATCGAAATTCAAGTTCAGATGCTCACCGGTGCCATCAAGACGATCCGATGCAAGACGGGTGCGTCCATCCTGGATATCAAGAAAAAGATGATCGAGATCCCGGTCATGATGCAGCGTCTTATCTACAATGGTCGTCAATTGGCCGATGATACAACATTGACCGATCATGGGATCGTCCATGGGACCAAGATTTATCTCGTGTTCCGTCTACGCAGCCATTCCTTTTCCACCTGCCCGTGGGACAACATTCCCCACCATCTTGCCGAAAATGTCCATCGCATCCTTCAACGCCATTGTGATGAGGAATTTCAGTATGCTGGTGGTGCTGGTGGTGCTGGTGGTGGTGGTGGTGGTGGTTTGTAATCTTTTTTTGCTGATCAAGTAGAGGAAGGCTTTGTTTGAAATTTTATTCGTTTGATTGGACGTTGTTCTGATGTATCGACACCAAGGTTGTTATTAGCGTCAATTTCTCGAAGGATTCTTTTGTATTGTGATATATCGTAGTTTTTTATGATTTTTAACCATTCTTCAAGAGCCTGTTTTGCATTCAGACGCTTGGATGGATCCGGATGGACCATCGACAATAAGAAAGGATGGAGAAGATGATCGATCGAAGAGGAATGAGGAGAAGAAAAAAAGTATTGTGCCGCCACGAGACCCAATCCAAAGATATCGATCTTTGTCCAATCTTTGGTAATTCTTGAGGTAGTGTGACTCCCCCCAGGACCATACATCTTCCAGAAAGCATCGAGATATGGGATACTTGTTACTTTGGTACGATCTATTTTATCCAATGCCTTCCAGTAAAAAGAGATGAATTTGATATTTTCGATATCATGTTTTATTTGAAGTTTTATAGACTCATTTTTCTCTTGAGTCTCTGCAGTATTTAATGCAATGAGGAGATTGTTCAATTCTGTAGGATCCGGGAAATTGATGCGTGCCATGATGCCGAGCATCGTGTACCGGATCCATTGCTGTTCTTTCGGTGGAAGAGATGAAAACATTTTTTTGACCATGGGGGTGATGGAACGACTGTATATGGACATGAGAGATAGTAAATGTTGGTATGAAGTAGTACGTTCTCTCTGGATCGGATAAAGAACGAATTTCTTGATGGATGAATCATAGTATAATTCAAGGGGGCGTAAGAAATAAGGTTTCATGGGATGTTTCAGTGTATAGAATTCTTGCTTGATACTTGTATCTGCAAGGAGATCAAAATCAATGAGACCGAGTGTGAATGGTTTATAGGCTGGTTCTTCTGGAGAACGATTGTCCACGGTGATATTGGGTGATTTGATATCCCCATGCACCATCTTTTGATTCTGAAGAAGAATAAGACCAATCAGTAATTGATGGAAGGAGCCCATGAATCCACGAAAAAATACCTCGGAATCTGGATTCTTCTCCTTGTCCAAGGAATATCCCTGGTTACGCATATAGAGGTATTGTTTTTGATGATCCTTGCTTTCCATGCTTTTATTGTGCTGATATTCAATCGGCGAGCGCAGATAAATTCTTTCCGGATCTGCTCTATTCACACGTGCGTCCATCAGAATGGCTTGTTGAACATCTTTCATCCGATGATATGTTTTCTTCACAAGGATCTGTTTATGGGACACACCTCTGTTTTTTTGTATCTCTCGCATAATTTCCGCATAATTCTTACCAGACACTTCACCAAAACCTCCCGCTCCCAATTTATCATTTTCCAAGGGTACTGCTGTAGAAGATGATTTTATTTTTTTGGTTGTCTTTCCTCTTGTTGTCATCCCCAATGGCGGCGATCGTTTTGGCATTTATTTTTTTAAAATATAAAAAAATAAAAATGGAACATCAAGATTTTGAAACGATTGTTTTTCACGGCAAGCCTACGACGAATATCCATTCTAGTGGTATTCGTAAAATTGTCGAAAAGAACAAGTCCACTACCACAAGCATCGCAGTCAGTGCAGAAGATATTGACGAATTCAAAAACAAACGCTACAGCCGAACGATCCAGAAAAATGTGATGGATTTGCGAATGAAAAATAAACTTACACGCAAGGCGTTTGCACAATCTCTTAATGTGACCGAGTCTGATATTCGTGAGATGGAAACCGGTGGTATCATCGATCATCGTCTTCGTCTTATTGAAAAGATTAACCGTCGCTATCGTGTGTCGATTGTCGCTGAAACGATTTAAACACTAGATATCGGGGTAAAAAAAGATGAGTATGGTGGATTTTAACAAACTTATACAGAATCTCAAACATGATTTACGGTCGATACCATCTACGGGAGAGTGTGCCATGGTGGATGTTGCTTCTCCATCACAGCGACATGTAGCACCGACAACAGATGGATCTGTTGTGGATGTGGTGGTGACGGAAAAGAAGAAATCAAAGGATATGCGCAAAGTCTATCTTGCTTTGTTTGTGCGCCACGGTATGCTGAGCACGGAACTATTTATATTTTTTCTTATTTTATTATCGGTGATACGACCGTCCTTTTTGTATCGCAGAATCAAATCAAAAGAAGGCAACGAGATGGTGCAGACAAGATTTAGTTTGTTATTTCTCATCATGTATTCCGCAACATTTACAGCCATTATCCACGTGTTGATGTACATGCAGAAAGTTGCGAATTCAATTGTTCAGTCATATTACCTATAATTTTTTCCACAGTTATGGGCTCAGACTTTAAACTTATCAACGCACGGTTATACGCTTCTGTTAAATCAATTACTTGTTTTGATGATGTTGATGTTGATGTTGATGGTGGTGTTCTTGTTGTTCTTGTTGATGATGGTGGTGTTCTTGATGTTGTTGTTGATGTTGATGATGGTGTTGATGACGGTATTGCTGATGTTGTTGATGTTGTTATTGGTGGTAATGACGATGGTAATGATGGTGGTGGTGGTGGTAATGATGGTGTTACTGATGTCGATGATGTTGATGATTGTGGTATTAATCGTGATGTTGATGGTTGTAATGACGATGGTAATGATGGTGGTGGTATTAATCGTGATGTTGATGGTGGTAATGATAGTGATGGTGGTAATGATGGTGGTGGTGGTGGTAATGATGGTGGTGGTATTCGTGTAGATATTGTAGATATTGTCGACGATGTAGATGGTGGTGGTGGTGGTAATGATGGTGGTGGTGGTGGTGGTGGTGGTGGTGTTGATGGTGAAGGAATGATTCGTTTGCTAGTACGACTACTGCGACGTATGCATCCGTTGCTTATGCAATGCACTGTTTCACCCTTACGGATATTATCTTGTAATAATCGTATGTGTTTCAAGAATTTTATATAGTTTGATAATAATTTTCGTTTTTCTGGATTGTTTGTCTTGGGATGGATATCATTGACTTGACTCTGATAGACAGTTGAATCCGTGATGGACAGCGAAGACACAATCGTCTTCCATACATAATCGAGGCGTTTCCCATTTCGTTTATGATGTCGATCAAGTTTATTGATGGCTTCTAGATACTTTGGCTCCAGAATGGTTTTAATCTGTCCATGAGGTGTCAGAAGCGATCCGATCGATTGAGTAGACTCTATATATTGAAGAATTTGAGATTGCAAGTCGTCGATATCAGTAGACATTTCTTTTCTTTTTAAGAGGAAAAGAAAATTATTATTTATTGATTAAATATCGACGGGGAGAATTGGATTGTGGGCACCACGGATGGCCGTCACCATAAGATCCAGGTAGGGCAAGATGGATGCACCACCTTGGGTTCGATTATTAATAACAAGCTCCACGGTTCTACGATGAAGAGGGAAGATGGGAGGAGGAAAGTCCTGGAGATATTTCTCGAGAAGAAGGATGCATTTACGATTGGGACAGATCCTCTTCATGACCTCTTGCCAGTGGAAGCGAGGCGAGGCAAAAAACGCATAGGGATCATTGCGGCGAAGACGGTGTTTATAGGCGTCGACCAGTTTCTTTTCGAATTGATTCACATCTGTAACAAAGGCCTCCATTTCCTCTCGTGTCCCACGCATCGTGCGCCGGCGTGCTTCCAATGCTTCTAATTCCGTGCGCAGTAAAGGAAAACGATCCGCTGTCTTTACTTCGACGGATTCCGGTTCGTTTTCTTCTTCATGTACCTGTCCAATGGGGGTTGTACCCGTCGCGCAGTCTGGATCGCGTTCAATTGAGATGGATTTAAGGACGCGGGCGAATTGATCGAGCACACGCTGTTTCCGTGCACTAATTTTCTTCAACATGAGATCGGCAGAGATCCATGTATCGGGATCCTGAAAGACAATCTCGTGTTCCTCTGAGAGCAGATGATCGATGTGGTCCATCTCCGATGGTTTGATATGGAAGAGGCGGTAGATCTTGACATGGCGCTGCGCAAGAGGCAAGGCCTCGTGACTCTTGTACCGCACCCCCCTACCAATCACCTGCTTCTCCGTGTTCTCATTCCATGCGCTCTCCAACAAGATGATGCGTCGCGTCTTTTTCAGATCCAAACCCTCACCCCCTGCCTTGGAAAGAAACAGGACATCGATCTCGTCATTGTTATATCGTCTCACAATCTCTGCTCTCTTGGCCTTGGACTGGCTGCCCGTGATGTATTCGGAACGCACGCCGGCCGGCAGACGATTCTGCACGCTCTTCAGACCATGATCAAGGAAATGAGAAAAAATGACCGTCTTTTGTCCCGGCTCTTCGCGGAGACGCGAGAGGATCCATTTAATCTTGGGACTCTTGATCATATCCTCTTCTGGCAATTCCGAAAGAATATTGACCGCGCGACGGATGCCGTTATAAAAGGATCGAAGCTTGGTCTCGGAACCAAACGCGCGAAGCACCTCCTCATCCTCCAATTCCTGCTGAATCTTGTTGTAGACCGCCATGAAACGCGCTGGCATGGGAAGATAGACATTCTCTTCTTCTACTCTCGGATAATCCACCGAGACCCGTCCGCGCTCATAAAACGAAAACCGGCAACGACCAATCTCACGTACGTATGCATCATTGATTTGTTTGGCAACAATCTTGTTTTCCGGTGTGGGATCATTTCGAATCATGTTCAGAAGAGAAGCGATGTCGCTTGGTCGATTAACGAGGGGAGTCGCCGTAAGAAGAAGTACACGATCGGCTTTCTCCGCGCATTTTGTGATGGCACCGGTTTGTTTGCCCAATTCCTTGCCCTTTTTACTGATACGATTCTCGGTACGAAGATTGTGTGCCTCGTCCACAATCAGAAACGTGTTGCGACAATCGCGTCCGGTCTCTTTGTATCTCTTGTAGAATCCCTCGATCGAAAAGAATTCATAGCGGTCTCCATACCTCAGATCACCAAACGAACGCATCTCCTTTTTGAAATTCTCAATAAGTGAGGTAGGAGAAACGAGGACGACGGTATGTGTTGGGTGTTCATCAAGATAGCATTGCGAGGCATAGATAGCCGTTAGGGTCTTGCCACTTCCCATAGAATGCACCGCAATCAGACCGCGGTGATGACGAAAATGCTCGACAACACGAGCCTGATAGGCAAAAGGCTTCTTTGTCCCGCGTTCCAGGCATGGATTTTTTCTCACCAATGGATTATCCCCCATCACTACCTCCTCCTCCTCGAAAAATCGATTCGGATCTTCTCGTCGTTCTCCACGATTCGCATGTGTCGCCGCATCCGCCTCCGCATAAGGAAGACCCGCCAATCGACACAATGTCTTGAAGGGATAGCGTCCAAATCGCGAACGATTAATATATGGATTGCGGACTCGAATTCTGTCAATCAATTCCTCCTTGGTATACCGCAACGCCTTTTTTCCACGCGCCGAACAGACTTTCATCTCGTCCGCCGCCGCCGGTTCTGTCTTCCACTCTACACCCAACGCCTCACATAACGTCACCTTCTTTGTCCCCCTTGCTCGCGATACCGTCCATCCCAATCTTTCCACCGCCATGGCCTCCAATTCCTTTCTCGAATAAATAGATTTGTTCTTGGAAGCTCGCGCCCCACATGTTTTTGTTTCCATCGAAATGATTTTTATCTTAAGAAGATAAAAATATTATTATTCAATCAAAAATTTCTTTCTTTACGAAGAACGAAGAGCCACTACCAATTCATCGTCATGACCGAATAATCTCGATATTTTTTGATGATTGTCCTTGGTAAACGAATAGACACCGATGGATTCATAACCACCTTCCACGTGAGAAAGAACAATCACACATTCTCTAAAATCACTATCCGGTATCTCTTTCCATGTATGGGAATCAAACAACAGCCTCTCTTCCGACGACATGATCAATACGTGGTAATCCAACATCAGACACGCCTCCCAAAGGGTATCGTAGGATACAGCACCCGCTTCCGTATCGAATCGCGATCCAAGATATCTCTTGATCATGGGTGCAATTTGTTCGATTGTTATTGTGGACCCACCCGATTTTTTCGTTAATCTCTTTAATCGATACTCTGCAAGAAGAATGCTCTTGTCCATCATCTCTTCACGGATCATCTTCCAATCGGTCGATTCGTTTTCAATATATTCCATCATAAAAGGGAATAATTCCGTCTCCAACAACCGCCGCGAAAATAGACTAAAAAACATGTCCCTGTCCTCATTCTCATTCTCTTCGTCCTCATGATTCGCATCTTGTAATTCTTTCAACATATCACCACAGACCCTCTTCATTCGCGCCATACTCATCCTTTTCTGTGGATCCATCCTCGTGTATTTTCGTATCAATTCTACCCGTCGTGGAGCATCCGCATCACGATATTCGCGGATCGACCAAAAAATGGCATCCCATACATCTGCACAACCTGTCCTCAATAATCTCGGATGATTCACCGATTCCCATTCCCGTCGTTCTCTTAATCCAAGTACTTCCATGAATATGTATTTTATCTGAATACATAGTCGTCTTTAAGGTAATTTTCTATCAACGCGCAAAATCATCTTGAACCCTCACAATATCTGCCTCATCCGAAGGATTCATTGGATCGTCATGCTTCCAAATCTCCACCACAATCGCCCAATCCTCCAATCCAAGGATGCGATGACGTTCCTCTTTTTTCAATGCAATCGAATCACCCATCTCCAATATCTCGATCGCTTCTGGCATCTCATCGGTCACAGATCGCATCACACCCACTCTTCCTTGAATCACACACCAATGCTCCGAACGTCGAGAATGATACTGCCATGACAATCTCTTGTCCGGTGCAATGAGAAGATATTTGGGTGTCACTCTTCCCATCACCTCCACATCAGGAAAATACTCCTCGCAAAATGCCATGGCATCCTTCTCCTCCAACACCACAAATCCTCCCCATGGCCTCTCCAAATCGATTCTCGCGGTGGTATATCCTCTATTCGTCATGATATCCTTTACGGCGCCATAGATCGTCTCCATTTATGTACAAGGACACTTTCCTGTTAAATCTCAAATCAATTCGAAGTCTTGGAGGACTTCTTGACCTTGGTTGACTTGACAGGCTTGGTCGTAGTAGTTGTCGGAACACTCTCCATATTGGTCGTGATGGTAGTTGACGTTTCCGGAAGACTCTCCTCGATGTTGATGGTGGTGGTATCAGTCTCTGGAATGTTGTCCGTGATAGTGATGTCACCAGTCTCTGGAATGCTATCCGTGGATGGTATTTTATTCGCATACGAGGCGCGCTCCTCGGCTGTCAGGTTACGCCACATCTCACCGAGCCTCCTCGAGACTTCTCCAAAATTCATATCGGGCTGTTTCACCTGTGCACGCATCTGAGAACAAAAGATGAGATAGGCACTCATCTCCTTCTTCTTTCTTGGTGCACCACTTCCACTGCCCGACTTTGTCTTCTTGGTAGCACCCAAGACATCATCCGCCAGACGACGCAGCTCCTCCACACTCGCACCCTCCAGTTGGAGATGATCGGTAATCTTGCCCAGCAGGTCATCAACATAGTTGTTGACAATGGTGTTGATTGTTGTATTCATAGTTATCGGCTCTTTTTTTTTTTTGAAATGCACAAAGAACTGGACGAGTTTCAATTTTTATGGAGAGTCGACATGGACACTTGTCGCGATTAAGTTGGAACTGTGTCGTTCACCACAATCGTTTTCCAACCGTCACGGGGGCGTTGCAGATCCAATCGACGATGCTGTTTTTTTTCTGAAACAAAGTGGTGATCCATCAACACATTGGGGATCAGTGTTATCTCACTGCGGAACGAATCCACAAACCATTGTCGATAAGAAAAACGTGTAAATCGTTCGGGATGAAGAATCTCGTTCTGGATGGTAATCTCGCAGAATTCGCGCTGAAATTCCAGGGGAAACGATTGAAAAAATGCCACCGCATTCGGATTCTTGGTATAAAGGACACGAATCAGACGTGGCACCAGTGTTCGCATATTACTAAAATAAAATCCATCCAGCACCTCCTCCATGGGGAAATCGACCACTGTCGCCGGATTCTTCTGGTAATAATAAGAGGCCGGTGAGGTCATGGTGGGATTATCCGCTAGAAAAAATACGTCGCCCGTCGACAGGAGGAATCTCGGAAGACGTCGCGCATCCAAAAGTGCAATCGGTTCCGTAATAATATTCACAAGACATTTTTCCACCAGGAGCCTGTCCGCATCCGGCACCTCCCGCACGACGTCCATGATCTCCGCCATGCTACACAGATCACGTCGTCGAAAGATACCACGAATCGCCAATAAGATCTGATCGGAAAGAGTGCCGCTGTACAGCATGTCAAAATTCACTCTGTCCCTTCCTCGAATCTCCTCGATGTCATCGATTCCTTCGCACCGGTACCGGCATGTGTCATACTCGCATTCTCGTGAATAATCTACCAACCGTCCGGTACTGGAATTCACCGGCATGTTCATCGCACAATCCCAGGAGGATTCCAGGAACACACGCTCAATCAGCTTGGCATTCCTCTCCTTGATCTCGGATCGATAATATCTCTGGAAATCCACCGACGCCCGCAATTCCTTCTCGGTGACAATGCGTCCCGATTCTTCAACCGCTTCCTCCGCCTCATTCTGTGGGAAAAAAGGGGTGGCGCAATGCAAAAAAATCCTTACTTTGGGATCCACAAGATCCGCGTGTGATTTGGCGCGTAGACTTCTTGCCATCGCCTGCGACATGTCGCCCATGTTCCACGTCGGTGTCGTAATATGGATCTGTCTTACATTTTTCAGACTGATACCCTCCTTGGTCTTGCTTGTACTGAGAATTACTTGACAGAATGCCGCGTCGCGATTTCCAGGATTGTTGTAATAATCAATCAGATCCTGGAACTCCGACTCGTTGGTCACCTGGTCGTTGAGAAGAATCATTCGCGGATGACTGCGATCGTACCGTATCTCGGATCGTCCCGCCACCAATTTAAATCCAAACAGACTTTTGAGGATTGACATCAGAAGAAGCACGCCACTCCCTTTTACCAGATCACAAAATACATAGACCAATTCGGTAGGATGACGAACAATCTCCCCGATAAGACGTGCATACGTGATGGAAAATTGAGAGAGAAGCTCTAATTTGGTGGTCTGATCCAACGCCGCAATCTCGGCCATGCTGTCACCAAAAATGCGCATAAATTCGCTTGTGAGCGAGTAATCGCCACTGACATATTTTTGAAACCCCTCCTCGCCAACACTCCCGTCCGGGAATACAAAGAGACTTGCTTGCTTGGATTGAGTATAGATCGAGGTTTCCTTTTTCTTTTTTTTCTTTCGAAAAATCCCGCCACCCGCCTCCTCCTCGTCTTCCACGACCGCTTCGACCCGCTTCGTCTCCTTGGCAAAAACCTCCTTGTACACCTCGTTCTGCACATCCGCTGGATTCATCACACCCACTGCGAGACGCATGCTTTTCATCGGCTCGTGGATATCACCCACATAATCCACTTCCACGCTCGTGGTCTCTCGGCGGACATAGGAGATCCGTCCGCGCACCACATCCTGAAACACACGTCGCATCCCCATCTTCCATTCGTACATCTTGAGAAAAATACCCGGCATGACCTCTCGCTCCGACGCCACATCAAAAAAGGTGCTCATAAACTCGCTCCGTGCGGGCAATCGGCGCGCAACGGGAAGTACGAGATTGAGCAGCGGTACAATCTCATGCGGTTGATCACGGATCGGCGTCCCGGTCATCACCAGCAGTTTTCGATCCGACATCCCATCCACCAACGCCTCGATGGCCGCATACGATTTTTTAGATTCGGTCTGGTCATCGGTCAGTACAAGATGGTGTGCCTCGTCCAGTATGATGATGCAGTGATTGTAGTCTGTCATCCGCTTCAGCTCATTGACCGCCATGCCGTACGTCACAAATTCAAACCCATCCCGCGCAAGGATCGAATTTCGTTTGGATTCTCGCCGCTTGGCATCCAGCACTGGATCCTGTACGGGCTGCAAATCCGCCATTCTAGCATTCAATCGAGAAGAAAACTTGAAAATCTCACGCTTGTAATTATCCAACTGTGTCTGATTGTGAGAGATATAAATCACCTTCTTATAGTCTGAATCCTGGGCACGAAAGAGCTCAATCATCGATACGGTAACCGCACTCTTGCCCGTTCCCATTTCATGATGAAGCAATAAAGAATCGTACATGGTCCATTGCGACATGTAACGTGCGATATTGACCTGATGGGCCGCCAACACTTTCCCCATCATGTCCACGGACGACGACCAAAATTCTTTTTTTTCCGCGATTCGTTTAAAAAAATCTTCCTCCTCCACGGGAGGGTATTCGGGTATAAAATCTTCAAATCTCATTCGTTTCTTTCTTGATTTTTAATATAATTAAATTTTTATTTCTGTTGCTCCCACTCTCTATATCGACACAAATGGTTGGAGATGGAAATCGCTCGATTTCTTCCCAAGATTCCTTCTCGATAATATCCGATCGCCTCGATACGAGCGCGCAACGGCTCCATGAATCCATGCAGGTAGGTGGCACGAAGCAGGATCGATAAGATCTTGTGCTTCTCAAAGAAATGGTTGGAAATCTTCTTGGACGGACGACTTTCCAGGATATTGGGATGTGTCATGAACCGGGGCAGCGAGGCATGATCTTCCGGAAGAGAAGGCTCAACGACCTCGGTCCAAGGCAGTGCGGCTGATTTTTTCATACAGGCCATCAATTCCATGGTATTTCCTCCAACGGCGCCCATGATGCGATAATCCATATAATCCCTGTACAATCGATTCATGGCATTGGAAATGGTCTTGTGTCCACGATCTTCCATGATGGCGCATGCCACATCCATCTCCACACCAAGAAAAGAATGCATTTCATGGAAAACATGGAATCTAGAATAATAAACTTCGATGCTGGTAATCAGGTCGCACGGACGATTGGACATGGGTGGAACAAGACCGCTCTTGGTCAGATAAGAAAAAAAGGCAAGGGGCGGCTGATGACGAAACTCCTCCTTGTCGTCCACCAACATGTTGGAAAACTTCTTCTTCCATTTCAAGAACGCCTTTAGCTGCCCCATATGGTCAAACATCCGGAAGCCCGTGTAGGAGGTCCCGCCCACATAATTCATCAAACGGAGCACCGTCGAGATATCATGGCACCCCAATTTGTGATGATGCACCACCGTATACAATCCCGAGATCAGGATCGACAGCACATCGTGATGAAGATGAATTCGGAACGGCGAGACACGGACAAAATGGCAGTTCTGGTACAAAATATGACTCTTGCCAAAATCAATGAGGACCGGGTAATACTCGGGGATGAATCGACATCCACGGGTATTTTCGACGGGAATCTCAAACGCTCGCCGCTCCGTGTTTTTCTGTACCATGATGTTCCACGGATATAGATCGAGATGAAGAAACCCGTATTCGTGCTGCAGATAATGAAGCAGCAGCGACAATTGCTGGAGCATCGACAAGAAGAAGGAAAGGACGCGTTCCTTGGGTAGAGAAAGAATAGTCTGCTCCATGGTCTCGCCCTCGATAAAGTCTGTTACGATATGATCTCCCCATCGTCCATAAGTAAACACGACCATGGGAAGCACATTGGCCACTCGATTCAGACCGATCTGGCCCACGAAGCATTCGTGATTCAGCAACGAATCCGAGGCTCGGATCGGGGTCTTGATGCACAGCGGACGACCGGCAATCTCGATTTTCTTCAGAATCATGCTTCGGCTCTGTTTCAACACGGGCGCCTCGTTCAGTTTCTTCTCGAACAGAGTCGGATCGAGTTTCTGGAGAAGGACTTGGAAGGTGCGAGGATGCATGGCACGGAGATCAAAGGAATCCAGATCGCCCATAAAGGATGTTGATTGATGACGCAATACCCCGGATTCGATACGGAGTGTGTCCTTTTCCATCTCATCTTGGAATTGCAGCATGTTCCGTCGTGCATACGTGAGCGGTCCAGACGTTGTCGCGATGGCATCAAGGACACGAACGATGTGATTCAAGATCCCGTCTCTTGCCAACTCCTTCTCATAAAAGTTCCGAGCATTCGCGGCAATCATCTCGCACTCGTCCTCGTGCGCCTTGCACCAACGAATCTTGGCCCATAAATCCGCCTTGGTTCCCGTGAGCGGCACGTAATGTTCATAGGGTTTCAGACGGTCCATGTACCACAGCTTGTACCGACAGGGGTAAAGAAGAATCACGCTGTTCATACCGAGCTCCGTCGAAAGACGGTACGCCTCGGAATGTCCGGGCAGATGCAGGATAAACTTGTAGGTAGCCTGTTCGGTGTACTCCATAAACGAGGCCAGCGGCAACGCGGCCATGATCTCGGGATCGATGATATCATAATAGGAGGAGCCCGGTGCACGTCGCGGTCGACAATTCCACTTGGTGATGCCACAATCAAGAAACAATTCACCGTCCGTCTCATCCCGACATCCCTCTTGGGAGAGCATCGAGAAGAAGAGTCTTGGGTTGTTGGCGGTTGTGGTTCCCAATCCTGTGGACGAGCCACGGAAGATCGCAGTGGGCGTCTTGGAACGGTAATCGGGAACAAACGGATCGGGGTAGCTCGCGAATTCCTTTCCAAAACACTTTTCGGGAGAACTTACTCTCGCCCAATCTTCCCATGTGGGGATAGGAATGTCAGCATGATCGGTTGTCGTGGTCATACCCACGATCGGTGCATATCGATCATAGCGATGAGAGACAAGTGGTGTCTTCTCACCAAACATGCATTCATATGCCTCCATGCCATCACGACGGAGGATGGGGAAATCACGCTTATTAATGAAAAATTCAACATCCGGGACCTCTCGCTCACGGACGAGACAGACGAGCATGTCTCGCAACGTCGGGATCCCAGAATCACTCTCCGAGATGGGATATTCATAGCGAAGCAGCCCGTTATTGGCATACCAATGATCCGTCATGAAATGAACCTTGGATGGATCGTAGGTATAGCCCGCGGCTACCGTGCTCGCCTCAAACATGGAGAACACACCTTTGGGATACTTTTTGGGATCCACACGAATCCGGTCCGACCATTCGTTCGTGTAATCGATCTTGCTAAAGGGCAAAAACACCCTCAACTCGTTGTCGACAATCTTTACATAAATCCCCTTCTTGAACTTGTGAAAGATATACTCAAACGTCCTCATCACATCATCAGTGGTCAGATTCTTGAATAAAGGCGCAATCTCCACGGCAGCTGCCTTTGTCTTCTCCTTCTCCTGTGCACGATGAGACTGTGTGTCCCAATGCTCGATGAATTGCTCGTAATCACCGGCCGTGAAATGAGTTTGTTTGAAGAACTTGTAACGGGGATTTGTATTCTCGCGAATCGCCTTCTTCCCCTTCTCCTTCGTTGGGAAAAAGTCGGGAAGAACCTGGTGATGATCTGTGTTGGGCATAATGGTCTGTTGTATTTATTTTCAGAGAAGAATAATGCGTTAGTTTTTTATTCTTCTTCTTTCTTCTTTTTATTAATGACAAGTAGATATCTTTAATTCAATTTTTGTACCAACATCCCAGCATCACTCTTAACGGTCAATCTGGTTCCGGATCCGCTACACCTCAAATTGTGGCAGTGACGGTCATCTTCCGATTAGCATAAACATTCAATTAATTTTTTTTTATAATGATAAAAAAAAATGTCCTGTAAAAGAGTTGTCTTTTTCTTTAACAATTGTACCATTTTGTAGTGATTTGGTTCTCCATGTTTTCTGTCGTCTCCGTTTTCCCGTTATCATATCGAAAGACACATAAGAGTACTTGCCATAAACTGTAAATTCAACTTGTTTCTGGTACAACAGACATAATCTTTTTTATTTATATCATCCACTTTTTTTTTCGAAAAAAAAAGATCTAAAGACAATGAGGCCGGGTGTGTTCTCGTCAGTGCCGTTTCATCAACGGTACAGAAAATGACTCGTCTTTCTGACTAATCATGATTTACATAGGACTTGAGCTGTGTCCAATGATCGGTATAAAAAAATAAAATAATCTATTGTATAAAAATATACAGACATAATGTGTGGTATTATAGGGATTTTATTTCGTGAATCATCTTCTTCCAATTTGATGCATGCACTGAATGCATTACGAGAACTACAGAATCGAGGCTATGATTCCATGGGCGTCTCGCTGCTGGAAGAGGATCATCTTTATATTCAAAAAGCGGTTGGTCAAGACTCTGTGGACACGATCCATGAGGCACTCTCTCCATTATCCTTCTTTCCACGCAATTGTATTGGACACACACGATGGGCAACACATGGTGGTGTGTCCGTAAAGAACGCCCATCCTCATCGGGATGTCGTCACCCAAAAATTCACACTGGTTCATAATGGCATCATTGAGAATTTCCAGGAATTGCGGGCTCTTCTGGCTGTGGAGGGATACGAGAGTGTGAGTGATACGGACACCGAGGTCGCACTGAATTGGATGGCGCTTCATTATAAAAAGATTTGTGAGCGTGAGCCATTGCTGGAGGATGAGACACGGATCAAGAAGGCCATTCTGGATTCGGTACAGACGCTGGAAGGCACGTACGGGTTTGTTTTCCAGGCGATTGGACACCCGGACAAGCTTTTTTGTATCCGAAAGGGGAGCCCCTTGCTGATCGGTGCGGACGACAAACAGCAGACACTGATGATCGCCTCGGAAAGACAGGCCTTTCCACGCTTCATTTCTCGTTGTCTGTGGCTGAGTTCCAATGACTTGGTGGTATGCCGATTCAATAACGAGGGCCTCATTCGCGAATTCATGGCCGCTCCCGTCCGTCATCAGGACGAAGAGGAGTCTAGCTCTTCCACCATTCAGCAATACCGATATTTCACCGAAAAGGAGATCTTTGACCAGATGGATATTGCACAGAGGGTGACCAAACGAGGCTCGCGTATCGTCCTCCCTGACCGAGTGCGTTTGGGTGGCATGGACACCCAGCGGATGCGATTGGCGGCCTGTCGAGGACTTTTGTTGTTTGGATGTGGCACCTCCTACCACGCGTGTCGTATCCTCCAACATCTTTTTCTTCGCCATCTTTCTTTTGATCATATCCTTGTGTTTGATGCCTCGGATTTCGATCCCGTCTACCTTCCACGTATCGCCTCTGCACAATGTGGAATCTTTCTCTCACAGAGCGGGGAGACTCGTGATCTCATCGTCGCACTCCAGCATTTTCGTGAGAACAACTCTCACCATGTCGCACTCGGTGTGACCAATACGGTCGATTCCATGCTCTCCACGCTCACCGATGCGGGTCTGTATACCAATGCCGGACGGGAGAAAGGTGTGGCCTCTACCAAATCCTTTCTTGCCCAGATTTTGACCGGCATGCTGCTTCTTGTATGGTTTCATTGCATTCATCGTGCAGACGAGGTAGAGCCAAGAACTCATATCTGTCGATCCATCCTTTCGCTCGATACCACAATCGCCGGATGGCTCCCGGATCTTCATCGGGAGATTTCCGACGATGTTGTTCCACGCATACGATCCTACCAGAAAATGTTTGTGATGGGACGTGGTGTGGATTACTATGTGGCCATGGAAGGATCGCTCAAGATCAAAGAGATTGCTTATCGACACGCCGAGGCCTATTCCTCCGGATCATTGAAACACGGCCCGTTTGCTCTTCTCGATGAGAGCTATCTGGTGATTTTCATCCTGACGGACAATTCTGAAGAAAATACCCGCAAGGTAATGAGCAGCATCCAAGAGATTCTCGCACGAAGAGCGACCGTCCTCCTCATCACCTCGTCTTCTTCTAGTAATACTACTACTAATAATGTGCATACCATTGCTGTTCCCTCTCATCCTCTCGCCTTTCTACTCGCATCCATTGTTCTCCAACTCATCGCCTACCATCTTTCCCTCGATTCGGGCATTAATCCCGACTTTCCACGGAATCTGGCCAAAGTCGTCACGGTTGAATAACGATCCCTTGTTGTTTCGTTTGTCCTTTATGTCCTTTTAATAAACGATTTATGTCCAATTTCTTATCAAAAACATAGATATATGCTTGTTGTAGAGTAGAGGGTGTTGTTTGAAGTGCCTGGATAGCAAGGTCAAGAGATATTTTCGGTGTACAATGGTATAGTCCACTTGATAATAGAGGAAAGGCAATATGGGTCACCTTTTTTTCTGTAGCTCTTTTAATGGATTCAACATATGCATTCAATAATAATTCTTCTTGTTTTTTTGTCATCGTTACACCGGCGTTACATTGAGGACCCACAGCATGGATAATATAATCAATGTTATCATTATTACGACCTGGTTTGGTGATTTTAGCATCGCCCGTTGGACACCTTATGTTTACTGTTACATTACCACGAATCTTTTTCGTTGTACGCACTATTGGTAATTTTTGTCTTTCTGCCAGTAAATCTGGAAATTTATCCGCATATGCCTTATCGATACCCCCTCCACCAAGACATTCTTCATTGGCAGCATTCACCATCGCTGCGATTATAGATGGTTGTTTGGATTTGAGAGATTTAATATACGATATAAAACTGTGCATGATGTCTCCTTGTTGTACGATAATTGTTGGAGTTGGTGTGCTTGATTTTACTTGCGATGATGACTTTTTTACTTGTGGTCTTGTTGTTGACGTTGATTCTACTGCTCGTGATGGAGTCGTCAAAGTCGATGTACTTGCTTTTACTTGTGATGGAACAAGTTGAAATCTACAATCTTTGTATGTATCTACAAAATGTCTAAGAATGTCATCTTTGATGATAGAGGCCTTTTGTTTTGGTGGCATTTCTTTTTCATTAGAAAAAAAAATACAAATACAAAATTATTCCTTCATTTCACGAAGAACTCTGTTCATACGCGCCCGTAATTGGCGCATCTCGTTCGCCATGATGCCCATGCTGATGTCGATTTCCTCCATATGAACCATGAGATGGGCATTCTTGTTGGCCGCAGTGTAGGACGAATGGCAGTGGCTGCAATTGATTCTACGCATGGGACAGAGTGTGGTGAAGTGTGCGTCGTAGGTATCGGTATGGATCCATTGGTCGCAATGGGTGCATTTCAGCCGTTGATGCTCATCCCGGCAATGAGTGTAGACCTCACCAAACGGCATGCGCGATGGACAGAAAGGGCAACCGGACAATGCCGGGCAGGTGATCTCGTGGGTCTCGCGAAAATGTTTCTCGAAATAGGCACCACAATATGAACAAGAGGTAGTCGCGTAATCACATTCTTTTATATGACGATGCAGTCCGGTCTGTGAGCCCACAAAATTGCATCCTTTTTCGCTGTGAAAACACGGATAATCTGTCGCTGGATCGTCGTCCATCATGCGGTAGTCGGGCTCATAGGCATTCTCTTGCTTGAGGAGACGAGGATTGGTCGTCGCAGGACAGAGTGGGCATTTGACGAGGGTCGTCCGATTGTCACGACGTTGATTCAATTGAAGATGATTACGAATGCAGAGCAGGCAGTACCGCTTGATGCTATGACAACCAGGTCGTCCAGGCTCTTTTACGCAACGAAAGCAGCTCTCCTTGTAGAAGCACGGGATGCGGATGCGGTCCGTGAGACAGTACATACACTGTGCCGATGACATGTTGTCTGTCAAAATAAAAAAAAGAATTTTATTAGTTAGTTTATGAAACAAATATTCTTTCATTCTTTTCTTATTGTGAATCGATACATAATCAGTTTTAGGCACGCAGTTTGGACGTCATCGTGGAGGTAGTTGTAGAAGGTTCTTTGGTAGAAGATGTGGAGGACATGATGAAAGGAATCTCGGACTCGACCGGTAATGTGGCAAAGAGATTGGTCTCCATAAGAATCCGACGGAGCTCTTCCTCATTATTGATCTCAATGGGTTTTGGAAGACAGATGATCTTACCAAGTTGTGAATTGTCGAGGTACATGGCATTGTAACGATTCATCTTCCAGTCCACGGGAAAGACCTTGATCTTATCAAGAGTCAAGGACGTCTTCATCGTCCCGTCCGAAGTGGCTTTCCACAGATAGGACAATTCGACCACATGAATATAGGGATTCAGAAGAGGATAGTACTTGGAATATTCTTCGTTTCCATTGATAAAGATGTGGAGGGGAGGCAGTTCCATAAGGATGGTCAGGACGAAGCACCGCTTTGTGGGGTTGAAGGTGAGGCGACAGTCGTAAATGAAAAACGTCTTGTCGATACGCACCGATGTGATGGTCGGCATGTCCTTGCCAAGAGAGATGGTGGTCGTGCTAGTCGTCTTCTTCTCAAAGGCGCGACGCATCCATCCACTCACCATCTGGATCATGGCTCTACCCTCTACCTTCTCCTCGTCCCTTGTTAGGAAATAATCCGAGCCATCGTATTTCTCCTCAATATCCACCACCATCACCTCTTCTTCTTGCTGCTTGGCCGCAACCGCCGCCATCGGTACGGACGAGAGCAGTATCCACAAAAACACGACAATGGTGATACCCACCACAAACATGATCATCCAATCGGATGTCGAGTACGTTTTTTCTTTAATGATAGTGTCCGTCGGCATGAGTTTTTATTGTATCCATATTTTTTTTATTGTGCAAACAAAAAAAAATAAGCATTCTTTTAGATTAGATCACGATACCATTATATTTTAATGCCTGTTTAAACATGTTTCGTCGACGTTGTTGTAATCTTGGTGCGAATGTTTTTGATAAATATTCTTTAATCACATTCTGAAGAGGGATATTATCCATCTTCAAAGTATTGATTAGAAATGATTGAAATGCAACCCAAAACTCATCTTCTGTTCGAGTATCATAACCAATATAAACCGTGCTCTTAAAATTTTGGCGATTTTGTAAAAATTCAATCCATGCCAAAAATACTGCATATGGGTTCTGTGATGTCAAAGATGCTAAATCAACCATCAATTTTTTTTTTTGGGCGGATGGATTATTGATCAGCTTTGTTGTGCCCGTAACGGGAAAAGAATCTGTATTTAAACCATTCAATTTATCTGATGCTTGTTTTTTAATGTCCAGAAATGTTGGAGTCTTTACTTGTGATTTTATTCGATCCTGATCTTTTGTCATTTGCACAATTTTATTAGCCCGAACTTGAGCTTGAGCTGCTCGAGCCGCTTGAGCTTGAGCAGCTTGAGCTTTTTGTTTATATTGAGCTGCTTGAGCTTGAGCTTGAGCAGCTTGACCTTGTTGTTGATCAGCCTTTCTTTTTGCTTGTTGTTGAACAGCTCTTTTTGCTTGTTGTTGAGCAGCTCTTTTTGCTTGTTGTTGAGCAGTAGCTGTTGGAACAGCAGTTACTGGAACAATTGCTGGAGCTGGAGCAGTTACTGGAACAATTGCTGGAGCTGGAGTATTTGTTTTTTTAGTAGGATATACGGTTGATGAAACACTCATCATTGAATTTTTTAATTTACTCGATGATGAGCCCATTTATCATTTCAAGATTTTTTTTTTATTTAAAAAAATGGGATGGATGCATATAAAAATTCTGATCGTGATGGTGTTTCAAAATGTGGTGATTGAGATTGAAAGGCATTCGAATCAGAAGTATGAATACAATCGGAACACTGATCAGATGGAGCTAGATCGAGTTCTTCCTTATCCATATTTTTATCCGTATGCTTACGGATTTATCCCGGAGACGAGGGCGGGTGATGGTGACGAGATTGACGTGCTCGTTGTCACAGAGAATGAGTGTAAACGTGGAGACACCGTCTCGTGCTATATTGTGGGCGCATTAGAAATGGAGGATGAAAAGGGAATGGACATCAAGCTGATTGCTCTTCCTGAGACTGAGTATCATGAGAAGGATATCGGCGACCTTCCTTCCGAGATATTGGAGAATATCAAATGGTTCTTTACTCATTATAAATCCAAGGACTTGCCAACACGGTGGTCCAAGGTCGGAGAGTATGTGGGACGAGCAGAGGCTCTCCAATATTATCATCAGTCGCTGCTGGATAATGTCATATGATCCATCAAAAAACTTTTTTATTTATAAAACAAACATGCCACCACGGGTCAAGTTTTATTGTGGACTCAAGGAGATCCTTCCGCCCGGCTACCAACGTTTTGGAGTTCCCTATGAATGCATGAAAAAGGGCTTTGGTGCCTGTTTGTACGCCGGACGACTCGGTGAAAAACGGAGTATTTTTCGCGGGATCAATCGATGGCTGCTGGTGATCATCGGTATCCTGGTCGTCGTCGCCCTCTTGGGATGGATCGGAATCTTGTTGTTGGCAAAAAAAAATAAATAAAAAGTTTAATCATCTTTAAAAGTAAAAACTATTCATGAATGCCCCTATGGTTTGGATTGGTCTCATCGCATTTCTACTATGCTGTTTTTTCTTGGCACCTTATTTGTTGATTCAATATTTGCGTATCCATCATGAACTAGGTGTACCTACTGGTGTAGACAAGTTGAATCTATCGAAGAATAAACATAAAATTTGGATACTTTTTTTGGTGTCCATTGTATTTTCATTCATCTTTTTTATAATGATGTGCATAGGGGCCATGATAGGCAATACCACAAGCAGCAATAATAGTAACAACAGCAGCAGCACAAGCAACAGTATAAGCAACAGCACAAGCAACAGCACAAGCAACAACACAAGCAACAGCACAAGCAACAGCACAAGCAACAGCACAAGCAACAGCATAAGCAGCAGTAACAGCAATATCACCGGTTTTTACAAGACGCTTCAATCGAATGAGATTACAAGTATTAGTGACAGTGGAGTGTCCTCGGGACAGACACTTGTTTACAATGTTTATTTGAGCGCGGCGAATCTGGTGGTACCCAGCAATTTAATGTCATTTACTAGCTATTATGCCTATACTTACAATGGCCAGACCACAACTAATACCGACTCGATTGATTTCCTCATCAACGTGCCTGTGACGCTGACCTCGAATTCGCCGGGATCTGGGCCATCTTCTCCCAATACACCTGTGACGACCACGCCACCCATTCCCAACATGCCCTACTCTGGCCAGTCCATTGCCTTCTGTATACCACTTGTCGCCATCCCCAATGGTGCCACCAACATTCAATTTGGGTACCAGATGAATGGCGCCATCACATCATTGGCGCTGACCAGCATGTCGAAACTAAACGTGCATATCTTTGATAGTGCGGGCATCAACAACCTTCCTCTGGCCACCGCGTCGATCACTTCGCTTTCCATCCCGTCCGGTCCCTTTTCGCTTGCAGAGATTGCGGAATATACACTGGTGGCCATGGATTCTACGATCGCAAGAGTCAATACCACGAATTATTCCACAAGTGCCACTACCGCTCAATCTTCCGGTCTCATCTACATGTCTCCTTTTCCATTAGAAACAACTGTAGTCAATACCGGCAAATGGTTCTCAACAATGCCTTATTCATCGTCTTTGTTTTTGTCCTCTTCCTCAATCGGGAAGTCGCCCTCGATCACGATGTCGCCCTCGATCACGACTTCGTCTCCCTATGATGTGACATATTTTGTCAGTGACACCGATACACCCTATATCTCACAGTCCACCAAATATAATAATTACAGCATCGTCGGATTGAATGTCTCTTCGGAATATTCCGCCTACTACAACATCACGCCCACCTCGTCTTCTTCGATTTCGATCACATTCAACTCTTATCCCGTTCATCCGGTGGGAACTTTTCCGGATGAATATGAATTCAGTACACAAGTTGCCGCCTATTGCGATTACAATAATGAGGAAGTGGTCTCTATCTCCACCGAAACGCTGTCTGTAACGGCCTCACCGAGTTCCACCATGTTTAATCCTCTCAACATGACACTGAGTGGGTACATCTTTGACAATGTCATTATCTGCCAGGCCTTGGATTCTGATGGACGAAATCCGATTTCATTGGAATGTGTTGATCTTTTTGCTTGCCATCCAAGTGCTGAAGACTACCATCGCCATAATATCTCGCTCCCTCTTTGTAATTGGGTCATTGATAACCAATTACGTGTCGCGGGTTTTATGCTTGACGGATATCCCATCGTGGCTTCGTTCCTTGTCACTGACAAGACGACGGGTGCGGTGCGTGTTGTCCAGACGAGCGATTTGAATGTCAACCATGGTATCGTGGCGAACATCACATTCTCGATGCCTTCTCTCTCTTCCTCCTCCACCACGACGACCTCTCCGACCACCACCCAAATGTCCTTTGATTTCTTCTATGTCGCCACGTTTGATTGGCCTTACACCGCCTTTGCCTTCTATGGTACTGCTGTCATGCCCGTATCTTCCTCTGTATCCACCACCGGATTTCCTTCCAATAATAATAATATGATGATGCCTGGTAATAATACCAGCGCACCACCAGGTGCTCCACCTCCTCCAAACTAAACTACTTACAATAATAGTATCTAAGAAGACGACGATTATAAAGTAAAAAATGGACGACAAGACAGCGCTGGCATTCAATACGATCTGTAATTTTATCCGTGATGTGAATGCGTCTTTTGGGACGAAGCAAAAGGCGCTGATGCTTTATGGACATCTGATTGAAAAGACAGGGTTGATTCATATCGAGCCGGTGAGGAAGCATATCCAGATCTTCCAGGCGTTTGTCAAGGAGAATGAGGATGCGATTTTGGGGCGCAAGCGCAATCTGGTGCGTGTGGGCAAGATTGTCTATTCAGAGAGGGTGTGGATTGATCTCGCGGCCATTTTCCAGATGGCCGATCGTGAGGAGGAGTTGATCATATGGAATCATCTTCTGACCATCTCGGCGATCCTGAATCCGGATGGAAAGGCAAAGCAGGTGCTGAAGGATCTGAAAAACAAGCCTTCCACGGGCTCCGAGGACAATTTTTTGAAGAATATTATGGAAAAGATTGGGGATCAGATCCAATCCACCAACGGCGAGGAGGTCAATCCCATGCAGATGATTGGCAGCATGATGAGTTCGGGTGTGTTTAATGAGATCTTCCAGGGCTTGTCGAGCGGGATGAGCGACGGCAACATGGACATCGGCAAGATGATGTCGTCGATGCAGTCCATGATGTCCAACCTGAACGACATTGTCAAGGACAAGAACCCCTCGGATGCACCATCATCTGCGACTGCTGCCACTGCCACTGCTACTACCACAACCGATGCCGCAGACATCAAGACATTACCATCAGAGGAGTAAGAAAAAATACAATAATTTTCTATATACCAATACTATATAGAAAAGTCATCTATTTATAACTTGTATTTTGCTTGACAGATTTCCAAATGATTCGAATATACATAGGCTTCCTGACCTTAAAATACATAAACATCATACATAGGAATGTAACAACGATAGACAATGTCCAACATGTTTTGTCTTCCCATTTTTGATCTTTAACGAGAAAGGCGCGGACGTCCATGAGAACGGAGATGATTGCATGTATTCCAAGTAGAATTATAACAATCAATGATATTCGTACTAGTGGTATCATTACTTCTGGTGACATATTACTATCATCATCATCCCAACTAGGCGTGATCATCTTGAAAAATAGTAAAAACAAGCAGATGCAGGTAACAACAATCGACAACGTCCAACATGTTTTGTCTTCCCATTCTTGATTCTTATCGATAAAAGCCCGGACTTCCATGCAAATAGAAATAATGAGATGTACCGCAACTAATAGTAAAACTATGAATATTGTCGGCAATACCTGGAAATATGGTAATGGTAGTAACTTTTGTTGTAGTTGTTGTGCCATAATGTTGTAGTTTTGTTTATTCATAAAAAAAAAATATTTTTTTTTATTCAGTCATTCACTCGAGAATTATTATTTTACTTGGCTAAATGTAATCGATGCAGACCAATGGCACAAAAGAGTGTGACGACGATCGATACGGCCCAGCCTGCTTTGTCCTGCCATGTCTGTTTATCATGGACGGCGCGGACCTCCATGAGAACGGAGATGATGACATGCACAACGAGTAAAACCACAATGAGATGTTTCATCTGTGGAGGTGTAAGGGTCATCATTTTGTTTTTTGTTTATTCATGAGAGAAAAAAAATATTTATTTTTATTTTTTTTTACAAAAAAAAGAAGAATTGAAACTTGGACTCTCAAAATCCTTCTTTTATTGAAAATAAGGATGCTAGAAGTAGGCACTATTATGACCATGGGTGTACGGTACGGATTGTCGCGCACCGGCAAGCCCATTTTTTTATGCCGTCCCTTGGTTCCTTCTCTCCATCAAGAGGTCTGTAAGATCGTCTATGGCGGCACGTTAAAAGGACGAGTCGTGATCGTCTACAAGCGATCTGAATCGTCGGTAGAGATTGTGCATGTGATTGGATTGGCCAGTCGATCCATATTGAATGAGACGTTGATGTATCTCTATGGCATCCAGCGGCCTCGATCCAAGATTGTTGATACCACCGAACAAGAAAAGTCGATTCGTCGACGAGATCTCACACATCTGCCAGTCTTTTCCATTGATCCAAAAGGATGCCGTGATATTGACGACGCATTTTCGATAGAGTATCGAGACGAAGAAGAAAATCCAGTCATTGTTGTTGGTGTCCATATCGCACAACCCATTCTATTTCTTACCGCGGATACAATCCAAGAACGTGTCCACCAGGCGTTTTCCACGCTCTATTGTCTGGATGGAAACATGAAATCATTGTGGGGGCGTGAGGTAGAGGAGGCGTCGTCGTTATTGCAGGGTGAGACACGAGCCGCCTACAGCTTCTTCTTTACTGTACAAAACGGACACATTGAATCGATCGAGACGTGTCCTTCCTTTGTCTGTAACACACTCGCCACTCATTATGACGATCTGGACGCTCCGCTCGTCCAGGAATTATTGGAGATTACGCACAGTATGAAAGATGTCGAGGATACTATCGATACACACGAGACTGTCGCCTACTGGATGGTCCGCGCCAATCACCACATTGGTTCCTCCTTTCCAAATATTCCTCTTCGTGTTCAGTCGTCATCCACAATCACATCTGTATCTACATCCATACCATCTTCCATCGACCGTGTCTTTCAGCAATTCTCGATGGAAAAGGCCTCGTATGTGCTGGAGAAAGGGAAGGATCTACATGTCTCGTTAGGACTGCATGGATACACTCATTTTACGTCGCCCATCCGACGTATGATGGATACCATGATCCACCATCAGATTACTTATGGAACGATATGGCCATGGACATCTTTACTAGAAAGAATCAATGAATTGGACCGTGCCTCATCACGATTTCATCGTACCTGTCGTTTGGTGGAAGCCATCGATCGTGTGTTTTCTTCCAGCACACATGCCGTCATGACCGGATATTTGTATGAGAAAATAGAACGAGGATATTGGAGAATTTACGTCCCTGACCTAGAATCGTTTCTTAAAGTTCATGTCGTTGCTCGTGAGATGCTTCCTCTGCATCCACTCGGAGAATCTTCCATCGATCATATTCAAATCGGAGATGCCATCACACTCGATGTACATCAAAAACCAGCAGGCTTCATGCCCATGGAACAACTTCTTGTCACGGCAAGATTTCTTTCTTTTGATTCATAAAATTAATTTGTATAAATATATAGATAATGGATAGAATTATCTATAATGCCAGGAATGACATCAATTCCTGGAAGATATCGCTATTGCTCCTTGACCAGATCTCATGAAGCACTTCCTGAACAAGGGATGGCGTTTCAAACTCCATCACCTCGCCTCCGGGACAAGATTGGAGTCCGGTGGTGGTGTAGAAGAGGGAAGGAAGTTGTTTCTTGTAGACCATTCGCTTTTTTAAGACTTCTGGAAGATGATTCAGCGACCAACAATCGCGGGGATAATAGTGGGTGGCCACAAAACGGGCATTCGAGAGGGCCTTGCCCTTGTACACGAGGTAGGCCCGTTCTTCTTCTTCCAAGAGCTTGGCGATCAGTGTTCTGTTCTTGATGATGGTGATCACTTGGTCGGAAAAATAAAGCTTGGGAAAAAAGTCGTTGGACCGGCACATATCGAGCGCGGTGTACCCATTGATGTCTGCCATGGAGGGATCGGCACCGCGAGAGAGGAGGAGGCGCGCCGCGTCCAGATTTCCGTACTTGGCAGCGCTGCGCAATGCGGTGACGCCGTTCCGATCGGTCCAATCGATCTGATGATGTGGATCATGCCTCAAAAGGCTCTCCAGAATGGATGTTTTATTATGGGGCTGCTGTGCAGCAAAGACGATGGGTGGAGTCCGAAAGTTGCCGCACTTTTTCGCGTGATTGGCGCCGTGTGCCAGAAAGATGTCGATCAGATCGACTCGTCCCAAACGGACCGCGAGACACAATGGTGTATAGGTCTCAGAGGATTTATCCACAGGGCATCCTCTTTTCAAGAGGAAACGCGCGATTTCCTCGGTACATCTACACTCCACCGCAATCGCGAGCGGGGATTCCGTATCGGGATCCACAATCGAAGGCTCCTCCTGGAAGAGCGTTGTGAGTCTTGCCAGGCGAGTCTTCTCCTCCAGCGTCTCGGTAGAAATCAGAAAATGAAACAAATCCATGGACCTGTAAACAATCAATCAGATCAAGTAGAAAGAGAGTCAGATCAGTACACGTATCGAATGATTTATGTGGCGTACTTTCTTTCTTTCAGTTTTTCAGACGATGATGTCTGATTTCTGTATCGGATAGAACACGATCCGTAAGAAATGTGGTATTTCGCATGCGATACTGATAGACATCAACGCCTTTTGTATCCCGCCAGACTGGATTCTTGGCACAAAAAGAAGGTGTATTGTATGTATACGTATGAGCACCGTGAAACATGAGTCGTTCGCTTGGTAATTCAATCACTTCGATCTCATGATTCACATTGACAAGGACGGTCGTTGCCATGATTTCGCAGAGCACACCACTAAACCATTGACGATCTTTCTTGACATCGACCGAATCTCCAATCTGGAGCGCCGACATCCAGTCCTGAGTGATGGAATAAAGAGGGGCGACGTGGAGAGAATCGTTGGGATACCACTGGTCCCAGCGTGATTCCCAGCCATGGAAATGGTACCGAATAAGATTCTCTTTGCATTCCACCATAGAACCCTTCCACCATATCCCGAACGTATCCATGACATCCACTTCTAGATCCTGCTGAAACACGAGTCGACGCGGTGAGCTTCGTCGTCCTTGGTAGGTGACCTTGATTCGTGGATCATCGTGAATGACAACTCGAGGCGCCATATCCGGTGTCGCCTCCGTCCGAAACATGGTTATGTATTCCCATGGGGAATCGCAAACATGGTAATAATTGACCCATTCTTGATAGGAGGGTGAATACACCCGACCTGTGATAGAGATACCATGGGGTTGGATGTATCGACTCGATCCAAATGTAAAGGGTGTATATTGACCATGAAACAACACCCAACAAGCACTCTTGAAATGAATCCCAAGAATCTTCCTCGTCGCGATGGTGGGAGGTAGATCCTTGAACTCCAAGAAAAAAAATATCTGTCGTAAGATATCGTCGGGAAGTTCCAACAATTTCATGATGACCTGTAATCAAAAAGAAAAATAAAGAGAATCCAATCGATAAGCGTTGATCGTTCCTACAGGATAAACGTATTTTCTTTCTTTCTTCGGTTTCAATTTCTTGATCGATGCATGTTTAATTAGAGGGAATGGAGATTTGGACAAACGATCGGCGATTCCATGCGGACCGGATCGATCCCGCGTCCCGTAAGGATTCCAAAGAACGACGAGTGACGATGCCGCCGTTTCCTACACCAAAATAACAAATACCGACATTGAAATCGTCCGATCTTTCAAGGAGCCAGGGCGCAATGCAGGCACGCACCAGTGCCTTCTGGAATGCGATGAGCGTATAGGAATCGTCGCGGCATGTCCTCAGGACTAGATCCATGATCGCCCTGCATGTGGTCGGACGAAGTCGCGGCCCCAGTCCGATGAAATGACACGCTTGCTGCACCGATATGGAATTATCGCAGCAAGTGATCAACGGCCATGAAGATTTTGTGTTTGTCGCCATCGCGGTGCACAATGACAGGAGGCGACGAAATGTAGAAGGACGAGATGACATTTGATGACACAATTCCGACAGGCGTGTTTCGATCTGCACCTCGGTTGGTAGATCGTCGATGGTCAGACCAAAGATCTCCATGACATCCTCCTCGGTGGCAGGGCATGGCAAAAAGTTGATTCCGGCACAGACGGTGCATTTTCCCTCGTTCTCTGGAAGACCAAAGAAGGCACATCCCTCGGTGCGACATTGCATTGTATTCATCTGATATTGATACTGATACATCATACACAAATAAAAAAGAGGATGGATAGGATTAGATTATTTCACCATATAATTTAATCTACTTTATGATATATTTTCTTTCATTTTTTATGTCGAGGCAGGAAATCGATCAATCTCCTCCCAGTATTTCTGATCGTCTTCCTCCTTGGCCATGCGACGTCTTTCAACTTCCTCTCTGCCCGGTGCAATCTCCACCTTGATCACAATCTCTTTACCAAGAAATTCCAGTCGTCGTTCGTCCATAAGCAGCAACGACAACATATTATGGACAATCTGACTCTCTGTACGATCCGCATCCCAACTTGTTTTTACGCGCGTCGACATGTAGCTCTTGACCATATCGTCCACATGCGCCGATTTTTTGGATTGTTTTGCTCCCATTCTATATTATTATAGAATATAGAATATTTTCTAGACATTCATCAGATCCAGATACGGACTCTCAAGCCCCATGAAACAAAGAAACGAAAAGATTGGCTTGTATTCTTTTAGATACTTCTTTATCTGGTATTGATCCCCTTTCAGAAGATGAAAAAAGGCCTCGATCAATAAATTATAGTCGATGCATTCCACGCTCGCCTTTTCCAAGAAATCCTTGGTCATATCAATGCATTCTACCACCTTTCCCGGAGCCACCTCGTAACAAGGATGATACGTATCCGAGGAAAGCGTCGTGGACAGGATGCTCCGAAGAAGAGCAAATTTGAGAAAATAGATGCGCGGGAAATAAAACGCGAGATAATCCAACCGCAGCATCATCATGTCCTCGTTCGGTTTCACATAGACGGGAATATCTGCTGATTGGAAATAGCTTCCCGAATAAGTTACCCATTGAACCACCATTTTTTATGTTTTATATTTTCTGGAGTAAGATGTTAGATCACCTTGTACTCAACAAGTTCGTCAATCCTGCTATTGGCCTTGATGCATTTCTTGGTCGTTAGATCAAAGATCCTTTCTGCCAACTTTTTATCCTTTAGCAAGCAATCCTGACAATCACTGTTCCACGAATAATCATTCATTTCGTATTCATCATCTGGAAGGGTGAAACATGTTCTGGGGTTATACTCGTACTCTGGTTCTCCAAGCTTCTTAACGCCTTTCAAATCACCGTTTTCCTTGGCTCGCTTGACTTGTTCATCCTCCACGATGGACGTGGCGTCGTCATAACGAGGATCAAAGTCATTGAAATACTCATTGCATTCCAGCTCGAATTCATCATCGGACCTACAATCAAAGGAACGGTAGGTTGTCCAGCAACTATGGTACCATGACGTGAAGTATTGATACAATAAAAAAATCTGAAACTCATCATACACGAATTGGTCCGCGATGGTGGTTCGTATCAACACAAAGGGGCGTGCCAAGTTCGTGTGGTCGATTGCAACACCCATCATAAAAGGTGCAATGATCTTCTCCTTCTTTATCCATCGCGGTTCCGTCGGACAGAATCTCTCCATATCTCTCAGATCGTTCCAATCAGTATCCCATTCCAGGATCGGAAAGGTGGACATCGTCTCGATACCACCAAAAAGAGCAATGATTTCCTTGGGAAAATTGCGCAACACAAATTCTTCGCCCATTCTTTTTTTTTTTTGAATTCAACTCTACCCTTTATTTTTCATTTTTATGATATCTAAAGATAGATATATATACATAATAAATGTCAAATCAAAACAAGTATATAAATTTGTTACACCCGTTTTATACACATCAACCGTTTTTCCTTGAAATATTGAAACATACAACAGGCGATATTCTTGAATGTGGTTGTGGGGAAGGAAGCACACCAATGATCAAAGAGGAAATTAAAAATACGGGTCGAAAACTTGTATCGCTTGAATCTAATCTGGAATGGTTAAATAGATACACACATTTATCCGATGAAAATCATCTACTATATCATGTAGATGCGAATAATGAGGATACTATAGAAACTGGAAATGCATGGGTGGAATTTATAAAAAAAAATAAATTGGATAATTTTGAAATTGTGTTTATTGATTCCTCTCCATGGTCATCACGAAAAAGTTGTTTTGACTATTTTTTAAATAAGGTTAAAATTATTATTTTTCATGATTTTGATTACTATCCTAACAATAATATCATCGGGAATGTTATAAAAAGAGAAGAGACTTATTCTAAGGGAAAACATCAGGTAAAAATTGCATGTGACTTAACCGGTATTGTAAAAAACTACAAGTTATTTTATCCACCAGACGAGTATTTTGCGGGTTCAACTGGACCACCTACATTAATATGCAGTAATATTATGGATGATGATGAGTTTCGAGAGTTGATGAATACGATTGAAAAAAATGTTGTTTCCTATTATGCATAATTATAGTCTAAAGAAGGACAATTTTCATATAAAAATGGATATTACAAAGATATACGAGGAATCTGTCAAGCTTCCAGTCGAATATTTTTCTAAATACGAGACGGTTCCTCCTTGTCCAATCAAGGCGTGGGGATATTCTTGGGCGAATCATGATTTTCCGAGGGTATGGTGTGTATTGGATTTTAGAGATTGGATTGAGAAACACAAAATTCGTCCCCAGCATATAGGATATACTTGTGAACATGATATTGAACTGGAATTTATCACGGTCAATAAAAAAACATGTTTACCGTTTCCACCTTACGATCTTCATGATGGTGACATGTTATCAGCACGTGTTGCACAGGAAGATCAAAAATTTGACTTCTTTCTGTTCAATCAGACTATTGAGCATTTATATAATCCGATGCAAGCCATGAAAAACATTCATTCTTTGCTTGTTCCAGGTGGTTATGTATTTACTTCCGTGCCAACGATTAATATACCACATTTAACTCCTGTGCATTTTGGTGGATTCACACCGATGGGGCTTGCCGTTCTGATGAAAGGTGCAGGATTTGACGTGATAGAGATAGGACAATGGGGGAATTATGAATACATTCAAAAGTTATTCTCTACACATCAATGGCCTGGCTACGAGACATTGGCGCATGATGGCAAAGTCGTGAACGAAGAAAGAAATGTGTGTCAATGTTGGATCCTGTGCAGAAAGATATAGACAACAAAAATGCAAAAAATAGATTATTATAAACATAAAGAGGATGGATTTCCGCTTCCCTTATTCAACCTGTGAAAAAGTGGATGAGTATGGGGTACAACCTGTCTCTGCCGCCATCAATGGTGTGTCTATGATCGTATTGCTCTATTTCTTTCTTGTCACAAAATCTCCGAGCATCCGTCGTGTACTGTTCCTTTTCCTCCTTTTCGAGGCGGTGCATACCTTTTCACATCTGAGACACATCCCCGGAAATGTGCAATTGTGCATGATACATGTCCTTGGGTACTGTATTCTTTTCTCGATGCTGTGGATGTTTTGGAAAAAGACCGGACATTGTCTTCCTGCATGGCAGATGATGGTATGGTCGGCACTGCTCTTGGTGGATGCGAGCCTGTTCTTGGGTGGTGCGCCATTCCTAGCCTTTCTCACCACCTCGGCGACGCTATTCACGCTACTCTTTGTCTTTTATGCGTTCTCTCTTCCCCCGACCGCCCGCGCCCTTCTTCCCTGGATGGTTCTTGTCATTGCTGCGACAGTACTGGCGGATCTTGCAGAAGGCCAGTACTGCCAACAATGGATGGCCAAGAAGGTATTGCCGTACCATGCCCTGGTCGAAATGCTGGGTCTCCTTGTGTTTGTACTTCTGGGCTTGTTCTTGCAACGACTTGATGGTAAATAATTGTACTTTTTTTTTTCAAATAATAAAACGATATGAAAAAGTCTTTTTCAGCAGGCCCGCCGATGGGAAGCACACCATTTTACGATACCCAGTCGTACGACATTATAGGAATCGAGACTGTGGTGGCTGTGCATGCCATTTCAACCTTTCGAGCACTCGGTGCTGGAATTGGTGCGATTTTTGGAGGACGTTCGGAGCTTCTGGAAAAAACCTTTATGGATGCACGCGAACAAGCACTATTGGAACTTCAAGAAAAAGCTCGACGTGATAAAGCAGACCTCGTTGTGGGTATTGAAGTAGAAATTCAGGAGCAATCTCGATTCATCATCTTTACCGTAACAGGTACGTTGCTAAAGAAAAAGATGAAAAGAAAGAAAAAATAAGTATTTATTTTATGTACAAAAATAAATTATGGAGAATCCAACCATACAGATGCCATCGTTCCAGATCATTCACGATTCCATCGATCCATTCAGAGTCGAAAAAGGTGGAGGTGATCGAGCGATTGATGTCTTGTCCAATGTATTGAAATTTTACAAACTGCTATCATCGGATGCACCTCTTTCTATCACACGTATCACCGGTATTCATAATAATCGAGTCATGATGGATCATCATGGTAAGAGTTTAGATTCGGAGGACTTTACCGGTGAGGAAAGCTCCTCGTTGGTTGTATCGTCATCATTTGTATCTAAGTGATAATCCAAAACCACGCAATATGACCTTTGATCCGATTACCAATAGGATCTACTATATTGATACGTATGGAAATTTATATAAAGAAGAGGATACACAAGACCAGATCCTCTGAATTTGAATCCATACGAGACAATATCGAGATTTTTTTCAATATTATCGATCGATTCATGGAGAAATTATCAGAATATCTGGAACAAGAACAAATCGAGTCTCTGGACAATCTGCTGAATGCATCGGGATTCAAGGTAGAGCTCTTCGACAAGAAGATGGTTAAGACGGAGACTGTCGACGACTTTATAGAACGGTGGAATAAAATCTTTCTTTCCGTATAGAATAACTATGTTTTCTTATTCAGATGTTCTACTTTCTGGATATAATTCTGGAGTTTACAACAATTTTTCCAGCAACGACATGTACCAAAGATGTTGTAAAGATAATTCTCATTGTGCAGCATCATGTTGATCCATGGTGTCCTGGGTATGATGTATCGTTGACTGAGTTGTTGGAACACACGATGGTATTCGCGACACCACATGTTAGTATCTTCTTATCTTATAGGCAATAAGATAAATTTTGTGTATGATTTCATTCTTTTAATGTTTGTACCAATTTGGTTATTCTTCTTTTTCATTATATTTTGAATCGATTTGGTACTTCTGTGTCATCGCCGCCTACATCTTCGTTGTCAACGAATCAGCTAGTTACAATCAATAAGATACATCCCATTCACTCAACTTACTTGATACCAAATTTTATGTATCGGTTCCTTCTTATCATTGATAATTTCAATCGTTCCATCTTTGGTGGTATGAAATCGTGGTGGATTGCCGAATCGTGTGAGAATGTTGGAATGATCACGATCAAAACACGTATAATTATCAAAGGGGTGTTCTTTGTCAAAAAATAAATCCTCAAAGCAATGAACAGGTCGAACTATTCCTGTCGTTAGAGAGGATTTGACAAAAGAGCCATCCTCTTTATAGGCTCGTAAGGATAAATCATGTTCAACGTGAGGCAAAATATCATGTCTCCACCAATAGTGATGGAATAATTGTCTTGGATTTTTATCTTTCGACAAAATCCAGTTTTGTGCTTCGGAAGGATGAGGTAAAATAGGTAATGGTAACCAACACATGACATTTCCTGGTACCGTCATGAACAATCGAGGATTATGAATATAAAATTCATCGACATGGCATATAAATACCCAATCTCCTTGATTTGCTATTTTTTTTAATTCCTGCCAACCATGATGTCGAAGGGTCTGATCGGTGATATGTATTGTTGTTGGATCCTTGAGATAAATTGTATTTTTGTATTGTTGACTAACATGATGAGTGAATTCTGAAACCGATCCATCCACAATCACAATGGTATCAAAGATGGCATGATTTTGTGAAAACCAGTGCTCCACCAATAAATCGTCGTCCTTTGTGATTAATAATCCGTGTAATTTCATACGTAGGTGATATTTTAGTAGTATTATACCACTATCTTAAATTCCTTACAATGCGGTGTAAAGCTGCCACATGCGGATGGTGCGCCCCTGTGGGCATGGACCGAGACGCGCCATATCACCAATCTGTTCTTCCAACAGTGCATACCATGTCTCGTGATCTTCTGCCGGTAGCTTCTTGATCCGGCATAGCAGGGAGGCAAGAAGATGTCGTGCATTGTATCCATTAATAAGGTCGTCGTTCTTCTTCTGTTCATTCAACACGATGTCCCGGAGCATGCCGCTCACATGAGGGGGTTTGCCAGGTCGTGCCCGGAATTCTTCCAGCGCCGTTTCTTCCTCGCTCGCATCAAACCTCTCTACATCCTTTATCTGGACTCGTCCATCAAATTCATGGACATTTCTCATCTGTGCCATTGTCGAAAAAATGATTTTTATCTAAAGAAAGCCACTTGTTAAAATAAAAAACAGATCGTCTCCGAGACAAACCAACAACAACATGAACAACAATCAGCTTACCAACTACAACACGTTCGACGCCAAGCGTCTGATCTTCACCAAGCCCGAGGTGGGAAACATCCCCGGGGCTGTCAGCAAACTCACTTTCAAGCGCATTCGTATTGCCATCAAGAATCCTGATGGCAGTATCGGCGATCTCATCATGGCCACACCTCCGGATCTTCTCTGTTATGGACTCCAGGAGCAGACGGATCCTTCCAATGGAGTGGTGAATGGGTACCAATTCCCAATGGTCCTCTGGAATCGCAACGATCCCACTTCGGATGAGAAGGCCTTTACGGATGCGATTCATCAGATTTCGGATGCCTGTAAGGAGCATCTAATCAAGAACAAGGAGGAGATTGAAAAGTATGATTTGGAGATGAATGATCTCAAGAAGTTCAATCCTCTCTATTACAAGATGGAGAAGGGCAAGGTGGTGGAAGGTAAGGGACCGATGCTCTATATCAAGACCATGACCTCCAAGAAGGCGGAAGGCATCAAGATCAATACGGTGTTTACGGATGCGGCTACCAATGAGTACATCAATCCCATGGATCTCATGAACAAGCGTTGCTATGTGCAAGGCGCCATCAAGATTGAGAGTATCTTTGTTGGCAACAAGATAAGTCTCCAGGTCAAGCTCTTTGAATCAAGAGTCAAGGTAGTCGATACCGCCTTTCGCAGTCTCCTCAATCCTTCTGTGGTCATCAATGTGAGTGCCAATAAGCCCGCAACGGACGAGGATGATGAGGAGGAAGAGGATGTTACACCCAAGGTGCCTCTTCTTCCGGTGATCCATCCTCAGGCAGGCTTTACGGAGACGGGGAGCATTGCGGATGAAGAGGAGGAAGACGATGAGGAAGAGGAAGAGGAGGAGGAAGACGAAGAGGAACAGCCACCGGCCAAGACGGAGACCACACCGCCTGCAGAAATCAAGACACCCGTCGAGCCTGCCAAGACGGAAGCCAAGAAGCGTGGACCTGCCAAGAAGAAATAGAAATAGAAATAGACATATACAGATATAGATATACATACACAGACATATATATAGAAAAGAATATGTTAGCTTATCGGTAGAGCAATTGATTGCAGGACTTTTTATATGTATTTTTTGCATATAAAACATGATTATGCCGTTGGATCTTTATTCTTTTTGGCCTGAAGAAGCAATTGATGGGTTGGAGGATCGACTTTGGGTAAAATCTTTTGTAGGGTGGTATTGGAGAGTTGTCGGATTTCGGGGTGTTGTTGTCGTAGACGAAGGTAGATGGTCATGAGACGGGAGAGCACCTCACGACTTTCAATGTTGTTGATCAATTTCTCGATTCGGGAAAAGGGATAGAGATCCAGGAGATATTGTAGATAATGTTCGATGAGGAGACGCTTAATGTCTTTTCGGTAATTTCTTGTGGCGATGCGTTCCTCGTATAATGTTTCTAATTCTTTGACGAGCCATCCGCCGCGGGGAAGATCTCTCATGAAATGAAGAAGAAGAGTATCATTACGGATCTCACGCATCATGTTCATTAATTCCTCTCGTTCAAAGAGTGCTCGATTTGCGGGTAGTTCTAGCGCCGCCAATTTTTCATGAACCGGCATCTTCTTGATGGCAAGCATTCGTCCCACGCGGTCTGCGTAATGTTTATTGACGGTGGCCAGACGTTTTCTGTCCTGTACCGATAGATAAGAAGGGATCTTGTCTGTCACGACCTCCGGGATTGTCTTCATTTATTGTTTTTGAAATTTTATATTTTCTCTTCTTCTTCTCATGGGCTGGTGAATTTCTTGGTGCCGAGGCGATAGAGTGAAAAAGGCACGGTGATTAACGTCGATCCCAAAAATTGGATCAAGATGAATTGGAGCTGTTGTGTGATGAGAATAAAAATCTTGATGGTGTTCAGAATGACATAAAGAAGGGGTTCAATAAGGACAATCCGATAGGTCCATTTTTTACTATAATTGATGGTTTTGATGGTGGGATTCCATGCATAGGAATGAATAAAGTCAAAGGATACCGTATCGTAATATCGATCCATCAAACTGGAAAGAAAGGCAATGGCATACACAATGAGCACCTTGGTCCATGTATCCAGCTTCATCTGAAGGAAGGTGGACTGATCCGCTGAATTTTTGGCAGGACCAAAAGTAAGAAATTTACGTTGAAAGGCATTCTCGGCATCCAGGAATACGAGCGCGATGAGGAGAAAGAGTGTAAAAAGAATGAGTGCATTTCGAGGTTCAAAAAAGAAATGAATCAATGAACTGTAGACAGTACCCTCGCCTTTTTTGGCTTTTATCATATTTTATTTTATACGGATTTATAATAAAATATGATAAAAGCAAAAAACAAAATAATGATGGTGGAGGATCATCGTGCATTATCACGAACGTTTCAGTACGGTCTGGTCATGCTGATTCTTATCATGGGGATTTATGTCCATGATACAACGTACATGTCGGAGCATACCACCCGATTTCTTCTAGAGCTTGTTGCCTTTATGATTTCCGCCATGATTCTTTTTGTCCTCCTTCATCGTATCGGTGAGTGGAAGACGGAACGTTATTATCGGACACTGTTCTCGATCGCTGTGATTGTTGCCATCCTGGCCTTTTTTGTGGAACTTGGAGGATGGTTGGACAAATCGTCGACCACGCGCAAAGACGATGTCGTATGGTCCATCAATATTTTGTACGCTGTCTCCTTCCTGGGCTTTTTCATCTATGCCGCAACAACGGGCGATATTTATAAACGGAGTGGTGTGTTTATTGTACCAACACTACTCGCCTTTTTTTTTGGGACGGTGGTTGTCGCCATCCTCACAAAACATTCTCACCTCTTGCATCGTCTCACCTCTCGTCTTCATCTTACTACACCTCCTTGGTGCATCGGGATTGTCCTTCTGGTGGCTCTTTTTACAGTGGGTCTTTTCCTTTCCATTCTTGTCTATTCGTTCCGTGTCATGATTCCCTTTCCAATTCTTCGTACAATCGTTCATGCCATTGTGTTTGGATCGATTGCGTTGCTACCTCTTTTGCTCGTCTGCCACGATCGATCCATACCTATGAATGCAGCCAACATTGCAGTCGTCTATGCGATTCTTGTCGGTGTCTATATAGTATCCATACCGCTAAAAAACCAGATGGATGGAAAAATTATTAAAAAAAAATAAAAAATATTGACCTAGAGTAGGAGTAGAATGCCAAGTCCTTATAACCTTCTGATTCAGTCGACTCAGGTCGACACTCAGAACGCCATCGATCGTAGATCGCCTCTTCCCGGACTTGCTGATGTCCACTACGGCGGACCCATCCCCGGATATGACAGCACCGCTATCACCACATGGGATGTGGTTCAGAAACTCTGGTATTCTGCCTATGAGAATGCCGAGGCGGATATCTTTGCCTACGGCACGGCCTATGCCAATCTGGATAGTGTGGCTCGAACGGCCGCTGCCAATGCCATTGTGGCGGATTTCCAGCAATCCGTGGATGCCTTTGCGGCCAAGTACCCCAACCTCGGATTCCGTCTCTTCCTTCAGGATGGTGGTGAGAACAAGTTTGTCAGCCCCGATAACGTCACAATCGCCGCGACCAGCGACTCTGCCAACGCACAACTCGGTTCGTCTCCTCAGAATCGCTCCGTGGTCACCATGGCCTTTAACAATACGTACAACAACACCGGTCTCTACCAATCCGCCTATTATTCCACCTCCACCGGAGGTACGAGCAAGGGATTCGCTCTGTACATGGCCGGTGGCGTCTTCCGTCTCAACACCAGCAACGGTCGTCAGATCTCTCCCATGTTCTGTCTCCGCCTCTCCATAAATCAAATCGAGCCATTAGTTGGTTAAGACATTTTTAAATATTATTTCATTATTTCTTAAATAATAAAATAATGGGGGTAACCTTGAAGTGTGAAAAGAAGAAGATGCACATGTCGTATGGTCGTTGGAAGGATTTTCGAGGAAAGATGTGTCAATCGGCAATAAACTATATTTTATCTCGCGAGAGATGGTTCAAGAAGCAGCATGTCGCGTCGGTGTATGAGGACGCCTATGCGCAATTAAAGTCGTTGAAAACAGTCAAGACACCGGATTTTTTGGAGACGATGGACATGCAGAATCTCTTTATTTTCTTCAATATGGGGGGTATCGTGCCGCTCATGCTGAAGGACGATAACGATGGATTCTATACCACAGGCAATGCCGTGGATCTTCTGGTGGCCATGGATATTCTTCTTAAGAATGATGTGTTGCAAGAAAAGAAGGATCTCTTGGATGAATTCAAAGAGGTGCTGCGTGAGAGCATTCGCAAGATTAAATTCATTACGTTGCAATAATAAATTATTTATAAAATAAATGAATGTGGGGATTGTCTGCATGACACGCTGTCCACCCGATCTCGTGCGCTGGGTGGAGTACCATATTGATCTTGGCTTTTACCGCATTTTTTTGAGGTTAGAGGGAGAGAAGATTATTCCGACGATGAAGCAGTTGGAGCGTTTCCGTGAAGTAAAAGTTCTCGAACAGGAAGTGTATCCGATCGGTGCGCAGATGCCCAGGCAGGAGTTCTTGGTTGAGGAGGCGATCCGTGTCTGTCAAGAAGAGAGTCTCGATTATCTTCTTCATATCGACGACGATGAATTGTTCTATGTGGATCCATCCGTCGGTCTTCAGGGCATGTTGCGCGAAATGGAGAGTTGTACAGAAAAAGAATGGGATTACATGATATTGGATAATGTCGAGGCGGTCTATCCACACGATAAGGCGTCCGAGGGTCGGTCATGCTTTGAAAAGACGTCTTGGTTCCACGATTGCTATTCGAGTCCCTGTCGCAGCTATGGAAACGGCAAGAGCATGACCAAGATTGACATTGCCAATCCCGCACCCTTTGGTGTGCATAATTTCCGTGGCCAATCGATACGTGTCCCCCATACGCTCGCAATGATCCTCCATTTCGAGAGTTGTGATTTCGACGCCTGGGTGTTGAAATTCCGGTCACTTAAAGAAACAACAAACTTTTCTTATTACGAAAAGAGCAAAGAGGCCGTCCAACAATACGATGAATGCCGAGGCCAGCAGTGTGATGCGATTCTCTATGATTTTTACAAGAGACACACCCATCTGGATTCTACTGATACACGATTCCAGGTCCAACATTAACAACATCCGGATCGCACACACGAATGAACGCCGCATGTGTATTCTGTTTCATGGTCGGAAGGGATGCTTAGTGCGATGTTTCCGAGCTCGGGTGGATAGCCATGAAACGGCATGGGTAGAAATCCCGCCCACCAATCGGTATACGGCTGCTGGTCCACACGGATCCAATAGACACCGTCGTAGGTCTCGGTTCCAGAGATACGAACAGGTACATTCAAGGGGCCGTTGAATTTGATATAGGAAAGGAATGTAAAATCGGGTACAAAATAAAACACGGGATTGTATCCGGTTCGACATGGTGCGGTGGTGTAATCCCATCCGCCAATATTCATCGTGATTGCTGTTTTCTTTTGTAGGAAAAGAAAAAACATTGGAAAGAAAATGATTTTTGGACAGAAAGAGAGAGGATGGAATAAGAAGAACACGAATGAAAGATTATGAGGATGCGGTGATGGCGATGTTGGGTGCCTATTTCAAGAAGCACGATACAGCGCATCTTCAGAAGCACAGCTATGATCTTTTTCTGACGCACCGTCTGACCAAGATTATTGAAGAAGAGCCGCAGATCGAGGTCATGCTGAAAAAGAATGAATTCTATCGCGTGGAATTCGGACAGATCTTTGTCGATCGGCCTTATATTGTGGACGAGAAACGCTCTATCCAGTACATTCTGCCCAACGAGGCCTTGTTGAGAGATTTGACATATTCGAGTCCTCTTTCAGTAAATATCTTTACCAAGCACTACACGATTTCCGAGGAGGATGGCACCGAGACGGTATTGGAAGAAAAGACGCACGTCAAGATTCCCATTGCGAGGATCCCCATCATGGTCGGATGCTCGAAATGCAATCTTTCAAGGCTGTCTGAAGCGGGCAAGGTGCGAGATGGTCATTGCGAGAATGATCCGGGAGGGTACTTTATCATCAAGGGTAAAGAGCGCGTCCTGGTGGCACAAGAACGAACGAATTATAACACTGTCTATATCTTTGAAAAGAAGAGTACGGATCAGAAGCACGTCATGGTCAGCGAGATCCGCAGCATGTCCGAGGAAACAGGGCATTCCGTCCTGATCCAGATGAAGATTTGTGCCAACAATCATCGGATCATGGTAACGCTGCCCTTTATTACACAGGATGTGCCGCTTGGCTTTGTCTTTGCGGCCTACGGTTGCGACATCCAAACGATCGATGCCATTCTGCGAAAAAACATTGGCGTGGACACGCCCGAGATGACTCGCATGATCCAGACGGTGATCAAGGATGCGATGATCATCCAGACCGAGGAAAATGCCATCCATCATATTGCCCAGTTTGCGACGCACATCATCTCGAGAGAGCGACGGATCATGTATGTCAAACAGATCTTGATGAGCGAGGTCTTTCCCCATCTCGGCATCTCGAGCGGGGATATGCACAAAATCCTCTTTCTGGGTCATATGTGCGGCAAGTTGCTGTTGACTTTTGGTGGTCATCGATCCATGGACGATCGTGATCATCTCACGAATAAGCGTGTGGAGGTGGCGGGGGTGCTTGTGGGAGATCTTTTTCGGACGTTGTGGAAGCGTTTCATACGCACCATCACACCGCAGCTGATGAAGAGGCTGGATATTCTGATTATTATTTCCAAATTGAATATTATTACGATGGGATTGCGGCATTGTTTTTCGACGGGAAATTGGGGTATTCCCAAGTCAAATTATATCCGAACGGGAGTGAGTCAGGTGCTGAGTCGGATGTCGTACAATTCCACGCTCTCTCATCTCCGCCGCATCGTCATCCCGATTGGAAAGGAGGGGCGTAATACCAAGATCCGTCAGGTGCATCCCACCCAGATCGGGTTCATCTGTTCGTCAGAGACGCCCGAGGGAAGCTCGGCGGGTATCGTCAAGAATTTTTCTCTCATCTCCGAAGTGAGTGCGGGTGTCGATCCCATCTTTATGCGGATGATTTTGGAGAAATTACCCGGGATCGATACCGATTTCGACACCTTTTTACGTCATGATCGATGGATCAAGGTGTTTCTGAATGGGAATTGGATGGGTCTGGTGCCGGACGGCGAGGACGCCTACCGTCGCCTGGATTACCTGAAGAATCATCAGCGATTGATACCGATGCAGGTATCTTTCATGTTGGAGGACAACGAGCTGAGGATTTATTGTGACGAGGGGAGGATGATCCGGCCCTTCTTTGTGGCCCGACGGATGCCGTCCATCGAGGATCTGCGGACGAAGGATTGGGATACGATGGTAAGAGAAGGGCGCATCGTATGGATGGATTCGCACGAATTGGAAAACAAGGTAGTGGCCATGTACCCACGCGATCTCACTGATCAGCACGATCTTTGCGAGATTCATCCGTGCCTGATGCTGGGTATCTGTGCGAGCCTTATGCCGTTTGCAGATCATACCCAGTCCCCTCGCATCTGTTATCATTCCAGCATGGTGAAGCAGTCCATCGGGATTTATTGCGGGACAAACGAGATTCGTGCCGACACCGTCGCACATCTTCTTTCTTACCCGGAAAAACCCGTTGTGAGGACGCATGTCGAGGAATGGCTGAATCTGGACAAGCTGCCGTGTGGAAACAATGTGATTGTGGCCATCGCTTGTTACGGTGGCTGGAATCAGGAAGATTCGATCATCTTGAATCGAAGCTCGGTGGATCGCGGTCTGTTCCGTTCCTTTACCTACCGGACACTGATGGTGGAAGAAAAGAAAAAGACCTCTTCTCATATCGAGGCAATCGACATGCCGCCGCTCGAATCCCGTATACGGAGCTTTAACTATTCCAAATTGGACGCGCAGGGCATTGTTCGACCAGGATTGTACGTGGGCAGCGGCGATGTAATTGTGGCCAAGACGTCCGTGCGCCAGGTCAAGATGGGGCGTGAAGAAAAGATGGATACCTCGGTCGTGGTCAAGAACGGAGAAGAGGGATTTGTCGACAAAGTCTTTATCACCACGACGCCCGATGGCTACAAGATGGTCAAGATCAAAATCCGTGCCATCAAGATTCCCGAAGTGGGTGATAAGCTATGTTCGAATTGTGCGCAAAAGGGAACGATCGGGATGACACTTTCTCGTGAAGACATGCCCTTCACCCCCGATGGGATTGTTCCCGACATTATCATCAATCCGCTCTGCATCCCCAGTCGAATGACCATCAACCAGCTCATGGAATCCATCGGTGCAAAATCGGCCGTGCTCCAAGGAAAATTCCGCCACGCCACGACATTTTCCGAACACAGTGTCGACATTGTCGAATCGCTCAAACAAGAATTGCATGATACAGGATATGAGAGGAATGGTAATGAGCGTATGATCAACGGCATCACGGGCGAGCCGATGGAGGCCGAGATCTTTATCGGTCCGTGCTATTACCATCGTCTCAAGCATCTCGTGAGCGCCAAGATCCACGCAAGGAATCACGGCAAAGTCTCACAGCTCACCCACCAGCCGTTGGAAGGGCGATCAAGAGACGGTGGTCTGCGCTTCGGAGAGATGGAGCGCGATGCGATGATCAGCCACGGCAATTCCCGCTTCCTCCTGGAACGTCTCTTTGACATGTCCGATCCCTTCCGCATCCCGATCTGCTCTCAATGCGGCGCCATGCCCTCCTCCAATTCCTATTGCTCGGTCTGTGAGGGCACCGATGTGGTGACCGTACCCATGCCTTATGCATGCAAACTCCTCTTTCAAGAACTCAACGCCATGGGCATTCGTATCAACCTCTTTCCCGAAAAGGATTGCACCGCCTCGTCGTCTCTCTTGCACCATCTAAAGGAAACCATGGTATAGAAAGAAAGAAATGACAGATCTTCCATCCTCAAAGACCAAGATGAACGTGGACAAGAAAATGAATCAACAAAAGAATGCGGTGCGTCAGCGTGCAACCAAAGCCAATATCTTTAAAAGCTACTATCATCCGGCCTCGGGAAGCCGTTACGAGGTACTGGCCAAATTATATTCCGAGGAACAATCTTGATAACTCTATGATAACTTTATGATGATTAGAAAAAAGAAAATATTCATACTTTCTTTTTTCTTAAATTATGTTGATTTAGATAATGTCAAATTTGCGCATGGACCAATCCAATTCGTTCAGATCAAGACAAAGGATCGTTGCGCCAACATTGGAATCGGAACCTATACTAGACACCAATTCAAACAAGCTGTATTTTTCCACGGTATTTCCTCCTCCATACAAGAATACGTTTCCAGGATCGAAACGTTGGACGTTGAGCTCAAGGACACCCTTGCAATCATTTTTACCGCGTTGAGACCAACAAGAACATTCTCCTTGCGCATTTCTCACACACGATTTCACGGTATAATTTATGTTATGATCATTTTCATCCATAAAATACAAGGAATGATAATCATGTTTTTTGATGGCCGACATACATTGTTGATAGCACTTGTGAAAGGTATCGTCAAAGAGAAAAATTAATCTCAATAGACTGGGATTCAAGTAGGAAGAAAACATTTTTTATTTTCCATTCATGAAAAATATTGTTGAATTCATTTTTAGAAGTAAATTTTGCTGTTTTATTTTCCAAATAAAACATCCACATCGTTGGTAATTGTAAAGAATATCTTTCTTTGATTAGACTAGAATAGAATTAGTTTGCAAGGATCTGTTCAAAAAATGCCGCGTCTTCATCGACCGGATCAACAAAACTCATAATCTTCTGCAAGGTGGTCCAACTGCTGATGGCGATCCTGGCCTCATAGGATTGGCCGACGCGTCCGGCGCGCCCGATGAGTTGAAAGAGGACATTCCGGGAGACATTATCGCCGTAAGCGCCATCGATAAAAAGATGGGTGAGTCCTTCGATGTTCGTTCCAAAGACGATTTCGTGGCCGGCAAAGAGGAGAGTGAGCTGGCGAATGCTGCGCATGACGAGACGACGCTGGAATTCGGTGCACTGTGAAAAATCGTACACACCGATACCCGAGAGCAAAAAGGCATAGAGAAAGTTGGAAAAGGCGCCTTCCATTTCCTTGGGTAGGATCGGAGGAAGATTGTACCGCGATACCGCGTGACCGTAGCGCTGTGCGTGCTCCACGGAATTCACCACCATATTCTTGGGAAACCGGACCTGTTGAAGCGAGGCAATCTCCTCCTGTATTTGGACGATATCCCTCTGATGCTCGATCGGATCATTGCCGTGGCTCTTGCTGAATTTGCAACTCTTCATCTGCTCGAGCTTCTTTTCCACCTCCATCTTCTTCTTCTCCATGGTGGCCGCCAAGACATCCAGGTCTGGTGCATCCTTGTGTAGCTCTTCTCGGATCGTTTCCAAGACAGGAAAGAGACGCTCGTGGGTGGTGATGGTCAATGTCCTTCCCTGATAATAATGCGAATCGTGTGTCGCAATCCTCTCGATATTGGGCGGTGCGGTCGATGGTGGACGATGTGCCTTCATCTCATCAAAGACGGTGGGATGGTATCGCAGATAGTCCAACAGTTCCAACACATAGTCACGGATGGAGGCGTGATCGATCCTGCTCAGATCCGCAAACCGATCCACGAATCGCAGCCTGGTTTGCTCTAGATGAGCCTCGATGTGCCGCACCATCCCGTACACCTGCTGTGGGGCGTACATCCTCCCGATCAGAGGGTCTTCGCGGATGCGCTGGATGAGAAGAGGAATCTGATCCGAGGATTCGATGAAATGATGAGGAAGTGCGACCTTGCCGTCCGGATCCACGACCGTACAACTGATCGTGAGCTGGTTCGATTCGATCCGGATGACATGCTCGGGAGAGCCGTGATGAGTCTCCAGAAAACGACGAATCAGCGAGGGCATGTCCTCGAATCGCGGAAGAATGGCAGAAAGCAGCACCGTCTGGCGAGGAAGGACACTCGCGATATCCGCCATGATACGGTTGGAGGAAGGATCGCCGCACACAAACTCGTCAATGTACCCCACAAATTGAGAACGGAGCCGCTCATCCTCCAGGATCGCACGACAGGTCTCCAGATCGGCCACAAGGATGTCGGGGAAACGAGTGGTGGCATTCTTGTAAAAGATCATCTGCTGGTACACACTGCCCGTCTTGTTCTCATCCTCCGTCTTGTACACCTTTTTCCACGTGACCGGGAAGCACGTCTTGTAAGGTCGAATGAGAAATTCATCAGTCGCCGCGTTGTGTCTTCCCATCCACAGATGCATGTTCTTGCCAAGAAGGGCGTTGGTGGCAATGTCCGTGCGGACCAGTTGATTGTTGCATGCAAAGAGAACGGTCTTGCCACTCTTAATGGCCGCCATCTTCTGTGCCAATGGCACCGCCAGGAACGATTTCCCCGTGCCGGGCGGCATCCGATCCCCCAACATCATGGGGATGTTCCTCATGACCGCGTTGACTACGTGATTCAGCACTTTCATCTGCTCGTCGTAGAGCGCGATGCGTCCCTCCCGCTTCTGTGAGAGCGGATTCACCATCAACTCGGGATGGTGCTCAAACAATTCTTTAAACTTTTCGTCCGGTGCAAGAAAAGTCGTCGCCATGTCTTTCAGGTGTCCAAAGAATCGCCGGATCTCGACATGAATCTTGTCGTTTGAAATCTCCTCTCTCACGATACGATCCATCGAGATCATGGCATCCAGGATCACATCCCGCCTCATCTCGTGCTTCAGCACGCGCAGCTTCTTCCAGATCATGATATTCCACTCGGCAATCATAAAGGCAAAGGTCGGCTGGCATCGGAAAGACGTGCAGGTAGGGCGCAGCGTCCTTGCATCGAATCGGATCAACTCCAAGTCCTTCTCAATCAGTTTCTTTTCCGTCTCGCGATGGACCCGTTCTCGCACATTGTTCTCGCTCTTCTTCTTCGTCTTCTTCTTCTTGTCCTCCATCGCACCACCAACCTTTTGAGGAGGAGGGGGGAAACAGGTCGCGACCTCCGCCCCATACTTCTTCAGAACAGTGTCGCGAAAGAGCTCCATATAATTCTCATTCCAGGAGGAATTGATATCGATCGTCTCGATATAGACATCATCCACCGAATTGCACAAGCCAATCAGATGCCGGAGCGTCTCCCAATTGTCCGGCTTCTCGTCCAGCTTTTTCCAATCAAAGGTGGATGTCATTGTTTGTATCTGTTTGTTGTTTTTTTCTGTTGAATAATGAATCAAATCAAAAAAAAATAGTTTAGATGGTATTAGTTTGTATAACTTCTTCTTCTAATTTCATTTCTCATTCTCCATTTCATTTTCATCGACAATGTTAGAAAAAAAAACAATCTAAGCAGTTGTGGACGAGAAAGACAAAAATGTATCCAAAGGATGAGAGACCAGAGGAGACGAGACAGAAGGATCTGTTTGCGGCCATCAAGAAGAATATGATGCAGGGCATGTCGGACGAACAGATTGCAGACCTCAAGAAACTGGGGGAGAAATTCCACGAATCCTTTGATATTACGACCGGAACGACTCAGAATCTTGACGAGATCAGCATGGAAGAATCGCTCGCGTACATTGTCGAGAGCTTGAAATCAGGGATTCATCCAAGCTACCTGAACGAGGACGAGATTGCGATGCTGAATGCTGGATTCGGTGAGGAATGGTACAAGAAATGGGGATATTCCAAGGAGGATCTTGCAAAATAAATAATTTATTTCTTTAAAAAGAAATAAAACAAAATGCCCGCTCCTGGATATAGTTACGATCCCAATCAAGAATATACAGAATGTGTGGATTTTGGATCGCCGTATCATCGAGAAAAAAATGCATGTGAAACAACATGCATCGCGAATTATGCCCAATTCAATGCGAGCGTGGCGTCCATGTGTCCCTCGGATTCGTCCGAATTGGACACGACCTGTGATGACTACTGTTCGACGGAGGAATCAAAGACCAATCGACAGGAGGGGCAGTGTTATACGGGATTTACCTCCACATCCACCTCCAATGGCACAACACCCCCTGAATTCTGTCAATCCGTCTGCAAAGAAAAATGCAAGGCGGGATGCACCGATTACGCCGAACGACGTAACAAGATCCAGGCGTGCTTGATCGGAGTATGTCCGGGCAGTCTTCCCGCTGACGAACGGACCTGGACATCGGACATCTCCGCCCAACAGCGTTTATCCCTATTCAAACCGTCAAGTCCTGGAGTATGGCCCTTGATGACCAACGACGCACCCTGTCTCTACTTTAATGACCAGACCAACGAATGGGAATACTCCATGACACTACCTCCATCCTCTTCTGCCTCTTCTTCTTCTTCCTCTTCTTCCTCTTCTTCCGTCATCTCCAATCCAGTACCAGCACCATCCTCTTCTTCGTCTTCTTCCATCGCTAATCCAGTACCAGTACCAGTACCAGTACCATCCTCTTCTTCTTCTTCTTCCGTTATCACGAATCCAATACCAGCACCTTCTTCTGTGACTCCAACAACATCAACATCCTCCTCCACACCCTCCGTATCATCATCCTTTAAAGACTGGATATGGATTCTACTTGTCGCCGTTGTGGTTGTATTGATAATTGTTAGTATTCTATATTATCACCGTAAAAAAGTATTTGATTGGATGAACAAACCTAACGCCAAATCCAAACATCGTCATCATACGAAAAAACATCATACATATAAACATAGATGAAAGTAAACTAATTTCTCAATATTCTGAAATTAGTTTGTTGTTATTTTGTATTCTAGCGTTAACTAAACAACAATTTAAAATCTTCAAGACTCATTTTAGGTGGCTTACTAGATGCTTTGCGAGCTTTGCTAGACTTGGAGTCAGGTTTTGGTGGTGTTATTTGTTCTTCTTCTATTGATTGTATTGGTGGTACAAAACTTTTTATTAGACTTGAATTTCTCGTCATGTGGTTAAAACCATTTTTTTTAATTTATAATTCTCGTACAAAGACGGTATATCCTTTTTCTTTCCATTGGACTGCGGGGCAATGATGAATATCTCCCCCACACATCAAAATAATCTCTTTTGGATCGTAATAGGTTTGTACCAAGTCGTACAACGGCATCTCGCAGCGGTTATGGTAGGATCCATAAACCACAAGATCGTACCGATGATTCTGAATGTCCTCTTCGAGTGTCTCGTCCAGACGATTGTCACGAGAAGAAGGATCAAGGAGTTTCGAGTAGGTCATTCCTTTGCCGTAGAGTTGATGGATTGGTGAATCATAGGAAGTATAGACATGGGGTATGAATGGATAATCGTGGCATCGAGCGCCCATCTGTTCTTTGAATCCATGTAGTGTAAGACATCGGAGATAATCTGGCGTCACGAGGTTGGAAAGAAACAGGATCCTCGTATCCTCCTTCAATGAATATCCACACGTGGTGATCACGTAATTGGCCATGGCACGTGTCGTAAGATGGGTTCTTGTATGATTGAGAAAGCGGTCCATCAGAAAGGTCCATTGATCCGTATCGACCGTGTCTTTTTCAAGGCATTGATGATAAAATTCATTCACCTCGATCTGGAGCGCCTTGGGCCATAGTGTCATGGTATAGGGAGGGCATTGTTCGATATTGGGGAAGAAAGGAAGACAGCCGTTGGCCACAATCTCATAATGGCGCAAGCAATCCCATCCGGCTTTTTTGATGGTGATTGCAAAAAACGATTGCTGGTACTCGTGATAATAGTCCTCTTCGGTATCATAGATGTAGGTCTCCAACCTTCCTGGGACCAGACTGGAGACGATCTTGTTTTTTTTTGCCAGTATCAGCTCGGTAATCATCTTGCATTCCGGTATGGAGAAATTGACACCGTAAATCATCGCACCCTTATAGTGATCATCCATGTTATTATTGTCTGTTGTTGAAGATATGTCGATGGTTTCTTCTATATAATCATTGTACATGAATGGGACATGTTTCCCCTGGATCCATACCTGAAAGAACTCGCTATTGCATGGAAAACGAGACCTCCAATTCGCACATGAATAATCCACGTGAAATCCTTTCTGACGCAATAGAGTATCGACAACATGTTTTTGAATGTATTCTTTATAATCGTTCTCCACAATGATGGTATGGACATGTTCAAGAATCTCGGGCATCTCTTGAAGGATGTAGTAAAATGCTCCACGACAATCGAGAACCAAGGTATCAAACAAAATATTATATTTGGAATACAGTTCTTGGAGTGTGAGAGTTTTTACCCAGGAATAGTCCTTCGAAGGAAGAACGTTGGATGGGAAGGTGTCCTTGTTTTTCTGAACCATCTTGTGTTTGGAAAGAACCGCATTCTCCACATGAAATTCTCGTAATTGTTGGGCGGTGCTTGGATCCGATTCCAACACCACATAATCTGTGTTTCCAATCTTTGCGAGTATGCTCGCAATTAGCAAGGACTGACTACCTCCACCTATCATAAGCACTTTTTCGTTTCCTCTCAGATATCTAAGGATCATCATGGATTGTTGTTTGTCTTGATCACAGATTGGTACTTGTAATGCATCCAATCGATTGTGTATTGTATCGGATATCTTTCGATTGTCGGCCACCTTGACGATCCTTTTTTTGGTATCCACCACCAATATCTTATTCTCATCAAATACATGATCCCCTATAAAAATATATTTGTGCACATTCGGAAAAGGATCGGTAAACACAGAAGATCGAGCAAATTCATCGTGTGGTATCACAATCTCGTCCTCCCCACGCCTCAATTTCTGATAACACAGATCCGTCACATCGATCGACCGCTCCTTGCTACCTCCATATCGAATCGATAACATTTGTTCCTTCTATTCATCATATCTTTAAATTATAATGTATATTACAATAGACAATAGATATAAAGGATTAGGAGTGAGAATGGATAAAAAAGAAGAATGATTGTTTTTATCACACCATCGATCGGTAGAGGCTCGCTTGCCAAGTCATTACATTCGTTGGTACGACAGACGGATCCGGAGTGGAGATCGTTTGTGGTGATGGATGGTGTGGATGTGCCGGAGAGCGCGCTGCATGTGGACGATCGTGTGAGATTCATGAGATTGCCGGAAAAGGTGGGATCGGGGAATCATGCAGCGAATGTGCGGAATGTGGGTATGGATCGCGTGACACAGGAGATAGGAAAGGACAAGCTCCCGTCCACATGGTTTGCCTTTCTGGACGACGACGATACCTTGACGAATGATTATGTGGAAAAACTCCGTGCGGCCATCGAGCAGCATCCGGACATTGATTTTTTCATCTTTACGATGGTCTATACGCACTGTAGGTATGTACTGCCACCACCAGAACACACTGATTTTCTTGCCAATTACGTCGGCATCTCGTTTGCGATGAGGGCCTCTGTTTTTGCAGAGGGATTCCGGTTCGTGCCTTCTTCCGGCGAAGATTATGATCTCCTTCATCGCATGCGAGAAGCAGGCAAAAAGAGCATGCTCCTTCACCACCAATCCTACCGCGTCGGTTTCTAAAATAAAAATGAGATTTAAAGGAAGGAATCAAATGGATACAAAAAGATGATAGATTATATGGAGTTTTTGCGTTCATCGCGTTATTTTCATCGACTTGACCTGGAACGAATTGATTGGGAGGAATTGGCAAAGAGTGTGGGAGAGGAGATGCCGGAGAATTATACAAAAGAGGAGTATATGGAGAGGATGGCGACGCGGTGTGGTTCCATGTCGAATCGAGATGTAGTGTACGATCATCTGGCAGCGGCGATTCTGATTGAATTGCACGAGCGGCGGACGAGCGAATCGTTTATTGATGTGGTGCGGGAATTGCAGGAGAATCGGGATGTGATGGGGAAGAGTCGCCCCCTCCTGTCCGAGGAGTTTGTAGAATTTATCGAGGCGAATGAGGAAAAGATTGAGGCCTTGGTGAAGGGAAGCGAGTGTTTTTTGCCGTCGTTGTTTGGGTGGAAGACGTTGGCAAGGGCTTATCTCTTGCGATCCAATGGGCGTGTCCGCGAACGAATGGTGCACATGTTCATGAGGGTGGCGCTCTTTATCCACAGGGACGATTGGGACAGATCCGCACACGCTTTTCGCGATATGATGAATGGATGTTATACGCACGCTACACCGACTCTTTTTCATGCGGGAACAAGGAGGAGTCAGATGGCGTCGTGCTTCACGGAGGATGCCGAGATTTGGACGGAATCGGGGCGAAAGAAGATTGTGAATGTGGAGATTGGGGATCGGGTTCTGTCTACCCATTCAGGAAAGAGTGGGGTTGTCCTTCAGAAGCACAAGAATCTGCGGGGAGATCGTCGTTTGTACAAGCTGTTTACGGAGGATCGGTATGTGGCGACCGCCACTGGTGATCATGAATTCTATGTTCGTGATTCCAGAACAGGAGTCGAGGGATGGAAGCGCCTCGATTGTCTGACCCGCACGGATGAATTAAAACGGGCCCGACGTCATTCTATACCTACTTCTTTTGATTTTATAAAATATCCCATTACGAATCGATTGATGATGGAATATCCGCGGATGGCGGGTATGCTCTTTGCACGTTTATCGACCATGGAAATTACGACCACCACTCGTTATATTGATATCGAACTGCCTTCGAATCATCGATCGGTCTATAGGATGATGGCGGAGAATATTCAATGGAGTCGGATGCAGGCGGGCATGATGCATATCCGAGAATCCGAGATTCTTGAGGTATTTTCCAACAAGGACACTCGGAATTTATTGATTAGATGGTGTCTTGAATCGAATGATCGTCCGTTCGCACTGGGGTGGGAAGATGTATTTTTGGGATCGGGGGGCAGCTTCTCGGCAAAAAACAGGATGGAAGCCGACGTATGGAGCATGGCGCTGACCGTCCTCCTGGGTCGAGAGTATCGAAATCAGGGTGCGATTATTTATATGAATCATGATGGAAGTAGTGATGGATGCTTCTGCTTTAGAAAAAAGAAGACATGCAGCGAGGGGTTTGTGCGGTTTGCTAGAAGGATTCGTATGACGGAAGAAGAAAAAACGGTGAGATATGTATATACATTGGGGATTGAGGTAGATCATTCCTATTCAGTAGGGGGTGTCATTGCCAAGAACTGTTTTCTTATGGGCACCGAGGACAGCGTAACCGGCATCTTCAAGACAATCTCGGACACCGCACAAATCTCGAAATGGGCGGGAGGGATTGGTGTGCATATCTCCAACATTCGTGCCAGTGGGTCGTACATCTCTGGCACCAATGGCCATTCCAATGGCATCCTGCCGATGCTCAAGGTTTACAACGACGTAAGCCGTTATATTGATCAGTGTTTTACACCCGATGTATTGGTGATGACCATCCATGGCATGACCCCTATCGGTAGTATCCAGAAAGGGGATCTTGTGATGAATCGAGGAGGTGAGTTCTATCCTGTGAAAAAAGTCCTGTACTATGATTGGAACGGCGAGATGGTATGTGTGAATGGTGCGCGCGTGACGCCCGAACATTCCTTTCTAACGCTTCAGGATGAGTACATGCAATTGTCCGAGATGAGTGATCACGATCTCCTCGTCTTTCCAAAACCCGTAGAGACGATGGACAACGAGGAGATGACTCCACAGATCGTTCAATTTCTTTTAGGATGTGCCTATCGCTGGAATATCCAGGACAATGGTGTCATATCGGTGTGGGACGATCCGCACGGGATTGCACATACTCTGATGAAGAATCTCTTTGACGAGAGAGATTACATGGTTGTCAACGATAAGATTAATCTAAAGACACGATCACTCGTTGCGTTCTTGGAGGAACAGGTAGCGAGCGCGGTGTATCAACCGGATCGTGTGCGAAAACAGTTCCTTATCGCGAGGAGACAGAAAACCGAGGAGCCTCTGTGGATGACGAGAATCATGGAAACCATGGTCTACCTAGAACGAGCCAGTCAGCAGTGCATCTCGGATATGAAGGTGTATCGTGTTGTGTATGAGGGACGTATCGTGGATCTGGAGATGGAAGGCGATCCGAGCTATGTGACACAGATTGGTGCGGTTCATAATGGGGGAGGAAAGAGGAGCGGTGCGTTTGCCATGTACATCGAGCCATGGCATGCGGACATCATGGAATTTGTGCTGGCCAAACGAAATGCGGGCGCCGAGGACGAGCGAGCCAGGGATCTGTTTTATGGCCTGTGGATCCCGGATCTATTCATGGAGCGTGTCGAAAAAAACGAGATGTGGAGTCTTTTTTGTCCCTCCAGGGCGCCTCATTTGGCCGATTGCATCGGTTCGGATTTCCGTGTTCTTTATACCACCTACGAAGAGGAGAAACGGTACGAGAAACAGATACGTGCAAGAGATTTATGGACAGAGATCCTTCGTTCCCAGATCGAGACCGGCACTCCCTACATGCTCTACAAGGATTCTTGCAATTATCGATCGAACCAGCAGAACCTGGGTGTGATCAAATCGAGTAATCTGTGTGTGGTGGGAGAGACGCGACTGCTTACTCCCTCTGGAACACCAACAATCGAGACGTTGTATGCGGAGGGCATGCCCGTTCACGAGGTATGGAATGGGTCGTCGTTTGCTTCAGTGCATATCCAGAAAACAGGCGAGAATCAGTCCGTTATGCGCCTGGAATTCTCCAATGGCATCCAGCTCACCTGTACCTCGCATCATCGATTCTATGTCCTGCGAGAAGGACAATCCTTGTGTGTCCAAGCCAATCAGGTGGAGATTCATGATGTCCTTGAGACTTACCACCTTCCGTCTCGTGTATTCAAACGATCCGAGATTCCCGAGCCGGTCAAACGCTCCATGGAATGGATCTCGAGAAAACATCATGCATGGGCAGAGAACTTATCGATCTACTCCACCGACAGAGAGTCATTGATTGAGCTTCTTCTCCAATTGCAATGGTGCGGGCTTTCCAGCATCATCCAGCATCATCCAGGACGGGACGAATTCGAATTGAGGATGGATCGGGATCGTATTGAGAGATTGATGGGGTTTATCTTGGACACGGAGATGAATCGGAACGGAGACGAGATGAAGGTGGTGGGAATGAGAGTCAAGGGAGTATCTGTCTGCCGCATTGATCTCATGGAACGTCAGGTGGATACGTATTGTTTTTCAGAGCCCGAGACGGGCAAGGGATTGTTCCAGGGAGTATGTACGGGTCAATGCACCGAGATTATTGAATATAGCGACGATAAGGAATATGCCGTGTGCAATCTGGCGTCGATCGCGCTTCCACGCTTCCTCACAATCAATCCCAAGCGCCAAGTCCTTGAGAGAGGCAAAGTGGTGGTGTATTCCAAAAAAGATTGCCCGTTCTGTGCTCTTCTGGAGCTCGAGACTCGTGGAATGGGTCTTGATGTTCGAGATATTGCGGATTATGCCTCGGAATGGAACGACAAGCGGAGGATACACGCACTGACTACTGTTCCTGCCATTTTTCTGGACAATCAGCATATCGGCGGATTCACAGAGGTGTGGCGGTCCCATCTCTGCCCCCTCTTTGATTTTACAGAATTGGAAAGAGTCGTCAAGGCCTTGGTTCGTAACCTGAACCGGATCATTGATCTGAATGTCTATCCGTTACCCGAATCCGAGGTCAGCAATAAGCGACATCGTCCGATCGGGATCGGTGTGCAGGGATTGGCGGATGTCTTTGGATCCATGAGACTCGCCTTTGATGAGCCCACCGCACGCATGCTGAATCTCAAAATCTTTGAGACCATGTATTATGCGGCGTTGGTCGCATCGAATGAACTGGCGACTACCGAGGGTCCTTATAGCACCTTCCGAGGCTCCCCGCTCTCCAAGGGTCATTTTCATTTCGAGCTGACCACACCCGTCATGACGGAGGAAGATAAAAAGACGCGCCATACCACCGATCGATACGATTGGGAGACGCTTCGTCAAAAGATTATCCATCATGGTGTGCGAAATAGTCTCATGATTGCACCCATGCCGACCGCTTCCACCAGCCAAATCCTGGGTAACAACGAGTGCTTTGAACCATGGACATCCAACATCTTTCTCCGTCGCACCAATGCGGGCGAATTTTATGTATGCAATTCCTTCTTGCGCAGGGATCTGGAGGCGCTCGGCAGTTGGGACGAAGAAACCATGAACCGCCTCATTCTTGCTCAGGGCTCCGTCGCCCAATTTTCAATCCCTTTTTTCCTCCGAAATATCTATCGGACGGTGTGGGAGATTCCACAAAAATCACTCATCGACATGGCCGCCGATCGTCAATACTTTATCGATCAGAGTCAGAGTCTGAACATCTTTGTCACCGAACCGTCCTTTGAGCTCCTTACCAAGATTCACTTTTACGGATGGAAAAAGGGCCTTAAAACCGGCTGCTACTACATTCGCTCTCGTCCTCCCGTTTCCTCCATCAATTTTACCATTGCCTCATCGAATACTACTACAAATGAATGCATTTCCTGTTCAGCATGAGTTCTTTCTTTCGTCTTTTTTTTGCATTGCAAAAAAAAAAGAATTATTCGGTGTAATGACTGCAGTAAAACTCGTGCAGACGGTTGAAACCATGATTCTCGCATGGCATGAAGGAATCGACGGACCATCGATCAAGAATCATCATATTCTTGAAAAGCACGGTAGTGCACGCAATCGTTGTCAATTGTGGCTGATCACAGACGATAATGGGTTTATTATTTATTTTCATATAATCAACATGTTCTAGATAGGATTCCATCTCGTTGATATCGTCATCCGACCATGCAATACCCTGAAGATAGAACACAAACGGGAAGCCCGTTTTTTTCTGACGTAAAAGATCGTGGATGGGCACAAGAGACCATATGCTGGTGCACAAGAATACCCACCCTTGTATACCATAATTCGATACAATTTCTGTCTCTTCCAGGTGCGAGAACAGGCTCTTCTCCTCAAGGGGGTAGAGCATGTAGGGATGAATCGACAGATTGGAATGACTATCGACAAGAATTTTCCGATGCTCGTCGGTATGGAAATAGTCCTCATAGGCGGATGGAATGGTGAGGGAAATTGTTTCTAATCCAAATAGTTGTTTATCGTTTGAACCGGCATGTTCCTGTATGTACTGGATGAATCCTATGAATTGATTGTCAAATTCCATAGTGTCGGGAAGACATGGATGGTATCTGGCATCATGATAAGAGGAAAGGCGTTCATGGATGGCGCCCATCTCGGAATAGAGGACAGGTAAGGTAGACGTGATGGCCTTGGAGAGCGCATAAGAATAGGTGTCGGGCCATCGATTCAAAAACAAGAGGCCATGAATGTGGTGTTGTTGAAGGAGTCTGTAGATATCTTCCTCCATATAGGAGCCATGAACAATGACATGTTCCAAACCGCACGAATCGAATGGACCATAAAAATGATAGACAATGGGGGAGCCGTCAATCACGCGATGAGTATGAATAAGGCGTTTGTAAAATTCAGATCCTTTGTAAGGTGTCATTTCGGTTATGATACCGAGATGAATCGTCTTGACTTTATCAAGAGCTTGAATGTATGCCACAGGCGAGTATTCAAGATTATCAATATTGGGGACATGAAGCATACTTGTGGAATAGGGAAAGAATCGCGTGTGTGATTCAAGGATATAGCGAGAAGGGAAGAAGATTCGTTCGGCACGCTCGAAGAAGAATTGGTAAGGGGGATAAAGCTCTGTATTTTCTGGTAGGTTGTAGTCATGGAGGTATTTATAGGAACGTGGTTTGCACAAAAAGTAATTGTCGTGGATGGTGATGAACACACGGGTATTGGTCTCTTTTACAAATGTTGCCACGCGTTCCCATTTCAGATCCGAATACAACAACTGCTGAATCATCAAAATGTCCTGTGGTCGGATCGATGTCTCATTCTCCGTCCACGTCTGAAGATTATTAATGATTACTACATTGTAATTCCATTTGCCAATAACGGTTAAAAAATGCACAAAAAATTTTACCGTACCACCATTCATACAATCTGTGATCAGATAAATGTTGGGTTTATTGCTTTTGGAAACACGACTATTGGATGTCTGCAGTAGCATGCGTTTCGTCAGCAGAGGCATGGATGGCTTTGGCTTTGGCGTTGGTTGTGGCTGTGGCTGTGGTTGTGGTTGTGGTTGTGGTTGTGGCTGTGGTTGTGGTTGTGGTTGTGGTTGTGGTTGTGGTTGTGGTTGTGGTTGTGGTTGTGGTTGTGGCTGTGACTGTGACTGTGGCTGTGGCTGTGGCTGTAGCTCTGCTGTTGACATTTTTTTCGTGTTTTGCAACATTAGATGAGATTTTAATAATGTAAATGCAGGAGATACCATCTTATATATTTGTACTCAATATTTTTTAATTTTTTTTGTAATAGAAATAAAATTTTATGATCGAAAAGTGACGATGGTGCGAAAGGTTTCCAACGCTGAATTCAGCATGCCGTCGTTTGGATATTCATACTCATCTCCTCGCACATGCATTAGAGAGACTGATAATGGAAGATCTTCTACATCATAGATTGAAATTTCACGGGATCGAGAACGCAAAACGACGTGCTTTTCAAACATTCCATGCCGTTTTAATTCATAATTTTGCCGAATAAGGTTTGGGTATTCAGTGGTCAGATTGCGTGTTTGTAGACTCACCCATCGCAATTCATCCATTATTTTTCGATGACTTGGAGGAAAATTATCTCGTGGAATCATGGCAATCACATATCGTTGTTCATTCAATAAAAGACAGGGTAGTTTTGCCATATAGATGGAAAATTGATCTTCATCCCGCACTTTTTCTAGGTATATATGATCAAAATATTCTGCCATTAATCGATAACAGTACTCCTTCTCCGGATCGCTAAATGGTTTGTTCATTCTTTCTTGATACAAAAAGAAGACCTTAAATAGTTATCATGATATCATATCATATGGAGGGTCTGGATGGAGGTTGGTGTGATATTGGATTGTGGGCACATATTAAGGACAGTGCAATAGACGATAAGTTCTTCATCATAAATCATCTCACTTAGGTAGGAGTCAATCTGTTGATGAAATTGATGATTATTGTTGTGAAGACGCCGAAGAATCTTGTCGATACCGGACCGTGTGATGATGTAACAATTGGTGAGGAAAAAGATGCAATCTTTTTCAAGACGATAGAAAGGAAGGAATTTATTAAATTGGAACGTCTTGGGTCCGTCTGTGAGATGAGAGAGCAGGAAAATATCGGTATCCTCCGGCATGTGCAAAAGGACCTTCTGGAGTGTAATAAAAAAACTAGGTCGTGGAGAGGAATCGTCTTCAAGAACAAGCATGTAGGGCGCTTCTTTATGATCCGTAAGAAAAAGATCCCAGCATCGGATATGGGATAGGAAGCAGCCAACCGCTCCGGGTGTCAACTGGTAATGATCAAGTCTTCGTTGATTCTTGATATTGTCGAGAAGCTCATTCATACCCTGTTGATCCAGATGATGCTGATATTTTTTCCAACGATGATGTCGAGTATCCACCGCAGGTACAAAACGGACCGATAGACTCGAAAATGAAGAGGCAATATGGTCTCGTCGGACCACATCACTCTCTAGATTAATGCACATCACCGGTAAGACGTGTGATGTGGTGTTTTGATTCCGTCGGAGATAGAGGACGATTACGGATAGAATAATAATGATCAAGAAAAGAATGCCCCATATGACGGATTCCATTTATTCAATGATGAAAAAAAATGAAATGGAATAAAAAATGTCGAGAAGGAAATTTAATCAATGAATTGTATTGAAGACAGACTATTTGATACCATCTATCATATCTCTGATATTCATATCCGATTGTATCATCGTTTGAATGAATACAAGGAGGTGTTTGAGAATCTCTGTTTGTATCTTCGTTCGAGACCGGTGGGGGGGCTTATTGTCATCACAGGGGATATTCTCCATCACAAGAATGAGCTTTCTCCGGAATGCATCGTCTTTACACGCGATTTCCTTGTCATGCTGGCAAAGATCTTCCCGGTGGCGATGATTGCGGGTAATCATGACGCTCTCCTCAATAATCAGAATCGTATGGACAGTCTGACGGCCATTGTTGGTGGCGGTGGTGGCTTTACCAATCTCTTTTATCTGAAGGATACTGGATTTTACCAATTCGGTAATGTCGTGTTTGGAGTCAGCAGTCTTCTTGACGGGCGATTCCTTCCCGCCTCGGACTATCAAGGAGAAAGGACATCGAAAACAAGATTGATTGGTCTTTATCATGGTGGAGTCGGTCGTTTTAGTACCAATAAGGGATTCTCCATGGAGGGCGCACCGCTCTCGCGATTTCATGGCTACGACATGACGATGCTGGGTGATATTCATCTGTTTCAGTACTTGGATGGTCCGAGGAAACGAGTCGCCTATTCCGGGAGCCTCATCTCGCAGAATTATACAGAGACCGATCCGGATCACGGTGTGTTGGTATGGGATGTGGCGAGCGGAGACTCGCACTTGCATCGCATCGAGAACCCCTATGCGTATTGTGATGCCGTGCTGGATACTCCCCATCTGGAATTTAGAGGGAAGCGGTATTTGATCACAACGGCATCGACTTTGGCGCTTCCATCACGGGGACGATTGAGTATTGTGCTGACTCGAACCAAGACCGCCGACGATAAGGAGGCGTTGAGGGCATTGGCGACCGCCTTTCCTCATCTTTCAATCATGGAACGGAGTGTTTGTCGCGAGATGCCGAGCATGACCACAATTACCGCGACATCTTCTTCACAAACTGAAGATGTGATGGATCCGATGGAGATCTTACGATCTTATCTGGAGACATTGCCAGAAGATTGGGATCGACAAGTCCTGTTCGAGGTCTTGAAAGAATCCTGTGGCAAGACATCCGAAGGAGGCTCGGCATGGGAGATTTTGAGAGTCGAGTTTGATCATATGTTTGGATACGGTCCCGGAAATATCCTGGAGATGAAGAATCTGCCGCTCTACGAGACGATTGGTATTTTTGGAGATAATTCCGCGGGTAAATCGTCTCTTGTTGAGATCCTTGTCTTTCTGCTCTATGGCCAGATCACGCGGTATGCGCATGGTGTCTCGGTGCCACGCGAGGTGATCCATTTCCGGGAAAAAAAATCAAGAGGGTTGGTGCGATTTGGGGTGCAGGGCATTGTGTATGAAATTGAGAAGACGATGGTGTTGCAGAAATCGGGCAAGATCCGTGTGGATGAAGTTCTGCGTCGGATCCGTGAGGATGGTTCTGTGGAAGATCTTAGTGAAGAGCATCGCCGGAAGACGGACAAATTTATCATCTCACAGATCGGAACATGCCAAGAATTTCTGTTTGCTTCAGTCTTTCTTCAACAGAATGAAGAATCATTCCGTGGCATGTCGCCCAAGGATCGGAAAGAATTTCTGAACCGTATCCTTGATCTGGATCGGTTCGATGCCATGCATCAGGAAAAAAACGAGGCCTGGAAAAAAACCAAGCGGGAAGTGGAGATTGTCGATAAAGAATTGGATCAGTTGGAGAGCGAGGAGGTGCTGCGAGAGACGATTCGAACGGAGGAGACGTCGCTCGAGGAGATTGTACGCGAAGAAAAGAGCGAGATTGCGGTGCTGGAATCGATGGAGAAGGAACGACGAGAACTTCATGGAAATCGGAAAACGCTTCATTGCACCGATCCAGTCAAGGAACGAGAACGGCTTTCCATCCAGAAGATGAATTGCCAGGAAGAGCTTGAAATGAATCGTCATCGATGGATGTCCATAAAGTCGTGCGTCGGTGAAGAGGATCCCGAGACGTTGCTCCATCAACAATGGCGAAAGCTTGAAATTCTTTACCGCCAGAGAGTGGGCACACCCGAGATTGATCCCGCACTTCGTTCTGCGATGGACAAGATGGGAATTCTTGAGACCGATTCCAGACATGAATCATTGGATGTGAATGTGAATGTGAATATAGAGGATATGAGGTCGACCAAAGAATCGCTCATGGCAAAGATGGAAAAGGACGAGATGGTCTCTGTGAGCACCAAAAAGTTAATGTCGATGCGTGAGAAACATCGAGCGGCGCTGGATGGATTACCGTCCGATGACATACCTGCGATTGAGGCACGATTGGAAGCATTGGAAGATCTCGGATGGAGAAAAAAAAAAGAGATTCTGGAGGAAAAGAGGAGATTGTTAGAGAGTACGTCGGATCAAATGACGCGCGTTGTGGACGCAATGTGTTTTCAGGAGAAATGCGATGCATGCACCAAGAATAAAGTTGTCTTGGGGGATCGTCTTTCGATGAGTGAGCAGCGACGGGCGTTGGAGATGGAACGGACATCATTTCTAATGGAGATGGAGCCGATTCAGAAAGAAGTGGCGACGCTTCAGACACAATGGAGTGATGCCAAGCAGCGCCTCTTGTTGCGTCAAGAATTGGAGGCAATTGAAAAAGCTCTTTCCAGTAGGACAGTACGACAGGAAATTGCCGATCTGGATGCACGAATCAAGACCGCCGAGCGATATCGTGAGGAAGAGGATGTGTGGCGCCGTCTCGATCTTCATCGCGAGAATATGGAACGCGCTCGTTTCATGAATCAGCACATGGATGAAGAGATTGAAAAAATCAAGGCCCATATACAAAAGATTGAAGAGGCAAAGGCCTGTTGGAAGAAGCTCCAAGAAACAAAAATTCGATTGGAGGAATTGGATCGAGAATGGGTGCTCGTTCTTCGATCGATCGAGGATATGGAACATAATCGCGTTATCGATCTTCGACTTTATGAGATGGAGAGGACAGAAAAAAAAATGCGCGAAACACAGCGCCAGCATCAGGAAAAGCGTGTTGCACTTTCCATTCATCTTCAGACAACTCGACGAGAACTCGAAACACGCCTTTCCAAGAAAAAGGTGTTTGATCGATTGCAAAAGGAGGCGTCGCATTTACAACAACTCCTTCATGTCACAGGACGCGATGGTTTCCCCATGTTCATGCTGGGTCGCTTCCTCCCCTTTCTCCAGGAAAAACTCAATGAGATTGTCGGTCCTTTTCTTGGTGAGAGGACGCTTGTTCTCTGTAGCGAGAAGAAGAAAGAGACGGTCAATATCCATCTTTATATGCGATCCCATGACGCCAATACGGTCTATATGGGAGGAATGGAAGGGTTCATCGTGGATGCCGCGCTCAAGATTGTATTTGCACGCGTCTCTCTGCGCCCCCGGTGCAATCTCTTTCTTATTGATGAAGGCATCTCTGTGCTGGACAAGAAGAGTATGGAGAGTCTTGATCAATTCTTCCAATTCCTTGAGCAATTTTTTCCTCGTGTCTTTGTCATCTCTCATCTCCGCGAAGCCCAGGAATTCGTCCGCCGCTCGATTCATGTCCGAAAAACGGATGGCTATAGCCGCCTTCTCACAGACCGTCCTTGAAGCTTGGCAAATTTCTTTTCTTTACTTCATAGAGTAGACAGTTGCTTGAATATTTTTTATTATAAATAAAAAAATGCAATTGTCATCTCCTTATTGTTGGTTAAATATATCATCGTATGTCATTGGTTCAATAAAAGTAGCATTCAAATCATCTAAATCATAATAAGATTGATCAAGTATAGGAGAAGCTGGAGTTATAGTTTTTTTATAAATGGATGGTTTTCATAAATTTTAGATCCATTTAAGATCATTCTATGCGAATAATTAAAAACTCATGGAAATTGGAGAGTATTCTTACGGTGCGTTTGATATCTTATGGGCACATCATAACAAAAAGTGCATTGTGGGAAAGTTTACATCGATCGGATCAAATTGTGTTGTGTATCTAGGTGGGAATCACAACACACGATGGATCACGACCTATCCATTTGGCACTACGGGGTATAGAAATGTTTTTACGACTGTCAATGTGGATCATATAGGCCATCCTTTTACCAATGGAGACATTGTCATTGGAAATGATGTATGGATCGGAGATCGTGTCAGCATCATGTCGGGTGTCACCATCGGAGATGGTTGCATCATCGCCGCATTCAGTCATGTGGTCAAAGATGTTGAACCGTATTCGATTGTGGGCGGCAATCCGGCGAAATTCATTCGTTATCGTTTTTCCGAGGAACAGCGCCAAGATTTGTTACGGATCAAGTGGTGGGAATGGGATGCCGAAAAGATCAATCATGCGCTCCCCCTGCTTTGCAGCGAGAATATCGATACATTTATTGGCCAATATCGTGAATTGAATCGTTAATACCATCTGTGCTTGGTACATAATCTCTTGTCGACAAAGGTGTATTGCTCATTGTCAAATACATTCTCATAAAGGACGTAGGGGGTTACACCTGTTTTCCATAGGACAAATGGATAGGATATCTGATCCTGGTAGGAATAATTCAGATTGTGCATCCACCACATTTCCATCATCTTGTTGATGGAGGGGTCGTTCTTGCGAACAAAGACTGTATTTTCAAACAATCCCGTCGTGTCCGGGAAACCTTCCTTTACATAGTGGTCGTACTGTGCCTTTAATGGTTGATCCTTGTATTTCTGCATGCTTGTGGAAGCGAGTAATTCATCGTGGACCGTGTTTCGAACAGAATGTTGGAAATGGATGAGTTTGCAATCGGTTGTCGATGACAAGATGCGAAAGATGTTGGTAAGAAATGTGGGGCGGAGTGATACCGAGCCATCGATCCAGATGTAATATTCATAGTTTTGTAAAAGAGAAATACGATGCATCATTATTTTATAATATTTGGCGCTCATCATATTCTTGTACACCATATCCTCTTTATCCTTGAAAATGTCGAGAGGAGGATAGGATGTATAGATAATATTCCAATGCGCACTGGACAGAGAAGGATTCTCGGTGAAACAAAACCAATCCACCTTGTCGTCGAAATCACCGTTCAATGGTGGTGTCTTGAGATTGTCATAATCACCAAAGATGGCGGTCACCACGGCAATTTTTTTCTTTTGTTTTTGTTTTTGTTTTTGTTTTTGTGTTTGTACTATCCGATATATTGTGATGATGATGATTATGATTATGATAAGAAAAAGAATCATCATCTTTGTCTTTTTTTTTATACAAAGGATAAAAAAAAAAATGAAATTTCCTGATGAAAGAAGAACTTCAAATCAATAATAATTCATCATGATGAAAGAACTGGATATGATCACGTTTGAAATCATGTCGGCGGAATTTATTCTCAAGCAATCCGTGTGTGAGATTCATTCCACCAAGATGACGGGTCCCAATTCGATCTATGATGAGAGGATGGGTACCTTGGACAATAGCAAGCGATGTGTGCAGTGTCAGATGTCGTCCAAGGAGTGTGTCGGTCATATGGGACACATCAACTTGAACATCGATGTCATCCATCCCTTGTTTTACAAGCAAGTCTTGAATTTTTTGAAATGTGTGTGTTACAAGTGTTCGAGACTACTCATGACCGCGACGCAATTGAAGCTCGAGAATCTCCTTCGATATCAGAATCAGCCTCGATTTCTCAAGATTCTTGAAAAGATGGACAGGGTGTATTGTTGTATGCATTGCCAGGCGACACAGCCAAGATTCGTCTTTTCTTCGACCGAAAAGATGGTGTACATGATCTTCAAGAACGAAGGCGAGAATGTCAGGATGGTGCTGACCGAGTCCGAGACTAGAAAAATTCTAGAAAATGTGGTGAGCGAAGATATTCAATTGCTCGGTTTCAATCCCGAATGCTCGCACCCCAAGAATCTTATCCTGACAGTCCTCCCCGTACTCCCACCCGTTTGTCGTCCCTTTCTTGTCGCGGACAATACCACCTGTGATGACGATCTCACAATCCAGTATGTCGAGATTATCAAGGCGAATAAGCATCTCGGCGACCCCACATTGAATGAATTGCGGCGTCAGAAATACACCCAGATTATCAAATTCCGTATCAAATGTCTCTTTAACAACGATCAGGGAAGTTCCAAGCACAGCAATGGTCGACCGTTGAAAGGGATCAAGAAGCGGCTTACCGGCAAGGAGGGATTGTTAAGAGGAAATTTATTGGGAAAACGAGTCGACAAGTCGGCACGCACCGTCATCGGTCCTGATCCAACACTGCGGACCAATGAAATTGCGGTGCCGCCCCACATTGCCAATATTCTTTCTTATCCCGTGCGCATCAATCAATACAACAAGGAAGAAATATCCAAATGGATTGATCGTGGCATGGTCAATTTCTTGTTGCGAGACGGTGGACAGACAAGGATCAATATGAAGTATGCCATGTACCGCCAGGGCACGCGTCTTCAATTCGGGGATTACATCGAGAAACCCAATGGTAAATTGATCATGATTCGTTATGAACGGGAGCTTTTTTCGTTGGAACCCGGTGATCGGATTATCCGGGATGGTGACTACATGAAAGACATTGTCTATAATTCGAAAAAGCCCATCGAGCTTCGCATCGGAGATGTGGTGGAACGAAAGCTGATGGATGGCGACATTCTATTGCTGAACCGCCAGCCCACCCTCCACAAGGGATCGATGATTGCACAAAAGATTCGTATCCTTCCCGGGAACACGATTCGTCTTAATCTGGCCACGACCAAGACCTTTAATGCCGATTTTGATGGGGATGAGATGAATCTTCACAGCCCGGCAACACCAGAGGCCGAGGCCGAATTGAGGCTGCTCTCGTCGGTCCAGAACAATATTGTGTCGACACAGAGCGGCAAGGCGAATATCGTGATTGTGCAGGATTCGCTGCTCTCGGCCTTTCTCATGACCTCCCGTGAGACACCGATTCGTCGTGATGATTTCTTTCAATTGTGCATGGCGCTGCGTGATCCACCCGATATTCTGCAACGCGTCGAAGATTATCGTGGTGCGACCAATATGGAAGAGGGTATGTTTACAGGAAAAATGCTCTTTTCCTTGCTCTTGCCATCGGATTTCTTTTTTAGCGGAAAAGATGTGGTGATCAAGGCGGGATTGCTCTTGGAGGGTATGATCACCAAGGCCAACCTTGGTGCGGGTCATTTTTCCATCATCACACTTCTGTATAAAGAATACGGGTACGAGCGATGCCTGGAATTCATCGACAATGTCCAATTCCTCACAAACGCCTATGTACACCGCTATGGATTCAGTGTAGGTATTCGGGATTGCATGGTGACACGTCATACGGAGATCCAGGATACTGTTGCGCGATCTTTCCTCCAGGCCGAAAATATGGAACGAAGCATCAAGAACGAATATCTGCGAGAGGCCTATGTGCTGCGCTCTCTGGCCAGCGCCCGTGATACAGGGATGCTCATCGCCAAAAACGCCATTGCCAAAGACAACAACTTTATGAAGACGATTACCAGTGGCTCAAAGGGGGATCACTTTAACATCGCCCAGATCACCGCTTTGCTGGGGCAGCAGAATTTGAATGGAGAGAGGATCAAGCCGATGCTCAGCAAGAACACGAGGTCGTTGTATCATTATCCGTTAGAACCGACGTCGGAGGATATGAGATATGAATCCAGGGGATTTATCCGCAATTCCTTTATTCACGGGTTGAATCCGCGCGAGTATTGGTTTCATTCCATGACGGGTCGAGAAGGCATTACAGACACGGCACTCAAGACCGCCTCGAGTGGATACATCCAAAGACGGATGATCAAGATTGCCGAAGACATCCAGGTCCGCTACGACAATACGGTACGGAACGGCACCAATGCCATCATCCAATTCGTCTACGGTGAGAATGGCATGGATCCAACTCAATCTGTCGTTCTAAAGGATATTCCCAATGTGTGCAACATCGCCAGACTCGCAGAACAATTGAATTACAAGGCGGAACAAACCCGTGTGTAAATCGGATATCTATCAGGGAGACAATGGCAATCGCTCGATCTCCGCCACCACCTTGAATCTTGGTGAAGAAAAAACAGTGTGCGCTTTCTATTCATATGATCTAGACTATGCACCCCCCTTGCCTACCGTGCCAATTATTCTTACTTTGTTTCGAGCACCTTATCAATAAAACATATACCGGCATCTTTTAGGTGACATCCCCCATAACCAAAACAATTATATTCGCTGTTCAATAATTGTGATGTATGCCATGCGAATCCTTCCTTTTGTTGTGTTACCGATGCCCCAAAAAAACATAGATTATTTTTCATTTTGGATTTTCTTTTTTTAATAAATAATACACTCCTCTTTAAATTATTTAAATAAGTTAAAATGAATATTATACCATATGTTCTTCTTCTCCAGTATCTTTCTAAGGCGAATGAATTTCATCGTACCGGAAAATCTGTAAATGTATGAAAAAACAACTATAATATAAAGAATAGATATATACTCTAATATAATAATGGAAAACGAATCACATTGCCAATATGTTTCTACAGGAGGGCTCTATCATTCTTGTGATATTATATTGAATAACTATGATTTTACAGTGAACAATGTAGAGGAGGCAATTCAACAAATCAATTCTTCTACCTTAAACTGTGTAAAAATATATTTACGAAGCCATCAATATATAAATGAATTTGTCGATAAAATACAATTATTACAAAAACCGATTATTGTTGTATCGGGTCATAGTGATAACACGATTCCGAATGATATTCCACATTTCCAAGAATTGATGAATCATCCTCAGATAGTGCACTGTTTTACCCAGAATTGTGTTCTTTTGGACCATCCCAAAGTATCGCAAATCCCGATTGGTATAGATTATCATACATTACAGAATAGAGAATTTTGGTGGGGGAAACAACAAACGGCCAAAGAACAAGAGGCTGGACTCATCCAGGTAAGAAATGAGTCTGTTCCTTTTTACGAAAGAAAACCGATGTGTTATTCGAATTTTCATTTTGTAGATTATGGGAATAAATTTGGTTATTCTAGAAAAGATGTGATTCATACCATTCCGAAAGAGTTAATCTATTATGAACCAACTCAAATCGAACGAAAACAGAGTTGGAAAAATCAGAGCGAATATGCGTTTGTTGTTTCGCCTTTTGGGAATGGATTAGATTGTCATAGAACGTGGGAAGCGTTTTTATTAGGTTGTATTGTCATTGTCAAACAATCTCATTTGGACCCATTGTATAAAGGATTACCAGTCTTAATTGTGAAAGAATGGGGCGATATCACTCTAGAGTTATTGGAAAAAACAATTTTGGATTATAAGACTCGTTCGTTCGATTATTCTCCATTAACATTGGAATATTGGACAAAAATCATTGATAAAAATTTACCTACTGCGAATGATGATATTATACCAATGGAGAAATGAACGTGACGAATTGAGGATCGTAGTATTGTTTATTATGCTTCCAAAAGACATCAAAATGGGAGGTCTCCATGACGTGGCGGATGCGTTTCCCAAGATGATTGGGTTGGAGAAGTGATGGATTCATGATCTGGATCTTTTCAAGAAGAAGGATGATCTGGGCGGGCTGAGGGTTGGTCTCCACCTCGGCCATGGTGTTTAAAATGCCAATGGTGTCTCGTTCCACCACGGCACGTTCTTCTTCTGTATAGAGTGCATAGAGAGAGACGATGAAGCTCATGAAAAAGAGGTAATTGGCAATCTTGAACAAGGCGGGACTGAAGTGGCTCGCGATAAAGACGAGGACAGAGAGAAGGACAATCAGAAGAATGATCCACATGCGATTCATATTTATTCTTTTTTTTCTTAATGAAAAAAAAATTACAATAATATAATTTGCCAATGTCCAGAGAGGATGAGAACATCTAATCTAACCCATAGGAGGATAAAGCACCGAAATGATTGATACCGGTTACGGAGGCACACATCCAGTTATCGGTAAAATTAGGGCATAATGTCCTGCTGCCTGACGTATTGGCCGATCCATTTGTAAAACTATAAGAATACGTCTTGGGATTCAATGGGTCGCTATTTTCCGCATAAAAGAAAACACCTCCGCATTTGCTATTGGTTACCCCACCATTTCCATTGGTAAGTGTCAAAGTATTCCCTGTATTGGATGTAGAAGATGTGAACGATGCCGTTTGTCCTTTATTGTTTCCATGAGAACAGTTTGATTCGGATCCAGTCACAAAATATCCATTTACAAAGCCTGGGTTCCATGCTAACGCTGTATTCTGCGACCCACTGGGAATGGAGGAACCAGAAGCCGAATTAGAGAGTGTGAAATGATTGATTCCTGTACCACTTCCACATTTCCACAAATGATAACTATTCGCATTCAATGTTTGTGTAAATGGTGAAGATGCACTCCCATTGGTAAATGTAATGCTGTACGATTTGCTATTCGTAGTATCCGTATTGGCGACCACAAGATAAAGACCCCCATACACATTTGTCACCCCACCATTTCCATTGGTCATCTTGATTGTATTTCCTGAATTGGCGGTTGTCGATGTAAATGTGACCGTACCAAACACATTCCCAGAACCTTGATCCGAACAGGCAGAACCAAAGCCAGAATAATATCCATTCAGAACCGTGATACTAACGGTTGCTGGACTTAGAGGCGCAATTGTTGTTGTTGGTGTAGATGTTGAAGTATAAGAAGGTGATGCTGTCGAAGTATTTACTATATTTGTGCTAGGATAAGAAGAAGACGTCGAAGAGGAAGAAGACGGAGAGGAAGACGAAGAAAAAGAGGACGGAGAGGAGGAAGAAGAAGAGGACGGAGAGGAGGAAGAAGAGGAGGAGGAAGAAGAGGATGGTATCAACATTATTATTAATGTTATGATACCACCAATAATTAAACAACCTATTAAACCAATAACAATGTATTTTATCATCTTTGAATTGGAAGAAGGTTGGCTTTGTATTTGTTGCGATAATGATGATGATGACGCCATTATTTATAAATTAAAAAGGTTTCTTTTTTTTTAAACAAAGAATTTTTAAAATTGGAGACTTTCGTTTTCTTCGTCCTCCTCCTCGTCAAGGATTTCCTCTGATTCATCCGAATCTTCGTCCTGGGATGCTTTCTGGATCACATTCACGTCTTCATCAAGTACATCAGGAAGGTTGTATCGGAATTTATAGCGTTTACAAATCTCAATATGTTCTCTCTGGAGCGGTTGCACCTTGCCATCCACATCGAGATAGCCGATGGCGTTCTTTGTCTTGTCATCAAAGAGGATCCCGTTGTATTCCCACATTCCACGGCTGTTCCGGGTGATGATGATTTTAGGAATCGAAGAGGTGGTCTTGGCCTCGTCCGCATCCCATCCACCAATCAGTCTCACCGCCATGTCGTGCTTGGTTCCCGAGACGCTCAGATTCTTCTCCTTGCATTTCTGAATCAGATCGGTCCGACTATTGGCGCGAACTAGGCTATTCACCTCGAGAATTTTTTTTTCATTCATGTTGTTTCTTTCTTGTCCTTCATTTTCTTATCTCAATTTTTATACAATGAGAAAAAATGAACGTAGATCTAATTTACTACAAATTCGTCAAGAGTAATTCTTTCCCATCAACAAGTATCTTTATGGGATACATCAGCTTATCGCCGGAACTGACAGATGTTCCTCGACCAATCGCCGGTTCCGTGGTAGGAATAGGTAAACGGATCTTTTCGTTCAATTTCTCAAATGCCGGTCCACATATGCGTCGTATCGCAACGTTCAGAAACGAGGGGAAACAACAATTAAGGCTATCTACGGGAATACGATGACAGCCTCGAAGAAGAAAAATCGCATTCTGTTGTGTCAACGTCTCATACTGCGGAATGATTACCGCAATTTCCGTCCACTTGTCCTCAAATGCAAATACCTTTTTCGATGATGTATCTCCATGAAAAGCCCATAAATACGGCACACAGAGCTTCTCTGGAGAGAGGGTTGTATCGGCAACATACACGCTTGCCATCTTCCCGGATGCATCCAAATACATCTTGATCTCGGGGTGTTCTCTCGCATATTTCACAAGATCCCGTAGACCGCTGATTTGCGACCCACACTTTGCGGCAAGTCCCCACGGGCTTTTCTTGGATGGGATAGGATCTGTCGCCTCTTTGATCATCGAGGCAAATGCATTTAAAGAAGAAGGTGGTGTGGTACCGATTACCACAGCGCCCTGGATCTTGGCTGCTTCCGATAGGGTCATTATCGTATTGGTAAAATCACCTAGTGCTTGTATCGCATTCTGGACCTGACCCATCGATGGCGCCTCGGTTCTTCGCTGGTAATTCTCAGGTGATAGGCGATAATTCATAATCTTGATGAGTGCGGAACGATCTTTTGCGGAACTCATAACGGGAAGGACATTATTGTATGCCTGTTGGATGACACACGATACCGCATTCTGATGTTCCAAACCATCGGGCCGAATAGCGGTCCATAGCATGATCTCGGCACAGAGCAACCATCTCTGATGAAGAGGGAGTTGACAAGGAATCTTTTCCATGGACTCGAAACGTTCTACGATTCGAAGCAACCAGGATACAGATGGTAAGATATTCTTGCCGTATGTAATGTCAGGGATCGCATCCCGGATGCATTCCAAGGACATTTTCATCATCTTGATCTTTTCGACGGGTGAGGATGATGAACATCGGGGTAGGAGTGTCTCCAGCATATTCGGTAGGAATTCGGGACAGTAGCGATGGAAGGCCTTTTGAAGGAGATGTACATTGACATTTTCCTGTGTTTTTTCAGAAAGACAAACATAGAAATGATGAAATAATTGTCCTTCCCTCCTCCTCCCTTCTTTCTCCTTATAATTCAAGAGGAAATCACCCGTGAGGATACGGATGCCCACAATGTCCACCTGTGAACAAAATTCATGGTTCATCTGAGCAAGTGAACCATAGGGCTCTGGAGTCATTTCCGGATGCAAGAAAAGAGGTATCAGCCTCCCTTCCTTGTCCGGAATGGATAAGGGGAAGAATTTGAGGACACGTTCTTTACAGGTATTGCAATGATCAATAGAATGTGCAAGTTTTGCCGCTTTTCGAAGCCGAGATGCACTGGTATCATTCTTGTGCTCCAATGCGATTACGACTTTTTTCCCATCCTCCGTGAAAAGTACAGGAAGACTGGTCTTGTCGGCAATGAGACGCAGAGTCTCGTGATATTTCGAGCGATCACCTGACATTTTTGTAATCTTTTTGTAAAAAAAAAGATTAGGATTAGATGGATATTTATATAATACAAAAGAATACAAAGGAACATTTCATTTTTGTGAACAATGATGAAAAAATGAAATATTTTTCATTATCCTGATACATTAAAAAAACATGATCAGGTCTTTTTTCAGAACAGTGTCCAAACCACTTGGACGATGGACACATTGTGGAGATAAACAGGTAATCCAAGATGTCCTGGTATGGAAAGTGGTTCAGAAACAACGTCGTCAATTCCTTCTTGAAAATAATATCGATCCTTATACATCCTATAAGACGAAAGAAGAAGAGGAGGAGGATTATTGGAAGCCCTTTGTTTTTGATTCTTTTTGGTGAAAAAAAAATGATTCTACAATGATCATGACGTATCATCAAGAATAAGTACAATGAAATGGTCCGAGGGTCAGCAACAGGCACTCGATGTCTTTGATCGTGGCGAGAATCTGTTCGTCACAGGTCCCGGTGGATCGGGTAAAACGACGCTGATCCGTGAGATGTTCAGTCGTGGAGAACGGAGGGTGCAGGTGACAGCGTTGACCGGATGTGCCGCGGTATTGATTGGATGCAAGGCGCGGACTTTGCACTCGTTTGCAGGGATTGGATTGGGAATGGGCACCTTGGAGGAGAATGTTGCTCGGGTGATGAGTTCCTCCAAGAAAGCGAGGGCATGGCGAAGTGTGGATGTGCTCATTATTGATGAGGTGAGCATGATGTCCAGGAAATTGATGGAGATGTTGGATGCGGTCGCAAGAGCGTGTCGACGCACACCCAAAATACCTTTTGGTGGATTGCAGGTGATTTTTTCTGGCGATTTTTATCAGATCCGTCCTATCGGCAATGAGGACTTTTGTTTTGAGAGTCCGCTGTGGTCCGAGCTCTTTCCCTCCTCGAATCAAATCTCGTTGACCAAGATCTTTCGACAGAGTGATGCCTCGTATGCCGCCGTGCTCAATCGTGTGAGGGAAGGAAAGTTGGATAAGGCAAGCATCGAATTGCTCCAGGCGCGTGTTGGCAAGACGTGGGATCAATCATTCCGACCGACCAAATTGGTGGCCACGCGTCGGCAGGCAGAAGATATGAATCGTCGAGAAATGGAAGCTCTTCCTTCGGAGGAGGAGCATGTCTATGAATTGTGCGATGTCTGCGATCCGCCCGCCGATCCCAAGGATACGGCAACGACCCATGAATTAACATTTTTGAAGCGTGGTATCATGTGCGAGGACACGATCCGTTTGCGGCGAGGATGCCAGGTAATGTGTATCGTCAACAAACAAAGGATGGATAGCAAACCCATTTGTAACGGGAGCCAGGGTGTGGTGATTGGATTTGTGGACGACCTGCCCATCGTTCGATTCCAGAATGGCGTCGAAACGATCATGGAACCACACACATGGAGCAGCGACATGGTACCAGGGGTCGGTGTTCGTCAAATGCCTCTGATCCTTGCCTGGGCCATCACCATTCACAAGGCACAGGGTGCCAGCATGGATTCCGCCGAGATTGATGCAGGGAGCTCCATCTTTGAATGCGGTCAGACATATGTCGCACTCTCCCGCATCCGTACCATCGAAGGCCTTTTTCTGACCTCGTTTGATCCCACCTCGGTCTATGTCAATCCTCGTGTCCGTGAATTCTACGCTCGTCTTTCGAAATAATTAGAATTACGTTACTTTCTTGAATTCGTAAAATTTTTATATTGTATATAAAAAAACAACAATGCCCTACAAGATTCGTAAACTACCCAATAAGGATCTTTATCGTGTCTACAATACAGAGACAAAAGACATCAAGGCGTATGGCACTACAATGGAAAAGGCCAAGGCCATGATACGATTACTCAATGCGATCCAACACGGTTACCAACCCGATAAAAGAGTAAAGAAATAATTTACAACAATCGCACCATTGTATTGTCCGATTGAAGATGGCCGGAGAGCGAGCGATAGATGGATCCTTCTCGGTACAAAAAATCGGACGGATCGGGCAGGAGGGGATGAGCGAGAAGAGCGGGCTGATCATCTTTCTCCGTAAGGATTGTCTGCCAGGTGGAGAAATCGGTAATGTCGTTCATCATGGAATCATGACGTTCTTTCATAAATTGTTGGATGACCAATCGATCAATGTAACAATGTGTTATATTGAAGAATACATGGGGATAGAAATGAACCAGCCAGAAGCGATCCTCGATGGCAAAACGGATCGCTTCCTTGATATGGAACGAGACCTCGCGATCGATCCTCATCAAGAGAGGCAATCTCGATCGTGATCCACATTGTGCCTTCCATGTAAAGATCTTGGACGAGAAAAGAAAGGTCTCTTTTACAAGATGGGCAAAATTCTCCAACAGATTGATGGTCTCGACAATCTGGCGAGAGACGCTGGGATTGGATATGGTGGCCACCAGATTCTCCATCGATGTGATTTTTTGAAGCAATATATGATGAATCTTTTGCAGAGATCGGATAAATACATAGCGAGCTTCCGAGCTGGTACGTCTGCACAATGCCTGTAAATCGTCTGCGTTCATCACTCGTAGATGAACAAGTCTCGCCTTGAATTCCTGGTGTGCGTCCTTATGTCCCATGTCCGGGAGATCGCTCCGGAATAATTTCCACGAAAACTCCATCCCAATCTGTGGAGATATACAAAAAAAAATGGAAATAGTTTATTTATTTATATTTCATTTGGTGATAAACTCGACAAATCATCGATTCAATTCATTTTTTCTTACATTGAATTTATTTTTCTTCTCCGATGATAGAGAAGAAAACATGCACAGAGTGGGATTTGAACCCACGATCATACGAGCTTAAGTCGCACTCCTTGGACCAGACTCGGACATCCGTGCGTTCTCCGCCAGCCAATTAGGAGGGTCGAACTCCTGGCCTCTTGCTTACAAGGCAAGCGCTCTACCGCTGAGCTAAATCGGCGCGGATTTTTTTGTTGTTTTTGTTTTTTTTGCTTGAGGACCATGTCCTCATCCTATAGTTTTGCTTTCTTTAGATCCGTTTGGGTGATTTTGGACGGAGAGCGGCGCTGGTGAGGTGGAGGGGGGTGTGGGATAGCTCGTGGACGATGGTCGGATAGGTCATCGGCACGGCGAGATCAAAAACACCTCCACGATGATCGAGGATCGGTTGTAATTTCTTGAGGATGGCATCCCTCAACTTATCGTTCTTGTACTTCGAGAGGTCTGCTTTTTCCAGGCGGATGTCTTTAAGATGCGTCGATAATTGTTTCCAGGCATCGACGAGATTGGGACCGGAGGTGTGGCGGAACTGGATGTTGTAGAGATCAAACTCGTCCTTGGACATGTCGAAGCAGTCCTTGTAGGACGTGGCATTGGTGGTGATGAGAGGAAAGTATTGGGAAAGCATCGGGATGCGGGTCCAAATGTCACGGATTTCTGGTCGCATGACGTTCTTGGTGATCTGGATAAAGGTCTTGATGACGGCGAGAGGTAGAATTTGTCGAGAACAGACCTGACGGATAAAGTCCGTCCAATCCATGGTAGTTTTCTCTTTCTTCAAAAAGATCACCTTGCACAACATGTAGAGGATCGACCATATGTAGCAGAACTGGTTCTGGTTGTCCGAACCGAGCGCCTGGAGCTTGATACACCATTCCTTTTCTTTTCCTCGGTACGCCTCGGTGAGCGAGGGGACGTAAGGATTGACGACATCCGTGTCTCCACCCGTGATTTCCATCGAATAAACGGTGCGGGGGCCGTAGCCTCCAGATGGCGATGAGGGAAAATCAATAATCACGGTGGGGGGGAGAACTATGTGTTTTGCGATCCTTGATTTGAATTTGATAAAGTAATGATTGTCGTCGCGATTGGTATCCAGCATGCTGTCGTAATAATACACTTGATTGGGTGTCGACGGATCAAAAACAAAGATGCCGTAATGACCGAAACTTCCCTCATTCAGCGAGCACATGATCAGGGTGAGGTTCTTGAGGGAGGACATGGGCGTCTTGGACGAGGCCTTGATGCGGACCGAGGAATGAGTGCAATCCATCTTGTCCTTGCTTGACGATTGTTCCAGAGACAAGAGGATGATGTCCACGTCACTAATACGGCGGATCTGCTCGAAATACGTCTCGAACGCCTTATAATCCTCGTGATTGTAGATCCGACTAAAGATCTTGGCGGTATTGTCGGGGATGGGACCATAGATCGAATCCGTGTACTGGACACACAGCGCCTGCATAAGATCAAGATGATCATCCTCCTCCTTGATATAGTCGATGCCAAACGTCGTCTTGTATTTCTCCTTCTGTGTCAGTTGAATGGGGACCAATGAAAGAAGAGAAGGCGTCGCGGACGCCACCGCATTCTTATTATCCTTTTCCACATTGAAATCCGCCGTAATGTCCTTGAAAACCTTCATCACCTTGTACTTTTTACCGACCGCGGTATCCATCGCTTCTTGAGGAAATTCCTTGTGTTTATCAAAGAGGATGTGGACCATCACCTCGACACCGGGGTATTCTACATGAGATTTATTGCGAATCGCCCTGCCAATAATCTGTTCGAATTCGGCGGGATTCCATACACCGTCGATAAAAAAGACGTGACCCACTCCCTTTAAATCCACTCCTTCTTTGGCGGCCGGTGAGATGATGAGTACGGCATTCTTACGCAGTGCATTAAATTCGACCCTGGCTTTTTTTCGATTCTCTTTACTCACATTTCCAGTGATGAAAAAAAATTGCAGATGTTCATTTCCAGGTAGGGAGCGAAGAAGTGTGGGAAGCGTCTTCTCGATGTACTCGATGTTCAGACCGGAATAGATGATGGACTTGGTCTCGGAGAGGTCAGGCATACGTCCTACGACCGGTTTCTCCGATTTGATGTAATCGTCATATTTCAGTTCGTACTGCTCGGCGCCCACATTCCCCATCAGATATTGGATCTTGCCGCTTAGAATATCGGACGGTTTTGTGATAACCGCTGTATTTTGTACTGGTTGTGATGATTGTGCTGGTTGAGCTGATTGTGCTGGTTGTGCTGATGCTTTAGCTGCTACGGCTGTGGCTGCACCACCGAGACTGATGCTGAGGATCCGTTGGCGGGTAAAGGCGACGCTCTTTTTAGTGCCTTTTTCTTTCAAGAATCGTCGGACAAATTCAGGGTCGGGTGTGATCATCTCATAAAAGATGCGATAGGGCGGGAAGTCGCCCGATCTCTTTTCATAATCGATCATGTTCCGGAGACGATTGATTTTACTCTTGGCATCGGCCGTATTTTTCTCAATGTCTTCATCGGTGGGCAGATCGATGGAAGGGGTGGTCATGAAAGAAGCCACATCAGTGCGATGGGTGACATGAAGATTGTACGGGCTGGAGGCCAGCGTTGGTTTCTGACTCAAATCATTCAAAATCAGGATGAGTTGGAGCATATTCTTGAGATCCTGGATTGTATTACGAAAGGGGGTGCCGGTTAAAAAGAGCATCTTCTTGGCAATATTGACCGCGGTCAGGAGTAAAAAATACGAATCCTTCTTCATGATCCGATGACTCCTTCCTGCAGTAATAATGTCGGGTGTTCGTGCGGTCTTGGCGAGTCGGAGTGTCTTTTTTGTTGTCACCGTGATACCGGCTTTTGTCGTACGGATACCAAGCTTTTTCGCATGTTCTGTTTTCTTCTTGGACTTGATGGTCTTTTTTTCTAAATAGGCGCTCTTGTAATTATGCGATTCGTCCACGATGACCATCAGATGTCGATCCGCAAACGGCTCATACTTTGTGCGCTTGAACTTGGTCTTCATGTCATAAATGGTTCCCACCGAGATCCTTGAGAGGAGGGGCGAGGAATCCACCACAAATCCTGCCAATTCCTTTTCCCAATTGTCGATGAGCGTCTTGGAAGCCACGATGTAGACCGTGTTATGGATGTCTTGACGAAGAAAATCGATCGCGCATAACAATCCGGTCACCGTCTTGCCGGTGCCCATCTCATGAAAGACAATCAGGCTCGGATTCGTGTGCATGAAATCGAGCACGCGCCTCTGATAATCCTTGGGAGGACTGCTGGGATCAAAAGTGAACTCCTCTTGAATCGTCTCATATGTATTTTTTGCAGAAGGTTGTACACTACTGGACATATTTTATTCTAAAGAATAAAATTATTATTATTACACGATTTTATCCGATACGGATGCGCGGAATGGAGACATTATCACGAAGAGTGGGGCATGTAGACGTGATCACGGTGATGGTCCAGATTTGTGATGTTGGATCGGTGGTCACCGAATAGGCATAGGATGCATTCGTGAAACCATTTGTGTTTCCGGGCGAGCAGCGCACGAGCGGGAAAGAATGATTGCTGATGCCAGATACGGTAGACGTAGAATCATCGGCGAGACCTCCTCCGTCCATTTGAAGGAGACTCCCATCCTGAAAGAATATCGTCAAAAGATTCGTGCGAGGATACAATTGATGGACATCGGCCGTATCGCTAGCAAATGTTGTATCCAATGCTAATCCGATGGAATTCACACCATCGAGTGTTGCCGTCCATTGAAAGAGGGGTCTGTTGGATCCGGTGCTTACCTGCACGGGATCAATGAGTACTAATGGAATGGACATAGTTCTTACTCCTACTATTACCATGGAAAAAAAAAGAACTTTACTTTCTTCGTCGGAGAACAACAATAAAAAGCAGCACAATCAGGACAATAATAATCAATAGTAACAGGGTTCGTTCCTTGTAATAGTATTTGAACATGGACAGACGCTCGCTGCATTGTAATTTTTTAAAAACGTTGTTGCATAGCGTTGATAATCGAGCACTGTTGCGGATCCACATATTGTCCGGGATCATGAGCGGATCCTGGTCAAAAATTAGAGGAACCACATTGTACATTGTTTGTTGAAAAATACCACAATAAAACAGATCGAGGTGTGTGTTTTTTGGCGGTGGTGGTGCGTCCAATATCCGATCCATTCCCTTTTGATTCAGGATATAGGCAGAAGTAAAGAGAGAGGGGGATTGAAAGATATGATGATGAACATGAGAATTCCATAATCGCCAGGGAAGGATGAGAGGCGCCAGATTCATCATCTCCCAATGCTTATTTTCTTGAAGAAATTGGACTAACTCACCATAGTCCATCGAATCATACCCTTTTCCATGAATCGTATCATCTTCAAAAATAAGTATCTGCTGATAATTTCTCGACCGCGCCTGTCGGATCACCTCCACATGAGAGGTAAAACATCCTACAATACCACCGTCTGGATGTTTTTCCGGCCGATAGAATTCCATCCTCTTTTGGATACCTTCTTTTTCTGCAAATGTTTTCATACTGTCATATTTATCCTTTCTTGATTTCAAATTGATACAAAAGATGCCATCAACAAGAGAATACACCTTTTGCATCTTATTTTTATTTTATTTGTAAAAAAATAATATGACGTTAAATTAAAAACGAATGCAGACACAAATACGACGGTGGATAAAACAAGAGGCACAGATGGTAGAGATGCAGGAATGGCAGGCAAGGATTGTTGTGATGAAGAAGGAATTGGCGGAGATGGAGGCATCCAATATGGAGTACATGCATCGTGTAAAGGGTCTATATGATGTTGTGGTTGGACGGGATGAACAATTGGAGACAGTTCTAAAGGAAAGAAAGACGGAAGTGTGCGAAGCATCAACGACGCTCTCTTCGTTTCGTCTCATGGTCGGAATGACTACTGTACGCGTCAATACACCACAATATCCTCCTTATCAGATCGCAAAGATGATTGGTTGTATTCCCAAGATGGACAATGCGCATCCGGTATTTGATCCGTCTCCTCTAGAGGAGGGGGAATGTTTTTCTTTGTGGAAAAAAAATGTCAGAGAAAAACATATTCATCGAATGGTGGAGCTCACCAACAATAGAAAAAAATTGGAAGCGTTTTGGGCACATATGTATCAAGTGCTCATGGAGACAGGGTATCCTCTCCTGTCCGAAAAAGAAAAAACGATTGTGGAGATGGATACTATTCTGATTGCATTCAAGACGGAAATCATGAGCCTTCACATGGCCTATCCATGCATTACCCGTACAAAGAAGTGCAATGCGAATAAGAAACTCATGCCACCCGGAGTGCCACAAATACAACAACAAGCACCAAAGAAGCAACAACAAGCACAACAACAATTACAACAACAAGTACAACAAGCACAACAAGTACAACAAGTACAACAACAAGTACAACAAGTACAACAACAAGTACAACAAGTACAACAAGCACAACAAGTACAACAAGCACAGAAGCAAAAAATACAACAACAATTACAACAAGCACAGAAGCAAAAAATACAACAACAATTACAACAACAAGTACAACAAGCACAGAAGCAAAAAATACAACAACAAGCACCAAAGAAGCAACAACAAGTACAGAAGCAACAAGTACAAAAACAAGTACAAAAACAAGTACAAAAACAAGTACAAAAACAAGCACAACAATTACAACAACAAATACAGCAACAAGTACAGAAGCAGCAACAAGCATTACATCAGCAATCGAACGTTGATTTTGGGGGATGGATGTAAAAAACATAAGAAATTATTCTTTTTCAAAACAAATATCTGCTTATTTTGAAAAAATAACCTTGTGTTTGTAATATTTAATGTGTTTGGTCTGGCTTTCAAATATGACGTCGAACATGGCAGCCCAAGGATTCATCTGAACATTGTGGGTGGGATGCAGGAAATCATCTGGATCTGGGAGGAGGGGATGGCAAACCAATGTAGAGTCATTAAATTCTATCACTTCCCATTGTTCAGGGGATTCTATCGATTTCAGCATGTGCTGGAACACTGTTTGATCGACGCAAAACAGACTGGAAGATCGGTAGAAGACGGCCAGCCAGAAACGATCTTTCATGATATCGGCAAACAAACTATTCAGGATGGACTCTGGATAATCGGATATTCTCTGTTGAAGGACTGGGCACATCGAGTATAAATACTTCCCGGTCATGGATTTGAACGTGACCAAATCCTGCAGATCGTGTATGGACGCGTAAAAATCCTTGTAGGCGTCCAAGCAATACGACAATACTGTCCGGATTCGACGATGGTGTGATTGATCGAGATCCTTCTCCAATCGGTTGATGCAGCGTCTTGTTTGTGTAAGTAGTTCTTTTAAGAGGAACAGCATCTGAAATTCATCGTTCAATGGAATATTTTTCAGCACGATCAATCGTTCCCGCTTCATCTCTTTGTCGGCGAGATAGGCCCGGAACAAAATCCATCGCTTGTAAAGGATTGGTTCCGTCGTATCCTCAAAATCCTTGTACGAAGAGAACATGATTTAGATACTCCGAATGTCATCGTCTCTTTCATTTTTTTTTTCAAGAATATTATGTGTTGGATTCCGCCTGTTCAATAAGTTTTTGAATACGCTGGTAGGTCGTTTCTTCTTCTTTTAACTTGGCACGAATCGTCTGGACATTGCGATGGATTTCGACAACATGACGTCGAAGATGATTCTTGAAATTCTTGACGCGAATAAAGGTGGCACAGATGTCGCAAGTGATCAGTCGTTCTTCGCATTCCGAGAGGATGTGGTCGGAGAGAGAGCTCATGTTGATGTATTCATGGCATGTAAAGCACTTGGTCTTATCATGACTATAATACATATGTCGAGGCAGTTCCGATTCAAGCACCGACGTCGAACATATCCCACAGATCTTGTACTTTTCGCAGGCACGATAATGATCGGGCATCTCGGCACGAGGACACACGTGTCCGCATTCACATTCAATGGTATACCGCGGGCATTCGTTAAAGACATGGCGCGCCATTTTCAGATGGGTGGAGAAGCGAATGTCACAGTCTTCAAGAGGACACACCATGGGACGTTCATCGCGATCCATCATCAAATAATCGACCCGAAACGTTTTTTGTTTGGTGTATTTATGAAGATTGCAGGTCTTGGGGCAGATCATGCATTTTTTCTTGATGGATCGATCATTCCTGTTCTTATGAAGCTCTAAATAATTCTCGAGACATAGTAGACAAACCCTCTTGATGGAGAAGCATGAAATTTCATTGTTCGTGTCACTGCACTGAAAACACGTAGGTTCGACTGGAATGGCGATTGTTTCCAAACAAATACAACAGGTTTCCATCTCCCATTTATTTTGTTCCATTCCTTCTTATATTCACACAGAATATAAAAAAAAATCATTGACCAAATCGGATGGTGGCATCCATATGCATATTGCCTGGATCGTGCGACACCATGATCACTGTTCTGTCCCGAGAAAGTCGATCGATCAGCCGGTTCACATGGACACGATGTTCTTTATCGATATTGGAGGTCGCTTCATCGAGGATCACAATAGGACAGTCGCGGAGGCAGCATCGCATCATGAGCACAATCTGGCGCATCCCCCCTGACAAGTTCTCGCCGTGTTTTCCCGCCATGGAATCAAGATCCAGTTTGGCAAACATGTCCATTAATTGATTCTCGCGCAATAATTTCTCGGCATCCTCTCTTGTCTTGCATGTTGTACCGTACAGAATATTGTCAATGATCGGGCGATCAAACAATCGTGTTGTCTGGTTGATGTAGCCAATCCGGCTGCGCAAATAAGATCTCTTGCTCTCTCTCACGTCAACACCGTCGATCCGGATGGTTCCGGAATTCAAGTCAAAGAATCCCAGGAGAAGGCGCAGAAACGTCGTCTTGCCCGATCCAGAATCACCAACAAGGAGGACCCTGGATCTTGCGGGAATCGTCACAGAAAAGTCGCTAAAGATGGCGGGAGAATCTTTATTGTACCGAAAGGTGACACCCTGGAATTCGATGGTACCCTTTGTGATGAAACCGGTTCGAGGACCGTCCATAAAGGTATCGCGACGGAGTTGACTGAGAAATGTGTTGCTCTCCATTACCGATCCTATGGTGATCATGCCATCAAGGATGCGTCGAGAGGTATAGCCCACGAAACGACACAAAAACAACAGCAGTGTGACGAGTGCAATTAGTTTTTCCTTGCTGATGAGATTTTTTCGAAAAATGTAGACGGAAAAGAGAAAAACGGCGATGATAGCGGTCAATGAACACATGGAGATGATCGTCTTGATGCCCGCATTCATTTTCAATTCAGACTTGTAGACGCCGATAAAGTCGTCTTGGACGTTGGTCATGTAGGCTTTTTCTTTCTCCATCGTGTCGGAGGTAAAGATGGTGTGCATATTGGACAGTGTGTCGTCCAGTTGATTGAACATTTTCATTTCGGATACCATCTTTTGCTCGGATTCCTTCATCATGGTCCGGCATAATATACCAAGTACCATCAAGTGTACACCGTAGACGGCAGCGAATACGAGACCGATCCGCCAATTCAGGAAGAGGACGTAGATTGTGAGACAAAACATGGCGATCAGGAAGGGGACGATATGTTTGCTGATGACACCATAGGTATAGTACGTATGAATCGGGACCTTGAGGAAGCGTGCCACCATCTCCCCGGTCTCCAACTGATCAAATCCAATCTCATTCTTTTCCAGGATCATTTCAATCATCTTATTCCGCACCTCTTTTTCAAGTTCCGGTACGGTATGAGCGTCGTAGTACTCTCGTATCGCGAGCGATATTTCGATTACAAAATACGCCAGAAAGAAATAAATGATCAATTTCACCACCCTCGCGTACTTGGTCCCGATATCTGCCATATTGACAAAGATCCGTCCGGACAGGTAGGAAAGGAGGATCAGCTCGATCGGAAAATTCAAGATCATGAGTAACACAGAAGTGCTCACCCATCCGAGATGGTTGGAGCAAAACCCCATCATGATCTTGTGCAGGTGTTGCATTTATTTATTTTTTTATATTTAAAAATTTCTAGACAAAAAAGAAAGAAAGAATGATTACCAATTATTCCGATCTCCAATCCTATCGTGAAGTGCCTTTACGTATACCCAATAATAAAACATGCATCGGTGGTGATGATAGTGGAAGGAGATGCGACAGAGATTGTGATCAGCAGCCTCAGGTGGGATGGGATATCACGGCGGAGGACAATAACAAGATTGCCTTTCTCTTTGGTCAGAAGAATATTGATTACCTCTCTTCCGCCATCACAGAGGCATTGGATGGCCTGGATCCACAGGGCAGGCGCATCATCATCCCTGACGATAAGATCTGTAATGTCCTGAACTCGGTGTACCGCAACGGCACTAGGGCGAACATCGGGGACATTTACTCTCGCTACATCATTCCACCCATCCAGGATCGCAATGATCTCCGCGAGATGAATAATCAGACCATCAGCATCGTCGTGTCGTATATTCGCAATGAGATCGAGATGACCGCCAATAATAAGACGCTTACCGTATGGAACACGCTTTATGGTGACTTTAATCCACAGGGACTTCGTGCTCATTCTGAGATCAAACTGCGCAAACGACACCCCCAATACATGGCCTTTAATATGAACTACTGATGATATAAGAATATGCGACGTTTTAAGATAGATAAATAATGAACCGGTGGCCGTGGTGGTATCGTGCACCGATCGTAGCTACCTCTCTTCTTCCTCTGATGGTCTCGAGAAGGGCCTATGTCCAAGGGTATCGGTATTTTTCGACGTGGAATGTCGTCACGGCGTTGATCTCTACGGCCTATTGGACCTATCCGACAGATTGGATATATGCGGTGGATTGTTTGAATGCATCGGGTATCATCGTTTCGCATCTATGGTATGTCCTGGTACGGAGGCCTTATGATAATGTTACAGATCTGTACCTTTATACATCGTGTGCAGGTTTATTGTGCTATGCACAAAGCGTGAGGCATGCTGTTCCACCGGTGGCGACGATGTATCATGCGGCCTTTCATATTCTTGCGAATGTGGCAAATACAATACTTTATACAACAACAACAACGACAAAAAAAAATAGGTAACATAAAGTTATCCCATGGAGACATCCATTATCCCTGTATCTTCCACGCAATCCTACCGGTTCATTCGGGACGAGATGGAGGATCACGATATGAACGAGGTATGGAAAAGTATGTCGATACGAGAGCGGGAGGCGTTCTCGCTCTATCTCCGTATTCTTCATGATTCGGTGTGTTTAATGTGCAACGAGGTTCAGTCGAAACGCATGATTATTTGTTATAATGGTCACAGTGCGTGTGATACATGTCTGACCAAACTGACGAGATGTGGTTTGTGTCGTGAGTATGTGATTCTTCGTCCCATCATACTTCGTGGTGCGGAGGATCTGATCAAGGATGTCATGACCAAGACTCTCTCATTGATTCGATTCAAGACGGGAGATCTTGTCGATGTGTTTTTCCTTCCGGATGGATGGACAGAGGGGCGGATTATCGCCATCGACTACGAACTCATGTCCTTTTTCATCCGTGCCGGGAAAAAGATTGTGAATCGCCGGTTTTTTAGTTCCAAGATGGATGTTGTTCATACACATACGCCTCGATGGCGGGATATGAAGACGTTGGTGATTGGTAAAAAAATAGAGGTGCTGGTGCCTCGTCTAGAAATGGACATGGAATGGACGCCCGGTGTGATTGTACTCCGGGATTTTGCCACGGGATGTATCCATGTGGGATTCCGGGGATGCACGAGTATTCATATTGAATCTTTCAGTCTCCTCGATACGGATCGAATTGCACTCTTTCCTACGTATCTCGATTCAGATGTCGCACAACATGATTGGATCGATATTGTCTAATCATTAAAATAAAAAAATGAAATTCGTTAGGGATTCAACATGAATTAAAAACAAAATCAATGTTGAATCTGGTCCGTTCCGTCTTATCTCGTGTTTCATTCTCCTCCGTGGAGGAAGAGGCGACTGTGATCAAAAAAGTCAAGATCCATCTTCTGATTGATCAAAGTGGTAGCATGTGTTCGAGACGCCTTTCGATCGTCAAGGGTTATAATGACTTTCTTCAAAAACAAAAGGACATCTTGGTGGAAGATGAGGAATGTTATGTATCAACCTATATGTTCAGTGACATGATCAATGTCCTTTACGAAGATGTCTCGTTATCCGATGTACCGGTGCTCTCCACTGAGGATTATGAACCCGGTGGATCCACGGCGTTATGGGATTCTACCGCATTTATCTATAAAAAGATCCTGGAGAGTGAGGAAATCGCTCGTCATATTGTGGTTATTCTCACGGACGGGGAAGAAAATGCCAGCAGGACAACGACCAAAAAGGCGCTCGCCGAATTAAAACAGTGTGTGTCTTCCAAGGCAGAGATTATCTATATGGGTAGCAATCAGGATGCCATTGCCAATGGACTGGATATTGGTGCGGATCAGGGCACGTCATTAAATTATGATGACAATAATCTTCTTGATGCCATCGAATCGTTGGGTCAGGCTGTCCGGCGTGGCAGAACGGGTGATGATCTGCGATTTACACCCGTGGAAAGGGCGCGTTCCTCCGGCACTTCTTCTCTGGCCTCCACTGCGACCATTGCCCATTAGTTTTACTATTGCTACACAATAACATACATATAAGATACAAATAGATTGGAATGAAAAGGATAAAAAACAAAATTTATTTTTTTATCATAAAACACTTATGAAATTGGTTTTATTCTCAACATGGATGTGTGGAGTTCTTGCCTTTCAGACACCACTGCCACCACCATCGTCCATTTCGCTTTCTGAATTTTATCGACATCTCGATGAGCATCGTATCCAGAAGGTGTCCATCAGTCCCAATATGGAGGATGCGGCGATTGTAGAGATGGAGGCGGAGGTGACGATGATCCGTCATCTTCAGCTGAATCCTGTGATTGTTCCACATATCACCGAGACGCTTCTTCGTGATCGTGTCGAGGTGGAGATTCTCCGGCCAAACGGAGTCGTGACCGCGCTTCAATCGGTGCTCCGATTGGCGTTGTACGCACCGTTGGCGCTGATCACACTGAGTATGGCGCGCGCGGCATCGACGATGCAATCACAGATGCAGATGCAACGATCGACGCTATCTGCCTCTTCCTCCTCGGACGAGGCGGCTATATTTCAACAGAATACCACCTTTGCGGATTGGGCTGGATCTCCGGAGGTGCTTCAGGAATGTCGCGAGGTGGTTTCTTTTCTGAAAGATACAGAGGCGTACACAGCGATGGGTGCCTCTTTGCCCAAAGGTATTTTATTGGAGGGCCTGCCTGGGACGGGAAAGACGCTGTTGGCGAGAGCCATTGCGGGCGAGGCCGGGACTGGATTCATCAGTATGGCGGGCTCAGAGTTTGTGCAGATGTTTGTGGGATTAGGTGCGATGAGGGTGCGTCAGCTTTTTGCCGAGGCGCGTAAGAACAAGCCGTGCATCTTGTTCATCGACGAGATTGATGCTATTGGGCGCAAGAGAAGCAATGCTGCCAATATGGGAGGCAACGAAGAGCGCGAACAGACACTCAACCAGCTTCTTTCCGAGATGGACGGATTCGCGGGCAATGAGGGTGTGGTGGTGATTGCCGCGACCAATCGTCGTGATGTCCTTGACGACGCTCTTCTGCGTCCTGGGCGATTCGATCGGATCATCAACGTCCCTCTTCCAGATCGGCCCAGCCGTCTCCGCATTCTTCAGACGCATGCGCGTAATAAGCCGTTGGATCTCGTTGCCGATCAATGGGAGGAGGTGGCTGATCAGACCGACGGCTTTTCTGGTGCGGATCTTCGTAATCTGCTGAATGAGGCGGCGATCCTGAGTGTTCGTCAGAATGTCTCTACCATCTCGTTGCATACCATTGTGGATTCCGCAGAGAAACTTCTTGTCGGCATTCGGAAAGAGATTGATACACGCAGCGATACCCAGCGTCTCCGTGTGGCACTCCATGAAGCCGGTCATGCCCTTGTTTGTCAGGCTTTTCCGGACTGCTTCCAGTTAAGAAAAGTGTCTATCCAAGAAACCTACAGCGGTGCCGGTGGATACACGCTCTATGATCTGAAACCGGATGCACGCCAACTCCCCACACGGGATGTTCTGAAGAAGCGCCTTCGTGTGCTGCTGGGTGGACGGGCGGCAGAGAGTCTGATTTACGGCATCGATCACGTGTCCACGGGCGCGTCAGAGGATCTTCGCCAGGCCAGCGAACTCTGTCGTAGCATGATTGAGACGTACGGTCTCGGGAATGGGCTGCACAACATTGTTCGTCCTTCGTCATCACCGATTTCGGACCAGCTCGCCACTTCGATCGATGATGAGATTATGACACTTGTCCGTGAAGCATATCAAGATGCCTTCCGCATCCTCCGTGATAATCGCAATCTCCTTCAGACCATGGCCAATCATCTTCTCGCCCTCCGTATCCTCCAGATGGAAGACTTGAAGAAATATATTCTTGGATAAATTTTGTATGGATATTATATATTATTATTGATTGTACAAATAATAATCGTCTATTACAATAACTATTTATAAAAAGGATAGAGGTCGCGTTTCTCGCGGTATTTCTTGATGGTGACATCGTACTTGGTGAGGAAGCCTTCGCGGCCCTCGGAATAGGCACGGGAGAGGATGGAGGCGTCTTCGTCGAGGGTTTTTTCCATGAGGGTCTTGAGAAGAACATTACCGGGGGCGTTGAATTCCGGGACATTGGGATCGCGCCAGAAATTCCGGTACACTGTCCAGAAAAGACGCGTCTTGTTGGCGGAAACCGGAAGGCTCTGTGTAAAGACGGTCTTGACTGTATTTCCAGCAATCACCCGGGTGAGTGTAGTGCCTGGCATATAATATTCGTTCTCGACGCGAACGACACTGGATCCGCCGACTTGGGTGGAGATGGTAAAATCGTTGGGATGGTATTCAAAGACGGTGCGTCCGCCGTATTTATCCATCTCGCTGTAAACAAGATTGGTGGGGAGTGGCAGACGACGATTCCCAAAGCTGTGTACATAGCTGATATGCAGCATATCAAGAAGATTTTCCACGACATTCTCCGAAGGCACGGGAAGGATCCTGGACCCACTGACGGCGACAAATTGAGAATCGATGTGCTCGGGTGGAAAGTAGGGCTCGGGGGTGGCACGGTGCAATTCAAGGTCGGGGTCGGGATGGAGGTAAAGGAATCCATTTTTTTCCATCATGGGAAAAGTATGGGTGCGTTTCTGTAAGAGTCGCCGGCGATTGGACGAGGGAATCGAGACAAAATTTCCCTCGTCAAACTCAAAGCCGTGATAAGGACAATGAATATTCCCCTCCTCATTGACCCATCCTCCCTGACAGAAACTTCCTCCCATGTGCGGACAGACATCCGAATGTACCACAAGACGATTCTCACTCGCATTTTTTACATATCCCACAAGAGGAATCCCCATCACCGACAAGGAATGAATGGGCTTTTGCTGCATCTCATGTACCGTCATGAGGGGATACCAAAATGGCAACATTCCTGTCAAAAAACTAACACACTTCATCTATCTATTTATTTATTTCTAAACGGAAGAAATAAAATATTCAATTATTTAAGGAGCAAAGACGAGGCTATCGAGGTTGGTCACGTACATACCAGGGAGCTTGTTGTAGGCGCGAAGATAGGCGCGGTCATAGGGGGAACGATCGCGCATAGCCATGTAGATGGAGGTGCAGTTCATGCAAGGACTGTCGGGCTTGGCAAGCACTTGAGCAGTTGCACTCTTGGGCTGCATGGGACAATTGACACATCCCACACCATTAAAACCCTCCACCATGGGAGGCATGGTAGATGTGCGATGAGGAGGAGGAGGCGTGGTAGATGTGCGAGGAGGAGGGGGCATAGTGCTCCCGGGGCGCGATGGCATTCTTGTGGTCATCTTTCTTTATTTCTCATTGCGTTTTTTTTATTTTATTTTTTTTTTAACAACAAGCACAAACTTTTTTTTTTTATCATGGAAATAAGAAAGCACAATGTCCTTTCATAGTGAAGAAATTGATGATATCTATGTAGAACAGATTGAAGTACAACCAGAAACCATCAGTGAGGAGGAGTATCATTATAGACAATGCATGCAGGCGCAAGCGTGTGATGATCCGATCCAATGCCGTCAATATTGCAAGAAGGAGTGTACCTCTCCCAACAATCCTTACTCGAATCCGGCAATGTGCGAAAAGATATGTCTGAAACAATGCGAGAATCCCAAGACGTGCGTCTCCTTTGCGCGTTCAAGGTGCAATGCGGAATACGTACAACTTCCAATTTGCGCGTCGTTATGCGAGGCAAAAGACAAACAGACACGCACCCAATTTATGAATGCCTCCATGCCCCTCCTTAAGCGCAATGACTATGTGTGCGAATCCGGAAGGGATAATGATTGTCTTGATTTTGATAACCATCGCAATGAATGGTTCATTCGTAGTCGCGAAAATTATGATACCACATCATCCTCACCATTGTCCATCAGCACCACCACAATGTCCCCTTTATCCTCCACCACAATATCCCCTTTAAGCACAACCACAGTGTCTCCACTATCATCCACTATGGCACCGATGTTACCATCATCCTCATGGACAACAACCACATCAACAGCACCTATATCTGCCTATGCGATCACCTCCACATCCTCGCCCACAACACCCTCCTCTGTATCGAGTGTTCATACTACGAATAAACATCTCTTGTACATCATTTTAGGGGGCGTGCTTCTCGGTATCATCATAATATTGATTATTCTTTTTCTCATCCGAATTTGGTGGAAACCAAAACAAATACAACAACAAAAACAAATACAACAAAAACAAATACAACAAAAACAAATACAACAAAAACAAATACAACAAAAACAAATACAACAAAAACAACAAAAAACAACACCAACACCATCAATACCATCAATACCATCAACACCATCAACACCATCAACACCAACACCAACACCAACACCACCAACACCACCAACACCATCAACACCACCAACACCAATATCATTACTAACATCAAATGCTATACAAAAACAACAATCGCAAAAGAGAGGAGCATTCAATGTGACGACAACAAATGCGGCAGATTCTAACAATGTGGATTCGTATGTATGGAACGCACTTATACCAGCAGGAAAATTTGGAACGGTTCCATCCAATCCACAGGCTATATAATAAAATAAATTCGAAATAAGAATTAAAAAAAAAAATAATTTTTTTTATATAAACAATAAAAGGATGCGATTGTCTTCAATAAAAACCATTTTTGTTTTTGATTTTGATTTAACATTAACTATGGATCACTCTGGAGGCCTTCCTAATTCTGATATTGATTATATGAATGGTCAATTACCACAACTTGTAAAGATGCTAGAAAGCCTACATAAAATTGGTATTATTGTTTATATTAATACCAGGGGTATTACAGGTGATTATCCATATAGCGTCAAGACGTATCTTCAAGCTCGTCTTGGACCTAAATATAGCACTCTTATACGTGATGTGTATGGTGGTGCGCCGTCTGAAGATGTAGATGAGGAGGATGGAATGCCATTTCTCGAATTTACACCCGACTATGATTTGCGCAAGGCGATATCTAGAACCGATTCTGAATTTCGTAGACGTTATCTACCCGAATTGGTTGGTAAACGAATAACCCAAAGAACAGATTTAGATCCCGATGATGGTGGATTATGGGCGCTCCATAAGGTGTGTGTCCTAGAAAAAATTCAAAAAGATGAAAATGTTAGCAAAGATCAAATCTATTTTTTTGATGATACATTGATAAATATTCAAGTTGCAGAATGGTTTGAATTTTCACACAGCTATCATATTAGCCAAGTAAATTTATTGCAGACTATCGAAATTGTCAAAAATGTTCTTTCTTCACTGAAAACTAAAGTCAGTCAAAGGTTTATTTTGGAGCGACAAGGTTCAAGGTTGACCCAAGAACAGACACAGTCCGTTGTTAGTACTATCATGAAATCCCATAAAAGTATTCCGGCGGCCAAATCAGTGATAGCAAGACTTCGAAATAAAGGTAAGAATAGAGATCTCGAGAGTTTAAGGATTCTACTGGCGTCTCTTACTGAACAACAAAAGAAAGTAAAATCGATAAAATAAATAGATAGATAGAACATACTTCCTTTCTTTGATTCCATTTGGAATTAAATAAATTGACTCGGTGCTGTCGCACGTACAAATATGTATTCCAAGGAAATAAAATTAAAATAAAAGTTATCTATAAATAAAAATAAGAGATGGCATCCAAGACACAAGACAAGGTGGGTGAACTTATTCGTGGATTAAAATCCAAAGAAAGTAAGAAGAACAAGGCGGCCAAAAAGACGGTCACACAGGAAGTATGGCCTGATGTTAAGAAGATCAAGGATGATGTGGAAAAGAAGAATGTATTGGATAATATCTATGAATCGATCAAACATTTCTTCCAGCATCCGGTAGAATCCACGGAAAAGAAACATGTCGAGAAAGAAGAAAAGAAAAAGTACAAGAATCTTGCCAAGGCCACCAAAAAGACACTGCCAGACATCCTGGTGAAACACCAATTAACTCCACCCCAACGTAAGAAACTCAACGAAATCCTTGCTTGATTTTTATATATTTATTTTTATCGGATAAAAATAAAATATCATCATGTATGCCACATTAGATCAGGGTTATCCTGGTCTCCTTGGAAGAGTCGTGGGCGACTATTATAATACATATACAAGTCGAGGATGGCTGCAGCCTCATCTGAAATGCTGGTGCACCGACAAATGTGACCCTTCCCTCCATCCCGAATGCGGCGAGGTCCAGTACGAACAATTATGCCAACATTGTTCCATGAAATACAGTGCCCTGATTCCCAATTCGTATTCCGACTTTGGCGGTCTTGCATGGACGCTCTGAGGATCGTCGAACCGTCTTGGGTCGTACTACCACCAACTCCAATTCCTCTTGAAAATAGTTTATAATATCAGTAATGGTCGAATCGTCCATATTCCGACAACAAAACAAATCAATCGAGACAAATCCAAGCTCTGGCCATGTATGCACCGATAAATGAGATTCACTCAATACATAGACACATGTCATTCCCTGCGGCTCAAACCAATGAAATACCCGCTCTAATACATTCAATTTATGCTTCTCACAAAGATTGTCCAATAATTGTCTCGACTGTATTTCCGTCGAAAACTTGTTTTCACCACCTTCCCACCATCCGTCCAAAAGAATATGTGTCATTTATATATATATATATCTTTCTTACTTTGTCTACACCTCATCTTTAGATTGGATTTTTTTTTAAAAATAGACATAATAAAATATGTCTATTCACGTTCATGCCATTATTCTAGCGGCGGGAAGAGGAGAGAGGATGCGGATCGGCTTCCCTGGCATCCCCAAGGCGTTGGTTCCGGTGGATCACACACCGATGTTGATTCGTCTGCTCAAGACATTGCAATCGATTGTTCCTTCTCTTGACTCCATCTCCATCGTCGTTCGTCCAGAAGAACGAGCGGTCTTCAAGAAGGAAATGGATCGTTATCTTTCCTCTCGATATGTGGAAAAGATTCGTTTGGTGATTCAAGAAGAAAAACACGGATATGGCACGGCGGCGGGTGTGCAGGCCGCGGTGGAATCAATCGATATTTCCTCGGATCATATCTATCTGGTGCTGAATGGAGATGCACCACTTCTTCGTACAGAGAGTCTTCAAAAGATGGTCAATGAACGGAAAGAAGATTTGGTAATCGGGACAGTATTTGTCCAGGATCCCACGGGATACGGGCGAATTGTCCGTGAGGCGTCGTCTTCCTCCATCCGCATCTTGGAACAAAAAGAAGTGGATGAATTACCCGAACATCATCCGATGAGAAATGTACGCGAGATCAATACAGGCGTCTATGCCGTCTCTGGTGCATTAATAAAACACGCCGTATCCATCGAGGAATGTCCTGTCACAGGGGAAAAAAAATGGACCGATATCTGTTCGAGGGCGGAATCGATCCGTGTGTTTTCGGGCATGAATGAGGAGGAGGCCATCAACGTCAATTCTCCTCTCGACCGCAATTACGCCGAGCACGTCGTCCACACTCGCCGGATGGAGGCGATCCAGCGTCCTCTTTTTTCACTCCTCGCCAAGGACATGAGGAAAGGTTAAGTCGCATGACAATACTATCTTTTCTCTCTTCCCCTGCGTCTCGCAGGTATTGAAAGCCCATCGTTTCGTATAGACGAATCGCCGGAATATTATTCTTAAAAACCTCCAGATGCAATCGTCGTCTCTTTTGTGCCCGACAATCTTCCATCAATCTCGCAAGAAGAGTCTTCATCAATCCTCTTCCACGACGCCTCGGGTCGGTGCACACATTGTAAATCATATTGGACAAGACACGTGTATCGCCTCGTGGTGTCCCTCTCTCTCGAAAAGAAAGAAAAGAAACAATGCGGCCTCGTTCTCGTCCATAATACTGCGTCATCGTATCATCATCAATCGAACAAAGAATCTGTTGACCACAACCGTCAAATACATCCAACAATCGCTCCAATCTCCTCTCCTCATTCGCATCCCGTAGCATACAAAGACCTTTTGATGTCTCAATCTTCATAAAAAGATGTAATTTATTAATTACGAGAATATCCAAAAAAATTATTGATTCATTCAGTCCATGAATCGTAGAAGATCTCTCTGATCAAGATGATAGAGCACGCGTCCATCTTCATCAATCACACGGACCTCTCCCAATGGACTGAGAATGTGGTACATTTGAGAAAGAAGCTCTGGATCGTATACATCCCATATTGGCACCTGAACCACCGCGATGCTGCGATGAAACAACTTCATCTCGCAGAGATCTCCACAATAAAACTGCAGATTGGGGTATCGTTGTCGTGCTTGCTGAATCAAGGAAATATCATCCTCGATACCAATAACCTCCATGCCCGGATTTCGTCGACGCATCCTGGCGGTCGAATCTCCTATCCCACAATGAATATCCAGACCATATACAGGTAAAGACTCGGTCATGAAAGATGTGGGAGAAGAAGGAGGACGCTCCATGGTCACAGGGACAAATGCCCTTGTCGCGACAAGAAGAGAGAATACCAATAAAAATTGTAATTTGATCATTTTTTTCTTATTATGACTTGATGGAGTAGAAAAAAATTCATTTTTTGTATCAGATTTGGTTCTGGTGGAGCTGAGACTCGGGGATGTAAAGCAGGTCTCCGTAGGGTCTGTGGTATTCATCCAGAAAGGGGGAAAGGATGAGGACCTTGTTTTGTTCTTGGAGTGAAGACCAGACCGAATCGGGATGGAGCCACAGATAAGAAAGAAGAACGGTGGTATGGAGATGGCGTCTTGTGGAATCCTTGGCGATGCGATCAATACGTCGAGCAATATTGTGTTCCATGGATTGGTATTCGGAAAGAGAATAAAGACGAGCCGTCGAACGAAGGGGTAGAGAGAGACGCCATTCGGACCATTCCGAATATCGCTGGATCAGATCGATATCCTCTGTTGTTGCTTCCAATGTTTTCTTCTTCTCGTGAGAAGGAACGATATCCTGAACATCCAGACCATCCACTGGATCCACGACCGCATCCTCGGGATTGATATAGATAACACGATGATATCGATCGACCCATTCGGTGACGGGGCGATTGGGATGGGTTGCCACCAATACAACGGATGGATCTGGAGACACAATGATTTGTCGTGGCATTGTGAATAAAGGAAAGAGATGAATCAGTTTGGCAAGAAAGGCAACCATGTTTTTGAAGAATAAAAATTTCTTTTTTTTTACAATAAAAATGTTTTGCGACCTACGATATCTCCTCTTTCTTTTCCTGAGCATTCTTATCGCCATCTATGCCAGGATCTCCAAAGAACGAAATAAAAACAAAACCACCATCGCATCGTCTAGTAGTAGCAGTAGCAGTAGCAAGATGAGAACTATTCTCTTCCAAATTGGAAATATCATCGTGCTCTTTATACTCATCAATGCCATTACTCTGGTGTGGGTCGGATTGTGGGATATTGCCGAGATGGCATGCATCAGCTATTCTCCGACAAATAAACAATACTCCCAACAGATTGGAAAGAGTATGTTTCTTGTTGTAATCGGAATGATTATTATTGGTATATTGGGAGGAGAATCGCTCATTGAAGGATTGATCTGATCTGAAAAATCTGAAAATATCTATTTAAAGAATAAATAAATGGAATGGGAGACGCATATGCGGCAGGAATTCTGGAAACGGATGATAAAAAATCCAAATAAATCGTCGGCTCTGGAATGGCGAGCCATGTCCTCTCATCCCTTTCTTGGTAGAAGAATGATTGAGAATAATCCTCACCGTCCCTGGCAATGGCGGCATCTTTCAAGACAGGAGTTTGACAAGATACGAGTCCTGCTTCTCCGCATGCCTTATAAAGACTGGGATTGGCATTATCTTTCTTCTACGTGTCCGCTCGATTTCATTATTGCACATCCCCATTTGGCATGGATCCATAGTATTGTTTACGATCGATATCGTCCGGATGTCATCCAGAATAATAATGATAATAATGATAATAATGATTGGATGGATCGATCAAAGACCGCACCGCTTTCGGTGATTCTGTCGAGTACCTTTCTCCCCTGGAGATGGAAGATTGTCACGAGACGTGTCGACATGTCGTTCGATCCCATCTTCCGTCATCCACATCTCCCATGGGACATTCGCCATGCGATGCTGCATCTGCCCTTTTCTTCTCACCATCTGCTTACACCTTCCACGATCCTCATTGATTTTTCTGCACTATCCAGTAATCCTCATCTTGATCGATTCATGTTGTGCCGCCATCTTCACAAATCGTGGGATTGGAATGCACTCGCTCGTCATCCCGCCTTTCCTCCCCAGAGTATTTACCAAGATGCTCTTTTGCACTCTCTCTGGCGGTGGGATCGATGTCTCCTTCATCCTCGCCTCTCCCTGAATTTTTATCATATTCTCCGTCACCAATTCACGATCCCATCCCATTTCTCTCTCCTCGTCCGGAATCACTTTCACATCTCGGATACCATCCCTCCCTATCTTTACGCCGTCCTTCGTCGATTTCTCCTCCGTATCTTCTTTCGACGCACCCTATTGAAAAAAATCCGCTTCTTTCTCCATCTCCGTCTCCATTTGAGCTCCTGCATACTTCTCACCATCATTGAATTTATCTAAAACAAAATTGATTTAAGACATGCACTACCCTAAAGAAACAAAGGTATTTAAATTGAATATCGTATCATCATGGAAATCGAATGGAAAGAGTATCTAAAAGGAGATAAAACAGAGGATGTCACACACTCTAAGAATGGAGAATGTGCGCATGAGAATTGGTCGATGGAGTCGTTCAATCGGGTGTGTGAGGATTGTGGCATGGTGATTGCCAAGGAAGACGATCCGGACAATGACATTTTGAATCCGGTGGCCAAGTATAATACAGATCCCAAGCGATGTCACGCGAGGCGATATGAAGAAAAGGGCATCTATAAGGATGTAGAAAAGCTAGGATTCAGCGACAAGATTGTATCGATCGCGAGCATGATGTACGACCAGGTGACGGGAGGCAAGATCTTTCGAGGCAATTCCAGGAAGGGCATCATTTTTGCGTGTATTTTCCATGCGTACAAGATCAATAACAATCCACAGAGCTGTGAGCAGCTGATCGAGATTTTTGGCATTGAGAGAAAGATTGGATTGAAGGGATTAAAGTTTGTGAATCTGAATTCACCCAAGGATAGCAAGTTTCGTAATTACCAAATCTCCACCGAGGACATTATCCGAGAGATTATGGACAAATTCAATGCCAATGATGCACAAAAAGCAGAGGCGATCGGTATCTATGAAAAGATACGCAATCGGTCCTCGCTCCTCAATCGCTCCCGTCCCCAATCCGTCGCTAGCGGTGTGGTTCGTTACTACATCCTTCAGAAGAATAAGGATATCAGCATTGATTTTTTCAAATCTCGTGTTAAATTAAGCGAACTCACCATCACCCGCATTGTTGGTGAGATTGAAAACATTGTCGATCTGCTATAATTGATATTTTTTTCTAATAATAATGGAATTCATTTATGTAATGTAAATAAATGGATTCGTCAAAACCTTTTAGAGTTGAGGAATTTCGGGTCGAGCGTGCACGTCCCTTCAAATCCATAGAGGATGTACGAAAAGCATTGAAAGATTACAAAGAAGGTCGATCCATCGGATTCTCTCGCAAAGCGTCTCTGATCGCCATGGGTCTCTTGCCCCGTGCCAACGGTCGTTACAAAGTCAGCGAAAAGTATCAGTGATTCATAATGGCTTTAATATTGATGCGAATGCATGCTGGATGAGATGAACGGCTAATTAATTAGAGAGCATAATAATGTGCGATGATTTTTTTGTGCAAGTCGGCCAGTCTCATAGATCGTCGAAATTATTATTTAAAAAAAATAATATTTACGATAAGAAGAGGAGATGGATCCCAACGTTTTAACAGTTTATAAATCACCCTTTTCTAAAGTGCGGATTGGAAAAAATTATGATGGTGGTTATATCATCGTTGAAATCCCAAATGTAAGTTACACAACACTTATTGCGGGTGGTATATGTAATGATATATCGTTTGAAGAAGAATTTATCGATAAATATCCAGATGTACAAACATTTGCATTTGATGGAACAATTGATCAATTACCCACGGAGAATAATAAGATTTCTTCTTTCATAAAGAAAAACATTGGGCACAAAAATAATGAACACATGACCAATCTACACGATATTATAGATGTAAATGAGCGTATTTTTATAAAGATTGATATAGAGGGTGGAGAAATTCCATGGATTCATAGCCTGTCGGATGATCAATTGAACAAATTTGAACAAATTGTCATGGAATTTCATGCTCCATACTCGGAAAGAGAAATTGAGGTATTTAATAAAATAAATAAAAATCATTATTTAGTCCATTTCCATGCGAATAATTGTTGTGGTGTAAGAAATCATAGAGGTGTAATAATTCCAAATGTATTTGAATGCACTTATCTACACAAAAAATATTTTCAAACCGTTGAATTAAATCAAGATGCAATACCAGGTAACTTGGACATGAAAAATGTGAGCCATCATGATGAAATCTATATCAATTATCCACCGTTTGTCCATCCATCGTCGGTCGTTTGACTAAACTAGAAGATCATGCTATCCAAAATAACAAATTAAGGTATATAATATTTATAAATATTATAAAATTCAACCCACCATGCAAGGGATGGATTTTTGGTAAAATATATTGGTACTTGATTTATGTTTATTTATTTCATTATACTCTGATATTAGCGGATATGGAATGTGGTGCAGGTGAGGCTCAGATCGTCCCAATTGGATTGACCAAAGAACGATGTGCCTTCGCGGAGAACGGCTTGGAAGAGGTGGTCAGTGAGGCCTTGGGCATCGCCGTCCTTATGCTTGCGGAAGTAATCTCGGGTGAGTTCGCCGAATTCGCTGCTATAGAGGGCGTCACCGGGACCATCAGAGCAGGCGACCACGGCGAAATGCATCGGTCCTCGGAATTCCATGATGGAGACGCTTGGAGTGGCGACCATGAAGGGAACACGTGGTGTGGCAGGGCGTTTGTAGGGAACGTCACCGATACTTCGTGTCATCTGTGTACCCGAGACCATGCGACCCTTCTCATCGATCTCCAGTGGTGTCGATCCATAATTCTCATGGCCCGTTCCTTCAAGGGGTTCCTCCTTCCATTCCAAGGATCCACGCGGACGGACACACTGTAGTTTTCTCACACGACTCTGAACACCTCCCGGTTTCACACCCAGGTCTCGGATCCTCCTCACCACGTGTGTGCGATTCACCTCATCAATCTCGTCCGTTGCGCCCTTGTACATCCGGATCGGCTGTGTCCTACCTTGAGCATCTAGGATGCCTTTGCGCCCATGTGTATGCCACCGCGCATAGATCACCTCGGGGATCGGATGACCGGCCGCGATACATGCCGCATTATGAACGCGCCGCTCTTCGATCGAATCCCACGAATGCATGGTCGTCATCTCGCCCACACGTCCATCCGAGGTACGGATCAGCAGGAGCGGGCTATCACCGACATTGGCCGTCACCATGAAGATCCGACCCGACCGCATATCTTCCAGGATCATCCATGTTGTCAGTGTCGATCCACCCAGTGGGATTGTATCACACACCTCCTTCTCCACGGCAAGGAAGCACGATCGCATCTTTTCACGCACCGCGTCGCCATTCCCGGCCAGAAGAAGATCCTTCATCTCGTGGAGCGCTGACGGCACCAAGAGGTTGGCGCGAAGATAGGAACGACATCGTGAGGAGGCGTGGTCTCCATCTTCTCCGTGACCGTCCGCAAGGACGCCCACCATCGCGATGAGGGCACCGTCTCTCACCTCGTCACAAAAGGCGGTGTCTTGCCCAAAGATGCCGGTGATGGTCTTTCCACCGAGACTACGCCCGATGGTGGAGGTCTCACGACTATTCTTGCTCTTCCCGGCCATCCCCATCGTCCCGCAATCCAGACGGAGGCGCGAGATATTCTCCTTGGTACGAAAATCCACAATCTCGCCCAGGTTCTTCACCATCTCACGCTCCATCTTCATCCGGGGGTGCTCGGTCCTCTCCTCCTCCATGTTCTGCACCTCGTTGTGGTGGGTCCATGTCTCCTGAGTCAGCATCATGTTGGTTTTGGAATCTGTTGGTAATAGGAAAAGAATCAATGATTAGTTTCTTGTGATATATAGAAAAGAAGAAATATTTCTCTTCTTTTCACTTTTGAGAACGTTATCAAGAAAAGAAAGAAAATAAAATCATTGTATAAGAGTAAAAATGACAAAACAAAAACCGGTTGTACTGGAATTGTTTAGTGGGACGGGATCATGGGGCAAGGTCTTTCGGAGGAAAGGGATGGATGTGACGTCGGTGGACATTCTGGAGAAGTTTCATCCCGATATTGTTGCAGATGTACTTGAATTGGACTATAAAAAATTACCGGTGCCGGACCTGATCACGGCGTCACCTCCTTGCAATTCCTTCTCACGACTAGCTGTCACCGCCAAGACTAGGGATTGGTGGACGCTCAAGCCACTCAAACCGTCCGCAGAGCTCGGTGAGAAGCTGGCTTACAAGACATTGGAGATTATCCGGTATTTTCTCAAGAAAAATCCCAACCTCCTCTTTGTGATTGAGAATCCCACCGCGATGCTCCGTCGCATGCCTGTGTACAACAAATTACCAAGAGAATCCACCAAATATTGCCTCTATAAATTCCGGTACCGGAAGCCGACGGATTTCTTTCATAATTTCCCCAAAGGCCTCGGATTGAAAGATGACGAGGCTAAAAAGTCCAAATGGTGCGATCCTTCCATCATGGTCAATACATCCTCTGTACCTCTTGTGCAAAGGTACCGCATTCCTTCTGGTATCGCACTGGATGTATGGCACGCCTTTCAGGATCAATATAAGAAAGAAGCACCACTGCCCATCTCTTTCCGCAAGACCAAACCCATCCTGATTGAACCCTCACATTCACCATAAATTTTTATTTTGTTGATATGTTGAGATCCGGTTTAATGGAGAAACGGAAAATTCCACAAATGCACCCTTGATGGCCTCGTGACTCGGACACTCCTGATTGAATTTAGATTCTTTTTACAGTGATCAATCGATGAATGTATAAATCGACACTATTTTTAATAATGATATATGGACTAATTTCGGCAAAGGTAAAATCCACACCACGTAGTGAACATTGCTGTCCCGAGACGCCTGGTTTTCCCTTCATGTTTTTGGCAACCGACACACTTATTAGATATTGCAGAATCGAATATTTCGTCCCACTCTTATTCCTCCCATAACTAGACGCTTCACTAATAGACGGAGTAACATAAAAACCGTCTCCATAGAGTCCGACTTTTGTCTTATCTACAGAAGCGCCACGGGAAGACATTTGTTTTCCAAAGTCCTCGGATGTACCATGGTACAATACAAAAAATTGATCATCATCAGATGATGTTACACATTTACCACCACCACCACCACCACCACCACCACCACCATAATTTCGTGCTGTTTTACTCTGTGCTACACCACAACTACTTCTGGCTGAAGTACAACTTTGTGTAATAAATCTTTTTTGTTCATCAGGTGTAAAAGGTATATCGCTTAGATTATACGTCGGAACGTTCCATATTTTCAATATATTATACAATGTATACCTATCTTTTTTCTGTATACTACGGCAGTTCAATCTATGGTCATTCAAAACTATGCTTTCTGGTACCTCTACTGATCGCAATTGTGTTGATAGTTTTATCATGTTGTCTATCTTCTTAGATTGTTCGATACTACGTACAATTTCGCTAAATTTTGGATCTGTGGTATTAAATCCCATTGATTTTGCTAGGTAGAATGCTGCATATTTTTTCTTGTGTTGTTGTTCTTCCTTACGACGACGTTGTTGTTCTTCCTTGCGACGACGTTGTTGTTCAAGACGTTGTTGTTCTTCCTCACGAAGACGTTGTTGTTCTTCCTCACGAAGACGTTGTTGTTCAACCTTACGAAGACGTTGTTGTTCTTCCTTCTGACGTTGTTCTCGAAGTTGTCGTTCAAATGGAGAAAATTGTGTTAGTAAATTTCGGAGTATAGCGCGTGGAATTCTGTGGTTATCTATATAAGAATTTATGTCATCTATTGGAATGTTTAATTCTAACAATCGCAGGATCTGATATAAGATATAGAGATAATATTTTTTTTTAATACTTTGAATCGGTAGGTGTTGTATGTTTTCAAGAAATTCAACAAAAGAATCACCTTTTGTCTGCAATGATGTAGTTGATATATATGTAATAGTAGTAATATAATCATTATTACGATTCCGAGAAGGAAATATGGTTTGACATGTTTTTCGTACCGGCCCATCGAGTTTTTTTAATTCCGCCAAGAAGATTTGTTTGATTTCCTCTCGTATCCGACTTTTCAATATGTCCATTTATTGATATTTAAAAAAAAAAAATTTTTCCGATGGTGCAGGCGGTGGTAGCGATGTAACAAAATTACTGAAGTCGGATCGTAACTATCTAGTTATTTGGAGGAGCTGGTAATATGAGACAAATGAAAAAAAACAATACTTTTATTATTTTTCAAAAAGAAAAATAATAATGGATCAACAATCGCAGTATGTCACCACGAGAGATAGGGATCAGAAATATCGATTGGCCGGTCTGATTACCAGTAATACGGTGTTTCCAAAAGAATTATCTCGTCGTATCTTTTCATTGGCCAGAGAGACCTCGGCAAGTATGTGCGCCAAAGGTATTGCGCTCATGATCAAACGCAATGAGTTCCCCGTCCGGCAAATAAATTTTGCTTATTTTGTAAATGAAAAGCATACAGTAGGTATCCATATTATTATGGCGCCATCCAACAAATTTCGTGTTAAATTTTCCTTGTCCCGCTTTAATACGGTCTTTGATTCGGGACGATGGATGGAGATGCCTTACCATGCTGAGAAATCAGAGATAGAAATTAAAAATCGTATCCCCGAAGTGATCAGCAGCGTCGTGGAGAATATGTTGACGCGCGCCTTTCCAAAAGGCGATTTTCCTCATCATGAGAATGTGCTGGAATGTATCCGATATTACCACGAACATAAGGATGAATTTGATGAAACACTGAGAATCAAACGAACGGTCAAGAACCACCCGCTTCTCCATGCGTTGGAGAGCATGCTTCTCATGGCGATGGAATAATCTATGAAAAAAAAGAAAAAATGATATTAAAAATAATTGAATCCTTCAATAAATTAAATTAGATTATTGTTATTTGAATCATGGGAGTCAAGCATTTTTATTTATGGTATAGCCGTAATTTTTCAAGATGTCTCTCTTCTCATCCGCAGGAACCGATCGATGTTCTTGCGCTGGATCTGAACGGGCTTTTTCATCCCGTCGCACAAAAAGTATTTCAGTACGGTTCGCACGCACCTCCGGTTCAGTACCTGTCAAGACCCAAGCCGGTGCGTCCGCGATCGATGCTGCATTTGTTCAAGGAGATTTGTGAAAAAATCGAGTATTGTCGCAAGGTGTGCAAGCCGAGAAAGAAGTTGGTGTTATGTGTGGATGGTGTGGCAGGATTGGGCAAGATGAATCAGCAGCGACAGCGGCGGTTCAGGACGGCCAAGGCATTGGAGGAATCCAGCCAGACCTTTAATCCAAACGCCTTTACACCGGGCACGAAATTGATGGATCATCTGACCAAGTATATCGACTGGTATCTTCGAAGCATGATCAGCTATCATCCAGAATGGAAGGATCTGGAGATTATTTTTAGCAACGAAAAGGTGCCGGGAGAAGGCGAGCACAAGATTATGCAGTATATTCGTGAGCACGGCTCGCCAACCGATTCGTACTGCATCTATGGCCTGGATGCCGATCTGATCATGTTGGGTATGGTGCTGCCCGTGGACAAGGTGATGATTGCACGCGAGGCGGACGAAGGTGTGGTGCAATTTGTGGACGTGCGTTCCTTCAAATCAGAGATTCTGACAATTCTGAGGTGGCCCTCTGGATCGACGGCGCATCCCACCGCCACCTTTAGCGAGCGGGATGGCATCCACGATTTCATCGTCCTGTGTTTTTTGGTGGGGAACGATTTCCTTCCGACCGTGCCCTCGCTGGCCATCATCGACGGTGGCATCGATATCATGATGTCCCGATACAGGGAATTGGGACAAAAGAATGGGCATCTGACGCGTGTGGTTCCTGGCAAGAAGAGATTGGCATTGAAGAACAGCGCGCTGATTGAATTTTTTTCGGTGCTGGGCAGCCTCGAGAAGGAGATGCTAGAGAAAAAATATACGGGGCGGCCCAACTTCTTTCCCGATCCTCTCGTCCTGAAGCATCGGACGGATGATGGCAAATTGGATATGGACGCCTTTAAGAGGGATTATTACGAGAAGAATTTGGTTGGGCATGAGGTGCAGGAGGTGGTAAAGTATTACCTTGATGGCATGTGCTGGGTGCTGAATTATTATCGATATGGCATTCCGGACTGGTTGTGGTATTTTCCGTACCTCTACGGTCCTTTTCTTTCGGATTTTTCCACCGCACTGGCCTCGTACAAATCACCGAAATTTGAGTTGAACCAGCCGGTACCTCCTTTTTTGCAACTCATGGTCGTTCTGCCATCCAGCAGCGCCGATTTGGTCCCGGATGGATTGAACGAGCTCATGGCGAGGATGGATTCGCCGCTGGTGGCCTATTATCCACGAGAGTTTGAGGTGGACATGGCCGGGAAGAAGCGCGATTGGGAGGGTATCGTCCTTCTGCCTCACATCACCATCGGTGATTTCATGGAATATTATCGCGTCCACGTGCGAAACGTCACACCGTCTATCCTCAAACGCAACATTCGGGGGAAGAATTTCATCTACGTCCATCAACCGAATTCCGAAATCTTTGTCTCGTTTTACGGCAATATTGACAATTGCACCGTCCGTACCACACCGATTGTATTTTGAAAAAAAAATTTTTATTATTATTTCTTCTGACGAATAATAAAACTTTCCATCTTATGACAACAACAATTGCTACCTGGTCTACAAAATCCATCCATGGGACCTATTATTTTCAGAAACAAAAAGCGGGTGTGACAACCTTTGAGATGCTAAAGGGAGTATCGCTCTCCGGCATGGAATACCTACCTTCCACTTCTTCCTATGCCACGATCACCCCCACGATCGATGTGACCAATGTCCTTCTTTCCTTTTTTAATCCCAGCGATAGTACCTCTCAGACCATGAGTAATTTCAAAACGATTGTATCCAATATGGTTAGTCATTTGAAAAACACATGGAATGTGAATGTGATCCGTGTTCCAATCTGTCTTTCTGCGTATGCGCTCCCCACCATGACCAATAGTAGGAATACCATGGTTTATTTTGCAGGAGACAAGGTAGGTTATTATTATCGCGACCTGGTGAGTGTGGTGATTTCGACCATTGTTGCACAAGACATTGTGGCCATCATCGATGGTCACGTGTGGGCGACCGCTCGCAATACAGCAGGAGATGTGGTGTTTTCTTACCCCGCAGGGTGTGTCTTTCAATTCTCGGAGCACCAATCACCCACCAATACACAGAATTATGGCAATCAGTCATTTAGTATCCAGGATCTCATGAACATGGCGAACAGCCATCCACTTCCTGATGTCATTACTGCTTGGAAGACCATCGCCAATGATTACAAAACGGACAGTCGTGTATGGTTCGAGTTGATGAACGAACCTTTCTTTCGTCCTTACGACAGTTCGCGCGATACAGGGCTCCAGAAATATTACGCCTATAATAAAGCATCGGAGACGTGGACGATCTCAAGCAATGCGCAATACAACAAATGGCAGACGTTTTTTTATGTCCTGATCAATAACATTCGAAATATAACCTCGACCAACATCATCATTGTCAACGGTCTGAATCGCGGCTATGATTTTTCGATTGCGATGAATTCCAGCATCCCGTTTGTGAAAAAGTTTCCAGTCAATCTTGCGTTTGGTGTTCATCCGTTCCAAACCGCTGCCTGCTGTGGTCTGGTGACAAGCTATGGCACGGACGTGGGGACGAAAGAATCTATTATTAGTACATACAAGGCCTACAAGAATGTGCCTCTAAATTCTGCCAGTAGACCCTATTCTCGCGATCAATCGGTCAATGATCCCTATGAGAATGCCTATTGCTATTTTTACAAGAAGAATACATCACCCGCCTACAATACAACGAACATCTCCAAGAACAAACCCTTTTCTCTGGGATCCAAGACGTTTGATCTTCCGGCCGCATGCGAAAATACCGATCTTGCATCTTATACATGCAAATCACATCATACTAGCGCGGATCACACCAAATTGCCACCCTGCCAAAAAGCCTCGTCGGATCATTTGGTCGATGTACAGACCGGTTATGTGAACGATACTTATATAGGTGATTGTTCTGCGTCCACGGTGGCCCTCCTGAAACAAAAAAAGACGGTCCTTTCTGGATGGGACAAGTATTTCTTGGGTATGCAAAAACATGGGCCTGTGATTGCGACCGCCTTTGGAACCTTTGATTGCAGCATACCTTATGTAAAGGCGTTTCTTGAATACTGCAAGCGCTATCAGATCTCCTGGGTGGCGTACGGTATCCAGCCATATATCCCCTCTTTCGTCTATCAACACGGATTGAATCCATGCAGTCTGTGCTGCCTGACGATATCTGCAACCAAACCCTACTCCTCCTCGATTCCCACCATGGCACCCTCTTCTTCCAAGATTGGCAATTACTACGATTGCATCAATTCAGTCAACTGTCCGTCTGTCCTCAGTCCCATTGGAAATACTAGCAATCAATATGGACACTACATTTTTAGCATGTTGTCTGGTAAAACATCAACATTTCCACCTGGTACAAATAATAATATTCTGACCTTTCCTCCTGGAACCGGATCGACTGGATCCAATTTCATTCCTACCGGTATGCCCGGCCCTACTGGTGCTACTGGTGCTACTGGTGCAACTGGTGCTACTGGATCAACTGGTATGCCCGGCCCGACTGGTGCCACTGGTTCTACTGGTGCCACTGGTTCTACTGGTGCCACTGGTTCTACTGGTGCCACTGGTGCTACTGGCAGCACTGGTGCCACTGGTTCTACTGGTTCTACTGGTGCCACTGGTGCTACTGGTTCTACTGGTGCCACTGGTTCTACTGGTTCTACTGGTTCTACTGGTGCCACTGGTTCTACTGGTTCTACTGGTTCTACTGGTTCTACTGGTTCTACTGGTGCTACTGGCAGCACTGGTGCTACTGGCAGCACTGGTTCTACTGGTTCTACTGGTTCTACTGGTGCTACTGGCAGCACTGGTGCTACTGGCAGCACTGGTTCTACTGGTTCTACTGGTAGCATTGGACCAACTGGCATGACTGGTGCAACTGGTAGCATTGGACCAACTGGCATGACTGGTGCAACTGGTAGCATTGGACCAACTGGTATGACTGGTGCAACTGGACCAACTGGTGCGACTGGTGCTACTGGCGCAACTGGTGCTACTGGCAGCACTGGACCCACATCGGCGCCATCCAACAAAGTTTCCAAAACAGAAAAAAATTGGTATATTATTGGTCTAGTGCTTGCACTTTGTATACCCTTTATATTTGCTCTCATTGCGCTTGTTTCCACAGGATTTAAAGACGTAATAAATACGATGTTTATATGGATTTTGCGTATATGCACCGTCCTATTTTCGTTAATTGATCAATTAATTATGAATATTTTTAGAGGTATTCGTGGTGGTGGTGGTCGTGTTGTTGGTGGTGGTGTTGGTGGTGTTGGTGTTGGTGGTGCTGCTGGTGGTGTTGGTGTTGGTGGTGGTGGTGGTGTTGGTGTTGGTGTTGGTGGTGTTGGTGGTGGCGGTGGTGGTATTGGTGGTGGTATTGGTGGTGGTATTGGTGGTGGTGGTATTGGAGATATTATTATCCAAATATTGAATACCATCTATTCCGTGATGATGTTACCCGTATGGTTATTTATATGTTTAACATCTAGAGGCGGTGCGGTCGTCGCTCCAAATGTTTAAATCGTTCAATTCATTTATCAGAATAATAAATGAATGGTTATTATTATGGCGGATAATCAATCAATCATTTGATGAGAGATAAACGGAAAGCTCGTATACGAAGGAAGGATGGATAGATTTCATTTTCGTGATTAAATTGTTCAATCATTGCATTCATTTCATGATGACAAGAAGTCCATCGTGTATCGTCTTGAATTGATAGAATTAATCGCTTACCACGACTAATAAATTCTTTCAGTAAACGCTTCATCCAGCATCGACGCTGACTCAAATCATCCTCCATTTGAACCAATTTTTCAAATAAATCTATTGAAATCTTTCTTGTCCTCAAGAGGGATCGCCATCGTTTGGATGGATCATTGTCCGTATTTGGTGCTTGAATTGTATCTTGTGCACTTTTTATCAAAGAAAAAAAGAATTGCCAGCGTTTCTGTTCCATCGTGGTTCGACCATATTCCTGCAATCGTCGATAAAAATCTTCCCATATTAGTTGTTGTTGTTGTTGTTGTGTACATGAAGAAATTGTGTCTTGTTGATGGTGTGGATTATGAAAGCGTTCGGTGACAACAAGACGCTCCCCGGATGTCCAATCAAAGGCTGTACGACATACAATACACCACATCTGGTAGCATCCAGAGGATTTCTGAATGGGCGCTCTGCATCCAGGACACGGTCGTGTGATCTCCTCAATCGTTTTCCAATTCAACGCGATGTTTGTATCACAATGGTGTCGATTCTCACAATCATTACATCGTGTGACACCACATCCATCACACAGCGCATGTGTCCATTGACGACAATCTTGACATCTCCCCTCCATTCCTTCCATCACAAGCATCCTCTCTTGAGTCGCCAACACGCCCGCACGCCGTTTCGTGGCAATGTCCTCATACATGGATACCGGCAATCGATCCTTGAGAGAATACATGTCCCAATGCTGGTGACAATTCATACAATCCGGTGATGTCGGTCGGATGTAACGATGGACACATCGCACGCACGCTTCGTGTCCACACGAAGAACAAGATATAAAACATTCCTCCTCGTCCGTGCATACGGCACACTCCTTCATCCGTTCTCTCTCTCTTTTTTTTTAAGTCAACACCTTCTTATACCATCATAAAAATGAAAAGAATACATTTTTTGATTCAAGAAAAAATAGTTGTTATGCATTTCATCTATCTTGGTTCATGTCCGATTCATGAGCAGGAAGGTATCTACAAGATTGGATGTTCCCATGATCCGCACCAACGAAAAGAAAATATTACGGGTGTCTATCCGCCCACAGAGAAATGTGCATGGTGGATGCGTCTGTGGGAGACGACGGCGCATGATCACATGACGATGGAGCAGTACGAACGCGAGGTTCATGCCGAGTTTGCCACTGAACGGATCACTGGACCGAGACACTTGGAATTCTTTTATTTGAATCCAGAGGATTTGGAGCGTGTCGAGGCATTTATCACCTCGAGGCCATGGTTTGTCCGTGAGTGGCATCTAGAGGATATTCCACGCAAATCACGAATTCTTTCCAGATCGGAAGACAGGATCAATGCGCTGTGTGAGATCCAGCGCCCGATCATTGAGAATATTCGTGTATTTGTTCATGACGCCGAGATGGAAGCCGCACATATTGTGGCGCCGTGTGGATCCGGAAAAACCGTCATGACGTGTCGGGGTGTGGTGGACATGCGGCGCCTGATTGTCTGTTGTCCGAGCATTGTTATTCGTGGGCAATGGTGCGAGACGATGATTCGCGAGGGCAATTTTACACAAGATCAGATTTTTTTTCTTACGCATCCCTCGATGGTCCCAGAGGTACTGGAACGATCCGCCTACTGTCTCGTCTGTACCTACGCCTCGTCCCATCATCTTCTTGATTGGATTTCTACAGAAAATACCGACGGCATCGTCATGGACGAGGTGCATCATATGGGTGGGATGGTCACACCCACTGAGGAGGGTCGTACTCGCCGATTGCTTCAACGGGCCGCAAAACTGGGCATCAAGCGATTCTCCATGACCTTTACTCCACGTTTTATGAACAAGACGTCGCACCTGGAAATCGCCGACACGACGGTCATCTCCATGGATGACGAGACCATCTTTGGTCGTCGCATCGGCAGTCTCGATGTCCGTCATCTGATCGATCGAGGCATTCTTCCTGATTATCGTTTGTGGTGCATCGAGAACATGGAGACTCCCGGGTTGAATGGCAAGATCTCGTGTCTTGTTCGATCGTGGGAAGAGATGCCGTTTCTTCATCATATGATTGTCTTTGCGGAAGATAATCACGACGCGGACCAATGTTATAACATTCTTCGGGCACGATTTGATCATGTGTTTCGTGTGCGGGGCGGTGATCATGAGAATGATGCGACGATTCGTGCCTTTGAAGCAGTGGACGGTCGAGCCATTTTGGTGAATTGTCGTGTGATCCACGAGGGTGTGGACATTCCCATTGCAAATGCGGTCGCGTTCCTCTGTCGCAAACACTCGCAAGAGGAGATTATCCAGATGGCCTATCGCCCCGGTCGATGGTTCAGGAATAAACTTCTCTTTCATATTCTCCATATTGCGACCGACGAAGAAGACCGGGAAGTGTTTGATCATATCAATGTCGCACTCGCCTCCGTGGACACCTTCTATCTTAAACAGATGATGACACGCTTTGTTCAGAAGAAAAAGCAGCCAATCGATTCGACAATGCCTCCATCGGATCAAGATCAAGATCAAGATGAGAATAATATCATCGTCTTTCATCCCCGTGTGGCCGAATTCGATTGGCAACGACTCCGTGAACGCTTCGAACTTATCCGGAATAAGATGATGAATACCCATCACCATGTCGCCACGCTCTGTCATCAGAAAAAGATTGCCACCAGCGTCGAATACAAGCATCTCCGCGATCAGATCCAAGAACTCCCCCTCGATCCACGACCTCCTCGTACCACATGGTACGATTTCCTGCATCCCGAGGATAAAAAAATATCCCTCGATGACATGCGATCCAGGATCGCAATCCATAATATTCATTGTGCGTCTGATTACAAGACATTTTCTCTAACCCCTTCCATCCAACATATTCTTGACGGCTATTTCCCAGGAATCGATAGCTTTCATACCCTCTTATCTACGACTTTTATAAATACAGGACGTTCCAGATAGATAGACTACTTAAAGACATGATCTCGATATAGATATATATTGAGATAGATAGATGAAGAAGAAGATTTACATTGTGCGGCATGGGGAGACAGATGCATGTGAGAGCAGCAGTGGATCGGTGGACAAGAATGTGTTGATGAATGAAAAGGGACGGGCACAGATTGAGAAGATTCTTCCAAAGATTCCGAAGAGTATTGGAAAGATTTTTACCAGTCCGACGCTTCGAACAATCGAGACGGCACAGATGATTCAGGTACATTCGATGTTTTCTACATTGGAAGTGGACGGAAGATTGTACAACAAGATGGCCGATGATGAAGAATACGAGGACAATATCCGGACCTTGCTGGATGGATTGGAGAAGGATCCAGAGCCGGAAATCGTCCTGGTGACCCACGGTCGGATCGTCAAAATCCTCTTTTCGATCCTCTCGGTAGGAAGAATCGATCGGTCGGTTATGGACATTCTCCACAATCTTTCGTATGGCAGCCTTACCATCCTTGAACACGGATGGTACTGCACATTGCTCGATGGATAAATGAATAATAATAAAATAATATTTTTTTTTTTCAAAAGATAAACATTCCTCTTTTGAAAAAAAAAATGGCACAACAGTCTGCACTTCTTTTAAATCCATCATCAAAACAATCAGAAATTAAGATAACAACAACAGTTAAACAACAATCTAATAAAATAAATCAAAAAACACAAGGATCTTACAATACACCAAAATGCCGATCTCTTCGATCGAAGTATCATATGACTGGCAAACCTGCATGGGAGGTGATAAAAAAGAAGGTGGAACGCCAGGAAATGAAGGAAAAATTTGTGGAATATCTTCATATTGCCGAGGCATTTGTTTTTCTTATCATTATCGTCAGCGCCATGATCTATCAGTATACTGATTTCATCAAGGCACATACGACGACATGGATCAAAGAAATGGGTCTTTATTTCCTGTCGGCAATATTATCGTATATCTTGATTTTGATTTTCCGATGGCCTATTTTTATGAGATGGAATACAACTAAAACTCAGAATGCATGGACGGTGAAAGATGTGGATCCAAAATACCTTATGAAAGGTCGTTGGAATGCGATCAAGACTGCCGTATTGTTTGGATTCACGGTGATGTTGGTCATGTTTTTTGTGGAATTAAGTGGATGTAACAATCTGATTGTTTCCACGATCGGTACGGGAGACACCACATCGGGCTGCGAAATCTACAACGAGATGAAAATTCCTGGCCTGTCCGACTTTTCTTGTACTCCACCCTCTAGCATCCCAGCCACCAAGCTCGCTTATTTATTCATTCTATGCTTTATTCTTTTTATCATATTTGGATTTTGCTCCATCTTTTTAGAGCATAAAGTGTTCCGCTATCTAACAGGATTTTTTGGGATGGCTTTCCTTTTACTCTTTATATATTACACATCAACTTATTCCGGTAGTATTACCACCACTACTGCGTCTGTTGCGACTACTGCGTCAATTGCCACTACTGCTACGACAACTGTACCAACCACGACAGACGATACAACAACCGCGACAACAAATGAAGAAGATACTATTTTGAACTTAAAGAATAATTATATCGGATATACGTTGGTTAGTGCGGGTATCACCTATGTGATCATTGCATTGAGCGCGATTCTTGCGATTGTCATGATTATGATATTTCGTATCCATACGACAAACTTTTATTCTTATTTTGCTGGATGGGATAAGATTAAAGGGTGGAAACTTCATGTATTGACATTTTTCAGGTTCATCCTTGAAGCCGTTTCAGTGGCCTTTGTCATGACATGGCCGTTCATGCGAACTGTGATCAATCGTAATAAGTTTTTTAACCCCCAATATCGGTGGCAGAATGATTCTACTGCCAGGCAACTTTTTGGTGATGTCTGGCTCAAGATCAGTCTCTTTTATCTCTTTCTTCAGCTTGCCGGTAATATGGAATGGGCGAATAATGGATATTGCAGGTCTATAGATCATACGAATATTGTCAAATCATGTGCAGAAAATGATCCGATAGAAAATTTCATTGACAAGAATGAATCTAAGATAAAGCTACAATTGTATATTGATAAATTAGATCTCACTACCCATAAAAAACCAAATAGTTGTCCAGCATATTCCATTATCTCTTCTGATATTTTTCGATCTTAAATTCTTCATAATTAACAATGTATTATTTTTTTTATCATCTATATGATAAATGACTCAAAAAATAGTCAAACTCAAAGATTCTACCTTTGTATTGAATCAGACTGGATTTTCATCCAGTGATATGTGCATCGACATGAAATGGGATCGATCCAATATAACAGAGAATGATTTATGTGTCTATACAGATTGCCATCTGAATGAGTCAAAACATCCAGAAAAGTCCATTGCATGGTTAATTGAACCCATGGTGATCAGTCCTCATATATATGAACTCATTGTGAATATTCAAGATCGATTCTTGAAAATCTTTACGCATGAAAAGACATTGTGTGATAGGGGTGGCCCGTATGAATTGATTCCATTTGGTGGATGTTGGATTCAGCATTCCGACCGCTACCTCCATCCAAAGACAAAAAACGTCAGCATCATTGTTTCACACAAGAATTATGCAGTAGGGCATCGACTGCGCCATGAGGTGATTCAGAAATTGAAGGATAAATTTGATCTCTATGGAAATGGTTATCATGCGATTGATAATAAAATAACCGCACTTGGCGATTATCGTTATTCCATAATTATTGAGAATTGTAAACGAGATTACTATTTCACCGAAAAACTAATAGATTGTCTCCTAACGGGCACAATTCCCATTTATTTTGGATGTCCATCGATTGGCGATTTTTTTGATATACGGGGTTTTATCGTCTTTGATTCCGTAGTAGAATTAGAAGCAATCCTGGATAATCTATCCGATACAGACTGGAATTCCAGGCAGGAATATATTCAATCTAATTTTGAGACGGCCAAAAAATATGTTTTGGCCGAAAACCATATTGCAGAGAAAGTACGTCATCTTTCTTGAAAAATAATATTATATTGACTTATTTTTTTATGTGTGTAATAAAAAATAATATTTCTAGATAATATAATATCATTCTATATATTTTTCTATGAATGCAAATACAAACATCTTTTCTATTGTCACGATTGGGAGTTCTATTGATTTCCATACATCGTCTATCCATACCATGTTATTGGAAGACTGTTCTGATCTCTCGACCATTATAGATGCGGATATTGATTTTATTCTTCTATCGACACCAGTCCAGTGGGACGCGGATGGGGTATATCATATGGATCTCCTGCAACAAGATATTGATCGTCTACGTGAGATGGCGCCGAAGCATCATCACAAAATTATTCTTACGTCCGTGATTCCCATTGGAGAATCTGAAAAATTGGGGTGTCACTACGCGCCATTATCCATGTTTTCTGTATTACGTGAAAAGCGCACCATCGGCTATAATCCGAATGTGCCTACCGATCTAGATCTTATGCGTAGTTTCTTTTCTATGCTATGGAGTGGAAATAATATTACACTTTGTACGACACATGATACCGAGATTCTTTATCTGATCGAGATCTGTCAGATATGGATCAATCAGTCGTTCCAGAGAGAGATTGCTTTATTTTGTCGAAAGACCCAAATTACCACACCGTTCTGTATCTCCTCCTACCCTCGTAAAGAAATGTACCCTATTCTTGTCTACATGATCCGAAAAATCGAAGATACCAAGATCGATTGCCCCCTCCTCTACAGCTGTCTCTTTCGTCATAATTATATTGATATCAATATTTGATATTGGCTTTTATAGATGCACGTGTTCGACAAGCACTACGAGTAGTGTTCCTCCTAAACCATGTAAGGCAAAAAACTGTCTTCATAAACGAAAAAAACAACAACAACTAGAGAATTAATCCAAACGAATCATTCAATTTATTTCCATTAAATAAATTTTTTCCCTTGTCGTCTTAAAGAGAAAAGTTAATAAAAAATGCCTGTCGCCGCACTTCCCAAAGTTGCGCTTGGGCAAGGTGGATTTGGAACGGTCGCGGGTCCCACGGAGGAATCGATTCGGGAGGAGATTGCGCGGACCATGGGGATTCGGAAAGATCGGATCCGGGTGGAGAAGACCTACCGAAAAGCCGACTCTATGAAAGACGCGGTGAAATATCAAAAGGTGGTGAACAAGATCGATCCCTCGCGGGTGTATTTAAGGGGAAAGATTATGGACACGGATAAGCGTACGAGCAAGGTGGTGATGCCGCACGAAGGGAAGAGTTTGGAGAATATCGTCAAGACGCCGGCGATCCGCAAGTTGTTTTTCGAGTCGTTTTACCAACTTTTGCAAGCCCTGGTGCTGTTGCAACATCAGGGGTACGTCCATCACGATATCAAGAATGAGAATATCACGATGGATACCCGGACGACGGCGGGAGGTGAGCCGATTGCGACCTTGGGACTGATTGATTTCGATCTTCTTGCTAAAAAGGGGGCACATGAGGTGACGCATTCCAAGTATCCTTATTATGTGTATCCACTGGAAACGTTCTATGATCCTGTCCATGACCGGTTCACGATATTTGATGACAGGAGACATCCGCATGCGGATCCCGTGGAGGCGCGTCGTATTCTCGCCGATCGTTATCTTTTATACCTTTCGTTTCTACGCCGGGATCATCGGGGATGGGAAGCGTTCCGAGAGTTCCTCAAACATACTCAGGATCCCACACATCCCTTTCCTTCGACGAGGGGATTAGAATCCTTGGTGGAATTCTATCTGCTGAATCTATCCACAAAAGCCCTTCGCAAACAATATTTAAAAAAGGACGGTAACAAGGTCGACACCTTTGGTCTTGGACAGGTGCTGTATTCCATGCTTCACGGTCGTGAGAATGAGATCTTTGATGGTCATCCTCAAAAGGATGCGCTGGTTCCGTTGCTGAAAACATTTATGTTGTGGATGCTCCACCCTATCTTCGTCACGATGCCAAATCCGCCATGACGGCATGGATGAATATCCTGTCACTGTACAACCCCTCCGTCCACCGAAGAGTCAGCCGACAGCTCCACCATCCATTGCCCGCGTCTTCGATACGTTTTACCGTAGAACCGTCCCGTATCCGTCGTTCCAGTAGCAATGATGGAGAAGGAGGAGGAGAAGAAGGGTTACCTCTACCCGTCGCAGGATCCAAAAGGAAAAGAAGCAGCGATAAGAATGATAAGATGAAACGACGTTCTCCCCCCCCTCCACAACGAAAAAGTGACTAATTTTTTTTTTTTTATTTAATTATAAATGGAACAACAAAAAAAACAACAACAAAAAAAACATCCAATTACTGAACTTTATTTAAAAAATATAGACACGAGAAGTCAATTGGGTGAACTCCAACAATATTTACAAATTACGAATATTATTTCTCATGAAACAGGAAAAATAGTCGAAGTCGAAGTTAAACCAAAAACAGATTATGAAATGGTATATTTAAATTCAGAACGTTTAGATTATCCTCCAAACGGTTTTTATCAAATAGTAAATAAAGAAAATCAAATGGTGGTTGCAAGATTTAAAAAAACACAAACAGGCAGGATTCAACAAATTACGATACACAAAATGAATGATACAGGTGGAGGTGGTGGAGGTGGTGGAGGTGGTGGAGGTGGTGGAGGTGGTGGAGGTGGTGGAGGTAGTGGAGGTGGTGGAGGTGGTGGAGGTGGTAAAGAAGCATTCGGTATTTTTATCAAACTCATGAAAAATCAGCAAAACAAATTTGTATTATATTTTGAACCCGAACTTCTACAATCTATAAAACATTTGGTTGAAAATTTATCACTGGAAGAATGGAGACAACAAGGACTTGCATCAAAAATAAAACAAGCAAAAGAATATTTATCGGATTTTGATCATAATATTGGGGTGTGCATGTTAGGACGACAAAATATCGTGAAAGAAGTTTGTAATGTAGTAGAAGGATTTCCACGAGGGACGTATTTTATAAGTGTCGGGTCAGGTAATGGAAAGTTAGAATATGATATTTTTTTGACATGTAAAAATTCTTTAACGTATGTAATGATTGATCCAAAACCTACTCAATATTATTATTCAAAAGATGAAACTATACGTATGCCTCCAACATACAATTATGTGAAAGACTTTTTGCGTGACGAACCTGACGCTGTTCAAAAAGCGGAATCTTCTATTCTCTTTCTCAATTGGGCCGATCCAGGACTTACATATGATGTAGATGCTATAAGAGATCTCCAACCCCGTTGTATTATTGCAATATCAGAAAAAAATGGATCGGCAGGTAGTGAAGATTTTCATCATAATCGCTTTCCTTCCTACACACGTAAAAGAGTTTTAGAAGTAACTTTGCGTCTTCATAATCTAATAACTGTTGTTTATTGTATGGAAGTCTTTACACGTAAAAAAGTATACAGCAAATTACATGAAACAATGATGGGAAGAGTAATAAAACAATATCCACAATATTATCAGTTAGATACCCGAAGCTTTCGAACCGGTAATCCCAAAAAAATAGCAAAATCGGAGGAGAATATTTCTTGGAAATGGGGACCTAATTAAAAATACTCATTCAATTTAATAAATGAAATACTTTATCCATCAGAAAATCAACCTTCTCCAAATGGTGAATAACGTTAAACCCTTTTTTTTGATTCACATACAAGTAAGTCGATGGTATAAGAATTAAGATAGATAGAGACAACGATGGAAGGTTAAATAAAAAATATCCAATTTTTTTATTTTTTAGTATATATATAGAAGAGACTATGCCCGAATTTCGCATCTTGCCTCTTGTTTCTTCCTCCGACCCCAAATCTTCTTGCACCAAAGCTTCGTTTTCTTTTTATTTTGATGTGCACGATCCCGAGTTTTCTTCCATCACTCAGGTGATTAGTTCTGATCCTGGAAAATACACGTCTGTATCCTACGTCAAAGCCCCTCTGTATGATACCGCAACCAATGCCCTGATCGGATACAAGACAACCACCGGAACGCTGCAACAAGTGGGAACGAATCTGTATAATATTAACAACAGTTCTACCTATCATATCATCGGTCGAGGTACGATATCCTGGAATGGGTTTTATGAAAACACCATCCCCAGCAATCTTTACCCTCTTGGTACGGTACTGGAATCCAATATCGTCTCGACGTCCGGAGTGTTTCTTGGACAACAGGGCACCGTTAAACTCGTGGTGCTTCCCTCCGGACAACGCAATATCATGGTAAAAATTTTTTAGATAGATACAGTAGTGATGGAGGATTTCTTCTTCTTTTTGAGTCGTTGTGCAAGAAGATCGTCAAGATGGTATTCGAGGCTGCTCTGAATGGCGTGTGGGTCGTTGTTTACCAGAAAGGCCTGGAAGTCGTGGAGGATGGCAAACTCGACATTGTCTTCGCTATCATCCAATAGATACATATGACGTGGATCCATCTGATATTCTTTGGACATGCGCAAAAGAGTATTGGTCTTTTTATAGGCAAAAAGAGCCTGGTCTTGACCGAGCGGACGTCGGATCTTCTTGGCCATTAGTTTCACACGACTCGCGGATTCTGCACGTTCCCGATTCAGAACAAGTCGATTCTGATCTTGTGGATGACGGATGTCCTCGGCGATCACCTCCACATCTTTGAGCACTCGGACAAGCTCTTTGGACCCCGACTCTTCTGTACTCGTCTGCACCCATCCGCTCGTGGCGAGTGTAAGTATTTTCACAATACAATGACGCTTCAACATCTTGATCTTGACCGCAAGACGATCCGCACGCTCTTTTGACAATTTTTGTTCATGATCCGTCATTGTTCCATCCCAATCTATAAAGACCATGCATTGTGGTAATCGTCGTGATGATGGTTTCTTCTTCTTAAATAGACTTCTCATCCTTTTTTTTTAATAGTTTTAAAAAAAAATAAAGATAAAAAGAATGAGGGGATTCATGTCTATCGTGTGCGTGGCATTTGCTTACAACAAGATGCCGGCGCTCCAGAGGATTCGTCCAGAATTAATGAAAGTAGGGACAAACGACACAAATCTGTACCTGGACCATATTGAAAAGATTGGAAAGACGCCGACGACACGTCGTTCTTACATGGACACGATTGAGAATCGAAAGACGGCAGAAGAAAGGAAACGGAGGCTGATTGTGATTGGTGCGAATCTGAGGATTTCGAACCCGGTGGAACGAGAACGAGAAGAGACGGATGAGAACGACGAGGAAGAGGATGAACCGGCCGATGATCTTATCGGATGGTTGCGAAGCCCGAGGCGGGCGCGGATTCCAGCAACCACTGAAAAGACTTCGGAGAATGGTCTGTTTCGCGTGGAACCCGAGACGGGTCTTTACAATTTCACCAAGATCGGTGGATATACCGGTATCAAGAAGGAATTGCTGCAGATCGTGGACATGATGCGCTTTCCCGGCAATTACACACAGTACAATGTTCGTATCCCTCGTGGTGTTTTGTTGGAAGGTCCGCCTGGGAATGGGAAGACGCTCCTGGCAAAATGCTTTGCGGGCGAGGCCGGGTCCAACTTTATCCGGTGCTCGGGTGCAGAATTCAATGAGAAATATATCGGTGTGGGCTCCTCTCGACTGAGGGAGCTCTTCAAGCTGGCGACCGATAACCAGCCGTCCGTATTGTTTATCGACGAGTTTGATGCGATTGGAAGGAAGCGTGGAGAAGATGCATCGGGGGGAGAGCGGGATACGACACTGAACCAGCTCCTGACGCTGATGGACGGGTTTGAATCACTGGGTAGCGTGCTGGTGATGGGTGCGACAAATCGTGTGGACATCCTCGATCCGGCCGCGACAAGGCCCGGTCGTTTCGACAAGATTATCCATGTACCCAATCCCGATACCCTCACGCGTAAAGAGATACTGCAGATTCATCTGGAGAGTAAACCAGTGAATGTGACGACGGACGAGTTGGTCAAAATGACGGCGGGATTCAGCGGCGCCATGATAGAGAACCTCTTAAATGAAGCGATCCTGGCGGGTATCCGCAACATGTCACTACCGGTCGATCGTGCACTGATCGAGAGCGTGCGTCAGCGAATGATCTTTGGCGTCTCGTTGGGGAAACGCAATATCACGACGGGTACGCTGCGTCGTATCGCGGTGCATGAAGCCGGACATCTCATCAATGCTATGGCGACACGGTATTACGAGAAACCAATCAAGATCACCATCGATACCTCGGATGCCAAGTCGCTGGGAATGACTGTGTTTGAACAGGAAGATGTGGATGACGGGATCCTGATCCGCGATTATTTGGATGAAAAGATCCGTGTGCTGCTGGGCGGTCGGGCGGCCGAAGAAGTGATCTTTGGCTACTCGATGAGCTCGGGGAGCATCGCCGATCTGCAGTCTGCTTTTCAATTAGTCAAGAAGATGATGCTGGAATTTGGGATGGGGGAGCACGTGGTCTATCCCTTCCTCAGTGAGGAATACAAAAAGAGGATTGATGATGAGATGTACCGGTACGTCGAGGCCTCGTACAAGCGCGCCAAAGAGGTATTGCGCAAGAATCTACCACTTCTTGATACCATCGTTGCTCAGCTAATGGAACACAAGACACTGAATCGTCAGGAGATTCTGAAGATTGTACAAGATCACCCACTGAATGTGTAAACGGATATTTTTTTTTCAAAGACAATACTTCATTTTTGTTATGATAACAAAAATGATGGTCAATCCTTCGTAATTTTATATTGCATTATTACTGGATGTTAGATTGAAATAATATCCATTACACGTCCATACATCATAACTATTGGCCTTCAAACTATTGTAAGTATTTGAAGTAGTAATTGGATAAAATCCTTTATTATTTATTTGTACTGTATAATTAATTGATGAAGAAGAATAATTATATACTTTGAATGAAATGTTGCTTTGTGACTTTAGATGAAAAATGGTGGCATTAATCTCGATAGTCAACTCGGAAGGAATAGAAAATGAAAGAGGGGCTATTGTAGGGGTTGAGGAAGTAAATATAGTCATCAATTGATCGGTCGTTGATGTTAAACTATATACATTTTTCGAATCTTCTGTAAGCGTATAGATTGGATAAGAAGCAATAGGTGTAGGTGTTGACGTCATATAATTTTCACGATAGGCGTGTTTCAAAATGTTGTACATTTTTATTTTATTCTAATAATATTTTTTTTTTGAAAAAATTGCATATATTCAACGAGTTCGGAGAGTGAATAGTTCATGAAGAATATGATGCTAGAATTCACAGTGAGAAAAAATGTTTATTACAGTTACATTGTATAGGTATAATTACAAGAAGTTAACGAGGTGGGTACGATGATCTTGTTATCTTCTGTTGGCAATTGAAGGACCTGGTTACATAGTTTATCCGAGGTAGAATCACATGTATAGGTACATTGTTTGTTTATTTTACTATACGTTCCGAATGATGATGTTTGGCTCGGTTCACATATTCCAATAGGACACGATGGCGATAGGGTCGGTAGGGTGATTGTAAAATCTTCACGATATGCCTGTTTCAGTGTGCTGTACATTATTGTTTATTATTTCTAATCTTTTTTTTTCTTGACAAATACGTATTCAAACATCGTTGGGGCCAAAACTCCAAGGCAACATCACGGACATGGGTTGTGGGCCTTTCGGAGTTAGTAATTGCAGTTCTCCTCCGCCGTGTTCAAAAAGAAGTTGTCGACAACGTCCGCATGGTGGTAGCAATTTGCCATGTTGATCAACGCAGACCACGGCAGTGATTTTACCTCCTCCGGTCATTGCAAGACTTGAAACCATGGAGCACTCCGCACATAAAGTGAGGCCATAACTAGCATTTTCAACATTACAACCACTGATTATACGTCCATCGTTGACTAGTCCGGCAACACCTACTGGAAATTTAGAATAGGGTGAATACGATTTTTTCATCGCCGAAATCGCTTCGCGACGTAAAAGTTCCCAATCAGTTGAGATAGAATCACATGTATAGGTGCATTGTTTGGTTTTTTTATTATAAGTACCCAGAGATGATTTTTGGCTTGGTTCACATATTCCAATAGGACAAGAGGGAGCAAGAGTATTCGTATATTCTTCACGATGATAGGCCTGTTTCAGTCTATTATACATTGTTTATTTCTGATATAAAATATTTTTTTTTATAATGCCAAGACATTAGAATAAATAAGAATGGTATTTGAATGAATAAATTCTTTATTTCTATTTATTGTACTGTCAGAAGATTATAAGTATCATTCAAATGTTTGAAATAAATCGATTATATTATATCGAAGAAAACAAAGAATCATTTTTGTTATATCTTATTATTGGATGTTTTACTGAATACAGATCCATCAAATGTCCATATATCATAACTATTGGCTGGAATAGTAGTTCTAGTACAATTTACACATACAACTTTATATGAATTCACAGTGTTGTTTACATTTATCTTATAAGTGATCGTCGAAGAAGAATAATTATATACTTTGAATGAAACAGTATTTATATTTGAGCCAATGGAAGCATTTATGCCAGAATTGATGTTAATGGTCGTAGAATCATCTGTGGAGGAAGTAAATACGGTCTCCAATGAATTCGTAGATGATGTGAATTTATAATCAAAAGAATATTGTGTAAGCGTATAGGTTGGATTAGAACTAGGTATTGACGTTGTCGCTGGAATGTCTGAAGTGCTCGGAGATTCAGACGAGATCGTAAAATCTTCACGATATGCATGTTTCAGTTTGCTGTACATTATTGTTTATTTCTGGTACAGAAATTTCTTTTTCTTCTTGTTTTTCTTCTGCTGTCGTTGTCACCATCAGTTCCATTATCCTGGTCGCAATCACCTTTCCTAGTTTGCGTGATGTAGATAGTTGTATCGTGGAAAGCTGTTGAACATCCCTGCATTCCATCAAGGACCGGAGGGTGGGAAAGGATTCTATAATCTTGTTTGCCATCGCGGACGACACTCCAGGCACCATGGTGAGTATATTGTGCCACAAACATTTGGGCGAAATCACCGTTGTTTTTTTGTATTTCTTTAGATCCACAAACGTGCCATCGGAAGGAGGAGGAGAGTCGGTGGGTGGTAGGAGATGATGGGGATCTTTAAGAAATTTGTCGAGCATCATACCGATGCTCCGGAGAAAAGCAGGGCGTCCAGAGACCTGGTAGACAAGGATGCCGTGGATGCTCTGAAGACGATGAAGGGAATTGACGAGACTGCCGAGGATTTTTTCGTCGGCGGATCGAGCAGCGAGAAGATCGCCTTCGATCCATATGGCGACCCTGGCTTGCGGAAGATCGATCTGGAATTCTTTCCAACGTCGGCGCTGGTCGTGGTAGCGGCCGTCTTTAAGCGAGGCGAGGAGGTCGTCCACACTTTTGCGCTCCATGAGGAAAAGAGGCACACCGTCTTTACGGATCATGACATCGCCCAACTCCATGTGTTCGGTGAGGACATTGACATGTTCTTTCTGATAATTTCGAAGATCCTCAATGAGACTATGTTCACGAGCATCCACCACAAGATCCATGGGAAAAAGATTTATTAGAGGGGAGCGGATGTTTTTATATTGGTGATGGTGGTGGCGATCGTCGATAGAAATAAATACAAACCGCGATCAAAAACCCTAACAATAAAAATAGATATATAATCCATGAAAAATTATATGAATAATGGTATGAATTGGATCCATCAGAATTATTACTACTGGATGTACTCGACGTATTGGACGTATTGGACGTGCTAGATGTATTGGAAGTATTGGATGTGCTATTAGACGTATTGGATATATTGGAAGTATTGGAAGTACTAATCGAGGAAGGTGGAAATGTAATGGCAGAGATTGAAAAGGAAGGTGAAAATGTAATGGTGGAATATCCTTCTTGAATTACGTGTGTATCTTCTTCTAGAGGATGGGAACAGTTTTTCATATTTTATTTTTATCGATTATAAATAAAATAATAATGCAAACAATTCTTACAATTCTTATTCTTGTCGTGATCTGTTCTTTTCCGATCGAGGTCTTGTTCTTGAAGCGATTGGATTGGATCGGTATCGTATTTGTGATGAATGTCCTTGCGATCCATATCCTTTTTTTTCTTGCGATTCGAAAAGAGGGTAAAGAGGGGTATGCGGTGAAACAAAAGAATAAGATGGATTATTTTCCGTGGAACGAGGTGAATATCGTCAAGAAACGATCCCCGGAATCAACCGTGGTGGAATGTGGATGGGAATTAGTACAGATCGGAAAGAAAGACGAGCCGACGCCTAATTTTCAAGAGAATGATCATGTGGTTCATCGATTTAATAACATGGTGTGAACCATTTTTTTCTGGAAAAATGGTTGAATTATTATTTTAATCTTTTTTTTGTCTTTATGAATAAAATAAATAAAAAACATACATTATGATTCCATCCAATACATGTCAGATCAATCAAATAGATAATGAGATTCAGAGTATACTACAGAGGATCACACCGATCCATTATATACAGGGGACGGGGGGGACAGGAACGCTGGTGATCGCGTCGGACGAGATTATCACGGGTTCTCTTGAATTTCCGGCACCACCTCAAACTCTTCAGGGAGGGGCGGCAGGCGAAACTTCTTATGCCCCCACTCTCTTGAATTACAATACGATACAAACAGGGGAGATTTATGCGGATAATCTTGTGGTGCAAGATTCCGGATTTATCCATAACCTGACGGTAGACAGCATCACGATTGGTGGTTTTACTTCGTCATCCTTTTATACAGGTCCAACAGGACCCAGAGGATTGCCTGGGTATGCCACCAACACGGGAGCGACGGGAGGATTGGGAGAGACGGGGCCGATTGGACCCACGGGTGTGGAAGGTCCGACGGGTCAGCGAGGAATTGCAGGTACAGGGACGATGACTGGTCCGACAGGATATACTGGACCGGCGGGAGAAGGTGATATGACGGGTGGAACTGGAACAACGGGCGCAACGGGACCGATGGGATTGGCCTCGACTGTCACAGGACCTACAGGATGGACTGGACCCACCGGATATGGTCCAACTGGATCCACTGGATTCACAGGTGGCACAGGACTGACGGGAGTGACGGGTGTGACAGGTATGACTGGTGCGACGGGATGGACTGGACAGACGGGTGGGACGGGTATGACGGGACCGACCGGAGGGCTAGGAAATACTGGTCAGACAGGAGGTACTGGACACACTGGAAATACAGGACCGACTGGATCGATGGGATGGACCGGATACACTGGGCAGACAGGCGAGACGGGAATGACAGGAATGACGGGAATGACTGGAATGACGGGTGAAACGGGTGTGAAGGGCGCGACGGGTGTGACAGGATGGACGGGGTACACAGGAGCGACGGGATGGACAGGACCAACGGGTGAGACGGGGTGGACGGGTATGACGGGTACGACCGGTGTGACGGGTGGGACGGGTGCAACAGGTGCGACGGGTGTGAGAGGTGTGACAGGTGCGACGGGTGATACTGGTAATACTGGATGTACTGGTGAGACAGGTATGACCGGATCAACTGGGCAGACTGGATCTTCTGGAGCCACTGGAGTTACGGGGCTGACGGGCGAGACGGGTTGGACGGGAATGACGGGCGCGACCGGTGTGACGGGATGGACGGGGTACACGGGAATGACAGGGTGGACTGGACCAACCGGAATAACAGGCGCAACGGGACTGACGGGCATGACGGGTGTGACAGGTGAGACAGGAATGACTGGGTTGACGGGTATGACAGGAGGGACAGGACTGACGGGCCCGACGGGTGTGACCGGATTGACCGGTGAGACAGGTGTGACCGGATGGACGGGACAGACGGGTGTGACGGGACAGACTGGAATGACCGGAGAGACGGGCGCGACGGGGATGACGGGATCGACTGGGTTGACGGGTTTGACTGGAGGGACTGGTGAGACGGGTATGACCGGAGGGACTGGACAAACAGGTATGACTGGGTGGACGGGCGCCACAGGTGTGACGGGATGGACGGGTTTCACGGGAATGACGGGTTGGACGGGTACTACGGGTGCCACAGGTGAGACGGGAATGACGGGAATGACGGGACCAACGGGTGTGACCGGAGGAACAGGTGAGACGGGTGTTACCGGATGGACGGGAATGACGGGACCAACGGGTATGACCGGAGGAACAGGTGAGACGGGTGTGACCGGATGGACGGGAATGACGGGACCAACGGGTATGACCGGAGGAACAGGTGAGACGGGTGTGACCGGATGGACGGGAATGACGGGACCAACGGGTGTGACCGGAGGAACAGGTGAGACGGGTGTTACCGGATGGACGGGAATGACCGGATCGACGGGTATGACCGGAGGAACTGGTGAGACGGGAGTGACCGGATGGACGGGGTTCACGGGAATGACGGGCTGGACAGGCGCGACCGGACAGACGGGACCGACTGGACAGACGGGACCGACGGGGTGGACGGGTGCAACAGGATGGACGGGTCAGACGGGCGAGACCGGGTCGACAGGAATGACGGGAATGACGGGTCAGACGGGCACAACAGGACAGACGGGCGAGACAGGAATGACGGGAATGACGGGCGTGACGGGTCAGACGGGTGCAACGGGAGAGACGGGCGCGACGGGAATCACGGGAATGACGGGGGTGACGGGTGAGACCGGATGGACGGGAGACACGGGCGCGACGGGGTGGACAGGTATAACGGGACAGACGGGCGCAACAGGAATGACCGGCATAACGGGTGCAACGGGACAGACGGGCGAGACGGGACAGACAGGCGCGACGGGTGTAACGGGATGGACGGGCTTCACTGGAATGACGGGTTGGACAGGTGCGACGGGTACGACGGGTACGACGGGGATGACAGGTGAGACCGGAATGACGGGAATGACGGGAATGACAGGTGTAACGGGAACGACTGGTTTGACGGGTGAGACTGGATGGACGGGTATGACGGGTACAACGGGTACAACGGGAGAGACAGGAATGACGGGTGAGACCGGATCGACAGGAATGACCGGTATGACAGGATCGACAGGTATGACGGGTCCGACGGGTGAGACGGGATGGACGGGGGCCACAGGTATGACAGGCGCTACCGGTTCGACAGGTATGACAGGTATTACGGGACAGACAGGTGAGACGGGTTGGACAGGTGCCACAGGAACGACGGGTATCACCGGGGAGACGGGTTCGACCGGTGCCACGGGACAGACGGGCGCAACGGGTGTGACGGGATGGACGGGATTCACGGGAATGACGGGATGGACGGGAGCGACGGGTACGACGGGTGCGACGGGCATTACGGGAGAAACCGGGTGGACGGGGGCCACAGGTATGACAGGTATGACGGGTGCGACGGGCATTACGGGAGAAACCGGGTGGACGGGTGCCACAGGTATGACAGGTATCACGGGAATGACGGGCATTACGGGAGAAACCGGGTGGACGGGGGCCACAGGTATGACAGGTATCACGGGAACGACAGGAGACACGGGTTGCACTGGTTTCACCGGAATGACGGGATTGACGGGCTTAACTGGTACGACAGGGGCGACAGGGGAGACCGGATGGACAGGTACAACGGGTATGACAGGATGGACTGGCGCGACGGGTGAAACTGGTTGGACAGGAATGACAGGCATGACAGGTGGAACGGGACCTACTGGAGAGACGGGTTGCACAGGATTCACTGGAATGACAGGTATGACAGGTGCAACAGGACCGACTGGAGAGACGGGTTCCACAGGATTCACTGGAATGACGGGCATGACGGGTGTGACGGGAACGACCGGTTTGACGGGTGAGACTGGATGGACGGGCGCGACGGGTATGACGGGATGGACGGGTTTCACGGGAATGACGGGTTGGACGGGTGATACAGGCATGACTGGTGAGACAGGATCGACTGGAATGACGGGATCTACTGGACAGACTGGAGAGACGGGATGGACAGGTGCGACAGGAGGCACAGGACATACCGGATCAACAGGTGATACAGGATCCACTGGAATGACTGGGTGGACAGGTACTACAGGTGCAACGGGACAGACAGGTGAGACGGGATGGACGGGAACAACGGGAATGACAGGATGGACGGGCATAACTGGTGATACGGGATCCACGGGAATGACTGGGTGGACAGGAACAACCGGTATTACGGGTGCGACGGGTCAGACAGGATTGACAGGTGTAACCGGTGAGACGGGATACACAGGCTCTACTGGTGAGACAGGATGGACGGGTATGACGGGGCCAACAGGAATAACGGGAATGACAGGTGAGACCGGAATGACGGGAATGACCGGCACGACGGGAATAACCGGTATGACAGGTGAGACGGGCTGGACGGGCACAACCGGAATGACGGGATGGACTGGACAAACCGGAGAGACGGGTTGGACGGGAACGACAGGGTCGACCGGAATGACGGGTATGACGGGTACGACAGGGTGGACGGGAATGACTGGTATAACGGGACCGACAGGATGGACTGGAGAGACGGGAATGACGGGTATGACCGGTGAAACGGGAATGACGGGACAGACGGGCTTGACGGGACAGACAGGTGAGACCGGATCGACGGGTATGACGGGATGGACGGGCTTCACGGGAATGACGGGTTGGACGGGTGAGACAGGTATGACGGGAACAACGGGCACGACAGGGTTGACTGGACACACTGGAATGACAGGAGAGACGGGTATGACAGGAACGACGGGATCAACAGGTGTGACAGGTGAGACGGGTCAGACCGGGTATACTGGAACAACTGGATCGACAGGTATGACCGGAGCGACGGGTGAGACAGGATGGACTGGAACCACAGGAATGACGGGATGGACGGGTGCCACGGGTGTAACTGGAGAAACAGGAGTGACGGGATGGACAGGTATGACTGGAATGACCGGTCTGACTGGAACAACAGGCCAGACAGGAAGCACTGGACCAACTGGATGGACGGGTATGACGGGATCGACGGGAGAGACTGGCATGACCGGTTGGACCGGATTGACCGGAAGCACTGGACCAACTGGATGGACGGGTATGACAGGATCGACAGGTGAGACTGGTCCTACTGGTATAACCGGATCAACGGGTGAGACCGGATGGACTGGACAGACAGGAGAAACCGGTTGCACTGGAATCACAGGTATGACCGGTATCACTGGTATGACGGGACAGACTGGACAGACGGGTGAGACCGGATGGACGGGCACAACGGGAATGACGGGATGGACGGGAGAAACAGGATCGACTGGATACACAGGTATCACCGGATCTACTGGAATAACGGGTGGGACGGGGGCCACAGGTGAGACTGGATATACAGGTATCACCGGTATGACCGGAATAACTGGTGGGACGGGTGCCACAGGACCGACTGGATATACAGGTATCACCGGTATGACCGGAATAACGGGTGGGACGGGTGCCACTGGTGAGACTGGATATACAGGTATCACCGGTATGACCGGAATAACGGGTGGAACGGGTGCCACTGGTGAGACTGGATATACAGGTATCACAGGTATGACCGGAATAACGGGTGGAACGGGGGCCACAGGACCGACTGGATATACAGGTATCACCGGATCCACGGGAATAACAGGTGGAACAGGCGCCACGGGTGAGACTGGATACACAGGGATGACCGGTATGACCGGAATAACTGGTGGAACAGGTGTGACCGGAGTAACAGGATTGACCGGGGCGACAGGATCCACAGGTGTGACAGGATGGACCGGAATGACGGGTACAACTGGATCGACGGGTATCACTGGAGAGACGGGTGTGACAGGATGGACCGGAATGACGGGATCAACTGGAACGACTGGATCTACCGGACAGACGGGATCGACGGGATCGACTGGACCGACAGGATTTACGGGATCCACTGGTATTACTGGAGAGACGGGAGTGACAGGATGGACCGGAATGACGGGACCGACGGGATCGACTGGATCTACCGGACAGACGGGAATGACGGGATCGACTGGAACGACGGGATCAACAGGATCGACGGGAATGACGGGAACAACGGGAATGACAGGCGCGACGGGATGGACTGGATTCACAGGACCTTCTGGAACGATCGGTAATACTGGACCCACAGGTGAGACAGGATGCACCGGCGCTACGGGACTGACCGGGATGACGGGATCAACGGGTATGTCAGGACCTACCGGTGTGACGGGATGGACAGGCATGACGGGGTTGACGGGTATCACGGGATCAACGGGAATGACGGGATTAACTGGATCCACGGGTATAACGGGATCGACTGGTATAACGGGACAGACGGGTATTACGGGTGGGACAGGAGCTACAGGATCCACGGGTATGACCGGATGGACCGGAATGACTGGACCTACTGGGTGCACTGGACCAAGTGGTTTCATTATTGGTACCTTTACTTTAACCAACGGTTCAATTGGTGTTGGTTTAACAGGTCAAGCAACGGCGGTGAGTCCAAGTTCCATTCGAATCTTAAATGCCGTCATTTATGTCTTTAATACTAGTACAACTCCAGTTTCAAATGCAGGGTATATGTTCGTGCAATCGGCTCAAGGTGGAAGTGCCGTTTTATATAATAATCCACAATTTCAAAATCCAGGTCCGGTGGGTATACCAACTCCAGGATCGAATTCTTATGTGATTATCGGTCCTGGTGGGGTGACGGGTGTGACTGGTTGGACTGGCGTTACAGGAATCACTGGAACGACAGGGATGACGGGACCCGCCGGACTTCCAGGGCCATTGGTTACTTTTTCAATCAATAGTGATGCATCGGTGCCATTAACATACGGAAATACCGGCACCATGAAGATTTTACAAGATAATTCAATTTATGCGGCGATCAATTCAATATGTCTCATTGTTCCTTATAATAACACGACAACACCTGGTGGATATATAGAAATCGTTGGTGTTCAACCTGACCCTACTTCTGGAAGTACCGATGTGATTTTAACAATCCTCTACAGTACTCGGTACCAAAATGTTGGATCGCTGACATGGAATCAGGGTGACAACATGGTTCTTATAGGGCCTCAAGGAACAACGGGCATCACAGGATATACGGGTATTACCGGAATGACGGGGTTGACAGGATTTACCGGAATGACCGGAACAACGGGCGCCACTGGTGCGACTGGGCACACTGGTGCGACTGGTTTTACGGGAATAACGGGTGAGACCGGATATACGGGTATGACGGGTGTGACGGGTGTGACCGGAGATACGGGTATGACAGGACCTACGGGTAGCACAGGATTCACGGGTGAGACTGGAACGACCGGTATGACGGGTGAGACCGGATTCACCGGTATGACGGGTATGACTGGTGTGACTGGAGTCACGGGATTGACCGGATACACGGGAGAGACCGGATATACTGGTCTGACGGGTACGACGGGTCTGACCGGTTTGACGGGCACGACGGGCGCGACCGGTGAGACGGGTATGACGGGACCAACGGGTGTGACGGGATTGACCGGACAGACTGGAGAGACCGGATATACTGGAATGACAGGTATGACGGGTGTGACCGGTGATACAGGTATGACGGGTATGACCGGTGAAACGGGATACACGGGACCAACTGGTGTGACAGGAGAAACGGGCATGACCGGTGCTACTGGATATACTGGAGAGACGGGTGTGACGGGTGTGACCGGATGTACCGGCGCGACAGGTGAGACAGGATGGACAGGTATGACGGGACCAACCGGTGAGACGGGAGCAACCGGTGAGACAGGATGGACCGGCGCGACTGGATCCACCGGTGAGACAGGATCTACAGGATGTACGGGCGCGACCGGAGAGACGGGATACACTGGTATGACTGGACCAACCGGATTGACGGGACCGACCGGTGAGACGGGATGGACCGGTATGACCGGGTCCACAGGTGATACGGGTATGACCGGAGATACTGGATTTACAGGCGAGACAGGATATACTGGATCTACCGGAGATACGGGAATGACGGGCGCGACGGGACCAACCGGAGAGACGGGAATGACGGGAATGACTGGACCAACAGGTGAGACCGGAGCAACAGGCGTGACGGGATGGACTGGATTCACGGGACCTTCTGGAACTATTGGAGAGACTGGTTATACCGGTGAGACAGGATGGACTGGTATGACCGGATCTACCGGTGAGACGGGTATGACCGGACATACCGGATTTACAGGAGAGACGGGATACACCGGATCTACTGGAGAGACAGGAATGACAGGCGCAACAGGACTCACCGGAGAGACAGGATCGACGGGCGCGACGGGACCGACGGGCGAGACTGGATCAACAGGCGCGACGGGATGGACTGGATTCACGGGACCTTCTGGAACAATCGGTGAGACTGGTTATACCGGTGAGACAGGATGGACTGGTATGACCGGATCCACTGGTGAGACGGGCATGACCGGAAGTACAGGACCAACCGGTGAGACAGGATACACCGGATCTACCGGAGGGACAGGAATGACAGGCGCAACAGGACTCACCGGAGAGACAGGATCGACGGGCGCGACGGGACCGACGGGCGAGACCGGTGCGACTGGTGCGACGGGATGGACTGGATTCACGGGACCTTCTGGAACAATCGGTGAGACAGGACCTACAGGTGAGACAGGATGGACCGGTATGACCGGATCTACCGGTGAGACGGGTATGACCGGAAGTACAGGACCGACTGGTGAGACAGGATACACCGGATCTACTGGAGAGACAGGAATGACAGGCGCAACAGGACTCACAGGTGAGACAGGATCGACAGGCGCGACCGGACCAACGGGCGAGACCGGAGCAACAGGCATGACGGGATGGACTGGATTCACGGGACCTTCTGGAACAATCGGTGAGACAGGACCTACGGGTGAGACAGGATGGACCGGTATGACTGGACCTACCGGTGAAACGGGTACGACCGGATGCACCGGAATTACCGGGCAGACGGGATCAACCGGACAGACTGGAGAGACAGGGCCGACGGGCGAGACGGGATGGACGGGTATGACGGGTGCGACCGGTGAGACGGGAGGGACGGGAATGACTGGACCAACCGGTGAGACAGGATTTACCGGAGCAACCGGTGTGACAGGCGATACCGGACATACGGGTATGACGGGATTGACAGGTGAGACGGGAATGACAGGCATGACTGGTGAGACGGGTATGACGGGTGTGACGGGATTGACAGGATTCACAGGAATGACCGGACCTAGCGGCGATACAGGATGCACCGGTGTGACAGGGTTGACGGGAGTGACTGGTGGGACGGGTATGACCGGACCTACGGGTGAGACAGGTGCTACAGGTATGACCGGATCTACTGGTGGTACCGGACCGACGGGTATGACCGGATGTACGGGTGAGACAGGTGCTACAGGTATGACCGGATTGACTGGCGATACCGGACCAACGGGTAACACGGGATGTACGGGTGAGACGGGTACAACGGGATGGACCGGATCGACGGGTGAGACCGGATGGACGGGCGCGACAGGACCAACGGGTGAAATGGGTCCTACGGGATACACGGGTGAGACGGGATGGACAGGCGCCACTGGAGAGACAGGCGCAACTGGATTCACGGGTGAGACGGGTGCAACCGGTGAAACGGGACCAACAGGCCCTACAGGATCTGCTGGAGGACCTGCGTATATCTACCCTGATATTCCTGAATCCTCCAGTCCTCCTTATGAGATTATCATTCAACCTGGTGAGACGGGACAAATTAATTATTATTTTCCGGACACCATCTTTTCTTTTGCTCCTAATGCGTTAGTATTTTCGGCATCGCAGGCGAACGATAATAACTTTTCAGGTTATCTTCTTGTGCAATATATAGTTTTGGCGTCCGAACCTCCATATGTTCAATTATTGAATATTTCGTCATTACCCGTTGGTGTTTGGGATTTTTATAGAAGAGGTGGTTTGTTAACACTTGTGGGTCCTGGATCAACGGGAAGCACAGGAAATACAGGCAATACAGGTGAGACGGGTTATACCGGATTGACGGGAGCAACGGGATTGACTGGTGATACAGGTGCAACTGGATTGACCGGACCTACGGGGGTGACGGGTGCGACGGGTGAGACGGGTACAACGGGATGGACTGGCCCGACAGGTGATACGGGACCGACGGGTATGACAGGACCTACGGGTGAGACAGGATCCACAGGCTGGACAGGATCCACAGGATCGACTGGACAGACTGGACCTACGGGTGAGACGGGTATGACAGGATCAACTGGATTGACGGGTATGACGGGACCGACCGGAATTACTGGATTGACGGGTGACACTGGTGCAACAGGATCAACAGGACCGACGGGTGAGACGGGCTGGACGGGTATGACGGGACCATCCGGTGTGACGGGTGAAACGGGTATGACCGGAACAACAGGATGCACGGGACCAACGGGGGATACTGGAATGACGGGATCAACAGGAGAGACGGGATACACGGGATCCACTGGAAAGACGGGATCCACTGGATCCACCGGAGAGACAGGATATACGGGATCTACTGGAGAGACTGGATGGACGGGTGACACCGGTGCGACAGGATCGACCGGACCAACGGGTGAGACAGGATGGACCGGTAGCACTGGACCATCAGGAGATACAGGCCCGACGGGATACACCGGCATAACCGGAGAGACAGGATCGACCGGTGACACAGGTGCAACAGGATCGACTGGACCAACCGGTGAGACCGGATACACCGGTGACACTGGACCAACTGGTGATACAGGTCCTACAGGATACACTGGAGCAACTGGAGAGACGGGATCAACCGGCATCACCGGACAGACAGGATATACTGGATCAACTGGAGAGACGGGATGGACCGGTGATACCGGACCTACAGGATTGACTGGAGCCACGGGTGAGACGGGATACACCGGTAGTACTGGAGGGACAGGTCAGACAGGTGCGACCGGATATACGGGAGCAACTGGTGAGACGGGATGGACGGGTGACACTGGTGCAACAGGATCGACTGGACCGACAGGAGTGACTGGGTTGACCGGTAGCACTGGACCATCCGGTGATACAGGTCCGACGGGATACACAGGAACAACCGGTGAGACTGGAATGACGGGTGACACTGGTGCGACAGGATCGACGGGACCAACGGGCGAGACCGGATGGACTGGTTGCACTGGACCAACTGGTGATACAGGTCCGACGGGATATACGGGAGCAACTGGTGAGACTGGAATGACGGGTGATACGGGTGCGACAGGATCGACTGGACCAACAGGAGTAACGGGTCAGACAGGATCGACGGGTGACACCGGTACAACGGGATCGACTGGATCAACAGGTGAAACCGGATGGACGGGCGCGACAGGACCAACTGGATTTACGGGACCTACAGGATACACTGGAGCAACTGGTGAGACGGGAATGACGGGTGATACCGGTGCAACAGGATCGACCGGATCAACGGGTGAGACCGGAGGAACTGGTTGCACTGGACCAACCGGTGATACAGGTCCGACTGGATACACGGGAGCAACTGGTGAGACGGGAATAACCGGTATGACAGGACAGACGGGTATGACGGGATCAACAGGCGCTACCGGTTTGACAGGTAGCACAGGACCAACTGGTGAGACAGGTCCGACGGGATATACAGGAGCTACCGGCAAGACTGGGGTGACGGGCGATACCGGTACGACCGGATTGACCGGATCAACAGGTGAAACTGGATGGACAGGCGCGACAGGACCAACTGGATTTACGGGACCGACAGGATACACGGGAGCCACAGGCAACACTGGGATGACGGGCGATACCGGTGCAACGGGAGAGACAGGATGGACCGGTGACACGGGCTCAACCGGTAGTACTGGACCAACAGGCGAGACAGGTCCGACAGGATATACAGGATCAACCGGTGAGACGGGATGCACCGGTGACACGGGTGCAACGGGATCGACCGGACCAACGGGTGAGACAGGATATACCGGTGATACTGGTGCTACGGGTAATACAGGTCCTACAGGTGAGACGGGTTGGACAGGTACGACAGGTGATACAGGTGTTACAGGATGGACCGGCACCACAGGATCAACTGGGCCTACAGGTGAAACCGGACCTACAGGTGAGACGGGTATGACTGGATTTACTGGGCATACTGGTATGACGGGATCGACGGGCGTCACTGGTCCGACGGGTATGACAGGTCTGACCGGACAGACAGGATCAACGGGTATGACTGGACAGACCGGACCAACAGGATTTACGGGAGCAACAGGATCGACGGGTATGACGGGATGGACTGGTCAAACGGGATGGACAGGCGCTACGGGACCGTCTGGAGCAACTGGATTCACGGGTGAGACAGGAACAACCGGAACGACCGGATGCACTGGCATCACCGGTCAGACTGGTATGACGGGATGGACTGGCATGACGGGACCAACCGGTTTTACAGGATTGACTGGAATGACCGGTCAGACTGGTGAGACAGGATGTACTGGAATCACTGGACAGACTGGTATCACCGGACAGACGGGTATGACGGGATGGACAGGTATGACAGGACCAACCGGTTTTACTGGATTGACTGGAATGACCGGTCAGACTGGTGAAACGGGATTTACTGGAATCACTGGACATACTGGAATCACTGGACAGACGGGTATGACGGGATGGACGGGTATAACGGGACCAACTGGTTTTACAGGATTGACAGGAATGACCGGTGAGACTGGTGAAACGGGATGTACTGGAGTCACTGGACAGACTGGAATCACCGGACAGACGGGTATGACGGGATGGACCGGAATGAGTGGATCGACGGGTATGACGGGAATAACGGGCGCGACCGGACCAACAGGTGAGACCGGGTATACTGGTATGACAGGATATACCGGGATCACTGGGCAGACTGGTATGACAGGACAGACGGGCGCCACAGGAGGGACCGGACCAACAGGACCTTTTGGACCTACAGGAGGAACCGGAATAACAGGACTCACCGGAAATACGGGTCGCACAGGTTCAACCGGACCAACCGGCGCCACTGGACCGTTCGGTAGTAGTGCGATATTTACCTTCAGTCAATTAGCGGGTGGTACTGGTCTGACCGGAACTGGCAATACTGCTATTGTTTTCCCGGTTGGTTCCAGTGGTGTTATCACCAGTCCGAAAATTGGTAATGTTAATTATGTCGGAGTGGGTACCATTCTTCAGATAAGTTCTGCTACAGGATTTAACAATAACGATAAATACCCAACTGGATATTTTGTCGTGACACAAATGGTAACTAATGGGGCTAATTGGAATATAACCATCTACCTTAGTCCTGCATATAATACAGTAAGTACCGCAATTTATATATCAGTTAGTCCAGTATATAATCCTCCAGCTATCATTGTTGCATCCTCACCGACGGGACCGACCGGATCCATTGCCATCACTTCTGTAGCGGTTGGTGCAACTGGTACCACACCCACAACAATTGCTCCTGCAGCAAATTATCAACCCGTGTTCTACAATACCTCCTCCTCTTCCTTTGTCTATGATACCGCCACCAACACCAACAATTACAAGACGTTCGTGATTGATCATCCTTCGGATGCTGACAGGTACCTGGTTCACGGGTGTGTGGAAGGTCCAGAGGTTGGTGTGTACTATCGTGGATCTTCGCGAACGGATGTCGCAACGTGTTCGACCGTCATCCGACTCCCCGACTATGTCCAACGAATCGCGCGCGACTTCACCATCAACCTTACGGCCATTGGTGGATTTGCCGATCTCTATGCGACACGTGTCCAGAACAACGAATTCACCGTGAATTCAAGCAAGCCCATCGAATTCGATTACATCGTCTACGGAAAACGATCCGAGCTTATCACCGAACCCCTTCGCGGTAATGTGACACTGCGCGGAGATGGACCTTACACATGGATCGACAGCCATAACTCATAAAGTCATAAAGTCATAAGCAAAAAGAATAGAATTAAATTGAATTGATTTGTGTGTGTGTGTGTTAAAAAAAAAAATGTCTTGAATATAAAATATGACCAAATATTTTATATGCGACCAATGTAGTCAAGAAAAACATGTGCTGCGAAAACTATGCCAAAATGGGTGGGATCGATGCGGATTCTTATGTGATGACTGTTGGTCTCTTGTTCGGAAACGTGTCCAGCAGCTCTTTTTTCGCGAAATCAAGATAAAAGCATGAATGCATGCAATAAAAAAAGACAACAACAAAGATGCCAATCATGGGAATTGTCCTCTCGTCTCTTTATATTGTCATCATACTAGGCGTTTTTTATTGTGATAATGAGGAGGATGAATCGATCATTCAATAAGCATCATCTACATTGTAATACACACGTGTGGAAGAATCGTATGTTGGATAAGAAGGAATATTCAGGTACATGGGCGATTCTGGCAGATCGTAGTCGGGGCCGTACGGAAATCTTGCCGCCAGAGGTGTGCTCAGGTACAAATAGGGCTGTGTCTCGTCATAAAACAAACCTTCCTCCTCCTCTAGAATATCAATGCCCATACCCCTTCGTATGGAAGTAGTGTCATCGACTCGTTCTTTACACGTCAACGTATATCGTTCAACCCGTCCCAAGGACATTGCAATCGACGGTGCCGTATTGTTCTGGTAATCATCCAGTGTCGCATACTGTCTTGATGCACCGCGGACCATTCTTCTTTTTTATCTTTAACAAGAGATAAAAAATTGTTTTACAATAATGATTCCTTTTCCCAGGCGGGGTGAGGATGTTCGGAAAGGTAGAAGGGGGGAAGGACGCCATCAAAGTTATGACCGACACCGCGAATGAGGATGGTGATGTAGGATTTTTGCAATCGCGTACCTTCGGGGATTGTGAGGCTGTCCCAATCAATCTTCCATACGTCTTTTCCATTGTGTTGGATGGGGAGAAACAGGAATTTGGAGTTCTTGTCAAGAATGGAAACAAAGAGGACAATGTCCACAGGTGCAGCATTCTGGAGGTACTTGATCTTGTTGTGCACACTGTAAAGGAATACCTTTTTGAACCAGGGACCGTGAAAGATGTGCGTTTCCGGCTCCCATTCCTGAAAGTAGCGGTATCCCTTCTTGTGTTTGTATTTGGTCATGTCGATCTTGACGTCGTTGTGATTCTGGATATGTCGACCGTGGGGATTAAAGTTCTTGATACCCTTTTCGTGGATATACGACAATATAAACGCGGTATGGATCCCCGAATTATTGGGCAGGATGTACTGATCGGGCGGGAGCACGGTATAATCAGTAAGAGGTGTCATTTGCAGCGACTTGGAAGAGGTCGCCTCGTATTTTTCTTTCGAGGTGCGAATGATCACAATGATTTGCAGAATAATAATCACCGCGATACCGATCATCAACCATTGATGGTGATGATGGTGATGATGAGAAACAACCGGAGATGGCATTTTTTTATCTCATGACAATAAAAAAAAAAAATATATATTTAACGATGTGTGACAAGAGAGGACAAAAAGATGATTGGATTTGTCATGACACGAAAGATTACCTCGGAGAAATCAGCCTTGTACTGGAAAGAATGTCATCGATGCATTCGTGAGCACCATCCCGATGCCTTTATCCTTATTATCGACGATCATTCCGATCCCGCATTTTTGACTGATTCGACCTCTTCGCCTCCGCTATTCAAGACGCTGTTTCTGCAATCCGAATTTGAGCCTGGCGTGGGCGAATTGCTCGCCTTTTATTATTATCACAAGTATGGCAAGAGTCTGTTCTCGCGAGCGGTGATAATGCATGACTCGACGTTTCTTCGAGCACCTATCCCGAACGACAAGATTCAGAGGATGTGTTTTCTGTGGCATTTCAAGGAACATTATTGGGATAACAATGAAGCAGAAGCCATCATGATTCGTCGTCTTCATACCACACCACCCTCTCTCCTCAACGACTTGCTTTTTTTCTATTTTGAGAAAATGCAGTGGTACGGAACATTTGGTGTTCAGTGTGTCATTGATTACGATCATTTGGATCGCATTATCAAGAAATATACTCTATTTGATCTGATCCCCCATCTGCGCACCCGTAATGATCGATCGTGTCTGGAGCGGGTGATGGGGTGTTTATTGATGTATGAAACACCCGAAATGATGTCCTCCTTCCCCTCGGTCGGTGGATCCATCATCGATTCGGTGGGAGGAATGCGGAATACGACCTATTCGTGGGAGGCATACCATCGCGACAAGGCGACCGAGACCAAGAAAATCATCAAAGTATGGACTGGTCGCTAGGCACTAGACAGGCATGAGAAAATGTAGCATATCGGTCGTTTGTTTCTGAAGAGAGGTGAGCATGCGGCGTCGTTCTTCCCATTCATTCATCCCGTCCAGACGACGAAGGATCTCGTCCTGAAAAGCGATGGGCGGGACGGGCATTTTGAGATCGGCCACTTCGGATTTGCGCACGTGAGGCTTGACCCCTGACATCATGTCTTTCAAAAGATGGTTGTTCGTGTGCAGCCAGAAATAAAAAAAGCGATTTCGCATAATGTTTGTATCATCGCGCGACGTGAAGCAGATGGTGGCATCCGAAGGATAAAAAGGACCATCCATATAATGAACTGCACCGATGCTGAGCATCCTCGCTGTAATCGTATATTGTCCTGTATACAGTGGTGAGGCCACACGCCCCGTGATACCATTGGAATCATAGTAGGGCACGGTGTAGGCATCATCGTCTCGATCCATATTGGACTTGCCACCCACCACATGCATGACCTCCGAGATGGCGTGAGAAGGAAATCCTCGTCGATCAATCGAGCGAGACATGGTCTTCATCATGCGTCCGACAAAATCCGAATTCATGGCCGCTGCCTGGATCGCTTGCATCTCTTCGCATTCCGTGATGGAGGTGATCATTTCTTCTTGAATCGTACGGGAAGGAAGAGGTATCATAATATCAGCCACATCCGATTGACGGATGCCCGGTTTGACCCCCGACGCCAGATCCTTCAGCACATTGTTGTTAATCTTGAGCCAGTAATAGAGAAAGCGGGGACTCACTCTTGGATCGGTGACACGTAGACTGAGGGTGTTATCACTGGGCCAGAATTTGCCGGATACATAATGAACCGATCCGATGCTTAATTTTCGCGCCGTCACCACAAATTCACCCTCGTAGAGAAAGTCGTTTCGTTTCCCGGTCACGCCATTGCTGTCATAATAGGGATAGGCATCGCCATCCTTCTCGTAATTTCCTTTGCCACCAAGAATGTCTGCAACATCACCCAGACGCACTTTTTCATACCTGCTACTACTGCTGCTGATCACTTCTTCTTGCTTCCTCAGGTATCGCCGTGGATCGAGCGACACATTGGCGTCAAGGGAGGCGACAGGAACAGTGCACAGTTCTCGTTCCACGAGTATATCGTCTTTTGTTTTTTCCACTTCCAAAAAGTCAATCGAGGTAGTAGATTGGCCGGTGTTCACAAAAAAGAGGATAAAGATGGGTGCTGTGGTGTTCATGAACAATTTTCCCTGCAGACGCACCACTTTTCGTAATTCGAAATGATCCAAGAGGTACCTACGCGTGGCCTTGTGACAGGCCGAGACATTGGAGATCATTCCATCGGGCACAACGACCGCGCATCGTCCACCGGGTGCCAGAGAAAGCATCATCAATTGCAGAAAGAGGGGCTCGGATTTGTTGCCCTTGATGTTCAGATCCCGGATTCGTGAACAACAGCTATCAAATACGAGTCCTTTCAGACCAAAGGGCATGTTGGCAAGAATATTATCGTATTGTGTTACGGGCAAATCCTTGTAGAGAGAGTCGTGCGTCAGCAACTGGGTGGGCACAGTCCCTTTGGTCTCGAGAAAAACATTGAGGCGAGCAATGGCGGCGACACGAGGATCCTGGTCACATCCATAAACTCGTTCGGCCCAATTTTTGACTGAGGGATGGTGTTCCTTGAAATAGCGGATGTAGGAGGTGAGGAAGCCACCGGTGCCCATGGTGGGATCACATACGGATTCGGGGGCACCGTCCTCACGCAGTCCTGGTTGACACAGTTTCACCATGTAGGCGCAGATCGTCCTGACCGTGAAATATTGGCCGAGATCTCTGGAGACGGACGAGGTTCCCGTCTTTAAATGCTGTTCATACACCCATCCGAGCAGGTCCATCTCGGCATCCACGGCCTGGATATCGATGCCGTCCAGGATCTCCAGAATCTCACGGTGCTTATGGAGGTCGGTGATATCAAACGAAAACTTTTGTGTCTCAAAAAGACGATCGAAATGAGTGACCAAACTATCCTTTCCTGCCGCACTGCAATACATCCTGTCGTATGCGTGCTGCATACCACCATCTTTATTCCGCAACTCGTCCATCACCGTTTCCCAGGCAAATTCCTCAGGGATATCAAACACCGCCACATTCTCTCGTGTCATATGTCGCGCCAAAAGATAGATACAAATATGACGCATCGAGTCCATCCCGGTGATGGCCACACTACGCAACACATCGCGCACACGACAGACACCATTCTTGAATTTCTGAGTATTGTCCATTCTTATTTTTTATTTCCATTCTATGATGCCAACAAATCATTTTTTTCTATTATCATAATTTGGTTGTACATCTATTATAATCCCTATTAGATAAGCATTGTGGGAGTTTTTGTTGTTATACTACTTCTACTGCTACTGATGTTGTTGGAATCATTATTTTATTTTAAAATATAAAATATTAATTGTACAAAAATGATTTGTGGATTGACGAGAAAGAAGTATAATACAGTACCAAACCAAAAATGAAGATTATCCACGACAACATATGGGGAGACATTCCAGTTTCCGAAGAGGCGTTGCGGTGGATCGATACAGAGGAGTTCCAGCGATTGCATCTTATACGACAGACCGGAGTGGCATACAGGGTCTTTCCTACGGCGACCGTCACTCGCTTTGCACATAGCATCGGCGTCTATCATGTCACACGGATGCTGCTCGATCATCTGCGGCAATCTCAGCCAGAGGTGATGGAGGAATTGTCAGAGAAGGAGCAAGAATGGATCTGTATCGCGGGATTGTTGCACGATATCGGGCATGGTCCCTTTTCGCATGCATTTGATTCGTTTCTGATGATGATTGGTCTGGAAGACGAATGGGCACACCACGAACAGCGATCGGTGGCGCTGGTGGCGCTTCTAAATGAGAGGCACGAATTCCGATTGTGCGAAGGGGTGTCATTTATCCAGTCGCTGATCGATCCTGTCGGGCATCCCTGCGAGCGGACCAACAATCGATGGTTTTCGCACCTGATCAACAATCCGGTGAATGGAATCGACACGGACAAGCTGGATTACCTGAAGCGGGACAATCATCAGTTTGGTCTGTCCATGACCATCGATATCCGTCGGATCCTCGAGAATTGTCGTGTAATCGAGGACACACTGTGTTTCTGCGACAAGGTACAGGACGAGCTGTGGAATCTTTTTCTGATCCGTCATCGCCTGCATGCGACCATTTATCGCCATCCACGCATCCTTCTTTTTGAGAAGGAATTGCAGCGCATGATGATCCTCATGGGGGAACAGTTCAGGGATGCCATCCGGGATCGGGATATGGATCGGTTTCTCAAGTGGACCGACGAGTATATCCTATCGCGTGCCGATCCGATCAAGAAAAGGGAATTTGATACGAGGACATCCAAATTGGTGAATACCAAAGAATTTTGTCGTTACCGTGATCCACAATTCCAGCAATTGGTAGATGTATGGTTTTATTGTCGTCACGAGCCCACCAAGAGGTTCCATCTTAACTTTCCATCTCCTCACTGTCCATTTTCAATCCCGATCCAATATTGATAGGATGAAACATTTTTTCTTTCTATCCATCCTCTAAATAAAGAATAGATATGCAGCTAAAACAACAACAGAATGTTTTTGATATGAAAGGAATTTTATTGGAAATATCTAAATTTGCAATCTTTGAGGAAATAAGTTTTAACTGTTGTGGCTTTTGCTTACAAATTCATATTTTATAAAAAAAAAAAAAAATATAAAAAAAAAAAAAATTATTAAATAAAATGTCTCAACAAACACAACAACAAAAACAAAAATATAAAGCATTAGCAAAAGATTTTCCAATCTTGAACGAACCGGAAATAACACAGCTTAAATTAACAATATCAGAGTTAAAACCACTAATAGAAAGGTTTGAACTTTTGACAAGTAAAGGGGATTTTAAAAAGCTTCGACGACAAAAAGCAGCAATCTCAGAAATTATCTTAAGGGTCACCTCTAGTCAAAATTTTGAAGAAGCTACTCAACTATTAATAAAAACTTATGCTGGTTGTTCCATTTCACTTCAATCTGCTATACATTTGACAGCTATGAACATTTTGACAAAGTCAGCTAGAGTTCAAACATTAAAAAGATTATCAAAAGCTAAAAAACAAACTGGATATATTTTTTCAAGAAAAGTTCAAATGACTAATTCAGAGTTTATAGATGCTATTATGCGTATTTTGGAAAATAAAAAAACAAACTCTCAAACAAAATTAAGAATAATTACAGCCGTAACTGTTGGATGTATAACTGCGTTCAGTACACAATCAAAAATGAATAAATATTTTGAAGCTACTGTTTTAGGAGGTGAGTTATCATCAGCAATTGGAAGAAGTGTGATCGAAACACCTCTTAATATACTTGGAGGAGCTTTATCAGGAGCTGGAAGTAAAAGCGGTCAAATGTGGACCGAATCCGGTAAAATCCTTAGTGGCACTTATAATTATTTTTCTCCAAGTTTACCTAGTATATGTGATATGGGAGGAGCGTGGATAGGGTTCAAATGCCAAATACCTAGACCTTTGCCTTCAACGAAAGCTATAACCGCTCAAGGTGGAGGAGGCTCCGCGGGGGGTATAATTACAGTAACGGAACCTATGGTTACTGCAGTTAAAGAGAATGGTGGTGAAATCGTCCGAGGATTAGGTAAAGGAGCATCTTTAATTTTAACTGGTGCACAACAAACTTATAATCACAGAAGATTTGGTGATATGGTGGCATTATGTTTAAATATAATTTGGGTAGCATTTTTAATGTTGGAAGCATTTGGTTCGAACGACCTTTATACATTCGTAGTTGAAATCGTGCATGCTGAAACTCCTCAACAAAAAGCTTTTGTAAGAAAATTAATCCAATTTTTATTATCCTGGTTTTCAACACTAGCTCTTGCTTTTTCGGTTATTTTTCAAAATTTAACTGTATTAACATTTGCTACCTTTGGATTTATTTTAATCACAACTGTTGCTCTTATAGGCTTGGTAATTTACTTTATGTTTATGATTAGTCCAGCCGGAGCTGCAACAACATTTACTGGAGTTGCGACAGGCAATCCAAATTTACTTTCTACAGGAACAGGACATATGATGAGTAGTCAAGCAAAAAGAGCACAACAAAGAGCAATACAACAAAAGATTAGCATTAAATTCAGAAAAGCAATTGAAATTCATAATAAGATGGGCCAAATCGAACTAAATATAACAACTTTGAAACAATTATTAGAAGAGCCGTTGTTATCTCAATCTAGGCGATTAGATATAGAAAGAGTTCTTACAAGTAACAGAGATTTATTATCTAAATTAGATACAGAATTTAAACAATTAGACATACCTATATCTAAACAAGCAACACGTATATCAGGTACACCAGCTTCATTCACAACAACACCAAGTATATCACGTAGACCAGTTTCATTCACACCAGCTTCATCCAACCCACCTTCATTCACACCAGCTTCATTGACAACAGGTCCACCAGCTTCACCTTTATTCACAACAGGTACATCACGTAGACCAGTTTCATTCACACCAGCTTCATCCAACCCACCTTCATTCACATCAGCTTCATTCGCAACAGGTCCACCAGCTTCACCTTTATTCACATCAGGTACATCAGGTACATCAGGTACATCAGGTACATCAGGTACATCAGGTACATCAGGTACATCAGGTACATCAGGTACATCAGGTACATCAGGTACATCAGGTACATCAGGTACATTCACAATAGGTACATCTGCATTTAGTCGACAACAGAAGAAAAGAATGTCGTCGTACCCGCACTAAAGTTTCTCTCCAAGTCAGTGTATTCAACAGTTCTAGTTCTTCCTGACAAAACTCTGCCCACCGCCCCACTCGTTGCTCTCATTGCTTCTCCAAGTGAATCGTCCGTATAAAGCAGATTTGCTCCCTGACGTGCTCCGTAATGTTGTCCATTAAGAATGGCATCTTGATTGCTTCCCATGTAAACGATTTCCACCTTATCTTTCGTCTCTTCCATCAACGCTTGAAGTTGATCCGTCATCGCCTGCATGCGACCATCTATCGCCATCCACGCATCCTTCTTTTTGAGAAGGAATTGCAACGCATGATGATCCTTATGGGAGAATAGTTCAGGGATGCCATCCGGGATCGGGATATGGATCGGTTTCTCAAGTGGACCGATGAATTTATTCTGTCGCGCGTCGATCCGATCAAAAAGAAAGAATTTGACATGAGGACATCCAAATTGGTGAATACCAAAGAGTTTTGTCGTTATCGTGAGCCCACCAAGAGGTTCCATCTTAACTTTCCATCTCCTCACTGTCCGTTTTCGATCCCGATCCAATATTGATAGGATGAAAAGTATTATTTTTTATTTCATGAATGAAATAAGAAATGTCTATACCGGGATGACAAACTCGGTGAATCCTGTCCCCCATAATAGCACCTTTATGGGATTTCCCGGAAGATCGGTTTGATATCGCATCACACCTACAGTCGAGGTCTTGGTTGTGTCAGAACCACATATTGTGGTAAAGGTATAGTCATCGATGAAATAGACCGGGTGAAAATTAGCAATCTGAGAAACATCGACAGGACATTTGGATAAAATTATCGGCAGTGCCTGTTGGATCGCCAATACATATTGTCCCGCCAGGAGCGCGGTCGTTGATAGACATGTCTCTTGTGCTGTGCGCGCTGAGAGCTCTGGATCCGCAAGAATGCCGTTGATGGTAAGATTATTTTCAAGAGCAATTCCATAGTTAAGACGAATCTGATCATGAGAGAGAATGATCACATTGCCTGCAATGATGGGATTGGATGCACCCGCAATAAAGTCTTCCAGGTCATAGAGATAGATAAATTGATACTTGTAGCCATTTTGTTGGAGCTCGGTAAAGTTGGTATTGCGTGAAGAAAGGATGCAAGGACTTGTTGGTTGAATGGTCTTGACTTGTTCCTGATCCGATGAAAAGATAGTACCCAGGGTCTGAAAGATATAATTGGCCGTAATAGGTTGTTGTATACTAGAAGATCCTGTCGTCAGGCCGCAATTGTTCGATGCCGACACGGATGGATAAATTGTAAATCCCATATATAATGTTCTTATTCTTCCTCAATATTATTTTTTTCTCATGACAACTCCATTCCAACACCAGCTACCAGAGTACGTTCACGATAACCTGTGGTGCCACAACATGCCGGTGGATTCACGGGATTATGATGGAGGAAAGGATCCTTTTGGAGCGAGAGAGAGAAAAGCGAGCATGGGTATGATGGCTACAACGACAGGCGGCCAGTATCTTGACGCGCTCTTGCCGCATCAATAATAAATAAACAGAACTGGTATAAAAAAAATTTTTTTTTTTAAAAATAAAAATGTCCACGTTCTCCATCGCATCTGTTGCCAATTGGTATGCTGCCATCGCCGACTCCCAGAGCGGCTCCTCCACCACGACCACCTATCAATTAACTTTGCCCCTAACGTTTTCCAGCGCCAATCCTCCCTATCTCAACACGGGGACCCTCGACACCGATTATCTCTATATATCTGCCGGTCAGACCTTTGACGGACAGAAAAATCTTATTTATCTGGATTATAATGGAACAGCCTACCCGGCCAATGGTATCGCCGGTATTTTTCGCGCGGTGGGTTCGAGTGGGAATACCGCCAATTTCATCAATGTCAACATCCAGGCCGCTGCCGGATTGCCGTGGGATAATCAACAGCGAGGTAGCGTGTTTATTTCTAGTTTTTCATCCCCGTACAATGCAAATCACGTCAACATCCAGTACGGCATTATCCAAGCGGCCACCGATACAAACGTGGGTCCATCGGGTACAACCAGTAATTACACGAACTGGGTGATAAATGGGAATAACATTGGTAATCTAACGATGGATAGCGTGTACATGTATCTGAATGGGGCATTAAGAGGTGCGGGTTCATTCTTTCAGCAAGTGAAAGGTGGTGGAGGAATTTCTTTTGAGGGACCATGCTCCTTTACGAATTGTGTGTTTTCTTTCAATAATGTGGTAGGGTCATTTATAATAATAATAAGTGTAGAGGCTAACTGTCCGATAACATTTCAAAATTGCTACGTGTATTCACAGAATCAGTCGGTGCAAAGCCAAGGGAGTTTCCTCATGGGAAATACCTTTAGTGATTTGACCATAACCAACACGTACATTGTGTTGAATACGTATTCCTCCACATTAACGTGCGATCTAACTATGATTAGTCAATTTGCGGCTACTTGTACTCTCACCAACATCTATACCAACAATACCACGTTCAACACGCGAACCGGAGGGTCAGGGACTATCACGGGTTCCGCCACCACCTCCTTTTTATTCAACAGTGCACCCACGTTTGCCTCTCCGAATGGTTTCCAGCCTTTTACTTCCGGTCCCAATCTCCTCACCGCATTCACCACCACACCTTTTCTTTCCTCGGCCTATACAACCTTTGATTCGATCGCAGAGTTTTCCACCTCATCTCCCGTATCCGTCCCGTGTCTGTGTCGCGGTATGAAGATCCTTACTCCTTCCGGTCCTATTGCCGTTGAATGCCTGAAAGAAGGGGATCTTCTCCTGGCTCCTCCCTTTAACAACCGGACCGTGCAGATCCAGAAAGTGTTCTCGAATACATACGTGGGCACGAAAGAGAATGTACCGTACCGTATTCCGGCTCATTTTTTTGAACAAAATAAACCAAATGAGGATATTCTTCTCTCGCCTCACCATATCGTGTTCTACAATGGGAAGTGGCTTCTTCCGTGCCAAATTGATGGACTGCAACCGGAAGTGCGCATGATCGGAGAGACATTTGAATACTACCATGTCCGTCTGCCCGAGTACTATTCGGACAAACTGTCGTGTCATAACCTTCCCGTGGATTCGTGGGAGGACGCGGATCCGTCGATGGATCCTTTGGATCAGGAAGCGACTGCTGCTTCCACATCGACATCCTCAACTAGCATAGTCGATCATCATGATTCCAAGACATTACAGATTATGGTGTAAAAAAATATACAACAGATTATTTTTATCTTGTTGAAAAGATAAAAAAATACACATGAATGTCACAGTGAGTTCTTACCGCCTCGTATGGCACAGGGATACCACACCATTGCCATTGTACACACAAGAATCGTTATTGGACACGGATCTTGTCATCACGCGGACTCAGAAAAATCCACCACGCATCCTCCGTTTTGTCATGCCAGCGACGATCCTTACCGAACTCACCACACCGGTGATTCTTCGTTCCATCGACATTGATTTCATCGGGTCCAGCATCCTTCCGTGCACCAATTCCACTAGTTCCACAGATACTACTTCTGTTCTTCTCACGCGCCTGGTTGTTACCTTGAATGATCGCAAGGGGAATCTCATCTATGTGGATTACAATGCCTCCATCACAGAGGATGGCAGGATCACCTTGGAGCTAGAGAATCCCATCGTTCTCTATTCCTCGGACCAGGTTATTAATTTTTATCTTTTTAACGGCAAATGCAATGAGGATCATAATAGCGTCGTCATTCCTACCATCACTTTTCATTATATCGCTCCCTACCATCCAGTACCACCTACACCACCTACACCACCAAAGCCATCACCAACACCACCAACACCACCAATACCAACACCACCAACACCATCACCAACACCATCACCATCAACAACAACAATATTGACAACAACATCTACAAGCACTAGCACATTAGGATTGATTCTGAGTTTTTTGTTGGGATGTTTTATCGTGTTTGTATTGATGATGCTTCTCAAGAAGTAGCTGTGTAAGAACCACGCAAATATCTCAATGGATTGGTCCAGAGAGTTTTTAATAGATTAAATTTGTCCCACTGAAATGTCTGGCAGTCGTCCTGGTAGAGGCCGGAGGTGTCACCGCTAAGCGCAATCGTCCAGAAATAGTCATTACGGATATTGCGGCGTTTAAGGTACTGAATGAATCGGGTCGCCCATTGCACCTGGTCGTACTGGTCCTGTTTCCATCCAAATTCTCCGACGGAAACCTTGCCCGGGATGCTTGCATAGGGACCAAACGAATAGTCCCAATCTTTCTCATAATCACCACTACTACTAAACACATATTTATGGATGGTGTAAATAACACGATCATGGAATGGAACATCCTCAATATCGATGCCATTGATATCGCCACCCCACCGTGTCCCGCCACAGAAGAAATAGAATCGTCCGGGAAATCGATTCTCGAGAGACGTGGTGATCTGTCGCAGGATCGTATTCCACTCCGTCGCATCCGTGCCCTGGTCTTCGTTAAAGACATCGATGCCTGTCAGCTGTGGGCGATCCTGATATCGCGAAATAACTGTGATCCATTGATTGATAAATTGATCCATACTGATACCCTCGGTGGGATTTGGACCCTGGTGCGAGGACCATACCCTGTGCATGTCGAGGACAATGGACATGTTGAGGGATCGTGCGGTGTCAAAAAACGCATCCATCTTGGAAAAGTCGCCGTGAGACACCCATTCGTAGGAGAAGGGCAGGCGGATGGAATTGAATCCGAGGCCGTTCAGATGCTGTAGATAATAGGAGGGTGGGTGTTGCCAGGAGCATACAAGATCTTGAGCAGGCGTTTCAAGACCATAAAAATTTATCCCCTGGATGATACTACTCACCGTTGGTATCGTCAATAAAAACAGCGCAAATCCGAATAGCTTCATTACTCCTATCTAAGGATCAAGATTTTTTTTACACATATATTTATTTTGTTCTCATAAGAATAAATATGGGTAATTCACCATCTACGTCAAAAGCAATAGACCAATCCAGTCAAAGTGAAATATTTCAATCGGACCTCCAATCATTTCTTACGTCAGATGGGGCTACAATCACTGATAATTTGAAATCTATACAAGGAATAAAGATACCCATCATCTTATCATTTTTTCGTCGTCATCCCTCTTTCATCCTCCATGTATTAAAGATCATCAAGATCAATCATCAATTGACGATTGCTCAGAATATTCTTGATACTCTGATCAAGGAATCTGAAAGACTATCGAATGAGATTATTTGTTTCCTTCTTTCATATGCTTATCATCATCCGACAGATGTCATGATCTTGAAAACCATTCATTCTATTGAAAAGACGATTCGAACACGATTTGAATGGATAGATATGTCTAGTACCACGATTTTATATTTTGTTATGTTGATCTACTTGATCAGTATTGATCGTCATGATTTTACCATCAGGAAGATGGTTGAGGATACTCCTTTATTTTCCTATTTCAAAGAAATTGCCTCCATCTATTTGAAAAAACCACCTTCCCATTATCAAAAACACGCGGAGATACAATCGTCTTTACAAAAAGCTAAACAAAAAGGTGTACAGGAGGCACTGAAGTATATCATGTCGGAAAAAGACGAGAATATTCGATTTGGTGCGACTGAATTTTTATGTCGACACATCCGACGTCAATTAGAAGGCTACGAAAAATATTATGAACAACAATCTTCGATATTTCAATTACTTCACCACGCGATGGGCTACGATAGACAATATCAAGACTATGTCAGAAAGACCCGTACACAATTCGAACAACGTTTCAAACGAATGCAACACATTCAAATCTCAGAACTTGATCGATTAATAAAACAAGGTATATATAAGCGAACAGATCTGATGAAGAAAATCTATAAAGAACAATTTCAATATTTATTAGGTAAAAATGAGTGGGAAAAGGCGTATCAATGCATCCCTACAATAGTATCTCTAGTACAACTTAATAAACGTATGACCGCTTATTATTTATACAAGGAGTTGATAGAGACATGTATAAAATCCGATAAATGTAAATACGAATTTTGTTATGACATTTTGTTTAATCAACCATTTCTATTTCTTGATGTTGGTCAGCGAGAATCATTTAAGTTAATGTTGTTTGTGATGAGCGAGAACCAAATACGGAAGCCTCCGATCACCAGAAGTAGAAGTGATGCAGAAATCCGTTTCATCATTGACTTCTTTACAAGATATTATATGAAGGATGAAATAAGATTGTACAGAACCTTGAAAGACATATTCAACGATACATGGCTAAACTATTTTCATTCCATTTTTGATCGGATGAAAGAGAAAAAAGAGTATGATTCTTTATTCCGTATTCTACTCGTAGCATTAAAGGATACACAAGAAAGGGACACACAAGAAAATTTAATACAACTATTTATTTCCATGGTTAGATTCATCATCAGTGAGAATGATGTCTTTCCTTGGACATACACGGAACAAATCATGAAGAAGATTTCACCGATATCAAAAGAGAAGGAGATGGATACTGTGTACACAGAGCTCATACACTATCTGTTCAAAACCGGTCAACATAACAAAGCCTTTGTCGTATCACAACGGATAACCGATCTCAAGAAACGAAATGAAATGATACAGTCGATAATTCGCCATCTTCTTCGTATCAAGAAATATCAAGACATTCCCAAGGACATACTAAAACAGCATAAAGATGTATTCTTTGATGCAATTAAAACATTTCGTCAGGAACAAAATTATAAACAAGTAAGTAAGCTCCTTCAATTTATTCAACGATATTTTCCAGACGATGCGTCCTCCTTGTTAGACACGATACGTCAAGTCGAACAAAAAGTAATCACGACACCTCCCAAAGTACCAGAGCAAATCATAACAACAAAGGATCTCGGATTCCTTGCCAACAAATGGGCATTAAAATCTCGATTTTCTGTTCTTACTCAGGACAAAGTAAATCGTGTTTATCAACAAGCAAAGATCGCCTCTAGACCCATCACATTGCTAGACATCCTCGAATTATGGTACAAACCCAGTGATCGATATTTTTTCTTTCATAGCAGTCAATCGGATGCGTCTACGATTTGGAATCTTACCACACAATTGACCCGACCGGAAGGACAAGAACGAGATCTTCGAGGCGGAGACGGTGGAATGCTTGGGAAAGGGTTCTATATTACTCCGGATCTTTATCAATTGTACAATTATGGATTAGGGAGAAGTACGAATCGATTTTCTGGATCCATCTTTATCTTATCCCTCTCGAAAGAAGATGCACAAAAATTTATATATGATGTTGATTTTTCGTTCGGAGATCGATCAACGTATACAAAATTTTATCCTACGTTTAAAAAATTAATCCAACTTTCTTCTGTACTGAATGATCGATTACACTCTGACAAATTATCGACTCGTTTAGGTTTGAAAGAGGTTGTGCTACGAGTTCAGAAAACAATACCGGATCCATCTAATCCTTCCAAGTCCATCTCGTCCTACAATCCATTGATCAGCTTGATTCGTTTACATATGGTAGTATTCTTATTTCATAGAGAAAATGCAATGATAGAGGATGTACCAATTGTATTGTCCAAAGTTCGACACAAATATGTTTCCCAGCGTTCCTCTGGAACATTACACCCGTGGAATACCAAATCCTTGCGACCTATTTCGACTCTATTGTTCCAACGAACAAGTGAACCTCATGATGGTGTACTACAACGTAAAATAAAACAAGAAGTTGAACCTGTTGCTGATGTTTATCTAAAGAATAGGCAATTCGATAAAATTTGGAGGAATGGTAATTCATTAAAACAATATACGGAATATATCTCCAATGTGCTTGGTTCTGAAAACATCCGACAGATTCAGCAAGTACTTCGTAAGGAAATTCAGACATTGCATCGTGATGATACCTTATTCCGTGTCAATTTGCACGACGGTACTAAAGTGAAGACCACACTTGAACACGAACAAGCACAACCGCAAGATCAACGATCCCTCTGCTATCTTGTTTATTTTCAAGAACTTGAATCTTTTCTTATGTATATGAAGACCGATGCATTTTGTCTTCAGATAAAACAGTTGATTGAATTATTTCCATCTGATGTGAATGTCCGTATTCTCTTTAATCGTTTTATTCCTCCACGTTATGGAACAACAATGGTCCGTTGTCTCTTGTATCACGCGAATAATCGGGTTCTTCGATCTCAACGAGATCGTCAAGAATTTTTTGCCGAATCTACAATACGAAAGCACGCCAAAACACCCCTTGCCTTCTTATCCACTTATTTCACAACACCACAACCGATCCTTGTTATTCCTCCTTATTCAAAAGAAAAGGATTATGTGGATATCCATTCGTTTGTTCGCCACGCGGATCCATCCGAACTTCAGGCGTTTTTTTCGTTCAGTTCGGACGTGATTTCATTTGCCATCTCGGATCTCCCTGCAACAGCATTATCCCAAAATCGACGTCTGGATACTGTAAATATCGTAAAATATCGTGAAGAAAATAATTTAGATCAACAAGGAGTATTTGTTTCCTTTCATAGTGGTAGTGTAGGATGGATGCATATGAGAATCGATGCGACTCCAGCGTACTATAATAACATACAAAATTGGGAAAAGTATTTGGACAATCCCATATATCGAACAGTTCTCCATGAAATACAAAAGTATCCAACCAAGAATGTCAATGTAAAGATATTCACAGCTAATCATAGAACCGAAGAGGAATCAGTATATGTCTGTTATTTCAATCAAACCCTTCAAAAAATACCTATAAAAACCCGTGTGAAATCGATTCTCTATGATGTTTTTAATATAGACACATCACAACAGAGGATGATCGAAGAAATACAGCTTGCCATTTTACCGTCTACATTTGAAACGTTATCGAATGATGAGATTCGAGTACGACCATCTTTCTTTCAAACAATTACCACTTATTTGGAGGAAGAGAAAGAAAAAACAGTTCAAGATTTTATGTCTACAGACAACGAGACAATGATTGGACTTGTCATTTTATGGTGATCATGTATCGTCGTTTCCAGTGTCTTGCGACCTCGCAGGTCTTTTCTCCAAACGTTTCGGTCTCCACAAGAGGGCCAGTAATCACGCAGAAATTTTGATACGCGGTCCTCTCCTTCTCGACCGGCTCAGATCCTGATGCAACTAAATCTACGGGGGGGGGCTTGGGCGTAGAGTCCGATGGGATAACGGAAGAAGGACACACCACACCTTCATCGCCAAAAATTCATTAACATTTTACACCGTCCGATATTTAAAATGATAATAAAATCATTTATCAGATCTTCATGTAAATCATGGGTGATGACATCGATGTTGAATATGATACCCTCCAATATTGGAATGCTTTTATAATACTGGAGTTATCTCCCTACTCATAGTCGTGTGGACATAGAATCCATCTCGCCCCGTATACGATACGCCTCTTCATATTTCCTTGTATGTGAACAATTTAAATGTCGGACGGTGTAAATGCCGAATCAATTATAATTTTACTAGAACAACATGTGATTCATACGATTTTTTGTTTTAAGAAAGATGTTCTTTTTGAGATTGAAGATGGATGTCGACAAATCGTGTAATCAGATTCTGGAGAAGAGGAGGGAGGTCCTCGATACAGAATCGATAGCCAGTTTTAATCTTCTTCATACCAAACGGTGTGTCGATGGCATTTTCTTGCAATTCATAGATCTGGTAGTACCGGATCAGCGCATAGACCAGAGAACAACCCTGTTCATTCAGTTCTTTAATCTTTTCCACCAATTCTGTTCTCTGCACTACCGAAAGACTAGTTGTCGGTTGCTCATCGTCAATCTCTTTTCGTAGATGAGAAAAGAGCGGGAACGAAGTCACTTTCTTGTCCATCATCGTTGTTATTGTTGTATCTTCCATTTTTTATTTTTAGAAATCAATTCTTTCTTTTGTAAGAATAAAAAATGCAATTCAAGCAACAAAAGCAAATACAAATGGTTTCGTCCAACTATTTTTTATTCATAAATAAAGATGAAGTTGATAACAGATCAAATTCAAAAAATACACAACGTATGTAGAACAACGGTTCGTGAGGATGAAATTTTTAAATCAATAGAATCTGCAAAACGTCAAATACAAGACAAATACTTATTACCAGAGATACCACAAACACATATAATCAATTTAGTAATAAAATTATTTAGTTATTACGATTCACATTATATTGACACAAGCGTCATTGATATTATGCTTGGATGGTTTACACAATATATTTCCAAGTTTTATGATACAAGATTTGATAATGTCTGGAAACAAACAATTATCAATGAAGTCATGAAAAGAGAAGAGATCCTCGATGAATTATCTAAAAAACAACAACAACGACAACAACGACAACAACGACAACAACGACAACAACGACAACAACGACAACAACGACAACAACAACAAGATCAGCATGATCGAGATATCACATATTTTTCAGACTATATAAGGAAAATAATGAAGGACACGATACAGAAAAGAAGAAAGCAACAACAACAGTATGATGCTCTTTACAATATTGTGAATCCTGTATCAATGACGGATATTGCACATTGTTTCGATCTCAATCGATGTGAATATACAGATATCCATGGAATGCGATGGATCAAACAAAGAATTGCTCCTTTTAATGTATTAACACCGTCGGATAAACAAATGATAAAAGACTTAATAGCGTATTTTAATGAAAGGATAGATGATACGCGTGTACATTCAAAGCAAAATACGGAGGACTATATCACAACATATACTGAGTCTGCGGAAGTCCTTCGTTCCTGTTTAAAAATGCTGCCACTAACTCCAATGTCGACCCATAGTTTTAGAGCGGATTTTGAAGATGCTAAAGATCAACGTCAAACTAGAAGTCAATGTAGTGGTTATCTATTATATGCAATTCATAATGACCAAATAGTGATGTCCATGACAGTATGGGAAAGAGAAGCAGTAGGGAAAACTATCCAAGAACACGCCCTTATTGTTAGGAATTGGCGGACGAAATCACCTATTAGAGGACTATCTTTATTCATGCACAGTTTTGCTTCGAATATTGTAAATAAAGAGTATATTTGCTGTTCTCCCTATGCAAAAATGTTTAGTATATTGAAACAAGCAGGCAGAACCCATAATTTGATCATGATACCCGGCCATTCTGGCAAGGGAAACATGTATGATATTAAGAATGTTAGACATCACGAAAAGAAATGTACAGCCTTTGGATGCGATGTCGTTATTAAAAATACCGAAAATCTCAAACAACTATGGAGGAATATATGGCGTCCAGAATCATTCTCGGCACCAAAACCATCCATAAAGCGGCAGCAACAGAGACAGAGACCGAGACCGCCACCACCATTGCAATCCTCTCTATCAAGCCATACCTCTGAATCAAAATCTTCATCGAGGCAACGTTCGCAATACATACAACAAGCATAACTTTTATATGTTAGCTCTGGCGACATTCTTGCACGTCGGCGCCATGTGGTATGCCTCCATGAAAAGGATGTTGTGGCATGCCGTGTTGTGGAGGTTGTTGTTGCTGTCGACGGGAGGTGTTGGAGGCGGTAGAAGAATCCATCTTGTCCGTGTAGAGCAGGGAGACATCCGTGTTGGACTCGATGGGTGGTATAGGAATCCCCGCGAGATCGAAGAGTGCATTTTTCTTGGCGGCGGGGAGATGGAATTCTTGTAGATGGAACTCGATCAACAGGTTGCCACGATTCCGTTGCGCGTCATACAATCCCTTGTGAGGGACGACATTTCGTGTCCGTAATTGTGAGAAAAAAGGCTCACCTTCCCTGTGGCCGATGCTGATGGATTCACCGGAGGGGAGCGTGACCCGTCGAGAGAATGAGGTGAGCGCCTCGAGAGGATGCAGCGAAACTTTCCATAGAAGGTCATGGTCGTTCAAAAGCTCGAACACGTCGTGTTTCTTGATGGTGATACGGAGAATGACATCACCCGTTGTATGATTGGGCATCTCGTCTGCCTTACCACGAATCACGACCTGATAACCAACATGACAATGAGGGGGCACTGTCACATCGGCAATCTCCGTCTTGGATTGGAATTGACTTTCTTGGAAGGTGGAGCCCATACCGGTGCATCCGGGACAGATGCGAATGTTCTGGATGATCGTAAAGGCGTGAGACATTTGTTCGGCAATCTTTCCCTGTCCACCACACATGCCGCATTTCTCCGCCTTGCCCTCAAACACCTTGCGTTTATAACGATATTTCACCGACACACCCTTGTACGCCTCTTCCATGGTGACCTCGAGCGGGATCACTCGATCTTGTGTCCGACGCATTCCGCCTCCACCACCTGGTCTCATCATGCCACCAAACATGTTGAAAAAATCAGGAAAGTGCTGGGACATGTCCACACCTTCCATACCCTTCTTACCAAAATGATTGTACTTCTGGCGGAGATCGGGATCGATCAGGACGCCGTACGCTTCGCTGATCTTCTTAAACATCTCTGGATCGCCGCCCTTGTCTGGGTGGTGCTTTCGAGCCAGATCCTTGTACGCCTTTTTGATCTCTTCCTCGCTTGCCGTCTTTTTCAATCCCAACAAATCATAATAATCCTCGTCCATGCTTTAGTTTTATTTCTACCCCTCTAGATCTTAAGATGTGTAGAAATGAAAGAAATAAAAAAAAATAAACAATAGATAAAAAATGAGTCAATCGGCGTATTTATTTCCTTCGATTGGTCGGCAAACCGCGCAGCAGAATCGTTTCAATACTATTATTCGGACCAAGCCCAAGAAGGGCATGAAGATCGATATGGACCAATTCCAGGCGGATAATGGGGAAAGAAAGGTGAACATGCACTATCTTTCATCGGAAGAGATTTATCGCATCAGTCTGCACGACAGGGAGCTGGTTGTTCGTGGGGATCTCGGTCCTCCTGGAGAACGGGGCGAGACGGGCGATCCGGGTCCAATAGGACCAAGAGGATATCTGGGTCCTCCTGGAGAGGCCGGGCCTCCTGGTCCCCTCGGACCCACCGGCCCCAAGGGAGACACGGGCGATCCTGGAGGACCCATGGGTCCTATGGGACCAAAAGGACCGAGGGGGGAGCGCGGTCCCGCTGGTGTCCCTATCCGTGGTCCCAAGGGTGAGGATGGTGCAGTAGGTCCAGCAGGTCCAGCCGGACCCGCCGGCCCTCCTGGTCCCGTCGGACCCGCGGGCAGTCTGGTGTTGACGCGCGAGGGCGATTCCGTCGATGCACCCTCGGGGATTGAATTCCGTGGTGATCTCACCGCGAAACGCTTCCTCGTGGCCGATGGCAACCAGGATCTTCTCGCCCTCCTTCAATCACTCCAGGCCGAGGTCGAAACCCTCAAATCCCGTCTTGATGTGTTCACCTTTATCCGTAATCATCAACAACAATAATAATAATAGATAGATCTAAAGACATGGGAAAGAAGAATAAATAAAAACAGAGAACATGGAGGCATTTGATTCATTGCGTTCGCCTGTGGACATCAAGGCGGTGGGTCCTACGACTCGTTCTTTAAATCATCCTCCTTTGACCGAGGCGGAGACGAGTGCGGCCATGGAGACCAAGGTGAAAAGTCTGATATTTCCACAGATTGATCGTCAGTATGCGGATCCTCCACTGATGAACCAGAAGATTTGTCTGGTGTCGTTTATTCCATCCAAGGGGGCGAGGCCGGACAGCGATAATATCTATGGGATGATGAAGGTGAGAGGAGTGTTTGCGACGGAGGAGGAGGCCAATGAGCGTGCCGAGATGTTGATCCGCAACCATGATTCGTACCACGAGATTTTTCATGCGTTTGTAGGTAGGCCTTTCCCAGTCACCAATGCGGAAGGATTTGAGAAGGAATTGCAGACGATTGATATCCGTAAAAAGACGGTAAAGCTGATTAGCGAGGATATTCTTTCCAAGAAGCGGGACGAGGAGAAGGAGGTGAGGGAGATGCAGGATCGTGAGAAGCGGTTACTGGATCAGTCCAAGAAGGCCAAGGAGGATCTGCCTGAGGATCCATACGACGTCTACATCACGGACCAAGTGAAGCGTGCACAGCTCATCTGGACGTACCAGGAGACCATGAAGAAGTGCCTGCAGATGAAGGACATTATCAAGACGACCAACGAGGCCATTGCCAAGGCAGAGGCCGATCATCCGGAGTTCCTGGAGCAGTACCGTGAAAAGTACATGTCGGCACGCAAAGAGGCGGGATTGAAGGAGGACGACGATTCGTTCATCAAGTACCTTGGAGTGGACCAGCTTCCCGACATGGATTCGCTGTAAATAAAAATAATAGAGAATAAGTTTTGAATTTCTTGATCAAGAAATTCAACTTTCATTTGGAATCTATTTATTCTTGAACGATTGTAGGTAATGTTGAAGAATGTTGACGAGAAACATGACGTTGTTTATGCGGTGGTGGTATATGACGATTCAATTCACCTGGAGCATTATACTTTAGATAAGTCCTATAATCCACACGTTGTTTGTTTTTTTTTGCTACAATTTGAAGAAATTCCTTATTACGATCCGTAAATTGTTTTTGTATATCACCATTCCGAAAATATGTAATATATGGCATGTTTGGGGTATTGTAATATTCGATTATATCATTTACGGAAAGTTCTTGAAGAGGATTTACATGATGTATCGATACAAAAATGGTCATGCCCAAAGACCATAGATCAAATTGTTTCAATTGTTCCATGGTAAATACGGTTCTTTTTGGGGTAGCGATCATGTCCGGTGCGATATATTCTTTGGTGGCTGGACGTTGATCGGTGATCTTGTCCGTCGCAAATCCAAAATCAATCAATCGTAAATCCAATGTTTCTGGATTGATCATGATATTCTCTGGCTTAATATCTCGATGCACGATATCATGTCGATGAAGACATTCGACGGCATCCACAAGTTTGGGTAATATTGATCGTAACATCGGATACAAAAAGGATGGACCCAATGTTGTTTTTTCCAATATTAATTTTAATAAATCTGTCCACGGATTAAATAGACCTTGGAGTTTGATTTTGAATTGATCAACTGAAGATTGTTCCTGATGTTGTTGATGATGGAGATGAAGAATATATGGACACTTTATTTGATCCAATTTTCGGAGAATTTGTTTTTGTTCCTTGAATGCTTCACGATAGGGAAGACCCTCTGGTAAATGAATATGTTTTGGAAACAATCGTTTTTGTACATATTTCCTTCCTTTGATTCGCACAACGTCCCCAGATATGCCCTGTCCAATAATTTGTTGTTGCGCTGCTGTCGCATCACTACCACCACTACCACCACCAACGTTTTTTGGGGGTATGGTTCGATTCATTCCATTGAATTCATTATGCTTGAGGTAATTCAGGTAATTTATACGTTCTCTGTCTTCCACCTTAACTTTGGCAAGAAACTCTGTACGTTCGTCTTCTATGGATTGTTCGCTTTCTGGGCTCGAAAATATATTAATTCCCTGCATTTCAGGACTCCCATATGATTTCCATATTCTTCTTATATCTTTGACATTATCAGTAGGAGTAATCTTTCGAGGTCGATACAATTCACGAGGAAACCCACGATGTATACATAGATAGATGGTAATGCCCAAAGACCACAGATCAAATTGTTTCAATTGTTCCATTGTGAATACTGGTGTTTTTTCTGGACCAAACATGTCAGGGGCAATATATGCTGCAGTACCCTTTAATATAGAAGTACCTTCTTTCCTCGCGAATCCAAAATCAATCAACCGTAAATCCATTGTTACTGGATTGATCATGATATTCTCAATCTTAATATCTCGATGTGCGATACCATGCTGATGAAGACATTCAACAGCATCCACAAGTTTGGGCAATACCTCTCGTAATATCGGATTTAATTCATCCGACTCCAAACCTGATTCAAAAAGAAGAGCAAATAAATCTTTCCAAGGATCAAATAGACCCTGAAGTTTGATTCTATATGGAGATTCTTGTTGTGAATGATGCAGACCAAGAATATAGGGGCACGAGGTTTCAAGTTGTTGGAGGATTTTTTTTTGATTTAAAAAATTTTCACGTTCTGTACCATCGTGTGAGTGAATGTGACGTTCATGCAATCTTTTTTGAACATAATCGGCTCCTGCTGGTCGCGCAACGATTCCAGAAAATCCTCGTCCAAGAACCTCTTGTTGTTGCGATGCTGTCGACGACATCAATCAAATAAGATTTATATTTAAGAAAATATAAATTTATTGGAAAAATTTCAAGCCGTGAGGACGTAGCCGGTGACGGTGGCTTTGGGAGAAGGGATGGCAAAGATCTTTTCGATGCGGCTAAAGATGTGCTTCTTCTTAAGAAAGGCGTAGACATATCGTTGGATGTATTGATTGAGTTTCTTGTCGATGAAATGGAGTGTTTGGAGAATGTCCTTGATCGAGTGTGGTTGGGAAAGATCATAGAATTGATGGATGCGGCGAAAGATTTGTTGTTTGATCGTGGTGGGGAGAATGTTCTGGGTGACGGTTGAGATGGTGTCATTGAACATGATGATCTGATTCAAGATGTTCTTGATGGGGGGCTTTTTATTCTCGAGAAGATGAATCAGCACATCAATCTCGCCACGCAGCTGGCCCAATCGAGAGGCCTGCGATTGGAAGAGGGGATATAGATCCTTCATCATTTGAACATCATTCTTGTGCACCGCATACAGCCATATTCTTTTGGCCATCTTCATATTCTTTTTCAGATTCGGATCAAAAAAATCGCGCACTCCTTTTCGGATGCTGTCCTCGTACACCTCCAATGGCTGTGTCCACTCCATCCATCGCCGCTTCTTGGTTTCTCGGTACCGAATACGGAACCAATTGGTCACTTCCACAAATCGTTGATCAATCAGTGTCACAATATCAATCTTGACCACACTCTGACTCTGGATCGCCTCCGCCAGTGTATAGCGCACACCACCGACCAATTTCTTCCATCCTCGTTTTAGTTCTTTCATATCCCAGCGAATCGTCCAATGAGACCGGATGGCGTCTGTCAGTTTGACGTATTCAAAATAGGTCGGCTTATCCTTCACCATGACCAGCATCTTTCGCTTTTCTTCCGGTGAAATCAGAGTCTCCAAATCACGGATCCATGCTCGTACATTGGTGGCATCGTATCCAATAGTCTGTTTTTTAAGCACATCGTAGCTGCCGAGGAATGGGCAAATAAATCGTTTGTCCTCGCCCGCCTTGAAATCCGAGAGATAGGTAAGTTTTGCCTTTTGAATCCTCTCTGCCATCTTTCTGAACAAGGACACTAGACGATTCACAATCGGCACCGGCGACGCACCCACATACTCGCAATTCTCAAAGAGATCAATATCGACTGGATACTCATGAATCACATACTTGTAACTGCCCACCACAATCGGTGGATGCTCCGGATCCAGTGTGATCATGTCCATCGCCGCAATGACCGAGGGCGGCATCGATTCCTTTGCCCGCTTCTCTAATAAGATCTTGCTCAACATTTTACATGTAGGTAATATAAAAAATATTATTTAAGATGATGATTGTTCTTCTTCGCGAGCATGAAGTTGTGTCCATTCTGTGGCGTGTTGATCGTGGAGAGCGCGGTCTTCGCGGTACAGCTTGGCGATTTCGGGGACGAGGGGATCATCGGGATTGGGATCCATGAGGAGCGACAGGACAGAGAGCAGGACCTTGGCGATGGTCAGCGCCGGGCTCCATGCATCTTTCAGGATATCCAGACAGATACCACCACTAGTATTGATATTGCAGTGATAGATCTTGGTGATAAAAGACATCCGAGGAGGCTTGAATGGATATTCGAGAGGGAAAAGAATAATAAGATGAAACACACCACCGGCGTAGGGCGGATTCTCCGGTCTAAGAATCGCCCTCCATTTGAACATGTCGTCGCCGTCCGGGAAGGCCTCGCAACCTGGTGGCGGATCCGACAATAGGTTTGCATATTCCTTGTGAATACGTTTCAGGGCTGCCATCGGTTTTTATTCCTGCAGAAGAAATAAAAAAAAAATCCATTCATCTAAAGTTCTCCAAGGCTTAAGAATAAAAGACAGACAAAAAGGATGGGTGTCTATGTATTTCGTTCGAGGCATGGGCCATTTATCAAGGTGGGGCATTATAGTGGTACCAATGTGTATTCAAGGATTGCGCATCGTGGATTTCATTCTTGTGTGTGCCCGAGAGAGCTGGGAGGACGTGTGAATTTGGAAGATATGGAATTGATGGCGTGGTTTCCACAGCTCACCAAGAAGGAGGAACGAGACGTCAAGAAACAATGGAAAGAAGAACGAATCTATGGCAAGAGCGAATGGTTTCCGGAAACGAGTATGACATCCATTCTTTCTTTTCTTTCTACATTGGATACGGATTGTGCGTCGACATGTAATATGGAAGAAGCCATGGCCTCTCGGCGTCGTTTATGATGACTATTACGTACATACTAACTAATCAAAGGTTGCAAGAGGAGGGTCTGATAATCGACTGGTTCAAGAAGGACATCCAGGTGTGTGGAAAGGGGCAAACTCTCGGCGTACTTGGTCGCATCCACAGCCCGATCCGCATCGGAGGGATACCATTTAAAAAACACTCCTTGTCCTGAGGGTGTCGTTTGCTCCACATTATCCACGGACGCATCCGCCTCGCCAGGGAAATGAGTGCCCGTATAGACCGTACCCAGACCGACATCGGCGGCGTTGCCGCTACTCAGACACACGGTGAGGACGAGGCTCTGCACTCTGACTAGAAAAGGACGGGTGGTGTCATCCAGAGGAACAAAGAAATCCACGCCCGGTGCCGCACCAGCAGTCACATGGCGACGACGGAAGACGACCTTGTCTGCCAGCTCCATGGGGATGCGCAGCCTCTGACTGTAGACGGGCTTCTTGAGATGAATCTGGAGCTGCACAAGGACCTTGCCACCAAACGCCGCCTTTTTGCTCCTCAACACCGTCCTTCCCACCTTGCGCGAGATCTCCTCCTCCATCTTGTCCAGGTCCAGATCGGAGGTGGCCGAGAATTGCAATGCGGCAGAGATTGCGTCGGTCATCACACAGACACTCTCCTCATTCAAGAGGGGGATGTGATTGCGTCCGTGGCAATGAGGCGGGATAATGGGGAGGTCCAGGACGGGCTGATGAAACGACAGTGGTGAAGGAAGAAGCTCGGCGGCGACGGATTCATCCCTCTTCAAGATTTCCACCGCAAGAGGATTCTCTGCCAGCGCCTTGGCCACACACATGGGAGTCATGGTCGTCATGATGGTTTGCCTGTTGTTGATTTCTGCATAAAATAGAAAACGATGAGTATTTTTCTATTCGTATTTATTTCCATTGGCTGTACACAATCTTGAAATCAGTTTTTACATCGATGTTTTTTTTTTTCTGAAATAAAATGCAACAACGACAAACACCAGAAGAAGCACAACGACTCAGACAACGTCAAGGTGTGATTACAGATCTGCAGAAAACATTGGGTAAGTTTGAACAAGATTTACATGCGTGTATAATAAATTCTCTTGATTCGAGTATCCACACACATCTTAATTATATGAAAAAAGAGGATGCCTATGTCGCATTATTCAGTATATTATATACTTCTAAAAAAGAGACAATCGCGAATTTGATAAAAGAGATCATGCCAGAGTCTGCAAAACAAATTGTATCAACAATCACAAGACAAACGGAACAAGATACATTTCAGAGATCCATTGCAGATTATGTACAACCTCGAAGAAAATCAATAAAGAAAGCTCCTACTACGACAGTATGGACCCAACGTCGAAGAAAATCAGTTGAGGAACACCCTGATTCGATATTTAATCTTCCTCGAATATCATTGGCAGAAATAGACTCAACATTGCCTCCTGTAACATCAACATCAAAATCAAAGACAAGATCATCTACTACACCATCTACAAAGCCACCATTTACTACATCTACTAAATCACGACTACCACCTGTAAGACCATAATCTACTATATATTTTTTTGATACCAGAATTTATTCAAATCTGATTCCAGCATTCCAATATAGTTTGGGTTCATATTGAAATGTGGAAGGATCGAGTGTCTCTATGATGTAGTCGTCTCTTGTCATGGTTCCATTCTGGAGCGCTTCCCGGCTCCATTGCAATGGATATTTCTGGTTGACGACGCCTTTGACAAGGATCTCATACGGTGCATCCGGATACCACTGGTTATGCCGCTCAAAACAGAATAATCGTCGCAACACATTCGAGGAGAGCGCCAGGTAGGCGCCAAAGGTTCCCGTGCCCACCACGAGATGCTGGGCGGAAAGAATGAGTTGGACATCTTCCTCTACCGAGGAGCTCTGGATCGTCACGCGTCCCGGATACCGGTCACGCAGTGCCGTAATCACCGGATTTTGTTGGTCGGATTCGGTGACGAGGAGGACTCGTGTATATTCAGGGTGTGTATCAAGAATATGTGTATAGTAGGCGAGAGGTGGCTGTATATAGAAACAGTGGAAATTATGCGCAAAAATATCGCCACTCCGAATATGAATCACCAGACACGAGTCGGGGAGTGTGGGCAGAGACGGTGGCAAAAATCTAGAGAGATAGGTATGAATCAATCGTCGCCGGTCACTCTCCGTGGGCAGTGACGGGAATGAGATATTTGTCCCGTCAAAAAACTCGACATCCGATCGAGTCACTTTCTCGCGAATCTGCCGGATTCGATCTGTATTTTCACTATCCACGATTTCCAGCATCAACCAATTATGAGTCGCCTTGCGAACAAGAACGTGTCCAAGACCATGAAACGATGGAATACCGCTGTACAAAGAGCTTGAAAACACACTTTCGCCAGTCGTTTCCACATAATAGAGCAGGTTGGTCATCATCGTGAGATAATTTCCCAAATGATACTTCCCAGATGCCTCGTACATTATTTTTTATCTCTTTCATCCTCATCCTTTAAACCGTCCGATCGTAGCTATCCACTCTAACCATGTCTTGATGATCATTCATCCATTGCTCGCGAATTTCCAGGGTAGAAAATAATGGGGCAATATCACAGACATCAAGATTGAATCGTAGTATAGAATGTAAAAGAAGAAAAAGAAATATTTTCGTTTGATAATTCTTAAATATTTTTTATATTTTTTTAACATTAAAAATATAAAATAACCGACAATAAAGATGTTGCAAACAACACGACAACAACAACGACAACAAAAGTTTAAATTTGACCAAGTTATGCTTAATGGCATGTGGGATTATTTAGAATTGGATAATTATGGTCAATTAAATGCAGACAACATAGCGACTATGTTAGGTAATAAACATACGAGTCTGTCATCTAGGATGACTAAATACAATGTAGACCAATTAATAAAAGTTAAAGAATATTTAAAGTATTATAACAGTGTTATGAAGGCTGAAAAAACAAAAGTAATTGATTGGATCCAAAAAAAACAAAAAAATAGAAACATAAGACTAAAATTCCTACAAACACGTAAGAAACAACCAAAGTCACAGACTACACTTCCGGATGTATGTAAAGATGATCCGCCTGAAAACGTACCTGATGATTGGTTAGAAACACCTTCATTTATTCCATTGATTCAGAATATTGAAAAAACAATAACAAAAACTATGATAATGAGTTATATAGATAACGAATTAAAAGCTTTACAAGACACTTTTATGTTTGCGTCATTGGATACAGAGATACAAAAATTATATGGTCCAATCAATTATTGGATGCTTACTTGTATTTTATCGAAACTTGTATCTTCAACACAACAAACGAAAACACAACAAATGAAAACACAACAAACGAAAATACAACAAACGAAAATACAACAAACGAAAATACAACAAACGAACACACAACAAATGAAAAAACAAAGAATTAGGCTTTTTTTATTGTCAAAATTAATGTATGAACAAATATTTAAATTTTGGGACAATATTCAATGGGGAGAGGAGTTGAAAAAAATTGTCGTACCATCACCACCACCATCAGTTGAATTGGTAAGAGATAGACATGCAAAAGGTCTTTGGGTACCATCTACATTTCCCCCGATAACTATACCCACAGCATATAAGACAAGATATAACGAAATTATACGACATACTAAAGATACATATTATGTAGAACTTGTAAAAGATATAACTTTAGAAGATGTAATTGACTATTTACTAGCTATGCAACAATACGAAACCGTAAACACCCTTACACCTCAGCAACAGAATTGTTTAAACCAAATTAAGGAAAAAGCATTGTATCCACTGTTATATTCTAAATTTTTTCAAGCTGATTTACCTATTCAACAAGTTGATTCAGAAACTGTTAAAACAATCAAAAGAAAACTCCATAAATTGAAGTGTGGTTTCTTACCAAGGTGGTTATGTAATTTTTTATTTAATTCTCTTAATGACGACGACAAAAAATACAAATATTTTAAGACACTTTTAAAGCAAGGATATTTTGGAAAAACCATTACACAACAAATATCTCGTGAATGGAAAGATTTTGATCTAAATGTACCACTAGCCACTGTGCCTCCAGTAGTCTAGTCCGATCAAGTACAGACTCATTTGTACCATTTAGTACGGTGCAGTGATGGAATTGACATCGACGATCCGAATCAATGATGTAAATCTTTATAATCTATCTATCTTTGAAAATCAAGGTCGATAATTCGCACTCGTTTCCCTCGTTCTGGGCATCTCGTCTTTTTCTTGTGATTGTCGTGATTGCTATCAAGATCGGGAATCATCACCATTTCTTCTTTTGTCTTTTCATAATGGGCGGGTGGGAGAAGGAACTCCTGCTCTCCCTCGAACGGGGAGAATCCCGCCAGAAACACAATGCGAGAGCCGCGTGGGACGGTGATCCGCATCATGCAGCAGGATCCTCGTCCCGCATTCTCCATGTAGCGCAGTGTGTGGAATGGATTCAGGCTCGTGGATACAAAGGCCTTGCCCGGCATGTGATCCGTCTTGACGCCGCGATACAATACCATTTTGGACTTGGTCGGCGGTGCTCCATTCACGATTCCAACTACTTGTTCTGCCAGCTGTCGAACACATTCGACCGTCTCCTCATAAGAAAGTGTCGGTGCGACGGTTTCCAGCACAAATCGGTAGCGTGTCCTGACCGAGGTCATTCGTTGCCATCGTCTGGTCTGCTGTGGATTCAAGACGATGATGCCGGCATCGATCTGGTCGCAAATTGGAAAAAAGATGGGCAAGTAGCCACGGAGCTTGGCGAGACGGTTCCAGGACGCGAGACGTTGATGAAGAGTGTGTGCGCTTCCCTTCAACAACCATTCCTGAACATGGAATTGCGAAAATCGTGTCATGGCCATGAGCGCAAACTTGTCCGCGACAGAAAGCGTAATCAGGTACCGATTCATTTGATCCATCCAGAGATGGAGATCGGGTGGGAGGCGTGGGATGAGATTACGAAAGAGCGGTGCGGTGATGGAATTGACCTCGACGACCGTCTCTTCCTCCATCCATTTCTGACGGACTTCTAGAGCATCCAATTCCAACTGAAACTTCTTTTCGGACTGGAATCGTGGGAATGCGGTATAGGAAAGGCGACGCACGATCCGGTATTCATAAAAGAGTCCGGCGGGCAAGCTATTGCGTGATTCGTCCTCACAATATTCGCGATACTTGACAGGCACCATGATGGAATGTTTTTATTCTTATCACAATATTTTTATCTACGTAAGAACGTAGATATACTGCCAAGTGATTCGAGACCCAACAATCCCAAACGACCGATGGTCTGACTTAATTGTAGATCTTGCTGTTGCTTCTGTTGCTGTGTTTGTTCTTGTTGCCATGTGAAAGTACGTTGATCCTCTTTGGATTGTTGTTCTTGTTGTTGTATCTCAGAAAATGGATAGTTCATTATACACGATGGATATACCTTCAACGTACTGATGGATGGAAAACGTTTGGTCAATTCGTATAGTAATGTCGATATCAAACGATTGTTTTTCTTATGATTCATATCCATGAAAATATCCATGAGTTTGCAATAGCATAATAGGATCGGTAAAGAAAGTTGTTGAGATCGTTCAAAAAGAAGGTTGCATATTGAATCACAAAATGGTTTAAAATAATAATGATGTTTGGTAGCGACATTGTAATAAATTTGTAATAAAACATAAAATTGACTCCAACAAATATGCTTGGCGAATGTTTTGGATCTCTTGAATTGAGGATTTTCCAATATAGTATGAAATTGATCACAAATAGTTTTTGTATCTTTCCATGTTGTGTAATTTGAATAGGATGCGATAAATGCTTGTGATTCCTGGATAAACTCAAACCACGGGGACGATTCAAAGTGTGCTGTAAAGCGGGGTTTTGGTATGGATGTGCGATAGTTACCGAGAACATATTTCTTTCCTCCCAAGAAGCCGAGCATTCCGCGACGATACATTCCTTCATATCCATAAAAATAAGAAAATAAGATCTCCGTGCCTGCTTGAACTTCCGTGATGCTGATTAGATAAGCAGTCTTAGTGACAGGATCAGAAAACACACACGCATTGATCTGACCAAATCCTTCTCCATGGTTAACAAGTTGTATGATGGGATAGATAGCATAGGTAGAACCATTTGCAAACGCATACTCATGCAGAGTCTCTCTTGTTAATCCAGTGACTTCAACAATCTGTTGTTGTTGTTTTTTTTTTGATTGTGATTGTGATTGTGATTTTGTTTTTGATTTTGTTTTTGTACATGGAAAAGGCTTTATTCTCACCGTTAGAGGAAATGTAATATTGTCGGTAAGGATCGTATCTTTGGCGAGAAGACTCATGGCGGGAATGGTTGTCGTAGCCACAATCCCTTTTCCACGACCAGCAATTTCTTGTATCTCACATTGAGAAGATAAGTATGCATCTGTCATTATTTTCTTTATGTAAATAAATTAATGAATTGAATTTAGAGACCAGGAGAAGGAAAAGAAAAAGAAGATAGATACTATGGCGATTGTGGAACAGAAACAGATCCAGGCGTCGGTCATTCTGGCACCGGACAAGATGAGTCGTGAATGGCGTCAGCATCTGAATGAAGGCGTGTCCAAACATTTATTGGGTAAATGCAGTCGCGATCATGGATACATCCTGGACATTGTAAAGATCAACAAGATCCTCGATCAGCAGATTATGCGTCTAGATGGCAATGTTCGTTTTCAGGTGGAGGTAGAGGCACTGAGTCTGCTCCCCAAAGTTGGCGACACGACCGAGGCCGTCGTCGAGATGATCTTTCCTCATGGCATCTTTTGCTGCTTCAAAAAGCTGAGGATGATGCTCCCCCTGACGAAATGCAATGGGTACCATCTTCGCCAGGATTTTTCCATGATCTCTCTCGTCCATCCCACCACGAAGCACGTCATTCGAAAAGGCGATACCATCCACGTTCTCATCGAAGACGTCCGCTTCGAAAACGACCTCTACAGCTGTATCGTCTCACTGGTTTAAGAACGTGATGGTGTAAACATAAAACATCATCATGGACAACGACACGGAGAGGGGTAAAATTTATTACATGAAGGAATTCAGGAATCATCTTGTGCAGTTCTTGGACGAGTTGATTGAGCAATTCCCGAGAGAATCGAATTTTGTGATTATGAGGATCTTTATCAAGGACCAGGTGCCGGTGACGGATGTGATTGGTCGATTCATTCGGGACATTTTGCCTTTTAAGGATCAGGCGAAAAGGAGGGACGACAAATTTTTTATCGAGCACCGACTGTTGTACATGTCGGCAAAGGAGGCGGATGCCGGCAAGGATCAGGTGGACCATTTCACGCAGTTGTGGCAGAGCGACGCATTGGATGAGAACGATCGTCGGATCATCTGGGACTGGTTGGACATCTTTATGGAGTTTGGACACAAGTATTTTACTCAGTACGGCCATGTGCCCGGCTGGGAAAAATGATTTTGAATCTTCTTCTTAACCATGATAACATATCATTAATATGCTACCGATACGATGCTACACCTGCGGCAAAGTAATTGCCAATCTACAAGAGGCATGGGACGAATATCGCCAGAAGATTCGATTGGAAGAAAAGGAGGAGCTCTGGCTCCCGTTCTTTGAGACACACAGCATCCGAAGGTACTGCTGTCGCCGTGTGCTCATGACCCAAACCCCCGATCCCAACCATACGGTGCAGTATAAACTACCTGCCTCGGTCACCCTGGCACCCACCCCCGAAAACGCCAAACGCCTCTTTCTTGCGCGATGATGGAAAGAAAAGAAAAAATTAAGAAAATTTAATTATTTATTTAAGAATAAATAAGATGTCAGGCTATTCACAAATTTTATCATTACAACAAACATCTCAAATGAAACGTGCAACAAATTTAAAACAAGACAAAACAGACTTGGAGCACACATTGAAAAAGAAGATTAAGCGATTGTCCGACGAATATCTTCACTATATGAATATTATAAACCCATCGACATATTTAGGAAAGATTTCTGGAATATCTAATAATAAAACATGTATTACCGACATCAGTGGAGCTTTAGAAAAAAGATTTATTGTCGGTCAAATAACTCATTTTCAAAAAGCATTTGACAAACAAATATTATCTTCATGTCATATGGATGATCCTACTAAAACACATCAATTTAATCAAGATGATAAAATAGAAAAGGATGATTTTGTATGCTATAATGAAACTAGCAAACCATGGAAGGTGATGAAGATAACACAAACAACTATTACGATTCAAAAAACTACAAATAATGGTACAATGACACATGTTATAAATCCTGATACCTTACGTAAAATAATAGTCAAGGTTGGTGAAAAGGTTAAATTTAGGCTTACTACTAATGGAAAATGGATCGATGGAAAGGTGACCAATATAAATTCAGATAATGGAATGTTTACGATTACAACAGAACAAGATGGTAAATCTGTGACGCATACAAATATAGAACGTGATAATGTACGTGCATCCTTCAAAGTCAATGATCTTGTAAAGTATATAGCTGAGCAATCCAAACCAAAGTGGATTTCGGCGAAAGTGACTCATAAACATCAAGATGGAACATTTACTGTTCAAATTGAAGAAGACAATACAGAAGTACAACATGTATCACGAAATGATATACAATTTAAAATCACAGGTTTATTCAATAGAAAGGACATATTAGAAAAATATTATTATGCATTGCAAGCATTATATAAGCAGTATTTTGAAGAACTTCAAAAATTAGAATCACCAACGCCTCATTATCGACAAGACCAAAAAGGATCATTAATTGTACAGAAACATAATAAACTTGTCCAACAAAAAAAAGTAAAGGCGCATCAATTTTTTAAAGCAGTAAGAATTTTAGTCTGTAAGTATGGAATGACGATGTCTGATATTAAAACGTTGGTTAAAACATTAAAGATTTTTATTCCTAACATAGAAGATTTTGACATAAAATATAGTGGTCAGATTCTAAATGCTTATAAAGATACATTTAATTCTGATTTTCATCATTCATTATCATCCAATGATTCTTCTATACCCGTAGATGATGAGACGGTACGTCAAATTTTTTTAAATCCCGATAAAGAATATAAAGAATTGGAAGATGCATTGAGCATCATCGACAATCTAAGGCAAAAAGATCGTGATGTCCTTGTCTATTGCCCACAAATAGGTCCTCAAACTCATAGAAGAAAATCCGCTATACATCAACAGACTATTCTTGCACCACAAACATTGACTAATAACGGACTCCGGGTTAAATCAAAAAACAAAGAAGATATGTCTTCATTTTTTCAACAGTATTCACAATCCTTACTATCTTTATATAAAGGGTTTCCTGTATCGATCGATGATGCTACATTTATAAAATTCCGTCCTTTGTATGAACGATTGAAGGAATTACAGAAAGAGTCCGCAACCCATCAACAACAATTTACAAGATGCCTACAAAAGATCGCCTCCTTTTACCATCTTTTACGATGTATGGCGAGATCGTATGATGTATTTAAAGACATCGTAGGTCAACATTCTGTTATTATTGATACCAATGGTATGACGATGAAATTTAAAAAGCTTGAAAAGGATACTGTTCAATTATCATTAATTTTACCCTCTAGACAAGAATTTGATATTCATATACAAAATACAAAGGACGATTGCAACATTACATTTTTCTTGATATCAAGAAAACAACAATCAACGTCAACGTCAACATCGTCACAACAACAATCAACGTCAACATCGACACCGACACAACAATCAGAGAAGAAGCAACTACTTGATATGAATGAATTCTACAAGTATATGTGTTATCTTGGTAAAATAATAAAAAAAGATGATGATATTATTCATCAGGATGAATGGACCCCATTTTGGGAGCAAGTCCAAAAGTCTCCTCTATTAAAAAAGTATCCCGTATTACGTAAAATAACAAAAGATGAGAAATTCAAACCAGTACGAAAAATGTCCAATTTTGATGATAAACAAATATCCAAACTGGTGACGTATTCTCCATTTTATCCTTTTGGACGCCATCAAGAATCCGAGCAGCAGGCATCAAAAAGAACGTTGAATGCTCAAATAACACAATATAATATACGTGAAAGTCAACTCATACAAAAATTAAAATTCTTGACACCATCGCAATTGTCACAACAGCAGCAACAGCATCAAAAAGGAAAATGCGGGACGCCAAATATTTGTAGTAATTCGATTCAATCTCGTATACAGACGCTATTTTCATACAAAACACCTGATATAGATGTTGTGGATATTCTATCGGATATGAAATTGTGGTGGATGATCCGATTTTTTGTACCTCCTCTATATATGGAAAGCATTAACAAATACCTGTCGGTCGATGACGACGGGTGGATTACGATGATGATACCAAACAAATCAAAGCAATCAAAGAATACCAGTTTTTCGGTATTATTTAGTAAAACTAGTACTGATATACTGGATAAACAAAATCAATATAAAGTAAATGGTGAAGTGGACAAGAGTATTAATGAGTTCAAAAAAGCTGTTCTAGAATCCATCGACCAATGGCTCAATTTACCATCCGCCTCCAAGATTTTTATTCAGTATATGAAACATATTATAGAATTATATAAAAAACTTGTTGAAAAACGAGAACAAAGAAAAGGCTGGTATTTTTATTTTACTGGACAACATGCAAATCAATACACATCCGTTGATACATTTAAAACACAAATAAAGACAAAAACAGACGATTTCATCAAGAAAATCAATACGTCATCTGCAAGTGATGTATGCAAATCATTACGAAGCATTGAACAGTATTTCTATGATAGTGTTGAAACATTATTCAAAGGAGCTTCGTTCACTACCACACCTACAAAACAATCACAACCACCCGCACAACCATCACATTCACAACAACTTTCAAAACCATTATTATCATCTCCTACGAACAATGAAGCTAAAAAAATAGCTTATTTTAAAAAGAATTTTGGTCCGTTTGTACTTGAACAATCAGGAAAAGGACAAGACAATCTTGATAAAATATTTGATTCCTTCAAGTCTTTTATTGACGTCGTAGGAAGTAAAAAACCCATTCCATTAAAAACTACATATTCTTCTTAAGTAGCGTTCACCACCACCTGTTGTTGTAACGAACGGTTTCTACCTTTACAAACTTGTTGAGACTGATTGCTTCCAAATAAGGTATCGTTTGAACTTCGAATCGGACGATAAAAGGTGCATGCATTCTGGATGGTGATGATAAGATCGGAGAATTGTTTGTTCTTTACGACGGTAATTATATAGGCTACACCCATGGCGATCATCGCAAGAATCAACAAGGTGAATTTTCTTATATCCGTGACCGTGGAATCAGCGACTCTGTTTAGTACCCAGATCATGAATCCAAACACAGAGGCTCCCAAACCACCTATAATTAATCCCGTAAAAACATTCGCGATAAACTCTCCATTGAAAGGAATTCCGAAGAAATGGCTTGTTGCAGTGGTCGTGGGTCGTAACATAGTATGTAGCGACAAGATTCCAATCACCCCTATGCAACCAAACATCAGAATGATGCCTACCTCGTTAATGATCGTCGCGATGGTTGTCAATTTAGTAGAAGACATATTGATCTGAACAAGATTAAACAGTCCCAAAAGAACAATGACAATAAGGGCGATAAACATAAACCATTTAAAGAAGGTGCCGATATTTTTATCCCACCAATCCAATTCCGGAAATGGACTCTTGCAAACAGGTTCTCTTTTGGACAGTAATTGGTTATACTGCTTTGTATGCTTCTGATATTGTGGTGTTTGCAACTGTTTTTTCTTCGAACCCATCTTTTTCTTTATTCTTCAAGAATAAAAAAAAATATATTTAAGACATTGGTCCAGTGCTAGTTAAATCTATTTACACTATCATGAGCAAGAAGGGACAGCCTTGGGACAAGGCCGAAGAGGACAAGATGTTGGAGGCGCTGAGGCGTGGGGAGGGATTGGAGGTAGTGGCTCGACGGCACGAGAGGACACCCACTGCGATCCAATGGCGATTAGGGACTGTTTTTCGACGGCGGATGCGGTCCAAGCCGCCTGCATCCCTGGAACAGCTTGCGGTGGAATTCCACCAGGATGAGGATGCGATGCGGGATATTCTGGAGCGTCTCGCTCCTTCCTCTACGAATCATTCATCATCCGATGCCATCCATGCTATCAAACCCAATACGGACCCGGAAATCATAAAGATCTTGGAAGAAATCAATGCACGATCTATCAAGATCCTCCGCATGGTCAAGAAATTACAGGAAAAGAAATAATGATGATCACGGCGACGTAAGCACCACTTAAAAAAAAATTGAATCGGGATTCTTTTCTTGTGATGGAAAACGAAAAGAATATATATGATTGGTCTTATTGGTCAAAAAAGGTCAGGAAAGGACACGGTGGCGGATTATCTCGTGGAATATCATGGTTATCAGAAATTGGCGTATGCGGCGCCTCTGAAACGGGTATGTCGTGAGCTTTTCTTGCTGGATGAGGATCAGCTCCATGATCCACAACGAAAAGAAGAAGTGGACGAGTTTTGGGGAATAACACCGCGCCAGATGATGCAGCGGGTAGGCACGGATCTTGTGCGGACTCATCTCGGTCAGGATTTTTGGCTGAAACATATGGATCTGACGCTCTCATCGCTGCCTTCCGTGGATCGTGTCGTTATTTCCGATATCCGCTTCTCCAACGAGGCGGCATTGGTCCGACGGCGCGGTGGGAGATTGATCCGTATCGTCCGTACGGACCAGCTTCATCATCACGACAACGATACACATGCCTCGGAGAAAGATCAGATGGACATTGAAGTGGACGAGGTGATTGTCAATGATCATCGTCTCGGTATTGACAAATTCTATGAGCGATTGACTGCTATATTTCCAATGAGATACGGTGATGAATAGACGGGAACGGGGAATTGATAGGCAGCTTGCATATCCTCGTAGCTGGTATTCCATGCCGCCGGTGGAAATACGGGACTATTGGCTGGGATCGAGTCTTGGCTGCTGAAATTGGGTAACGGAGGGAACTTAATATCCTGCCATTGAGACGGCGTATTCTTCAGATTTTCGGCACCATAGGCACCATTCAGAGAAAAATAGGACATTTGTTATTTTTGTTCTTTAAAAAGATATTTTTTTATAAAAAATAAGGAGATGGAAGAAAATGATATGGTAATCATTGATATTCATGAGGATGCGACGGAAACACCACCAACAGCACCGACACCAGCTCCATTGTCGTCGAGGACTTCATGCATCAAGCACTTTTGTGCGGCGATGACGATTGCTGGTATTATTGTGTGGAACATTGTATCAAAAATATAATCTTTTTCTTGATAAAAAATGAAGCTTATAAAAATTGCATATCATACCATGGCCACTTTTCTCTTGCTATGGCTTGCCCTCTCATTCTTCCGAAAACCCTATCTTCACAAGAAATTGTGGAATCAAGTGGTTATTGTTTCCTTGCTCTTGATGGCGGTGTTTCATGCTTATGATGTATGGTGGTTTTGTGAGAAGGACGGACCGGCACCTATTTAATCGACCTTATCGCGGCATCCATTGTTTTGAATGCGTCGAAGGATGTGTCGGCAATGTTCCGAGCTGCTGTGAATGCACCAAAAAGGAAAGACGGCATGGATCAGGGCCTGTACACTGGCCTTGAAGAAAAGAGCGGACAGACCAAGCGAGAATCGAAAGTGCGAGGCATAGGTCATACAGACCTTGGAAGGATGCTCAAGAAAGGATTTCATTCGTTTTTATTCTGCAAGAAGAATAAAAAAATTTTAAACTTGACTATCAATATAGATGAGATTTGGATGGGAAGAGCATGAACTTCGGCTCTCGAACCAGAAAACTCTCACTGTATCCTCTCATTCGCTGAGAACCAACACCCTCATCGGACTCTTTGGGGAAAGCGGATGTGGCAAGACCACCTTCCTTGAACATATCTTTCACATGCATCGAGGATTCTCGATCTATATGAAGCAGGATGTGATCTTTGATCCTCTTCTTACTGTGCGCGAGACGCTTCGTTTCTACCTCTTGCTGCGGCGAAATCGGGAGGAAGTGGACGGACTCGATTCCATGCTAGAGGAGGTAAAGATGGCGTCTCTGGCAGATTCCTGTGTAAGCAATCTTTCTGGTGGCGAACGAAAACGAATGATGCTTGTGTACATGCTGCTGGATCGACAATCTCCTCTTCTTTTCCTAGATGAGCCGTTCTCAGGTTTGGACGACGAGAACATCGAGCTTGTGTTTGAATTGTTGGAGCGTTGCAAAGCGCGACGTTGCATCGTGGTCACGATCCATCATCTTCCCGGTCATCTGAGATCGCGATTGGACGAGACATGGAATATATCGAATGGCATCGTCAACTATTATTCGATCGTGGATGGAGGAGGACAAGAAGAGAAGGATAAAGATTTTGAAGTGGCCATAATAACGATGTCTTTGTTGCACCAGGCATGGATTCTTGCAACGCGACAGCGATTGATCTGTTGTCGGCATTTTTTGTCGACGACGGTCCGTCTCCTCGTGCCCGTATGTATCGGTATCATGCAGGGGTTTATGATTGGATTTTTAAGCACACGACTGAATGCATGGATAGAAAAGGGGACATTGTTACTCTTATTCCAGTACATGTTCAATTACTCCATCATGCTCTTTACCATGTCCTCGCTGCCATTAATCTCGTTGGGGGATCATATCCAGAAACGATCCATCGTCCTTCACGAAGCGTCGCAGCGTCTTTTTTCTTACAACGCGTACCTGCTCCAGGCCATCGTCTCGGACCAGATGTTCATGGCGCTTACGGCGATGCTTCTTTGTGCCCTCTCCTTCACACCCTCTCCGATCTTTCTTGTGTTTTGTGCAGTGATGCTTCTAGAAATTCTAACGATTAACCTCTATCTTTGGCTCATGGTCTACGGCTTGAACATGTCCTATGACGTGTCACAATTGATCCTCGCCGCCTATCTTTCCCTCTCTTTTCTTCTCAACACACCCTCTCTCAATCCACACCTGGTCTTTCTTCGACGAGTAAGTATGAGCCGGGCACATACCGAAATGATGATGAATGCATTACTTACCTATCATCCTTCTCCATCTGTTCATCAAATGAGTACGATGCTCGGTATACAATTACCTGTCACGACATGGCCCATCCATCTCATCATGATGGCCGTTCCGATTTGTCTGCTTATTATTCTTTGTTGTCGATACAAAACGGCTGGCTATAAGACGCATTCATGAAATGCCAATTTTAGTCCAAAGTTGGCGACAAAGAGTAGTCGTTGTGCTATAAAAATTCAATCCATCATCATCTTACCGCTTTTTTGTCCGGATGATAATGGCGAAAAAGAAAGTATCCATTGATGCACAACAGGGCCACGGCCAGGACGAGAATAAAGATGCCAAAGGCCTTGTCGATATGGAATGGATTCTTGTGGAAGATATTCTTGATAAAATGAACGAAATCCGAGGTATGGATGACAATGGTCAGAAAAAGAATAATCACCGACAAGAGGGGAAAAAGATGAAATTGAGTTTTCTTGACCAGAATGGTCACACCCATAAAAAACATGATGGGGATGATGAGCACAAGATAAATGTAGATGATGATCAATTGCATTTCTCTGTTTCTTTTTTTGTAAAATAAAAGAAAAACATACGTATGATGACATTATGTTAATTTTTTCTGACTATTTATGTATCTTCATAGCCAGGCATGGGCGCGATGATCATCTCACACATCATGGCGCACGGCGCATGGGGTTCCATGACCTCGAGCGGTAGATCGTGGCGTCCGAGGGGGAACGGTCGGAAATCACCAAACAAGACATCCACCAGAACAAGTTCGGTCGTGGAATCACGCAGATCCTGAAGAATTTCGTGGAGGTCGCCATAATCAGAGGCGGAGACGACACGGGCGCTGAGCATATCCCCGATATCGTTCAAGGAATACTCGCCGTCCGGATCATAGCGGAGATAGCCCTCGTCGTCGATGCGAAGGGGATCACCGTGATTCGTGCAAAAGATCTTGAGAGGAATCTCATGCTCGATGGCCGAGCTAAGATCCTGGATGCGGAAGAGACGATTGTCGTCCAGAAACACAAGCCAATGCCTGGAATCCTCCATGGTCGAGAGATAGGCGCCCATGGCAAAGGGGACGACATCCCGGCACCGCGCGGGAAGGAATCGATCGCCGGGCGAGGTATGATTCTGTTGGTAGAGTGGGTACCACCAATTCGTGCCGGTCCTTCCCACAATTGTCTTGGTATCCTGAAAGACATCGTGGACAACACCATGGAAATAATAGGGATCCATGGTGGCGCCTTCGTCCGTGGACGGTGCAGGCAGATCATTACCCCAGTACGATTTCCAGCGTCGACACGTGCTGAGCCAGTCCGGATGAGGAAAATGGGGCGCTGCCACCCATTCCTGTAAAAAGACGGACACCGGGACATCGTAATAGACATGAGAAAACATGGCGCGGTTGGAGACCGAGACGATATGCGCCTCGCGACCAAAGGTGTCACTGCGGGTCTGGAGCGTCTCAGTCTCACCCAGGATGATGATCAGGTCGGCATTCTGGACGGTGAAATTGCCGTTGCGATCGCCATCCGGTCCCACTCTTCCAGCAAAGAGTGAATGGTATTCTGGGATCAGATCAAGCGAATCCGGTGTAACGGCGATGGGCAGACGTTTATTCAGGACATTCGGCATCTGATCGAGAGGGACATCTTTGCCAAGAAGAAGGACGGGGCGTTTCGTACATCCCATAAAGACATTCAGATGCGAGAAATCGGTGTTGTAGACGGGTATGGTCGTATCTTCCTCAAAATCCGAATCAAGAGAGGGTACAAAGATCCATCGAGACACGTCCATGAGCGCAGAAAGCCGGGTTCGAGTCTTCTCCCAGAGCGAGGACACGACGATGACGGGAATCGGCAGGCTGCCTCGTTCACAGGCCTCGGCAATCTCTTCCGAGGAGGCATTGTCTGCTGTGATGATAGCCGCGGCCTTTAATCCACTGTGACGACAGAATCCAATCGCGGCACGGAGCGCCGAGATGTCGTCATTCTCAAATACAAAACAGTCTTCGTCCATGATCGATGCAAAAATTCGATGGACTTCCATCGCTTGAAGACGGGCGACAATCATTTTTTTATTCATCGCACGGAATAAAAAAAACATCATCATCATATCAATCGTCGTCCAGATTCGAAAGAAATAGATAGGGACGAAGAACCGGATGATAATCTCGAAGCTGTTCCGATTCGGGCGGCACCATCTCACGAACGATCGGTTGGTCGACCGAGACGGGATAAGCAACTAAAAGAGGTGGTCGCGAAGATGTTGTTGCAGAAGAATTGCTGATGGCATGATCTTTCATGAGGAGGTAGCCCAGCAAGATCACGATGCCCGGGGAGGAATGAGGCAGTGAGTCCGAGGTCCGCCATATTTGTATGACGCTCGCAAAGACTTCTCTCAAGATCATCAGGGTTCGTGGGAAATGATTCACCTTGACACTCTTTGTCTTGAGAAACTTGAATTGTTGAAACAAGTACGCCTTCATTTCCTTGGCACACTCTGTCTCATAGGCTCCCACTTCCTCGACTGGACGATCCCGGGCATGTCTTAAAAGAATGTCCAGGAGATTCTTGAGAATATGGACCGGATCGATACTCGTCTGTTCATAAATCTTTTCAAATCCAGAAAAAAAAGAATACAGCGTCTCGGCAAGAATCTCCAGGAAATCATGGAGCTGATCCGCATGAACGGTATCGCCGTTGCTAGTGGCATTGCCTCCACGCAGATCATTCCGGTAGGTCAATAAATAAAGGAGCGTGGAGGGTGCGATCGAGAGACTGCGATCAAGAAGTGTCGCCTCGATAAAATCCCGCGACCACTGATTATATTTCTTGCACACCGGACATTTCCACGTGAGTACCGGTAATTTCATCAGGATGCGCTTCAATAAGTGCAACGATCGATGGTGCTTCGTATAAGGCCGGATCGTCTTGAGAAAGGATCGGAGGAATAATTGGTAGGGATGTCGCATATCACCATGATCAATGTAGACGGGACGATCGCACGGAAAGCTGTACTCGATGCAAAAGGGAGTCTCGTCCCATACTCCCGACGCCTCACCTTCCCGTACCTCCATCACATGATACCTCTGGCGCTCATAAAATCGGTGGTCAATACGTAGACGCACATCCTCCACCGCCACTGGAAAGGTCCTTGATCGATAAAAGTTGTCGTCCATGTCCGCCTTCCAAAAATACATCATCAACTGCCAAAAGACGGTCAAGATCGCCTCCGGAGAAGGAATCTTGATCGCCTCGGACCATAATATCGTATCCATCCTTCTTTCTTCCCCCTTCCCGAAGTCTTTAGATATAGCAGATTTGAAAATAATTTTATAATAATAAAAATGGCAACAACAGTTGTATTGTTTATTGCTCATGATGGCATATCACAACCAGATATCTGGTCATTATGGAAAAAGGAATATGGTGATAATGTACAATTTCGTGTATTGGCACAGACACCTCATCTTATAAAGATGGGTAATACATTTGTACAAGAACATCGATTACGTCAGCCGGATGGTAATTATTATTTTATGAAACAAACAAAATGGGCGAGTTTTTCGGTGGTATGGGAAACTCTTTGTGCATTATGGATGATTTATCTTGAATACAACGGAGATTTTCAACGGATATTCTTGATTTCGGGTACAGATATACCCATTGTTTCTTTAACACAATGGTACCACGATAATCCATCCGATACATATAATTATGTTGGAAATAATAATAGTGATCAGGTTCATTCTCAATGGATGTCATTGACTTCCACACTTGTCTACCAAATCATATTTGACTATCTCTGTTTTCGTAATCCCAATAATCGTACAAGCCTGGAGAGAGAGAGAGAAACGGAATATCGCTATAAAATAATAAAACTTTTTGTAGATTGCAATATAGCATGTTATACTTTACGACTTCAGGGATTTTCCGTTGCTCCCGATGAAACATGGCTCCATTGGATTGACCCCACAATCAATAAGAATATTAAAGAAAATGGTGCAATCGTCCTTCCTTTATTTCGATCTATGCGAATTTCACCCATCTTATGGACAACATTCGATACTCCACAACCTATCGGAGAAGGTAAAGCAATGACTCTTCAACAATATATAAATTGTGCCCAACATCAACGATCCAGAATTCCATCTCTCCTTACTGTTCGAAAAATATCCAAGAATGCAGTCCTACCTGTACCTATACCATTTACAACGCAAAAATGTCGGCTGATTCCATCGGATTCATTACAAAAACAATCACAATCACAATCACAATTGCAGTTGAGTAAAAAATATCAATCTCAAAAACAAATATCTGTTCGGATTATAGAACAATTGAACAAGATGAGCAAGTTGATTGAAGAGGATTCTAGTATTATTGAATCAATATGGAATTTGATGCTTAAATATAATTTTATTCAACAAGATGTGTTTTTGAAACAACAACAACAAGCAAGACAACGATTGAAGACCAATTTAGATCTTTCAAGAGGATTATTACAATTTCCATCGTTGAATAAAAAAATATTTGAGATTGCAACAAAATCATCAAACTACGACGACTTTATAGAACAATATTGTTGTAAAAAAAGCAAGTGTATTCTTGGCACTGGTACTTGTCTAAATCCTAAAAAAATATCCGCACTAAAAACATACTTTCAAACACGATCAAAGATCCTCATCTAAATGTTAAAGATTTCAACAATAAAATATTTTTTCTGTATTTTCATCTAAACACAAAACTGTAACTTTCATAATAAGAAAGTAAGGTATGGAGGAGGAGACCATGGTGAGAAAGATTTCTGTCATGTTTCATGGGATCTTCCGTACATTTATAACAATTCAGGGCATTATGATGGGGATTTCTATGTTTAATATTCTTCGTTCCGAGGCGAAAGAGATACGGATGAATTTCTGGGTGTTTTGCATCCTGTTTATGAATTTCTGGATCATGATGATCTTTTTTATGCTATTGTCCATCTGTATGAAAATTTGTATTCATGTTGCCACCCAATCGGGTTCATTGGATCTATTGGAAGGAGTGATGATGTTTCCAATGTTTATGTTTTCTTCTTATGACGGAGAAGAGACGGAGGAAGAGATGGTGGAGACGGTGATGAATGCATCAATGAATGCGTCGACCACACCGCCACGAAATCCGCCCACACTCGACAAGCTGTTGATGATGGAGGTGAGGTGGGGATCGTACGCGCCGACTGTTCAGCCCACGGAAGAACAAAAAGAAGAAACGTGTCTCATCTGTCTGCACGAAATCTCGTTTTCGTATCCTACGACATCGGGTGTGGTCGAGCCTTCCTGTAGGTGTGCGACGCTCTTTCACAAGAAATGTCTGCTTGAATGGTTCTATTTCAATGAAAAAGACGCCACGACGACCGATCCGGCACAGGTGACATGCCCTTCCTGTCGGCATGTCTTTACCAACGTGGAATCTCCACAATAAAATTTTCTCCATTCTTTTTATCTGCCAGAAGATAAAAAGGGACATGAAAAGGTATGGCTTTCTTGTTGCTATCAATCTGTTGATCCTTGTCATGGCCGCGCTGCTCTTTTTTTGGAAAACACACCCCATCAAGAATCCTGTAGAATTGGTGGTGATGGAGGAAGGTTCGTATCACAGTGGTCTCGTCGTCGCACTAACCCTACTTCGCAAGAAAGGCTATCGGCGAGAGGATGTGGAGAAAATCCAATGGCCAGGCTGCCATCAAGAGAGTAGTAGTCTTCTTCCAACGATATTTCCTAATGCATACCGTCAACACACCAATAAGAATAATAATAAGCATAAAAAACGAATCGTTCGAGTGGATCCACGGGATATTTCCCATCACGCGCTCTCATTTCCCGTCGATGATTGGTCTTCCCTCTTCTTTTCCAATACACTCCGTGCTCGCCAGCAACACATGACGGTGGTGGTTCTCGAGGACTGTCCTCGACGATCCGAAGTGATTGCAGTCGTGGAACAATGCGGGATGCGGGCAGCATCGAAACAATTTATCGCCTCGGCCGATTGTGTGATCGGAACCTCGCTGGACGAACAGATGTACATGAAACCGGGAGGTGTCGTCATCGAGCTCACCGAGGATTCCACACCCTCCATCTATCACGCCATGGCGATTGCCATGCGCCATTTCTATCTTGTGTTTTACCAAGGAAAGCTCAGTCATCCAATTCTTATGCACCACAAACAAACACAGCATTGTATTGACGGCCAATTCGAGAAGCAATTACAACAGGTGCTCCAATACCTTCAGACGATGTATGTCTAGAGAAAACTAGAGGTTGTGGTCACGGCGGGTTTAGAGACGGATGTGGCGGCGGTGGCCATGGTAGGATACGTGGGACGATTGTTGGAACGAATAATGAACACGATGAGGACAATCACGAGAATCAATATGATGACATTGTAGACGGGTGTATAATTGCGATAGAATCGACTGCATATGGGACAATCCACGATATGATCCGCAATCACGATGCAATGAAGATTGCGTGGAGAGGTGTATTCCGTGGGATACTGCGGTTGTTGTGGCGAATGTGGTTCTTGGTAGTAGGCATTTTTGGCGGGAAAATAAGGCTTGCTCGTAGGAGGTGTCGCGACCACGACCGGCTCTTTTTCCACAATATGGGAGGAAGTGGGGATGGTATAGGAAGAAGAGGGTTTTAGTGCAACAGGTGCCGATTGTTGATGATTCATCGCAGCATCGGATTTACGATAAAGATCGGGATGTCTTTCGGTGCTGACGGGGGGGACGTGTCTCGCCTGATAATGTTCCTTTTCAATTGTATCATTCTTACCATAAATTCTCTGCATCGGTGGTGTTTTTCTTGATGATTATATTTTTTTTTTTATTTATCAATCTTCAAAAATGAATTGATTCCTTCTTTTTTAATCGAAAAAAAAGAAAAAGAAGATTATGGAATTGTATGTGAAAAAACTCTCGTCCCAGGCCATCCTTCCCGTTCGAGGAAGTCGGGAGGCTGCTGGATATGATCTATCCAGCGCCGTGCAAGCTGTCGTTCCCGCACGCGGTCGTAAATTAATCGCTACCGATCTGGCCATTGCGGTGCCACCGGGCACATACGGTCGCGTGGCACCTCGTTCGGGCCTTGCACTAAAAAAAGGAATCGATGTGGGTGCGGGTGTGATCGATGCGGACTATCGAGGAAGCGTCGGTGTGATTCTCTTTAATCATAGCGACGACGAATTCAGGATCGAACCGGGGGATCGTATTGCGCAATTGATCCTGGAAAGGATTGTGACCCCTCCTATCCTTGAAGTTGAGGATCTGGATGCCACATCACGAGGAGAAGGAGGATTCGGAAGCACTGGATAATGTGCTATGCTTTTGTGAAGAGACGGTAATGGTCTTTTTGGACCACACGGTAATCCTTTTCTTCACAGATCCGAGATTTGGAGCGGATCGCATCGCGCAAGATCGTCGTCAATGTGGTATCGCGTCCCAACATCTCCATCCCGTCTTTTGACGTCGAGATCTTTTCGACGCTGGCTTTGGAACGATCAAATGCGCGGATGCATAGGATGTAGATACGCAGTCCATTGTATTTTTTGGAATAAACATTCCTCATGCTCACGTCATCCTTGAATCGTATATAATTATTGGTTTCGCGTTGTACCTTTTCATACATGCGTAACACGGACTCATCTCTTGTTTCACCAAACATTGTCAGATGACCCGATTTCTTGCATAAAATAAACCGATTTGAATCTTTTTCATAAAAAATAATACCCATTCGTTCATTCCGACTCGACCGACTCAGTCTCGATGAAAGACTACGATTCGACCGATTCATTTTCGATAAAAGACTACGACTCGATCGACGATTTCGTTTCGATTTGTAATCAGTATCATCCTCATCACTACTACTACTATCATTACTACTATCACTACTACTATCGCTACTCTCATTATCATCATCATAACGAGTGCGTTTACCACCGAATCGTACTCGATGATTATGATAATGTGTCTTTTTTTCAGAAGCAGAACTGGTACTGGATGGAGAAGAAATGGCAAAATAGGCAATGATGGCAGACAGGACTCCCATGCTCACATAAGGAAGAACATGACTCATCTCGTTTTTATTCTCATGAAAGAAAAAAAACATTTTTTATGGTATTGTCACTCGCACAGGGATCAGATCATCACGGACACAGCACATTTTAACGATGCGATAATCGCAACATACGCTCGGTAATCGGCAATCCGAATGATACGTGCATAGATTCAGTTTGGAGGAACGAAGGAAAAGAGGGACGATGATGTAGGCAGCCCATTTCATACTTCCGTCTTTTCTTTTTATTTCATGTCCAGAGTATTAAATTCATTATTCTTCTTCTTTTTCGATTGAAAAAGACACGTCATGATACGATGAGGATGGGGAATCTTGTAATAACTGATATTCTCGTTCACTTTGAGCATCAGCACGGGGATACGAAGGATATTATCTTTATCTGACCTTCGTGGAAAGAGTGGGAATGACAGCCAAGCCAGGATGGCAGGATGGACAGAGGGGAGTTGGTACACCTCGATCTGGAATGAAGTATGTTCCCCGCTCCATCGAGAGGCCGCGGTATAGAGCCGTTCAAGATCTTTGTGATCGCCCTTCCACAGGACATGTCCGACGTCCTCGTGCATATAATGATTAGTTGTGGTGGGTTTGGAGAGAAGGAACCACCACCAATGGATCCATTTCCAGAGATAGCGTGGGCCGACGACGCGGAGCATCTCATCGAGAAGACTGGACGAACGAGATGTCATGGTCACGAACGGCGTCAATTCTTCGAGACGGGGTGCAAGACGGTCGACCAGAGGACGACACCGCCGATCCAATGGTTGTGTATTTCGACTCTTGATGCTTGTCATGAACATATGGATGTCCTCTGTGACATTCCTCAGGGCAATGGTATCATTGTCGGCGATGCCCGAAAAATGTCCGCGATGCGGATGGACAATCACATAGCGGTTCGTACGCCGGGTCTGGATATCGTCCAACAGATCGTCCATGGCCTTGTCGATCGGAAGGCGCTCGTCTTGTCCTCCGAGCAATGTGAGCACGGGACACACGACTTGATCCGAATCGATGCCCGGATAGGGCATGGCGCCACGACCATTGAAATGACTGTTGATAAGAACAACACCTGCCACACGATCTTGGAATCGCATGGCATCGCGCAGCGCGAACCATCCACCCAAGGAATGACCGACAAGAATGGTATCTCGTTCCACATCCGTTGAATTAGAATTATGATTCAATGGATGGAAAAGAACGGGCCTCGCAGGAAGAACCGCTGTCGGATTCAATGTCTCGAGCAAGGGACGGTACGTATCGCGTCCTATCCACGATCCGGTGTAAAAGAGGACCTGGAACATCAGAGGAAATACATGTCGCATTCTATTGTTTATCTAAAGATTTATTTTTCTTCATTCATTCATTCGAAGCAAGGAGATCGTCGAGATAAGGACATCGCGATCGATCTTGTGCGACCACTGTTCCATCCGATGCCAGACGTACCATGACAATGGAGATGCGGACACATCGAATCTGGTGCTGTGTCCAAAGAATGGTTGGTGAATCATCATCGCGCATGAATAATCTTATGGTGCGCATCGATCCGATCACGAGTCCTTTTCCATCCATGGGTGGTTCGGGTAAAAAAATAGAATCCTCTTCAAAGAGGCGATGGATGTCGGAGATATGGAGCGGCGAGGTGAAAAACATGTCGAGACGGATACAGACCACGAGACGGAATACATGCGAACTACCAAGGAGCGCCATAACCCGTCGGAGGCTAGACGTAGTGGAAGAAAGTGCCATCTCGTGGAACGGAAACTCGTTCATCATCATTGAGATACCGGGCAGCGCGTTTGCAGAATCCATCGTCGCATGAAGAAAGAAGGCTTTCTCGTACTCGTCGCCGAGATGCCGAAAAAGAGGGGACAGGACACAGCGCATCACACTTGATAAATGTCTACGGGGATGAGGGCGAAATTCTCCATAAAAACATATGGCCACGACCGGCTTCATTTTTATTACCCATTTTTTTTTCTTGAATACTATCAGAAAATCGGGAATGTTATATGTGATGTTGAATTATGTGATGCACGAAATAGAGTGCCCGAAATACTATCTGCCGGTAATACTGATTGATCTGAGACCATTTCATATGATCTGTGAAAAGACGAATGCATTCACGCTACTCCTACATGAACCACGAACCAATATTGATTTACTTTCCTCTGTCTTTCGATTTTATTTCGAGGAAGATTCATTGGCCGATCGCTTTCATGGCCAGGTCCGGTCCAATTATTCCATCATTCACAATATAGAAAAACCATGGGAGTCGAGGAATGAGAATCAACATCCATGCATCCTCTTTCTGGAAGGAACCAATCTGGTGGAAATCATGCTCTATGTACCTTATCAAAATCGTCGATTCCTAGTCGAGATCCAGTACTATTTCCATCCCAAACGACGCGGTTCCTGTTCCTTGTGTTTTGAAGAGGACGCGATATTGATCAATCTCCACCAAAACCACTACTATCATGAAGTATGTACCGATTGTGTGTTTCAAATCCACAACTTATGCCCTCTCTGCCGCGGTCCGCTTCATGAATAACGATATTAACAATTCATTTCTTTTTTTTTTTTTTTTTTT
>Ga0209086_10000010_pt1 | contig 202879 bp, 147 predicted proteins | sample M_130207_XF_Meta_FD_187312 | JGI IMG/M metagenome (GOLD analysis project Ga0209086, IMG submission 187312) | Freshwater microbial communities from Lake Montjoie, Canada to study carbon cycling - M_130207_XF_MetaG (SPAdes) (version 2) | ecosystem: Environmental > Aquatic > Freshwater > Lake... | reverse complement strand
AGCTTTTTGTATAAAGTTCATGAGCATGGTTTGAATGCAAATATTCGTTTGGGTACAAGGCCTTAATTTTTTATCGTTCATTTAATAGCCGCTAAAATCATGGAATCATTAAGTAATTCAATTGAGAAATCACAACATTCTGAATTAGAATTGACTAAAGAATATTTAGTGCTTGCCGAACATGCAACAATTAGTGCTTCTTTTGAATTAGCATATGATTATTCTCAAAAAGCTCTGATACATGCTCAAAATATTGAAGATGACTTACTTATTGCAGAATCATATGCATTATTAGGAAGAGTATCTTTCGAATTATCAATGTTCCGTCAGTCGATTGAATATATAAGAAAAGGGGGCTCGATTTTTGAAAAAAAAGGTTTGATGCAAAAAGCAGCACAATTATGTAATAAACTAGGAATTTCCTATGCTGCTAATAATGAAATAACGAAAGCGATTGATTATCATTTAAAAGGGTTGGGAATTGCCGAAGAAATAGGGGATTTACATGAAACAGCTAATAGTTATTCATATTTGGGAAATGCATATAGTTTAATTGTAGAATATGGGTCTGCATTAGATTATTATAAAACCGCATTAAGTATAATAGAGACCATCGATGATGAACCATTAAAAGGTAAAATTCTTTGTAATATCGGAATATGTTATAGCAATTTTGATCAGCATGATAAAGGTCTGGAATATATTCTACGTTCTATAGCTATATTTCAGAATCTTGATGAGAAAAAGCCATTAACTGCCTTATTGGCAAATCTGGCTCATATGTATTTAAAATTGAAAGATTATTCTTTATCTCTAGAATATTCACGTAAAAGTTTGGCGCTTTCTGAAGAAATGAATCATGCTTCCTTATTGGTTCAAAATTATTCCAATTTAGGAATAGTGTACTATGAAGCTGATATTCCTTTGCAAGATTTTGAAAAGTCCAAATTTTACTTACATAAAGCACTCACTATTGCAAAGGAACATGACTTAAAGGATAAAATTCTTTATCTACATAAAGATTTAAGCTCATTGTGGGAATATGCTGGAGATTTTAAACAAAGCCTCATGCACTATAAAATGCATGTCGAAATGGCTCAAGATCTTATTAATGCAGATGTAAAAAAACAAGTGCAGGAATTAGAAACAGAAAGAACAAAATTACTTCAAGAAAAAGAATTTGAACATGAACGCATTATTGCTGCTGAAAGATCTGCAATATTAGAAAATATATTACCCGCTTCCATTATTCAACGATTAGTAAATGGCGAAAAGAGAATAGTAGATAGATTTAAAGAAGTTTGTGTTTTATTTCTTGATGTAGCGGGATTTACAGAGATATCTGAAGCTTTGGAACCGGAAGAATTACTAGATTTAATGGATTCTATATTTACTTCTTTTGATGAGATAAGTAATACTTACAAGCTAGAAAAAATCAAAACGATAGGTGATGCTTATATGGCCGTATGTGGAGCCCAATTACCTGTAGAAAATCATGCATTAATGACAATATACGCTGCTTTGTCGATGATGAATGTTCAAAGAGAAATTAAAGTGAAGAATGCGATGATACCATTACGATTTAGAATTGGTATTCATTGCGGAAATGTAGTTGCTGGAATTATCGGTGAAAATAAATATTCTTATGATTTATGGGGAGATGCAGTAAATACTGCAAGTAGAATGGAAACCAATTCAGAGCCAGGTTATATTCATGCTAGCCAAGATTTAGTAGATATATTAAAACAACAATGTGCAGGAAAAACCGAATATATCATTCCTTTTGTAATGGATGCTAGAGAACCCATGAATATTAAAGGTAAAGGAATGATGCAAACATATTATATCAAGGAACTTACAAAAAAGCTGTAGTACTTAATGAGATATTGATAAAATTGTAATGATCATACTCTCATCGTGTTCATGAACAGTATATATAATTCTCCATGTTCTAATGCTCAATTCATACATATCTTCATTAATTTTTTTAATTCTTCTATAAGGATGTGGATAAGGAGATTCTCTTAATAACTGCTTTATATGTAGAATAATATCTACTCCCTTTTTTTCTTTAATTTCCGACGCTTCTACCAAACAATCATCACTAATATTAAATATAAGATTCGGTTCTTCTATAGCATCAAGCCAGCCAGAATTTGCTTCAGAAATACAATCTGCATAAGGTATATAAGGCTTTATATCAAGAATTGGCGTTTCATCTAATAGATCTGTTCCAGAAATTTCGATACATAAACCATGTATTGATATTAATGAAACAACAGATATTCCAATTGGATTAGGACGATAAGGAGAACGAGTAGCAAAAACTCCTCTTTTTTGTTTGCCTCTAGGTGGCAAAACCATGGGCTTCCATTGAAGAGCTTGATGAAATTGAAAGATAATCCACATATGGCTAAAAGAGTCAAGATCTTGTATTGCCTGTTCATAATTATGCTCTTTATGTAAAAGAATATAACCGTGAATCCCCAGATTTTTATCTGGTTGGCGAGGAACTCTATGTTTCTCTTTTGTATATGTGTGAAAAAACCCAATAGGTTCAATGTGAATATGTGGATCCGTCATACATCATGAAAAAAATAAAAGAAAAGGGATGAAATAATCAATAAGTTGATATGACTTTCGTTAAATTACCCAGTTTATTACTAAATGTGGAATTAACTATGCCAATTTATGAATATCAATGTACTATATGTGGTAAAGTTTTTGATCATTTGCAATCTATCAAATCAGAGCCACTTACTCATTGTTTAGATCAAGTTTGTGAACAAATAGAAAAAGGAAAAGGGGAAGTAACTAAAAAAATCAGTGGTTCTGGCTTGGTATTTAATGGCAAGGGCTTTTACCTAACAGATTATGTAAAAAAATCTGGACCTTCTGAATCCTAAACAATAAAATTTCGATAGTTTTAAAGGGATAAATCTCGCATAGATCTATCCTTTTTTTTCATTATTTTTCTGCAATGTAGAAGCATAATGTAAGTTTGTATTGCAGAATAACAAAAAAATATATTTCAGGATATTCACATGGTACAAAACATAGTATCGTATACCCATACATTAATAATCATGTTAGCATTATTATTGATTTCTTGTGGAGGAAATTCTCAAAATTCTTCAGAAACAATCTTAAAAAAGATGAAAGGTGATATATATTCTGGGGGAATATATAGGGCAAATGAAATGGCCGAATTACGATCTTTAGATCCAGTAGGAGTAAATGATGCCACATCTCATCATATAGCAGATCAGATATATGAAACCTTATTAACATATGATGAAAATCTAAAGCTTCAGCCTTGCATAGCTGAATCATGGGAAATTTCTCCTGATGGATTATCGTATACATATCACATTAGAAAAGGGATAATATTCCATGATGATCCTTGTTTTCCAAATGGTAAAGGTAGAGAATGTACATCAGCAGATATTGTGTATTCATTTAATAGAATTCTTGATGCGAGAACCAGAACATTAGGGGCAGAATACTTTAAAGATAAAGTAAAAGGGGCTGCATTATATTATAGCGCTACTATTGAAGCTCAACAACAAGGTAAAGAGCCAGCAATTAAGAATGTAGAAGGCTTTGTAGCTGTCGATCCATATACCTTCCGTATTGATTTAGTAAAACCATTCGCACCTTTTGAATATTATGCTACTCTTGGAGTAACTTTGATTCATCCCAAAGAAGCAGTTGAAAAATATGCGAAAGATTTCTTTCAACATCCTGTTGGAACTGGCCCTTTTCGCTTTATTTCTTGGACACCTGAACGAGAATGTATTTTAAAGAAAAATGAGTCTTATTGGCAAAAGGATGAGTTTGGTAATTCATTACCATATCTAGATGGCATTACATTTTCTTTTATGAAAGATTTAAACAATCAATTTGTAGAATGTAAAAATGGGAATTTAGAAGAAAGTTTTCGTATCCCTAGCGAATTTTTCCAAGATGTTGTAGATGAACAAAAGAAGACAAAACCAGCTTATGCTAATTATAAAATTCTTCATATACCATCTTTATCTACACAATATTATGGTATGCTATGTACAGGTAAACTGTTTGGTGATAAAAGAATAAGACAAGCCTTGAATTATGGAATAGACAGAGAGCAGATTCGTAAATATGTAATGAAATCACAATCTTCAGGGCCAGGAATTCATGGTTTAGTACCACCATCAATGGTGGATTATCATGGTGAATTAATCAAAGGCTATGATTTTGATATCAATAAGGCAAGAACACTTCTTGCAGAAGCTGGTTATCCATCTGGTAAAGGATTAGAAATTTCATTGCAACTAAATAATGGCGGTGGAAGAAATCTTCAAATGGCAGAAGCTGTACAATCTCAGTTAGCAAAAAATTTAGGTATTAAAGTTCAATTAAAACAAGTAGAATTTGCACGCCATTTAGATGAAGTTGATGCCGGTAAAGTTGAATTCTTCCGTCTAGGATGGATAGCAGATTATCCAGATCCAGAAAGCTTCTTAAATCTGTTTTATGGCAAACTTGTACCAACTCAAAAGGATAGGCCTAGTCCAATTAATCATACAAGATTTCAAAATGCGGATTTTGATAAGTTATTTGAAGCAGCTTTATCTGAAAATGATAAAATAAAACGAATAGAGTTATACCGCAAAGCAGAGCAAATCGCAATAGATAATGCTCCATTAATGGCTTTACAATACGATGAAGATTATCGTATGCTTCAACAATATGTAGAGGGTTATAAAAATAATCCAATGGATAAAAGAATGTATAAGTATGTTTGGTTTAATGCGGATATAAAAAAATGATGCATAATGGTATGCTCTTAAGTATTCAGCCAGTACCAATACCACATACGATTTTGAATATGAAGAAAAGAACCTTATCCGAACAAGAGTATAAGAATTTTTCTGCTGTTCAATTATTTTCCATAACCTATCATAATCAAGGACTTACAATTGCTGGATATTTAGCTTTGCCACCTGCTGATCAATCGGTTGAAACATATCCTGCAATAATATTTAATAGAGGTGGTACTGGGCCAAAAGGCGCATTAACTCCAGAATCAGCAGCAATGTATATTGCATTATATGCAAGTTGGGGTTATGTAGTAGCTGCAAGCCAATATAGAGGAAGCGGTGGTAGCGAAGGAATTGAAGAATGGGGTGGAAATGATATTGAAGATGCAAAAGCTCTATTGCAATTATTGATATCATTACCTTATGTAGACAAAGAAAGAATAGGTCTCATCGGAGGCAGTAGAGGTGGAATGATGGCTTTAATGATGTTAAGATCAATGCATAATTTTAAAGCAGCGGTTACTATAGGTGCTCCAACATATTTTCATGATATTCCAAAAGACTCCTATATCTATAAAACATTCGCACATTATCAAGACTCAGCAGAAAAGATAAAACAGGAAGAATTAAAAAGAAGTGCGGTAACTTTTGCTGATGAGCTTTGTAAATCAACACCTTTGCTTGTGTTACATGGTACAGGTGATAAAAGGGTTGACCCCATGCATTCCTTTACTTTATGCATTGCTCTCCAAAAAGCTAATCATCCATATAAATTGATTATGTACGAAAATGCAGATCATATTTTAGCAGGTAGAAGAGATGAAAGTAATCAAGAAATTTATAGTTGGATGAATACTTATGTTAAAGAAAAAAAGCCACTTCCAAAAGTTGGACCTCATGGGGCATAATACCATTTTATTCCCATAATAATTCATCAAAAATTCATCAAAAATCTCTAAATTTGCATATCTAATTTTAGCATTTGAAGCATTACAACATACTGCATTTTCGCAGGGTTTTTTTCTCACAAACCCACACTAAATTAAGCATGGCAGATATTAACGATCAGGACATTCTCAATCAAGAGAATAAAGGATATTCAGAAGATAGCATTAAAGTACTTGAAGGGCTAGAAGCAGTTCGGCTGCGTCCCGCTATGTATATCGGTGATATTGGAGATAGAGGTCTTCATCACTTAATTCAAGAAGTAGTAGATAATTCTATAGATGAAGCACTTGCGGGATTTTGCAAGAATATTACCGTTACTTTACATACGGATGGTTCCTGCTCTGTTTCTGATGATGGCAGAGGTATACCAACTGGTCCTCATCCGGTAAAAAAAATATCAACCTTAGAAGTCGTTCTGTGTACTCTTCATGCTGGCGGTAAATTCGATAAGGGTAGCTATAAAGTTTCTGGTGGACTCCACGGAGTAGGAGTATCATGCGTTAACGCTTTATCGTCACATATGGAAGTAACAGTTAGAAGAGAAGGAAAAATATTTCAACAATCATATTCTAAAGGAGATCCAATTTCTTCTGTAGATATCATTGGCGATACAAAAGAAACAGGTACTACTATTAGGTTCAAGCCGGATGATACTATTTTCAAGACAGTTGAATTTAGGGCTGTAAAGGTATCCGACCGATTAAGAGAGTTAGCCTTTTTAAATTCAGAAGTACGTTTGGCATTAATCGACGAAGTAAATCAAACCAGTGATATATTCCATTTTCCAGGTGGTTTAGTTGAATTTGTTAAATATGCAGATTCACATCTTCAAGCGGTAACAGAAATTGTATATATAACTGGTACGGGTAATAGCGATGGTGGAGCCGATACTATAGTTGATGTTTGTTTTGAGTATAATGATAGTTATAGTGAAACATTAGTTTCCTATGTAAATAATATTAATACGGTAGAAGGTGGCACCCATGTTTCTGGATTTAGATCTGCTTTAACAAGAACAATTAATGCATATGCTACATCCAATAATTTGGTTAAGACAGCATTAACTGGAGAAGACTTTAGAGAAGGCTTAACAGCTATTATATCGGTTAAAGTAGCAGAGCCACAATTTGAAGGGCAAACAAAAACAAAACTTGGAAATGGTGAAGTAGAGGGTGTTGTACGATCGATCATTAATGAGCATCTTGCAATATATCTTGATGGAAATCCAAAAGTTGCAAAGAAAATTGTAGAAAAAGCTACTTTGGCCGCAGAAGCTAGAATGGCAGCTAAAAAGTCAAGAGAATTAGTAAGAAGACAAAATGCTTTAGAAAGTTCAGCTTTACCTGGAAAATTGGCCGATTGTTCATTGCGTACTGCAGAAGATACTGAAATCTATTTAGTTGAGGGCGATTCTGCAGGTGGATCTGCAAAACAAGGCAGAGACAGAAGATTCCAAGCTATCTTACCATTAAGAGGTAAAATCTTAAATACTCATAGAGCCAGAATTAATAAAATATTAGATAATGAAGAGATTAGAACGATCATTGCTGCACTTGGTGCTGGCTTTGGAGAAGATTTTGATGCAGAAAAAAGTAGATATGGTAAAATCATATTAATGGCCGATGCCGATGTTGATGGATCTCATATTCGAACACTCCTCTTAACTTTCTTCTTTTTGAATATGAGAGAACTCATTAATTCTGGAAGATTATATATTGCTCAACCACCTCTTTATAAAGTAAAAAAGGGTAAGCAAGAATATTATGCTTATAATGATCAAGAAAGAGATGAGGTTATTAAAAGAATTCGAAAAGATAAAGGAATAATAGATGAAGTTGCAGTTGAAACAACAGAACATATAAGTGTTGACGGTATTACAATCCAACGCTTTAAAGGTTTAGGAGAAATGAATCCTATACAATTATGGTCTACAACAATGAATCCAGAAACTAGAACTTTATTACAAGTAAGTATCGCAAATGCAGCAGAAGCTTCAATGGTTTTTGATACGCTGATGGGAGATAAAGTAGAACCTCGTAGAGAATTCATTGAAAAAAATGCTCAATATGTCAAAAATCTAGATGTTTAAATTTTCTTTTTAGATGATCTTTTCTTTTTTTCTGGGATATCATTCAGTATGATATCCCTTTTTTTATTGATAAAAGCACTTCTTTCTAATTCTTTTTTAAGATACGTAGCTGTTATACTGTTTTTATCAATAGAAATCTGTTCTGGGTTTCCTTGGGCAATAATAAATCCACCATTGGCTCCACCAGTAGGGCCCATATCAATAATCCAATCTGCGCATTTTATGATATCTAAATTATGTTCTATAACAACAACTGTATTCCCTTTTTCTACAAGTTTATATATAATTGAAAGTAAATATGTAATATCTTGAAAATGTAATCCAGTAGTAGGTTCATCTAATAAATACAATGTTTTACCAGTTGATATTTTTGATAATTCAGTTGCAAGTTTTACGCGCTGAGCTTCTCCACCAGATAAAGTAGGTGCCTGTTGTCCTAAAGTAATATAGCCTAAACCTACATCAAATAAAGCTTGAAGCTTCCTTTTTATTGAAGATAGTTCAGAAAAGAAATCTAATGACTCTTCAATTGTCATAGAAAGGACATCAGCTATAGTTTTCCCTTTATATGTTACTTGTAATGTTTCATTATTATATCGCTTTCCATTGCATATATCGCATATCACAAAAACATCTGGCAAATAATTCATTTCTATTTTCTTTAATCCAGCACCTTCACATTCCTCACAACGTCCACCAGGGACATTAAACGAAAATCGCCCTTGTTTATAGCCACGAATTTTGGATTCGGGTAATTGGGTAAAAAAGTCTCTTATTAATGTAAAAACACCCGTATAAGTAACAGGATTACTTCTGGGGGTTCTACCAATTGGGGCTTGGTCTATTTCTATTACTTTATCTATATGTTCTAAACCACTTATATCTTCATACGGTAAAGGAGATGTTGTAGCTCTATAAAAATGTCTGGTAAGAATTGGAAATAAAGTATCATTAATCAATGTAGATTTTCCACTTCCACTCATACCTGTTATGCATGTAAAAACACCTAATGGAATATCCACATCCACATTTTTTAGATTATTTCCAGAAGCATTAAACAGTGAAATAGCATTCCCATTACTTTGTTTTCTTTTAAGTGGAACATTTATATCATCTTGACCTGATAGATATCTAGCAGTTGAAGAAAGCGGAAATTGCGGATTATAAGAACCATCTTCGCTTAATAAATCTTTAGGATTTCCAGCAAAAACGATATTACCTCCATGAACTCCAGCTCCAGGTCCAATATCCAATAAATAATCAGCTTGTTCAATCATCTCCCTGTCATGTTCAACAACCAAGACAGTATTTCCGATATCTCTTAGATTTTTAAGAGATTGAATTAACTTTCCATTATCATGCTGATGCAATCCAATACTTGGTTCATCTAGAACATATGTTACACCAACTAATTGAGATCCAATTTGAGATGCCAAACGAATACGCTGAGACTCACCACCAGAGAGAGTTCTCGAAGATCTATTTAATGATAGATATTCCAAACCCACATTAGATAAAAATTCTAATCGCGATACAATTTCTTTTAGAATGACATTAGCTATGGTAATATCTCTTTTGGACAGTTTCTTTCCCAAATCAGAAAAATATTGCACTGCCTGTAGAATGTCTAGATTAGACATCTCAGTTATGGATTTATCATCAATTTTTACAGCTAAAGATGACTGTTTTAAACGTCCACCCATACATTTAGGACACGGAACTGCACCCATCACAGTCTCTAATTTATGCCTGATATCACTGGAAGCAGTTTGATTATATACTTGTTTAAAGAATGTTAGGATACCTTCAAATCTAATTTGAGCAGTAAAAGTTGAACTTGTACCTGGAATCTGCACAAGTACTTTATCTTTACTACCTAATAATAAAATATCTTTTATCGTATCTGGTAATGATTCATAGGGTTCATTTATGCTAAATCGTAATTGCTTAGATAACTGAATAATCTGATTCCATAAAAGTACTTTCCTTTTTTTACCCAAAGGCCCAATTGCACCATCTGCTAAAGAAAGTTTTTTATTAGGTATCATCAATTGAACATCAAAGTCACTAATATATCCTAAACCTTCACATTGTGAACAAGCACCAAATGGTGAATTAAAAGAGAAAGAGTTTGGAGCAGGGGCCTCATAACCATTCCCACATTGTGGACATGTATTGAGGGTTGAAAAAAGCTTTTCTTGCCATAAACCTGATATTTCACTTAATACCATGGCTACAGATTCACCCATTTTCAATGCTATTTCTATTGATTCATTAATTCTTTGTCTATTATCTTTCTGAACTAATAAACGGTCTATAACAACTTCTATAGTATGGGTTTTAAATCTAGATATTTGCATACCCTCAACTAATTCACAAAGTTCTCCATCAACTCGAACTTTAGTATAGCCTTGCTTTCTAAACTGCTCAAATAATTCTTTATAATGGCCTTTTCTCCCTTTGATAACTGGTGCTAAAATCATAATCTTAGAATGTTCAGGCATAGATAAGATTGTATCTACAATTTGATCTATTGTTTGCTTCTGAACAGGAATATTACAAGAGATGCAATGCTGAATACCGATTTTAGCAAATAATAAACGCAGATAATCATAAATCTCTGTTACGGTACCAACGGTAGATCTGGGATTATTACCAACTGATTTTTGCTCGATAGAAATTGCTGGCGAAAGGCCTTCTATACTATCTATATCTGGCTTTTTCATCATGCCTAAAAATTGTCTTGCATAAGGAGATAAACACTCTACATAACGTCTTTGCCCCTCAGCATACAAAGTATCAAAAGCTAATGATGATTTTCCAGAGCCAGAAATACCTGTAATTACCGTTAATATATCTCGAGGAATTTCTGTAGAAATATTCTTTAAATTATGTTCTCTGGCCCCTTTAACAATGATATGTGTAAGTTCATCGCCAAAGTCATCATTATCTTTCAGGGATTCATTATTAATTACATTCTTACTGGAAACAGGTTTTTTGGGCATGGAAAAGGGCTTCTAAATTAAAATTTATATACAGACTAGAAATGTATTCATCAAAAGGGGACATAAACAAGTTTGATTCAGTCCAATTCCTTAGTTTGCAAAGATAATGTATGAACAGGAATTAAGATGGCTATGTTCCTGTTTATTGTTAATATTAATTTGAAATACAATTTTCTTTGTACAAATCACATATTCATGAGAACAGACTTTTCATCAGAGCAATCGCTATTATCTCAATCTTTAAAAGAAATTGAATTCCCTATTGTATTAGAACACATTGCTCAATTTGCATTATCTGAATTAGGCAAAGAAATTGTTTTACATATAGTTCCAGATTATCCCTTGCATTGGTTAATGGAAGAGCATAATCGTATCGGAGAAATGAGAGATCTTTTAGCCAAAAACGAAGTGTTTCCTAGCGAAGGTATTTCTGATATTCGTCCTCAATTACATAAATCTCTTATTTCAGGTAGCTTCCTTACGGCTTCAGAACTATTAGACGTTTACGATGCATTAAGGGCATGCCGACTATTATCTCAGTATTTTGCCTCAAAATCAGAATTATCACCAGCCCTCGCTGAATTTGGTAAAGGTTTTTATGAAAATAGATTTTTAGAAAAACATATTACAGATGCAATTGATGATACTGGGTCAATTAAAGATACAGCCAGTAGAGAACTTGCAGAAATTAGAAAAAATATAGTCGAAACATCATCTAGGCTTAGGACTAGAATGAATAAACTTCTGGCAAAAGTAGCAGAAGAGGATAAAGTAACTGATGAGTTTGTAACGCAAAGAGATGGTAGATTTGTTCTTCCTATGCGTGCTTCGGACAAAAGATCTGTCCCGGGAATTATTCATGGAATGTCTAATACAGGTTTAACAGTATTTGTTGAACCAACAGAAATAGTAGAAATGAATAATCAGCTTTCATTATTATTAAGTGATGAACGCAGAGAAATGATTAGAATCTTAACCGTATTAACGGCTGAATTAAGCGCTGAAGCTTCACTTTTTTTACAATCAACAGAAGTGCTAGCTCATTTTGATGCAATGTTTGCTAAATCATCATATGCACTTGAAAAAAATGGAGTGAAACCACATATTATATCTGGGCCCGAAATTGAATTGTATAATGTGTATCATCCATTATTACAATCTCAAAAAAGTGTAAAACCAATTTCACTGACTATAGAATTTACTTCAGATAAACGCGGACATCTTATTTCTGGACCCAATGCTGGTGGAAAAACTGTTGCTTTAAAAAGTATAGGGTTAAATATTGCTATGGCTTTATCTGGAATTTTCCCTTTGGGTGAATGCAGAACCGGACTCAAAAAGATTTTTTCTGCAATAGGGGATCATCAATCTATAGAGAATAATCTGAGTACTTTTAGCTCGCAAATTGTCACATTAAAAAATATACTGTCCAATGCAGCATCTGATTCTTTGATTTTAGTAGATGAAATTTGCTCTGGAACGGATCCTCAAGAGGGAAGTGCGCTTGCTTCTGGCATTATTGATTTCTTTATTGATAAAAAATCAATGTTTGTAGCGACTACTCATCAGTCTTCATTAAAGAGTTATGCTTTAAATCGCCCTGAGATCCTTAATGCATCAATGGAATTTGATGCTGAACATCTTAAACCTACATATCGATTTCAATCTGGCATTCCTGGAAATAGCTATGCTTTTGTTCTAGCTGAATCTATTGGTATGCCTCAAAGTGTGATGAATCATGCGAAAACATATTTAGGCGATAAACATTCTGAATTGGAACAGAGTATTGCATCACTACAAATATTTAAATCTCAAGCAGAAGAATCATTAAGAATAGCACATTCAGAAAGATTAGCTATTGCAACGTTAAAAAAAGATTATGAAGAAAAAGCATTAGAATTTAAACAGAAAAAATCTGAATATCTTCAGAATGCAAAGCAAGAAGCAAAAGAGATTGTCCAAAAAGCAAATGCTTTAATTGAACATACTGTTAAAGAAATTCGTGAGCAAAAAAGGGATATTACTGAGATCAGAAAAGAATTTTCAGCTATTAAAAAAGAAATCGAGCATTCTGTTAAAGATAATAAAGATATTATTCCTGCTGATACGGGCTTTATTGTTGGCGATGCTGTTATGATCTCTGATAATCAAAGAGATATAGGTAGTATTATTATTGTTGATGAAGCATCACAATCTGCAATTGTAGAGTTTAATGGAATTAAATTTAAAACAGCATTACATAATTTGGTAAAAGCAAAAAAAAGTGAACAAAAAAAATATCAAAAATCATCTGGTGGAATATTAAAATTAGACGCCAAAACTACTATTGATATTAGAGGTTATAGGGCAGATGAAGCATGCAAAGAAGTAGAAAAATTAATATCAGATGCATTGATTTCTAATATCGCAATTGTAACTATTATTCATGGCAAAGGAACTGGAGCACTCAGACAAGCAATTCACTCTCAATTATCTCAACATCCAGGTGTTTCTTCATATCGTAATGGTTTTATTGCCGAAGGTGGAGATGGTATAACAGTTGTGGAGATCGCTTGATGAATAGTTCACACATTATATTAGCTATAGAAAGTTCTTGTGATGAAACCTCAGCTTCTGTAATACAAGGCAATCAAGTATTAAGTAATATTATTTCTTCTCAAACTTTTCATTCCACATATGGTGGAGTAATACCTGAACTTGCCTCAAGGGCTCATTTAAGATCTATTTCACTAGTTGTTCATCAGGCATTGCACACTTCTGGGATAGGAATTAATAATGTACATGCAATTGCTGTCACTAATCAGCCTGGCCTTGCAGGAGCCTTATTAGTTGGAGTATCTTTTGCAAAAGGTATGGCTTTGAGATTAGGTATTCCAATTATTCCTGTTAATCATATTGAAGGACATCTCTATAGCGGCTGTATGGAATATCCTGATGTTCAATTCCCTTGTATATCATTAGTTGTTAGTGGTGGACATACCAGTATATTTTTAGTGCATTCTTATATTTCGTATGATTTATTAGGTAGTACAAAAGATGATGCCGCAGGCGAAGCGTTTGATAAAATTGGCAAAATGCTTCATTTAGATTATCCTGCTGGACAAAAAATCGATTCATTAGCTCAATTAGGTAATCCAAAAGCATATGATTTTCCGAGATCAATGCTTCATGATGGATCGTATAATTTTAGTTTTAGTGGTCTCAAAACATCAGTTAAAATTTTTTTACAGAAACAGTTTAACAATCAAAAACCTAATCAATCTGAACTTCAAGATATTTGTGCTTCTGTGCAAATGGCAATAATTGAGGTTCTAACAAAAAAAACTATTAAGGCTGCAAAAGCATATAATGTCAAATGGGTTATTGTTTCAGGTGGCGTTTCTGCAAATTCTGGATTAAGAGCATTATTACATAAAGAATGCAATAAGCTTGGAATTCAGACAGCAATTCCTCGTGTAGATCTTTGTACTGATAATGCAGCAATGATTGGTTTTTTAGCAGAAAAAAAATTAGCAATACATGGTAATGGTCCATATACAACATTTCAATTTACAGTCAATTCATCAGCCTTAAGAACGAATCATTAACTTAACAATATACAAAACGTATGAACTTAGAACATAAAAGAATTTTACTTACCGGTGGTTCGCTTGGTATCGGAAAAGAAACCGCAAAATTATTAGTAGATGCCGGCGCTCTAGTTGCAATTACAGGTAGAGATCACATACGATTAGAAAAAGCTGCTGCATATACTGGGGCTTTTCCAATTTGTGCTGATATATCAAAGGAAGATGAGCTTAATCAATCATTTGAGACTTTCATCGATAAATGGAAGGGAATTGATGTATTGATAAATAATGCTGGTATTGGTTCATTCCCATCTATGCTAGACATTACAATGGAAAAATATGAAGAAATATTTAGAACAAATGTGTTCGGTCCGGCTTTGTTAGCTAAAAAAGCTGCTCACTATATGATCCCTCAAAAAAGTGGTACAATTATAAATATTGGGTCTACAGCAGCCTTAAAAAGTTTCGAAAAAGGTGCAATTTATGCGGCTAGTAAATTTGCTTTAAGAGCCATGACAGAGGCTTGGCAAGCCGAATTGAGAAAACATTCAATTCGGGTTATGCAAATTAATCCTAGTGAAGTAGCAACTGCATTTAATAATCAAGAAAGAATTGAAAGAGAAGCCGCAGCAAATAAGCTTCGATCTTTGGATATAGCCTATGCAATCAAATCAGTATTAGAACTTGATGATAGGGCCTTTATACCTGAATTATCCCTATGGGCAACAAATCCATGGAATCTCTAGTAATAATGTGATTTATACGGTATTTTTGTATAGAAATTATTTATAAATACAATGAAAGCACTTTTACTCTCTGCTGGTTTTATCATAGGTATTGCTTGGGGCATATTTCCAGGTATATCTAAACCTAAATCAACTTTTGCAAAATTATTTGCACTTGTTGTAATGACCATAACAATCATTCTATCACTATTGCCCCAAACTGCTGGTTCACCAGAAGATGCTGTCCTTGTTTCTAGAATGGGTGCAACAAAGTTTATTCCTGTTCTCTGCACGATAGATATATCTCATGCTATGAGAACTGATGCTCCAGGAGAATGGATAATTCCTCTTCATGGTTCTTCTATGAAAAGCTTTTTGATTAGATATACTTCCCCAACAATGGATGATATTGATAACAATACATTCGGTGATAATAATGAAGTTATTGCTTTATTAAAAAGAGGCAGCAACGATGGTGAGTTTTTCATTAATGGCATAGTTGAAATAAATCCAATACTAACATTACCTTATATAGTTGGACTAGAAGAAAGAGCAAGAATACTCTATTTTCATGTTCCTATGTCTTGGATAGCATTTCTGGCTTATATCATAGCAATGATTTATTCTGTTAAATATTTAAGAAATCCAGATCAATATTATGATAGTATTGCTTCCTCTGCAGCTTCCTTAGGAACTGTATTCTGTGTTTTAGCTACGATAACAGGAGCAATATGGGCTAAATTTAATTGGGGATCTTTTTGGAATTGGGATCCTCGTGAAATTTCTATTTTTGTTCTATTACTTATCTATAGTGCTTATTTTGTGTTAAGATCTGCCATAGAAAATGAAGAGACAAGAGCAAGATTATCATCTGTATATGCTATTCTAGGTGCTGTGGCTGCTGTATTTTTTATCTATGTAGCCCCAAGAATATATGGTGGATTGCATCCAGGTAGTGCAGATGATTCTAGTTCAGGGCCTGTATTAAGCCAGCAAGACGGAACATTAAATGTCTTAAAACAAATTATCTTAAGTTTATCCTTTGCATCATTTACCATTATATTCTTTTGGCTGCTAAATCTAAGTGTAAGAATTAAATTTGCAAAGAAAGCACTGTTTTATTCCAATAATTCTTGATCTTATTATGATGACTTTTTTTGAACAAAATGCTTTATATGTCGTTCTCTTAATTACCTTAACTGTATGGGTAGGGATAGCATTTTATCTACAAGCTTTAGATAAAAAAGTGTCCGCCTTAGAAAAAAAAATCACCCCTTAACTTTATTATATTAATATGAAACGTCGATATTGGATTGGCACAATTATAAGCATCCTTTTTATTGGAATTGGTGCATATACTCTGGATTCTAGTAAGATTGAATATGGTACTATTCAAGTCGCAAAAATGAGCGGTAGAAAAATGCAGATTAAAGGTATATGGGTTAAAGAGAAAGGTTCTGATTATAATACTCAAAGTAATATGTTCACCTTTAATATGAAAGATGATAATGGACAAGAGATATTTATCAAATATGAAGGAGCCAGACCCAATAATTTTGATATAGCTGAAAGTATTGTCGTGAAAGGAAAATATGATGGAGAAGTATTTCAGGCAAAAGAAATTTTAACGAAATGTCCTTCTAAATATGAAGGTAATGCAGATCAATTAAAACAAAGTTATCAGCAGAAATAATATGATTAGAAACATTATTCTTATTGCTTGTGTAATCATTGTACCTTTATTGTTTTGGTATGCCAAGCAATATGGTGATATCCAATCTATCACTTTTCAAAAAGCTCTTTCATCTAGTGAAGAAAGTGCTGATACCGAACAAGCAACTAAAGTTAAAATTGATGCAACGATAATTATTGATGAAAGTCACCCTTTAGATATTCCTTCTGGAATTATATATGCCAAAGATAGTGAAAACACTATTTTTAAAATAGAATATACTGGCAAAGACCCATTACCTACATTTACACAAGCATTTCCTGTTTCTGTATTTGGGCATGTTCATAATGGAGAACCCCCATATGTGCATGCTTCACAAATCATAGGACATTAATGAGTTTTAGATTTCTTCTTCTGTGACATTTCCCAGATTGCAAACCCGATAAAATTTATTGCCCACCAAAAAAGTCCTTTAATACCATGAACATTAATCAGCATTTTATATGATTGGGGATGTCTTTTTGGAACAGTACTCATCATCATATTATATGATTTCCATTGCAAAGTATCTCTAAATACTTCTTCAGAAATGTGTTTGGGTAATGATCCTAGCACATCCATAAACATATTCATCGTTTTATTGACAGTAGAAGCACTTTGAAGAGGTTTACCTTGCAAAAAAGATGCAAAGTTAGACATAATTGCTACTCTAGGTTCAAAAGCATTTATTTTTGATAAGTCTTTCTTTTTTAGGGTATTTGCTTCTAATGCTTCAAAAAGCATAGTGCTTGTTTTAGGCAAATTCCTAACAAAACTGCCAAAACCACAATATGAAAGTGGAGAACTTAATGCAGCAGCATCTCCAATTGAAATAATATTATCTTCTGCAGTAATGCGCTTATTTTTTGTAGAATGATGACTAAAAGAGGGGATTATCCCAAAAAGTGGTCTACCAATATCAAAATCATCATTAGGCTTTTTATAGGTAAATAATTTCTCAAAAAATAACTCATAAAGATTGATGAGCGACTTATCTGATGGTGAGTGTATGGCATCATAAAAGAACAAATAAGTTACAAATCGATTCTGAGAACTAGGAAAACCTTCCCATATTAATTGTCTACCATCTGGTAATTGATGTTCATTTGTTACTAATATTTCACCAACTGAAAAATCAATTTCATCGCTGTTCTTACCTTCTTTAAATCCAGATGAAATTGTGCCAACTGTTGGACAACAGTGAGTAAATGGATATGCATTTAAACTTCTAGCTATGGGAGAAAATGAGCCCATAGCATCAGCAAATATTTTTGCTGACAATACAATTTTTGAATGTGGGGTTTCGATATGTATTAATGCATATGTTCCGGTTGTGATTACCTTCTTAAAATGAGCTTGTTCTATAATTGTACCACCATATTCAAGAATGATATTTTTGGCAGCATCTAAAAGTAAATTTGCATCTAATGCGGTGTCAAGAACATTTTCTAACCAAAGCGGAGGCATTTCAGACTTTGGATCATCTTCATAGAATTTGACAAATCCGCCTTTGTATTTACATGCAATAAAACTATCAAGCTGTTCTTGAGAAAAAAGTCCGCACTCTTTTAATACCAAAAGTTCAGGAATACTAATATTCCAGTCCCTATGCGTTAGCCCAACTGCATATTTGTCAAAAACACATACTTTCTTACCATATACTTTACTCATCATTGCAGCATGAATAACGGCTAAACCACCACCACCATATACAATATCATATTCAGCAATTATACCAGAATCTGATTGAGATTTGCTAATACAATTATTTTTTAATGGGGTATTTATATGAATCCAAGACTCATCAAGTGAGATAAGCCTGTGAAACCAATATGTTCCTTTATCCATCTTTTCAAAATTCTTAACTGTTAAAGGATGAGAAATTCTATAAGGATCATAGATGGAATTTTCGGGAATTGGTTGATCTAAAGGAACTGTACAAAGTGACATAGAATTAACAAAAAAGGGTGATTGTTTAACCAAACACCCTTCAGAAATAATAAGTTCTTAAAAACTGAGATTATACATTAAATTCAGAATAAGGTAAATCAAATGCATCAGCAACTGCTTTATACACAATTGCACCATCTACCATATTGACACCATAATATAACTCTTGATTATCTTTTACTGCGTTTTTCCAGCCTTTATTAGCTAATTGAAGAGCATAAGGCAAAGTTGCATTTGTAAGTGCAATAGTAGAAGTAAAAGGAACTGCTCCTGGCATATTTGCTACACAATAGTGCACTACACCATCAATAATATATGTTGGGTCTTCGTGGGTTGTTGGTTTACAAGTTTCGATACAACCACCCTGATCTACAGAAACATCAACAACTACCGAACCAGGCTTCATTGTAGGAAGCATTTCTCTAGTAATAAGATGTGGGGCTTTTGCACCAGCAATTAAAACAGCACCGATAACTAAATCAGCAGCTTGTGCATGACGACGAATATTATCTGGAGTAGACATTACTGTCATAACATTTTTAGGCATAACATCATCTAAATACCGTAATCGATAAAGATTGTTATCCATAATTGTAACTTTTGCTCCAAATCCAGCAGCAATTTTTGCAGCATTTGTACCAACGATTCCGCCCCCTAATACTAATACATTTGCAGGCTCAGTACCAGGAACTCCTCCAAGAAGAACACCTCTTCCACCCATTGTTCGCTCAAGATATTTTGCCCCTTCCTGAGGTGCCATCCTGCCGGCAACTTCACTCATTGGAATAAGTAATGGTAAAGAATTATCTGACTTCATAACTGTTTCATAAGCAATACAAACAGCTTTAGCTTTCATCATGGCTTCGGTTAATTGTCTAGAAGCAGCAAAATGAAAATATGTAAACAGTACTTGTCCTTCTCTTATTAAATTATATTCTTGTGCTATTGGCTCTTTCACTTTCATGATCATATCTGCTTTAGCAAAAACTTCTGCTGCTGTAGGAATCATTGTTGCGCCAGCTTTGATATATAATTCGTCAGGAAAACCACTACCTATACCAGCATTTTGCTCAATAACTACTGTATGGCCATTATGACAAAGTAATTCTGCACCGCCTGGTGTAAGTGCAATACGGTTTTCATTCGGCTTGATTTCGCGGGGAACGCCGATAATCATGATTAACTCCTGCGTCTAATCTTGAAAAATGGTGATGAACTGTAATCCAATTCACATAAAATTAAAGTACAAAATTAACATAGAAATGTGAGCTAATGAAACTAAATCAAGTATATTTATCATATTATTTATTTCGAGTGATTTTTTTCTGAAAAAATTATAAAATAGATCGAATCTTTTTCTTTGATAGTAGAGTAAGTTTCTTTATTTTTGAATTCTGTTTATGATAGATACCGTGATTAGGAGATAAAGATGTCTAAAATATTGCTTGTAGAGCAAAAGTATGTTCAGGCTGCCACTGATGTTCGCAATCTAAAGAACGACTCAGGGAAGTTTGAAATGCCAGATTTTCGTCCAGGTGATACAGTTATTATTGCTGTACGTGTTATTGAAGGTGAAAAAGAGCGTATTCAGAATTTCCAAGGTATTGTATTAGCTCGCCGTGGTTCTGGAATTAATGCTACTTTTCGTGTTCGTAAAATTTCTAATGGTGTTGGTGTAGAGCGTATATTTCCATTATTTTCGCCTATCATCTCAGGTATAGAAGTAATTAAGCGTGGTTCTGTTCGTAGAGCTAAGTTATATTATTTACGTGGTATGAGTGAGCGTAAGATTCGCGCTAAAACATCATAGTTTTAACTGTAATGTAAATTCAGAAGAAATATTTGGCAGGTACTTAATTTTATGTGCCTGCCTTTTTTTATGTACAGTGTATATTTAGGTAAATCATGCTTACATATCAATCAGCTGGTGTTAATATCGAATCTGGCGAAGAAACGGTAGACAAAATCAAACCTTATATTCGTAGAACTTTTTCTCCTGCAGTATTAACAGATATTGGCTTGTTTGGGGGCTTATATGATGGTAGATTTCCTGATCTAGAACATCCAGTATTAGTGGCTAGTGCTGATGGAGTTGGTACCAAGCTTAAAATTGCTTTTTTAACTGGCAAACATGATACAATTGGACAGGATCTAGTAAACCATTGTGTTAATGATATTTTAGCTTGTGGTGCTAAATCACTTTTCTTTTTAGATTATTTTGCTACTGGAAGTTTAGATTCTGGTATTGCTTCTGATGTGATAAAAGGTGTAGCAATTGCTTGCGAGCAAAATGGATGCGCACTTATTGGTGGTGAAACAGCAGAAATGCCATCTATGTATGCAAGTGGTGAATATGATATTGCTGGGACTATTGTTGGTGTTGTTGATAAAGCAAAGATCCTTCCTCATAAAAATTTGAATTCAGGTGATATACTTATTGGTTTGGCATCAAGTGGATTACATACAAATGGATATTCATTAGCTAGAGCGGCACTTTTCCCTGCTTATACTGTTCATCAGTATATAGATGAACTAGGAATGAGTCTAGGAGAAGCGCTATTAGCTGTCCATATTTCTTATGCCCAAACCTTATTGCCATTAATTCAACTCGGTGATATCAAAGGATTGTCACATATCACAGGTGGGGGAATCATTGGAAATACCAAAAGAATAGTTCCTCAAGATTTAGAATTAAGTATTAATTGGAATTCATGGGATAGGCCTGCAATTTATTCAATGATTCAACATGCAGGTAATATTCCTGAAGATGAAATGCGCAAAGCATTTAATCTTGGAATCGGTATGATAGTAGCTGTTACACCCGATAAAGTAGAACATATTCTATCTTCATGCTCTGCTTATGCACCAAAAGTGATTGGCCAATTAATAACAAAAATTGTGAGCTAATAATTTTTAGACAAAAAAATACCCGGAATTAAGAATTCCAGGTGCGAGCATCTCGCGCGGCTCTCAGGGGAGAGATAGCCACTCAACTCGATTGCAAACATAAGTCTTAGTCATAATATAGACAAGAAATAAAAAATAAAAGTAGTAATTAAGTACTATTCTGTAGGAATAAAATTCATTACTTCCTCAACAACTGCATCAATTATATCTTCTTCTTTTACTCGGCGAATAACTTCACCTTTTCTGTATAATATTCCAACGCCTTTTCCGGCTGCGATTCCTATGTCTGCTTCGCTAGCTTCTCCAGGACCATTTACAACACAACCAAGAAGGGCTATTTTGACTGGTTTTTTAATTCCTTTTAAGCGCTCTTCAATTTCGCCAGTAATTTTGAATAGATCTACTTCTAATCTTCCACAGGTAGGACAAGATATAATTTCGATACTTCTTTGAGTTAAACCTAATGAACGAAGGATTTCTTTTCCTACTTCTACTTCTTTTTCGGGTTCATCGGTTAAGGAAACTCTTATTGTATCTCCAATGCCTTCTGCCAATAAGGTTCCAATGCCAACAGAAGATTTTATGGTTCCTACGCGTGTAGTACCAGCTTCTGTGACACCTAAATGCAATGGAAAATCTGTTTTTTCTGCAATCATTCTATATGCTTCGATCATTAATCGAACATCTGTTGATTTTACGGAAATGATGACATCATCAAAGCCATAATCAGCAGCTATTTCAGCATGGCGCATGGCACTATCAAATAATGCTTCAGGGGTAGGATAACCATATTTAGCAAGAATATCTTCTTCTAATGATCCAGAATTAACACCTACACGTATTGGAATTCCGCGTTCTTTTGCTTTTGTGAGAACTTCTTTGATCCTTTCTTTAGAGCCTATATTTCCTGGATTGATTCTTACTTTAGCTACGCCACCCTCGATAGCTTTTAAAGCGAACACATGATTAAAATGTATGTCAGATACAATAGGTACAGAAACTCTTTTAACAATTTCTCCTATAGCTTCTGCTGCAGCCCAATCATTAACTGTAATACGAACAATATCAACACCAGCTTCTTGACAACGAAGAATTTGTGCAACAGTTGCTTCTATATCAGAAGTTTTGGTTTTTGTCATGGTTTGTACACTTATTGGAGCATTACCTCCAACAGGTACATTGCCTACCATAACTTGCCTACTTATTCTTCTTCTAAAAGGGCGCGTAGCATATGCTTGTTGATTATCATTATTTAAGATTGGTATATTCACTGTAGATCTCGATAATTAAAGTGTAAGTAATAATCACAACTAATATGTAGAAAAAAATGTTCCAGAAAAAAGATTAATCTATTGTTTTTGAAACTTCATACAGCATCTTTTTTTCTCTATCTGTAAGATTAGTAAATCCTTTTGCTGTAATTTTTTCTAGAATAATATCTATTTCTTCGGAAGTTATTTCTTTTCCTTCAAAATATAAACCAGTCGACTTTTTTTCTGGATTTGATTTTGTATCTGGAATTATTTCTATGTTGGCATGAGGCCTAGGGAATTGAATGATGTTTCTTTTTGAATTAGACTTTATAGATGAAAACATATTAAATAATTTATCAGCAGCACTAAATATATGTAAATCATCTCCATGTTTCATAAGAAAATATCCAAAAAAAGCTCCTCCTAAATGGGCAAAATGCGCTATTCCAGAGCTAGTACTAAATAAGCCTGAAAATAAATCTATGCTTGCATAAATCAGAACAAATATTTTAGCTGGAATTGGTATAAATAATGGAAACATCATTATTGGCCTATCTGGGAAAGTAAATCCAAATGCTAAAAGAACGCCCATGATTGCACCTGATGCTCCAACTGTAGGTGCACCTTCCATACCTGGTAATAATTGCATACCTAAATGAACTAGGCCTCCACCGATTCCAGATAATAAATAGAACACAATAAATCTTCTGCTTCCCATTACTTGTTCTAGTTCAGCACCAAACATCCATAAAGCAAAGAGATTGAAAAAAATATGTGAAAATCCTGCATGCAAAAACTGATAGCTAATTAATTGCCATGGATAAAAAAATCCACTTTGTAAAGGTTGTAATGCAAAGTACTCTAAAATAAATCCTGCCAAAGACATTCCTTTGAAAGAAAGTAATTCAAATACCAAAGAATCTAATAGAAAAATGCCAACATTTACTAGTAAAAGCATTTTTATTATCGGAGGAAAAAAAGAAAATCCACCAAATCCACTTTGCTGATTATAAGACATAAAGTATATTCCGTTTAATTACATTTCTAATGCTAATATTCCTGGTAAAATCTTTCCTTCCAAGAATTCTAATGAAGCGCCACCACCAGTTGAAACATGGCTAACTGAGTGTTCTAGCCCAAATTTTGATATAGCTGCAGCCGAATCACCGCCACCAATAATAGTAATTGCTCCCAAAGAGGTTATTGAAGCCAATGTACAAGCAATGGATTGTGTCCCTTGTTCAAATTTTGGCATTTCAAAAACTCCCATTGGACCATTCCATACAACTGTTCCAGCCTTTTTTAACAATGCTGAAAATGCTTCAATAGTTTTCGGGCCAATATCAAGTCCCATCCAATTGTCAGGTATATGTGTGCAATCTACAATCATAGTATCAGCATCATTAGAAAAATTGCTAGCTACAATAGTATCAGTAGGTAAGTGTAATTTCCCAGCAAACTCTGTATGATGTAATAATTGAAGAGCAGTATCAATTCGATCGTTTTCAATCATTGAAGAACCAATATGATGTCCCATAGCTTTCAGGAATGTAAACATCATTCCACCACCAATCAAAATGTGATCACAAATGGGTAGCAAATTATTAATGACATCAATTTTTCCAGAAACTTTAGCTCCTCCTAAAACGGCTATAAGTGGTCTTTTGGGAGAATGTATTGCTTTGTCTAAATATGCGATTTCTTTTTCAATTAATAATCCGGCAGCTTTCTGTGTAAAATATTTAGTAATTCCTTCTGTAGAAGCATGTGCCCTATGTGCTGTTCCAAAAGCATCATTGATATATATATCACCTAAATCTGCAAGTTTTGAGGAAAAGTTTTGAGAATTTTCTTCTTCTTCTTTGTAAAAACGAAGATTCTCAAGAAGCACAATATCTCCATCTGACATCTGATTAATGATACTTGTAGGTGTATCTCCGATACAGTCACCAGAAAATACAATATGCTTATTAAGTAATTCACCTAATCTTTGCGCAATAGGAGCCAATGTAAATGTAGGATTGAAAGTCCCTTTTGGTCTACCCAAGTGAGACATCAAAACTACTTTTGCACCACGAGAGATCAAAGAAACTATAGTAGGAATCGATTCACGAATTCTTTTATCATCGGTAATTTTTAATTGTTCATTTTGTGGTACATTATAATCCACACGTACTAAGCAAATCTTAGATTGAACGTCAAGACTAAGTATTGAATGAATCATGAATGAAGAATATTGAATGAAAGAGACTACTTAAAAAAAATCTTATGCAAAAATAAGAAGTTCACATTGATTCTGCTTTTATTGGACGACCTTACACTGATATTAACTTAATGATCTGAAAAAAAACTAATAATTATCATACCAAGAAAAATATGTATCGATTATACTGTTCTTATTGTCTTTTACATGTTCGATAAATGCTTGGGAAACAAAACTATGCTTTTTATAAGACAACCAAATTAATTGCCATTCTGTTACTATTGGGAGTCTGTTTAAGTGTATAATCTTTAATTCTCCAGAGCTTATCTCATTTCTTAAACCTATTAATGGCATAATAGAAAAACCTAATCCTGCTAGTACAGCTTGTTTAACAGCTTCATTGGAGGTTAATTCTAATGTATTTTGATTGTTTATTCCATTTAAGTTTAGAAATTGTTCCATAAGATATCTAGTGCTAGAACCTTGTTCTCTATATATTAAAGGAATCGTTTGAAGAAATTGTGTGTCAATAATTTTTTTACTGAATGTACTCTCTGCCTTTCCAACTAAGTACAGTTTGTTCTTAATGAGAGATAATCCTTTTGTTTTCAGATTCATTGGGATAGTAGAAACTAATGCTAGGTCAATTACATTATTCTCGAGTTTTTCAATCACTTTGCTCTTATTTGTAACATCTATTTCTAATTCTATTGAAGAGTTCTGAGAAAGAAATTACCCTCAACATTCAACTGTGATGATATTGAACTCTTGCCATTTGATGTCTTAACTGAACATTTGATGCTATGGTGGGATAAGAGTGCAGTTATGTCGAAAAAAAATAATACCAAAAAGTGACCTTACATACTACTCCACTGTAACAGATTTAGCTAAATTTCTAGGCTTATCAACATCACATCCTCTTAATACTGCTATGTGATATGCAAGTAATTGTAGGGGAATAGCTGCCAAAATAGGTGTTAACATTGGCAGAGTATTTGGAATGTAAATAACATGATTTGCTACCGATTCAATATTTGTATCTCCTTCGGTTGCAATAGCTATAACTTTACCTTTTCTTGCTCGAACTTCTTGAATATTTGAAATTACTTTATCGTAAATATCATCTTTGGTAGCGATAAACACTACAGGCATATTTTCATCAACAAGGGCGATAGGACCATGCTTCATTTCTGCTGCTGGATATCCTTCGGCATGGATATAAGAGATTTCCTTTAATTTTAAAGCTCCTTCTAAAGCAACTGGGAAATTATAACCACGTCCTAAATACAAGAAATTTCTGGCATCTTGATATTCTTCAGCTATTTGTTTAATGGTACTTTCTTGTTTTAGAATTTCTTCAATTTTTGAAGGGATAGCATCCAAGGCTTCGGCAATTCTTTTACCTTCAATCGAGGATACTTTATTCATTCTTCCTAAATGTAAGGCCAATAATGATAATACTGCTAATTGAGATGTAAATGCTTTGGTAGAAGCCACTCCAATTTCTGGCCCAGCATGAGAATATACGCCGGCATGCGTCTCACGCGCGATTGAACTTCCAACAACATTAACAATTCCTAAAACAGTTGCTCCTTTTAAACGTGCTTCTTTTATAGCAGCTAAAGTATCTGCAGTTTCTCCGCTTTGTGAAATTGCAATGATAATATCATCTGGATAAATGATTGGTGTTCTGTATCGAAATTCAGAAGCATATTCTACTTCAACGGGTATTTGGGCCAATCGTTCAATCATATATTCGCCAACAAGACCCGAATGCCACGAAGTACCACATGCTAAGATAATAATGCGCTTGGCTTGTCTTAATTCTTTTGTAACAGAATTTAATCCACCTAATTTTACATTTCCTTCATCTGTTAATAATCTGCCTCGTAAAGCATCACGAAAAGTAGAAGGTTGTTCATAGATTTCTTTTAACATGAAATGGCTATAACCACCTTTTTCTATAGCATCTAAATCAAAATCAATTTCTTCGATCTGTTCATTAGTAATAACATTATCAATTGTTTTTGTAGTAATTCCATTCCTACTAATCACAGCCATTTCATTATCAGAAAGATAAATAACTTGTCTAGTATGCTGAATTATTGCAGAAGCATCTGAAGCAACAATAAATTCATCATCGCCAATTCCTACAACAAGAGGGCTACCTCTACGAGCAGCAATTACCAAATCAGGATTATCGGAACAAATGACGCAAATGCCAAAAGTGCCTTCAACTTCATTTAATGCAAGCCTTACAGCTGTTTCTAAGTCTTTTCCTTGATTATATATCGAGCCAATAAATACAGCTAATACTTCAGAATCTGTTTCTGAAGTAAATGTATATCCATCTTTAATCAACTTTTTTGTTAAAACAGAATAGTTCTCGATAATTCCATTGTGAACTAATGCAATTTTACCGTGAGAATCTGTATGAGGATGAGCATTTACATCATTTGGTTCACCATGGGTTGCCCATCTGGTATGCCCAATTCCTATTGTGCTGTTTAGCCGATTATGATCCAGCATTTTTTCTAATTGCTTTACTTTCCCAGCTTTTTTTGAAATATCTAATACATTATTTTCTATAGTAACAATTCCAGCAGAATCATAGCCCCTATATTCAAGAAGTTTTAGACCATTTAAAATGATGAGAGATGCTTTTTGATTTCCTATATAACCTACTATTCCGCACATGAAATTGTGGACCTGCCGACCAATATTTGTAGAAAAAAATATACTTGATTTGACGATGCTATGTGCTTTTACTTGTAAGCATATGCTTATATTTGCTCTACAATTTGACGTCTGCAGCGATTGCCAACATATCTTTCCGATATATTGACCACTTGTCAAACGCACATTGTTCATCAATTATTTAAGTCAAATTCACAGCTTATTAAGCATTGCACATTTGCAAAATAGCTTTTATAATTCTATTAATGGATTCTTCATTGCATTTTATCATTTTTTAGGTGATTATCAGTGTCTGACCGCTTTCAACAACAATTACAAACTTCGCTATATTTTTTAATGTTAATAGTGATACCAACATTGGGAACATTAACTGCATTGTATTTAGCCTTTTTAGGACAGATTACTTGGCTAGACATAATTTTATGTATCAGTATGGTTATTCTTACAGAGTTAGGAATTACTATGGGATTCCATAGAATGTTGGTACATCAAAGTTTTATTGCTCATCCAATTGTAAAATTCATCTTGTTGATGTTAGGTTCTATGGCATTACAAGGCCCTGCTTCCAATTGGGCAAGTGTTCATTTAAAACATCATGCACATACTGATGATGATGATGATCCACATAGTCCAACGGTTAAGGGATGGCTTCATTCTCATTGCGGTTGGATTTTTACTATGAAGCATGATGAACATATATCAGCTAGGCAAACATTTGGGAAAAAATTTCAACAAGACAAAATGGTGCAGTTTTTTGATGCTACTTTTTTTGTTTGGTCTATGATTGGATTATTTATCCCATTTTTAATTGGCGGATTAAATGGATTATTATGGGGCGGATTTGTTCGCCTTTTCTTAGCATTAAACTTTACGTGGAGTGTTAATTCCTTTTGTCATATTATTGGTGGAAGAATGTTTAATACTCCAGATAAATCAAAAAATAACTTGATTGTTGGCATACTTGCAATGGGCGAGGGTTGGCATAATAATCATCATGCTTTTCCTAGATCTGCCTTTCATGGAATGGCTTGGTGGCAAATTGATATTTCTGGATATATCATTAGATTATTAGAGATTCTTCATCTTGTAAAAAATGTATATAGAGTTCCTAATGCAGTTATGCAGGAAAAACTAATTTCTGAAAAATAATAGAGTAATCTCTGTAATTATTGTCCTTTTGTATATTCTAAAATACTCAAGACATCGTTTAAACCCTTAATGATAAAATCTGCTTCAGGCACTTGTTCAGCGGAATAACTTCCTATAAGAATAGTGCTTGTCCCGCATATTTTTCCAGCTTTGGCATCTGAAATACTATCACCAATCATCCAAGATTTTTCAGGATTAATATGCCACTTTTCAATAGCTTCCAATAACATCCCTGGATTTGGTTTGCGTCTGAATGATTCTGATTCTGCTAAATCTGGACAGAAATAGATATCATCAAAACACAATCCAATTTTATCCAAAAGAATAGAATTCATATGGTTATGAATTGTCTGTAAATCAGATTCAGACATAATTCCTTTGCCAATACCTTGTTGATTTGTTATCAGAATTAGTAAATAATCACGCGATTTTCCCCATTGAAGTATTGGTAAGATTTCATCTTGAAAGGTAAATTCTTCTATCTTTTTCACATAATCATGTGGGATTTTTCTGTTTACAATTCCATCTCTGTCTATAAAGAGTGCTTTTTTCATAATATTTGAATTAAGACTGTAATGAGATTCCACATTGAAGAAGCACATCATCCATTTGTTTATTGATGGCATCCCAAGAAAAATTATCTTCGATTAATGTTCTAGCATGTATAGCCATAGATATTCTTTTATCAGGATTTTCTAATAAAAAAAGAACATACGATGAAATCTCTTCATTTGTATGTGCAATAAAAACATGCTCATTATGAATGGCCGGAATTCCTTGTATTCCAGTTGGGGTAGTAATTACAACGCATCCACAAGCCATTGCTTGAAGGACTTTGTTTTGAATACCAGAAGCACCTTTATGAGGATGAACAAATATTGCAGCTTGATATAAGAAGTCTTCGGTACTTTTTACATTTGGATAGATATGAATATTTTGTGAAGCTAAGGCTACAATATTAGGCGATGGGTCTGCACCAGCTATAGAAAAAGTAATCTGAGGATATACTTTGATTATATTTGGTAAAATATCTCTAACAATGGTTTGAATCATCATTGAATTTGCCCAAAGATCTAATTTCCCAATAAAAATCAATCCATCTCTCTTATGTAATTGATCTGTACTTGATGATTTCATTATACTTAAATCAATTCCATTAGATAATAAAGCATATGATGCATCGGCATTATATTTCTGCATTTCTTTGATATCATCGTTTGTTACCAGTGTTGTGACATCAAAATATGGAGTGATTGTAGGTTCATATACTTGTAATTTTAATGCTTCCCAATGCCTAACAAGCTTTTGAATTATATTGTCACTTGCTTTGGCAGACCTAGATTGATACAGTGCTCTGCAATCTTCGGCGATCAAAACTTTCTTTATTGATACATCTTTTAGATATTCGGCTGTTCTCATAAAAAATGCAAATGCAATATCGAAGTGATGATCTTTAATGATATCGTTTACTTTATTTCTAAATCCAGGATGTAAATAAAAAAGGATTTCTAAAGGAAATTTTGTCCAAAAAGTACGTATTGATCGTAATGAGGCACGAAATGGAAAAAGAGTGATACTATGAACCTTGATACCCAGATGTTCTAATTCCTGCACATATTCTTTGTTGGGAGCTCCGCCATGACTAAGAGTAATCAAAGTAACATTGGCATATCTAGAAAGATATTTGAGTATATAGAATGATTTTATTCTATCACCACCAATTAATGGATAGGGGAATCGTGGGGTTAGAAAGAGAATATTCTTTTTCTTATTCATATCTGTAATTGAATCTGTCATATTATTGATCTTCTTCGCCAGACTTAAGCACATATCGTTCTGCAATGTGATGTTCGATGCCATCTAAAAAGCGAGTTGGTGCACCAAGTACCATACCAGTCTCTCTATCAAAAATATTTACTGGATATAAAACAAAGACATGTTCTTTTGCCCTTGTGATCGCAACATACATCAATCGTCTTTCTTCTTCTAATTGATCAATTGATTGTAATGATTTATTTGGAGGAAATTTTCCTTCTAGTGCCCATAATAAAAAGACAGTATTCCATTCTAAACCTTTTGCAGAATGAATTGTTGAAATCGTAAAAAACTCATCTTCATGAAACTCAGCATGTGCCTCGGCAGATTGTATTGGTGGGCCTAATGCCATTTCAGATAATAAGATAGCAATAGAATTATATTGTTCTGCTATTGTTGTAAATGTATCTATATCCTTCCATCTTTTGGGATAATCGTCATATTTCTTTTTTAATATTGGACGATAAAATTCATTGCATAGATACATTTTCTCAGACATCTTTATATCATCTGATTGAATCTTTCTTAAGAGATGGCACAGACGAGAAAGCTCATCTTTGCCTCTACTTATTGTATTCCATCCATTATCAAATCTAAAATCCAATCGATTTTCAGATATATCTTCTATGATCATATTTGCTGTTCCAGGCCCTATACCTTCTAATAAAAGAAGTATTCTATGCCAAGCAAGTACATCTTTTGGATTATTGGCAATCCTAAAAAATGACAATATATCTTTAATATGTGCTGTTTCGATAAACTTAAAGCCACCAAATTTCTTAAAAGGTATATTAGCTTTGGTTAATTCGATTTCTAAATCGAAAGACATATAACCAGAACGAATCAATGCAGCCATTTGATTGAGAGAAATTCCAGACTCACGATATTCTAAGATCTGCTGAACGATAAATTCAGATTGCTGTCTTTCATCGGAAGTTGCTATAATATACGGATGCTCTTGATTGTCTAAGGTACTAAATAGGTTTTTTTTATATCCAAAAGTAGCATGTTCAAGAATGCTATTAGAGAAATCCAAAATACTTTGAACAGAACGATAGTTTTGTTCAATCGGATAGACATCGCAGTGCTCGAAGGATGCTGGGAAGTCTAAAATATTCTTAAAATTTGCTCCTCTGAAGCTGTAAATACTCTGTGCATCATCACCAACAGCCATGATATTTTTTTGAGTTCCAGATAAAGCAAGTACTATTCGATGTTGCAGGCTATTTGTATCTTGATATTCATCTATCATGATATATCGATACTGAGCCTGCAATTGATTACGCACTGTTTGATTTGTTTCTAATAGGGTTAATAAATAAACAAGCAAATCATCATAATCAAGCATATTTTGTTTTCTTTTATAAGCAATATAGGCTCTGAATAATTCTTGAATTTTATCTGTTTCATCTATAAACTGCGGATATGAACTGCGAAGTATTTCTTGGATTGGTAAGCATTTATTAACTGATAGGCTATACATTGAAGCAAGTGTATGCTTTTGAGGAAATCTTTTTTTTCCAAATTCTTTTGTTATCTGCGTACGAATGATATTTAAAGCATCTTCCATATCACTTTGATCTAACACTGAAAAATTTGACTCGAATCCTATTTCTTGTGCAAATTTTCTTATAATTTGATGAGCAAATGAATGAAATGTTCCGCCTGATACTTGTTCGCATTTACCATTAAGCATCATAGATGCTCTTGATAACATTTCATTAGCAGATTTTCTGGTAAATGTTAATAATAAAATGTTTTGGGGCGGGACTCCATCTTCTACAAGGCGTGTTAATCTATATACTAAGATTCTGGTTTTACCAGTGCCCGCACCCGCTAATACAAGTGCAGGCCCTTCATTATGAAATACAGCAGCATATTGAGCTGGATTTAATTCCTCATGATAACGAACTGAATAAACTGTATCCTTATGTATGATTGTTGAATCTGCTATATCATTTTCTTTATGCAGACTTTTCTTCAAAAGGAGTTTTTTCATGAAGCTGTATTCTTATTATGAGATACTGTGAATGATAAATAATTAAAAGAAATCCTCTTCTTGTCCAGGTGCATCAAGAAGAAAATCATCATCATCTAAATCTGCATTTTCATCAAATGCAAGATTTTCACCTTCAAATTCATCTTCAGAAACCCAATTTCCAGAAGCATAATCATCATTCATTGCATCTTCTAGCTGTTGCATATACGTTTCATTTTCAAATAATCCTATGGATCTATCTGCGAATTTTTGGGCATCAACAGCATTACAAGACCACACAGCTGTTTTCATACCATCATCTGGTTTCTTTCCGTCTAATATCAAAGACTTTACAGTTCCATTATTAGTAACAGTTGATGTAGCTCCACTGTCTGCATTTGTTGCTCTTATTTCAAATGTTGAAGTAGGCTTTGCAGAAGACCAAATAACATCGAAATAATAAAAATCTCCTTCAAAACTGCGAATCTGTTGTTTCTGTTGCATGTAAAGTTAAATAATGTGAAAAGTGAATAATTGAGGGGGCAAAAATACTAAAATTTTATATTCATACTGTAGATGAAAGCTGATTACTTACTGTTTTCTAAGCCTTTAATATATAATAGATTTTCAGGATCAATCAATAAGGCCTTCTTTAAGGTTGAATGGGCTTTATCATCTTCATTAGCTTGTTTATATGCTTCAGATAAATGATACAATATAATAGCAGATTGTTCTCTTGTGATTCGTACTGCTTTTTCTAATATAATGATAGCTTTATTAATATTTCCTTGTTTGAATAATATCCAACCATATGTATCTAGATAAGAACTATTTTCTGGATCCAAGCTTATTGCTTTCTTTGCAAGTTCTTGAGCTTTATAAAGTTCTGAAGATCTTTCACTTAAAGCATATGCAAAATTATTATTGTATAATGGATTATCTGGCTCTAATGCCAAGGCTTGCCCATAACAAGAATCTCCTTTTGGAAACTCATTGTTTCTTATATATAATGAACCAAGTTCAGACCAAGCATCTGCGTATTCGGCATCTCTTTTAATGGCCTCTGAATAATATGATATGGCTTCACTGTACTGTTTATTATTATTATTGATTATTCCCATCAAAAAGGGGAATGAAGGATTTTGCGTAAAATGATGAGAATAAAATGAAATAAAATGCTCGGCTATAAAGCCAGTATTATTTCTTAATAATTCATAAGCTAGAGAAACTGCATAAGGTATTGTTAAAGAATCAGCTAATCGAGAAGATCTATCATAAATTTTTTCTGCAATGCTCTTTTTACCACTATAATCAGCCATCAAAGCAAAACTGTTCAAAACTTTCCAGCTTAAAGTTGGGAATTTCTCGAAGCTTGGAAGAAATTTGTCTATAATTGAAATACTATTAGTATCCTTATTGATGATGATACTAAATGCAAGAGTTTGATAATATTCCTCTAATTCTTCATCTAATGATGTACCAGCAAATTGCTCTATTATCGTAAATGCTTTGTCATATTCTTTAAAAACACTATAAGCTTCTATTAATAATGCCCTTGAACGACTATTTTCCGGATGAGAGTTATACTGATTTTCCATCAGTGATATATACGAAAGTGAATCTCGTATTTGTAGCAATACTCCACCATATTTTCTTACTAGTTCATCGTCATAGCCCGACTTTACAATAGCCTTTTTATAATAATAGACTGCTGATTCTGGGCTTATACTTTCTGATAATTCAGCTAAAGCAATTAGTACTGACAGTCTATTAGAATCTAGCGCATAGATTCGTTTATATAAGTCAATTGCGGGCTCTAGTTCCTTGATATTTTGAAGTTTAAGTATTGCTAATTGTTCTAATGCTGGTATTGAGACAGAATCTAATTTTAGTGATTTTTCTGTGAATTCAATTGCTAAGTCTCCTTGCCCAATTGCATTATAACATTTGCCAATCGAGTAAAATACTGCTGCATTAGAATCAAATCTCAGTACCCTTTGATATGCCAAAATTGCATCTGAATATTTACCCACTAATTCCAATTCACAGGCTTGGACATAGTATTCTAATGCAATATGAGACATCCTGGCAGAATCTGCTTTTGAAAGGGGTAATGGCTGCTCTCTAAAAAATGAATTCAATGGCTTGACTATTTTTTTACGGGGATTTTCTGTTAATTCTAATGTTGAACTAGCACATCCATAAAAAAGTATGCTCATACATATCATGATAATAGACCCAATACAATATATTATGTGGTTCTTATCATGTATATTTTTTATGTAATGATGACTAGACATATGGGATTATCGTAACAAATTATCAGCATAAAAAAACCCCAACACTTTTTTGTGTGGGGGCTTAAAAAGTCAAATCAAAAAAGAAATTACTTGGATTTTGCCTTCATTTCAAGCATCATCGCTGTATAACCTTTTTTGTCTAAAGTACGTAAAGCACGAGTTGTAATTTTAACAGTTACAAATTTACCTTGTTCGGCAACCCAAACTCGCTTCTTCTGAAGGTTAGGTAAAAATCTTCTACGTGTACGATTATTAGCATGAGATACATTGTTTCCGTATTGAACGGTTGTACCAGTTAATTCACAAACTTTTGACATTATCTTAAACCTTATATAGCTTCCGAAACAAATATTCGTTTTTTTATGAACCCAAATATAGATTGTTGATGTAAAATAGCCAAATACTTATAATAATTTTTACTGTTTATTTTTTTTAGAATTATTAAGAAAGAGTATCATTTTATCTTTTAGACTTCCATCAACTAGATAATATTCTGTTAATGGAAGTGATTTTTGTTTGTACACGCTTATGATGGCTAGGCATGCAAATCCAATATAGGTCCAATGGTCGAATGTAATCCAAGAATATCCGGATAATCCATATCCAGCCATAAGTATTAAAAAATAAGGTGATAATGATAATATAAAGTCGGTATCATATGACAAAGAAGATGCATATGTTTTGGATAAAGAAATAACTTTAGAATAGAGTAAAATCACGAAAATAAAGAACACCAAAAATCCAAATAGGCCTAATTCTCCAATAAGACCTGAATAGAGAGCATCTGTATACGGTATTGAATCTGTTTTTGAATAAGAAAACAAGCAACCAGCACCTAATCCAGTTATTGGATTTTCGAACCAAGCACCAATACCTTGCATACTTGTTTCCATTCTAGAGAAAAAAGATTCTCCTTTAATTGAAGATGAGCCACCACCAGACGTACTTAACACATTATAAATACCACCAAATCTCATAAAAAATAGCTCTAGAATACTTGTATTAAGAATAGAATCTATGATTCTATCAATACAGATAAGAAGTCCACCAAATATCCCTGAAACTATAGCTAGCATTGATTTTCTTCCAGATTGTTCTATAAATACAATATAGAGTAAAACCATAACTACCATTGTTATTCCAGTTAATGAGAAAGCCACTAACATTCCAATAAGAGATAGGATAAGAATGGTAATAATGTGAATATGTGAAGAGATTAATTGAGGTTTTTTGGTTATATATGGAACTGTAATAAGTGAGATTATCAGGGCATTAAAATGTCCTAAAATGGATGATTCGCTAAAAAGAGAAGTTGCTCTAAAAAAATTATCAAAATTGAGGCTGAGTTGTTTAAGTCCATCCATAGAAATATTGTTTCTTAAGCCAACTGTTACATTATTAATTTCTATCCATGCAAATGGTAAATTAAATGCTCTTGCGAACATCTGATATACCCCAAAAACATTAATAAACACACTAAAATATAAGATGAACACACAAGCTTTTTTTGCATCTTTTTCTGTAAAAACACCGGTAATAAATACAAGAGCAAATAGCCATTTATAGAGAAAATTAGTACTTGTTTTTAAAAATTGCATCTGCATTGTTGTCGATGCTGATAGAATAGGATTAATGATTGAAGTATATTCAGACAGTAAAATCAGAAAAAATAATGTTGATATCCACCCTGGAATGAAAGTAAGTGGTTGCCCAAGCCAAATCCATTTATACAAAGCAAATAATATCATTGACACAGCACATGCATCACCCATCGTAATGCCATAGGTATCAATGCTGGTTAATTGAAAGATATTAATCCAGTGCAAACTAAACATTAAGCTTAGAAGCAAAGCGCTCATAATTAATTAGGATATAAATGTGCAAAAGTCTGTTCTATTTCTTGAACTGATTCAATTGGTTGTTGACATGAATAATTTTTACATATATACACTACAGCATCTTTATCGGTAGATTGAATTGCCAGTGAAGGTGCTAGCAATGATAATTCTTCTGGATTATAATTTTGAATCAAGATTGCATGAGGCATATAATAAGAATGTATCTTTTGAAGAAAAGTTTGATATAAAGTAGAATCTTTATTACCAGCTAAAACGATCTCTTGTCTTGAAGAAAGTAAAAAATCTAATCCACACAACATATAAGAAAAACCCGATGGATATGTTTCAATCTGTTTGCCATATGCATGAATAATATCAAAGGCTGTATTGATATAATGAGGGTTTTCTGTGATAATTCCCATTTTGCCTAATACATCTACCATAAATGATGGTCCGGATGGAATTGCGCCATCATATGCGGAAGCAAAAATGTGAAAATCAGTTGGCGGAATTAATGATTGTTTTACTTTTTTTGTATCAATATCGATAAATGAATCAATGATTATATCACATATGATTTTACAATCATATGCATACTTAATATTACCAGTTGCCTGAAATAATTCTAATAATCCCTTTGCATACATTGCATAGTCTTCACTCATTCCTAGAATAGAAGAAATACCGTTTCTATGAGTATGTAACAATATTGAATCATTATTGAACATATGTTCTTTAATATGTTGTTCTATCAAGATTGCATGATCTATATATGAAGTATTAGAGAATGCTCTGCCTGCAAAAGACAAAGATGCAATCATCAAAGAATTCCAATCTGTAAGGATTTTATCATCTAAAAATGGAGCTTCTCTTTTTGATCGATATTGTTTTAGCTTAGAAATAATAGATTCAAAAAGTTTATCATCAATATCTTCGATTCCCACTTTTAATCTGAGGATATTTTTACCGGTATATTCCCCAGTAAATTCATCTTGATAATTACCTTGATGATCAATATCAAAGCATACTTCAGCATATTCATATTCTTCTTTGTTTAAAATACGTGTAAGTTCATCATGCGTAAAGAGATAATAAGTACCTTCTTCTCCTTCAGAATCAGCGTCTTGCCCAGAAAAAAAACTACCATTGTGACTTATCAAATATTCTTGACAATACATAATTATGCGTTCGGCAATATTTTTGTAAATGCTATTACCAGTACATAACCATGCTTCTGTATAGGCTTGAATCAACATTGCTTGATCATAAAGCATTTTTTCAAAATGGGGAACATGCCATTGTTGATCTGTTGAATATCTATGAAAACCTTGTCCAATATGATCATACATACCACTTTGAGCCATTGCAATCAATGTTTTTTCTGCCATGGCTTTTAATACATGATTATTCGTCGTATATGATCTTCTAAGCAAAAAAATGCTGTTATGTGGCGTTGGAAATTTAGGAGCTGAACCAAAGCCACCATAAGCGGCATCAAATCGTTTAACAAATTGATCTTCAGCAATAGTGAGGATCTTTGGGTCGATTAATACAGAACTATGTTGATATTGAATATCTTTCATAGCCTTTACAATATCATCACCTGCCTTGAGAATAGATTCTGTTTCATTATTCCAAGCTTCAATGATTCTTAACAGGATATCTTTGAATCCAATACGATTGGGCAGAGAAACTGGTGGAAAATAAGTACCCGCAAAAAAAGGCTTTTTATCTGGTGTCATGAACATACTTAATGGCCAACCGCCATGGCCTGTCATATTTTGACATACCTCCATGCATGCAGCATCAATATCAGGCCTTTCTTCTCTGTCCACTTTTATAGAAATGAAATGCTCATTAAGCAATCGTGCAATTTCTTCATTTTCGAAGCTTTCTTTTTCCATCACATGACACCAATGGCAGGTGGCATATCCAATGCTTATAAATAATGGTTTCTGTTCCTGAATTGCTTGCAATAATGATTGTTCATTCCATGCTTGCCAATTGACAGGATTATAGGCATGCTGTAATAAATAAGGCGAAAGCTCATTGATAAGTGCATTCGGCTTGCCAGCAGTTGATGACAAATGATTCTTACTTTGCATAATGAGCACGAATATTTGGGATTAAATAGTCTTTAAAAGTAGCTGTAAAAGAAAAATCAGGATGCCAATTCCAATCTTTTCTAGCTTGAGAATCATCAACTTCTGCGGGCCAACTATCTATGATTTCTTGTCTTTGTTGTTGTGGCTCAAAAGTAATACGTGCTTCAGGAAATTCAGATGTTACCATTTCTGCAATATTAGCAGCAGATGGAGAAAAAGAAGTAACATTATATACCCTTTGAGTAAGCGCTGATAATGGGGCTGCAGCTAATCCTAATAGTGCTTTTACAGCATCGGGCATTGCCATAAATGGAATTGTTGCATCAGGCCTAACAAAACATGCATATGGTTTATGTTGAGCCGCATTATGAATCATTTCTGGTGCATAATCGCTTGTTCCGCCTGTTGGAATTGTAAAAGCAGATATCAAACCTGGAAATCGTAATGCTCGAAAATCTACAAAACCAGATTCTTTAGTTGGTGATAGCCTTTTATAACAATCAGAATAGTATCTACCAAGCTGCTCATTATACATTTTATTGATACCATACATTGTAATTGGAGAAGTAAAATCTGATTCTTTTGCAGGTTCTGCAGCATTTTTGATAGATAAATTAGGGACGCCATATGCTGCAATTGTACTTGGAAATAGCATTTTAACAGCATTTCCTGTCCTTTTTCCAATTCTATACGCCAATTGAAGAAAATTCATCGTGCCATCTACATTGATATGATGGGCTCTTTCAGGATTTTTTTCACCACTTGTTGATAAAATTGCTGCCAAATGAAATATCTCATTAACATCATATTTTTCTATATCGCGGATTACTTCATCATCGCATATATCGCCAACAATTACCTCTTCACACAATGAAGTATGATATTCGCTTAATGGCGTTAAATCTACTGCTATGATTGTAGCTTTTGCTGCAGAAAGGGTTTCTAATAATAAATGGCCAATTTCACCATTTGCTCCTGTAATAACTACGGTACGGTTAGACATCAATAATTTCCAGATTGAATTCAACATATTAGGTTTTTACTTCACAAATCTACAAAATCAAGCATGAATTTTCTTAGTTGCATTATGTTCATGAGCTTAAATGGTATTTTTGTTTCAATAATTGTAACTATTAATTCCTTATATGAATACTTTTCTTTTCCCACATCAGCAGCAATCATTAGATGATTATGCTATACATACATGCGGAATCCCAAGTATTATCATGATGGAAAATGCTGCTTCCGGATGTGCACATGCAATTGCCCTTCGATTAGAAGAAGAATTTCCATTAAAAGATTGTATTGCTATTACTGTATTATGTGGACTTGGTAATAATGGGGGAGATGGATTTGCAATTGCACGACATCTGCACTCTATGAGCCGTTTTTCTATGAATGTGATATGCATTGGAGAAGAAAGTTCATTGAAAAACGATGCCTTGATTAATGCTCAAATTCTTGAAAATATGGGTATTCAAATTGTATGGTTAAAGAATGAAGCAGATATTTCATCAGCTTCATTTCAATCAGATTGCATTATTGATGCCATTATTGGTACAGGAGGATCTTCCTTATTAATAGGATTACCCAAAATTGTTGTAGATACTTTAGCTCAGAAACAAGTATATGAACATTCTTTCTGTATTGCTATTGATATCCCAACTGGTATTGATGGAAATAATGGAACTGCTTATCCCAATGCATTTAAAGCAGATTATACATGTACAATGTTTGCAAAAAAAATAGGAATGCAATTGTTTCCCGCACAAGATTTCTGCGGAGATATAGAGATAATTTCTGTTGGAATTTCTGATATTATGATTCAATCATTTGGAAATATGTTTTCATTTGAAGATGCAGATATTGCTGGGATAATGAAGAAAAGAAAACAACAAACATCTAAAGTAGATTATGGAAGAGTATTGATTATTGCTGGTAGCATTGATATGCCTGGGGCTGCTGCCTTATGCTCATTGGCTGCTTTAAGGTCTGGAGCTGGATTAGTTGAATTACTTACATGCTCGGTTCATTCATCTATTCCAATGGAAGTTCTAGTAACTGTATTATCTCATCAAGATGGCATGATCGATATTGAACAAAATAAAGATAGAATACGAGAATCTTGCTTAAAAGCATCCTCAATTATATGTGGTCCGGGTTTAGGACAAAAAGCAGGAAAAGAACTTCTGAAATTATTATTATCAATCCCTCTCCATATTCCTGTCTTGATAGATGCAGATGCAATTCCAGCCAAGCATGACATTGAACATTTGCCCGAACATTGGATTTTAACTCCACACTGTGGGGAATTCTCTCGATTATCTACAATTCCTAGAAGTGATATTGAACAAAATACACTTCCTTATGCAAAACAAGTTGCTTCATCGCTTAAGTGTATCATACATGTAAAATCTGTACCTGCAATCACTACCAATGGAGACAAAGTATTTATTACCCAAAATGGTAATCCTGGAATGGCAACAGCTGGCTCGGGTGATGTTCTATGTGGAATAGCTGGAGCATTATTAGCAAAAGGCCTCGCACCATTAATTGGAATTTCATTAGCTTCTTATATTCATGCAAAAGCTGGTGATTTCGCTAAAAGTGTTTTTGGAGAAGAATCATTGATATCCTCTGATATTATTGCCAGCTTACCACATGTTTTTGATCCTTCATTACTTGATTCTTGGGAATAACATGATTCATAAAGTTGAATTGGTATTAATGCCACAAGAAGCAGAAGACACATCATTTATACTGCAAAAAATAGTATCTACTATCGATATACATGAATCTTCGATTACACATTGGCACATCATAAGAAGATCTATCGATGCAAGAAGCCGAACTCCTAAAATTGTACTGTTAATCGAAGTATTTCAAAACGAAGATGCCACACCTGATATCAAAAAAGTGTATACTTTTAAACAAGTTGATGGCAAAAAAACTGTCATTATCATTGGTGCTGGCCCAGCAGGTTATTTTGCGGCATTAAAATTATTAGAGCATGGAATAAAACCTATCGTATTAGAAAGAGGAAAAGATGCCAGATCTAGAAGGAGAGACTTAAGAGCCATACAACAAGATGGAATAGTGAATCCAGATTCAAATTATTGCTTTGGTGAAGGTGGTGCCGGAACATATTCAGATGGAAAATTATGGACAAATTCCAAAAAAAGAGGAGATATAGAAAAAGTTCTTCAACTACTTATTCAGCATGGAGCCCATGAAAGAATTTTGGTAGATACCCATCCACATATAGGTTCTAATAAATTACCCGGAATTATTCAAAATATCCGCTCAACTATTGAAACATATGGTGGGGAAGTTCATTTCGAATCGAAAGTAACAGATTTTATCATTGAAAAATCTACGATTAAAGGAGTGATTGTAAATGGGCAATTAGAATTCTATTCTGATGCTGTCATACTTGCAACTGGACATTCAGCAAGAGACATTTTTTATCTACTCAAAGAAAAAAATATACTTATAGAGTCTAAACCATTTGCTATAGGTGTAAGAGCCGAACATCCACAACAATTGATTGATGAAATTCAATATAAACAGAAAAAAAGAGATCCGTATTTACCTCCATCAACCTATAAACAAGTATGCCACATAGCGGGAAGAGGAGTATTCTCATTTTGTATGTGTCCCGGAGGACTTATCGTTCCAGCCGCAACCGCCCCCGGTGAAATCGTTGTGAATGGTATGTCTATGTCTCGCAGAGATTCAGCTTTTGCTAATTCAGGTATTGTTGTAGCAATAGAACAAGATGATTTAAGTGCTTATCAGCAATATGGTGCATTAGCTGGTTTAGAATTTCAAAAAGATATAGAACAAAAAGTATTTAGTATTGGCGATGGATCCCAAAAAGCTCCTGCACAGTCAATTCCGCATTTTATTTCAAAAAAAACAAGTTCTCGGCTTCCCAAAACATCGTATATACCGGGAATTTATTCAGCAAATATTGCAGACATATTACCCAAAGGAATCTCCGATCGATTACAAATGGGTTTTGAGGAAATTGGAAAAAAAATGAAAGGCTATATTCACCCAGAATCGATTATTGTTGCTACAGAATCAAGAACAAGTTCTCCAGTCAGAATTCCACGTCATCACGAAACAAAAGAACATCTACATATACAAAGATTATTTCCTTGTGGGGAAGGAGCTGGATATGCTGGTGGAATAATAAGTGCTGCAATGGACGGACAAAATACATCAGAAGCAATTGCAATTCTTTTTGGATATCTACATGCATAAACATCCTCATCCTGATTTTGGTGTCTATCTTCATATTCCCTTTTGTGAAAAAAAATGTGTCTATTGTGACTTCTATTCTCTTGAAAAAATGGAGCATATGGACATATTTATCTCTCAAATAATAAAAGAAATTAAGTACACCTCACAGCAATCTCAGCAGTATTTTAGGCCAGCTACAAGCATTTTTTTTGGAGGAGGTACGCCTTCTTTATTATCTGCTACACAAATGCAAAAAATCATCAATGAAATTAATACATCGATCGCAATTCATCCCAATGCAGAATGGACAATGGAATGCAATCCAGGAACAATTACATTAGAATCTTTGAAAGCATATAAAGACTTAGGAATAAATAGATTAAGCTTTGGAATTCAATCTTTTAATCAAAAGGAACTCGATTTCTTGCATAGAATACATTCTCCTATGGAATCAATAGAAGCTGTGTCACTTGCAAGACAAGCTGGCTTTGATAATATTAATATTGATTTGATTTTTGCTTTGCCTGATCAACAGATGAATTCTTGGAAGCAGACATTAGAGATGGCCATAGAACTTCAAACCGAACATATCTCTGCTTATAGTTTAATTTTTGAAGAAAAGACACCCTTATATACTATGCTTCAAAAAGGTTTAGTAAAGCCATCCGAAGAAGAAAAAGATGCAGATATGTATGCTTATACAATAGAAACACTTACATCTGCAGGCTATTCACAATATGAAGTTTCGAACTTTGCAAAGGATGGTTATTCATGTGTTCATAATAGAACATATTGGCAAGCTAAAGAATACATAGCATTTGGCCCTTCTGCGCATGGATTTTTACATAATAAACGATATTGGAATTATAGAAATTTGATTCGATATCTTGAAGCGGTAGAAAAAACTGGAAAAGGCGAAGCAAATGTTGAAGAATTAAATGCATATAATCGATTATTTGAAACTGTGTTTTTGTCTTTTAGGGCAGAAGGACTTAATATTAATGAAATAAATACAGAATTTAATATTGATATTTTATCAATATTAGAAAAAGAATTTGCGCTGTGGAAACAAGAGAAATTAATCGAATTACATCATTCTGTTATCTCTTTAACAGCCAAAGGATATGCATTATGTGATGAACTTAGTGTTAGAATCATAGCATCTTTAGAAGCATTTCTAGGCCAAGAATGGGATAATCAAGGGTATCAAGAAGACGAATCTGAAGAAGAAGACACAATTGTCTATACTCTTCCAATTCTTGATGTATAAAAAAATCATATCTTTTTTATAAAAAAATCACTATGTTTGCAGTTCTAATTTCCTGCCCATAAAATTTGTATGGGCTGTTTTATAACAACCACAGGAGCATCGAATGAGCATTCGTCGTTTATACGAGAGCACATTCATAATCAATGCAGCATTGGAAGATCCCGATGTAGAAGCAGTGATTCGTCGCGTTACTGATTATATTGAAAATCATGGCGGACAATTTGTGGAGATGAGCAAGTGGGGACGTCGTCGCTTGGCTTATCCTATTAAGAAAAAGTATAATGGCTATTATGTGTATATGGCCTTTGAATCAGCCCCTGAAGTATTACCATTGGTAGAGCGTTTCTTTATTTTGGAAGAAAATGTTCTTCGTCATTTGACATTAGAGCTTTCTGAAAAACTGCGTGAACATCGCAAAGAGCGTGCTTTAATTTCTGGAACAACAATTCCAGAGGAACCAATTGTGGATGTACCTTTAGTAGCTTCAGTTAAACCTATTATTGACAGTTCTGATATTTTACCAGAATAATTTTACCCATTGATACACTAGTTATCACCTTTATGAAAGAGATGAATATATGAAAATCATTCTTCGTCAAGATGTAGAAAACCTGGGTCAGATGGGTGATATCCTAACCGTTAAAGATGGTTATGCAAGAAATTATCTCATCCCCAGAAGTTTAGCTTATTATGCTTCTCCTGCACATATCAATGCATTTGCAAGCGAAAAAAAGCGTCATATGGCAGATTTACAACGCAAAAAAGAATCTGCTGAATTAATAGCTTCCAAATTATCAGAAGTACAAGTAAGTGTTCCAATGAAAGTTGGTGAAGAAGGTCGCTTATTTGGTTCTGTTACTCCTCAAATGATTGCTCATGAATTGGGCGTTTTAGGTTATGATATTGATCGTCGTACGATTATCATGGATGATCCTATTAAATCTTTGGGTGTTTTTGATGTAAAAGTAAAACTTCATCCAGAAGTTATTGCTACATTTAAAGTTTGGATTATTAGTGCTTAATTCCCTATGATCTAGTTTATGAGAGTACATGTTTTTGCATGTACTCTTTTTTTTTGGCATATTTTTCTCAATACAATGAATCTCTCTTATCAAACATTAAAAGAATTAGTTGAAATAGATTCTCCAACAGGTTTTACAGGGCAAGCCGAAACATATACGATGAATCTTTTAAAGAGTTATGGATTATCTCCTTATCAAACTAAAAAGGGTGCAGTTGTATGCAATTTTGGAGAGCAACCTATAATAGCTTTAACTGCCCATTTAGATACACTTGGAGCAATTGTTACTGGAATTAAATCTAATGGCACATTATCTATTTCGCCTATCGGAGGTTTAGGTTTAATTAGTTTTGAAGGTGGATATGTACGAATAAGAACATTAGAGGATAAAGTATTTAATGGCACTTTCTTATTAAATAATCCAGCTTCACATGCAAATAAAACAACTGATACTGCAATGAGATCAATTGACAATATGCATATCAGATTAGATGAAGAAGTTACGAGCAAAAATGATGTATTAGCATTAGGTATTCAAGTGGGAGATTTTGTTTGTTTTGACCCAAGATATCAAGAATTAGAATCTGGTTATATAAAATCTCGCTTTATGGATAATAAAGCCTCATGTTTTGTTTTATTCGAATTAGCACGATTACTAAAAGAAAAAAATATTTCATTACCTATAGAGTTTTACTTCAGTAATTATGAAGAAGTTGGCCATGGAGGTTCAAGTGGATTTTCTGAAAGTATTAATGAATTACTAGTATTAGATATGGGCGTTGTAGGTGACCAATGCGAAGGAAGTGAAACACATTGCTCTATTTGTGCAAAAGATTCAACAGGCCCTTATGACTATAGTTTTAGAAAAGAGTTAACTCTATTGGCTAGAACGAATAATATTCCTCATAAAGTAGATATCTATCCATATTATGCGTCTGATGGATCTGCAGCATTAAGAGCAGGAAGAGATATAAAAGTAGGATTAATCGGGCCTGGTGTTTCAGCTTCTCACGGAGTTGAACGTACACATAAAAAGGGCATCGAGGCAACTATCGCTTTATGTATGGCATATGTGCAATCTCGCTTCCCAGATGCAGGGATTTAATAATGAATGAGTAAAGAGGGTATAATATCGTATAATCCTAAAAAACATCATCGTAGGTCTATACGATTAAAAGGGTATGATTATTCGCAAGCAGGATTATATTTTATAACCATTTGTTGCAAAAATAAGGCTTATTTGTTCGGTAATATATCAGTAGAAGGTGAAAATATTCCGCCTAAAATGATATTGAATAATGCAGGTAAAATAGCAGAAGAATGTTGGTTAGATATTCCTAAACATTTTCCAAATGTAATTTTACACGAACATATTATTATGCCAAATCATATACATGGTATTATTGAATTGGTGGTTGAAAAAAATGTTTCGCCATACAATGAAAAAAATAATGCGGAGTATTTTAGAAAAAGTACAAAATATGCTCTAGCTGTCAGATGCTCACCGTCAAAAACAATTGGTTCGGTTGTCAGAGGGTTTAAAATTGGTGTTACAAAATGGTTTCGTGCAAATACTGATATTGATAAAGTTTGGCAAACCAATTATTATGAATGTATAATCCGAAATGAACAGTCATTTCAAAACATTTCTCATTATATTATCAATAATCCTGTAAAATGGTATTATAAATATGTTACTAAATAAAGTTCATATTTCTTCAAAAGCTCATTATAATTCCAATTGGTAATTATCGTTATACATAGTTTATTAAACCCACCATTTGCACTTTATCTACCAATCAGCATTTTTTTAAGTTCTGTAATTCTTTGTTTGTTTTGCTAGCTAAGCAATCATGATAAATCATTGGATACATGCTTCCACCTTCATATTCGGCTGCTTCTTTGGTGCAGCTTGATTCTTTCATCTTGATCCATTTTCTTTGAGCAGTTTTTAGATTTGTTTTTTCTTGTTCAGATATTTTACCAACTAATTGTTTGTACACAAGATTAAGCTCTTTATCTGCTTTTTTATATGCACGAATTGCATCAACATTCATATCTAATTGGGTTTGAGCAAAAGCAGAAACTGTTAGCCCTAAAGATAAAAAAAGACCCCACATCAATATTTTCATAAAAATCCCTCATTTGTTAAGATATTAATGCTGAATAATAACTTTTTTCAGCATTGTGTCAGTTATAAGTATATATATTCCATTAGGTACCGCACTAATGTCTAAAGTTTGTGATGAATTGCTATTATGCACAAGTTCATTGCCAAGTAATGATCGTAAAGAAACGAAATTATATGGTTTAGCGAATGAAATTCTCTGTTCAGCTGGATTTGGAAACACATCATTTAAAGACTTCTCATGATCTTTAATAAAAGTTGTATTACAAAGAATCTTATCATCGATTATTTTTTGTAATTCATCGATTGGCTCTACCATTTCTCCATTATAGGTAATATACGATTCAAATATAGAGGGTTTACCATAAGAATCAGTTGGTTTTGCAACTTTTACAAAAGCAAATAAAGAAGATGAATTATTAGCTGCACATCGTGTATCGGCGCCTATCACTTTAGCTCCTTGTAAAGCCGCCATTAATCTGCATGCAATGCTTCCATTAGTAGACCGGAAGCGTGATTCCATAGAATCTAAAATATGTTTGCCTAGTAAAATATTCCCTTGAATTGAATATGCAATACCCTGAATAGTTCCTGTTATATGTTGTTTATAGTTGATACAATTTGCACCAGTAAATCCGGCTGCTACAGCTTTCTTACCAATAAATCCTGCAATGCCATATTGTCTAATTTCTGGATTATCCTCAATATCATGCGTTTTAATAAACTCGATAATTTGTTCAGGAGTATCACCTTCTCTCATTCGAAATCTAGCATTTTCTTGATTTCCGGGCTGATAAGCAGCTTGAGTATTAATTGCACCAGAATCGGGAAAAATATCTGCTAAAAAAGATGCATCTGTAATGCCAAAAGCAATGAGATCAACGCAAGATGCTCCTGCGCTTCCTACTTGCCTTGTCACTGAATCTGCGCATACTATAGAAAATGTGTCTTGTGCTTTAGTTTGGCAAAAAGAAAACACGAATAAAGCAATAATAAGGATGTATGTAGATTTCATAATAGATTACTTATTTGTTAATATCAATGTTATAAAAACCAATCATGAACATTAAAGATGCCATGATTGCTAATGGTCCTGAATATTTTAAGAACTATGGGAAGAACTCATTGGCTTATCTGTAGGTATTGAATGTACCACCAATATATCCTATTTATTTTATATTTCTATTCTTGATTTACCTAACATTGCTGCTCCAACTAATCCAGCATTATTGCTAAAAAATGCCTTTCTTATTTCTACTAATGGTGAAATAGTTTGTAATGATCTTTGTTTTAATGTTTGGAAAGCAGTATCTAAAAATAGTGGACAAGATTTTGAAATTCCGCCACCAATGACAACGATTCGCATATCCAAAATTGCGAGAATAGATGCTAATCCTAAACCTAATAATGTACCTGCCTCTGTCATACATGCTATTGCCGCACTATCGCCTTGCTCTGCACAATATGAAATATCCTCTACATCAATGTTTTTATAGGTATGAATGATTGAGTTTGGATACGATTGTGCATGCTTTTGTGCCATTCGAATAAGGCCCATTCTGCCAATATATTCTTCCATTGTTCCTGTTCTATATGATGCTTCATCGCCTTTGATATCATCGGCTTTGATTATGATATGTCCTATTTCGCCAGCACCACCACGTTCACCAGTAAATATTTGATGATCCAGTATAATCCCACCACCAATACCAGTTCCTAAAGTCACATATAAAAAATGGGAAGCATTTTTGCCGGCACCCAATGTGGCCTCTGCTAATGCTGCTACATTGGCATCATTATCTATTGCAACTGGACGAGTTGTGCATGATTGTAATAATTGCACTAAAGGGACAATTTCCCAACCTGGCAAATTTGGAGGATAATATACGCATCCATCTGTAGGATTAACAACAGATGGAAAACCTATACCAAAAGAAAGTACATCAGGGAAAGTTTCAGAAATATCTTTGATGAGCTTTTGCAAGCGGGATATCATATACTCAGGGCCTTTTTCTGGCTCTGTTGGAATAGAATCTTGAAATAGTGTAGATCCATCCTTATTGGTGAAACCATATTTGATGCTTGTACCACCAATATCTATTCCTGCAAACATATAAACTCCACTATAAAAACAGAGGTAAATCTTCAGATTATTATGTGTACTGTTAATACATTTCCATTAGCTTTAATGGAAATGTAAAGCAAAGTCAACCTAAAATACATACGAATTTTGTATTTATTAGCTAGACAAAAGGAGAGAAAAAGTCATAGTTACAGTGATTTTCTTATTATCTGAAAAAACCTGCAATGTGTCTGAAAAATAATCCATTAGCAAAATACCTCTTCCACCCTCATTACCTTTATTAGTTTCTTTTGCTTTCTCTTTTGCTTTTTCTAAAGAGAAAGCAGGGCCTTCGTTTATAATGCTTATGCTTAAAGTTTTATCATCTAATACTTCAATGATAATGTCTATAACTTGATTGGGATTATAAGCATTACCATGAAGTACTGCATTGGTATATGCTTCTATGATACACAACAGTAAAGTGTGAACCTTTTCTTGTTCAAGTTGAGAAATAATGCTTATTGAATATAAGAATTCTTCGATATCTCGAATTTCTGAAATCTGAGCAGGTAATCTAAGTGAATATGAAGATTCTTTGTGATTCATACATTATTCATGAAATATTCGAATCAAAATACCTCTTTGTATATCGGATCTCATATTTCTTTTATCGTATTCATCAATCAATATGTTTTTAGATAATGTTTGCATTTCTATGCTATTGATTTGTTGTGTTGATAAAAACTCTAAGGCTTTTTCTACTCGTTTTTTCTGTAATCTTATATTGTGATCTTCTGTTCCATATACATCTGAAATAGGAATGATGTCGACACGTTTTTTTTCTTGAATTGCATCTTTTATCCTCTGAATTGCAAATGGATTAAACACATGAATATCAGATCTATCAAATTCAGAATATGAGAGGATATGTTCTTCATATCCATGTAATCTATTAATCAATATTTCATACTTACTTTGTACTGGTTTAATATAACATTCAATTCGTGAAGCGGCCTTTTGCATCGGGCTAATCGAAGCAAAACATTTAGCAGTCAATGTCTGAATAGAAAATGGAGAAGCAGGATTATATTGTAATCTAAAAAGTACATTTGGCTCTTCTATGCTTTGAACCCTTGTTGTACCAAGTGTAATCAAGCCAGAAATTTTTGCTCCTGCTTGACTAGGTATAGAAGTAAACTCAATAGTTGAATCAGACCAATACAAAGTAGTGTCCTTTTGTATAAGAATTGGAATACTTCCATCATTGTATTGTATTGAAACAATATGATATTCTGATTTAAGTGTTTGATATTTAACCGTTTGTAGTTTTTTTACTTCGGTTTGTATTATGATAGGATTATGTAATCCATAGATGTTTAATTGCTTGGCGATAAAACTTGCTCTTTTTTCTGCAATATTTTTATCTTCATCATCTATTGCATATCCTTTAATTATTAGCGTTTTTTCTGGAGATTCTTTACATGCTTTTACTAATACTTCAAGTGAGACATTCTGTTTTTGAATGGAGCTATCAGAAAATTCTTCAAATGTAAATATTGGATATAAAGGTTGTGTCTGAACAATTGTTTTCATGGAATATTCATATGGAATTGTATCGCCAAATGAAATATTCTTTTGATTATATGTGGCAGCAAAATTTAATGTTAATGCAGGGATTTCGGGCTCTTTCTCAGCAATAATAATCGGTTCGGGAATTGGAATAATTGGTATACTTTTAGGAATATTAAACTGTAATTCACATTGTAACTCTGCCGATTGAGATTGCCAAGGAATAGATTGTATAAATGGAGTAAAATATGGACGAAATACTAATGACGTTGCAAGACTTAACTTATCTGTCATGTGAAATTTTTTACCCAAAGAAATCATTCCACCAAGTAAAAGAGAAGCTTGATCTGATAATGAACCAGAATATCTTGTCAAGATTTTTTGATTATTTCCAAAATACACATTAGCAGGGGACACTATCTCTTCATTTTGTTCTGCTGCAGAAGATACCATAAAACTGATATGAGGTCCAACAGCAATATCTATTGGTAAAAAATCTGGTGAATATGTAATATAAGGTTCTGCAGAAATATAGTGTAAGGTTGATTGTAATGTAAAATCAATAAGAGCTTTTTCTACTGAATTATTATTGATGATATTCCCGATATATTCTCTGGTTGAAAAACCTGATTGAATCATGGAATATCTTAATGTAAACCCTAATGAACTTTGTGGAATATTGATGATATCGCCCTTATTTTGTATGCCAATATAAGCACCAATATTAACTCCATTTGTTGATGGATATTCAGTGCAGCAACTTGCAAATCCAGGAATGCCTTTAAATCCGCCACTATGAAAACCTATGCCACCAGAAAGTCCACCTATTAATGTATAAGGACTTTTAGCTTGTACAGTGTCTTGCGAGAATACAGAACAAAATGAAAAAAGAAATACTATGAAACAGAAAAAGATATTCATTGTAAATTAATCCATCCAACCTTTACGTTTAAAATAATGAAGCATATATGCACTGAGCATGATAATAATCATCCAAAATGCATAATAGCCATAGCGCCATTCTAATTCAGGAAAGAATTTAAAATTCATTCCATAAATACTTGATAAAAATGTGAGTGGAAGGAATATAGTAGAAATAACTGTTAGAACTTTCATTACTTGATTCATTCTATTAGAATTCACCGATAAATATGCATCTAAAAGCCCTGCAATACTTTCTCTATATGCTTCAACTAAATCTGAAACTCTTACAAGATGATCATATGCATTTCTATAATACAGCATTTCTTCAGAGGAAATAAGAGAAAACTCCCCTCGAGCAAGCCTATTCAGGATTTCTCTTTGATAGGTGGTGATTTTTCTAAAACTTATTATTCCTTTCTTGAGACTTAATATTTTGGAAAGTGTTGCGGCTTGATAATTTTGAAAAATAGTAAGTTCAAGTTCGTCTATTTGATCTTCAAAAAATTCAATAACTGGGTTTAAATTATCAACAATATTATCTAAAATAATATGAAATAAGAAATCAGGGCCTTTGCTTAATGTTAGCGGACTTTTTTCAATTAATTCTAGGACAGAATTAATACTTGTAGAGGATTCATAATGATGAGTTATCAACCAATTGGGACCAAGAAAAGTATTGAGCTGTCTAGTTGGAAAACTATAATGAAGAAGTGGATCTGTATGCGTTTTTATCTGTTTTTTATGAATTAATGGTATATCCAAAGGATTGAAAATGATAAAAAGATAATCGAAATAATCTTCAACTTTTGGATAATGATCTTTTGTTTGTGGACTATTCTTTTCTTTTGTACAATCTTCTATTGCCAATGGATGTAATGAAAAGCATTCAGTAAAAATAAGGGTTTCTTCTGATGGTTCAGGATTAAATAGATCTATCCATACCATCGAAGATGCAAATTCATCACTTGCGCAAAAATCTTGCAAATGGCTGATATCTAGTGTTTTACAAACATGATTCGAATACACATTAATGCTAATCATAATTTATTTCTGTAAAAGAATATTAAGAGCATTTTTTATGATAATATCTGTAGATACGGAAACGGAGCCCAATTTAACAACTGTTTCTCTTACGGCTTTTTCTGCTGAAGCTTTTAGATATCCAAGTGCAATTAATGCAGATACTGCATCTTGTTGAATGTTTTTTGCAGTGGTAGGAATCGTTTTGTCAAGAATATCATGCATATGTGGTGGATTTACCTTGCCAATCTTATCTCTTAATTCAATTAATATTCTTTCTGCAGTTTTTTTACCAACACCTTGCATTTTTTGTAATGAAACTACATCATTCATTAAAATATTCTGCTGAAGATCTTGTATAGCCACTGAAGATAAAATACCTAGTGCGATTTTAGGTCCAACCCCTGATACAGAGGTTAATAAAAGGAAAATTTCTCTTTCTACTTGCTGAAAAAAACCAAAAAGTTGAAGAGCATCTTCTCTTGGAATAAGAACAGTATATAGTCTTACGCGTGAATCAATTTCTGGTAATTGTCCAAAAGTAGCCATTGATATCATAGCTGCATACCCAACACCGTGACAATCCACAACAATCTCGGAAGGTGTTTTTTCTATCAATGTACCAGATAATTGTTTTATCATAATGATATGTAATATAAATAGGCGCAACAGATAAAAATTCTCTTGCGCCTATTAGTAATAATTCTATGGATTATAATGCCTTTAATAATTCACGAGCAATAACTATGTGTTGGATTTCAGATGTTCCTTCATAAATCTCAGTGATTTTTGCATCACGTAACATCCTTTCCACATGGTATTCACGAACATAACCATAACCACCATGAACTTGAATAGCTTCTAAGGCAACTTCAACAGCAGCTTTTGAAGCAGCTAATTTGGCCATAGCTGCTTCTTTAACATAACTTACATGTTGATCTTTTAATGTTGCAGCACGAATTGTTAGCATTCTGGCTGCTTCAATTTTTACAGACATATCAGCTAATTTAAATTGGATTGCCTGTAATTCACTAATTGGTTTTCCAAAAGCAATTCTTTCTTTAGAATAATTTACAGAGCGTTCAAATGCACCTTGTGCTATTCCAAGAGCTTGCGCAGCAATACCAATACGTCCTCCATTCAAACTTTCCATAGCTATTTTAAAGCCTGTACCTACTCCACCTAAAATATTCGATTCTGGAACAGTGACATTAGATAAAGCAATTGAACACGTATCGCTAGAACGTATCCCTAATTTGTCCTCTTTTTTTCCTGGCTCAAATCCGGGTGTATCTTTGTCTACAATAAAGCAAGTGATTCCTTTATGTTTTTTTTCTCTATCTGTTTGAGCAAATACAAGATATATATCTGCAGAAGTACCATTGGTAATCCAGTTCTTCATGCCATTAATTACCCAATTACCTTGGTCATAATGTGCTATTGTATGTTGATGAGTAGCATCAGATCCTGCTTCTGGTTCACTTAAGCAAAAGGCTCCTAATTTTTGTCCGGATGCCAATACACGTAAATATTTATCTTTTTGTTCAGGAGTTCCAAATGTTTCTAGACCCCAACAGACAAGTGAATTATTCACACTCATAATAACGCCTACACTTGCATCTACTTTCGATATTTCTTCCATTGCAAGTACATAGCTAACTGCATCTAAACCACTTCCACCATATTCTGGAGAAACCATCATTCCCATAAATCCTAAATCACCCATTTTTTGGATAATTTCTTTTGGGAATTCGCATGATATGTCGCGATTAATAACAGATGGCGAAATTTCTACTTGTGCAAACTGCATTGCAGTTTCACGAATCATTTCTTGTGTTTCACTATACTTAAAATTTAACATACTATGATTCTTTTTATAATGTTATTAATAGGTCTATCAAAAACTGACAGGTAAATTACGAAGAAATAACCACGTTTTTATATACAAAATTCCTTGCTCAAGAAATAAGAAAAGGTTCCTACGAAAAAAGTAGATACTTCTTTTCACTTGAATGTTCGATTCATGTTTGCTAATTTTATAAATACTTACTAAGGAACAAAATCTCTTTCTTGTAAGTTTATGTACTTATCTTTTATATTTTAAATTCTTTTTGATTTATCACATTCATTATACAGTTATGAAATCTTCAGTCTACTTTATTTTTTGTTTATTGGCAGTTACTTTTCTGTCAAATCCATTACTATCTTCAAGAGAAAAAGAAAGAGAAGGCAGTCCATTCGATAGATGGAAAGCTTTTCACAATCAAAGGGCTTTCCCTTTTGGTGAAATTCCAACAGATGCTATGAAAAAAGCGCATGGCAAAGTGCAAAGAATGATTGAGCAAAAGGGTGGCGCGCAAGTACTTTCTAAACAACCCCAATGGGAATTAATGGGACCCAAAAACGTTGGTGGTAGGATTAGATCTATTGCTTTTCATCCAACAAAACCAGATTGGGTATATATTGGTGCAGCAAATGGAGGTATTTGGCGTACTACTAATGCTGGTGAAAACTGGGAACCTTTAATGGACTTTGAAAATTCAAGTTCAATGGGACAAGTTGAGATAGATCATCAAAATCCATCTATTATTTATGCTGCAACTGGCGAAGATCGTGGTGGAAGTTATGGGTATCCTGGTTCTGGTATCTATAGATCTGTAGATGAAGGTAAAACGTGGGCAATCATAGGATTATCCAATGTTGGTGCTTTTAATGCATTCAAAGTTCATCCTCTTAATTCTAGTTTACTTTTTGCCGGTGGTGCAAATGCTAATCCTGGATTTTATAGATCAGTTAATGGTGGTGCAAATTGGCAAAGAACATATCTGTATGCCGTAAGCGATATATCAATAAATCCAAAAAATCAAGACGAAGTATTTTTAGCATCGCCAGGAAATGGAATTTTTCGTTCTAGTGATGCTGGCCAAACTTGGACAGATTGCAATGTTATGCAGCCTGCAGATTATGGCTATGTAAAAATAGATCAATCCATTTCTAATCCATCAATTTTGTATGCCTTAATAGAAGGTTCTGCTGATAAATTGGGATATATCTATAAATCTACCGATTCAGGAAAAGAGTGGACAATCATCTATGAAAGTGATGTTACTTTTTTTAATGGACAAGGCAGCTACGATATCTACATATCGATTCATCCTACTAATCCGGATATCGTTCTTGCTGGTGGCATAGATGTGTATAGGACTTCTGATGGTGGAAAAAAGTGGGAAAATCAAACAAGAGTATATACTGGTGGAGATAATCACCCAGACCAACATTGCGCAGTTTTCCTACCTTCTAATCCAGATATAGTATATGCTGGAAATGATGGTGGAATGATGAAAAGCGAAGATGCCGGCCTAACATTTACACCGATTAATTCCCAATTAGCAATAACTCAGTATCATGCTTTTGCTATCGATCAATCTCAATCTAAAATGAGTTATGGCGGTGCTCAAGATAATGGAACAACATCTATATTATCTGAAACATATGGAGATATTGTTGGAGGAGATGGAGGATTTACTTTAGTAGATCAAGTAAATCCAAATACTGTATATGCTACCACCCAAAACGGAAATATGTACAAAGTTGAAGTTAATACAAGACAAGTTAGCGGCATTACTACCGGAATTCCTACTTCGGATGAAGGATTATTTATCTCTCCCATTTCTATGGATCCTCAAGATACAAAGACCATTTATCATGGTAGACATACAGTATATCAGTCCACAAATCAAGGTGCAAAGTGGATAGCAATTTCACCAAAATTCACAAATAGAGTTTCTTATATAGGAGTTTCTCCTTTAAGACCAGAATATATTGCTGCAGGTACAGAAAAAGGCGATGTATATATAACAAAAGATATGGGCGAAAAATGGGTGAATGTGACGCAAAATGGTCTCCCTACTCGTTATATAACTGATATTGAATTTTCTAGATTATCAGAAAATACATTATATGTAACCCTTTCTGGATCATATACTTCTCATGTATATAAGTCAACAGATATGGGTGCATCATGGAAGAATATCAGTGAACCATTACCTGATATTTCTGCAAATTCAATTGCATTATATCCCGAAAACGAGAATATTCTTTTTGTTGGTACTGATATTGGTGTTTTTGGAACATATAATGGTGGGGAAACATGGTTTCCTTTTGGCATTGGATTTCCAAATACATCAGTGCTAGACATGGGGATTTATGAAGGTAGAGGCGCAGCCACAGACCCTATCAGTTTAAGGGTTGCTACACATGGACGCGCAATCTGGGAAGTTCCTATTCCAGAAGATATTGTTCAAACTGCTGAAATTGTCAATCCTATTGGTGGTGAAAATTATTTATCGGGCTCTAATGAAAGAATATCTTGGTATGGATTTACTCCTCCAGTAAAAGTTGAATATTCTATTAATAATGGCGAAACATGGAATATTATAGCAGATAAAACAAATGGTAATGATGTCCGCTGGAATATTCCAAGTAGATTTACTTATACAGGTAGAATTCGTATTAGCTCCATAGGTGATCCTTCACAATCAAGAATAACAAGAACTTTTACTATCAGTGAATTAAGAAAAGGTTCATTAACGCAAGCATCTGCTGTTGCTCATTTGCCTTATGGTTTATGCTATGATGGAAAAGATGGTTTATGGACTACCAGTTTTAATGATAATTATTTATATAGACTGAATTCAAAATCATTGGTGATTGAAAAGAAAATACAAATTAGCCAAGGTGATAGTTTATTTGCTGATTTCACCATGGATAGATCACGTTATGTATTTTATATTCATAAGCTGAATAGTACCCAAGGTGATGGAGGAAAAATATTAGAAGTTGATACTACAGGTAAAATTTTGCGATCATTTACCACTCCAGCCAAAAAATATGGATTGGGCCTAGAATTAGTAGATGGGAAATTAATAGCAACAGAGCGTGATGGGTCTAGATTGATGTATATTATTAATCTTGAAACAGGCTTAACAGAAACTACAAGTCCAAATCCTTTTCAACTAACATATGGTCCTAGATGTCTTGCCTATGATGGTGATAATCATTTATATCAAGTATGTACATTTTTCCCTGGCGGTGGCTCATTATCAGCAGTGTATGTTATCAAAATCGATAAAAATACTTTAAAAGAGGTTGATAGATTAGAACTATTAAGTAATAGTGGATTAATTAATGCTCGTGGAGTTGAATTTGACCCTTCAGACAAAAATTTATGGGTAAGTTCTTATGATGGGGCTATCTATAAAGTAGCTGGTTTTGAAACAAAATCAGTGTCTGTTAATGACGATAATATTTTAACTACGATGAACCAAGAATATGCAACAGAGCTTTATCCAAATCCAGCTTCAGAAACTTGTTTCTTCAGTTTTATTATGCCAGCAGATAATGATTATGCTCAAGTAGATATCTATGATTTATTAGGCAAAAAGTCGCTTTCCATTTTTAAAGGATATGTAGAACCTAATTCTCAGAAGAATATACATTTCTCTGTGAAAGATGTAAATCCTGGAGTGTATTCAATTATTATCAGTTCTAAAGATGGTTCTCATAAGGCCATGCGCAGACTAATTGTTCAATAATAGAATATTATGTACAGTTAAAAAGCCCAAAATTGAAATGCCCCCAAAAAGTTAGACACTTTTGGGGGCATTTTTTTTCTATCATTTACAGTAGAATGTGAATTATCTTTCAAGTCAATCATATAATGATGAAGTGTAGTAAAGTAAGACGTATAAAGATTAACAAATCAGATTATATAGGTAGGCATTGAAATCTTGTAAAAAACAGATATTCTTAGATATTTTTATAGATAGATTTTAACACTTTATATGTTTGAACATGAGCTTGTACGCTATGATCAATTGGCTTACTATAACCGCCACCTAAAGCAAGTGACAATGGAATACCTTTTGAATAACATGCTTCAAATACCATTCTATCCCTTTCAGCTAAACCATTCATTGTTAATGAAATTCTTCCTAATGAATCGGTATGTAATGGGTCGCTTCCACCTAAATAGAAGACGATATCAGGCTTAAAATCAAAGATTTTAGGTAAGTATTTTGATAAAATATCAAGATATTCTTCATCTTCTGTATTGTCTTCTAAATCTATATCAATAGTAGAAGGTACTTTGTGAAAAGGATAATTTTTTTTACCATGCATACTAAATATAAAAACCTGCGGTAAATCCCCTAAAATGGCAGAATTTCCATTGCCCTGATGAACATCAACATCAATAATTGCCGCCCTTGAAATATGATGATGAGATAATAATTGCATGATAGATACAGCAATATCATTAAAAACGCAGAATCCTTCGCCTGCATCATATAAAGCATGATGAGTTCCACCTGCTAAATTACCTGATACTCCTACATCTAATGCTATCTGTGATGCTGCAACTGCCCCACCTACTGTTGCTAAAGAGCGTGTAACCAATGCTTGAGTTAATGGGAATCCAATTCTTCTTATGATTTTTGGATCTAAAGTAAGTGAACAAACTGCATCAACATACTGTTTATCATGGGTTGTATACAGTAATTCTTGAGGAAAAATAGGGGATTGTACTAATTCAGAAAGCTGAAGTGTTCCACTTAAAAGTAATTCATCTCTAATCATTCGATATTTGGACATTGGAAATTTATGTCCATCAGGCAAAGGTATCGTATATGTATCTGAATAATAAACTATCATATGTTACATACAAAAAGGCTTACTATATAAGCCCTTATCTTAGAAATAAATAGGGAATTGTTGCGGTGAAGCTTCATTCATCATAGAATACACTTTTTTGAATACATGCTCTGCTTCTGCCTTAGACCAATAATTTCCATCAGTTCCATATGCTGGCCTATGTGCATTTGAAGTTAATGTCTCTGGTTTACTATCTAGATATCTATAACCATCTTGTAATTCAATAACTTGCTGCATCATATATGAAGTAGTACCGCCTGGAACATCTTCATCAAAAAACAAAATACGATTTGTCTTTTTTAATGATTCACCGATGATCCCAAATCTATCAAAGGGCAATAATGTTTGTACATCAATGATTTCTACAGAAATACCGATATGTTCTAATTGTTCAGCAGCTTCCATAGCTATACGACAACATGCCCCATATGTAACAAGCGTAAGATCATTTCCTTTTCTTAGCACTTCAGGAACACCTAAAGGAACAGTATATTCGCCCATATTTGATGGCAAACTTTCCTTAAGCCTATATCCATTAAGGACTTCTACAATTAACCCAGGTTCATCAGATTGTAATAATGTAGCGTACATTCCAGCTGCTTGTGTCATATTTCTTGGTACACAAACATAAATTCCACGAACTAAGTGAATAATACCAGCCATTGGGCTGCCACTATGCCAAATTCCCTCTAAACGATGTCCTCTTGTTCTTATAATTGCAGGAGCTTTTTGTCCTCCTTTTGTTCTCCATTGAACAGTAGCCAAATCATCGCTCATCAATTGCAAAGCATAAAGGATATAATCTAAATATTGAATTTCTAGAATTGGCCTTAGGCCGCGCATTGCTAAGCCGATGCCTTGTCCTAAAATGGTAGCTTCACGTATTCCAGTATCAGAAACTCTCAGTTTTCCATATTTGGCTTGCAAACCTGAAAATCCTTGATTTACATCACCTAAATGTCCTACATCTTCACCAAAAGCAATGATTTTTGGATCTTTGCTAAAATGAAAATCAAAACAAGCATTCATGATTTCCGAACCATTTACAGATAGAGAATCTTCTGAATAAACAGCTTGAATATGTGGAACTTGTAATGCCGAAAGAGAACTTTCACTATGTAAATAACTTGAATATCTATCTATTTGTAAAAGATCACAAGACTTTTTCCAATTGATTAAAGCACTTCTCATTTCTGCTGGAAGATTTCTTGAAGCATATAGCACTTTATGAATACAACTAAAAATATCTCTTCGGAATGGTTCACGAATACCAAGTAACTGAGAATTAAGAGCTAATAATTCTTGAGAAAGAGTGATATCATTACATTGAGTAGCAATAGATTCAATAATCATAGAAACCTGTTGAATATCAAGTTTTATTGGGTCTTGATATTCTTTCCATGCTTCATCTTTCCATCGTTTGACACGTATTATAGCTTGTTTTTCTATTTCTTCTGTTTGTTCAAGAGTGATAATAGATTGATTGATCAACCATTGCTTCATTCTGGAAATTCCATCAAAATCCTGTTCCCATTGCAAGCGTTCTTTGGATTTATATCGTTCATGGCTACCAGAGGTAGAATGTCCTTGTGGCTGGGTAACTTCAATCACATGAATCAATTGCGGAATATGCTCAGTTCTTGCAGTATACGCTGCTTTTTGATAGGTTTCAATCAATGCAGGATAATCCCAAGCTTTAACTGTATGGATATCAAATCCATCTTTAGAGCCATTCTCTCTTTGAAATCCGGATAATAAAGTACCTATATTTGACTTAGTCATTTGCAGTTCATTTGGTACCGATATTCCATAACCATCATCCCAAATAGAAATAATTGCTGGAGCATGTAATACACCAATTGCATTTACTGATTCCCAAAACATACCTTCAGCTGCGCTGGCATTACCAATTGTACCCCATGCTATTTCATTACCATTCTTACTAAAATCAGTAAGGTTATGTAATTCTTCTAATTCTCGATACAGTGTAGAAGCATACGCTAAACCAACCAATCTGGGCATTTGAGAGCCAGTTGGAGAAATATCTGCCGAGGAATTATATTGTTCGGTTAATGATTTCCAAGAGCCATCTGGATGAAGAGATCTTGTTCCAAAATGACCATTCATAGAGCGTCCTGCAGAGGACGGTTCTGCTTGAACATCAGGATGAGCATATAATTGTGCAAAAAACTCTTTGATTGACGATGCACCTTTACTGAACATAAAGGTTTGATCACGATAATATCCAGATCTAAAATCTCCTTTCTGGAAAGCCCTTGCCCACGCTAATTGGGGTATTTCTTTTCCATCACCAAAAATGCCGAATTTAGCTTTGCCAGAAAGAACTTCTTTTCTGCCCAATAAGCTGGCTTGTCTACTTTCTACAGCAAGTACAAAATCTTCTATGATTACTTCAGCAGAAAAAGGTATGGAAGATATATCTTGTTGACTCTTTTTACTTGATTTTTTGGTGACCGATGTATTGCTTATACGAGATTTCATTAGGATATACTTTGATTATATTAGCTTAAAAGCTAAAGAAATAGTTCTAAACCGAGTGCAAAAATAACTCCAAACCTAACCAATACCAAAATGCCAATAAATCTTATTTATTTGATAAAATGACTTATGGTTTACCAATAAATATACGCATCATAATTATAGTTACGATATATATATATATCAATCATTTAGTAGTAAAATATAATTTCCAGCTTAGGAATAAAAGCATAATGATCTAAAAAAGTTTGCTTAGAAAAACATGAAGCACTATCTTTGCTTTCCCTTATAACTGCGGAAGTGGCGAAACTGGCAGACGCACCATCTTGAGGGGGTGGCGCCTTAATTGGTGTACGGGTTCAAGTCCCGTCTTCCGCACAAAAGCTTAAGTTTTACTTAAGCTTTTTTTTATGTATCCCTTGTAACTGTTAAAGCTGTCATAGAAGAAACAGCTATACTTAACAGTAATATTATCCCAATCGACATTAATATCCAGTTAAAAGGTATTTCCCATATCCAAACATGCTGAACAAATAAACTTTTTGCTATTAAAAATGCACTAATACCTCCAATAGTGATTCCTAAAAGTATAGATGCTATAGAAAAAATGACATGTGGTACAGCAATAAAAGTTCTAGAGGCACCTAATGTTCTTAGTACAAACCACACTGCTGGACTTTGTAATATCTCTGCTCTAAACACATAAGAAAGAATACCTAAAAATAATAGAAAGATACTTATTGATCCTGCTAATGCTAGAGTTAATAGGAGAGTATGTCTAGCAAATAAAGATTCGGCAGCTTTGCTGTTAAATACAGTTTGATCAACTATCTGTTTATTTCTGATATCTTGTAAAAACTCTGTTAGATATTCATAAGTACAGTATTCTGGCTTTAGGGTACAGGAAATAGACCAATTAAAAGGATTATCAGGAAGTAATTTGAATGTTGAACTTTGCATCTGCTTTTCAAATTCTAATGCTGCCAATGTTGGTGAAATCACATAAACTTGATCTATTTGAGCATATGACGATAATGAAGAAGCAAAAGAAAAAATCCTTGAACTATCAGCATTTTGTTTAAGGTGGATTGTAATTTCTAATGATGAAGCAAGCCTATTTTGTTCTTTAATAAGCCCAAAATATGAAATGGCAATACCTAGAGTACATATGGTAAGGGCACAGCAAATAAGAGTTATACGAAAAAAAGGGAAAGGCCTTCTTCTGATTAACACACCTGCACGATGAAAATAATAGCCATAATTCATGTAAATATTCCTACTTTCTTTGTATCATTATGCCCATTCAAATGATTGTTTCATTTCTTCGATGGTATAATCTGAACCAATTGCTGCAATTAATTTGATTCTTGCTTTTTGTCCATTCAAATAATCAGCAAAAATTATTCCCGAATCATATAAATGTTTGCCAGCCCCTTCATAAGCATAAATATGTTCAATTCTTCCAACTGGACATCTAGACACTAAAACAACAGGAATATTTGATGCAACTGCATCTTTTAAAGCATAAAATACAGGTGGTGGAACATTCCCAACACCAAAAGCCTCTATAACAAATCCTTCGGCTCCATTTTGCAGGGCACAATGAATTAATGTGTCGTCCATTCCAGCATAACATTTTAATAAAGGTACACTATGTGGAATTCTCTTGATTGGAAAAATCTCCCTTCTTACTGGTTTCCTGTACATTTGAACAGTACCATTTGATATGCGTCCTATGGGGCCAAAATCGAAACTAGCAAAAGTATGTAATTGATTGGTATCTGTTTTTGTTGCTTCTGATGCAGCATTTATGCTGTCTGATAAACAAAGTAAAACCCCATAATCTTTACATTCATCACTAATTGCTATCTGAAGTGCATCTCTTAAATTTCTTGGTCCATCCCAATCTGGTTCACTGGAATTTCTCATGGCTCCTACTATTAAAACGGGTTTTGACGTATTAAGGAAGCAATCGAGAAAAAAAGCAGTTTCTTCTAAAGTATCCGTTCCATGAGTAATGATGATTCCATCGATATGTTCTTGATCTACAGTATATTGAACACGTTGAGCTAGATCAAACATGATATGTGGAGTTATGTGTGGTCCAGGATAATGCCCATATTCTATAGTTTCAACAGTAGCCAAACTAGTTAAGTCTGGAATAGCCTCAAGAATTTGATTAGCAGAAAGGCTTGGTACTATGCCGCCAAAGCCTTTATCGATACTCATAGCAATAGTTCCGCCGGTAAAAAAAATAGCAATAGTTTTCATTGATCCTGATTATCTCTGTTATATGATAGATGGTAAATTCTACATGCAAAAATACAAATCCACAGTGAATACATACATTCTAAAAATCTTAGTTTAATTGACAGTAAATTTCTGTAAATTCTCAATAGATAAAGGGTTTTCAAAAGATTGAAACTTTCATTATTCTTTTAGTGTCTTTACTAAATCAGATTGTTCTTGGAACATTCCTATGTAGTCAATGGTTAAATATTTCAAAAGTCATTCTCTCCCTATACTCTATATGAAAAGAAATAGTATTTCTCGCTCTTTACCAGCTTTCTTCTTGATTCTAATAAGTGTCTTTTTTAGTATTATAAATGATGTGTCAGCTCAAACAGAAGAAAAAGACTCACGTGGGAAAGACTTTTGGTTTACTTTTATACCAAATCTGCATGTTAATAGGCCTCAAACTGATTCTTTATATATTTTTATTTCAGCTACTGAAGCAACAAATGGAACTATATCTTATAGAGGAAGGACAGGAAATTGGAATACAGTTCAATTTTCTATAACAGATCCCTCAACTATCTATCAATTACCTTTGTTCTGGCAAAATTGGGAATTACAGGGACAATACCTTTCTCCCGGCTATCAAACCAGTGGAAATAATCAAGCAGAAATTCCCGCTAATAATTCATTCCATATCATTGCAGATAGAGAAGTAAGTGTATATGCATTAAATCAGGCTTCTACAACAAGCGATGCATTTATTGTATTACCAACTGATGCCTTAGGTAAAGATCATTATGTTCTGGCTTATAATTCTGATGCTAATAATAATAATGGTGGTAATACACCATCGGAATTTGCAGTTGTTGCAACAGAAAATAATACTCAAATTTCGATATTACCTAGTATTCAAACCTCTAGGAGTAATTCCAAAAATCCAATAAGTGTGATACTCAGTCAAGGGCAGTCCTATTTAGTTCAATCTAGCTTGCTTGCTACCGTTAGTGGTGGTTATGGAGATTTGACTGGTTCTAGAGTACAAGCAGATAAACCTATTGCATTATTTGCTGGACATCAAAGAGCAACTATTCCTGTTAAAACTTCAGATTTAAGGTCAAGAGATCATATCGTAGAACAAATACCAAGTGTTGAATCATGGGGAAGAACAGCTTTAGTTGTTCCATATCCTCAACCAAATGGCTCTACATTAACTGCTCAAGATTTGTATCGTGTTATTGCAGCCTATGATAGTACCGATATTATCATAAATGGAAAAAAGGCGACAACATTGAATTCAGGTGGCATGTATGAATCTGTTCTCGTTTCATCTCAATCTATTACATCAAATAAAGCCATACTTGTTGCTCAATACAAAAAAACATCTGGTACAAATACGACTAATTTTGCTTTAGGTGATCCATTTATGATGTTAGTGCCTCCAAGTGAACAATATCAAAAATTTTATAGATTTATTAATGTTCAGGCAGTTAATTATTCTAATGGATTTGAAGAACTTAGGGGTTATTCTGACCAATGGATAACCGTCATCATGCCTAATACTGCCATAGATAAAACTCTCTTAGATAATAAACCTGTTTCTTCTTATGTAGGAATAAATATTGTACCGATTAATGGCACAAAGTATTCATATACATGGGTTCCCGTACAAGATGGAAATCACACAGTAGAATCATCTGAACCTGTAGGAATTTTTGTTTATGGATATGGTTCAGCTAATTCTTATGGATATGTTGGTGGAATGAGTTTTAGAAGCTTTGATTTTAATCCACCTCAAATCACTGGTAAATCAGAATGTAAAGGCTTTATTGGAGCTGTATTTGATACTGTTGCTGGTGATACTAAAATTGTATCAGTTTCTATTCCTAAAGATTCGCTAATTAATTGTATAGCCCAAGATATACCACAATTTTCTGAACCTCAGGATTCTGTACAGTATACTTTTACATTAATAAATCCTTATCTGGATGGAAGTGCAAGAATTATTGCAATAGATTCAGTAGATCAAAAAACAGAAAAAAAGATAGTAATCAAAGGATTTACTGTATCTACAAAAATTGTAGATGTTACTAATATTCCAGAAAAATTGGATTGGAGTTTACCTGTTGGTAGAAAACAATGTTATTCTATAGAACTTGAAAATTATGGATCACAAGATCAAACGATTAATCCAATTATGAGTAATAATACATTGAATTATTATTCTTTTTCTGGAAGTTTTCCTTTGACATTAAAACCTGGTCAAAAATCAAATATTGATGTATGTTTTGAATCAAAAGATCAAGTAAACAGATTAGATACAATGTATTTATCTAATTCTTGCATTAATCGACCCTTAATAGAATTCACTATAAGAACATATGATGATACATATGATCCAGTTATCGTTTCAGAATCTGATTCTTGTAATAGTTGCTTTTCTTTAAGTATTACAGATTCTACTGTGAATGATGGAGGCTTACTGAGCGTTAGCCAAATAGATGCCCAAAATATACAATGGAATATTCCAGCTAATATCTCACCATTATATAGAGTACTAACAGCATGTATTGTAGATCCATTTAAAGATGCAGTCTATGCAGTTCAAGCGGTTGATAATAATGGAAATTCCACAATATTTAGAGATACTATCCCAGGATTTACTCTTCAAATATCAGCAATGAAAAATCCAGAAAAATTAAAGGGATTACCTATTGGGATAAATTATTGCGATTCTGTATCTATAAAAAACAATGGAAATTTTATACAAACTATAGAATATTCGCAGTTCAAAAAGAATGTTCAATTTAGTGTACCTATATCACAGTTTCCTATTGTGTTAAATCCAAAAGATCAAAAATCTATTGTCTTTTGCTATAATCCTATTAAAGTAGCAGATACTTTGCAATATGAAAAGGATACTGATACCTTGTTTTTTGGCAGAGATTGTGTATCCTTGCCATTACCATTTGAAGGCTTTGCAATCGATGATAATCATCTAACAAAAGCCAAATGCTCGGTTGATATTATTATTGGCATTGTTAAAATTCAACAACCTGGATTATCAGATATTAGTGTTTTTCCAAATCCAATTTCTGTGCAAAATAATGCAGCAACATTGCAATTTACTCTAGGTTCGATGCAAGATATTTCCTTAGATATATTCTCTCCATTAACAATGCATAAGGTTCATATGTATGATGGAGTTCGAAGATCCCCTGGACAATATACCATAGAAGTTCCGATACAAGAATTGCATTCAGGGTTTTATTATTTTATGCTAAAAGCTGGTCCATATTCAGAGTTTATACCAATATCTATTTATTAATCTGAAATACTATTAGTACATATCTGTGGCAAAAAGATCCTATAAAAAGAAATCAAATAAGAAGTGGTCTGTATTCCTATCAATACCACTTTTAGTAATTGTGATATTGATGATATACTCGGCATGGTTTTTTGCACAAACTGTAGCTTTAAAAAAGACAATTGACATTACGATACAAGATCACTCGATATCTAATACAGTTCAGTTATTAGAACAAAAGGGAATAATTGACTCTCCATTTCCAATTTTACTTATAGCCGAGTTATATGGTACATGGCTCAATAAACAATGTGTTATTGGTGAATACAGAATATTACCAACATTAACTCACGGACAATTATTAAAGCTAATTTTTTCTGGAAAACAATCGTATACAGTAAATGTATCATTCCCAGAAGGAATTCAAGTAAAAAAGATAGCGTCAATGTGTGCACAACAACTGGGAATTGATTCTGCTGAATTTATTGAATTAGCTCATAACGATTCTTTATTAAAGCATCATCAGATTAAGGGGAATTCTTTAGAAGGTTATTTAATGCCGGATACATATAATTTTTACTGGAAGCAAAATCCGCATGAAATTATAAGCAAACTATTGGCTGTACAGTTATCCTTTTGGAATGAAACATGTTTTGAAAAAGTACAGAAACAATCATTAAATAAGCATCAAATATTGACACTAGCATCTATTATAGAAGCAGAGGCAATAGTAGATGAAGAAAGGCCAATTATAAGTGGTGTATATCACAATAGATTAAAAAAGGGGATGAATCTTGCTGCAGATCCAACAGTTCAATATGCTTTAGGTAAAAGTAAAAGGCTTCTGTATAGTGACTTAAAGATTGATAATCCTTATAATACTTATCGTTTTTCAGGCTTGCCACCTGGCCCGATTAATTGTCCAAGTAGAAAATCGATTCAAGCAGCAATTCAACCATCAAAACATAACTATTATTTTTTTGTAGCACTTGGGGATGGATCTGGTAAACATGTATTTTCTGAAACTGCCATCCAGCATATGAAAGCAGTGCAATCATATAGAAAACAAAGACAGCTTAATAATCAATAAATTGAATTGATTAGATATGTCCAGGAGGATGATGAGAAGTACTTTCTAAATGGCTCACAATATCTGTTTGCAAGGGCATTACAGCGCTAATTTGTTGCTCAGCGCTAGTTGCTAAAAGATGGGCATATTCGATAGTTACAGAATCAGGAAATTGAAGATGAAAATCAACATATACAAAATTACCGGATACTCTTAAGCGTAATCTATGATAAGACAATTGATGTTCATTGCAAAAATGTATAAGAATATTTTGTGCTTTCTGCTCTAAAACTGGGTCTGATTTATCCATCAAACCTTGAATTGAAGTTCTAATTAATTTACCACCTGTAACAATAATATTTGCGCCAAAAATCAGGGCCATAAAAGGGTCAATCCACTGAGCACCAGTAAAATACGCAATTAGAAGTCCAGCAATCGCACCGGCACTTGTCCATGCATCTGTAAGTATATGCTTACCATTGGCTTCAATAATTAAAGTTTTTTCGGATTTACCAACTCTAACAAGATATAATCCTAAAATTGTGTTGATTATAGCAGCAGTGGCTGTTAATGTAGTACCAATGCCAATTTGTTCAAGAACGACGCCGTGAATTAATTTATCTATAGCTGTTCCAATAATTACTAGGGCAGCAAGAATAATTAAAGCACCTTCTAATCCAGCAGAAAAAAAAGTGATTTTATCATGTCCAAAATGATGGTCTTCATCTGGTGGTAAATATGTAATTCTTAAACTATACCAAGCAAAGCCCACAGCAGCTATATGAACAACAGTTTCAATTGCATCAGAAAAAATAGCAATAGAACCAGTTAATACATATGCAGACCATTTTAGAGCCAGCATTAAAACACCAATAAGCAATGAAATATTCATTGCTTTATATTCTCTAGAAGATGGTGTAGAAGATATATTTCCAGACTTTTGTAATTCAATCATAATGTGACTGTTTAATCCAAAAAAACGATGTGCAAAGATACATAATCAAATGTTGTAAATATTGTTAACTGAAGGATATATTTGTGTATAACTTTACGATAATTAAACATCCTCAAAAGTGTATTTTGTATTATTAATTATTAAGCAAATTTCCTTATATGCCAGACTTCGTCCATCTTCATAATCATACCCATTATTCCTTATTAGATGCTGCTTGTAAGCCGGAACAGCTAATAGCAGCAGCCCAAGCTGATGGCCAAACATCTCTTGCTTTAACAGATCATGGAGTAATGTTTGGATGTTTCGAATTTTATAAAAAAGCAAAAAAAGCTGGTATAAAACCCATTTTAGGGTGTGAAGTATATATTGCAAATGGTAGCCGATTTGATATGACGTCAAGGAAAGCAGCTACCAAGAAAAGAAATTATTATCATTTAGTACTTTTAGCAAAAAATGATATTGGCTACAAAAATCTAATGAAGCTCACTACCTTAGGGCATACCGAGGGCTTTTATTATAAACCTAGAATTGATACAGATTTATTAGAAAAACACCATGAAGGATTGGTTGCTTTATCTGCTTGCTTAGCAGGAGTAATTAATGCACCATTATTAGAAGGAGATTATGAAGGTGCAAAAAAGACAGCAATATGGTATAAAGAATTATTTGGGGATGATTTTTATATAGAGTTACAAAATCATGGTTTGCCTGGTGATGAAATTGTGATGGCGCAAGCCCCAAGATTAGCCCAAGAACTAGGCATTAAACTGATTTGCACTAATGATTGCCATTATATAAAACAAGAGGATGCAGTTGCCCATAATGTATTACTAAATATCAAAGAAGTAAATGCTGCAAATTCGGGAAAATTAGATATATATAATCTTAGATATGGTAAGCCTGAGATGTATTTTAAATCTAAGCAAGAAATGGCAGCTTTATTTTTAGAATTTCCAGAAGCAATTGAAAACACAAATGAAGTTGCAGAAAAATGTAATATAGATTTAAAAACAGATATAAAAATGCCTGTTTTTCCTATACCATCACATTCTAAAGCAGAAACACTCGAGGAATATCTTGAAGAGATAACAATGATAGGATTGGAAAAAAGATATCCTGTTCTCAATAAAGATATTTTGGATAGAGTTCGATTTGAACTTGATGTCATTAATAAAATGGGCTATGCTGGTTACTTTTTAATTGTTCAAGATTTTATAGCGGCAGCTAGAGATAAAAATGTTAGAGTTGGCCCTGGACGTGGTTCTGCAGCTGGAAGTATCGTAGCATATGCATTAAAAATAATCAATGTTGACCCACTAAAGTATGATCTATTATTTGAGCGATTTCTTAATCCAGATAGAGTATCAATGCCTGATATTGATATTGACTTTGCCGATGATAAAAGAGATATTGTGATAGATTATGTGAAAGAAAAATATGGAAATGATTCTGTAGCACAGATAATAACATTCGGAACATTATCAACCAGAGCTGTTCTATCTGATGTTGGGAGAGTACTTGGAGTTCCATTAACTACCATTAGAAGTATTACCGAAAAAATTCCCGTTGTTATGGGGAAAGTTACTTCCTTAATAGAAGCATTAGAATTACCAGAATTGCGTTGGGTAAAAGAAACAAATGATCAAAAGTTAAAAGAAGTAATTAGTTATGCACTTACATTAGAAGGATTAGCTCGAAATGCTTCTACTCATGCGGCAGGTGTAGTTATTGCTCCAGGCGATATAACTGATTATGTTCCGCTTTATAAAACTTCAGACTCTGGACTTGCCACCCAATATACGATGAAAGATTTAGAAGATGCAGGTCTTCTAAAAATGGATTTTTTAGGTTTAAGAACTCTTTCTATTATAGAGAATACATTATCTCAGATTAAACAAAATCATACAATTACTATTGATTTAGATACTATAGATCTGCATGATAAACAAACTTTCGATATGATTGGGAAAGGCAAAACATTAGCTGTTTTTCAATTTGAATCGGAGCCAATGCAAGAAGCCTTAAAACAATTAAAGCCTAATGATTTAGAAGATTTAATCGCGATGAATGCATTATATCGTCCAGGGCCAATGGATAATATTCCAGAGTTTATTGATAGAAAACATGGAAGAAAACCAATTGAATATCTTCATCCAATTATGGAATCTGCATTATATAAAACCTATGGTGTTATTGTTTATCAAGAACAAGTAATGCAATTAGTAGGTGATATTGCTGGCTTTACACTTGCACAAGCTGATATCATGAGAAGAGCAATGGGGAAAAAAGATGAAAACCTAATGTTAGAACAAAAAGCAATATTTGTTGAAGGAGCATTAAAAAATCATGTATATACTCAAGGATGCTCAGACAAAAATACAAATCCCGAAATATTAGCTCAAGAGATCTTTGATTTAATTCTCAAGTTTGCTTCTTATGGATTTAATAAATCTCATTCATGTGCTTATGCATATTTAGCTTATCAAACAGCATGGCTTAAAGCCCATTATACTGCAGAATTTTTAGCTGCCAATATGACAGCCGAATTGCACAACCTCGATAAGATTGTTGCTTTAATTGATGAAGCTAAGTCTTATAATATAAAAGTGATGCCTCCAGATGTAAATAGATCATTTGCTACATTTACTGCTTCAACTTCCAATATCATAGAATTTGGATTAGCAGGTATAAAAAATGTTGGTATCCCTGCCGTAGAATCAATTGTAGAAGGAAGAGCATCTGGTGCGTTTACTTCTTTTTTTGATTTTATGAAAAGAGTAAATACAAAGCTTATTAGCAGAAGAACACTTGAACCACTGATTGCATCTGGTGCATTTGATACATTACAATATGGCCATAGAGCCCAATTCTTCGCTTCTATTGATATTGCATTAGAATTTGCAAAAAGAATGCAGGGCGAAGGAATTTCAGGAGCAGAAAGTCTTTTTGGAAAATCTAGTTCAACAGAAGCAATTGAACCCAAAATGATAGAAATAAAACCTTGGAATGAACTTGAACGATTGCAAAAAGAAAGGGAAGTACTCAATTTTTATTTAAGTGGACATCCATTACATAGATATCAACCACATGCAGTTTCTTTTACTACTTTGCCATTAGGAAAGTTAGATAGCCCTCTTATTGGTAAACCCGTTAGAGCAACAGGCATTATTACCGAAGTTAAAACCAAGTTAGACCGCAAAGAACAAACGATGGCATTTGTTACAATAGAAGATTTTACAGGGAAAGCAGAAGTTATTTTTTGGAGTGATGCATATCAACGGTATAAAGATTTTCTAAAACCAGAACAAGTAATACTAGTAAGGGGAAAAAGTGATATTACCGGTGAATTAATTAAAGTAATTGCCGAAGAAGCAATGGATATTGAAAAAACACCCGAAAAATATGGTAAAGGTTTTATTGTCACTATACAAGAATCCGAATCTAGCATTGATAATTTAAATAAACTTAACAAGTTACTTGAATCAAAAAATTCATCAAGCTCCACGATAAAATTTAAATATATCGATGAGCAAGGTAATATTAAGTCTCAATTTATTTCGCAAGGATTAAAACTATCGTGCACTCATGAAATGTGTGATACAATCGTCTCTATTTTTGGTAGAAATAATGTCCGATTTTTATTGGATTAATTTTTTTAATCACATAATCTAGTATTCCAAGCATTTAAGGTAAAGAAAGATAATATGAAACAATTAGTTCATACTGCAAATCCACATGAAAAAGCTTTAGTAGTGGCTGTGATAAAAAAAGGTGGTAATCGTATTGAAGCCTTGGAATATTTAGATGAACTGGCTTTTTTGGCAGAAACAGCAGGGGCAGAAGTAATTGGTAAGATATATCAAGAAAGGGTTAGACCAGATAGAGCAACGATGATTGGTAAAGGTAAGGTAGCAGAAATCAAAGAAATGATTGAATTAGATGATATACAAACAGTGATTTTTGATGATGATTTATCCCCAATGCAAATAAGAAATTTAGGGAAAGAATGGCAAATTAAAGTATTAGATCGAAGTGGGATCATCTTAGATATTTTTGCATCTAGGGCTAGATCTATGGAAGCAAAAACCCAGGTTGAATTAGCACAATTACAATATTTGTTGCCAAGGCTTACAAGAATGTGGACGCATTTATCTAAGCAATTTGGTGGAATTGGAACAAAAGGCCCAGGAGAAACCCAAATTGAAACCGATAGACGATTAATCAGGGATAGAATCACAAGATTGAAAGAAAAGTTATCTGATATAGATATGCAAAGATTTCAACAAAGAAAGGGAAGATTATCATTGCCAAGATTTGCTTTGGTTGGTTATACAAATGCGGGTAAATCTACTTTGATGAATACAATAACACATGCAGATACTTATGTTGAAGATAAACTGTTTGCTACATTAGATACAACAGTAAGACAATTTGAATTTCCTGGCGGACAAAAAGCCCTTTTATCTGATACTGTTGGTTTTATCAGAAAATTACCTACTCATTTAATTGCATCTTTTAGAAGTACTTTGGCTGAAGCAGCAGAAGCTGATGCACTGTTACATGTTATAGATTGTACTCATAGTAGTTTTAAAGATCACATTCGCGTAGTTCAAGAAACATTGGAATCGCTAAAAATTATTAATAAAAAAACTATTCTTGTCTTTAATAAAATAGATGCATTACATGATATTAATGCAATTAGGGAATTAGAATACGAGTTTCCTGATTGTATTGGTATATCTGCTTCAACTGGTTTAAATATATCAAGTTTGATAGAAAAAATGCAAGAAATTGCAGTGGATAATAGTCAAGATATTCGCATTTTATTACCATATAATTCTATGCAATTATTGCCATTAATGTATGAATCAGGTGAAATAATTGACAGGCAAGATTTAGATATTGGTATAATGATAGTTGTTCGGGCTGTAAAAGATAAGAGAGAGATATTATTAAGACAATGTGAAAATTATCTTTTCTTAGATTAATATTTTCTTTTTGATGCTAGCAATACAATTGGTGCTGTATTTGTTTGATTGATAGCCTCAGATTTTATCACATGCCATATGTGTGGTTCTAATGTTTCCATAAATTGCTCAATTGCAACATATTCTTCTAATCCTCCGATATGTCCTTGATATGCAATAACACAAAGAATTCCTCTATTGTTTAATAATTGAATACTTGATTCCATTGCCTTCAATGTGGAATCTTTCTTTGTAATATGTACCGTATTATCAGCACCAGGTAAATATTCAAGATTAAAGACGATACATGAAATCTGATTTTGATAATCTTGAGCGATTTTACCTATATGTTCATGTGAATCGCATACATAATGCACATTACTATAAGGATTATGTCTTGCTATCAATTGTTGTGTACGGTTAATTGCTTCTTTTTGTATATCAATTGATATGATTGTTCCAGAATTTCCAATCAAAGTACTTAAAAATAGAGTATCATTCCCATTCCCAGCAGTAGCATCAATAACAATATCCCCTGATTTCACAAAATCTTTGATAAACATATGTGCAATATGTACTGCAGTGACATTCATATGTGATGTAGTTCATCATATAACATACTAAGTGCTGCATATACTGAACGTTCACGATTCATATCTCTGTCTGTTCCAAAAATATGTTTTTTTGCAAATGTTCGATTGTTACTAGAAAGTCCTATCCAAACTAAACCGACAGGCTTTTCATCGGATCCACCACCCGGACCAGCTATACCTGTTATAGAAATACAATAGTCTGTGTGTAGAATTTCTCTTCCACCACTAGCCATTTCAATTGCTGTTTGTTCACTAACTGCACCAAATTCTAGTAAAGTCTCATGCTGAACATGAACCAATTGCTCTTTTAACTCATTACTATAGGTAATAAATCCACCTTTAAAAAATACAGAAGAGCCAGGTAAGTCCGTACATAATGAACTAAGTTTACCACCGGTACATGATTCAACTACACTTAATGTTTTGTTCAGCTTTATCAAATTCTCTACGGTTTTTGATAAAAGATTTTCTTGATCTTTTGCATAGATATAGGTACCAGCCTTATTCATCAGAATCTGCTCTAAGACATCTAAACGTTGTATAGCACTTTCAGCATTGTGATGATATACTCCTAAACGAAGGCGTACACCCTGAAATGAAGGTAAAAAGGCAAGAGATTCTTGTATTGCAAGGAATTCATCAGGATTACCAATAAGGTCTGCAAGTGTGGATTCAGGTATTCCTTTTGTAATCAATGTTCTATAAAATGGCTTTGTAGTATTCTCTTCTAAAAAACGATCTTGAATGATTGGTATAACATATTCTTGCATGATACCTTTCATTTCTGCTGGTACCCCTGGTAATGCAATAAATGTGCAGTCTGTTTGGGCAAAAAATAAGCCAGGAGCAGTACCTCGAGGATTTTTTAACACTGTACAGGCAGAGGGAACAAAAGCTTGCTCTCTATTTCTTTCTGAAAAAAAGATATTCCTTGATATATACCGTTCCTGTAAAAACTGTAAGGTATCTTGATGTTCGATCAAAGTATCATGAAAGTATGAACACAAAGTAGCTTTTGTACTGTCATCATGAGTAGGACCCAAGCCACCGGTGATAATGATCATTGCATTATTGATTCTTAATCTATCTAGTTCATGAATAATATCTAAAGGATTATCCTTAATGGTAGAATGACATGTAATAAAGGCACCTATCTGGGTACATCTGTCAGCAATCCAAGATGCATTAGTATTTACAATTTGTCCAATGCATAATTCATCACCAATCGTTAACAGGGCAATATTCATTGTTAATAGGTATTTTTACTTGGAAAGAGAAGAGAAATCAATAGGGAAATACATGTTATCATAGACAAAACATGAGATTTCCATGCATTTCTACTATGTTGATTGACCAATGCTGGTACAAACTTAATCAGCAATAATTCAATATAATAGAATATCATGATCAATAACATAGGTACAATTTGAGATTGTTTCCCATTTTTTTCTAAAAATTGAATTTTACTTTTAAAAAGCATTTCCACCGATGAAATAGAAGGAAGATCACCCCCGGTTGAAGAACCTCTATGATGCATCAGAATTGAAGAAGGAGCAAATAAGACAGCATATTGTGCTTGCCAAACCCGATAGCAATAATCACATTCTTCGGAATAAAAAAAGAAATTAGCATCAAAACCATCAAGTTGATTAAATATGGCCCTATTTACCAATAAGCCAGCTCCATCTGCATAAGGAACAGTGTATGATTTTCTGTGTAGTCCTAATTTTAAGGATATAGATTGGAGCATACTATCAAAAGCAACAGATAAACTTATATAATGCAAAGATTCAGATAAACCTGGAAAATAGCCCCAACTTCTTTGATACGAATTATTTGGATACACTTGTTGTGGACAACATACAGCATTTTGTGTATGTAATTCGGCTTGTTGTAATAAATTTGATAAGGTAAAATTTCTGAATTCAATATCTGAATTACCAATAAAAACCCATGAAGATTTTGCCTTTTTCATTCCTTCATTTACTGCACCAGCATAGCCAATATTATTGGGCAAACCAATGATAATACAGCCAGGATAATATGCTTTTATATTCTCTATTGTTTTGTCTGAAGATGCATTATCTACAATAATAACATTACCTAATTCTATACCTTGAGGCGTCAAGAATAAGGAGTGCAAACATTTTAATAATAAGTTCTGCGTATTGTAGGAGATAAGTACTATATCTACCTTCGGCATTTTATATTGGGATTCAGACATCATACCACAATATAAAAAATGTTTTGTAGAGAATAGTTTTTACGTAAAATATCTTATAGAGAGGTATCGTACATACTAGATCGGTTTGCTTTAAGAAAAATCATCTTATGATTGAGAATATGATTTTTGCATTCCCAAATACAAGGCTAACATTTTTTGCTCAGCCTTCCATCTATTTTCAGCAAATTCCATTGCTCTTTCATGTGTTCCAGCATGTGTATATATATCATGCTCTGGTGGGAATTCAGCAGTTTGTAAAATGATATCTGCCACATTATTCGCTGTAATCATTGCAGCTAGAGGAGCTAAATCAATACCTTTTTCTCTTGCAATCGATCTAGATTCGCTTATTCCAGACATAAATAATTTACCAATTTCTCCTCCTTCTGTTACCGTTCCCCATTCGGTGATAACACCATCGGGGCATATAGCTGTTGCACTTATGTGAGAGCCAGCTAGTTCTGCTCTTAAGGAAGCTGTAAAGCCCATCACAGCATGTTTGGCAGCAACATAAGCGCTGTTAAAAGGAAATCCCATCGTACCTGCTACACTTGCAATATTGATAATATGTCCATACCCTTGCGATTTCATTTGAATTAAAGTTGGTGCAGTGATATACCATAATGAGAACACATTGACACCAAAGATACTTAATAACTGTTCCTGAGTTGTATCTTCTACAGAGGCTAGATTACCTCTTCCAGCATTATTTACCAGAATATCAATTCGTCCATAATGTGATATGACATTATGAATAAATTGTTCAGCTTGTTCTTTAATGCTAATATCGGCTTGCATCATAAAGCATTTGCCACCATTCTGCTCTATTGATTGTTGTACACTTTCTAATTTTTCTTTTCTTCTAGCGCATATAGCTATAAAATATCCATTAGCAGCAGCCTTTAACGCTAATTCAGCTCCAATTCCTGATGAAGCACCTGTAATAACAATAACTTTCATAAAACATCTATTAGTTTGATTAACATATTTACTTTTTTACTGATTCTTCTGCTAATTGTAAGCGAGCAATTTCATCTCTTAACTCAGCGGCTCTTTCATAATCTAAGTCTCTTGCAGCCTGTTTCATCTCATTATACAATTGGTCCATTAAATCTTTTCTTTGTTCAGAACTAAGATATTTCATCATTGGTTCCGCAGCTTTTCTGTTTCTATTATGTTCAGCCTCATTTTTTCTTTTCGTTTTATTTACTTGAATATCAGCAACAGATGTAGACTGTAAAATTTCCTCTAGTGTTTTATACACTGTTGTAGGATTAATATTATGTTCGGTATTGTATGCAATTTGTTTTGCTCTTCTTCTTGTAGTTTCATCTAAAACCAATTGCATAGATCTAGTTATTTTATCGGCATAGAGAATAACTAATCCTGATGAATTTCTGGCAGTTCTTCCAGCTGTTTGCAGTAATGAACGTTCACTTCTTAAAAAACCTTCTTTATCTGCATCTAAAATTGCTACAAGTGAAACTTCTGGCAAATCTAAACCTTCTCTTAACAAATTTACTCCAACAAGAACATCAAATTCTCCTATTCTTAGATTTCTAAGTATTTCTACTCTTTCTAATGCTACAATTTCTGAGTGAATATAGGCTACTTTTACTCCAAGATTTGTAAGATAATCTGTTAAATCTTCTGACATCCTTTTGGTAAGCGTAGTAACAAGAACTCTTTCTTTTTTTGGAACTCTTAGTCTAATCTCATATAATAAATCATCAATTTGTGTACGAACTGGCCTTACTTCCATAACTGGATCTAATAAACCTGTTGGCCGTATAACTTGTTCTACAATGATACCTTCGCACTTTTCTAATTCATAATCTGCAGGAGTTGCGCTTAAAAAAATGGCTTGATGTATCAATTCTTCGGTTTCTTCAAAACGAAGCGGACGATTTTCCATGGCAGAAGGCAATCTAAATCCATGCTCCACTAATGTACTTTTTCTTTTTCTATCTCCATTATACATAGCCCTTAATTGTGGAATAGTAACATGGCTTTCATCGATTACTAAAAGATAATCATCTGGAAAATAATCAAAAAGACAAGAAGGTCTTTCTCCAGGTTTTCTTCCGGTTAAATGCATAGAATAGTTTTCAATTCCAGAACAATAACCAACTTCTTTCATCATTTCTAAATCAAAAAGAGTTCTTTGTTCCAGCCTTTGAGCTTCAATTAATTTATCTTGTTTCCTCAATTCAATTAATCTATCACTAAGTTCATTTTTAATATCAGCCATAGCTCTGATAAGTTCATTCTCTGGAGTAACAAATTGTCTGGCAGGATATAAAGTAACAGAATCAATCATCCCTAAAACATTACCTTGCACTCTAGAAATAATACTTAGCTTCTCTATCGTATCACCAAACATTTCAATACGAATACCTTGCTCATCTTCTTGGGCTGGCATAATATCAATTATATCACCTCTTACTCTAAAAGTTCCCCTCGTCCATTCAAAATCATTTCGAGAATAGTATAAGTCCGTTAATCGATAAATAAGTGCTTGACGCTTAATGATTTGTCCTTCAAATAAGTGAAAAAGCATAGATGAATATGCTTCTTTGTCTCCAATGCCATAAATACAGCTCACTGATGCAACAATAATGACATCTCTCTTACCTTCTACAAGTGCACTGCTAGCTCTTAATCGTAAACGATCAATTTCATCATTAATAGCAAAATCTTTTTCGATAAATGTATCTGTTGATGGGATATAAGCTTCGGGTTGATAATAATCATAATAACTGATAAAAAATTCTACACTATTATGTGGGAAGAACTGTTTGAATTCCCCATATAATTGGGCAGCAAGAGTTTTATTAGGGGATATAACCAAAGTAGGACGTCCAGTCTGGGCAATAACATTAGATATAGTAAAAGTTTTCCCTGAGCCTGTAACCCCAAGTAAAGTCTGAAATTTATCACCGCGAATAAGTCCCTCCTTCAATTCAATAATTGCATCAGGTTGATCTCCAGCAGGTTGATATGATGAAGTAAGCTCGAATAGTTTTTGTTTCATAATTATCTTCAATGTGCACACAGAATAAGCACTAAATTGTGTGATTTTTATGGTATAAATAAAATATATATTGACAAGCCCCCCTTTCAAACTGTATATTTACAATATGTGCCACATCAATTTTTACCAATAATGGCAAAAAAACTTGTGTAAACTGCTTAAATCAAAGGGGATAAGATTTTAACAATTAATATTTCCACTATATTTTCCTCAATTTTAGAGCAAAAAGAAAATGAAACTTTCTGAGTTTCGGTATATCGCGCCGAAAACATGTATTGCAAAATTTCCTGCAGATCCTAGAGATTCTGCAAAAATGATGGTATTAAATCGTGAAACTGGTGAAATGGAAGACAAAACATTCCGTGATATACTAGATTATTTTCAAAAAGGGGATTGTATTGTACTGAATGAAACCCGCGTTTTTCCAGCTAGAGTATTTGGTAAAAAAGAAAAAACAAATGCCAAAATCGAAGTCATGTTATTACGTGAACTTAAAGCGCAAGAAAGAATATGGGATGTTTTAGTAGAACCAGCTAGAAAAGTGAGAATTGGTAATAAAATTTATTTTGACAATAATAAATTCTATTGCGAAGTGGTAGATAATACTACAAATCGTGGCAGAACTGTCCGCTTTAGCTATGATGGAGACTTATTCAAGGTTATTGAAAGAATTGGCGAAATGCCTTTACCTGCTTATATCAAGCGTGATCCAACAGATCATGATAAAGAAACATATCAAACTGTCTTTGCAAATCCTAATAGAACTGCTTCAATTGCACCTCCAACAGCTGGATTACATATCACTACAGATATGTTAAAAGAATTAGATAAAAAAGGGGTAAGAATTGCAACAGTTAGTTTAAATATTGGACAAGGTATTTTCGAAAATATTGAGGTTGAAGATTTAACCAAGCATAGAATGTATTCTGAATATTTTGAGATTACTAAAGACAATGCCGACATCATCAATAAATCTTTAAAAGCTAAAAAGAATGTATATGCTGTTGGATGTTCAGTTGCTCGTGCTTTGGAAGCTAGCGTTTTAACAACTGGAACTGTAAAACCCAATAAAGGTTGGACAGATAAATTTATTTATCCTCCTTATGAATTTAAAATTGCTAATCGTTTTATTACTAATTTCCATCCTCCAGCAACACCTTCAATTTTGTTGACAGCTGCTTTTTCGGGTAAAGAATTATTATTTAAAGCATATAAAAAAGCATTAAAGCAAGATTATAAGTTCTATGCTTATGGTGATGCAATGCTTATCATCTAATTACAAGATGTAGAAATCATTTCTAACATATTGTTGTTATCGTTCCTTAATACTCTTATTTGGGGTCACATTTTATAGTAATGTGACTTCTTTTTTGACATTTCTCACATGAAAAAAATACATTTAGAAATTGAAAAAGAGGATATTTCTCAAGCCTTTTTTACTTCATATCATCAAGATGGAAAACATATTTCCTTCTTTGGTGATGGACATCCATACTATGCTGGTAGCGTTGTAAAAGCAATGGCCAGTGCCAAGAATGGATATAAGAAAATTGCTGAATTATTTGAAGATGATATACGAAAAGCTGAACAAAAGGAATATGTTCCTCCGCAAGGTGAACTAGATGAATTTTTCTTACATCTTGATCATCAATTTAAACCTAAGGTAGTCAGTGTTGAAAAACTTACTCCAACTATTATAGAAATTATTGTCCATGCTCCAGCAGCAGCCAAGCATTTTCAGCCTGGTGAGTTTTATCGAATGCAGAATTATGAAACAGATCCAATCATTATAGATGGTAAATCTTTTACTATGGAAGCATTAGCTATGACTGGTGCTTGGACTGACCCAGAAAGAGGATTATTGTCTATTATTGTGCTTGAAATCGGAGCATCTTCACGATTAGTACAATATCTAAAGCCAGGACAAAACCTTGTAGTTATGGGTCCAACTGGTTCTCCAACTGAAATTCCATTTGGAGAACAAGTATTGTTAGCTGGTGGAGGTTTAGGCAATGCTGTATTATTCTCTATTTCAAAAGCATTAAAGAAAAATGGCAATTCTGTGATTTATTTTGCTGGTTATAAAAATGGGGAAGATGTTTTTAAAATGGAAGATATCGAAGCTTCTACCGATAAAATTGTTTGGTGTAGTGATACTGGAAAAGATATTATTCCTAATAGACCACAAGATATTCATATCCGTGGCAATATTATCGAAGCCATGCTTGCTTATGCTGAAGGCAGGGCAGGTGAACAAATTATTCCTCTACATGCCATTAATAGAATTATAGCTATTGGAAGTGATGGCATGATGAAAGCTGTAAAAGATGCTAGAAAATCAGTATTAAAGCCATATCTAAAAGATCATATTGCAATTGGTTCTATTAATTCTCCAATGCAATGTATGATGAAAGAAATATGTGCACAATGTTTGCAAAAACATGTAGACCCAGAAACTGGCAAAGAAGTTACTCCAGTATTCAGTTGTTTTAATCAAGATCAAGAATTAGATCGTGTTGATTTTGCCCATTTAAAAAGCAGATTAAGACAAAATTCTATCCTAGAAAAACTAGGTAATTCTTGGCTTTCTTATTTATTAAGTTATTAATTAGTATTTACTTAGATTATTTATGGCTACAATAGAATCTTTAAAAAAGCAGACTTTAGACTTAATGCATACAATTCAAGATATTAGTGCAGCTACTTCTGTCCTTAACTGGGACCAAGAAACATATATGCCTTCAGGGGCTTCTGCAATGCGTGCCGAGCAAATATCAACATTAAGTACTTTAGCTCATCAATTGTTAATTGGAGATAAAGCAAAATCTTTAGCTTCAGATATCATATCTCATAAAGCTGAAACATTTAAAGATCCTATTTTACGATTATTCGTAGAAGATCATGAAGAATCGGTAAAACTACCCGAAGATTTAGTTAGAAGAACCTCTAAAACTCAATCCCTTGCCCAGGATATATGGAAAGAAGCACGTTCCAAAAGTGATTTCTCTCTTTTTGCACCAATTCTGTCGGAATTGATTGAATTAAAAAAGGAAGAAGCTGATTGCCGAACTTATGTAGATTCTAGATATGATGCATTGCTCAATATTTTTGAACCTGGCATCACAGCAGAACAATTAAATCCAATATTTGATAATCTAAGGATTTCTACAAAAAAGATACTTGATGCGATTGAACCTGTTAAACATACAGTTTCAGATGCACCAATGATGAAACAATATGAAGCTAATAAGCAAATGGAGTTTTCGAAATTGATTGCAGAACAAATGGGGTTTAATTTTAATAATGGACGATTAGATTTAACCGCTCATCCTTTTTGTACTTCATTTACACAATATGATGTAAGGCTTACAACCAGAATTAAAGAAAATGACTTGGCATCTTGTTTATATGGTGTGATTCATGAAACAGGTCATGGATTATATGAGCAAGGATTTAGTCCAGAATATACCAGAACATTTGTTGCAAATGGGGCTTCGATAGGAATGCATGAGTCCCAATCTCTATTATGGGAAACTATTATTACAAGAACAGAAGAATTTTGGCATTGGGCCCTGCCTATTATGTCGAAAATATTTCCTGAACAAACAATTGGTTTAACTGCAAAAGATATGTACCATGCTGTTAATACTATACAGCCATCACTTATTCGTGTTGAAGCAGATGAAATCACCTATAATATGCATATCATATTACGCTTTGAATTAGAAAGAGATTTAATCAATGGCAATATAAAAGTCCATGATATTCCAGAATTGTGGAACCTTAAAATGAAAGAATATCTTGGAATACAAACCCCTAATGATGCACAAGGATGTCTACAAGATATTCATTGGTCATTTGGAGGTTTTGGCTATTTCCCTGGATATACTTTGGGTAAATTATATGCAGCAATGGAATGGAAAGAAATTCAAAAAGCAATTCCAGATGTATATTCTAAGATTGCACATGGTGATTTTTCATCTATACTGGATTGGCTAAGAAAAAACATTCATGCCTATGGTAGAAGTGAAAAACCTGGTGAAATTATTAAGCGCATAACAGGAAATTCTTTAAGCGAAGCTGAATTTGTTTCTTATGCATATGCAAAAGCAGGATCTATCTATGGAATTTCTTTCTAAATAATTATGAAATCTACACTAGCAACTCTATTTTCTTTACTCAGTATTTTTTTCATTACTTCATGCTCTTCTCGTCAAGAGAATGACAATACATCATTAACTTTTGGATGTTTTTTAAATTCACCCAAATATCAAAAAGAGTTACAAGCTTTATTACAAGAATTTGAACAAAAAGAAGGAATAAAAGTAGAAATGATTGGCTTGAATTGGTCCGATGGAAAAACCAAGCTTATTTCTGCTTATAATGCTGGAACACAACCTGATATTGTAGAATTGGGATCAGATTGGGTTGCGCAATTTTCTGGCGGTGGTGTATTAGAACCACTTTCTAGAGATGAAATTCAAACCAAGCGGTTTTTAGAGAATGCTTTAGCCCCAAGCAAATGGGGAGATTCAATGTATGCAGTTCCATGGGTTTTAAGTACGAGAATTCTTTTTATTAATAGACAGCTGTGTAAAAAAGCTGGAATAGCAGATAGTACTTTCCCCAATACTATTTCCGATGTAAAACAATATGCATCTGCAATTACAAAGGTTGCATCTACTGGTGAATATGGAATTGGAATCGTAAGCCAAGATGCGCATCAAGTATATAAAAGGGTTTTGCCAATATTCTGGAGTAATTCTGGAGATATCTTAGACAAAAAAGGTAATCCAACATTTGATCTACCCCAAAATATAGATGCGCTTCAACAATATGTTTCACTTGTTCCATTTGGTATTATAGAATCATCTAAACAACTAGATGATAAATTTATCAAAGGTAAATTAGGGTTCTGGGTTAGTGGTCCATGGCTTTTAGAAAAAATCCCACAATTAAACCCAAATCTTCAATTTTCATTAGGCCTTGTTCCTGGGATACATTCTGGTGGTGGTTTGTCTTTTACAGGCGGAGATTATTTATGTATAAGTAAGTCAAGTAAAAATAGGGCTAAATCCTTAAAACTTATTCAATTTCTAACTTCAGCAAAATCCACTCTAAGACTCTGTAAACTTAGTATTACTGCAGGAATTCCTGCTGATACCTCGGCTCAATCAGATCCATTCTTTTCGAGCATCAATGGTTTTCCGGTTTTCATAGAACAATTGAAAAAATCTCGATTATCCTCGGTTCATCCTAAATGGTTAGATATAGAGGCAGCATATGAATTAGCTGTTTCTCAAGCAGTATATGGAACAAAATCTGCAACAGAAGCATTACATGAAGCACAGACATCTGTTACTTCACTGCTATTACATTGATTTGTTAAGTAAATGAAAAATAAAAAGATAGTATAACTATCATTTTTGCATAAAATATAGACAAATAAGCAGTAAAAAAAATGATGTGTTTGCCAAACAGGACTGATAATTACTATAATTTTCCACATTCAAATTACTATTTGGATTCAAAGTCATTTTGTGCGTAAATTGAACGATAAATACTTACAATGTATTTATTTTATTAAAAAAAATGAATTTTATATATACTTGGAGCTCCAACATGCGCGTTAAATACGCTATTGGTTATTTGTTAGGAATTAGTGCATTATATACTACTGTTTTAGCACATACAGCAAAACCATTAAAAAACACAATGTCTACCAAGACATCATTATCAATAGTACCATTTGCAAAGCAGGATAAGAGAATTTCTCAGTCTACAACTGGGAAGTCACTTGCTTATAGTAATTGTTATGTAGAAGATAAAGCATTAGGATTAGCACCAAAGCAAGATAATTCGAAAAGTCCTTTTTCAAAAGTTCAAGCTACTCCGCCTGGAGTAATGATTGGAAATACGTTTTACGATTTACAATCAAATGGTTCTATGCCTCACAGAATTTCTGTATTTGAGGATGGATCTGATAAATCTGCACAAGTAGTTTGGATGGCAGCAACAGATGAAGATGGATCTGGCAATCCACCTCATCCTACCCGAGGCAGTTATTATGCAATTTTGGATATCAAAGATCCACTTTCACCAAAAAAATATACAGATGTTCCATGGGATAGAATAGAACCTGTACGATCAGGTTTTCCTTCTATTATTCAATTTAAAGATGGATCAGTTGGTTCTATTGCACATGTTATTAGTTCAGGTTCTTCAGCATCTGCATTAAGGCTTACAAAGAATACAAGTTTTGGTGATACTAAATTCACTACTAAACAAATTCTTGGTTCAGATTCATCATTATGGGCACAATCTACAGTAGATGGTGCAGATGTGATTCATGTTGCATTTACATCTGATACATCAAGTAAGAATTTTAGTAATCAAGTTATATATATGCGTTCAACAGATAAGGGTACAACTTGGAGTGCGCCTAAATATATGACAGGTCCTAATTCAGATCCACAATTACCAACAGGTAGAGGTGCAAATTCATATCAATTTGCAGTTCGTGGTAATACAGTTGCTTTAGGATTTCAGGATACTAATTTTAACTTAATTATCTGTAAATCTCTTGATAATGGTGCTACGTGGAATCAAGCGAAATTGATTTTTGGTGGGGCAGCCCATCAAAATGCTTATTTGGTAGAAGATTTTGGTGATGGAACATTCTCTGCAGTTACAGACACAGTACCGATTTGTGGGCCAGCCTTTGATTTAATTTTAGATGCTGATGATAATGTTCATGCAGTGGCATCTACATCTCCAAGTTGGAAAGGCGGAACAGCAAAAATGAATGATGCTGGTCAAATTGAATTTTTAGCTGATACTGTATTTTCTAATTTGTATACAAGGGTAACAGGTATTTATTATAGTGAAGCTTCAAATCAAGTTAGTTTTTTAACATCCCAAGAAACATGGGATGGACAAGGTAGAGTAGTAACCCGTTCATTTGGTAATGGAAATCATCGTTATCATAAATTAGCATATGATGAAGCAGAAAATGCTTTATATGTTGCTTGGACAGGTATCAAAAATGGTGATTATGCAGAAACAATTTTTGCTGATAATACTTCTGATTTTGGATTATTTGGCCATATCTTTTTATCAAAGAAATTGGCTTCTTCAGAAACATGGGAACCAGAAATAAATCTGACACCAGATGCTAATGATTGCCAATTCTCTAGTGTTTATAAAGATGCAAAAGATGGTATTGTTATGTTAGCATATCAATCTGATTTAACCCCTGGTATTCGTGTTCAAAATACAAATCAATCTGTCGAAGATAATCAAATTTACTTTTATGGGTTTAAGCCTACTTTTGTAGGAATTCATGATACAGAATTACAAGTAGCTGATTTTTCGATGTCACCAAATCCAGCAACAGATCAAGTAGTTTTGAATTTTGGTCAAAATATCGATAAAGTATCAGTGCAGATTACAAATGCATTAGGTGTCAAAGTAGCAGAATTACCACAAGAACTTGCCCAATCAGGTTCAGTAGTATTATCTACAGTAAGCTTTCCATCAGGTACATATTTCTGTACTCTTATTTCTGGAAATACTTCAATAACCAAAATGCTTAGTATTGTTAGATAATTGAATTATGCTAAGAAGAATAATTCTTAGCATAATTAGTAGTGAAAGTAAGAACAAGTATAATTGTTATATCGTTTATACACAGCTTCATTTATATATCCGAAATATTCGGTTTAAAGGAGAAACTATGAAACTACGGCTCCTTGTGGTCCTTCTTAGTTTGATATCAGCACCATTAACAGTATTTGCTGGCTTATATGGTACATTAACTGGAAAGGTAACAGATGCTAAAGGCAAGCCTGTTGTAGGTGCAACCATTAGGGTGCAGGGTACAACTCGTGGTGCTTTCGTAAAGGCTGACGGAAATTATATTGTGGTAAATATTCCATCTGGACAATACCAAGTTGTGGTAAAGGCCGTGAATTATAAAGAATTCAAAGGGAATGTTTCCATATCTGCAGACCAAACAACAGAATTTAATGCCAAGTTGCAAGAAGCAACAGTAACTTCTAATGCAGTAGTTGTAGATGCTAAAAAAGACCAGAATATGGTAAGCAAAACGCAAATTGGCTCATTAAGAAGTAATCAAGGTGAAGACAATATCCGAATAGCTCGTGAAACTGTGCAGGGGGTAGTATCCTTAAATGCAGGTGTTCAGAATTCTGGTAATGGTTTTCAAGTTCGTGGTAGCCGTGCAAATGAAACACAAATTCGTGTTGACGGCTTAGAGGTTTCTGATAGATTCAGTGGTGGTTTCGGATCTAGTGGAACAACATATTCGCCAACTGTATCAAATTTTGCAGTAGAGGAAGTTCAGGTATTAACTGGAGGCTTCTCAGCAGAATATGGTAATGTTATTGGAGGATTTGTTAATACTGTTGTTAAAACAGGCCGTACAGATAGATATGAAGGATTTCTTCGTTGGAGAAGAGATGTTCCTGCATTATATGGTTCTACGATTGATGGCAATAAGTTTATGAACAAGGATGAAAGCTCATTTGATATTGGATTGGGCGGCCCACTTCAAGTATTAGAAAATGCTACCTTTTTTGTAACAGGAAGATATTCACATGAAACGCATGGTGGGGCAGGTATTGGCATTAAAGATCCAACAGGCTTTAATTTAGGACAATTACCAAATCAAGAAACATGGGTAAGAAATGTCACTGGCCGTATGAAATTTAATTTCAGTGATCTAAGTGTAACACTTGGAGGCCAGCTAGGATTAACCACACGTGAAAGAAATAGCTGGGGCTGGTTATACGCTAATGGTTTTGGTGTCAAAAATCAGAAAGTAGATGCTAAAACAGGAAGATTAACAGCAGGAGATACCATTTTTGTGCCTGAATACGCTGCAAAACTTGCTGCTGTAAATAATATTGTTAATAATGTGTTTGTTCGTATTAATCAAACCTTATCTGATAATAGTTTCTTTGAGTTTACGCTTTCTTCAAATTCTAATAATAATGAAGTAGCAAAAAGAGCAAGCTTTGATGATCCAGGAATATTTGGAACAATCGAAGTGTATAAACCACAAGATCTTTATCAACCTAGATCATCATCCAGATCAGATTTGCCATCAGAATTGGTTCAAACTTCTGATGGAGCTATAGATTGGTTCCAATCCTCACAAAGGACTCAAAAAACAGCAGATGGATATTTATTTTTAGATCTTTATGAAAGGAATCCTTTAACAGGGTATATAGAAGATAATGCTAATTCTACTAGCACTAAAAACCCATATGGATTACAAGGATTCTTTAATATTCATGGTAATGAAAGAGCATTTGAATTCCGTAGTCAGAAATTCTTACAAGCAGATGGATTTTATAATGCCAATATTACTGCAGGTGAGATTTCTCATAATTTTAAAGCTGGATTTGAATTTCGTTCTTATCAGTTGCGCCGCCATAATAATAGCTTACCATGGGATGGCAATCCTTTCTTTGATATTTATACAGATGAATATGGTGGAAATATTTATAGCAAAGGATCTTTAAATCCACAAGTTACAAATGAACGTACAGGTAGGGCACAAGCTCCTTTAGAAGCCTCAGCATATGTTCAAGATCAAATTAAGTATAAAGGTATTATTGTTAATGCTGGACTACGATTTGATATGACAAATCCCAATGCAATTTACAGATCAAGTGTTTCTAATGTATGGTTGCCAATATCTTCCACAGATGGCTTTTCTGATGCTACTCTTAAATATCAAATCAGTCCTCGCTTAGCGATAACATATCCAGTAACTGATAGGTCTATCTTTACATTAGCATATGGTGTATATTTCCAAATGCCAAACTTTAGTTATATGTATGATGGATTTAATACAGACCGCTTACGTGGAAATACAATTGTTGGTAATCCAAATATGGAAGCCCAAAGAACAAATGCTTATCAAGTGTCATATAATCTACAGATGAGTGATGATTTTGCATTTGATTTAACAGCGTACTATAAAGATATTTATAATCAAGTTGGTATTCGTTATTTCAGAGTTGTTCCTGATAATTATCAAGAATATGCAGTTGCTGAATATGGCTCTGCAAGAGGAATTGAATTTACATTACGTAAGCGTCCAACAGATCATATTGGTTTTAATATCAATTATACATTAGCATCTGTAAGCGGAACATCATCAAGCCCAGAAAGTAATTATAATCTTCAACCTGACCCATATACAGGAAGAGTAACATTCCCATTAGCTGAATTTCCATTCAGCAGTGATCGTCGCCATGTTGTGAATGCAATATTGGACTTTGTATGGGGTAATGAAGAAGGAATGGATCTTGCTGGAATTCATCCAATGGAAAATATGACAATTAGTTTTGTTAACCGTTTCTTAACTGGTACTCCTTATACACGTCAAGATCGTAAGGGTAATCCAGTTGGCGAATTCAATGCAGAACGTCAGCCATCTTTTTGGTCAACAGATTTGCGTATTACAAAATCATTCAGACTAAAAGATTGGTTCGGAGAATCAGTAGGCAGAACATCATTTCAGATTTTTGCAGATGTGTTTAATCTATTTAATAGAACTGCTTTTACAGCAGTATATGCAAGAACACAGGATCCTGACTATGATGGTAATACATTAAACAGAGTATTGGGTGACTTTAGTGCATCACCATGGTATAAAGATGCAAGCTTGGCAAATCCAACTACATTCCAAGCAACACAATATGATCAATATGGCGAACGCTTATACAGAGCAGAAGCTGATAAAAATGGCGATGGCGTAGTAACTCAGGAAGAAAAATATAATTCCTATCTTAATTATGTTAAAGATGTTGTTTCATTCCGTTCAAATTATCAGACACCAAGATCTGCATTTTTTGGCATGATGATTAACTTCTAATTGTTTGTAAATTCTTGATACACAAGGTGTATATATGTATAAAGTTAGAAATTTATGTATACTCGGTTTGATGCTCGGATTTGCTTCTATGGGTAGTTCTTTTGCTAAAACAAAAGAGTCTTCTTCTGAAGGAAAGGGCGCAGAAAAAACACAGAGAGCAGTAAGCGGAACTTTTGATTTACAAAAAAATCGAGTTAGCCGCGTTGAGTTTTACTCAACAAATTATGGGATCATTGGTTTAGATGTTGCTAATAATGTTGGTGGTGGTAAATGGCCAAGAGGAACCAATAATCAATATATTTTTGGTGGTGGAATCTGGTTTGGAGTAAAAAAACTGAATCCACAAGGCGATACTGTTAAATTATGTGCAATTTCATATAATCCAAATTCAGGCTCTTCATGGATGGTTCCTGGTAGGATAGAAGAAGATCAAGATGCAGTAAATGATGCAAATAGAGAAAAATATCGTCTTTATTTCTCATCTGATTATCGTAGATCAGATGGTACAGCATTAAAACCAGCCGATGGATCTTCACCATGGCCAATCTGGGATTTAAGTACAAATCCATTGGATACCTTAAGAAAAGATAGATACTTTGGTGGATATGAAGATAATGTTGGTTTAAGAACAGTTGAAAATTATCCAAAAGGACCAGCTTTTATTTCTGGCGAGGATATTTTTGCAACATTTAAAGATACAGATCTTAACCGTTATGAAGGCGGTGTAGGCCGTCGTAAAAGCGAAGGATATCCACTAAGAATCCAATATGAGCAAATGATTTATTCATGGGGTTTTGGTGATTATCGTGACTTCTTATTTATTAAATATGCTTTAATCAATAAGTCTAAAGATACTTTACGTGAATGTTGGTTAGCACCTGCTTTCGATATGGACATAGGCGTTAATGGATCTACAGCTAATTATGCAGCCAATGACCGTACCCGTTATTACAATGAAGAAGACACATTAAATCTTGCTATTCAATGGTCTAATGGTACTCAAGGAGAAGCTGGTAAAGGATTTGGATATATTGGTTTCGACTTCTTAGAAAGTCCATCAACATATCCAGCTTTTGTAGTTCGTGATACAGTGAAAGATGCAAATGGAAATGATTCTATTCGTTATCAATTAATAGGTACAAGCCCAGATTCTGCAGGCTTTTTGCGTAAAGACAAAAAAATATATACAAATAGAGAGCAATTAGGATTAAAAACCTTTAGAAATTGGACAATTGACCAAGATCCAAAAGAAAACGATTTACGCTATGACTTTATGGCTTTAGGCCTAAAAGATGGAGATACACCAGAGGGCGATAAACGTTTCTTAATGGCAACAGGCCCATTTAATCTGGCACCTAAAGATACTGCCCGTACAGTTGTTGGTTTAATCATGGCAAATACACCAAATGGTAATGATGCAAATGGAAGAACCGAAGACGCGGTAGAACTTATCAAACGTGATAAATTTGCTCAAAGAGTATATGATGATAATTTTAGAACTCCAACTCCTCCAGATCCATCTAAAGTGAATTGGAGACCTCTTAATAATGCAGTAATAGTTACTTGGGATACAACAGCTGAATATTCCTATGATGATTTAGAAAAAGGTTTGGACTTCATGGGTTATAAATTATACCGTGCAAGAAGAATTGATTTAGATTCATTTGATACTGATGTCCGTAAAAGTATTGCTCGTGGACCATTTGGTTGGAAACAATTAGCTGAATGGAAAATGCCAACACCATTTTCACAATCAACATATCAAACTGAATTAGATGATCAAGCAATTGCGCCTTATTTTGACTCTATTCAAATCGTAAAACAAGTTGATTCATTTACATTTAAGGTTCGTCGTTTTATCAATGGTTCTACAAGAAAAAATCCATTTGGTAATGATCCTTGGAATCAATTGTTCTCAGGAATGTCTCAAGCAGAATTAGATTCAATTTTAACAGGTACATTGATTATCAATCGTGCTTCTACTCAAAATCCTCCAAGATGGTCAAAAACTACTGATTTACCTTGGCCTTCAGTCACTACAAATGGCAAGAAGATATTCTTACCAATTGGAGTGAGAACAAGTAAAAGTGGATTTACATCTAGTTTCAGCGCAACCGATTCTACAGCATATGATACATTCTTCCCAGCATTAATGACATTGTTACGCAAAAACCTAGCATCATTAGCGTTCAATGATCTTGAACCTAATGCTGATATGAGGAAAAAAATCCGTCGCGATATTATCAGACCATATATGGCTAAAATCACCAATAATGCAACATTTGTTGATAATGGTGATGACAATAAAGACGGAAAAAATGAAGAAAATGAAGATTTAACAAAAACAGAAAGATTGCTTAATAATATAGATTATTATTATTGGTTAAGTGCTTTTGATGAAGGTGATTATCGCCAAGCAACACCTAAAAAATTCAATTCAGGTATTGAAGATTTAAATATTGTTAAATCTATGCCTTTAGCAGCTGCAGCTAGAACAGGAAGCAGTGCGAAAATTCAAATTGTAAGTGCTGATACTTCTAATTTAGGTGGATTATTCAATTTCCGTTTTCTAGTTAAAGATGAAGATCGATTAAATCAGTTGTTTACAACAGATGGAAAAGGACATGATTTAGAGATTGAATTTAATCCAGAAGTTTCTATGTTGCCTTTCCCATTACCTTCTGCTGCATTCTCTAATCCACCAAAATATGGTGTTTATGGTACCAAAATCACTATACGTGATTTAACAACAAATAAAACACTATATAATGCAGGAACATGGTTAGAGCAAAATTTATGTTCTAGAGGATTCTTAAATACATTTACAGAGAATGGTTCTATATATGTTTTTGCAGATTCTGTCATTGTCGATTCAATATCTGGTAAAGCAGACAGTTTTGGAGTACCAGATAATAAAGAAAAACGCTTAAGGACAGGCACATTTACCACAGAAAGAGTAAATGATAATACCAATTGCTATAATGCATTAGCAGTACCTGATATGAAGAATGCATTTGACTTTGGTTTTGATTATTCTATTCAACAATCAGGTGGTATGATTAGATATGATACAGCATTTGCAATGGCACCAAGTGGAGCCAATACACATGTAACATTCCCATCACAGGATTTATTCCCATTTGCCGGATCAGATCAAAAGTTTGATACTATACTGACTGCTTATCCATCCACTACTAATCCAGTTGGTGGTGTTGTTAATTCTCAAGGATTTTTAGGTGGCTCAATTTATAATAATGGTCCTGGTGACTATACATTAGAATTTCTTCCAGGTGGTGATACAACAATCACCGCATTAGTTGGAACAGCTCAAACTCCAAAAACATTTACAACTAAGTACTTACATGTAAGAGTCATTAATAATTATAATTATAAGCGTCCAGCAGATCTAAATTCTAGTGATTCTACTACAATTATTAATAATAATTATCTTGTTCACTATACAGATTCCAGCGCTGTGCGAACTGCTATGCCTGTTTCTAAAAAAGTGCCAATAGGACAATTCAATATTGCAACAGCTGGTTTTGTGAATGGACGTGGTACTGTAAATTCTGTAACTTCTCGCCGTGATCAATCATCAGGATTGGTCAGCCAAGGTAAATACTTATTATCAGCTAATAATGGAACTGATCTTATCGATTTTGTTCACGTTGTTAATGTTGATGGAAATTTCTTTGGTTTAGACTATGTAAATAAAGGTTATGGCGCTGATACAAGAGCAAGACTTTGGGACACAATACCAAATGTTCCATCTAAAGACTTTGCTGCTGGCGATAAAGTAGTATTACGTACATTTGGTGGCGCAGCTGGTTTCCCTATGCCAGGTACTAAAATCAGAGCTAAAGTAATACCATCAGTTCCATCTACAGAATTATATACCGATCAAATGTTAGAAGATGTAAAGATAGTACCAAATCCATACTATGTAAGCCATCAAGCACAAAGATCTCCTTATGATGCAAAACTGTATTTTACACGTTTACCAAAAGATTGTAAAATCACAATATTTACACCTTCTGGTGAAATAGTAAGAACATTAACTCATAGCCAGCTAACACCTGAAAATAATGACCGTTATGGAATGGATGTGTGGGATCTCCTCACAAGTAATCGCCAACGTGTTGGAAGTTCAGTGTATATCGCGCAAGTAGAAACACCAAATGGTGCAAAAGCATTAATAAAATTTGCCGTAGTAGTCGGCGGATTCCGCGTTATTCCTGAATAATTACATGTAAACCTTAAGGAATCGAAGAGTTTATTCTCTTCGATTCCAAGGTAACAACAATCAAACAATCCAATAACGAAGATTTTAAAAGGAGAATACACATGAAAATATTTAGACAAATTTTAGCACTTGCTTTGTTCACATGTTCTTTGCCAGTAATGATGATAGCAGAAGAAAAGGTTTCAGGTTCATCAGGTGGTGATTTCCGCAAAGTTGGTGCTGCAGGTGCACAATTCCTAAAAATTGGTGTTGGTGCTCGTGCTACAGCTTTAGCAGGAGCTTATGGCTCTTTAGCAAATGATGTAACAGCAATGTACTGGAATCCAGCAGGTATTTCTGATATAAGTGGCATTGCTGCTAATATATCATATACTCAATGGTTTGCAGGCTTTTCACATAATTTTGCAGGATTGGTTTTACCTTTAGGTGAATCATACCGACTCGGTGTAAGTCTTACATCTTTTTCTAGTGGAAATATTCCAATTACAACCCTAGAAAAATCAAATGGTACCGGTGCATCATATTCAATATCGGATTTTGCATTTGGAGCTACATTCGGAGGCTATATTACAAATGAATTCGCATTTGGAGCATCATTAAAGTATATCCAAAATTCATTTGCATCATTAGCATCAAGCGGAATGGCTTTTGATATAGGTACTTTGTACAAAACAGATTATAAAGATACTCGTTTATCTTTTTCAATTTCCAATTTAGGTGGACAGCAAAATTATACTGGAGCTGATCTAACTAGACAAGGTAAAATTGTTAGTGAATTATCTTCAAGTCCATTAGAACAACAGTTATTAACTAATCCATTTAATTTACCATTGATTTTTCGTGCTGGATTATCTACTGATATTACAGCATTTATTGATGGTGTAGATAAATTAGAAGCAGATGCTGAGCACCGTATTGTTGGTGCACTTCAGTTTGAAACATTGTCTGACACACCAGAAATGTTATCATTTGGTGCAGAATACACATGGAAGAATTTGCTTGCTTTGCGTGCTGGCTATAGATATGGCCATGACTCATTCAATTTCGCAGGTGGCTTAGGAATCAAATATGTTGGCGGTGGTTTTGATGGTCAAATCGACTATTCCGCAAATCCAGCTACTAATATTGGATTAGTTCATCGTATCAGCGTTGGCATAAAAATGGATTAATTCATTTGAATTGTCTCTTTAGGCCATGATGAATTTTGTATATTTATGCCGTTGGGATTTCTCGACGGCATTTTTTTATGTAGGAGCAGTTTTGAAATATCTATTTTTTACAAGTCTGTACATCATTACAAGCTATAGTTATTTCTTGGCAAACGATATAGATATGTCAATCGATATTGTCCAATATGCCTCTGCGGACTCTTTAACAGAATGTAAAATTCACTATTCATTTGCTGATACAGCAATGAGATATATAACAAAAGTTGAGGGTTATTCAGCTTCAATATTATTCAATGCGAAATGTATAGATATACGCACAAATAAACAGATTACTAAAGAATGGATTGTAGATAATATTTCTCAAAAACCTATAGTTCTTCATGAAAAGAATATGATTGGAAGTACTTCAATATTTTTACATCCTGGTAATTATTCATTTACCCTTTCTGCAAAAGATTTGAACGATACAAATAGAATATTTACTTCTTCAAATACCATTAAGGTTACATCGTATAATTCTCAAAACATTCAGATATCCGATCTTTTATTTGCAATTGCAATAGATCCAATTCAAAATGATGCTCCTTCAACATGGTCATCTCAATTTTCTAGAAATGGTTTGTCAATTATCCCTATTCCTACTCTCGAAATCATTGGCTTAAATCCCAGCCTACAAGTATACTCGGAGATTTATCATTGCTCATTACAAGATTCTCTAGATATGTACTATCAAATTCTAGATGCGGCAAAAAGAGAATTAGTGACAATACCATTAATGAGACCTACAATAGCAGTTTCACAAACAGAGCAAGTGATTATTCCTTTAGATGGTTTAGCAAGTGGTGTATATTATCTTAATATGAAAGTAGCATCTCGAAAACAAAAAGATTCTGCAACTGTAGAAAAGAGATTTTATGTAATTAATCCAGAAATGCCGCCAGAAATAGCAGCTACTTTTTCTGAAGATGAATTATTTCAACAAAGTGAGTTTTCTACCTATAGTGAATATAGAATCATCGAGGAATACGAGAAAGCAAAATGTCTTGCAAACTCTTCAGAAATAGCATTGTTCGAATCTTTAACTATTTTAAATGCTCAACAAAAATTTATGTATAGATTTTGGAAAGAAAGAGATCCAAATACTGATACACCAATCAATGAACGTTTAGAAGAATTTAGAAAAAGCGTAGAATATGCTCAGTCCTTTTTTTCATGCCCGCAATACTCAGAAGGATGGAAATCTGAAAGAGGTAGAGTAATGAGAAAATATGGTAAACCTACCCAAGTAGATAGAAAATATATGGGGAATTCATCTAGGCCATATGAAATATGGTTTTATTCTGAAATTCAAGGTGGTGCAACATTTAATTTTGTTGATATGAAAGATATAAATAATCATATTCTAGTTCATTCAACAGCAATTGGTGAACTAAGAAATGAAAATTGGTATAATGAATTTGCTAATACAGATTCAAATAATGCAGCCGGAACTAATACAGGTGTTCCAAGATAAATGAAAAATATTTTCATACTTTTTCTTTTTAGATCCATAGGTATTCTTAGTGCAATTTTATCTTGTTCTCTCAGAAATAAGATAGGTTTTATTATTGGATTTATTCTTAGAAAATTGAGTAAAAAAAGAGAGAGTATTACTTTTGATAATATAAAACATGCATTTCCACATAAAGATCGTCAAGAATATAGTCGTCTTACATCATTATCATATCAAAATCTTGGCATTGTGTTATTAGAAATAAGTGCAATGCCTTTTTTAAGTGATACTAAAATAAAGTCTATGATGTCATTTCCTCATATTGAGATTGTCCATACTTTATTACAAAAAGGTAAAGGCATCATATTAATTTCAGCACATATTGGTAATTGGGAGCTACTTGCTTATGCAGCCGGATTAGTAATGGAACAATCAGTCTTATTAGTTGCTAAAGAACAAAGAAATCCGCTTATCCATAAAGCTATAACTTCATTAAGACAGCGTGCTGGAAATATAACCGTCTCTATGGAAAAAGCTGCAAAACCTTTAATTAATAGCTTAAAAGAAAACAAACCAATAGCCTTATTAGTAGATCAAGCTGCAGACCCCAAAAATGATGTTTTCTTGCCTTTTTTTGGAAGAAAAGCTGCTGTATTTGAGGCACCTGCATCCCTAAGCTTACGTTATAATGCACCTTTAGTGTTTTGTATTCCGCATCGAGATAAACATGGACATTATACAGTAACTATGAAAGAAATTAAGTCTGATGATTTGTCTTTTAGTAAAGAAAATGTATTCCAATTGACACAAAGACATCTAAAAGAATTAGAGCATGCAATTGAACAAGCCCCTGAACAGTGGACATGGCAACATAATAGGTGGAAATATGAGGCCTAATCCTGTTTTTGTTTTAATTCAAACTGGCTTTCTTGGAGATATTGCATTAGGATTGTATTCAGCTTCTTTGTTAAAGGATTCAATTCCATCTTGTACAATTGTGTATGTTACTATTCCCATAGCAGAAGATTTAGTGGTACATGCACAACACATAGACCATGTATTAATATATGATAAAAGGGGACAGCATAAAGGAATCAGGGGCATATTGCAAATAGCAAAACAATTGTCAATGTATACACCTGAAGCAATATTTTGCTTGCATAGGTCTTTTAGAACAGCATTATTATCTGTGTTAACACATTGTGCACACAGAGTAGGTTTTACAATTTCTCCAGGTTCATTCCTTTATTCTCAATCTGTGCAGTACAGAAGAAATTGTCATGAAATTGAAAGAAATCAGGATCTCATTCAATCATATATCAAAGATGAGAGCTTACAAAAGACAACTCCTATTATTAATATAGAACAAAGTTCTTTATTGGATACTGATTCTGAGTATGGAATAATTGTTATTGCACCAGGAAGTGCATGGAATACCAAAAGATGGCCTGAGACCCATATACGCTCTTTAATTACTTTACTTATTGAACAAACAGAATATTCAATTGTATTGATAGGATCTAAGCAGGATAAAGATCTATGCCAGCGTTCTATTCCATTTGAACATATGAGAATTCACAATCTAGCCGGTTCATTAACATTAACTCAAACAGTTTCATTATTAGCAAAATCAAATATCTTGATTTCTAATGATAGTGCACCTGTTCATTTGGCATCTTTAGCTAATTGTCCTACAATAGCATTATTTGGGCCTACTCATCCTGCATTTGGTTTTGGGCCATTGGCAAAAAAATCATTAATTATACAAAAAGATATACCCTGTAGACCATGTTCTATTCATGGCCAAAAAGAATGTCCATTGCAACACCATGCATGTATGGAAACAATAGAACCTCAAGAAGTACTTATTAATGTACTTGAAATATTATCACATACCCAAAGCCACCCTAGAAATCCGTAGTTTTGCATAAAGATATTCAGAAATGAGCATATATATGAAAAACGCAAGACCAACCACTAAGAATACTAAATCACGTAAGCCAAAAAGAAGTCCAGGTCCAGGAGCAAGAAAACAAACTGATATAGAACTTGCTACAATAAAGAAAACAAGGACAACTGTTGCAAAATCTCGTGCAACAGACTCTACTGAAGCTCCTAAAAGGAAGGCATCTGATCGGTCTTTTCATACAAAGAATGCAAGTTTTAAAAAGAAAACTTCATCTACTTCAACAAGTTCAAGAGGACGTTCTGCAAGCGCATCCAAAGAAGGAGTGCGTATTAATAAATATCTTGCAGATGCTGGGATTGGAGCACGCAGAAGCGTAGAAGAATATATTACTGGTGGATTAGTAAAAGTAAATGGACATATCGTTACAGATTTATCTACACGTATATTTTTAGAAGATTTTGTGACAGTGAATGGTGAGCCAATTACAGATAGAAAATTTTTAACATATTTTCTATTAAATAAGCCAAAAGATATCATAACAACTTCCTCTGATGAATTAGGCAGAGAAACAGTATTAGATATTGTAAGAAGTAAGTACAGAATATTTCCTGTTGGTAGATTAGATCGAAATACGACCGGTGCATTACTCATAACAAATGATGGAGATTTAGCATTCCGTTTAACCCATCCTAGTTATGAAATACCTAGAGAATATAAAGTTGGATTAGATAGGGAATTAGACTTTAAAGATGCCAGAAAAATAAGTCATGGATTAGAGCTTGAAGATGGTAAAACAGGAGCCTGCGAGGTAATTATTGATATTAAAGATCATACAAAAATTACGATGATGATTAAAGAAGGGAGAAATAGAGAAGTGAGAAGAATCTTTGAAAGTTTAGGCTATGATGTAAGGCGCTTAGATAGACGAAGATTCGCAACATTATCTACAAGTGGTTTAAAAAGAGGGGAATATCGTCAATTAACCAAAACAGAAGTTCGTGATTTAAGAAGTCTCGTTGGACTAGATCTAGTGTTTTAATCAATTTGCTTTTGGAAAAGCATGAAGTATAGACTCTCCGTTCATGGTTTTTTATTGATACTCTTTATAGGGCTGTTTTTGAGTATACATAGCTATACTGCTTTTTCTCAAAAAACAGTACTTTTCAAAGGCATAATATCCGATTCAGAAACATTAGAACCATTAAAATTCGTAACAATTCGATTTATTGGTTTGGTTAATAAAGCTACAGTTACATCAAAGGAAGGTACTTATCTACTTAGGGTACCAAAAGGGGAATATGACATAACATACAGCATGGTTGGGTACACATCTGAAAAAACACATATATCAATTGATAGAGATACAATTATTAATAATGTAGCTTTACAAAGATCATCATTTAGGTCTGCAGAAATCATTGTATCTGCAGAAGATCCAGGGGTAAAGTTGATGAGAAGTGTCTTGCAAAAAAAAATGCAATGGACAGATTCCCTTAAAAACTACACATATATGTTGTATACAAAATTTGTAGTGAGTGCCGATACAGTAACTGCCGGTAGAAATAGTGGTAGAAATGACACAAGTATATTTTCTATTCTGGAATCATATTCAAAAGGATATTTTGAAAAGCCAGACAAATATTTTAATGAAATAATTCAAAAAAGGCAAACTGCAAATATTCCTGCGCAGGCAAATTTTGTAGCATTTGGAACAAATTTGAATGTCTATGATGATAAGATATCTTTTTTTAATGAAGATATTATTACTCCATTTCATCCCAATGCACTTGATTATTATGAATTTACACTGGTAAAAACATTACAAGATGATACTAAAGAAATAGCAGAAATACGCGTTGAACCTAAATCAGGGCAGAGAAGACTTTTTAATGGAACTATTAATATCGATAAACAAGCTTTAATCCCATTATATGTTGATTTAAAGCCTAATAGAGCTGTAAAATTACCTTTTGATGCATCTTTACATGTTCAGCAAACTTTTATAGAGATAGATAGCCATTATGCAATGCCTTCAAGTTTAAGAATCTTCAGTAGCTTAAATGCAGAAGTCCTGTTTCTTTTTGCCCCTCGACTAGACATTTCAATAGAAAATGTTGCTTATGAATATGAAATCAATACAGAAATCCCTCCTGAAAAATTTGATCAAAGAAGAGTAGAAATTAATGATAAAGCAAATGTATTTGATTCGATTTTTTGGATTGAAAAAGCTATTCTTCCTTTAAAGCCAGAAGAAACTGCTGCATATATACAAATTCAACAAGCCTTAGAAGATCCAGATTCTACTGCTACAAGTGCATTTAATTCATTGTTTGGAGGTATTTCTGCATTCTTTAATAGATTAGCTCAAAGACCATTTACAGGTTTTGAAGATATGTTCAGATATAATAGGGTTCACGGAGTATATGGTGGAATAGGTTTGCAGTTCCAACATAGTCATAATGCAGAATCTGGAATCAAACTTGGATATGGCATAGCAGATAATTATCTATACACCGATGCTTTTTATAGGCAATATCTAAATGAAACAAAAAAGTATGTAGTAGAATGTAATGGATATAGAAAATTATCTAGACGCGATAATCCATATGTAGTAGGACAATCAGGAATTACAAGTCTTTCTCTTTTGTTTAAAAATGATTATGGTGATTATTATTATAATCAAGGCGCAGAATTATCATTTGAATATGGTTGGGGACAATTGAAATTCTTAAGAAGAGAAGAATTTATACGTCCATCAGCTATAAAATTTAGTATAAAAAGAGAATATCATTCATCTGCAGATGTTAATACCCAATTTGCATTATTTGCACCTTCAGAAATTTCTTTTAGGGATAATCCACCTGTATTATCAGGAGAATATACCATCGCAACAGCTGAGTTCAGAATGAATCTTACTCCTATACGGAGGATATCATCAGCTGGTTTTATAATCTCTGGACAATATGCATTACCTGGAATAAGTGTAAAAAGTTATTCGCAAAGTACATTCCAAGCATTTCTAAGAACTGTAACATTGCCTTTATGGCGATTAGATGCTAGAATTTCTGGAGGATATTCTTGGGGAGATATTCCACCGCAAAAATTCTTTTCTTTAGAATCTTCTATTGCTTCTACTGCTGGTGATGGAGTGTTTAGAGGAATGAATGTAAAGGAATTTTATGGAGATAGATTTGCAGCACTTTCCCTTGAACACAATTTTGGAGAAGTAATTCCAGGGGTTCTTAGAATACCTAGTATTGCTTCTTTTGGTATCGAAGTTATACTAACAGGTAGCATTGGATATACAGAGTTTTCTAAAAATGCTTTAGTTATTAAACAATTACCTTCTACATTTTCTACAAATGATAGATATTATTATGAAGCAGGAATAGCTTTAAATAAAATATTTCTTTTTTTTAGATGTGATGTGTCTGGTAGATTTAGCCAAAGATCTAATCCAGAATTGCGATTTACAATTTCGGGCTCAACATTCTAGGAAAGCGCTATGCAAGATATATTGATTTCCACTGGTGCGATACAATATGGACATTTTGTAAGGCAAGATGGAAAGCATACTGATATATTGTTTAGTCCTGCAAAAGCTTTTCAATTTCCTCCAACTTGCCGAAAGCTTGCCTATGAAATCGTCAAACATTTTTGGGATATCGACCCTCAAGTTATCATTGCCTGTCGTATCGGTTCATTACCCTTTGCTGCGGAAATTGCCAGACAATTAGAAGCACGATTATTATGGCTTATGCCAGGATCAGATCTATTATATCAATCATTAGAATTACATTCAGGCGATAGAGTAGTATTCATAGATGATATCCTTACAGATGATATATCATTGTACAAACCAATGATAAGAGAAATTTTAAGGGTTGATGCACGATTGATTGGCATGGCTTCATTGATAGACCTAACTAGCAAAAAATCACCAATAAATGTAAGGCAAATTTCTGTTTTGAAACGAGAAGATCATATATTCAATCCAGAGGATTGTGTCATGTGTACACATAATATAGAAAGTATTCATATTCCCCATAGACCATAAAAAAATCCGCCTGTGAATAAACACAAGCGGATTAAAGAGTCGGGGTGGTGGGATTCGAACTCACGACCCCCTGCTCCCAAAGCAGGTGCGCTAACCGGACTGCGCTACACCCCGTCTCAAATCGAATGACAAATATGATGTATTTTTTGCTTATTACCAAAGAACAAATCATAAAAGTTTAAATAACTGAAAGTTCGATAAAATAAATGCGTATACATTTTTAATACTTGCATTGCATACCTTCTCATTGTATTTTTGCCCATGAGAACTCATTTATTTAAGTTCTCATTTTGTTGTTATGGTGAAAAGGTGGGAAGGGGAGTGCCCTTTGATGTGTGGTGACGTCAAAGGGCATCTCGCTTTATAAACTAAACCATTGATTTATTAAGAACTTACTTTTAGGATATATGATGAATAATTTTTGTTTAATGTGTGTTTTATGTTTGGTTTTTAATGTAACCTTCTTGTTGGCACATGATGAAATTCCAGGTGCAGCCCAAAAAAATCCTATTGTTTTAAAAAATGCAAAGATCTATACTGTGTCTAAAGGTATTATTGATGGTGGCATGGTATTATTTGATAAAGGTAAAATCGTTTCTGTTGGTAAGAATATAGATATTCCTATTGGAGCAGAGATAATCGATTGTACCGGTAAATCTGTGTATCCTGGTTTTATAGCTTCTGAATCAACAATAGGTCTTGTAGAAATTGAAGCCGTTAGGGCAACCCGAGATGCAGTTGAAACTGGAATATTTAATCCAAATGCAAAATCTGTTACTGCTTATAATCCTGATAGTGAAATAATACCTACCGTAAGAAGCAATGGTATTTTAATTGCTCATGTTGTTCCCCAAGGTGGTTTGATATCAGGTTTAAGCTCTATTATGCAATTAGATGGTTGGAATCGTGAAGATATTGCATTAAAACACATAGCAGCTTTATCAGTAAATATTCCGAGTATGAGTGTTCAAAATGCGCCATGGATATCAAAATCAGCTGAGGAACAAATTAAAGATAATGAAAAGAATCTATTAGAATTAAGAGACTATTTTACAAAAGCCAAAATGTATTCTTTGGCTGCAAAAAATGGTCTTGCCGAAAATATGCAAGATATACGTTTAGAATCAATGCGTCCTATTTTTGAAAAGCAATTACCTGTTTTCTTTACGGCTTCTTCTAAACAACAAATTTTAGCGGCTTTAGATATAGTGAAAACATATGGTATAAATGCGATTATTTTTGGAGCTAATGAAGCACATCTTTGTATAGAAGAATTACAATTAGCAAGAGTACCAGTGATTATTCCAAGAACACATTCATTACCAAGAGAGGCCGAATCAGCTTATGATGAGCCATATACACTTCCACGTATTTTAGAACAAGCAGGTATTCTTTGGTCATTCTCAGAATCTTCATTCTGGCAACAAAGGAATCTTCCTTTTAATGCAGGAACAGCAATCGCTTATGGATTAAGCGAAGAAGCAGCTCTAAGAGGATTAACTATAAACCCGGCTACAATTTTAGGTATTGCAGATAGAGTTGGTAGTTTAGATTCTGGAAAAGACGCAACCTTATTTGTTTCAAAAGGAAATGCTTTAGATGGCCTAACAAATAATGTAGAATATGCATTTATTCAAGGTAAAGTAGTGTCATTACAGAGTAGACAAACAGAATTAGCAAAGAAATATAGAACTAGATATCAACAAGGACAATAATTTTGAGAATGCGCAGTTAACTCATGTACATGCTTACTGCGCACTCTTTTTACTGTCTGATTTTTTATAAAGTTCTGCTAATTTATTGGCTGTAATGCTAAAAACACCCGATTTATATACGCCATCCTCACCTTTTTTCCCGGCAGGTTTTCCTAGCATCAATTCTATAGCTTGCTCAATGGTACTTATAGAATAGATATGAAATTCACCTTTTTTTACAGATTCAATGATTTGTTCATTAAGCATTAAATCATTAACATTTTGAGATGGTATTAATACTCCATGATGTCCATTAAAGCCATTTGCCATACATAATTCATAAAAACCTGAAATCTTTTCATTTACCCCACCGATTGGCTGAATATCTCCTTTTTGATTCATAGACCCAGTTATAGAAAGATATTGTTTTACTTCAATACCAGAAATTGCTGATAATAAAGCAATAACTTCTGCAGCAGTTGCGCTATCTCCATCTATGCCACCATAGCTTTGTTCAAAGCAGATAGAAGCTGATAAAGTTAATGGATGATGAATTGCGAATCGTTCACGTAAAAATCCATTGAGAATTAACATTCCTTTATTATGAATTTTTCCACTCATATCGGCTTCTCTCTCTATATTGATGATATCAGAAGAGCCAACACCAACAGTAGCTGTTATTCTAGCAGGTTTTCCAAATGAAACGAGTCCTGTATCGTATACGGTTAATCCATTGATTTGTCCTAATCGAGTACCTGATGTTTCTATCATTAATAATCCATTAAGGATTTGTTCTCTGATTTTTTCATCAAGAATATCATTTCTTTTTAATCTAGCATTCAAAGCTTTGTTTACATGTGTTTTTGCAACAATAGGGCTTCCGTCTTTCCTTGTAAAAAATGAAGATTCTCTTATCAAATCGGCTACATCACTAAATTGAAGAGTGATTTTTCTTTGTGTATCAGTATGTTTCACAGCCCATTCAATAATTGCTGCAACTCCTGATCTATCAAAATGTAATAAAGATTCTTGTTCGCATAATTGATGAATAAAATGAGAATAATTATGAATCATTTCTCCCGAGCGTTGTGTCTCATAATCAAATTCAGCATTCACTTTGAAGATTTTCTTAAAATCTTCCTCGCCAAAGTATAAAGTATGATATACATCGGCATCACCAATCATTATAACTTTAACATTTAAGTCGATAGATTCTGGTTTTAATAATGTTTGAGAAATTTGAAAATAACTATCAACTGATTGAATCTCTAATTTACCATACAGTAATAATCTCTTTAATACTGGCCATACACCAGGTTCTGATAAGATATCAAGAGCATTGACAATTAAATATCCCTGATCTGCTTTTAACAGAGAGCCTGCTTTAATCTGACTATAATCGGTTCTCCAAAAACCTCTTTGATCAAATTTCTTTTCAATAGTTCCAAATAAATTAACAAAAGATGGAGTCGTTTCTACAATAACTGGTGCACAAAGAGTTGAAGAATTATCTTGTACAACATTTACTCCATAGGCTGCAAATTTTTCTTTGATTTCATCATCTGTAGGTTTTTCAGTATCGTCTTCTTCATTACCTGTACCCGGAAGAAATATATCTAAATGATTTAGTAAATCATCTTCCATGGATTTTATAAAACTAGACACAGTTTCAGAAGGGAAACTCTGCCTTACATCTCCGAATGTTGTTCTTACAATAACAGCAACAGCCGCCTTATCATATTCCACGACATTAAATCTAAATCCCTGCATTAACTTGATACTTGTACGGGCAAGATCAATTAATTGGGTGTGCAAAGTTTCATATTGTTCCTTTAATAAATCTGCTTTTTTTTGAGATATTTTCTTTGATGCAACTAATGTATTAAGTTCTTTCATATGAACAGGTTTTTTATTGATAACAGGGAAAATTTCTGACTGAACTTCACCTGCTTCATCTTCAACTTGGCCAAGAACAAAGCCACTTGGACGGATTTTCTCTGCAAATTGAGCTATAAGATCTTGCTCTTGCTTTTGATATGTATCGATTAATTCTTTTCGTGCCTTCTGAAATCCCTCTTCATCAAATAATTGCGGAATTCTTCTTTTAAGAAAAATCATAGAATCTTCTATGCCTTTTGCAAATAATTTGCCTTGTCCACTAGGAAATTTAAGAAGTTTGGGATTATCAGGATTAGTAAAGTTATGGACAAAACAATAGTCGAAAAGTGGGGGACAAGAAGATGTAGATTCATCTAATATATGTTTGACAGTTGTTAATCTACCTGTGCCAGATATTCCAGAAACAAATACATTATATCCATGAGAATATAATTCAGCCCCCAATTTAATTGCTTCGATTGCTCTGTCTTGTCCAACTATTCCTTTTAAAGAAGAAAGTTCTTTTGTTGTTTCAAAATTGAAAATATCTTGTGGGCATTTCCAACATAAATGCTCTGCTTTTAGTGGTGTTAAGCCAGATGGAACTTTACTGATTGTTTTTTTATTTATAGTAGCCATAATTATGTGCCTTATATATGTATATCAAAAATATCAAATGAAATCTATAATATTTGTTTTTGTATTTCTTTGTCTTCCTTTTTATGGTTGTTCTCAACAACTACAAAAAAATCAGTCAAAAATTGAGAAAACTGTAAAACAAGATGCCGAATGGAAAGATAGTTTGTCGTATGAAGACTATTGTATTATGAGAAAAAAAGGTACCGAACCTCCATTTACTGGCAAATATGTAGATAATAAAGAATCTGGAATATATTCTTGTAAAGCATGCAAATTGGATCTTTTTACTTCAAATACAAAGTTTGATTCAGGAACTGGCTGGCCTTCTTTTTTTCAACCTTTAAATAAAGATCATATCCTAGAAAAAATTGATACTCGATATGAGTTTAAGACATATGAGGTTCTTTGTGCCAGATGTGAAGGACATTTAGGCCATGTGTTTGATGATGGCCCTCAACCAACTGGACTCCGCTATTGTATTAATTCAGCTGCTTTAGTGTTTAAAGCTGATAGTTCTTTATACGTTAAGTAGGATATCTTCATATTATACAATCACTGTCGCCTTGTTCTGAATAATCCGCTTTTAGGGCATATATGCTTTGTATGTGTAATGCCCATTCAATAATATCATGAATTCTGTTTTTTAATGGTTTCATTAGTAAACCTGCATGTTTAGCTTTCGTTGTATTCGTTCGATGAAATCCTTTTCATGATGATTGTGATATCTTTATCTTGTATTATTGTCATGATGAAAACTAGGATTTGATTTTCCATCATTAAAAACAGTTATTGTATGCCCAGATTGCAAAGCAGAATCTATCATTACTTTCCCTAAAAAGACAGATCCACCAATAATGAGAATATGCATAAAAACTAAAAAAAAGGCAGATTCAGAATTAACTCTGAATCTGCCTTAAACTAAGCATTATGTGTGTGCTATTAATATTTTCTTATTGCTCTTACTTTCTTAATAGTACTTTTTGCATCCTGAGCTAGAGTACCGCTTAAAAAATTAAAAAATAGTGCATTTGTTTTATCACGTTCTGTAGAAGACCAATAATTAGATAAACCAATTAATTGAGAACCATTTACTTGTGATAATCTTCTATTTATATCAAAGCGATGAGAAAACATGATATATAATTCATCTATAGAAGGTAAATACCAATCAGAATAATTTGCTTGAACTAGATTCTTACATGTTTTAGCTGCACTAACAACTATAGTGGTATCATTAGAAATTGCTTGAGTATTTGATAATCCATTCCAGGTAGACTGAGCATTATTTCCAATCAGAGTATCAATAGAACTCCATTGTGAATCCATAGAAAGATCAACAGTTGAAACAATTAATCCATGTTCTATTCCTAAAGAATCCCTATACATATGGAATACAATTCCACCTACAAAATATTCACCAATATAATGTGTGAATACATTATTTGCCTGAATAGAATAGGGAGAAGTTAATGTACCAGAACCGGTAATTGTTATATGTTGTCCAGCTGACAATTTGGTTTCTGAACCATTTGCGATAGCTCTAATACTATCACCAATTGATGGCTTAGCACTTAAATCATTATAGCTTTTATTCCATTTCATAAAAATTGGATCTGATTCGACTGTAGAATCAACTTTATTATTCCATGCTGAAATATTAGCTCTGGTAATACTTTGAGCAACACTTTTAGAAAATATTGGATCATTTTCATCGATATCACCGATAATTGTATCGGCAAATTTTGCGTGGTCTGCATACATAGAAAAAGGGACAGATAAAATTTGTTGTACAGAAATGATAGTATAATCTGTGCCACCAAATGGGTCTATCTCTGTTTTTAGAAAATATGGACCTTCGCTCCAATCTATAGTTCGATAATTGCCATATATAAATTCACCAGCACCAATTTGTAAAGAAATTAATCCATTCATATTGGTTTTTGCATTTTGTGTTTCTACATATACAGAAGGACCAAATTCAGAGCCCTTAATGATACTAATTCGCATTCCAACTTTAACATTAATTATTAATGTATTATTTACATTTCTTAATACAGCTTGATAACTCAAATTATTGGGTTTTTGAGCCTGAATTATATAGGTAGAAATGCAACATAAAAGTGCAATCAGTGAGTATCTTACTTTTTTCATTGTTTATTGTCCTTCATTTTTGATAATCTTAAAAGAAGCGAGAATAGTATCATCATTTTTTATAACTAATAGATATGTACCTGTGATAAACTCTGAGATTGAAAAAGAATGAGTATTACTTTCTAATGTCATACTTTTTACAATACTACCTTTCATATCTCTAAACTCTGCAATTGTTCCAGATGGAAAATCATTCTGACTTGCAATTGAAAGCATATCTGTGGTTGGATTTGGATAAGCAAAAATTGAAAGATCTTGAGTATTATATTCTTCAGAGGATAATATTCTAGCAACTTCAAATGGCTGCTGAACTCCTTGACATTCCATGCCAGTTCTACTTATATGTGTACTATATGTTAGTAATCCAACAGAATAAGAAACCGACCCAGTTGGCCCTTTTGCATCACCACCAACAGAAGTAAAAGACTGCTGTGCAGATGCACTTTTATAAAAGCTAAAGAATATCAATAGCAAGCATAATAATCGAATACATATTTTCATGTTATACCTTGTAAATATTAAGTTTTAATATTATTAAGTAATACTTACAAAAAGAGTGCCATGTATTAAATAAGTAAAAAATATGTAGGGGAAAGATATAAGATATTTAGGAGTGAAATGCTTTAGAAGAACAAACATTAAGGTTTTTTAAGTAAAAACAATAGTGGAACATATAATCTTTGAGACCAAGCTTCTTCATTATGATCAGCATCTTCGAAAACAGCACTCATATATTGAGTATGATCATAACCTTTTGATAACAAAAGAGCATCAATTTGTATTTGCCAGGGTTGATAAAGACTATCAATGCCAATAGTACCATGATCGGTATACAATTTTCTTTTTAAATCAGCCTTAGGTAGATTGTCAGATATATATGTAATTAAACCTCTGGGAATATCTCCATTATCTATAGATGTTGTTCCTATCCAATGAGTAGATAAACCTGCGGCAGCTCCAAAAACATGAGGATATTCACATAGAGCATATAAAGAAATAAGGCCTCCCATACTAGAACCCATAATCATAGTATGTTCAGGTTTTTTTGAGACAGAAAATACATTTTCAATAAAAGGTTTTAATTCATCTACGATAAAATGAAGATAATTATCAGCAAGAGCTTTCCCCTTAAACTTTTCAGATAAAAATAGTGATTTAGTACTATCGTGAATATAAGCAAGAGCTTTTTGAAAAAAATATTCTGCATGACGAAATTCATTATTATTCCAAATACCAACAATGATTGTTTCATATAATGAATCTTGATATTGTTCAAATACCTCATCTATGTGCCATTCTTGATGATTCCAAGTATATGTGCTATCAAAAAGCATTTGGCCATCATGCATATAGATAACATGATAGGTTTGTTGTGGATTATAACCTTTAGGTAAAAGAATATCTATCGTCCTTGCCTGAACAAATGTAGATGGAAATCTGTCGATACGAATACATTTTCCCGAACTTACCAGTGGTGCTGTGTTACTAGATAACATTGTATCTTCGGCTATTACAGTATAAGTACTAAATGTAAATAGATAGACAAAGGCGCATATAATAAATTGAATATTCATACATACAAGATATTATTTTCTATTGGAATTATTGTTTTTTTTCCATTTCATCGTAATTTGATTTTTTCAAATTTTGTTTATGATAACATTGTTCATATATAGAAGTTTAACTCCATATGAAATCTATATTTTACTCGATACACTTAATAATAGCAATGCTTCTTGCATCATGTAGTGAGGGATTAGCACCGCCAGAACCAACACGTAAAAAGGGTCCAGCATTTATTAAAGGTACAATTATGTATAAAGGTGGAAAAGACTCTTGGTCTTTGGACACAGACTCTGCTTATGCGATTAGAGCAGCTGCTTTTACACAGTTCCCTTTGCCAGATAGTGCTGGTATTATAAATGAACTGTTAAATGGCAGAGCTTTTATCTCTGGATTTACTTCTTTACCTACTTATGTTGATTCCTCAAACTTCGAAATTCAGATTCCAGAAGCGCCTGCGACATTACAATATATTGGGATTGCAAAACAAATATCTATTGATTTAAATGCTCAAAAAGTAGTTGGAATCTATACTTTAAGTGGTGATAATACAAAACCTACTCAATTAGAAATTCAACCTGGAGATACGATATTTATTAGAATAATAGTTGATTTTGCTTCATTACCTCCTCAACCATTTTAAGGCTATATATGAAATTGATTATAATGATAGCTTTACTGTTTGCGCTAAGTACAGAATCTTTTGCAGGTTCAATCTCTGGTACAATTAAAGATTCCGAAACTAATGAAGCTTTATCTGGTGCTATAATTAGGATAAAGAATACCTCTATTGGGATGAAAGCAGATAATAAAGGGAATTTTCTACTTGAAAATCTTTCCAATGGTATATATACAATTAGAATCACCTATATAGGATATACAGCATCAGAACATATAATAACTATATCTGATAAACAGCCAGATCAATCAATGGTAGTAAATTTACTTCCTAAATCATTAAATGCTTCTGAAATAGTAGTTTCTGCAGGAAAAAGAAGTCAATCGATTCAAGAAGTACCTGTTTCTATATCCTTATTAGATCAACAACAAATCACCCAAAGAAATACCACAAGAATAGATGAAGTATTGCGTTATGTACCAGGGGTAAATGTTTCTAGAGATCAAGTAAGTATTCGGGGCTCATCTGGTTTTGCTTTAGGGGTTGGTAGTAGAGTAGCATTATTATTAGATGGATTCCCGATGTTATCAGCAGATAATGGTGATATGAAATTTGATGCTTTACCAATGATGGAAATCAATCGTGTGGAAGTAATTAAAGGAGCAGGATCTGCTTTGTATGGAACAGGTGCTTTAGGTGGTACAGTTTCATTATTTACAAGAACACCATCTGATACAGCAAGAACTATTATTCGAACTTATGCAGGCATCTATACTCAACCTATATATGAACAATGGAGAGTATATGATTCTCCTCCGGCATTGTATGGAATTGATATTGGATATTCTAAGAAATTCGATAATCTAGAATTAACAATGAATGTGGGGAATAAATATGATAAAAGTTATAGACTCTCTGATAATAGTTATAGATGGAGTGGATATGGTAAAGTAGGATATCAATTTGACAAACAGGGGATGTCTAAACTAACTTTCTTTATCAATGCAGCATCAGAAGAGCGAGGAGATTGGGTGTTTTGGAATTCCTTAGATAGTGCAACTAGGCCTCCAACTGGAACAAATCCAAATCGACGCACAGAATCAGGTAAAATAGCATCAGCATTAGAGTTTAAGCATTTTTTTTCAGATCAATCTTTTTTAATGATCAGATCTGGCTTATTTATAACAAATTATAAGAATACTAATTTACTTCCTGGCGAGGAGCAAATAGCAAGTGATGCTTTATCTTGGAATAGTGAAATACAATATTCTGCATCGATTAGCCCTGAAGTGTTTCTAACCTCAGGGATAAATACTGTTATGAATTCAGTACAAGCGCCAATTTACGGGGAAAAAACTCAAATATTTATGTCTGGCTATAGCCAAGCAGAAATAAAACCAGGTATAGAAAATTTGATTTGTACTATAGGTGCAAGGATTGATGCAGAAAAAACAGCTGATGCAGAACAAAATATTGAGATTAGTCCTAAACTTGCACTTAGCTATCTTTCTCCTTTTGGTATTCAATTTAGGGCATCTGCTGGAAGAGGCTTTAGAGCCGCTGCCGTTGCAGAACGATTTGCAGCATTAAGATTTCAGGGGATAACAATAGAACCCAATATGAATGTTAAGCCAGAATATAGTTGGTCTTATGAATGTGGTGCAACAACTGCTATTCCACTTAGTGGAGAACAAGATATCTTATTAATAGATATTAGTTATTTTCAGAATGAATTAAGTGATTTGATTGAACCATCTTTTACGCCATCTGGAAATATTAAATTTCAGAATGTTACTAAAGCAAGAGTCACCGGTTTAGAATTAGGGCTTAGGTCAATGCTAACTGGTGGATATAGTTTTGAGACATCTTTAACCTTAATGAAGCCAGAAGATTTGATATTGAAGCAAACTTTATATTATCGTTCATCTGTGTTATGGTATACAAGATTGTCTATTCCAATAATAGAAGATCTACTTTTACAAACAGATTATCGCTTTATCAGTAGAACAGAAATGATGGATCCCCGGCTAACAGCTTTAGGATTTATCAAAGATGCTGATGCAAGAGTTCCTAATCATATATGTGATATGAGATTGATTGCAAGATTACATAATTGGGTACATATACCAATGAGCGTAACGTTTAATGCAAAGAATATTTTTGATTATTACTATACCGAAATAATGGGTAATCTAGCCCCAATACGACAACTTTCTGTACAAGCCGAATATATATTTTAAGCCTATACTATTTGATAATATATTGATAAAAATTACTTAATAATGTATCAGTAATTTGCATACTAATGTGTGGTATATATAATTATTTGGAAATCTTTTATCATGAAATTGTGTACTTACTTCATTGTATTATTTAGTATGAGAATATTTGCTTTTTCATTATCAGAGAAAGAGCACAACAATATTTATTCTTATAATAGACCTCTCCCTAAAGAAATTACTACTACTAATCTAGTATTTGACCCAGCTTTAAAGCCTTTTTATCACGGTGTTGCTTCTGGAGATCCATTGCAAAATCAAGTGATTTTATGGTCAAGAATTACACCCGATACAGATGGACCTATTGAAGTAAAATGGTATATGTCTAAAGATCCTAAATGTACTTCAATACTTTTAAGTGGATCTATTATCACAGATCAAAGTAAAGATTATACTATAAAAATTGATGCTGGTCCATTGGAAGCTGGTACTGTATACTATTATAAATTTTCGGGATTAGGTAGGGAATCAGTTATAGGAAGAACAAAAACAGCACCCTCTAAAACAATGGAAGCATTAAGATTTGGTATTGCATCGTGCGCTAATTATCAACAAGGATATTTTAATGCATATGCCGCTATGTCTGCAAGAAATGATTTAGATGCCATATTGTTTTTAGGTGATTATATCTATGAATATGCTGATGGTGGTTATGGATATTCTAAATCTGTAAATAGAGGACATGAACCCAAGAATGAAACAGTTACCTTATCTGATTATAGAATACGATATTCATTTTATCGATTAGATCCTGATTTAAGAAGATTGCATCAATTGCACCCTTTTATAGGGATTTGGGATGACCACGAAACAGCAAATGACTCATGGCCAGGTGGAGCAGATAATCATAATCCTTTAACTGAAGGTGATTGGCAAGCACGAAAATATGCAGGTGAAAAGGCCTATTTTGAATGGTTACCAATTAGAGAACAATCAGTACAAGGAAAAATATATAGAACAATCAATTATGGTGGCCTTTGTGATATTTTTATGATTGATACCCGTTTAGAAGGAAGAGATAAACCATTAGGTGCAAAAGATACTACATCAAGTGCGGTAGATACTGTCTTGTGGAATAGTCCTAATAGAACCATTTTAGGAAAAAATCAGTACGAATGGTTAACCCAATCACTCAAATCATCAAAATCTCAATGGAAAATAATTGCAAATCAAGTGATGATGATGCCTTTAGCTGGATTTACAAATCTTGATTCATGGGATGGCTATCCGGCAGAAAGAGAAAAGTTATTACGATATCTTAAAAATAATTCTATTAATAATACACTTGTTGTAACTGGAGATATCCATTGTACCTGGGCTTCTGATTTACCCGTTATTCCTAGAGATACATCATATAAGCCTTTAACAGGCGAGGGCTCTGTTGCTTGTGAGTTTGTAACCCCAAGTATTACATCAGCAAATATTAATGAATTACAGGGAATTCCTCCTAATACTCCTCAAACTAAAGCAATAGCTGGACAGTTAAAATTTATCAATCCTCATATTAAAGAAATTGATTTAGACAATCATGGCTATATGGTTCTAGATTTACAATCAGATAAGGCGCAAGCAGATTGGTATTTTGTAGATTCTACCACAACAAGAAATAAAGGTGAATATTTTTACAAAGGATACTATACCCAAAGTGGAAAAAATGCCATAAAAGCTGCAGTTTCTAATATGCCTACTTTATCTGGAGGCCCTGCGAATCCTGATGAATTACCATTACAAATTAAAGAATCTTCCTCAGAGCATTTATTAGGTATTGGAAATTATCCAAATCCATTTATCAACAATACATTGATACATTATGCAGTATCTAAATATGCAGTGTTATCGCTAATTGTATACGATATTCTGGGTAATCAAGTTTTAAAAGGATTTATGAATGTTGAACATCAACCAGGACCATATGTTTTTGAATTAAATGCCCTTCATTTACCTTCTGGAACATATTCATATAAAATAAGTTCTGAGAATCAAATCATTACTAAATCAATGAATATTGTTAAGTAGAAATTACTTAAGTATACTGTCAAGAGCATGGAATTACTTTTCCATGCTCTTTTTGTTTACAATGCATTATGGTATTTTTGATAAAAAATGCAACATATCTGCAATATATTTTCATATATGCCTTTCTCTTAAGCATGCCACATAAAAAAATTATATCCATCATTAATTCAAAAGTTAATAATCTTAAGAATGTATCTTGTGAAATACCAAGGAATGCCTTAACAGTTATTACCGGAGTAAGTGGCTCTGGTAAGTCCTCTTTAGCATTCGAAACCCTATATGCCGAAGGACAAAGAAGATTTGTTGAATCACTTTCTAGCTATGCAAGACAGTTCTTGGATAGAATGCAGAAGCCAGATGTAGAAAGTATAACTGGATTACCCCCAGCTATTGCAATTGAACAAAGAGGTTTTGCCAGAAATCCGCGTTCTACTGTTGCTACAACAACAGAAATTTATGATTATTTAAGACTTCTTTATGGCAGGATTGGACAAACTATCTGCACATGTGGAAGAGAAGTTAGAAAAGATACACCTAATTATGCTGCCGAAACTATTCTCAATTGGAATCAAGAAGATAAAGTATATATACTGTTCCCTATAATAGATGAAGATCGATCAATAAAAGATTCTTTACATGCATTAATAGAAAATGGTTATTCTCGAGCCATTCTGCCTGGATCTGATGCTATCATTGATTTGCAAAGTGCAATGCCTGACGAACATCTATTAGATGAACTTTTAATACTTGCCGATAGAATTATCATCAATTCCGATCAAGAAACAAAATCTAGAATAACAGATTCTTTAGAAACTGCTTTTACTTTGGGTAGAGGAAAAGTAATAGCTAGGAATCTTAGCCAACAAACAGATCATTTTTATAGCACTTTATTTGAATGTGCTTTTTGTACTAAAATGTATCAAGAACCAGAACCACGATTATTCTCCTACAATAGCCCTTTTGGCGCATGTAAAGTATGCCAAGGTTTTGGTAGAAGTATTGGCCTAGATAAAGAATTAATTTTTCCAGACAAAAGTTTAAGCTTAGCACAAGGAGTAATTCATCCATTCAGATCGCCAGGATTTACAGAATATCACAGAGATTGTTTGGATTTTGCCAGAAGACATTCGATACCAATTGATATTCCATATTCTATATTAACAGAGCATCAAAAACAATTTATATGGGATGGAGATGCTTTATTTGGGGGCATATCTGGTTTTTTTGAAATGGCCGAACAATCTGCTCATTCTAAAGTAGGATATAGAGTATTATTATCAAGATATCGAGGATATACTCAATGTTATAATTGTGGAGGCGGACGCCTTTCTGAATCTGCTAGAAGAGTATTTGTGGGTGGTAAAAATATCCCAGAAATTATGAATATGACTCTTGCTGAAGCTTCTGAATATTATCAACATATAGAACTTAATGCATATCAAACTTCAATTGCTGAATCGGTATTACAAGAAATAAAATCAAGACTTTCCATGCTTGTAGATATTGGCTTAGAGTACATCACTTTGGATAGAATGGCGCATACATTATCTGGTGGAGAATCTCAAAGAATTACTTTAGCAACATCTTTAGGAAGTTCTTTGGTAGGTACTTTATATGTTTTAGATGAACCAAGTATTGGTTTACATCCAAGAGATACATGGAGATTACTTACTTTACTAAAAAAACTACGATCATTAGGAAATACAGTAGTTGTTGTAGAACACGATCCTGAAATTATTAGACAGGCAGATTATATATTGGATATTGGCCCTAAAGCTGGCGAATTAGGTGGAGAGATATTGTTTAGTGGAACTGTAAGCGAAATGCTAAAAGACTCACAATCGCTTACAGGTGCATATTTGTCTGGAAAAAAACAAGTATCTATGCCAAAATCTAGATCAAAAGGTAATGGACATTATATAGACATTGTAAAACCAATGGAAAGAAATTTAAAGGGAGATACCGTTTCTTTTCCATTAGGATGTATAACAGTTATTACTGGTGTATCAGGTAGTGGAAAAAGTACTCTTGTTCATGAGGTATTAGCACCTGCTTTAAAAAAGAAATTCACTGGTTTTGCAGGCACTATAGGAGCAGCTCAAACAATTCTTGGAAGCGAACATATTCAAGGTATCGAATTAGTAGATCAAACTGCAATTGGGAAATCGTCTCGATCTACACCTGTAACGTATACGAAAGCTTTTGATGCAATAAGAGATATATTTACAGACACACAATTAGCTAAACAAATGGGCTGGAGGCCAGGTACATTTTCATTCAATGTTCCAGGAGGTCGTTGTGAAGCATGTGAAGGCGAAGGATATGTAACCGTAGAAATGCAATTTTTACCAGATCTATCACTAGAATGTGAATCCTGTAATGGAACCCGTTATAAAAAAGAAGTCAGAGCAGTATTATATAAAGGCAAATCTATTGTAGATGTTCTTGGTATGACAGTAAATGAAGCATTAGAATTTTTTACTGGAAATAAAAGGATCTATAATAAGTTACACACCTTGCAACAAGTAGGATTGGGTTATATTCGATTAGGACAACCAAGCAGTAAATTATCTGGTGGTGAAGCACAAAGGATTAAACTTGCTTCTTGTATCGATGAATCTCAAACAGAACATATTCTGTATGTTTTTGATGAACCTACAACTGGATTACATATCGATGATATTGAAACATTACTTAAATGTTTTAATAGATTAATTGATAAAGGACATACCGTCCTTATTATCGAACATAATCTTCATATTATAGCAGCAGCAGATTTCATTGTAGATTTAGGCCCAGAGGCAGGTGAAAAGGGTGGATATGTGATTGCACAAGGAACACCTGAACACATTGCTTCTCTGGAACATTCTTATACCGGAAAAGCTCTTAAACAGCATTTCATTACTTACAGTTAATTTTTATGTTAAAACATACAAAAAACATATTAAGAATTCTTTTTAGTATCATTATCGTCTTAGCTTCTTCTTATATAGCCCTAAAAAGTATAGATTTTTCAAAATTATGGGCAACAATGATTCATGCAAATTATTGGTGGGTGCTTGCTTGTATTCCAATAATGATTGTGTCTCATTGGCTTAGAGCTGTTAGATGGAAAACTATGCTAGCCCCAGTTGTTCCAAATCCTTCGGTGAAGAGTATGTTCTCTGCAATTATGATTGGATATGCAGTAAACAATATTATTCCAAAAGGTGGAGAATTATTAAGACCTCTTGTATATAGCAGAAGAGCAAAAATCCCGTTTTCTACTGTTATGGGTTCTATGATTGTAGAGCGTTTTTTTCTTGATGCAATTATGGTTCTATTGCTCATTGCTGGTGTATTCATTTTTCAAAGAAGTGATATAGAGCATGCATTCCCTTGGTTTTCTTGGGGACAAATGATAATGGTTATGTTAATACTTTTAATGATTATCATTCTTATACTAATTATTGCGTTTTTCCCCACATTAACAGATACATTACTCAGATTATCAATAAAACCATTTTCAGAAAAATTCTATCAAAAAATTCATGGTATAACCGATACATTCGAGCATGGATTCGAAATCATAAAAAATCCTTCTCAATATATACGCTTGCTTATAGAATCATTTGCTATTTGGTTCAGTTATCTTATACCAATGTGGATAATGTTTTATTCTTTTGATTTAGGACCTAGATTCGGATTAAATTTTATAGATGCTACATTCTTGTTTTCAGTAGGAACTTTGTCTCAATTTACTCCCGCTCCTGGTGGAATTGGCGTCTATCATTCTTTGATTCAAACTGCAATGACTTCTCTTTACGGAGTTTCACCAGAAGAAGCATTGGCATATGCAACCCTTACACATGGATTAAATCTAATAGTCTGTTTTGCTTTAGGTGGTGCATTCTTTATCTATGAAAATCGCATACAACCATTGCCACATTCTAGCACTGATTTAGATAAGGAATTGCAATAATGAATGCTCTTATTCTGATTGGTATAGGTGGTGCATGTGGAAGTATTGCCAGATATGCTATAAGTACGTGGATGAATGGAAGTACTGGGCTTTTTCCTGCTGGTACATTTATTGTAAATGCTTTAGGATGTTTTATCTTAGGATTTTTATTTTCTTTTTCCGAACAAAAACTATCCGATACACTGTATAAAGGAATTGGGATAGGATTTTGCGGAGGTTTTACAACCTTCTCTGCATTTAGTTTTGAATCATATTCTTTATGGAAAAATCATCATATCGTTGAAGCTTTTTTATATACTTCATCAAGCTTCATCGTTGGATTAGCTGCAATTACTGCCGGTATTCTTTTAGGTGGATTATTAAGAAAATAAAACAATATTTATTTTAATGATGATAAAAAGGTATCTAAAGGGAATGTTTGCTGGGTACCTTCTTTTAAATTTTTGACAATACATTCAGACTTATCAGCCTCTTCTGGTCCAATAATAAGGGCAAATTTTGCATTGTGCTTATCAGCATCTTTCATCTGTGCTTTTAATGAACGATTCTGAACATCTGTAATAACAATATTATTGGTAGTAGTTCTAATCAAATGCGCAGTTTGAATAGCCTTGAATTTTGCATCATTACTTTCAAATCCAATGATATAATAGTCAGGATTAATTGTATCAGGTAAAAATCCATGGGCATTCATTGCAATTATTAATCGTTCAATTCCAAAAGCAAATCCAATACTTGGTGTATTTTTTCCGCCAAATTGTTCAAAGAGATGATTATATCGTCCTCCACCGCCTAAAGCATCTTGTGAACCTAATGCATTCGAAGTAAATTCAAATACAGTATGAGAATAATAATCTAAACCTCTTACCAAGGTGGATTGTTGAATAAAAGGGATATTCAATCTAGTAAGATATTCACATACTTTATCAAAATGAATAGTACTTTCATCATCTAAATAGTCAAGTAATTTTGGTGCATTCGCAGTAATTAACTTGTCATCTGGGTTTTTTGAATCCAAAATTCTTAATGGATTAAGAACTAATCTTTTTTGAGAATCTTCTGATAATGTATTGATATTGCTTTGAAAATAGTCTAATAACACTGATCTATATATAGACCTAACTTGCGGAGTTGCTAATGTATTTATAGACAGTACACTGTTAGAAATTCCAAGCTTTTGTAAAAAAGTATATGCTAAAGAAATAATTTCAATATCTGCTTCAACAGAAGCAGCACATAATAATTCTGCACCAAATTGGTGGAATTGTCTTTGACGTCCCTTTTGAGGCCTTTCATAACGAAAGAATGGTCCATTATACCACACTCTAGATAATTGTTGCTGTGCAGTGATATTATGCTGGACGGCAGCGCGGACAACAGATGCGGTTGCTTCAGGCCTTAATGTAAGAATATCTCCACCTTTATCGGGGAACGTATACATTTCCTTTCCAACAACATCAGTATTTTCTCCAATTGTTCTTTTAAATACATCGATACTTTCAAATATGGGTGTTCTTATCTCAGAATATCCAAATTGATTCGTAAGTATACTGATAATATGTTCTATATATTGCCAGGTATATATTTCTGGAGAAATGATGTCCTTAGTACCACGAATTGCTTGCATAGTAAATGCCTATAGTTAAAAGTGAATGCTAGATTGCAAAAGTATATTTGGCAGAGTTCTAAAAAGTTTCTCATTAGAATATTGCCATTCATACCAGCCCTGAAATTGCAATGTATTTCCATTTGAAAACTGAGCTTGTATACTCATTTCTGGTCCTATTGATGTAGTTAATACATTAGGCTGTAAAGCATTTTGTCCTAATGGATCTATCAGTACATTTTTTTGAATTAAAGCATAATAACGTACACCAATTCCTGTTCTGATTCCATTAACAGACGGAACAAAAATAAGCATTTTAACAAACTGTTCTGTGCTTGTGTTTATTGGAGTTTCACTAAATTCAGACCATGACAGCATACCTCTATCAAAAAGCCGCGCAAAAATTCTTGTTTCAATTTCATAACCTTTACTTAATCGATAAATGATAGAGTCTTTATAGCTAATCTGCCTAAAACTAAAGCTTTTGGTATCACCAATTAGATTTTCAAAATCATATACAGTATAATTGGCCATAACTTCGCATCTAGGATGCATTTCAAAAGAGTTAAGTATCCAATGAAGACTTGGTGAAAAACGAATAATACGGTTCCAATTGTTTAATGCGCTTCTTTGAGATTTAATAAATACCAGATGAGTATTTTGAATTCCGGTTGATAATGACATTGTTAGAGAAGGAGATATTCTATGAATCCAATCTAGATTAGCTATAAGAACTTGCTCATCACGGTCATCATTATTATCTGTACTCGGAGTATTATACTGCAATAAAGAAGCTGATCCATTAAATAGTAAAGTATCCTGTGCAGAAAGCGGTAAAGTAGATTGTTCAAAGAAGCGTATTCTATTGGTGGTATTATCACGCAAAAATTCCTGTTTTCTAATCACATTCTCATCAATAGATGCAAGATCAAATACTTTTTGAACCGAATTATTTTCATCTCTGGAATATATGGTTAGTCCTGCTTGATGTTTAATACCATGGAGATTTTTAACATGCAAAGAAGTAGTAAGGGAAATAACTAATTCTTCAAGATTTCTATTCACAGATGTTGTGGGTACACCTTCTATTGGTTGTCTGTATAATCTATCAATATCTGCAGATTCTACTTGAAGTTGCATACTTGCAGACAATGGACCATATATATCTAATCCAAGTTCTGTATTTAGCATTATTCTTTGTTCTAATCTTCTTTCAATAGACAAAGAATCAAAAGATCCCAAAACAGGTGAATAAAAGTCTCGATTAAGTAATGTAGAATGAATATCAATTAATAGCTTACTATTACTTAAAGGCGAAATATAATTAAAACATGAAACTCTAAAATCAGCATCTGAAGAATGTCTTTTATCATCAATTGATGTATATGTTCCGTAGCCATTCCCTTGCAAAAACAAGTTTTCATTTAAAGGAATTGGCTTAATTTTTACCATTCCATATGTACTTATACCACCAGCTTGGACACCTAATTGTTGATTATTTTCATAACCTATTAAAGCTTCTGTGCTTACATAATTATTAGGCTTATATCCTAATCCTCCATAATACCCCAATTTTTGGGCACTTTGTAATGCTATACTTCTAGAATCTTTTGTTGTAAACCATAATACTTGTCCTATAAAGCATAGATTATCACTGATATTCTGAGAAGCTGCAATATGTATACCCTGATCATCCCTTACTGCTGTTGTTGAGGTTCTCATAATCGTACCACGATAGCGTTGTCTCATAAAAAAGTTGAGGCCATTCTTTCCATAAATAGACGCATCTGCATCATTAGAAAAAATAAATGTATTTGCTAACTTATCTGTTCCAAAACGCAAAGAATTAGGCTGAATAATTGAGTCTTGCGAAGGAAATACTGATAAAAAAGCAGTGGAGTTTTGTGCACATAATGTAGCAAAAGACCCACAAATACTTAGATATATAAATAGTGAAATAAGTATAGATTTCATCCTTCAATTTACAATTATTAACTATTGTTTTTAAGGATTTTAAGATGATTATAGAGAAACACCATATGTTTGCTACCATTTCAGTAATAAAGAGTAGAAAATTATGTCTGATTCATATCCAATCTTAATGTTGAAGCCTGGTACACATAATCGTATTAGGAATGGTCATCCTTGGGCTTTTAAAGATGAATTAATGCCTCATGAGCCATTAGAAGCTGGCGTAATAGTGCAATTACACACAGATTATGACTATGATATTGGACTTGGATTCTATCATCCTACTAGTCAAATTGCTATTAGATTATTAAGAGTAAAGCAAGGACTTATAGACACTTCTTTCTTTATTGATAGATTAAGTATAGCTTTAGCATTAAGGGATAGATTATTTCCGCATGAACCTATATATCGATTATGTTTTGGGGAATCAGATGGACTTCCGGGATTAATTATTGATAGATATGGTGATTATTGTGCTCTGCAATTATTATCTGCTGGTATGGACAAAAAACGACAAGAAATTGTTGAAGCTTTGCAATCAATTATTCCCACATTAAAAGGGATCATAGCAAAAAATGATTCTCAGTTAAGAGTTAAAGAAGGATTAGAAAAAAGTGAAGAAGTTCTTTGGGGTACAATTCCAGATAATATTTCTATAACTGAGAATGGAATTGCTTTATCGATATCTTTAATACAAGGACAAAAAACCGGATATTATTTAGATCAACGATTAAACCGATCATTTGTAAGTAAAATAAGTAAAGATTTAACTGTACTAGATTGTTTTACTAATCAGGGTGGTTTTGCTTTACATGCTGCTTTTGGTGGTGCATCAAAAGTACTTGGCATAGACAGTGCAAAATCTGCTATAGATGCCAGTATTGTAAATGCACAATTGAATAATTATCATCAATGTTCTTTTATTCAAGCTGATGTATTTGATTATATTAAAAAAGCTGCTGTAGATGGCGATAAATGGGATATTGTAATCTTAGATCCACCAGCTTTTACAAAAAGTAAAGCCACACTTTCTAAAGCCAAGCGTGGCTATGCAGAGATAAATCGTCAAGCATTAAAACTGATACATACTGGAGGGTTTTTAGTTACCGCTAGTTGCTCTCAGCTTTTTTCTGAAGCTATGTTAATTGATTGTGTTCAACAGGAAGCAAAAAGAATAAATAGACAAATAAGCTTGATTTATAAAGGTGGGCAAAGTCCATGCCATCCAATTTTACCAAGTATGCTAGAAACATCTTATTTAAAATGCTTAGTTTTTAGTGTGCAATAAATTAAAAATCTATTTCTGCGCCAAAGATGATTGTTCTTCTTTGGCCAGGAAAAAATTCTTTGCCTTCTCCACCCGATGCATATAAAGTATCAAATATATTAATCGCTTGCATTTTAAGTCTTAATGCAGGTATGCCAATAGATACATTTTTATATTCATATTGAATGTCCATGCCAAAGACAGTATAAGCATCTACTGTATTATCTGTATAATATCCAGATAGGGAATTAGATAGTTCTTCTTTAATTCTTGCATCGGTTCGAAGAAGATTACCAAAATTATCTGTATAAAATCCTCCCATTATCTTAGAATGAATAGATAAGAAGGTGGAATTACTTCTTAAAGATATTCTTCCAAATCCAATAATATCTGGAAACCCTGCTACAGTATTATTATTGAGCGAAACTGCTTCTCCCTTTGCTGTGTAATATGTATAATCAATAATTGTATTCTTACTATAAGTTAGATTACCAGCTAATTCCAAAGTATAGGATTGTGAAATCATGAAAGATTTGCTTAATTCTAATTCAATTCCCATATGATCTGTTCTAGGTGCATTTCCATCTACAGGGACACCAAAGATGTCTAAACGTCCACTTTTTACTAATTCATTATAATAATTCATTACATATATAGTTATGCCCACATTAACATTATTGGATTGATATTTCCAACCTAATTCGATATTAAGCATATGTTCTGGCTTTACTAATGGATTAGAAAAATCGAAACCAATTTGTCCATTTTGTAATATTGACGATTGAAATAGAGGTCTAGCACCAAAATATGAGTCCTCTGCTGCATATAAATTCCTCATGCGTGGCTCTCTGGAAGTATAAGCTAATGAAAATGAAAATGTATTATCTTCATCTGCTCTTAAAACACTTCCTATACGAGGATTAAAAAAAAGGAAGCTTTTTGAAAAAATTTGATTTCCATTTCCAATTATATTGCCATTAATATCTACATAAGAAGTATAAGAATTACCTGCTTTTTCTTTAGAAATCCCATAAAGATGATGAACAAGTTGTGCTTCTGCTTTGAATGAGAATTTGTCTGAAATATTCCATTCTTCTCTAGCAAAGGCAGATAGAATTCTTCTGTGTCCTTCATATTCATACATGGTATAATCGGGGTCGAAACCAGATGGTAATTGTTCTGCATATCGAATCTTACCCCAATGAATAGAATTATGTGATCGATATTCTGCTCCTAAGGTTAATACTCCTTTTTCATGTTCCCAAACGAGTCTTGGTATCCAGCCATATTGAGAATTTCCAACAAATCCACGTATAATAGCATTAGCTGGAATAATACTATCTTGAAATCCATATTCTGGCGTAATTCTTAATGTTGCAGCATCTGCCCAGGATGCATCATAATCAAAGAAACCTTCACCTGAATAATGAAATAATGTTGATTTTAATGATAGATGTTCACTTATGTGAATATCATTAAGGATTTCAATATGCGGTTGCGAAAAATTCTCGATTTCTTGTCTTCTTCGATTAGTAAACCATCCAACTGTAGTACCAGATGAATCATAAGACCATCCATTTAGATTTTCTCTTTGTAATGATGGACTGTTTATCCATGATTTCGGTAGCCCTGTATATGCCAATGCATCTGATATTGGGCCACCATATACATTAATCTGACTTATACTTTTATCGTCAAATCGAGTTGCGCTTAAGAAATAACTTTGTAATGTACTATATGAGTGTTTTCTTGATCCAAGTGATTGAATTGAACTTAATTTAGCATTAAAGGCATATTGTGATCCAATCAAACCGCTTTGAATATGTAAAGATGACTTAGTAATTGATGGATACCAAGTATCTTGATTATCATTATTACTAAATAATTGCTGAAATCCAATGAATTGCGATGCAGTTACTTTGTATTGTGAGGCTCCAGCTATTGTTTGAATATTGATACTTCCTGCCATTGCTGCAGAACCATAATTCATTAATCCTGCACCCCTTTGAACTTGAATAGATTCTGAGCTGGAGGCTATGTCTGGAACATTTATCATATACACATTATGATCTTCTGGATCATTCTGTGGAACCCCATTAATCATTACCGATATTCTTCTTTGGTCAAAACCCCTTAATGATATTGATGTATATCCAATATTATTTCCATTTTGTGTAACTGAGTATAAAGAGGGAAGTTCACTTAATACATATCCTATATCAAATGCAGAGTTTTTTTCTTGTATTTGCCCTTTGTTTAATTCAGAATATGTAGCAGAGGATTGTACATTTGCTAAAGTAGAACTAACTGAAATACTTGGAGTTTTATATACTCTTTTGTGTACAGAGTCTTGATGAATTTGAGCAGAAACAGAGAAATAAGAAGCAATAATCAAAGAAAAGATAAGAGCAAGTTTCATGATAAGAGCAGAATAAGTATATAAATAGTTATTCCGCAGAAGATATTTCCACATTGGGAAATAAGAGATATGAATCGTTTTCCTACGCCAGTATTAACTGGATCAGGTTCAAAGAGTATAATCTCAGCCGAATATATCGGCACCTCTAACGGACATATCAAAACTAAGAGATTTATTTGTAAACAGATACACTTTTATATAAAATCTGTAATTTATCTTATTAAAAAAGGAAATTATATGGAAATATTTATATGCCGCGGTTATTCTGGGCAAATTTATAGAATGAATGTAAATGAACATTTACTGTTAAATGATATTATTCCAATCATAGCCGAGGGCATTGGTTTCTATACTTCTAATCAAGATAGAATAGGTATGTATAATCTTTCAAAAGATTGGGAATATTTGCCTCAGGATTCCTTGATATCAAGGGGAACACAACAAGGAGATTTAATTATCTTAGCAGATGGTGGCACTTGCCATAAAGAATAATGGTATGAGATCTACAAAACTTTTCATCTGTATAGTCTCAATCGTGATATTTTGGAGCTGTGCTAGCGGAGATTCTTTACGATATTTTTCTATAAAAATACCGAAGTCTTCTAGTGAACAGTTTATTAGTCAGGTTAAAGATTCTCTTCCTAGTTATGGTTTTTTACTATATGGTTTTTCAAAAGATAGTTTAATATCCATTAAATATATTAGATCAGGGGCTTTAAATGAGAGAGAAGTACGTTTATTACTTACTTCTCATCCTGAACAACCTTACTGTAGAGCCAATATTCGAATTACTACTTTTTTTAGAAAAGATACTATTATAGAATATTATGATGAAAAACAGGGGTTTCCTGCTTCTCATCGTACAGACTTCAAGGATGCTTTACTTATGATAAAAAGGACGGCAGAATTATATCTTCCACCCAAAAAAAGAAAAAATTAGCTGTGAAAACGATGGCTGTTTTCTTTATTTGGTAATAAACATGATTCTTGCCTTCCAAACAATTGTATACGATTAGTAGCGATAAAATCATAGATAGCATTTCTTAAAAAAGGGGGAATTAACCATAATAGTGAGGCAAGATATTTCCAATAAAACCCCATTTCAATCATGATAGCAATGATTGCTTCAGTTTTACTTAAAAAAACACCATTTTTATATACCAAGATAGAATCTGGAATATCTGTTATTGATGGAGTATATAATTCAGAAAATATTATTCCATTTAATGGGGCAAAATGAGATAATGAACTGTGTTCATGACGAAGAATAAATTGTATAGAAGAATTACATAATATGCATGTACTATCAAAAAAGATAATAGGATAGCTATATGTTTGCATATTCTTCATATGAACTCTTAAGCGTGAGAAAAAGGGGAATCATTGGCAAGCCAATCGATTGCAGTATTAGCTAATAAAGCTGCCCCGGTAGATAATGCACTTTCATCCGGGGTAAATCTTGGATTATGAAGTCCGGGCATCGTTTCTATATTATTAGGTCTAACGCCTAGCATCCAAAAAGCTGCTGGTATATAAGCTCCATAATAAGCAAAATCTTCTCCCCACATTTTTGGTTCAAAATCAGCAATTGATGAACTACCTACAATCTTTTCTGCAGACATTCTAGCAAATGAAGTTGCTTGTTCATTATTGTATACAGCAGGATATCCTCTTAAGATTGTTACAGAGCATTCGGCACCATGTAATTGACATAGCTTCTCTGAATGTTCTTGAATCATAGTAATAGCCTGTTCTCTCCACATTGGGTCGAAAGATCTTAATGTACCTTTCATTTCTACAGATTCGGGTATTATATTTGTTGCAGAGCCTCCATGAATCGAAGTGATGCCTAATACTCCAGGTAATAATGGATTCCTACTTTTTGTAATTAATGTCTGCAAATGCATAATTAACTCAGCTGCAATCACAATTGGATCAATTCCTTGATGAGGTTGTGCTGCATGAGCCCCTTTACCTTTAATTGTCCAATACAATTCATCAGCAGAAGCCATTGTTGGACCCGAACAAATCAAGAATGTTCCAGCTGGTGCATCCGGGTAGACATGTTGTCCAAAGATTACTTCAGGTCTAGGATTTTCCAATACTCCTGCAGCAACCATAAGGCTTGCCCCACCAGGAACTTTTTCTTCTCCAGGTTGAAAAATCAATTTAACAGTACCTTGTAAAGATGTTTCACGAGCTTTCAGAACTTTTGCAGCACCTAATAACATAGCAGTATGCGCATCATGTCCACAAGCATGCATAATACCAGGATGTACAGACTTAAAATCAAGTCCTGTTTCTTCTTCCATGGGTAAGGCATCAATATCTGCTCGAAGGGCTATACAACGGTCTCCATTGCCTATCAAAGCAACAATTCCTGTTTCTGCCACAATTTGATATGGTATCTGCATATTATCTAATACAGAGCAAATAAATGCACATGTTTGATATTCTTTGAATGATAATTCTGGATACGTATGTAGATGACGTCTATTATTAATAATCTCAGAATTAATGGCTTGTATTTCGGATAATATTGTGTTCATATTTACTATTATTTAATCATGTATAAATGATTGGCTTTGCTGATATATTCCATTATGAACAATCACAGTATAAAAGCCTTGAGGGATATTCGGTAGCATATATTCATAAAGACCAGATTTCTTAAATTCTTTATTCATTAATGGAAATATTCTCCCTTTGATATCTACTACTATAGCATCAGATATTGCTTCAAATGGCAAAGAAATATGTACAATTTTAGAGGAATATGGCATATTAACAATTGAAATTGCTAATGGAATTCCATTACTTCCAATAATTCTTCCTGGATTATAGCAAACAGGTTGTAATTCAGTATTAATCGATCCATAACCTGTATCTATACAAGGAGTATTAGTTGTTAATGTAATCTGTATGGGTAGTTTTTTATCTATGTTTAAATATGAATCAAAGGTACACTCAGCTACTTGATTTTTTGGGAATGCTATTGATGGAATAGTTGCTTTACCTTCTATCAATGCTATACCTTTTCCATTGTCAATAGAAGTTGATGTCCATTGCCAATTATTATCCAATGAGACAATTGAATTTCGCAGTGAATACAATGAGGGATCATAGAGTAATGATAATGTGCATGCTTGTAATAGTGGTTGCGTTAAATCTTTAGATAATGTAGCTGAAATTGAAATCTTTTGTGATTCACCAGGCTTTACAGAAAACAGTTGATTTGAAGATGTAATGGTAACTGTAGAAGCAATAGTTTCTGCTTTCCCAAATATCATAACTGTATATATCGAAGAATCCTCTGAAATTAGATGAAGTTTTGCTTCATATGATTGCTTCCCATCAGGAATAAATTGCACAGGAAATCTTGTTTCTCCATTTGCTGGAATGATAAATGGTAGATTTACTAATGCATTGATATGCGAAGCATTAGTAGATAGTGAAAACTCCCAATTCATACCAATAATAGTAATATCTTGTGCATTAGGATTTTTAATTGCTAGCGATTTCATAGCTTTATCACAGCTATTTATAGTGCCAAAATCCAGTACTGTATCTGGTAATAATTCAGATGAAATGCCGATACCTTGTATAAGAACACTATCAAAGGTGAGTGGATTTTCTTCTGAACCCGCAATAGCATCGTGTTCAAATACCAAATATGCTGTTCTTAGTCCTGATTTTATAGGTTTAAATCCGATAAAAGTTTTGTGACTATCTAGTATACTCAAGGAATTTGGTAATACAGAAAGAGAATCAAGTGTAAAATCTCCAGCATTGTGTGAGAGTAATGCTGACTTCACATACATATTCATGTTTTGTGAAGTATTAATAGTAGATATAAGGCCAATCTCCGAAGATTTTATCCCTGTTTTACTATCAGCAAATGTATATCCTTTAGATGAAAATACTGGTAAAATTCCTATTCCATCTAAAGAAGCCAATAGGGGAGATTGTAACTCTTTACATTCTACCATCAAAGTATCATGATATTGTATTGTATCTGTTGGTGTAAAAGTTACCGATAATACTGCTGAATCTCCAGGCAGAATTGTCATTGGTAATGAGATAGTATTATCAAGCACAAAATGACTTATATCTTTATTCGATAATGATATAATGGTTAAAGGTATTTCACCTTCATTTTTAAACAAAGAGAATAATGTTTTATTCGTTTTTACTCTTCTTTGATTCCATTGAATTGGTATTAACGAAGCAGACACTGCATATGCTTCCGCATAAATAGATGCTTGTACATTAATGCAAGAATTACCTAGAACGATAATAGCTTGTTTCTTTCCGCTAGTTGTTGGAGAAAATCGTATGATACATGGAATACAAGAATCGGGTAGAATCAAAGTGCCTGCATTAGGTTGTAAAACTTCAAATTGTGTAGAATCAATTCCTTGAATAATTGATTGATCTAATACAACTTGTGCTTTACTTCTATTGCATAAAAAGCCATTGAAAACGCTATCTTTTTTGTCTCCTACAAGCACGCCTTCAACGCCTGTAAAATTGATTGTAGAAGCTGTTATAGTAAGAAGCGGAGTTGTTATCGAAAACGGTGCATCACTTTCGTCAAATGGTGTCATTATTCTTCCAGACACTCTAATGGCTATATCTTGTGAACCAATACTTTTAAATGAAGTATCACTTAAAGTAAGAGTATTTTTATAAGATTTAATAGTATACACATAACCAAGAGTATCTTTTGCTGTATCAGCAGGTATTTTAGGATATGCTTTGGAGATACTATCTTTTAGCATTAAAAAATTACCATTTGCATCAAAACTTAAAGTAAAAAGCTTTGGCAAAATTGTAATTATGCTAGAAGTTTTACCAGCTTTTAATTGGACACTTAATTGTCCATTATAGGTACCAGTTAGATAATAATTACCAATAGAATCCTTGCCTATATTATGAGCAATCAAGCTTTGTTGAGTGGCAAGAATTTCTTTTGACCAATCAATATTTCCATTAGAACTAATTTTACTGAGGATTAACGATTGTCTGCCAGAATTGACAGTTCTAACAATATCAGAAATATGATATATATTATCGGCAGAATCTACAATCACTGCTTTGCCATCACAAGAAGTATATGGTAAATATTTTGGATAAAACACAGAGCTAGTTTTTAACCAATTTACTGTTTGATCTTTGCATTTAGCAATAAACATATCTTTATTTCTTGTAGAGCTAATGCTTAATGAATTAGCTATTAATTGCTTATCATAGGTTCCTGTAAACGCAAAAGAAGATGCATCTGCAGAAACGCCAATTCCTCCAATTGTGTCTAAACCAATACCCCCTGCAGTAGCATTAAAAATACTTCCATACCTAGAAGTAAATGCAGAAACCCTTATCATATAATTATCTTGTTTTGGGGATTTCCACTTATAGCTTAATCCTGTTGCTGAATTAGATATTAGATGCCATGAAGCACCTCCATTACTACTATAGTGGATTCTTACAGTATCTGATGCTTCTACTCCGCCCCATGTAATAAGTATAGAATCACAAGAACTAAACACTTCAGAACCATTTGGACTTATCAGCACAACTTTTCTTGAACCACCGCTTAAGTATAATGGAGCCGAGGAACAAGGATTGCCATTTATTCGTAAAAATCCTGTGCGAACATCTCTTGGAGAAGTTTGTGAAAACTGAGCGGTTACTACTCTTGATTGGTCTTTTTTTAGAAGGAATGGCGGAGCTGAGCCACCCCAATTAATAATAGAAAAATTAGCAGGTAAGCTAGAAAAAAATCCTGTCACATTTATATCGCTGTTTACTGCTGTAATTGTATACTGTTGAGTAGATGTCTGCCCAGGAGCAATATCAGGGAAAGGTGGCAAAGTGATAGCAGAATTTTGAATACGTGCTATACTATTTGCAGGTGCAGTATACGAAAAGGTTTGTCTTAAATTAGTAGGCTTATAAGTAAGCTGCACTGTCCTATTTAAACTGTTATCATCGCATCCATATGGTGCAATATATGTAAACCAGCAATATGTAATGGTAGGCCTTGTATTTCCTAATTCTTTATAAATATTTACTAACATTTCTTCATTGTAAGCTACAGATGTAGTACCACCAGTTTGAGATGCTATTGTGCGTAAATCTGGGCTTGCATCAAAAGACAATGCAATTGCGTATAAAGTAGTATTTAATGACTTTAATTGATTAATAATGCTATTTGTTTGTGGTGCTTGGGTTGGGGTTCCATCTGTAAGAAAAATAACTACTCTTCTTATCCAAGATGGTGTAGTTTTAAATAATGCAACAACACTATTTTTGGGGTCAATTAATGGATTATCATATATAGTTGCCCCGATGCCATAGCTAATTGCATCTATTGCATTTAATACAGATTGAGCATTATTTTGAAATCCTAAATGTATATAAGAATTGCCATTAAATGTAACAATAGCACATTGTGTAGTTCCATTAAATATCAACGAATTAACAAAGTTTTTAGCACCATTTTTTACCCATTCTAATTTTGTTCTTCCATTACTCATTTTTTCATTCATGGATTCGCTAATATCCAAAACCATTACTACATTTACAGATGGATCATTGACTGCAGTTGAGCATTGAACTGATAAGCCATTTTGCATTACTTGTCCATTTTCTACAATGCTAAAATCAGTTGATTTTGCATTATTAAAAATAGTACCTCCGCCATATGCTTTAATTGTTGGAAATTGGCTAGCATCAATCCCAGTAAATTGAGCATTTGCGCTAAAAAAGGGACATGAACATATAAAAATGATAATCGGGAGTATTAAACGGTACTTCATAGGATTTTCATGTAAGAAAGAAAAATAGATATTATGTTGTTGCAATGCTGCATATCTACACTAAAATAAAACTTTATTGCCAAGTATATTGTATAATAGAACTTACTGCAATTGCAGCTGTTTCTGCTCTTAATCTTCTATTGCCTAAAGACAAAGTTTGAATCGTAGAAATTGATGAAATTATCTGCAATTCTTGAGCAGAAAAACCTCCTTCTGGACCAATAAAAGCGATTATCGAATTGTTATTAGTATTGGTATACTCAGGATAATCGATGCTATTCTTACCACTTGGATCAGCTAATATATGGATAGTATATTGTGCAGAAATAGTAAGCAACTCATTAATTGTAATAGGTTTATGTAAAACTGGTAATATACTTCTTTTGCATTGTTTTAAGGCAGATACCATTTTACTCATTAATCTTTTTTCATCACAAGAATGCGATTCAGCATGAGTACTTATTAAAGGGTAAAAGTCTGTTATACCTAATTCAGTAAGTTTTTCAATCATGTATTCCATTCTATCTTTATTATGCAATATTCCTATTGCAATAGCAAATCTACCGGGTAATTCATGAATATTTTTTCTTATTTCATGAATAGAAAATACAGCTTGATAACTATTGATAGATTCTACAGTACATAAAGCAATTAAACCAGTACCAGAGCTTAAAAGAACTCTTTCACCTATCTTTAGTCTAAGCGATTTAGCATGTTTTACTTCATCTTTTTCTACACTGATAATTGTAGAATCTTCATGAAGATCGGGAGCATATAGACAATCCATTGTTTATCAAAAATTAAGCAAAAATTGAATCTAATTCATTGGCAGTTATTTCTCGCCAAGTACCAGGATGAATATCATTAGGCCTAAAATTTCCAATAGCTACTCTTATCAATCGTAAAGTTGGATATCCAATTGCAGCTGTCATTTTTCTCACTTGACGATTTTTACCTTCTATCAAAGTAAGACTAATCCATGAATCAGGAATAAATTTTCTTACTCTTATAGGTGGATTTCTGGGTTCTACGGTTGGATCTGTCAATATTTCAGCATTACCTGGTAAAAGCATTCTACCTTGTATACTTAAGGTTCCTCTTCGAATGGAAGATAAGTCTGAATCTTGAATAGAACCTTCTACTTGCACCCAATATGTTCTTTTATGAGCATGATTTGGATGTAATAAGGCATTATTTATATGCTTTTCATCGCTTAATAATAATAATCCTTCAGAATCAGCATCTAATCTTCCAAGTGGATAAACACCATATGGAAAATTAAAATCAGATAATGTTCTATATGTGCTGGAATCAGATGTAAACTGAGAAAGAACACCAAATGGTTTATTAAATGCTATAATCATAAACTAGAATCTATTTCTTCGGAAAATTGTTCAGAAAGCGAAGGAGTTTTGGTATATATTCTACAAATAGATGAATAATTACAATATGTACATGAAGCTTTATTAAGGGGTTTTACAGGAAAATACCCTTCTTTCATTTTTAGAATTTCTTGATCTGTTTTTTCCAGTATTGACTGAATCTTTTCTTCAATATCACTTTTTTTATTAAATGCAGTCTTTGACTCAAATTTTTGCAGTGAATAATATGTGGGGTTTGCTGCTTTAGGATCTATACTATTGTATTGATGTTCTAAGATATATTGTGCAGCCTTAATATAGAGAGGCATCTGCAATTTATTCCCGCTTTCTACATCTTTTTGGCTTATTAATAGGTTTCCTGTTTTATAATCAATAATCTTAAAAGTTGAATTATCTAAGGAGATATCAATTCTATCTATTTTACCTTGTAAAAGGATCTGATTGGTAATGTGTATTGGTGGAATCTGATTGCTTCTTTTATATGTATCCCCAAAACTTGTTTCAAATAAAGCAGGAAATAATCCATCTTTTTGGGAATCGATTTCACCATCAAGCCATCTACTTAAAGTACCTTTGATACCTTGTGTAATATCACCAAACATAGTTCTTTTCTCAAGTTCCATAAATGGATGATCATAATACATATATGATAATTCTTCTACTGCGATGATATGTAATAGTTCCTGATATTCATGGCGTTTAGCTGGTATCAATTGAACTTTAGGCAAAATAGAATCAATATATTCTTTTTGAATGTATGTATAAAAACGATAGAAAATAGAATGATATACATTACCTCTTTCTAAAGAAGAGAACCAATTTGATTCTGTTTCAGTAGAGGGTAACTTGAGAATTCTGTCTGCAAAATATTTATATCCACAATCTATATATTCATCTAATTCAGTAACTGAAAAAACTTTATGATCAGATATGGTTTTAATTGCGCTATCATGGAGTGGATTGGATAATCGTTCAGTAATTCCTTTTGCAGACCAATAATAAGCTGTATGAGTCATAATCGATTTCAATTCTGATTGATTATCATTTTCGTCATCTTCATTCTTTAATCGATAATGAATATGTTCAGCATGAGAAGTATAAGCTTGTAAAAAATCAGATTTTCCTGCTATTTTTTTAGTGTTAGAAATTGTGCAAAGAGACTGATTCTCGACTGTCACTTTAAGAATAGCATCTACAAATTGAGAACGAATTAAATGCTCGCCATTTTTGCTATTAGTTGGATAGCTAAATAAATAAGATCTTGGAAAATCAATAGGGGAATGATGAATTAATGCCAAATAGAACTGCATCCTTTCTCTTCTAATATGCCTTTCTTCTGATTCTTTTAACTCTTTTCCCATAAATGTATCGGCTGTATAATGCAAGGGGAAGCGTCCGTCAACCATACCACACATAATGATAAGCTTAAAATCTAATTCACGAATTTGTTCTAATGAAGTAATTGTAATTCCTGTTCCATGTTTTTCTTTAACTTGAAATTTAGCCCCGCGAATTGTTGTCTGTAAGCGTTTACAATACTCTTGAAATGTTAAAAATGTATGTGTTTGCGAATGTTCCAGAATAAAAGTTAATTCTTGAACTGTATCGATAAATGTTTTTAATGCTCTGACATCTCTTTCAATTTCTTCTTTCATAGAAATTGACGTGAATGCTTCAGACAATACTTCTTGTTGTAACGGTAATTCTTCTATAGATTGTAGAATACCAAAATGCTGCAAGGTTGTTTGTATACATCCAAGAAATTCTTTTGTTGAGCATGTTTTCTTAGCACGTGGCAACAGTGATTGAATCGTTTCTATAGCTGAATAGATTCGTGTTGCAGAACTCAATAATCCTTCAAACTCTTTTACTTTTGCCATATCATTTTGGGCACGAAAAGCGTTCACATTATGCGTGTATTTAGCAATGATATGTTGTAGTTGATTAAGCCAATATGTTTCTGAATGATAATGAGAAAATTCACTTTTTAATCGTTCTTTTCTGGTAATTAATTCAAAATCAATAGAAAGCCTATACATTTCTGCCGCAGAAGTATTGGGCAAACGGATATAAGCACTACTAAACAATTTTTGAATATCCTTTTTTTGATATTGATATATCAAGAGATTTAGGATCGAGAAGATTGCTGTAATAAGAGGTGAGTGGGTGAGTTTGGGCCTATCTGTTATATTAACTGGTATTCCGTGCAAAGGTAAGATTTCTCGAAAAATACCAGAATAATCCTCTGGATTTCTTGTTGCAATTACCATTTCATGCAATGGAATATTCTCTTTTTCATGTTTCCATTTGATGAATTTTGCAATTGAATCAACTTCATTATGTACTGTTGTGCTTTCTAGTACTGTTATAAGGTCTTCACTACCAGGATATGATTTTGTTTGTTTGGTGTTGAATAGCCATTCTCTTAAATGAGAGAATAATGAAGATTGAGGTGTGCTAAAAGCATCTTGGATTGTATCTGATAGAAAACCTGCTTGTTGAAGCAATTCAAATGATTCATTTAAATTACCAAACATAGGTTGATTATCAGAAGAATACTCTAAATAACAAGCACATGGAGTGTTAGAACGTGCAAAAGCTGATAAAAATGTTAATTCTGGTACTCTGAATTCCGAAAATCCATCCAATAGTATATTTCCGAATTGCTTGCATAATGATGGATCTTGCTGAAGTTTTTTTATGACTAACTGTAATACAGCGGGATAATCTAGGATAGTATTGCCAATGTAAGATTCATATATCTTAAGAATTGATGCTAAATCTTTTAGACGACTAGGATCTTTGATAGAATGAGAAGAAATATTGTCTGGGTCTTCGATTGCTTGCTGAATATCCGAAAATAATGATTGTGAATCTATTCCATCCATTCTAAGACCATATAACAATTCTGCACATTTCTCTATAGTATGAATAGATAAGTTTTCATTTTTTCCAGAAAAAAAAGACAGTGAACTTGCAGATGCAGCTTTCTCAAACAATAACAATCTATATGCATCCGAGATTATAGCATATTGATCTTTTGAGAAAAGTGTATTGAAAATATGAAGGACAAAGCTCTCTAAAGTATAACAAGAAAGCTGCTGGGTGGGTTTGGAATGTACTTTGTAAAAATCACGAATTAGGGCCTTTTCCAGAGCCCTTTTACGTCTTCCAGTTGGAACAATTAAACAATAAATACCAAGTTCATCTTGCTGAATTATATCACCAAGAACTTCTCTGAATCTCTTTTTTTTATTGCCTAGATTATTGAATGCTGTATTTGTAAGAATATATGACATAATTAGCCATGTTTTCTTGCTTCTTTCATAATATCGCCCTGAGACACAGCTATCAATTCTTTTAATGTTTTATTCATGCCTTCGGTTGATCCGTCGATAAATATCACATTTCCTTTTCCATGCTCTGCAACATGCCTTAATGTTTCATTCCACATAGAAAATAAGATTACTGAAGCATCAGCATTAGCATTATCCATTGATTTAATCGCTTCGCTCATGCCTTTGGCAACTTCTTGACGGAATAATGAAATCCCTTGTCCACGCATCTGAGCAGCTTCTTTTTCTGCAGTAGCGCTAATTTTTATAGCATTACCTTCGGCTTCAGCTTGCTTGGTTTTGGTAATTAATAATGCCTGTCCTTCATTTTCTGCCGCAGCTTTTAAATTATTAGAAGCAACAACTTTTGCCATTGAATCCATAATTGCTTGGTCGAATATAATATCATTCATCTGTAAATCTAATAAATGATAGCCCCATGATTCTAAAGTAGAGTCTAATTGATCTTTTACGTGCTCAATTAATTCTCTTCTCAGCAATAAAATTTCTGATTGTTTTTTTGTAGCTACATAGCTTCTGACAGCACCTTCAACTGTTCTTACTAAAGCCTGCATGAAATTACGATCATCAACAAATTTAAAAGCAACATTTACAATTGTATCTTCAAGCTGGTTTAACACAGAATATAATAACATTGCTTTAAATTGAACAGTTGCTTGGTCTACAGTAATTGCTTGAAACTCAAGCTCTGCAGATCTATTTTGTACAGAAATCCTTTTATGGATGGTTTCAATAATTGGAAGTTTAAGATTTAGCCCTGGCGACATAACTCTTCTGTATTTCCCAAATGTAGTAATAACGGCAACTGTACCTTGAGAAACAGTCCTTAAAGATCCCAATACGATAATAAGGCCGATAATCAGTAAAAAAATCACCAATTCAGACATATCATAACCCTTTGAAAAATGAAATAATTACAAAGTAATAATTTTGTTTGCGTGTTAAAAGTAAAAAGATCAAAGCATAGTATTATCTACATATTGTAAACGATAAAGCCTTGCATATAAGCCATTTAAGGCCAGTAATTCTTGATGATTCCCACTTTCTTTTAATTCTCCTTGATGCAATACTAATATTTTATCAGCTCTTTGAATTGTTGACAATCTATGAGCAATGACAATTGATGTTCTATTATGCAATAATGTATCCAATGAAGTATTGATCAATTGCTCGGTTTCTGTATCAATACTGGAGGTTGCTTCATCTAAAATCAGTAGATCTGGATTAAATGCTAAAGCTCTACAAAAAGAAATGAGCTGCTTTTGTCCTACTGATAAAGTACCTGCTCTTTCTATCATTACGGTATCAAAACCTTGTGGTAAAGATTGAATAAAATCATAAGCTCCAAGTGCTTTTGCTGCTTGAATTATATGATCTCTGGTAATATGAGGATTTCCTAATGAGATATTATCAGCAACTGATCTGGAAAAAAGGAAGACATCTTGCAGTACTAATGCAATATGTGAACGTAAAGATTGTTGTTGTAAGGTACGAATATCAATTCCATCGATTGTTATTGTTCCTTGGTCTATATCATAAAATCTACAAAGAAGATTAATCAAAGAGCTTTTGCCAGAACCAGTAGCACCTACTATTGCTATCATTTCTCCTTTTTTTACAGTAAAGGAAATATTGTGTAATACTTGTTTATTTGATACATAACCAAAACTTACATTGTTAAAAGATATTTCATGTTGAATACTATCCATTTTAGCAGCATTAACGATATCTTTAGTTGGGATAGGTGTATCTAAGATATCAAAGATTCTTTCTGCAGCCGCAATAGCACTTTGAAGAGTATTATATTTTTCGGTTAAATCTCTAATGGGCCTGAAAAACATTTCTGCATATTGGGTGAATGCTATCAAAATGCCTAATGTCATAATACCATTAAAAATATTCGAAGAAGTATACCATAAAATTAATGCTAAAGCTAAAGCGCTTGTAAACTCTACAACAGGAAAAAATAGGGCATAGTAAAAGATGGTTTTTAATTGAACATCACGATGCTCTGAATTTATATCATCAAAATGTTTAAATCTTGCTTCCTCTTGAGAGTATAATTGAATAGTTGTGATTCCGGTGATATATTCATTAAGGAATGCATTTAATTTTCCAATAAGTCTCCGTGATTCACTATATACAACCCTTACTTTTTTTCTAAAAATAACTGTAGCTGTAAATAAAACTGGCAAAACACCAATAGTAACTAATGTTACTTCCCAACTTATTGCAAACATAAAGCTAACAATAAACAGAATAAGGAGAATATCAGAAAAAATAGTAACTACACCAGAAGAAAACAATTCGTTTAATGCTTCAATATCATTTGTTACTCTAGTGACTAGTCTGCCTACGGGCGTTGTATCATAGCTTCTTAAAGATAAAGACTGTATATGTGTAAATACAGCCATTCTAATATCAAAAAGGATTTTTTGTCCAGTTCTTTGCAATAATAATGTGGTTATATAATTCAAAAAGCTATGTAGTAAAAGTACACAAAGCACTAAGGCTACAATCATCAATAATCCTGATTCATCTTTATTGGTGATGTACGTATCGATTCCAATTTTAGATAAATAGGGACGTAATGGAGATAATCCCGAGGCAATCACTGTTAAAAAGAATAAAAAGAAAAGGGTGAGCCTATAAGGTTTTACGAAATGAAGAAGTCTTTTGAGTAAAGTATAATCAACAGAACTATACAATTTCTCGTCATTGTTTTGCATGTATTGAATATTTATGGGTAATAATTCAGACAGTTAATCACAAAAATACGAATAGCATATATGATGAAGTAGTATGAAAATAAAAAACTATATAAATGTCATTATATATTGTACTAATTGTATTTTTCTGTGCCTGGATGAAATGTTTTCCATGAATGCCAAAATTCTTGATAACACTGAATTTGATTCAGTTGTTTTCCCTTATATGTTCCCTCAATACAATATCCTTGTGCATCCCATGTTGAATTGGTTTCTGAATCTATGATGAATCCTTCTTTAGATGTATGAAAATGTAACTGTTGCTGATCCATGAGTGAAGAAAATACTTGAAAAGTAGAATTATCTGATAAGACAGATATAATAATTGTAGAAGATCCTATGTTATCAATGATAATATGATTTTTTAATAGATCACTCCAATCATAAGCCTTTGAAAGATTATTAATCGTAACACCAATAATCCAAGATTTATCTTCCCATTTATTTGAATTTTTGCCAATTAATGAACTTTGTAATGTACCATGTGCATACCCTTTCAATTTTTGATAATTATTTTGAAAGGACTGATCAGGTAACATAATTTTTGAAGATGGATATGTATCTTTCCAAGCTGAAAAAGACATTTGGTACATAGGGAACTCAGAAAGTTTTGTGCCTTTCATGGTGCCAGCTACTGCTTCTCCATTCACTTGCCTCCACCAAGATCCTGTGGTGTTATCTTCAAACATCGCATTGAATTGATCCATTCCAACTAATCTAAAGTCTTCCAATTTACCATTCACAATTGGACTCCATATTCTACCAGTTCTGCATACTGTACAGTAAGTAATCATAACAGGCACATTTCCAATAACATCTCGAATCTGATGATGATATCCAACATATTCTAAAGGATAAGCTTTAGACTCACCATTTATTGTGGTTCCAATAACAATATCATTCGGTGTCAAAGGTAAGTTATTACTATCTGAAAAAGCTAGCATATTTGGTTGTAAAAACATTTTATCAGCTGATATGGATGTATTTATGGTATATATTATAAAAATATATATCAGAAATAACAATCCAATGAATGCCTTATGAAACCAACCATGCAATTCTGTAAATAAGATATATGTGCAATAAATACTTATTAGTATTCCTACTATTCTTAATATATAGATATGAGAATGGATAAAATATGAAATGTTTATTGTGTTTATATACTGGCTTCCTGGGAAAGGCATAATAAAATAAATGCTCATTATTTTTAAAAGCACTAAAAATAAAATTCCGATATAGGGTATAGCTGTTAAGGGCATATGAAATTCAAAAAAACATTGAATAAAATCATGAAAATAACATAGCTAAAACTAAACAAAAAAATATAAAAAAAGCCCCATATTTTCTATGGGGCTTTTTATGCATTAAGATTGAGGACTTTCATCGCGATGTCTGTCATCACCACGATGTCTATCATCACCGCGATGTTCATCTCTAGGATGTTCATCTCTAGGATGTTCATCTCTAGGACGGTCATCTCTAGGACGGTCATCTCTAGGACGGTCATCTCTAGGACGGTCATCTCTAGGACGGTCATCATATCTTCTATCACCACCACTTCTTCTGTCGCCGCTTCTTCTATCATCAAATCGTCTGTCATCTCTGCGTGGAGGTCTTTCGCTACGTTGTGGTTCTACATAACCTTCTGGAGGTGTTAATAACACTTTATGGCTTAGCCTAAATTTACCATCAGATTGAATTTCTAATAGTTTAACGTCAATATGTTGTCCTGGTTTAAGAACATCACTCACATTTTGGAAATATTCATAGCTAATTTGAGAAATATGCAATAAACCTTTGGTTTTAGGCATAAATTCTACAATTGCACCGAGGCCTTCGCGTACATCTTTAACAGTAGCTGTATATACTTTACCTATTTCTGGCGGACTTGTTATTGCACGTATTCTATCGATAGTTAATTGTGCAGCTTCTTTATTAGTAGCAGCGATGATACAAGAACCATCATCTTCAATTGTTATTTCTACGCCAAATTCTCTTTGCATTCCACGTATTGTATCACCACCTGGCCCGATTACTGTTCCAATCATATCATTTGGAATCATAATTGTAGTTAATCGTGGGGCATATTCAGATAAATCTTCTCTTGGGGCTGACAATGCTTCATTCATAACATTAAGAATATGAAGTCTTCCAGTTCTAGCTTGTTCAAGGGCTTGACGCATTAAATGTGTAGAAAGGCCAGCAATTTTAATATCCATTTGGCAAGCAGTAATACCATCTAATGTTCCTGCAACTTTAAAGTCCATATCACCAAGAAAATCTTCATCTCCTAGGATATCGCTTAATATTGCAGCATCATCTTCTTCTTTAATAAGGCCCATTGCAATACCAGCTACAGGTTTTTTTAATGGTACTCCAGCATCCATTAATGCTAGGCTTCCTGCGCATACAGTTGCCATAGAGGAAGAACCATTAGATTCTAGAATATCGGAAACGATTCTAACAACATAAGGGAAATCTTCATTATTCGGCAACATGATTTGTAAAGCTCTTTCAGCAAGTTTTCCATGCCCAATTTCACGTCTGCTAGTACCAGTCATTCGGCCAGCTTCGCCAGTACTAAATGGTGGAAAATTATAATGAAGCATAAATCGACGGTATTCGGTAGGGAATAGGCCATCAATTAATTGTTCATCACTTTTAGTACCAAGGGTAACTGTAGTTAAACTTTGTGTTTCGCCACGAGTAAATAATGCAGATCCGTGTGTTCTAGGAAGAACTGTTGTATCGCAATTGATTGATCTAATATCTGTAGTTGAGCGTCCATCTAAACGAACTTTATCATCTATAATCATGCGTCGCATTTCATGCTTTTCAATTTTATAGATATATCCTTTTATTTTTTTAGCTCTTGCATCAATTTCAGATGTTTCCACTAATGGTAACATTTCTTGCAATGATGAAAGAACTGTTTCTCTTAGCTGTTTTGCAAACTCTATTCTTTGTTCTTTAGTAGAACTTTTGCGTATTTGTTCGCGAATTAAAGGAGCCGCTATAGATGTAACAGCTTCTAACAATTCAGTATTTTCTTCGATACTTGGTATTTCTTGCTTTGCTTTACCAACTAATTCTTTGAGTTGAAACTGAAGAGCATTAAGCTTTTTGATATATGAATGTGCATATTCTAAGGCATTAATAAAGTCATCTTCAGAAATTTCTTTTGAACTTCCTTCCACCATCATAATTGCATCATCAGTTCCAGCAACTATGATTTCTATATCGGATTCTAGTAATTGGCTTACAGTTGGATTAACTATAAATTCACCATTGATTCTTCCTATAGAAACTTCGGAATATGGTCCGCCAAATGGAATATCTGAAATAACTAAGGCAGCTGATGCACCAACTGCAGCAAGTGTATCAGCATCAATTTCAGGTTCTGAAGAATATACAGAAGCAACTATTTGGGTTTCTTTTTGCCAACTTTTTGGGAAGAGGGGTCTAGCAGGACGATCAATCAATCGGGCTGAAAGTACTTCTTTTTCACTTGGCTTACCTTCTCTTTTGAAGAATCCACCAGGGATTTTACCAGCAGCAGCAGTTTTTTCGCGATACTCTACAGTTAAAGGTAAGAAGTCTAAATCAGTCCTTGGGACTTGTGCAGCACAAACTGTCACAAGAACCATTGTATCACCATAACGAACCATAACTGAACCATTTGCCAATTTTGCAAAGCGGCCAGTCTCTATCGAATATTCCCTGCCATTTAATTCCAGGGAAACGGAATGATGTGCCATAATTTTCCTTTTGAATAGCACTAATAAATCATTCTGAGTATCATCCTTTTGTTTAGCTGCATACTGAGCGGAGGACAACACCATCATAAAGATGCTCTCCTGCACTCAGATCAGCCCGAAACTTTTACTTACTTAACAAAGAATATATCAAGAATGTGTAATTATAAAGGCACATTGCCAACAATAAAAAAGGGCGCTATAAGCGCCCTGAATTGAGTCAGATTATTTTCGTATTGATAAGGCACTTATTATAGTACGATATCTACGAATATCATTTTTCATAAGATAATTAAGTAATTTCTTCCTATTACTTACCATTTGCATAAGGCCACGTCTTGAATGGAAATCCTTTTTATGAGTTTCCAAATGACCTGCTAACAGTGAAATATGTTCTGTAAGTAAGGCAATCTGCACTTCTGGTAATCCGGTATTGGCTTCACTACCACCATATTGCTTTGCGATTTCTGCTTTACGAGCTTGATTAAGCATAATGTTTCTATCAAATGATAAGATATATTGAATATAATTCTATTATGTGCACCCGTAGGGATTCGAACCCCAAACCTTTTGATCCGTAGTCAAATGCTCTATCCAGTTGAGCTACGGGTGCTTACGGAATATTAGGCTTGAGCGGCTTTCATTTTATTAATATGACGTGCAAGTTTGGATTTCTTATTAGCTACATTGTTCTTGTGTAATATTCCACGAGATGCTACTCTGTCTAATATACTTGTAGCAGTAACAAATAATGTTTCTGCCTCTTGAACTGATTTAGCCAAACGAACAGCTTTAATAGCTTCACGATAAAGCTTGCGATTTGCTCGATTATAAATTGTGCGCTTTTTATTTTGACGCGTACGTTTAATTGCTGACTTATGATGTGCCATAACTACCAAATAATGCGATTAATTGCTTCTATATTAGAGATTGCAAAAATAAAGAGATTCGGTGTACTATGCAAACTTTTTTATGATTCAAATGTTTGATTACCTGAATCAACTAAGCTAACATTGAAATTAGAAGAGATTGCAGAACCGAAACGGCTGGTTTTGAGCTTGATTTTAATGTAAGATCTGCATTTCTCAAAAGAAATAAAGCGTTTTCTAATCTTGTATTTGTAAATATTTTTAAGGCTGATTGATATTCGGGTATGAAGTAAGAACTAATTCCAGTCAATTTTGATAATTCATAAGGATTTTGAGTGGTTTTTATGGAATCGGATAATTTAAAGAGTGAAAAAATATATCGAGTTATCATTGTGATGATTAACATTTCTTGTTTATCATCTTTCATCATAAAATGAATGATTTCGATTGCTTTAGCAGAATCACCTTTGCCAATACTTTTTTGTAATTCAAAAACATTATAGACTTTAGAGCTTCCTACAACGCCAAGTACTTCTTGTATTGTATAGGTATGTACAGCAGGTGCATACAGAGTTAGTTTCTCTATCTCATTCACTATATCTCTTAAAGATTGTCCTGCATTAGCAATAATATATTCTGCTGCTTCTGGTTGAATATCTTTATTATCATGTTTTAATCTATGAGTAATCCACGTAGATAATTCTTTTTCGGTTACTTTTTTAGATTCATGACAAGGGATTGCATCGATTAATTGATCTAGAGGGAATTTTATGGTGGAGAGTATTTTTTTTGCTTTGTCTTGTTGCCTAGAATTCAGTTTCGTTGAAGAGATTCCCCACAATGCTTGAAAATTTCCTAATAACACTAAATATGTAGATGGTTGTGGGTTTTTTACATAGGAAAGTAAGGCAGATTTTTTGTCGCTTTTTGATGATTTTGATGTAAAAAGCTTATCTGCATTTTTGACAACAACAATTCTTTTATCAGATATAAATGGGAAAGCGCTTGCTATGTCTATAATTGCATGTTCTTTTACTTGTTCAGCATCTACAATATCAATATCAGGTTTTGAATTACATGAATTTTCTAAGTGTTGTAAAACAACATGATAAGCTTCTTCCTTTAAGAATTCTTCTTCTCCAAATAATAAGAGAGAATTTGGTAATTCTGAAGAATTATCAAAGAACTCTTGTAATGAATCAATTATCATACTTAGAACCTATCTTTGAATTGCTTTAGGATCGAATGCATCGCGTAGACCATCCCCTAAGAGGTTAAATCCATAAACGGCTGCAGCAATTGCAATACTTGGATATACAGTTAAGCCCCAATATTTACCAGCAAAAATATACCCATAATGATCTGAAATAAATATACCCCATGATGGTTCTGGCCTTTGAATGCCTAGCCCAAGAAAACTGAGTCCTGCTTCAGCAATAATAGCTGATGCAATGCCAGCAGTAGATAATACAATGATAGGTCCAATGGCATTTGGCAGAATATGTCTGAAAATTGTTCTCATAGAGCCAAAACCAAGGGCTCTAGTAGCTTCTACATATTCCATTTCTCTTAATGAAAAGAATTGTCCACGAACTATTCTTGCAATTTCAACCCAACTTGAAATTCCGATTGCGATAAATGTTTGCCAAAAAGGGTTCAAGGAAAACCCCATGATATTATTGGTGAACTTTAATAAAGAAGAAAGCAGTATCGCCAATAGGATCGTTGGATAAGACCAAATAACATTTGTAAACCACATAATTATATTGTCTACCCAACCTCTAAAGAATCCTGCTAATGCGCCAAGCACGATGCCAATGATAAGAGCAATTAATTGTGAAACAACCCCTACTAATAAACTAATACGAGCACCAAAAACTAATCTGCTAAATACATCTCTGCCTAATCTGTCTGTACCTAAATAATAGGTAGGTGTAGTATGCCATTCGGATTCATTGTTTCCATATAATTGCTGAATCTGAATTGTTCCATTTAGTCCTTCAAAATTAATGTATTCGACGCTATTTTTATATATTTTAAAGGTTTGTATAGGTAATACATTAGGCTGAGATTCATCTGAAGGGTTTTTTAATAATAAAACATTGCCTACAAATCCAGAAGGTTTTTCTGCATATTCAAGTACAGCTAAAGTAGGAGAAAATGGGCTAATAATATCAGCCATAGCTGCAATTAACACTAATAACCCTATGATTATCATGCCCGTAATACCAGCTGGATGTTTTTTTAGTTTTTTCCAGGCTAATGCTCCCAGACTTTCAGATCTTTTTATATGTACAGAGGATGTATCCAAATTTTTTGACATAATATCTTGATTATAAATGAATTAGCTTAATTTAACTTTAGGGTCTAAGAATACATAAACGATATCTACTACTGCATTCACTACCACAAAAATGATCGCAGTTAATAATACAGTACCTTGAATAATAGGATAATCTAATTTTTCGATGGCGCTGATAGCAAGAGTTCCAATTCCCGGCCAATTAAAGATATACTCTACAAAAAAAGTACCAGCCAATAAGCCAGAAAACCAAGCACTTACGGTTGTAACAACTGGATTTAAAGCATTTCTTAAAGCATGGCGCAGAATTACAGATGATTCAGATAAGCCTTTTGCCCTGGCAGTTCTTACATAATCTTGATTTAGTACATCTAACATGCTGCTTCGGGTAACCCTTGCAATAATAGATAATGGCCTAAAAGCTAATGTTATCATTGGTAAAAATAAATGACTTATCCCTTTGTCAATATATCCGGATGATGGCAATATTTTCCAAATTTCTCCAAAGAGTAAAAGCAATAATAGTCCAAAAACAAATGAAGGTAAGGAAATTCCTAATAATGCAAAACCCATCGTTGTGGCATCAATCCATGTATTTGCCTTTATTGCGGCAATAATTCCAAGAATGATTCCCAGTAATGTTGAAAAAAACATCGCAGTTATCGCTAATAATGCCGTGGCTGGAAATTTATCAACAATTGTTTCTAGAACATCTCTGTTGGTAGAATATGATACACCTAAATCTCCCTGAATTAATCTTCCAATGTATTTTGTATACTGTTCATACATAGGTTTATCTAAGCCTAATTGAACTCTTAATGCTTGTATAGATTGTTCATCTGCCCTTTGGCCCAACATTAAACGGGCTGGATCTCCAGGCAAAACAAAATTGATAAGGAATGCTGTTGTTACAACTCCAAATAATACTGCTAAAGCATATCCACATTTGCGAATTATATAAGAAATCATTGAAATAGAGTAATGATAAAAGGTGTAACATGTACGAAAGAGTTGTGAGATGTACATCGCAAATTAACAAAGTTTGATTTTTGATGCATAGATTATTATTGTCTTACACTAGCATTGTCCAAATAAGCAAAATGTTTAGCATATTCCGAAGGATTATGCTCTAAAACTTCTGTTGTAATATTGATGGGATCTTGTAATGTAAATCCAAGACAACGCTCAGCAATCACACTAAATGAATGGACTGTATCAGTAGTATACAAGTGTATTCTTTTAGGCTTAGAAGAACTAACTTGATGCGAATGTATTCCTAACATTTTTGTTATAAGTTTTGATGCAGTATAACCACAGTCAATCAAGATGATATTGGGTAATATACCTGTAATTAAATCTTTTAATAAAGGATAATGAGTGCATCCTAATACAAGTGTATCAATATTTTTGGATATAAGAGGTGATAAATATTCCTTTGCTACCAAAGTTGCTGCAGGATGATTCACCCAATCTTCTTCTACTAATGGAACAAAGAGGGGACATGCTATACTAGTAATGTGTATATCTTTATGTAATGTATCAGCATATGTGCTTATTGCTTTTTCATAGGCCTGTGAATGTATTGTTGCCCTAGTGCCTATAATTCCTATATTCCCATTAAGCGAAGATTCAATTGCATAGTGGGCTGCTGGTTCAATCATACCAATAATAGGAACAGGGGAATGTTTCTGTGCAATTTCTAAAGCTAAAGCAGATGCTGTATTACATGCTATAACAATTGCTTTTACATTAAATCCTAATAAGAAATCGATGCATTGAATAGTATAATGCTCTATTGTTTGCTTAGACTTATTACCATATGGAACTCTAGCGGTATCCCCTAAATAGACAAATTGTTCATCAGGCATTGCCTGTACCAGGTGTTTTAAGACGGTTAAGCCGCCTACACCAGAATCAAATACACCAATAGGTTGATGAGCATCTATTTTCATAAAACTAAAAAAAACTATAGAAGAACCATATCTTAGGATACAACCGAGATATGAACCATATATGAAGCCTTATGAAAACGTGAATATGTTTCACATTAAGCTATACATATTTTCAAGAATTACTAAATATAATAAACGATCAAACCAATAAATACTAATTAACTTTAGAAAGGGAATCTAATTTAGTATCTAATTTTTTTATCGATTCTTCTAAATTTTTGGTTAAATCTTGATATTGCGTTTTTAGATTGGCATCGTTTTCTTTTGCTTGTTTTTCTAATTGACCAGATAAATCAGTTAAACTAGTTTCTACTCCAGATAACTCTTGCTTTAATTGTTGGATTTGTTTTTTATATCCATCAATAATCTGCTTTGTTTGCCCTTCATATTGCCCTTTAAACTTCATTGTTTGATTATGAAAACTTTGAGCTAAATTCAAAATTTGAGATTTCAGGATTGTAAGCACTTGCTTAGCTGCTGATATGTCAGGATTGGACTTTGTATTCTGTTGAGCAAATGTTATAGTGGAAGTGATGATCATTACAAATAAGATCACGGAAATTCTACTAATGTCTTTCATAAATCTTCTTCTTCTTTGGTAAAAAATTCAATTATTTGTTCTGGAGTATCTGCTTGTAAAATATTCTCTCTAAAGCTATCACTATTCATTAATCGAGAAATTCTACTTAATAATCGTAAATGTGTCCCTACAGTATTTTCCCTTCCAATTAACATAAATACAATCGAAACAGGCTCTTGATCTAAAGAGTTGAAATCTATAGGATGTTTAAGTGTTAGAAAGGCACCTACTGTCTCATTTATATGATTAGTTTTTCCATGAGGAAGTGCAAAACCTTTGCCAATACCTGTTGACATTATTTTTTCTCTTTCCAAAACAGCTTTACGTGCTTCATCAGGCTTTGCTAATAAACCAGTTTTCTCCAAACAATTAAGCATGGTATCAAGTACTTGCTCTTTGCTTGTAATTTCTTGTTTTAATAGTATTGCTGATGGTTTAAGAATTTCAGTTATTTTCATGGCATTATTGGTATTTAAACATTCTAACTAGCAACAATATCAATTAGTTAGCCAACATTATATGGGAATATTTTTGAAGGCTTATGTGAATTTGAATGAAAATATAGGGAATTGATGTTAATGAACTACTTTTAAAAGGCATGATGCAGAAGAAATTGGGTTATTTAATCGTACAATATAAATTCCATTTTCTAATAAAGATATGGTTTGATTAACTATTGAAATTTCTCCTGAATCTGCAAATCCATTATAGATTTCTTCTACAAATGCTCCGGTTATTGAATACATTTCAATAGAAATTTTGCCGCTCACTGGATTCTTTATAGAAATATGAATAATATCTGAAGCAGGAATTGGTGAAATATTGATTGAAGTAATATCATCAATTATCGTATTATCTGTGTTCACTGGACTTTCTGGTATCATTTTGAACAATAATACCCCATGATCTGGCACTTGAGCAGTAAATGATCCTGAAAAAGTACCTATATTTTTACCTCGCCAAACATCTCTAATGATAAATCTTTTATTAGGATCTGAAATTTGTAATTGCTCCCAATTAACTGTTATCGTTTGATGAATGATATCATCTCTATTGAACATACCAATTGCTAGGGCATTACTATCCAATTTTTTTGCCCATACTTCTTGCCAAATATCTTTAAAAACTCTATTTCCTTGTTTTCCTAATTTATCTTGATTTATAGATAATACTTCTTCGTTTTTCAAAAGATTAAGTGAAAATGAATCTAATTCATCTACATAGCATGATAATATCAATGGAGAATTTAATAATGCCCATAAGGATACGTGGCTATATTGTTCTTGAGGAGTTAATTGAGTGGGCCTTTTATGAATACCAGGAAGTGAATTTCCAATTCTTAAAAAGTCCATATCATTCCATCCATTAAAACCAGAGTAAGCTTGCAATCCTTGCTGAGTAAATCCTATTGTATTTGATACACTCCACCAATTATCTTGAATATCAGTTGTGGTTCTCCATGAATTTCCACCGGCAGATCTAGCCCATTTCCACACATCATTATTACCATACTGACATATATTAAAAAAAATATCGCGTGATGAACATTGTTGTAAATAGTTTGATAATAGTTCAAATGGTCTTTTTGATTCTTTGATAATTGATGCATTGTTTTGTTTCATCAATGAATCATAGATTTGTTGATAATAGCACCAATCATATTTAACAAGATCTGCTCCTACTGAGCAAAAAAAGTCTGCATCTTGTAATTCATGTCCGTATGATCCTGGTAATTGAACACATGTTAAAGGCCCGGGCGAAGAATATAATCCATATTTATATCCTAAAGCATGCAGAGTATCACCTAATCCTCTTAGATCAGGGAATTTGCTTGATGCTTTAAGCCCAGCTTTACTTTGTTGAATACTGGTATCTTGCCATCCATCGTCTACCATGATATAATTGAAGCCATAATCAGCTAGACCAGTTTTTTTAAGAGCTATAGCTTGACTTATTATATCTTTTTGAGTGACATATTCCCAATATGTATACCAACTAGACCATCCTAAAATGGGTGTATAACTGATTGTGTCTCCAATGATGATATCAAGCTTTTTTGTTTGATTTCCATATTGATTAGTTGCTGTAATTAGTAAAGGATATATACCAGGAATGGATAATTGCCCTGAAATAATATTTGATATTGGGTCATAAGTAAGCCCTTTAGGTAATGAACTTACAAGTAAATCAATAGGCTTTACGCCACTAACAGGAATATAATATAAGATCTGTTTATTTGGTTTAGCACCATAACTATGTACGCTATGAATCCTTGGTGAAAGTGGTTCTTCACGAGTGAGGATAATCGCTGAATCAATGATTCTTTTATATGGTTTTGGTATTGTATTTTTATTCATGATAAAATATGCATCGGCCCAATTTGCATGGTCTGAATAGATATTATCATCTCCATTAAACACTAATAATTCACAGAATTGCATAGAATCTAATAAGATATTGCATTCTTTTGCAGGCATCCCTCTTTTCATGATGCCAGAGCGCCATAAGACTTTTCCATTTCCTAAAACAAGAAATTCTGCTGACCCAATATCAGGGAAAATATAATCATCAATACCTACAAATGCATGAAATCTATGAGCATTCTTGTCAATTTCTAATGTGAGTTTACTTCCAGAATGAGTTCCTAACCCTTTACTAAATATTATACCTGCAATGCTTATTTTATTTCCAGTTACAGAACAATTTTTACATGGAATGCCAAAGTCTTGCTTCATATCAGAAATATCAATACGAGCAATATCTACTGTATCAAATTCTTGTGAATATCCAGTGAAATGAAGATATATTATAGAGAATATGATAGATAAAAATAGTGTAATTAGCCTTTTGATTCCCATTCACTCCATTCCTTTACATAATGAGAATATATATCAGCTTTAACTTTAGTCAAAGTTTCATCCATAGACTCAACATAAATCATAAATGCTGGCCTTTCTCTGTCTGGCAATAAGACAATCGTGCAATCTTTTTCTACTATCTTTACTCCATCTATCAATGTTCTTTGAAGTCCTTCACTATATTCCATAGCTTTTCTCATCACAGTACCTTTCATATCCCATTTGCATGGAATTGAAATCTGTTTTTGGGCATATTTGGGTAATTCTTCATGGAGGGCAGAAAATGTACAACCTGTTAAAGCAAGCATTTCAAGAACTTTTGCCAGGCTAAACATTCCGTCTGATGCAAATAAATATTCAGGAAAAATAAATCTTCCTCTTGTATCGCCTACAAATAATACATCTTTTTGCAGGGTTGCATCCATCATTGCAGAGTGATTATTTTTAATTCTGATTACTTGAACATTATATTGTTTTGCAATAGCCTCTATTTCAGAGCTTGCTAAAACAGGTACTGCTATAGAATATGGTGCATGATCTTTATGTGATTCTAATACTAATTTGGTTACTAATGTTAATAATCGATTAGGTGGATACCAATGTCCATGAGCATCTACAACTGCTATTTTTTCTGCAGAAGCGTCAATTTTCAATCCAAATTCATAATTCAATGCTTTTACTATATCACCAGTTTCTGCAGCTTCTATGTCTGTTCTTATATCAGAAAACCCCTTGATTGTATCCATATAGCTATTAAGCGCAACCACATTTGCAGCTAATTTCCCAAGAAGAGTAGGGAATGTAACTGATGCTAAACCATTAGAATAATCCACTAATAATTTAAAATGATGCTCTTTTATTGCATCTACATTCAAAGCATCAGTAAATCTAGCTGCATATGCTTCTGAACTTCTTTCAGGAAAAACAATACTACCAACTTTATCATAAGAGACTCTTTTTATATCTTCACCAAAAAAGAAACGCTCTATTGATTTAGCTTTAGAAACAGGTAAATCTCTTCCATCTCCATTAAATAGAATGATATCTGTTGTTTCCGGGTGGCGAATAGATCTTCTGACATGGAATCCTGCAACTGCTTTACCATTTCTTAATTCTTGTCTGGCCAATGGAATTGGTGTGATTTGTAAATCATTTACTGTAATACCGGTACTCATTAATCCGGCTAATAAAGCTCTTTGTGTCATTCTAGATACTGCATCAGCATCTCTACTAGCAACCACAGTAACACCTGCACCTAAAGCATTGCCGATAGATGCTCCTAATTTAGCTGCAAATTCTGGATTGATTTCCAGATTAGACAATCCAGTTACTCGAGAACCTGTAAATAATTCTCTTAACCATTTTTCTTCTTGTACAAGTGACCGTGATAAAATAGCGCCTTTTTCTACTTGCTTTCTAGGCCATAATTTGATATTAGGTAATAAAGTGGCATCATCTCCAATAGAGCAATCTTCTGCAATAAATACATTTTCACTGATCGTTGCATTATTGCCAATTGTAGTGCCATGACAAATAACAGTATCAGTTAATGAAGCCCCGTCTCCGATTGTTATATTATCCCATAAAACACATCCAGACATCTGAACATTATTGCCAATCTTTACATTATCTCCAATAGAGCAATATTGAACTTTAGAATAAGCGCCAATGCTAGTCTGCTCGCCAATAACAATACTACCTTGAAGTGAAGATGTAGAATCAATATGTGAGCCTTGCCCTATATATGTATTACCATTGTTAGCCCCCTTTATGCTTACTTGTGCTTTTCCATGTAAAATATCTTCGCAAGCAATTTGATATTCATTTAAATTTCCAATATCTCTCCAATAACCATTAGCAATATAGCCATATAATGGCAGGCCAAGCTTAAGCATTAAAGGGAATAAGTCTTTACTAAAATCAAATTCTCTCTGAAATGGAACAAGATCTAATACTTCCGGTTCCAGAATATAAATGCCTGTATTAATAGTATCTGAAAATACTTCGCCCCATGAGGGTTTTTCTAAGAATCGAGTTATTCGTGAAGATTCATCTGTCATAACAATGCCATATTGCAAAGGATTAGCAATACGGGTAAGCAATATTGTTGCCTTGGCATTATGTTCTTTATGAAATGCTAATGCAGCAGTCAAATCAAAATCTGTTAAAACATCGCCACTGATAATAATACATGGCTCTTTTAACATATCAGAAGCATTTCTTACACTACCTGCTGTTCCATAATCAGCTGCAGCTTGAACATAATTCATTGATATTCCAAATTCGCTACCATCACCAAAATGAGAGATTATATATTCTGGATGATAATAGAGTAATGAAACAATATCTGTTATATGATGATTCTTTAATAAATGAACTATATGTTCCATCATTGGTACATTCATTAAAGGTACCATAGGTTTTGGAATGCTCATCGTTAATGGACGCAGTCTTGTTCCAAATCCACCTGCCATAATTACTGCTTTTTTCATACCCTTTTTTTTCTCCAAACAATTGAATCAATTGGTTTGTCTTTATTAATTCTATTAGTAAAATATAGATTATTTCTTCTTCTTTCAAGGAAGTAGAGATGTATATAAATAATTTCACATTGATAATAAGCAAAAGGCCTTACTTTCTTATTTTTGTGTGATAAAACTGAGATATAAAATTGAAAATAAGCAAGGATTTGAATACGATGTTTTCTAAGATATTAATAGCTAATCGTGGTGAAATTGCTTTAAGGGTTATTGCAACATGTAAAAAAATGAATATTGCAACAGTTGCAGTGTATTCTGTTCCAGATGCACATGCTTTACATGTTAAACAAGCAGATGAAGCAATAGCTATTGGAGGCTTTACACCAAGAGAAAGTTATTTAGTGATAGATAAAATTATTCAAGCAGCAATTGATACTGGTGCAGATGCGATTCATCCAGGATATGGCTTTTTATCTGAAAATGCAATATTTGCTCAAGCTGTTGCAGATGCTGGTATCGTATTTATTGGGCCTTCTCCAAAAGCTATCCATGCCCTAGGAGATAAAACTGCAGCAAGGGCATTAGCAATTCAATCTAAAGTACCTATTTCGCCTGGTTCTGATGGTGCTGTATCGAATCTAGATGATATTATTACTATTGCCTCATCAATTGGATATCCAGTTATTTTAAAGTCTGCTGCAGGTGGCGGAGGTAAAGGTATGAGAATGGTAGAAAAAGAGGAAGACTTAATGGCTGCTTTGCACGGAGCTCAAAGTGAAGCTTTACATTCATTTGGAGATGATAGGGTTTTTATCGAAAAATTTATTGTTTCACCAAGGCATATTGAAATTCAAATCTTAGCAGATAATCATGGAAAGATTCTCTATTTTCCAGAAAGGGAATGTTCTATTCAAAGAAGACATCAAAAAGTTATTGAAGAATCTCCATCTACTGCAATTACTCCTGAAATTAGGTCAAAAATGGGTGAAGCTGCCGCACGATTAGTAGCTGAATCTGGTTATACAAATGCTGGTACATTAGAATTCTTATTAGATGCTGATGGTAATTTTTATTTTATGGAAGTTAATACTCGTCTGCAAGTAGAACATCCTATTACAGAAATGGTAACCCGTATAGATTTAGTAGAACATCAGATTAATATTGCTGCAGGACTTCCATTATCTATAAGTCAAGAAGATATTTATCCTCTTGGACATGCCATTGAATGCAGAATTTGTGCAGAGGATGTGTATAATGATTTTTTACCAGAAACTGGAATAGCTGATGCTATAATTCTGCCTGAAGGCGAAGGTATAAGAAATGATACTGCCTTATTTGAAGGATTTGAAGTTTCTGTTAATTATGATTCTATGATTGCAAAATTAATTTGTTATGGTTCAACCAGAGAAGAAGCAATTGAGAAATCATTGAAAGCACTTGATATATATCAAGTAGCTGGATTAAAAACCACAATACCTTTCTGTAGATTTACGATAGATAGTCAAGCTTTTAGGACAGGTAAGTATTCTACTAAATTTGTGGAATTATTTTGGACAGGGGATATTCCTCAAGCAATTCATCCTATTTTATTTGCTGCTGCTGCTTTTGCTAAACATCATCATGACAAAAGAAGGACAGCAGTTTTTAAGCATGATTAGACATGATTAGACATGATTATGTGATGTCTTCCATTCTATTTTAGGATATATTTTACAAAAAGCTGTATAAATTTGATCCACTGTTAATGAATTAACAGAATTATCATCTGTATATGCTATTTCATGTAAGGTTTTATAAGGCGTCCATAGGGCTGTATGTGAATTATCATTTAAAAATAAGCCTATTGTTGGGGTTTTCCATGCAGCAGCAAGATGAATAGCTGATGTATCAGGAGAAATAATCATCGAAGCAGATTCTAGCCTTGCTGCATATTGATGAAAAGATTGACTGAATGGGGCGATAATAATATTACAAGCTTGCTTGATTTCTTGCAAGATTGCAGAATGCCTTTGCTCTCCAAATACAATAATTTTTATATTTCTATCTATGATATGATCTTGTATTTTTTTTATCATAGGAATAGCTAATTCAGGCATAATTGTTCTTGCTTGAACACTACCGGCTATGTTTAATGCAATAATAGATGCACCATCAGTTAATGAATACATCTCTTTTTTTGCTTCTACAATGTCTTGTTCACTATGAGTATATTCTAAGTCCAGATTGCATTGGCTTGGATTAATCTTTAAAGAAAGAAGAATTTGCGCTGTTCTTTCTACGATATGGACAGAATCTCTGTCTTTAGCTATCACGCAATGAGAATACATATGAGCATTGTGTTTATAAATGCCTATTGAATGCTTTGCTTTTGCAAGCTTAACTAAATATCCAGAGGTTGTACTGGGATTATCCAAAGGATCTATAACAAGATCATATGAATGTTTGGGGAGTTGTATCAGAAGAGTAAGTATAGACTTTAACGATTTGTCGTAAACAAAAATAGAATTCACATATCGTTGAAATTGTGATATGATAGAAAGATTTGCTTTTCCAACAACAATATCTATGATTGCATTAGGGTATTTATTTCTGATAACTCTTAAACTTGGAAGAGTGATAAGCATATCACCAATGCGGTCTGGCCTAATGATAAGGATGCGAGGGTTTTGTGGTATAATAGGTGCATCATTAATATCATTAATCATCATGCCAGAAAAACGTACTTTTGGCTGAATAAGTAGTTTTCGAATGTATAATTCTGCTGATTTTAAAGCACCTGAACTTGCCATTTTCAGAATTCCAGTATAAATAATTATCTACCGCCTGATACAGATACTTTGATATCCATACCAACTTGATATTTACTAAATCCAGGGGAGGCTGCGCCTTGATTTATCGTTGTTTCATATCTCATAAAAAAGCGAGCAGTTACTCTATTGCTGATGCCATACCGTGCAGAGGGTTCAATAATAATTTGAGTATTACCATCTAATTTTTGGCCTTCAGCAGATGTTAAATTTAACACATCATAAGTAGAACGTAATGTTCTTTTATATGAAGCATTTAAGGCAAATTCCATATCATTCTGTAAATCCAAACCCAATAACTTTAACTTAAAGCCACGTCTATTATAATTAGCTTGAATAGTAGCATCAGTTACAGATTCACCTTGAATTACCGATGAAGTAGGTTGTAATGTATAGTTTTGTTTGGTTGTAAATCGGAAAGATCCAGTTAATAAACCATTTAATTTCGTCTCGTCAAAAGTCATTTGAATACCAAACAATGGTTCAAATCCAGATTGTATTTGCTGAGATCCAGGAATAGTACCATTATCTGTTCTGGTTGAACTTTCTTGATATGTAGATTTATAAGCATGTTCAAAAGTAACGCGTTTTGCCAAACCAGAGAATAGAGGAAGTTTTTCAACACCATCCCATCGTACAGTCCAATTCATGGATGGTAATATTCTTAATATTTCTCTTGGTAAAAACCCCATAAAGTTGGTTCCAAGCCCATCCTCAAAAGAATTAGAAAGAGCGTCTCTTAAAGCTTGATTTTGTCTTAATGTATCGGTAGGATATAAAGCAGAAATTATTGGCTTTTGATTATTATATAATTCAATAACATGTTCTATGGAATTATTAAGCGGAGCAAAGATTAAAAATTTAGGTAAAGATAAGTATGTACGATTATAGGTTGAACTCATTACGATATTTGTAAAACGAGAATTTCCTTCAGAATCGGTACTGTCTAATTGATTACGATTAAAACCAAATGATGATTTCCAATTTATATCAATGGTGGCACCTGCCCACAATGGACGATTTGTACGGAATTCTAATTCTGATTTTTGAAAGAAATTATCCGGTAAAATTGAGTTCTTTGGTCTTTTTCCATCATATGTTGTAAAACGTATAAATGGAAAGCTAGAGGATGGCAATACAGAAAATCCACCATGTGGTTGGGATACCAATCCTAATTGATATGCTGCACTTGGCCCCATAGAATTATCTTCATTCATTCCAATTACAGGACGCCAAAAATTAGTCATTCCTGTTTCGCCTAATACCCCTTGATTGATCGAAGAATTTTCTTGTTTAACATTCAAAGTAATCGTTTCATAATCCAAAAAGATTGTCTTGAAAACTCTTCCAATAGATTTAAATATAGAATAAGTAGAATCATTTGTTTTTGAACCCGCCGAGATACCCCACCATTTATCAGTTAATCCTTTTAATCGCAGATTACTTGTAAATCGTATTGTATTTTGAAAAGAGGATTGTTTTACAGCATCAGATACTAAAGTGTCTCTTTGTAAAGGATTTCTCCATGTATACGTAGTTGAAAATGTACCAGTATTATCCATATAATTATTAAGTCCACCGATATCAGGAAATTTAGGCTTAATATTTACTGTTACTGTCTGAGAATGATTCGTGTTCTGTCCAAAATCAATAATTCTATCACCATTCATTACAACTCTTCTTACTAAATCACTTCCTTCTCTTTGTCTACCTGCATCATCTAATTCTAAAGGAACAAGAGTTCCACCTGTAGTGAATGAATAATCTATAACTGGATTTAAGAGCCCATTCTCAGATATTCTCCATGTAAATTGAGCTTGCCTAATTGCGGCAAAATCTCTGATAACTGGACTTGGAAAACTTAGATATCTACTTTTTTCAGTTACTCGAGATCTATTAAACTGAACCGAGGTAGAGAAAGTAGTAGGTAAAAAGAAGATTTTCCAATCTTTATAAATACCTAAAATTGGTATATCACCAATCCATGTTAATGGTTTTACAGAAACTGAACTTGGTAATTGAACGCTATAATCAGCTTTCATTCGCCAATTCCATTTGAAGCGCTCCTCTACAACAGGAGATCTTTCATAGGTTTGTGAAAAATCATAGCTAAGATTAATTTTATTGATTGTTTCTTTAATCAACCAATGATTAACCGGTATTCCAAATTTAAATCCAGATAATGCCCAACTATCTTGTACTCTAATAGTTTGAGATCTTCTTCTTACCGAATCAGCAACCCTTGCAGATTCAATTTCATCTCCATTGGTTCTTACTAATTCACTTTCATAAGCAGCTTTTGTAGCAGCATCAATTTTAACATCACTTTGTGCTGCAAATTGAGGATTTTCAACAAGTTCGCCATGTGTATAAGAAATAGGTATTTTCATTTCTTTAAGTTCTTTTGGTAATAATTTATCCAAAGAACCTTGCATTTGAACATTCCAATTTAATGTCTGATTTCTATTACCAAAGCGTTCTTCTAATCTATGAAAATTAGGATTTGACTGATTATACGTGGCATTTACAGTACCTAAATCTGCTAATTTTAATTCTGCAGATCCAATTCCTGCCCAATCTGTTGAACTTTCTGGTTCGGTAAGTCTTAATTCGTCTACCCACATATACGTAGAGAGATCTTCGGGGAAGCTTCCTGTTGTTGGATTTGCTATACCATATCCAACAAACTGTATTCTTGTTAAAATCGGATTTCCTTTGATGATATACTGAGTTTCTACAGGGATAGCAAATCCTGGATCAAAAACTGACGATGTATCAATAAATCGTTCGGATGGATCTACAGGAACTTTATTTTGAGCAGCAACTTGCGATCTTTTTTCTTTTACTGATGTTAATGTTGGTAAATCAATTTCTATATCGCGCCATCCTTCTAAAAGGGGACGTCTTATTTCATAATAATTAGCAGAATCTAAACCAAAGCGTACAAATGCTTGTGCTTTTGTACTTGCCCCATAGGGAATTAAATTGGGCATAGATCCATCGCCATGTAAAAAGAACTTTAATTTTTTATAATAGAATATATCCAAGTTTCGCATGATACGAACTGCCATTCTTTCTTGTCCTGCTGGTAGATTTTTTACGCCTATCGATAAAGACTGTTCATTTAGGCGAACATCCTGCCTTGGGTCTGGATTATTAATTTGCCTGGGGCGCTGAACTCCAGGTGGTAAGGAATATTTATCTGGTAATCCGCTATTTTCTTCTATACCTACATATTGAACACTTAAGATGCTATCATTGGCATTTACATTTGGTTGATATCCATTATTTCTTATCCATTGTCCACCTGTAAATTTCCATTCAGCTATATTTAAAACAATGGGTGCACCCTTAAACCATACTCTAACATATTGAATATTAGAAAATGTTGGATTACCTACTGTTCTGGTTGGACGTCTTAATGGAATCCTGAAAAAATACCAACCGGCCCCTTGCTTTCCTTCACCTACAATCTGAGGATTTCTTCTTGCATCTAAATCGAGATTCACTTTATAGCTAAAGTAACTATTATCTAAAGCTATCGTTTGGCCATTATTATTATTAAGAATTTCTCTATCAGGAAATTGCCCAGATTCTGCAAGAGTTGCATTATTTTCAAAATTATTATAAAACCTAAACATCGTATCGGTTTGAAACTGCCTGTCAATCTGGAAATTAAAGTAATAATTATCTCGGGCAGGATCTTTTTCTTGATTGAGTGGATATGGATATGAAATGCCAGGAATAGAAGAATTCTTTTCATCTTGATCACTAATGCCATCATATCCTACATCTTCACCTAAATCTATGATATTATTTGGTATAGGGCTTTCTTTGGTAATGCCATCTTCAGTATTTAATGTAGAATTTCCAATCACATCTTCGCTGATTTGTCCTAAATCTATCCACATTTCTGAATTAGAAAATAGGACATCGAATTTCACTGCCATTTCTAGATAATCAATATTCTCTGTTTCAAAATTGGTATTAAAAGTAGAAAATAATCGCTGAATACCCCCCCAAGTTCTATTCTGATTCCTTGATAAATAGTCTAAATACTTAAGTGAATCTTGTTCAAAAACAGGATTTAATCTATCTACGAAATTTGGATTCCGATTATAAATACCGCGATATTCAGGGAAAAACCTAAGTTTTAAATCATTGATCGTTGTTAATCTGCCTCTGGTATCTCGATTTGGATATACATCTGTAATTGGAGTTTGCCCCAAGAAATATTGATACCAATAACTTTGACCTCTGAACCAAGATTCTGCTTTCGAAAGTGGATCATCATATAAAGTAGAATCTTCTGGCATTGATATATGAGCCCATTGCTGAGGAGTTAATCCAAGAGAAATACTTCTCTGAGCACCTTCAAAATCATCTACATATGCAACTGCAGCGCCATTATCAGAGGGTATATCAGAAATCCTTTTATTGGGTGTAGGAAGCATTGCTGCAACTTCGCCACGAAGCGTTAATGTGGATTTTTCTTTAGTATCATAAAAAGGCATCGCATCTAATGCTTTTGTTAAAAAAGGTAAAGTTAGATTTAGATTTCCATCAATGCCAATCATTGTATTTGATACAGGCTCTTCATTTACTCTTACTCTATCAAAAATCAAAGCTTGATTATAATGCATAAATGTTAAACCAAGATTTCCGCTACCTGATCTTCTTTTGAACACTTCCATATCTGCTCTTAAACCAAGCATTGATCTTGTTGCAAGATTGAATAAGTCATTTTGCTCATATTCAATGCTCAGATTAGCATTTGGTAATGATGCCCTTGGATTTGTTAGTGTAACTTGTCCAGTAAAATATTCTACATAATAATCTTGATTTTCTTTAAGTGGTGAGCCATCTAATGATACTTTTACGCTTCCTGGTGATAAATTGAATGCTCCAAGAGAAATTTTACCTCCACCAGTATTCATGACTCCTGTGGCTTCTCCACTGATTAAAAATCTATCTTTATCATTGGATCTTTTAGCAATTTCCACTATTTCATTATATACTTGGGGATACCGATATCGATTGGCTATTTGTGGAGAACCCTGTGCAGAAAAATAACGAACTAATCCGCTATCAAAAGGCATCCTTTCAGGAAATATGATTTCGCCTCTTACTGGATTAAAAAATGGTGATCCTTGTTGTTGATATTGAACTGGCAATTGTGAAGTTGGTGTTGTAACTCCTGTTCCACCAGTATTTCCAGTATTCATTTGATTCTGTTGCTGCTGTTGCTGAGGACTCCCTAAATCGAACATTCCATCTGGTTTTGCTGTTCCATCAGAGTTATTTACTCTATCCACACCAAGTATTGTAACAACTTTATCACTAGAGCCTTCAAGTACATCAGAAGAGTCATTATTTGCCCTCATATACCATATATTTAATTTCAAATCTGCCAGATTTACATTTGTTTGGCCAATACTAAATATATTTCTCATTTGGCGTTTCCATATAGTAGAAAAACCAGGTTGCATATTTGGACGATATACCAATTTTAACAATAAAGTATCTTTAGGCTGTAATGTATTAGAAATAGTTCCAAAATCAACATCATCTGATGCATTGCTGGTAAGGCCTTCTATTCTGTATGCAACGCCATAACTTCTATCTGTTTTAAGCCCCGTAATTGTTAATCTTCCCAAATTCTCATCGTATTGATAGAATTTAGAATCTAATTTTAAATATTTTCCTCTTTCTGTAAATCCCGCTATAGGTGGGATACTTTTTAATGTAGCTGGATAATAAGAGGGGATTGCACCTACACGATTTATTGCACTTAAAGTGTCAATTAAAATTCCTTCTGCTGCCTGCGATGCTTGTTGAACATCAACTGTTGATTCGTATACTTCTAGCAATTTTATTCGATTATATCGTGCTTGCGCCGTATTTGGTAATAAGGGTATCTGAGCCTTATAATATGTATCCCAGATTCCAAAATATGCGGTATCTAAAAAGAAATTCTTTTTATCATAATCATATGCATTTAGTCTGAAAGGTTGTCTTAATGTACCTCCACCTGATACATTTACTCGCTTTGATTCGCCGCGTCTTTGTGACACAACAGTTTTTAAATATACAGGTCCAAATTGAAAATCTGTCCTTATCCCAAATAAGCTTTGGCTTCCCCCAATAAGAGTTGATGGGGTTGGAAATTGAATATTTCCTACTTCTACTCTTTTGAAAATATCGTCATCATTACCAGAAAATCCAACATTAAATCTATTATTTAAGTCAAATTGCTGTCTGGTATTCCAATCTACACCTAGCTTTAACTTATCACCAATCTTTCCGGTTACATTTAAATTGATGTCTTGTGTAAAAAATGGTCCAGACTGCGTTTGCCCAAATGGAGAAGCTGTCCCCATTTTTTGTGAATCCCACTGCCATCCTGCCCTCACATTTACATCGCCTGCTACATTGATACTAATTTCAGGCTTTCCAAAGATACTGGAAATTGGATTGGGTGGAACCGGAATACTTAATCCTGTAGCTTGACTTAAAATACCAGCTATATCGGATGTCGACATAGCTTTTTTTAAATCATATGATTTAACCATTGAATCCCATATTCTACCTCTCTCTTTTTCTTTCCTAAGAGCTAAATATGTATCTAATTGTATGCTGTTTCCTGCTGACATCGATATATCATTATAAGATTCTGTCTTCCTTACATCCGTAAGTGTAGAATCTATTGTCACATTGATATCATAACCAGGGGGGATTTTTAATGAATTGAATCTGTCTTTGCCAAAATTACCTCTGAAATTATTTTTTGGTACAAAAATTCCAGATAATGGTAATGGTTGTTTGTCTGATGAGTCTTCGGCAACTTGATATTCAAGATAAGAAAAGGAGGGCCTTAAAAAATAGCTATTGTTTATTAAAAGTGCAGCCCTTATAGAAGTAAGAACTAAATCACTGCTTTCTATTTCTGCACTATGCATAGCATAAGAATTCATGCTCAATACATATATTGAACCCAGAATTATAGAGAAAAAACATTGACCTATCGTTCGCTTCATTCTTTCAACAATAAAAATGCAACCAAAACAGATTTGTACTGCTAGTTGAATTGAATAATCCGAAAATCTATTCAATTGCTATTAACGTTATACAATTCAAAAACACAATAAAAAATTGTACCAATGGCGCAAATATTGACTCAATTTGTTGAAATAATGATATTTAATAGCTACAAATTACTTTGTGAGAAGCAACTCAGCAAATATATTACAAAAAAACGATAGTTTTTTGCTTATCTATTAATTATTAATGGTTTACAGTTTGTAAAAATTCCTGCCCTAAAGATGCAATAATAAATTCCTGGCGACAAAAACTCTGTAGAAAACGGAATGGATATTTGCTCATTTGATATCATGTGTCCATTATATACTTCTCTTAATTCACCGCCTTGTACCGAACAAATAATAATCTTACTTCGAATATCATATGGTGAAGAACAATGGATAAGTGCTTGCTCCGAATGATTCATTGCCTGGTATACATCAAATGTAAATCCTCCCTTAGCATTATGTACAGCTTTATAGCCTTCACCGCATACAGAATCTAATGTAAAAGAGCCACTTATGGGTGGATTAACTAAGAAAAAATTAGGACAATCTCCTCTTCCAAACTTAGATGAATCGTTCTTAATAGTGATGATATTGACTTTATCTGGCTCTGCGATATATGTATCAAAAACTAGATTCGCCAAAATAGGATTTTCTACAAAAGCATTACTTTTAGATTTTATATCTAATTCTATCTGTATACTAGATCCTAATGTTTTTTTTGTTATCAATATATTGCTATTTGCTGTTGCAGTTCCTTCGGTAAATACTGTATCAAATCGAAAAGCATAGGAACCATCAAATAGAATAGATGTTTTGAAGGATGATGCATATATTAAAGATTTTGAGCCTGAATCAATATATATGGGAATAAGTACTTTTTTGCTAGGTGCACTTTTTACTTTGCCAATTGAAAGTGAAATTGAATCTGGTACAATACCATTTCCGCTAAGAAAAATTGTATCTCTTTGTTGGAATTTAGCATTAGCATCCCTTACAGAATTTGATATAAAGATGAGGGTATCTTTGCTTATGCCCGAAGTTTTTGATTTTGGTAGAAAACTAAGTAGATAACTTTGGCTTTTGTTAGGTTCAATTGTTAATTTACTTTTTGGAGAGATATCATAATCTCCTTTACCAACAGGCGACAAAAACTCTGGAGTAGATACGGTCAAAGGTAAATTCCCAGTATTCGTAATCTTAATTGTTCGAAACTTCGAAATACTATCACATGCAATCACCTTTTCTGATGGAACCACAATATCTTCGAATTCCATTGCAACTTGATCTTTTACTAAAACTGGGGCTTGTCCTCTTCCTTTAATGTCGAATCTAATAATACTATCTGTTGGGCTATTCCTCACTCTAGACCTAATATCTGTGTGTAATTCTAGTGTACAATTTATATCTCCTGGTTCTTGAGGTTTAACAGATAAAGTAATTTTTGCAGTTTTAGAATTAGCAGGAATAATGATGGTTTTTCCAGTATCTAGAGAGCTATACGATGGACCTTTTGGGGCAAATTCTTTCAGAACTAACTTTGCATGAATTGGAATATTTCCTGTATTTTCAAACACTACTTCAACTTCATTAGTTAGACCTAGATTAATACTACCAACATTAATTCCACGGTAATCAGCATCGATAGAAATAGGAACTGATTTTCCTTGTGACAAACGAGAAATGAGGGCGTCATGTTTTACCCCAAAACCTTTTATAATAACGCTATTACTATCAGGAGCATTATCAATATTTGGTGAATAATATGTTGTCACTTTAGCAGAGTCCCAGCCGAGCTTTTGTGGTTGGTAATCTATATTTATAGTATAACGCGAATCTGGATTTACTATCTTTTGAAGGTCTGGATTAATTAGGATTGCACTGCTATCTATATATGTATCTATAGAAGTTGTTGAGACAGTTACATTAGTTTTTGAAACATTTCGAAGTGTCCATTGTGTTGGAGGATTATATCCTCCAATTAACACAGAATCAAAATTGATAAGAGTATCCCTTTTAGCTAAAAAATCTTTGGTTTTCCAACCTCTAACATAAAAATTCTTAGTATAAAAAGCAGAATCAGAAGAATTTGGTTTTGTCAATGTAAATTGAATCTTTCCAGTTTTAATTCCTATCTTATATTCACCAGATGTGTTCAAAACATCTTCGGGTTTGAAGATAATAGGAAATACTTTGGGTTTCGAATTTTCACTAATTGTAAAAGGAAAAATAATATTATTTGGGTAAAATTCTCTGAATTGTTCTGGATTGGCTTTATCTTCTCCTAACACAAAATTTGGGGCTTGATCATCTTTTATCCAAATATCACCTTTGCCCAGATTTTCAATATAAAAATTGAGGATTTTGGGTGAATCTTTAAAAAACAGAATATCAAAATCTAAAGTATCTGCATTTTTATTGGTAGAGTCAATCCAAATAGCAGCCTTTACTTGAGCATAACACACAGAATGATGTACGGATAAACAACTTATCAGTAAACATAAAATCCCAAAGAACATAACCCTTTTCATTATCCCACCTGTTTATTTTTTGAACTTCCCACAATAGCTAAACATTTTAACTCTACAGCAATTAGAGTTGGCAGAGCATTAATTTCAATCGTAGTTCTGCAAGCCTGAATATGTGAAAAATACTCAGCATATAGTTTATTTACAATAGGAAAATCTTTTTTCATATTTGTAAGAAAAATAGTGATGTCAACAATATCTTCAAAGCATGAACCAGAATCTTCCAGCACATATTTAATATTTTGAAAAACTGATACAGTTTGAATAGCAATATCATATTCTTTTATATTCCCCGAATCATCTAATTCTACCCCAGGAATAGAAGAACTACCTCTTAAACGAGGACCAACACCAGAAATAAATAAAAAATCACCAATACGCCTTGCATGAGGATATGCACCAACTGGTTCTGGAGCATGAATAGAATTCAAAATAAGATTTGGACCCATGATGAAAAGGAGAAAATGGTGAAAAATAAAATTAAAAAGTCAGCAATTATAAAACTAGTTTTATATAGAAAGAAAGTTTCTTGATTTGTTCGGTCAAAAATACGATTTTGGCAAGTGTAAGCAAATCATTGATGCAATTTTAAACGATAGTACATTATTTATTCATAAGCGAAATTACCATGAAAAGAATTGGATTATTATGTAGCGGAGCAGATGCACCCGGAATGAATGCATTTATTAGATCTGTTATTAGGTCTGCAGAAGCAAAAAAGATAGAAATAATTGGTATTTCTCAGGGTTTTAAAGGTTTAGTAGAAGAACAGTTTAAACTTGTTACAAGAATGGATACGGCAAATATTGTTGGAACAGGTGGCACAATTCTCAAAACTGGAGTTTATGAACCATTTATGGATCAAGCAAATCGTACTATTGCAGCATTAAACCTAAAAAAAGCAGGAATTGATGGCTTGATAGGATGTGGTGGAATAGGCTTATTAAAAGTATTACATTCATTAGCCAAGGAACATAATATCTCGGTTGTTGGTGCCCCTGCAACAATTGATAATGATATTTATGGAACAGATTATACAATTGGTTATGATACTGCATTAAATACTGCTGCAGATGCGATTGATAGAATTAGAGATACTGCAGAATCAGAAGGTAATGTATACATAATTGAAGTTATGGGAAGTGAGGCTGGCTATATAGCCATTAATGTTGGAATAGGATGTGGTGCTGAATACATTGCTATCCCAGAAACAATTACGAATATTCCTGATTTACACAGACGAATAACTACCAGACAAAAAAATAAAAGATATATCATTGTGATTGGTGAAGGCGATGAAGTAGGTGGTGGTGTAGATTTAGCAAAAATTTTAAAAGATTCCTATAATATTGATAGTAGAGTGGCGGTTCTTGGAGCATTGCAAAAAGGGGGGCGTCCTTCAATTGCCGATCGTGTCCTTGCTAGCCGACTAGGATCTGCTGCCATCGATGCAATGCTTAGTGGCAATGTAAATGCTATGGTTGGGGTTGTTAATGGAACAATTCAACATACACCATTACCAATGACATTTGACAGAAAAAAAATCTTACCAGATTATCTCGTTTCTATATCTGATTTATTAGCTTAATTATTTGATATTATTATGAAAATCGACTTTAGTGGAATTATCCAAATGTTTCAGTTTGAGGGATTTACCGCATTAGGTAAAATTGCTCATCCAGTATCTGGAAAAACTGAAAAAAATACAGAACATGCCTCATTTATCATTGATTTATTAGCTGTTTTGCAACAGAAAACTCAAGGAAATCTTACAGATTCCGAGCATAAATTACTAGATACTACTCTCAGAGATTTACGTTTGAATTTTATTGCAGATATGAATACTTCTCCAGCTTCTCAGCAACCAGATTCTGATGGCCTTCAAGCATGAAACATATAGGAATATATGTTAATTCAGAAAAAGATTATGCCATTACAATTGCAGGTAAAGCCATAGCTTATTTACTGGAATTAGGTGCATTATGTTGCGCAGAACAGGAAATTATCAATGGATTACCACTGCACATACAATCTGATATTACAATGTTACCTGCATCTGAATTTGACAGATTTGCAGACATTGTAATTGCATTTGGTGGTGATGGAACGATGCTAACTGCAGCCAGACAATTTATTGGAAGCGATATGCCTTTAATGGGTGTAAATGTTGGAAGATTAGGCTTCTTAGCAGAATTTAATGTCCAAGAATTAGAACATGCATTAAAAGATCTTTTATCAGGTGGCTATAGAGTAGTAGATAGATCTATGCTGGAAGCCGAAATTCATGGTAAACAGTATCATGCTTTTAATGAATTCGTATTTGAAAAAAAAGATTCTTCTCGATTAATCACTACTCATATTGCTAATCATCAACATCTAATAGCTTCTTATAGAGCCGATGGAGTAATAATTGCAACTCCTACTGGTTCAACTGCATATTCTCTTTCTTGTGGAGGGCCAATAATAACTCCTTCGGCCGAAGTATTATGTATTACTCCGATTTCTGCACATACTCTTAATATGCGACCACTTATCATCCCAGATACTCTTGAACTGACAGTTACACTAGAAACCATGCGGGGTGAAGCAAGAATGGTAGCAGATGGACAAATTGAAATTCCATTATCTGATAAAGATATAGTCATATTAAGACGGTCTAAGCATATGGTAAAATTAGTAAAGCATGCTGATAGTACTTTTTTCGATTTATTAAGAAATAAACTCTTATGGTCTATCGATGCATCTATAATTAAAACTCCACAACTTTTTTAACAATAGATTGAGCACTTCTTTATTATTCGATTTAGATGGAACATTAACTGATTCCAAAGATGGAATTATTAATTCTGTCCTATATTCATTACATAAATTAGGTATCTATAATATCTCGCAAGAAACCCTGATTTCTTTTATTGGACCGCCTCTTCGTGAGTCATTTACCAAATCATTGGGATTATCACATCAAGATTCTGAATTAGCAGTACAGTATTATAGGGAATATTATATGGATAAAGGGATGTATGAAAATTCAGTATATGAAGGAATTCCAGAATTATTAACTTTCTGTAAAAAAAAGAGCATTAATTTATACGTAGCAACAGCAAAGCCTGAACATTATGCTGGTAAAATTATTGAATATTTTAATTTAGATTCTTATTTTAAAGATATCTGCGGTTGTACTTTAGATGCAACCAGAGATAATAAAACTGCTGTTATTGGATATGTATTACAAAAGCATGGTTTATATACAGATAATACAATTATGATAGGCGATAGAGAGCATGATATTAATGGTGCCCATTCCCATAATGTACGATCTATCGCAGTAGGATATGGTTATGGAACTAGAAAGGAACTCCTAGACTGCAATCCAAGTTATTATGTAGTTACGGTTAATGAGTTACAGCAATTGATTAGCACATTCATCATAGTTTGACTGTGATTGCATATTCGATATTCTTTTAAGATTATGTAAATGAAAATTATTAAACATTATTCTTTTTTATGAATACTTTTGAGAATAAACAAGACTTTTCTGAAGAGTTAAAAGCTTATAGATTGCTTGTAGATACATGCCTTGAATCTGTATATAAGGATATTTATCCTCGCAGCTTATATGAACCAATAGAATATGTATTGTCTTCTGGTGGAAAGCGTTTAAGACCTATAGTAACGATGTTATGTGCTGGTGCAGTTGGGCAAAAGCCTGAAGATGCTGTGCAATGTGGCTCTGCCTTAGAGATTTTACATAATTTTACTTTGCTTCATGATGATATTATGGATAGTTCACCCCTACGTAGGGGTAGGCAAACAGTGCATGTAAAATGGGATGATGCAACTGCAATTTTAAGCGGTGATGTCATGTTAGGTGTCGCTTATCGATTACTTCTATCTTCCATTAAGGGCAAAGAAAGAAGTTTAGATATGTTAGATGCTTTCACTCAAGGATTAATTGACGTATGTGAAGGGCAAGCACTTGATTTAGATTTTCAATCTCTATCCGATATTTCAATGAATCAATATATGCAGATGATTGAGATGAAAACATCTCGATTATTAGAAATATCTGCTATAGTGGGGGCATTCTATGGCAATGCAAATGATGAAACTGTTCATTCAATAAGAGAATTTGCAAGACATCTGGGCTTAGCTTTTCAAATACAAGATGATTTATTAGATCTAACTGCAGATGCTAGTGAATTTGGAAAATTAACAGGACAAGATTTAATTGAAGGTAAAAAGAGTTATCTCATTGTAAGGGCATCAGAAAAAAAACTACCCCTAAAAGACAAAGAATTATTAGATATGTATATTAGAAAAAAAGGGATCTCCATGGAGGAAATCCCCGGTATGATTAGAATGCTATCTGACAATGATGTTTTACTTGATGCTCAGAATGCAATTAAGTTTCATGGCGAACAAGCAAAGCTACACTTAAGTACTTTAGAAGAATCTACACATCAAAAGGCTCTTATGTGGCTTACCGATAAAATGTCCCAAAGAACAATGTAATACATCACTCATTAGTGTATTTCTAATTGTTTAAATAAATCTAATACTTCTTCGATGGACATTACACCTTTGTCGCCTTTGCCATGTTCTCTTAAAGATACTTGATTATTTTCTGCTTCACGCTTACCTATTACTAATGCAAAAGGCACCTTCTTTTGCTCGCTTTCAGCAACTTTTCTTGATATTTTTTCACTTCTACTATCAAGCTTAACCCGATATCCTATATTTTCTAATTGTGTGCTTAATGCTTCGGTATAAGGTAATTGTTCATCACTTATTGGCAAGAGAGAAATCTGAACTGGTGCAAGCCAAAAAGGGAAATTACCTGCATAATGTTCAATCAAAATAGATAAGAATCTCTCCATAGATCCAAAAGGGGCTCTATGTATAATTACCGGTTTATGTTTTGCATTATCAGCTCCGGTATATTCAAGCTGGAATCTATCTGGCATTACATAATCAACTTGAACTGTCCCTAATTGCCATTTACGTCCAATAGCATCTTTTACAATAAAATCGATTTTAGGACCATAAAAAGCGGCTTCACCTAAGCCAATGAAATAATCCATCTTCATTTCATCGGCAACATCTTTAATTTCTTTTTGTGCTCTTTCCCAGAGTGATATATCGCCGCCATATTTTTCTTGATTATCATCTCTAAAAGAAAGTCTAGTACTCACTTCCATTTGAAAAGTAGAAAATACTTTTTGAGTTAACTCAACTACATTTTTGATTTCAGCTTTCAATTGATCTTCGGTGCAATAAATATGCGCATCATCTTGAGTAAAGCCTCTTACGCGTGATAATCCATTTAATTCACCAGATTGTTCATATCTATAAACGGTACCAAATTCTGACAATCGTACTGGTAAATCTCTGTATGATCTTGGCTTAGATGAATATATTTGATGATGATGAGGACAATTCATTGGTTTTAACATATATTCTTCATCATCAACAGTAATAGGAGCAAATTGAGATTCGGCATAATATGGATAATGTCCACTTGTTCTGTATAAATTTAAATTGCCAATATGAGGCGTAATTACCTCTTGATATCCACGTTTCTTTTGCTCATTTCTCAAGAAATTTTCTAATGTTCTTCTTATAATGGTTCCATTAGGTAACCAAACAGGAAGTCCGCCTCCAATCAAAGGAGTAATCATAAATAGTTCTAAATCTTTACCAATTTTTCTATGATCTCTTTTTTCGGCTTCTTCTCTTAATCGTAAGAATTCTTCTAATTGATCTTTTTTAGGAAAGCTAACGCCATAAATTCTTGTTAATTGCTTTTTCGTAGAATCTCCTCTCCAATAGGCTCCTGCAACTGATAATAGTTTAGGAAACTTTATTGATCCAGTAGATGGTACATGTGTTCCTCGGCAGAGGTCTGTAAAATTACCTTGAGTATAAAAAGTAATATTAGAGCCTTTTAAGCCATCTAATAAGTCTAATTTATATTCATCACCTTTTTGCTGAAAGTATGTCACAGCATCTTGCCAGGATATATCTAAGCGCTTAAATTCAGAATCTGCTTTTACTAATTCCTTCATTTTTTGCTCTATAGCTGGCAAATCATCAAGTGATATGTTAATATTATGTGGAAGGTCTATATCATAATAAAAGCCTGCTTCTATCGATGGGCCAATTCCAAGTTTAACTCCTGGGTATAATGCTTCTAAAGCTTCGGCCATTATATGAGCAGTTGAATGCCAAAAGATTTGTTTGCCTTCATCATCATTCCATGTTAGAATGTTAATTGAAGAATCTTCAATAATAGGCGAACTTAAATCTACAGTCATACCATTTACTTTAATGCCAATAGCTGCTCTACCTAAGCCTTCAGATATGGACTTAGCTATTTCTAAGCCTGTGATGCCTGCTTCGAATTCTCTTAATGAGCCGTCTGGAAAAGTAATATTCATGTAGGTAAAAGTGGAAATATATGAAGTAAGTTATCTTTAGAATTTTTTGCAAATGTACAAGTTTGATAGTAAAAAGCGAAGTGAACCTTTATATGTCTAATCTAATTGAGATGAAGAAATAAATTCTTTTATCATATTTTTTGCAGTAAACGAGGGTACATTATTACTATGTATGATCTTATGCATTGCATCGATTTTTAATGTTTTCCATAATGTGGTATTTTCTACTATTCTCATTAATTCTTTTTCTGCTACTGTTTCAAACCATTCTATGTGCTGATGATTGCGTCTTGACTGAATATATTCATTAAGTTGAGCATCTGTGTAAAAGTAATCCAGACACTTATTCCACAAATCAGATATACCATTTCCATGCAAACCACTACCAATAAGAACTGGAACATTCCAATGTTCAGTAGGAGAAGTCATTAACGTTAATGAAGAAGCAATTTGTGATTTTGCAATTTCTGCTAAAGGAAGTAAAGAACCATCGGCTTTATTAATAAAAATTATATCAGCTAATTCCATAATCCCTCTTTTTATTCCTTGTACTTCATCACCCGCAGTTGGAAGCAATAATAGCAGAAAGAGATCTGTCATAGATCGCACATCAACTTCTGATTGGCCAACACCAACAGTTTCTATGATAATGATATCAAATCCTGCTGCTTCACATAGTAATATTGCCTCACGAGTAGAATTTCCAACACCACCTAGGGTGCCTTTTGATGGTGAAGGACGAATAAAAGCAGATTGATTTCTGGATAATTCTGGCATTCTCACTTTATCGCCTAAAATACTTCCTCCATGTGACTGACTACTAGGATCTACAGCTAATATCGCCGGTTTTTTATCCTGTTGTACACAATACAATCCAAATTTTTCAATAAATGTACTTTTACCGACACCTGGTGATCCTGTGATGCCTAAACGCATAGAATTTCCAGTAAAAGGTAATACCATTTTTAAGAGATCCTCTGTTTTATCTCTATCCTCTTCTAAAGAACTTTCTATCATAGAAATACCTTTTGCTAATGCTCTTCGATTTCCAGATAGAATATGTTCTGCTATTTCATCTACAGAATTAAATGTTTGATCTTTATACATTTCAGATAATTATTTTGGTACTAAAAGTATATCTCATAAGAATATTAAGTAAGATATAAACATAATTACACAGTTTAAACCTATAAAATAATGCGTAAATTTACAAAGTTGAATACCGAGTACTCTAATAATAATGATCAATTTGTACATATACATAAAGAAATTTAAGGAAAACACAATGTTCGCTATTCATGTTTTTAAAATTATCTGTGTCTTAGCAATTTCTATAACTATTAGTTCTTGTGTTGTAGCAACATCTACATATCAGGGGGTGGTTAAGAAATCTGATTCATTGCAAGAATATGTATCGGTAGTAAAAAGACAAAATATGATTTTGGAAAATCAAAATAGAGCTCATATTTCTTTGATCGAAGATCTACAAAATGAGATACAATCTAGTAAAAAACGTGTTAATATTATTGAACAACAATTTGAACAAGCAAAATCTGCAAATTCAGAGGAAATCAAATTACTATTAAATCAATTAGAATCTGCTGAAAAGGATTTGTTTACTCGTGAAGCAAAACTAAGAGAAGTAGAGTTAATTGTTAAGCAAAGAGATTCTGCAATGAATTATCTTAAGTCTGGTCTTGAAAAATCATTATTAGGATTTAAGGAAAGTGGCTTAGAGGTAGAAGTAAAAAATGGTAAAGTATATGTAAAAATGTCGAATCAATTATTATTTAAATCTGGCTCAGCTTCAATTGATAAAATGGGTAGAGAAGCGCTTAAAAATCTTGCGGATGTTTTATTAGTGCAAGAAGATATATCTGTATTGATAGAAGGTCATACAGATAATGTTCCTATAAATTCTCCCAAATTTGCTGATAACTGGGATCTTAGTGTGCTAAGATCCACCGAAGTTGCCAGAATTCTAACTTTAGAAAATGGTATCGATCCCAAAAGAATAACTGCATCTGGTAGAAGTGAATTTATTGCTGTTCTAGAAGGTGATTCACCAGAGATACGCGCAAAAAATAGAAGGACAGAGATTATATTAAGTCCTAAGCTTGATGAATTATTTTCCATTGTAAAACAATAAATCAATATATCATAATGACTGCATTACAAAAACTTCTTCATGCTCAATTTCAACACCAAAGTAGATTATGTATTGGCTTAGATTCTGAATTATCAAAGATACCAATCCATATCAGAAATCATGAAGATGCATTATTAGAATATAATCGTGAAATTATTTATTCTACCCAGAAATATGCTTGTGCTTATAAATTGAATACGGCCTTTTACGAGCAATATGGTTCAAAAGGTTGGAATATTCTTAAAGAATCCGTTTCATCTATTCCACAAGATGTATTATCAATTGCAGATGCAAAAAGAGCTGATATTGGCAATACTTCATCTGCATATGCTAAAGCTGTTTTTCAAGATTTGCAATGCGATGCTATAACTGTAAATCCATATATGGGATATGATTCTTTGGCCCCTTTTTTAGAATATGAAAATAAAATGGTAATCGTATTAGCATTAACATCAAATCCAGGTTCAGCAGATTTTCAACGGTTAATATGTAATGGTAAGCCATTATATATGCATGTGGTAGAAACGATACTTTCTTGGAAAAGAAATGCTGATATAGGCTTTGTAATTGGTGCTACCCATCCTGCAGAATTATCAGAATTAAGGACAATGGCTCCGGACATTCCATTTTTAATTCCTGGAATTGGTGCTCAGGGTGGAGATATTGAAGCAACTATGAAGGCAAATGCAAATGGACCAGTAATGATAAATGTTTCTAGGGGAATACAATATGCAGGGGATTCTATAGATTTTGGGGAGAAAGCTAAAAATGCAGCGCAAGAATATTGTCAAAAAATCGGGTTCCATTCATGAAACCCAGCTTCAAGAGATTGTCCGTACAACAATTACTCTTGTAGATAAATACTATGTTTCTGTAAAAGGGCATTCCATACAAGTATTGTCTTGTGGAAGAATTAATCATCATGAGGGACCAGATTTTATTAATATGGCTATTATGATTAATGGAATTATTCATATTGGAAATGGTGAATTTCATAGAAAAAATAGTGATTGGATTAAGCATAAACATCATCTCGACCCACGATATAATAATCTTATTCTTCATATCGTTCAATCCTATGATATTGAATCTGATTTTGCTAAAGAAACTGTGATTGTAGATGAAGTGTTGGATGAAAAAGTACACAATAAACAATATGTTGATCAATCTTTTGATATAGAGGACTTACAAGTATATGCTCTACAAAGATTATTAAGGAAAACATCCGAAATCAAGGTTTTGTGCACATCTATATCATCTAAGAATGAAGTTTTATATGCATCTATTATTCTATTGATGCATAAACACCTAAAAGGGAAAAGAAGGCCACATCATCATTCATTCACAATAGAATATCTAGTTTATCATCTGATTCATCATGAAAGCATTCAGTGTTTGATTCATAATCACATAAATTCATTAGAACAATTAAGAAAAGTATTTGCACTTTCTTTTGAAAATGTAGGACATCATTTATACACTGAAATTATTGTTAATTGTATTATTCCATTGTTGATGAGCAATGCACATGAGAATGAAAAAAACATCATATTAGATTGGTATTGGAGTGCTAAAAGTGTAACTGAATATGCTTATTTACGAAGACTTAATGCCAGTATAAAGCAGGATATGATTTGGAAACAGCAGGGATTATTGGAATATTATCATAAAGAATATAATCGAGGGATTTTATGTAAAGAAGCCTTGACATTTTATTCTATTAATAGTATCAATCAATTCTTGATTATATAAAAAAAGGCTCCGTGGTTTAAAACGCGGAGCCTTTAATTGCTTATTAGTCTATCAATGAATAATAGCTATTTGTTTAGAACTAGTTTGATTGCCAATTTTAGCAATAATCCAATAAATACCAGAAGGTAATCCATTTGGAAGAGGGAATTGACGTGATTCATTGATGATTGACATACCTTTATAGAGAGTAGCAACAGTTTCACCCATATTAGAAACAAGTGAAATTGATGCATTTCCATGGATATTAGTTTCTACTGTGCAATACATATTATCGTCATTAGTATTGTTAAGAACTTGTAATGCAATTCCATTCGAGTGAGAATCTTGCGTAAAATCATGAACTGAACTAGCAGGATTAACAATAACTTCAGCTAAAGCACTTGTATCTACTCCACATTCACCGCGAACAATTACACGATATTTACCAGCATTTCCGGTATTTGATGTAGGTATGGTGTACACTGAATCTATTGCATTACTAATCTTAAACCCATCAACTTGCCATTCATAGGTTAATTTTAAACCTTTACAGTTAACGCTTAATATAATTGGATTACCAGCAGTTACTGTAGTATTCTGTGGAGGGTTTAATACTTTAGTAGTTGGCTTGATAATCAAAGGCGCAGGTTGACTAGTTGTTGCAGCACATCCTGTATTGACTACTGCTGTATAATCTCCTTTGTCTGATTCTTTAACTGATGCAATTATATATACAGAATCACGAGCACCTTGAATAATATTGCCATTAAATTTCCATTCATAAGTACCTTTACCATTCCCTTGAATAACCATTCTAAAGCGAGAGCCAACACATAATGAGTCGCCTTGTGGTTGTTGGGTAATTACGGTACCTAAACCAATTAAGAAAGTAGTATCTGATTCATCACGTAAGCCTGATGCAATATTGAGAACTCTTGCTCTATATACAGTGCCAGCTTTTACAGTATCTGGAACTTTCCAATTATAGCTTGTACCTTGAACATTGTTAGCTATATTATTCCATGTAATCCCTTTATCGGAAGAAATTTGAATAGCAACTAATTCAGTTGCAGTTACACCTTCTTTTGTCCAATTAAAAGATACATTTGTACCCTGACAAAACACACCATATGAACTGGGACTTGTCATAGCTATAGTTCCAAAGGCAATTTTACCAATAAAACCATTTTTATTTGCAGAGCCAGTTTTTTCCAAAGATTCTTGAAACACTTTTAAATCTTCAGAAGTAGTATATCCACAAATAAAAATATCACCTCTTGGAGTATCTGTTACTCCCATAGCTTCATCTTCACCAGCTCCACCATAAAGACTAGAAAAACTGACATCTGATAAATCATTCGAAACTTTCATGACGATGGCATCTTTAGTACCACCGCCATAATCACCATCAGTAACCGCACTTCCAGATTGAGTATTAGAAAAATCTCTAGAATTAGTATAACCTGCAACCAATATCTGAGTTGTTTCTTTAATAAACTTTATATCGTTTGCAGATTCTTTTCCACTTGTTCCAAAAACGCCAGAATTTTGAATAGATCTTCCATTAACTGATATTCTTGTGATAAAAATATCGAAACCACCTTTTCCAGAAGTAGTTGATCCAGTTGTAGGAAATGTTGTTGTGCCCGAACCAAATTCGGTCTCACCTGTAACTACAACAGTACCATCATCTAAAGGAATAAGAGCATTTACTCTGTCATTTAAATTGCTACTTAAATATCCTAAATAATGTCCATTAGTCTCAGATGGTGTACCAGCAATATTAAACTTGCCAACAAAGCCATCATCTTTACCTCTAAAAATATTATTCCATGGCTTCCGGGAAGGATCACCCATCATTCCTGTTGTTGGTACTGGATATGTTGCTGATAATCCAGATGCGGTAGTTCCAGCAAAAAATACAGACAAATAAGCTGGATCATAGCCAACACCAGTTATCTTATCTTCACCATCTCCACCAATGAATGTTGAAAAATTAACGCCAGAGCTAGCCGTAGGTTTTAACTCGAGCAAAAAACCATCATTTAAGGATTTTTTTAACCTTTGAAATGCGCCATTATCAGTAGGAAAATTTTGGGAATTTGTCATGCCACCAACAAGAACACTTTCATTATCTCTTGGAGCGAGTGCAAGCACTTTATCATCACCACTACCATTTAAAAAAGTAGAGTATTTTAGCTGCGTACAATCAGAAGATAATTTTGCAACAAAGCCATCAATTCCACCTGCATAAGTATCTTTCCATGCAGTAGAAATTGGGAAATTTGCAGATGATGTTTCGCCACCCAAAAAGATATTACCAGAAGCAGAAACTGCTATTGAATTGACTGCATCATCTCCGCCACCACCTATATAGGTATAACTTAAAGCTTTGCTTAACTGCGGAGTAAAACGTATAACTATTCCATCTAAACTGCCATTATATAATGCATCATAAGATCCAGTAACAGTAGGTAAATCTGGTGAATCAGAATATCCACCTGCTACTATATTACCAGATAAATCCATTGTTATTTTATTTATGACATCAGTACCTGATCCTGTAATATATGTGCTGTACACTAATGGATCTATTACAAGAGTACGCTTTGTATCATAATTTCCAACTGTAAATCTTAATGCATTATTTTCTTGCTTAAAAGAACACTGTACTTGATGTTTAGTTCCATTTTCATCTACTTGAAATGCATATAACTGACCATTCTTCAAAGATCCAAATCTAGTTTTCAATTCAACAGCTCCATTTTGAATAGATGTGGAATTGGCACCTTCGAATGCTATGGAAATTTTATTTGGGTCTATACCAGGTTTTACATGAAAATCATAACGTGGAGCACTATTATCAAATGAATAAACAATATCTATACCATCATAAACATTATTTAGTGTAACACTTTCATAAGAATTAATTCCTGTAAACCATGAATCAGGATTTTTGCCTTTAAAATAATTCATAATTGTTCCGGAAGAATTCATGCCTTTCACTGAAGAAATAATTCCACCTAAAAAATTCATTTTAATGGCATGTCCCTGCTTCATAAAAGAAGGTTTCTTTGCTTTTGTTTTTTGGATTGAATACACATCATGAATGATGCCCTGATTGGTTATCCAAAGGTTCATGGTTGGGGTTTTTGCCATAAATTTTACTTCTTTCGGCCATTGTCCTGCATTAGGAACAAAAATACCTTTGTCCGAAGGTGTTTGAGTTGCCTTTAGACTAAAAGAAAGAATAAAAAATGACACAAACATTGAAAAATGTAGAATTCTTCTACAATTCATAACAGCTCCATATAAAGAAAATATAATGTCATCTTGATTATTTAACACATGACATCGTAACACTAATTTTGTTACATTTTTTATCAGTTATAATTACCTGATAGATACCTGATGTACACGCTGCAAATTCATTTTGTATTGAATGAGTACTATCTAGACTAATTAATACCCTTTCACCTTGCAGATTAAAAATTTCTACTGAATAAAAATTTGAAAATTTGCTCAGCTCATTGTCCAAATTAACAAAATCAATATATCTAGCATCACTATATTTTATAGTATCACTATCATTATTAACAGCAGAAATGTATTCTATTTCATTAATCGTATTTCTGATAATTTGTCCTACATTATTCTTAAGGGTATCTGCAGCAAAAATGATATAAAATTCTGCAGAATCTCCTTTAGATAATACCTTTTTAAAACTACCTCCACTAAAAATAGAAATATCGCCTTTAGAGGGAAATTGTACAGAAGAATTGCTATTAAAAAGCCCAGCGAAATCTGCATCTAATCCTTCGAATGTTCCTGAATTAATACCAGCGGATTGAGGAAAGAAAGAAGATTCTTTGCTGGATGCTATCGTTACCATTCCAATGTATGGATAAGGTTTATTGTTAAATGTTCCTTCACGATATGCAATTTCTGCTTGAGCCCTCATTCTAAGTTCTTCTGGGATACTTTCTGTAAAAAGTTCAACTTTATTTTCTCTTCCATAATTCCCTATATCCCAATCGGCATACAATGCTAATCCAGGATTGATTATAGGTTGATCACTCGTGTTATACAGAGTATATTTTATAGTTACTGCATTACTTTTTAAAGAGGTAATAGTTTGTTTAACAGTTAATCCAATTTTTAGATAATCAGGATTTAAACTGTCTGTAAGCAACATTGATGCTCCGATTGAGTTGTTTTCGAAGCGTTTGCTTGGCTCAAAATTAGATTCAGATGCAAATCCTTTAAGAATTTTATCACCTGAATTGGCAATAATTCCTCCAGAATAAAGTATCGACCCAATATTTTTTATCATAAAACCTAATCCATCAAAACTTTCATTTCCTGTATTGCCTATCGTTCTATCACCTATAAATCCTAAAGACCCATAATCACCTAAAGAAAAAGATAGATTATCTGTATGAAAAGTTGTGATTGATGGTATAGGACGATATGGAATGAGTGTGTATGGAAACACTTTATTTTCAGATGAAATATCTGCTTTTAATAAAAAAGATGCATCGCTGGACTCTTTGATGACAATTCGTATACTATCAATGATAATCGTTGAATTGGGATCTATCTTATCTATATATATTACTGAATCAATAATACGAACAGGTTCAAAAAAATCTGTGAGTGAAGAAATGTTAACAGTAGTATTTTTTGCAATGGATGTGAAAATATTTTCTATTGAAATTTTTAAAAATACTGTGTCACCAACCTTAAATCGAGTACCTTTTGTATTATACATATTCCAATCTTTTATGGAAATGATTGGAAAGGTATTTGGATGATAATCCAGCGCTTTTTTAAAGTTTACTCTGCCAGGAATCATTCCAGGATAAAGAGTATTAGACAAAGAAATATTATCACTTGTTTGTTGTAAATGTTTATGAATCATGTGCATAGTAGCATCTGGAAATTTTCCTTTTACTAAAGCAGCACAAGCAGAAATTATTGGTGATGCAAATGAAGTTCCACTTGCTATTGTATAGGAATCAATATCATTATCTGTTGTCTGAACCATATATCCCGGAGCCATAATGCCAATATGCCAACCATAAGACGAACCATTAGTCTTTGCATCACTTAAATCTGTTTCCCCAACACCAAGTACTCCTTTATATCCAGCAGGATAAAAAGGAGCCCTATTCCTATCATTTCCGCCACTTGCAATTATTAGTACATCTTGCTCGCAGGCAAAATCAATGATAGATTGATTTATTTCAGAAAATGAATTTGCAGAACCCCAACTACAATTTATGATATGAAAACCCCTTAAAACAGCATATAAAATACTTTCATAACCATATTCCACACGGTCTGAACCTTCTTTTCCAGCTTTAATTGGAAAAAATCTACATTTTGCCGCTGCTCCTGCTATACCTATGGAATTATTCCATGTTGCAGCAGCAACGCCAGCCACCATTGTTCCATGACCATCTGTAGAATTATAGGTACTTCCAGCTTGAGAACCATCATTTGGCCAAGCCATATTTGCGCCTTTAAAATCGTCTACAATGCCATTATTATCGTCATCTATTTCATTATTCTCGATCTCTTTCCAGTTAATTGCAATATTATCTTTTAAGTCAATGTGATTTTGTTGAAATCCATTATCGACAATAGCAATTACTATTGAAGTATCGCCTTGATAGATATCCCATGCAGAAAATGCTTTTACTGTTTCAAAAAAGGATTGCAAATGTATATTCGCATCATTTGGCGTGTATTGAGAAAATTCAAGATATCGAGGTTCAGCAATGTCTATAATGTCTATATGTTTTTTTACATAGTCACAAATAAAAATAGGGGATATTGATTGAGTAAACGTACATGAATAAGTTCTTAATATATTATCAAAAGCACTTGATTTCATGTAAAGAGCTTGAGAACTAGTGTGCTCTTGATCGATTATGGAAGTGGGTAGAAATGATTGAAGAGTATACTGTTCAAAAATTGGTAAAGTAAGAGCGTCTAAAGCAAGAATCAACTGTTGTTTTGAGCTTCCTTTCTTCAATCTGATATTGATACTTCTATCTTGAACATTTTGAGACAATATATCTGCATATATGAAGAAATATAATAGACAGAAGATGCTTAGTATATGTATCTTTTTATTCATGTTATGATAAAAAAAATGATAAGATCACATTAATTAGGAAGTAAAAAAGAACTAACAAATGCAGGTGAGCTATAATTCCAAAAAATCGTTTTACCATTCAGAGGATTTTGAGAAACAAAGGAACCTTCTGAAGTAGCTTCAAATCTGGATATACCATAGGCAGCAACATATACTTTTGATCCATTAGAAAATCCATTGAGAATTAATCTCTGAATAGGAATTTTTAAGACACCGGAATTTTCATTTGCTGGAATTGTTAAATCGATAGAATAGAAATCATAAATCTGTGGGTTTATATATGATTCATTTAATTTATCAAAGAAAAGAATTACTCTTCTTGTTTGAGAAGCATATTTAGAAACTGAACAATTGATCTGGACAAAAGTATTATCGTCCGTTAAAAATGTTTCAATATTATTAACAGTAAATTGAGGTATTTGAGCTAATGTAATTTGTGAAAGATCATTAGATTTATTTCCATCAACAACTATATTAAAATATCGAAATTCAGAAAAACCACTTTTTACAAATGATAATGTGTACACACCTTTAGGGATATTCTTTAGAGTCCATTTACCAGATGATTCAGAATTTGTGGAATTATTTGTCCCAACTTGATTTATGATAACACCATTTTTGATAATATCAATTGAATTATCCTCTCTCAATAACTTAACCGAACCCGAAATTGTATATAAAGTTTCTTCTATTTTCATATCACTTTGTACAGGATTACATCCTATGCATATCATGCATAAACATGAAATTATCGTGATTTTTGATAATAAAATATTCATATAATTCGGCATATGGACAATAATTAAGGTAAATTAGTCATAAAGTAGTCTCTAATAAAGAAACTTCATAAAATTTGGCCTTGCAGTGTAATACACTATTTTTGCGCTATACAATTATATATATACAGGAATATTTATGGCTACGATAAGTAATAAACAATGTAGATATTTTGTGACAGCATTATGTGTTTTAGTCCTTGCTCATCAATATGGAAAAAGCCAAGGGGTATTACTTACAGATTCTCAATATTTAGCTCAGGAAAAGCACTTTGCTAATATAAAAATGCTGACTTTCGAGGGCGAAAATGCAGAAGCATATTTTTCATTTGACGATAAAATGCTTTCATTTCAAAGAAGAGTAAAGTCCGATGGATGTGATCAGATTTTTATTATGGATATTGACGGTAAAGGAATGAAACAAATTTCAAATGGCCAAGGAAGAACTACTTGTAGTTTTTTTATGCCAACTGGAGACGTTCTTTTTGCCACTACTGCTTATAATGATATTGATTGTCCACCGCCACCTGATATGTCTAAAGGATATGTATGGCCTTTATTACCATCATATGATATTATGTATGCAGATACTGCTACCGGAAAACAGGTAAGGACAATTACACTTATCCCAGATTATGATGCCGAAGCTACTGTTTCACCAGATGGAAAAAAGATAATTTTTACTTCTATGAGGGATGGAGATATTGAGTTATATTCTTGTGACATAGATGGTTCAAAGGTTAAAAGACTAACATTTGAACCTGGTTATGATGGTGGCGCATTTTATAGCGCAGATTCAAAAAAAATTGTCTTTAGAGCATCCAGACCAAAAGACGATCAATTAAAAGCATATAAAAATTTGCTTGATGAAAATTTAGTAAAACCATCGAAGTTAGAAATTTATATAATGGATGCTGATGGATCGAATAAACAGCAAATAACTAATAATGGTGCTGCTAATTTTGCACCATTCTTTCATCCGGATGGAAAGCGCATCATATTTTGTTCTAATATGCAAGACTCTAAAGGTAGAAATTTTGACATATATATGATTAATATTGATGGCACAGGCTTAGAACGTATAACATTCTCAGAAGATTTTGATGGATTCCCAATGTTTACACGTGATGGAAAAAAAATTGTATTCTGTTCTAATAGATATAATAAAAAACCAGGTGATACCAATATTTTTATAGCCGACTGGATCGATTAATTATTTACCTAATCAAATTATTATGAATACTGCAATTCTACAAACAGAACAGAAAAAATGGTGGCATCTATCATTAACTAAACAAATCTTTTTAGGCTTGATAGTTGGGATTCTTGCTGGTTGGCTTGCACCTCAATTTTCTTCTCAATTATCCTTTGTACGTGATATTTTTCTTAGCCTAATCAAATCTATTATTGCACCTCTAGTTTTTGCGACAATAGTTATTGGAATTGCAGGTGGGGGAGATTTAAAAAAAGTAGGAAGAATGGGAGCTAAAGCATTATTGTACTTTGAAATTGTTACTACAATTGCATTATTTCTAGGTTTAGCTGTTGTCAATATTATTCGTCCTGGTGATGGTATTACCTTGCAAGGTGATCCCGGACTTCTTGGAAAAATCGCTGAAAATCATCCTAAAACATTGATTGAAACTATTATCCATGTTTTTCCTTCAAGTATTATAGAATCAATGGCAAAGGGAGATGTTTTACAAATTGTAGCATTTTCAATTTTATTTGCAATGGCTGTAACTGCAATAGGTTCAAAGGGTAAGCCTATTATTGAATTCTGTGAATCTTTAGCTCAGGTAATGTTTACATTTACTGGCTTTATCATGAAATTTGCTCCATTTGGTGTTGGGGCAGCAATGGCTGTTACGATTAGTCATCAAGGTTTACATATACTTTCAAATTTAGGATTACTTGTCATTTCTTTATATGCTGCATTGGTACTATTTGTTGTCTTTGTATTGGGTACTGTAATGTTAATTGCAAGGGTTCCTATTAAACCATTTTTAAAAGCGGTGAGAGAGCCTTTTATTCTAGCTTTTGTTACAACCAGTAGTGAGTCTGCTTTACCTAAAGCAATGGAAGCAATGGAAAGATTTGGTGTACCAAAACGTATTGTTGGATTTGTAATGCCAGCTGGTTATAGTTTTAATTTAGATGGAACTACTCTGTATTTGGCCATGGCATCTGTATTTGTTGCTCAAGCCGCATCTACAACTGTTGCAGGATTTACATTTACATTTGAACAACAGTTAATGATGATGCTTTCATTAATGATAACCTCTAAAGGTGTGGCTGCAGTACCAAGAGCTTCATTGGTTATTTTATTGGCTACTTTGTCTACTTTTTTACCACCTGGGATTGGCGCATTAGGCGTTGCAATGATATTTGGTATAGATGAATTAATGGATATGGCTAGAACATCTGTAAACCTTTTGGGGAATTGTTTAGCTACAGTTGTTATTGCCCGTTGGGAAGGTGAGTTCGATGATCAAAGAGCACGTGTATTTGGTACTCCAGATGAAATTTGGTTAGATACTCAAGAAGGTGAGATAGCCTTAGCAGAAGCTGCTAAACAAGGATAATTATTCAATTCTTCTTGGCACTCTACTGGATATAGCTGTTGTTATTTCATAGGGGATAGTACCTATAATATTAGCTATATCTTTTGCATTCTGAGAACATTCTCCCTGTGACCCAATAATAATAACTGTATCAGATACACTGCATGGATCATCTCCAATATTTACCATGCATTCATCCATACATATATTGCCAATAACAGGATAAAATTTTCCATTTATGATAAATGATACTTTATTGGATAAATGTCTGAATAATCCATCACCATATCCAATTGGTATTGTAGCAATTGTAGTATCAGTATGTGCTACAAAAGATCTACCATAACTTACAGATTCTCCTTTCTTTATTCTTCTAAGAGATAAAACCCTGGATTCAATGCTCATTACAGGTAATAAATCAGGTACTTCAATATCACCAATGACATTATATCCATATAAAGACAAACCCAATCTTACCATACCAGCTGCATATAACGGTTTTCTAATCATTCCTGCTGAATTACTTATATGAATTCTTGGTATAGTATATCCATGTTGTTTAAGCTGTTCTATGCATTGATAAAATATAGATAATTGCTTATCCATAAATGAAGTATCAGATGAATCTGATGTTGCAAGATGTGTACAGATGCCCACCCATTGTAAATTCGAGAATGAATGTAGAAGCTCAATAAATTGAAGTGTATGTGATGGATCAAATCCATCTCTATGCATTCCAGTATCGATATAGGTATGAACTTTTATGAGTGCATTATTTTCCTTTGCTTGCTTAGATAATTCCCTAAGATGATGTTCCGTACATATAACAGTTTCAATTGAATACTTGATAATTGCATATATATCTTCATCTTCTGGAGGTGTCATCATGATGATTGGCAAGGTTATCCCAGCTTGTCTAAGAAGTACAGCTTCCGAAGAAAATGCTACACCCAAGCAATCAATCCCTAAAGATGAAAGAATTCTAGATGTTTCTATTAATCCATGTCCATAAGCATTTGCCTTAACCATAGCCATAATATGGATATCAGAGCCAATCAATGCTCGGATTGATTGCACATTATGTACAAAGGCAGATTCCTTTATAATTGCTCGTGTGGAATGAAAAATCATGATAATATCAATGGATAACTAGAGAAGATGTTCCAAATCATTGTTCTTTAATTGCTGTACTATAAGCTTTACTTGCTGCGCTTGCTGTATTGGACACACTAATAAGGCATCTTTAGTAAGAATAATTGTCATATTCTCTGTGCCTACAGAAGTTAAGAGGATTTCAGGATGCTCATTCCATAGAATTGATTCTTTGGTGTCAATAGATATAATATTTCCATGTTCAATAGAATTATGATGATTACTTTCACCTAATCGTGCTAATGCATCCCAAGACCCAACGTCATCCCATAGAAAAGATGCTTGTAATACTGCTACATTTGATATCTTTTCTAAGACACCATAATCTATACTTGTTGCTTCCATTTTATTAAAGAAAGAGGCTGTCTTTTCATCGTGAATGTCTCCATTTTCATTGCACAAATACTCAGTTATCTTATTCATGAACTCATAAGTTATTGGCATTGTACTACCAATAGCCTGTGAAAATGTATCCAAACGATAAAAGAACATTCCGCTATTCCAAAAAAAAGTCCCCGCAGAAATAAATGATAAGGCAGTATTAATATCTGGTTTTTCTCTAAAACTAACCACAGATAGAACTGGATTATGTGCTTCTATGGGGCTACCAGATTCTATATATCCATAGCCAATTTCGGGTCTACTAGGTGGAATGCCTAAAGTTACAAGATAAGGATGATTACCAGCACATTCATATGCTGTCTGTATATCATCAGCAAATTTGTTTAAAGGTCTAATAAAATGATCTGCTGTAAAAACGCCAGCAATTATCTCATGTGCAGGTAATGTATATCTAGACAACAACATTGATAAACCTAATGCCAAACATGGTGCGGTATTCATTTTAGTAGGTTCTGCAATAATGTTTTCTTCAGGAAAATCAGGTAATTCTTTACTTATGCTAGTTTTTAACATCGTATTAGTAATGATATAAATATCTTGTCTATCTACAACAGAAGTAATTCGATCAATTGCTTCTTCTAACATTGTTTTATCTGAAAAAAGCTTTAATAATTGCTTCGGATTCTTTTTTCGGCTCAGTGGCCAGAAACGTTCTCCAGCACCACCTGCCATGATAATTGCTACGTTTTTCATAATGCTTTATGGGCTATTAATAATTCTGCAATTTGAACAGCATTTGTGGCTGCTCCTTTTCTAAGATTATCTGCAACAATCCAAAACATAATGCCATTATCAGAAGAAGGATCTTTTCTTATTCTTCCGATAAATACTTCGTCTTTGCCTTGACAATATATAGGCATTGGAGCAAATGCTGAGTTATCTTCATCTTGAAGAACGATACCTTTACAATTGCTGAATACTTTGATGATATCAGTTAATTCTACTTTTTTTTCTAATTCTACCAGAACTGATTCACCATGTCCACCTATTGTTGGTATACGTACACAAGTAACTGCTATAGGTAAATATTTAATCCCCATAATTCTTTTTGTTTCATAGATGATTTTATCTTCTTCTTCTGTAAAATGACCAATCTTATTTTCTTTTTTAGGATGAAATACCGTATTAAATGCCAATGGAAATTCTGAAATCCTTGCACTTGGTTCTTTGCCTGCTAATTCATCGGTTAATTGGTCAATCCCTTTTTGCCCAGCTCCACTTACAGATTGATATGTAGATACAATTACTCTTTTGATACCAAACATTGTATGTAAAGGCTGTAAAGCAAGAACTAATTGTATTGTAGAACAATTAGGATTAGCAATAATATTCTTGTGAAAGGGGATTTGCTCGGGATTAACTTCAGGAACAATCAATGGAACATCTGGATCCATTCTCCATGCGGATGAATTATCAATCACAATGCAACCATTACTAGCAGCAATTTTTGCATATTTTTTACTTATTGCACCACCAGCAGAAAATAATGCAATATCAATATGTTCAAAAGAATGCTCAGTTAATTCTTGAACAGGTATTGATTGTCCTTTAAATATTTGAGTCTTACCACTAGAGGCAGCTGATGCCAATAAAGTGAGTGAAGAAATAGGAAGATTCCTTTCTTCAAGAACCTTCAACATAGTTCTTCCAACTAAGCCAGTCGATCCTACAATTGCTATGTTCAAGCTCATTATTTCTTATGCTGCAAAGAAAAAAAAGGAGAGAAATTGTGTGCTAATATAAGAATTTGATTTCTGTAATAAGGATAGTATTTATACTGATGTTCTGCTTCTATAATATTCCCATTTTAATCCAAAAAGGTAATGTTTCCATAAAAGTGGAATATTGAGCTTTTACTTGTAATTCTAGAAGCAAGCTATTATCATAACCTTGCAATTCCATCCATTCACAAATCCATTCTGATGCATAGTCAATTCCATGCATGCCTGTTGCTAAAAGAAATATTGCGGTATCTTGATTGATGATAATCCCAGATCCACTTACCGGACTTGCTACTACACATTCCTTTTTATGCAATGATTGCTCTAACACTGATTTATTATGTTGCGATAGTTCTAAAGATGTATAAGGTTTGATACGATGAAAAGGAGTAGACAATGGTTTGATTTGCTCTGCAATTACTAGATTTAAGAGTACATCTTGTATGATATCTTTACTTATATGGCCCTGTAAAAACTCATAGATTTGATGTACTGTATGAAATCCTTGTTCTAAAGTATGTATAATCTGATTGTGAACATGATCATCTAAACTTATTACTCTGCAACCTGGTAATGATATAGAGTGAACATCAGCTTTAGACTGACTAACTATACCAAATGGAAAATCAGGAAATTCTTCATTATGTATTCTATAAGTTTTACCAAAAATATCATGACGAAACATCGTATTTCTCATAAGATCTTTAAATGCTTCAAATGAAGTACGTTCAACTGTATGTTCATTCATTTGTTGAAATTCTTCCGGTAAACAAATTTCACCGAAATTTAAAAAAAGTGGCAAAGTACCAGCAAATGAAACATTCGCTTCTTTCATTTCTTCATGCATTTCCCGAACCCAAAGCGGTTGCCAATGTTCTGCAAAATATTCGTGCACTATATATCGAAGATCTTGATTAGATAGCTCTTCTATCAATGAAGCTGCAGATGGAACTGCTTGAAAATATTCAGTATTACATGATTTAACATACTCTAGAAACGTTAATCCTTCTTCAGCATCTTCAAGCATATTATCTGTTAATCCTAATGCATATTCTCGCATCATCATACGTAATGGAGCATAGATATGCCATCCGGGAAAAGTATTATAACTAATGAGGGAAAGTCCTTGAGGCTTTAATCTTTTGTCTATAAATGATCTAATAGCTTTTTTTATATCTGTATGAACCCAAGAATATACTCCATGCATTACTATAAAATCACAATCGGGCACATCATGATGAATATCTTCAATACTTTTTTCGATAAACAGAATATTTGTAAGATTACTTTTTTTAGCTGCTTCTTTTGCCTCTATAATATGATGCGTATTGAAATCTACACCAATAAAAAAACCATGAGGATTTGCTGCAGCATATGTAAGTAATGAAAACCCACTACCACATCCTAATTCACAATAGGTAAATGGCTTATGCATATTAGGGATTTCAAATCCCATGATATGCGCAGTATAGGCAAGTAAATGAGGATTTAACTCACTAAAGAATGAGTTTGTATATGTAATTTCTTGAAGATATGAGGTATGGTTGGACATAAGTATAAATCAGTATAAATCTATTGTGTTTTATCTTTTGTAAGTATGCTTAGAATTGTAATAGCAGAATGATATTCTGTTATAAGTTTATAGATTAATAAATATGAACATGTTTCTTTGATAATTGCTGGCTTTATCCCAAGTAGTAAAGCACCCCTCATATGAGAGTATAATTGATTTTTCCAATTGCCAGCAGCAAGGATAGCGATAATACATAATTCTCTTTGTTGTAAACTTAATCCAGGCCGAGAAAGAGTTTTTCCATAACCCTCTATGATCATCCATTCTGATATTTCAGGTGAGATCATGTGAAGTTTATTCATCATTGTATCATAAACATGAGTATAAATCTGTTTACAAGTAGCTGTACCTCTTTGAGTAAACAGTTCGACATTATATTCTTCTAACTTTTTAATCGATTGCGAACCATACACTTCATGTAAAACTGATAAAGCCTCTAAAGTAGCAGGAAATCCAGCAAATAAGTAAACCTGTAATAATGCTTCATACATCATATCATATGTATATCCATATTCAAACGCTTTTTGCAACAATCTAGATAATTCTTCGGCCCTATTCATTGATGCCAAAACTGAGATCAATATGCAATAGATAATCTCTTGTGGAATGTGATTTGAATGATGTATTGATGATAAGTGCAATGCCATAGACTTTGCTGCAAGGGCTCTGTGGCTGATTTGATTTTTACTTATATCAGACATTTCTGCAAATGTTAATGATTGTTCGATGGGTATAAATAGCGAATCATATCCAAAACCATTATTACCTCTTTCTCGATCAATAATATGGCCCTGACATATCCCATCAATAGAAAAAGAATGATGCGAATCTTTATAATGTAATACCGTTCTGAATCTTGCAGTTCGATCTGTCTTCTGTGATAAAGCTATCAAAAGCTTATTGCGATTTGCACTGTCATTGCCATGTTCGCCAGCATATCTGGCACTATATACGCCAGGAGCAAAATCTAATGAAGATACTTCTAATCCAGTATCATCTGCAAGAACAGGTAATCCTGTTAGAGAATATATGGCATCTGCCTTTATCATTGCATTTTCTTGCAGAGTACTACCAGTCTCTTCGATATCTATATTATCATCACCTAATAACTCTTTTTGTGATATAATATATATGTCAAGATTATATTCAGTGAAAATTGACTGAATCTCTTGTACTTTATGGGTATTATTACTTGCTAACACAATTACTTTCATAATACACCAGATACTTTCATTTCTTTAAATGCTCGTAATAAAGAACTGATATCAGATTTATTATATGGTATCATATGTCCAATGCGGATATAAGATTGAGACCAATATTGTTGTCCAGGAGCTATCATAATATTATATCTACTTTCTAATATATTCCTGATTTCAATTGCATTTTTACATTTAATAACAGTTAATCCAGCAGCATTATGAAGAGATACATTATAATTAGAAATTATACCTAATTCCTTTTTTAGATATATATTCTGATTATATAATGTTTTTTTATATCCAATAAAGTCATGTGAAATCTCCAGAAGCGAAGTATACAAACCACTAAATATTGGCAGTGGGGGAGTAAAGAAAGGAATTCTATTCTTGAAAGAATGATACATTTCTACTATATCTTTTGATAAGCCAGGTATAGGATCAATACGTTTTTTTTGCTGTATATAATCCCATGCGCGTGCACTACAAAAAATAATACCAATGCCCGGAGGACCTGCTAACGCTTTTTGAGAAGCAGTACAAATGCAATCAATCTCACTCATGTTTATCTCTTCGCACACAAGACTACTGACAGCATCAATGCAAATCAATGTGTCTGGAGATAATGTTTTAATTATATGAATATATTTTTGTAGTGGACAAGTTATTCCTGTAGAAGTTTCGGTATGAGTAATCCATATTGAATGAGGCTTATTCGTCTGTAAATATGTTTCTAATTGTTCAATTGATACATATTCTCCCCAATGTGCTTGCAATACATGTTTTGTGATGTTAAGCGAATCAGCCATTGCAACCCATCGCTCAGAAAATCTTCCATTAACTAATATAAGTTGTGTCTGATTTTTATTGGTTAACCATTGCATTGCCAATTCGATTATTGAAGTTCCAGAGCCAATACATGGAATAATATGATGTGAATTACTAAATAAACTATGCAATAAAGTATCAATTTCTTGTAATACAAAAGAGTATTGCTTAGAATATTGATATGAAAGATCTGTTAAAGATGATTTTACTTTTTCGGATAATGGAACAGGCCCAGGAGTAAAAAGAATCATATTAGTTCATACTTTAAGAAATGCACAAATAGAAAAACAACAGTATATTGCAAAATAAGTGTTTATTCTTGATTACTATAATTCTTGAGATATATATGAATTTAAATAATGCTGTGATTCTTATAACAGGTGCAAGTAAAGGAATTGGGCTTGCCATGGCAGAACTATGTTTACAACATAATGCATTCGTTTGTATGTTTTCCAGATCTGGTGCACCGATTGAATTAATTAGACAATACAAAGATAGAATAGTTGATATTCAAGGTTCGATACAACATGAAGATGATATTATTAGATGTATTCAAACGATCAAAGAGAGATTTGGAACAATAGATATTCTTATCAATAATGCGGGAGTAGCTTCATTTGCATCATTGTGGGATATTGCATCAGAAGATGCTCATTCTATGATACAAACAAATCTTTTAGGGCTATTTTATTCAGTGAAACATGCATTCCCATTAATGAAACACGAGAATAAGCCAAAATTTGTGGTTACTATACATTCAATTGCAGCAACAACTATTTTTACGCAATCATCTGTTTATGCTGCAACAAAGTCTGGCGCATTAGCAATGATGAAATCTTTTAGAATCGAAGCTAGACCATTTGGAATTAGTGTGATTGATGTATTACCTGGCGCTACAGCAACAGAGATTTGGGATAAAGAATTTTTACAGCAGAATAAACATAGAATGATGAAGCCTGAAGAAATCGCACAGTGTGTTGTGTCTGCATTACAATTAAGCAGAAATGAATCTGATACTTTATGTATAGAAGAGCTAGTATTAAGACCTTGGACGGGTGATTTGTGATAATATAGATTCATGAAAATCTAAGCATTTTGATAAGATTTCTTGTGCTTCTATATCTCGTATAAAATCTCCTTTTGGGGAATTTATATAATTAAACTGAACCATATAAGGCCACCATTCTCCTTGTTTTTTAGACCCTTTTTCTTGATACACAGCAAAAACGGGTGTATGAACAGCTGTGGCTATATGAATCATTCCAGTATCAGGCGTAAAAACCCACAGCGCTTTTTTGATTACTTCGCACACTTCAAATAAATGTCTTCCCTCTGGATAAGCAAGCGAATAAGGCGAATTACTGAGAAGTAATTGATCTTTTAATGCTTTATCTGCCGGCATCCACAAAAGTAAAACATGAATAGATAGATTATTTAGCCCTGCAATAAGAGTTTCATATTGTTGTAAAGTACATGCATTCTTACTTTGACGCACCGATAAGTTTATGACAATAAATGATTTATCAAATAATTCTAATTGTTGCAATGTCTTTTTTGCAGAATATTCATAAGAAGAATCAATCAATAATTGTGGCTTTCTTAATTCTTCTTGTGGAGAATCAATTCCTAGCACATCGATAATAAGCTCGAACATTTTTTCCCACATATTAATTGTATCTGCAGATTTATATGACTGAGCATTATAATAACAAGAATATTGATCCCCTTCATAACTTGAAACTCTTATACTGTTTTGCTTAGCAATTAAATTAACTAATACACCATTTTGAGAACTTGAACTAGTTAAACAATTAATGATAATATCAAATGAGTGCTTTCTTAATGAAAGAATATCTTGAATATGAGCTAAAGGGTTTTGTGCTAGGGAAATAGGGACAATATGTATAGCATCTATATATGGATTATCCTCTATTAATACCTTGTTATTTACAGTGCAAGCTACATGGATTTCTAATTGTGGATGATATTGTTTAATCAATGCAAAAATTGGAAGAGTAACAATCATATCACCAAGAGCATCATGGCGCATGATTAATACCTTTGCATGTGGCTTGAAATGCAATGGCAAATGTATTTTTACAGGATTAAATAAAAACTGAGGTATCACATAAGAGATTTTTCTAAAATAAGGGGTAAACTTTAGAGCAATCGGTTTATATGTATTTTTTAACCAGGTAGCCATAGAACTTCTATAATTATATGATTAATCTATGAGAGTGTAATTCTTGTATTCACCAATTCTATAACCAGTGATCTTTTCTATAATATCAAGTAATAAAACGATAAAAGGTCTTTTTTTTCTGATTGTAGGGTTAAATTGTTCGCACCATTGATGATCAGATTGAATTCTATTAGTCATTACTTTGGGATGAGTAGCTGTAAAAGTATCCAATTGATAACAAGAAGGAAATTCTTCACTTTTAGGTAAATATTCTTTTAGCCAGGTATCATCATGATATAATTTATGAAATGCTGCTTGTTTTTTAAGATAGTCTATTGGATTCCTCACCCAACCATAATGATAAATAGAAACAGGAATAGAAGCCACTTTTAGTTTTCTTATTCCATTGGCATCCTTTGTCCTAAACCCTTGAGCATCTCTCCAAGAAAAGACTCTATCAGTATTCTTAATCATCCTAATTTCAGATCTGTACCATTGTCTGCCTGAGCCGATATAATTATAGTTTCCAAAAAAATGATAATAGGAAAAAAGCAAACCTTCTATAGTTGGATGATGTAAAAATCTGTGAGCATATTGTTTGATTACATCATAATCTTTTTCATGGAGTACTTCATCAGCCTGTAAATATAAAAGCCAATCACCTGTACAATGTTGTAAAGCAATATCAGTTTGTTGTGCTAATATTGTTCCACCTTCTCTCAGTGTTTCATCCCATATTGTCGATATGATGGTAATTTTCGGATTGCCAAGATTTTTAATACGTTCTTCTGTTTCATCATCAGAATTCCCAATTACAATTACTACTTCATCACAAATATCTAATAAACTTTGTATCGATTCTAAAACAGGATATCCAAGTTTAAAGCCATTTCTGACAAATGTGAAGCCACTAATTTTCATTATTATATATGAGAGTTAAAGTGAATAGGTAGCTAAAATTACGTGGAAAATATCAGTCAATTTAAAAATGTGTTAATTTGTAAAAAAATTCAATTCATCATCAGTCTTAAATATCATGAAATATTATGTACATATAGCAGCAATTTTCTTAGTTATTAGCCTAAGTTCAAACATATCATTATTTGCTCAAGGTTTCTCTTTTTTCCCTAATACTATCGAAGCAAATTGGGATTATAAAGAAGAACTTGTTATGAAAGTTAATGCCAAGAATATGTCTAGTTTAAATCTTAGTATTTCTTATACTGTATTAGAACTTACAATGACTCCAGCATGGTATGATGAGTTATTTACCCAATTTTGTGATGTGTCTTCTTGTTATACCCTTTCAACCTTCAAAAAAGGTGATTTAAAAGAAATGAATATTATGGCGAATACTGAAAAAGCTGTTATGGTAATGGATATGTATCAAAAAAATATTGATAGTGCTATAACTCCTGGAAGTGCATTTGTTTCATTTGGATTTCAAGTGAAAGGCATGGACAAAGTAGATACATTGACATTTTCAGTAAATAATTCTTCAACTGGAGTTAAAGAACTGATAAGTGTTTCTGATTTTTCAATTACTGCTCAGAATAATGAGTTGATAACCGCACATGTACCTTCTACAACTAAATCTTTACGTTTATATTCTTTGCAGGGGCAGCTTGTAAAGGAATATATTATTGATAATGCACTTTATGTGATTTTAGGTATTTCAGATTTATCAAATGGCTTATATACTATTCTTGCAACACAGCATGATGGAAGTTCAGCAAGCACAACATTTATTAAACATGATTAACATTATCTAAAAAAATTGCAACTAATTATTATGAAACAGTGCTAAAGTAATATTGGATATAACTTAGAATATTCATATTTGCTGAAAAATATCCGATCATACATAATATTAATACTAAAAACATACCACTACCTACCAAATAAACTGGCATTGATGGCACATCAAACACAACTGCTGTAGAACGTAACATTCTGTAGTAGTACCATATAAACATTATACATAAGATAATGATTAACCAATTAGCATTGCCAGCACCTAGAATTTTGTATAATGCTAAACCGATTGGTAATATGATAATATAGGGTAAAGCAGACCACACAGAAATTGTAAAAGCATCTAAAAAGAATACTCTACTTCTGGAAAAAAAAGCAGCTGCTCTAATAATGCCAGCAGCAAAAACATGTGCTAGTAATCCAACAATTATAAAAATAAAAACCCCTAAGCTTGGATTCCAAGTAATAGCATTTAGAATAGATCTAAGCAAGCCAGAAGGTAAAAAAATCATATATAAATATTCAGTACCAAAACTACTTCTGAATACATAAAGAAATGTTGACATAATAAGACCCAATGTAGCAGAACTTAAAAGTGCTACGCTCATTGTTTGTCCTATTGAAAGTATTCTTTGATCTCTAATGTCTGAATAGAAATTATATGGTCTAATCAATGCTCTAATGATATATTCTCTCAATCTCCTAAATCGAGTCATGAGGATTAAGAGAATTAATCCTAGGACAATTCCCAGTACAATGAAAATCAAAGGAGTATCTTGATTTACAGAGCCAGATCGTAATAAAGGTTCTTTCTCATCATTCAATAAAGCTTTTAACATCGTATATGCTAAACGTGGCTGTCTCTGAAAATCTGTTAGACCAGATGTACATAAATATTGATCTTCTGGATTGGTAACTGTGATTGAGCGTTCGGTAATGAAATCGGAAAAACTCCATACTACGATACCAGCAGTTTTCCCTTGCTGTGCAGTTCTATAACTGTCTCTAATAAATTGAGCTTGTGATTCAACCGAAAGGGGATCAGAATATCCTTGAAGATTATTAGGTTGTACTGGCTTACCAAAATGCACTAAAATTGGCTTACTTGGTGCTAATTTTCGTAATCGTTCTATCTCATTTGCTTGAATATCACCAGGTTGCCATCTTGGAGAAGATCTCAATATCAAGAAATCAAATGATTTCTCATCAATGACTCTGCTTCCAAATCGAACGGTTTTATACAATAGTTTATTACTGATTGCTCTAAATAAACCAATTAGAGAGTTATGAAACTTTTTAGTTTGAGAAGATCCTTCTTGAAATCCGTCTGATAAACCATAGCCCAAAATGCAGGGTTGCTTATCATAAGCACTTAACATTCTAGAACCAATATTATTCATTCTTACCGTAATTTCGTCAGATTCAATTATTCCATTGGGCATATCATATGCAGGCATATCACATAGAATAAAAATACCATTTAGATTACATTGTTCAACTAAGTAAGGATGTGGCATTCCATAACGTACTCTTATAGTATTAATCCCCAATGTTTTTAATGCAAGTATATCTTTTTGAATATCTAAAGCAGAAATAGTTTGCCCTAAACCTGGAATATGTTCTATATAATCGACAGCTTTTACTTTAAATGGTTGATTGTTTAATACTAATATGAATGTGTTCTCAACCAAACCGGATTGCATAGAATACAGGCCAATTGGAACAGAATAGTCATCAATTAAAGCTCCATTATGATATATTTTAACAGTTAATCTATATAGATTTGGTGATGTTGGTGACCATAAATCGGGATTATTAATATGTAGATTTACATCCAGATTCATTGATCTATCCCTTTGAATATCTACATATCTATCCTCTGATCTTGATTCTATTTCATTACTTCCAACTTTTCTAAGAGTAGTTTCTATGGTAATTGGTAACTTTCCTAAGGAAACAGAGCTTCCCCCAAACTA